>ERZ791810.26-NODE-26-length-211146-cov-12.108347_pt1 | contig 211146 bp, 197 predicted proteins | sample MGYA00510304_ERZ791810 | MGnify/ENA primary metagenome ERZ791810 (study PRJEB30046, sample SAMN00791967) | human gut metagenome | study: EMG produced TPA metagenomics assembly of the A metagenome-wide association study of gut microbiota in type 2... | reverse complement strand
ACGGTTGTTCTGTCTGCCTTTTTCAAGGATTGCTTTATATTCTGCCATAGCTTCAGGATCTCCAGCTTCTGCTTTTGCCTTGATCTCTGCACGCTTCTGATTTCTTTTCTGCGTAGATTTCTTAGAAGATTTTCTCTTTCTTTCAGCAATCTCTTCCGCTCTGCGTGCTTCCTCTGACTGCAAGACTTCCACTTCATCCTCACTGAGGGGAAGAACAAAATTTCCAATGAAATTGAAATAAATATCCACTTGCTGAGTACGGTCTTTTGTTCTGCCACCCTCTGCTTCATGAATTACAACCTTTTCAATGAAATCATTAAGCATAGGTGTTGTCAGTTCCTCAAAATCTCGGTATTTCTTAACCAGTCGCACAAATTTATCAATCTGCACTGCCTTAGTGGATATACGTTCTGTAGCAGTTTCAAGTTCTGAAATTCTCTGCTCTAGGTTGCTTTGTTCGGTGTCATATTCTGTCATAAGGCGGTTAAACTGTCTCTCCGGCAATCGCCCCAGTGTGAAATTCTCATACAGACCTTTTATCAGATCATCCAAATCCATCATACGACGTTTTGCTTCTAACAACTCTTTTTTATCATCTGTATTATCCTTTTCACACTGCAATTCATACTGTGCTTTCAACTGTTCTACAAACTCTTTTTCATCTTTAAGGACATACTGTGACACTCTCTTAGTTGCCTGATAAATCAGCATTTCTATTGTGCTTGCCTTGATATAGTGACCAGTACATGAATGATATTTATTGTGGTACCGGCTACACCGGAATGCCTGATTGCTGTCATATATTTTCCCATCCTTTGGCTTTGAATTGATATATGCCAGTCTGCTTCCACAATCCGCACAATAAAGAAGTCCTGACAGCCTGTGCGCAGGCTTTTCACTGTTTCGCCTTGGAGATACCCTTTTTCTCATTCTCTGCGCTTTATCATATATTTCCTGATCAATGATAGCTTGCACTGGTCATTATACTGTATCCTGTTCTTATCATTCAAAAAGAATATCCACCACCCTTTTTCACCTACATTAAAATACCGACACACCCTCCGGGAGTGTCGGTAACACTCATAGCAAGCACTGCCTGTGTCATGACACAGGCGAAATCCCCCACACTTTCCTATCGTCTGTGTGGTCGAATTTCCATAGGGAAGTATCCCTAACCCTCTCTCGATTTTTCTTCGGTTATTCTTCATTTTACCGTCGAAATGCATTGACCTTTCCTGCCGTTTTTGCTACAATTTGCTATGGGTAATTACACCCAAAATTGAATAAAACACGAAACAGACTGTTGTAAAAATCGAACATTTTACAGCAGTTTTTTTGTACCCAAATTTAGAAAGGACGTGGCACAATGGCAAACCGAAACCGCACCCATCCGGTGCAATTTTATCTCAGCGATGATGAGCAGTACATCCTCAACACCAAGTTCAAAGCATCCGGCATGAAAAGCATGTCAGCTTTCTTACGCAAGCTGGTTTTATATGGATATGTGTATGATGTCGATTACAGTTATCTGCGAAATTATAATACGGAGTTGGGACGTATCAGCTCCAATTTAAACCAGATCGCAAAGAGGGTAAACAGCACCGGAAACATCTATCAAGAGGATATAAACGAAGTAAAGGAGTTGATGAATAAAGTATGGCATACACAAAAATCCATGCTATCAAAGCAACCGTTGATAAAGCAATAGATTACATCTGCAATCCCGACAAAACAGATGAGCAAATCTATGTTTCATCTTATGCGTGTTCGCCAGAAACAGCAGCGATTGACTTTAAGTACACCCTTGACCATTGCAGAGAGAACAGTCCCAACAAAGCCTATCATCTGATACAGGCTTTTGCTCCGGGAGAAGTCAGTTATGAGGAAGCTCACCGCATTGGAAAAGAACTTGCTGACAAGGTTTTAGAAGGGAAATATTCGTATGTTCTCACCACACACATTGATAAAGGACATATTCATAATCACATGCGTCCTCGTTATGAGTCCAAGCATTCCCTTTTTTACAATATTTATGAAATACTCTTCCTTTTATATTCCGTTGCCATAATCTGCATAATAGATTCCAAATTATTTTCTGTTGCTTGATAATTTGTATCACTATACTTTTGAAACGATTCACTTATCGACATTTCATTTACTATTTTTTTATCCTTTTCATTTCCTATTTCATTCGGATAACCCTCCAGCCAATAAAGTGTGCTTCCGTCCGGATATATTATCATTCCAGCGCTTTTTACTGGCGGCGATAAAGCTTGTATTTCTTTCTGAGATTCAGAACTGCAAAATTCTTCAATTTTACTCAGCGCGCTCTTCTTCAAAGCTGGATCACTCTCCATTTTTGATAATGTTTCCGGGGAGATTATGACATGATTTGTACCTCTCATATCATATTCATCAAGCAACTGCTGACAACTTACTATGCTACCCACATTTAATGTTACATTATAGCTATTACCAATTTCTCTTGCTAATTCTCCACCTGTGATTTTTTCAAACACTTCCCTAAAGTCATTTCCTGTATTTCTTACCACATTAACATTTTCCTGCATTGTAATACTACTTAATATTCCAAGTGCCTGTATATCCATGATTTTTTCAACCTTTCTGCAATTCCTCTGTCAGTCTGAATTGCCTATGCACTTCTGCCTGTCATAGCAGAATATATACCAACTTCTTTTATGTATCGCATATAAGTATCCATTAAACCATTTTTCAGACAATCCTCTAATGTATTTTGCATTTCACTTAAAAAACTGCTCTTATCATAGATTTCTCCCTGCCTTGCATTGGCTTCCTGCACACGCTTTGCCATCGTCATTGCAACAATTCCTCCTGCCGGACTATCAATCTTTCCCTGCTGCTTTAAATGTGCCGACAATGCCAACATTTCTACATAAGAAGCATTTGATGGATCTACCTCATCAGGATCAATCTTGATTTCCTTTTCCGAACCATCTGTTCCTTTTACCTTTGCAACCATATGATTGCCGCCAGCCTCTTCATCATAATAAATCCCTATAGATTCTCCTGTTTGGACATGAATGGTTGATAATATTGCACCGCCTCCCTGCAATTCAAAGGTCTTGTTACATGCCGCTATATTATCAACATTTACAGTTTTTTCTATCTCCTCTGCAAAATTCTTTCCTGCTGTATTCCTTTCCATCCGTCTTGTTTCATATCCTACTGTATAACCTGTTGTGCCAATTCCACCAATAGCCATTTTAATATTCCTCCTGTCAAGCTATTTTCTATCTTCTACAATTCCTCTGTCAGTCAGAATTGCCTATGCTTTCTCGTTATGAGTCCAAACATTCTCTTTTTACATTATTTATAAATACTTTTCTTTTTATATTCCATTGCCATAACTCCTTGTACTTCTATTTTTTTAATCATCTCCTGCATATCGTTTTGCAATAAGGATTTTATATCGCTCGCATTCATTATCCTTACTTTTTCAGTATTCTTTGACCTCTCCGAAATCGCCTTCTCTCCACCTACATCTGGCTCTAATGTGGCAACTATCTCACCATTATCATCAAAAACCAGTGTACATTTTTTTACAGGCGGATTAAGTGTCTGCATCGTTAGTTTGAATTTATCGCTGCTATAATCTGCAAGCATATCATAAACTTTTTGTCTTAATGCTGTATCTGTATTCATTTTATATAGCACATCACTTGGAATATAACACTCAAAATAGCCATTTGCAGCTCCCACATCAATATGAAATTTATTATATATATCTTCTTTTACACAGTTTATCTGCTGTTCTCTAAGAGTTCCGTAAAAATCCTTTTCTACATTTATATCACCTTCAATAGTATTCACATTTTGTTTTTGCTCAATTGCTGTTATATTACTCAGCATTCCAAGTGCCTGTATATCCATACTTTTAAACCTCCTCGTTTAAAGCTTTTGACTTTCTATCACGCTCTTACTAAATGTACTTATTGTGTCCTCGTAGGCTGACACACCCATCGGCTGAAAAGCTGATATATTTGTTCTATCCTGCCCACTTTGCACACTCTCAATAAGAAAGCCTTGTAATCTCTGCTGACTAACCAACTGACTGTTTAAATAATTTGCCCATGCTAGTTCTTTTTGTGCTCTCGCCTTTTCCTGTGCCTCCTTTATTTGTTCTGCTATAATTTCTTCAAATTCTTCATGGCGTTTCTCCCACCATGATTCTTCATCATCTGATAAGTCATCCGAGTTACTGTCACTTTTTACGGGTATACCTTCACCATAGCATTCTTCCGGCGAAGCACCAATGACTTGAAAACCAATCATTTTCGATCCCATTATGCCATTTGTGGAATACATCTTTCTTACCATATTCATGACAGTATTTTCCCATTCTGGATCACTTTTCATCTTTTCAAATGCTTCATCTGTAATAATCAGTGAACCTCCAACACATGTGGAACGATACCATCCGCTCACAGGCATCTGAGACATTTCATTCATAACCCATTGCTTATATTCGTCCATTGTCATTTCCTCTTTGGTCTTATTGGAAATAGAACTATCATATGTAAAGCCACTATAATTTGGTGGCTGCGAAATAACCATATCCCCCGCCCATGCAGAGGTAGTTGATGTTGTGCTCTGTCTTTCCTCTGCCTTTTGTACTTCACTTGCAAAATTGCCTTCCCCTGTTGTTTTCATACTGCTGTTCATATAAGCGTAGGCAGTTGCGCCAATACCATTTACACCACTAATACTCATTTTCTGTTCTCCTTTCATCCTTCATCATCACCGACAAAATGAATACCTTTCCATCTACTGACCAGTCCACGCCGCCATGATACTTTTCCGCCACACTTTTGATATTGGCAAGACCGATTCCATGCGCTTCCTTGTCTGCCTTATCCGTTGCCGGAAATTCAGACTGCCGCTTTCGTATTACATTTCCGTCAAAACTGTTTGTTATTTCTATAAAAATCATCTTCCCTTTCCGGAAAGAAGATAGCCGGATAAAAGTTTCTGCATCAGATTCTTTTCCCTTTAACTTCCTGCACGCTTCGATTGCATTGTCCAGTGCATTGCCCAAAATAATCCCTATGTCATAGCTTTGAATGAGCAAGTTATCCGGAAACAGCAGCCTGTCTGCATCCATCTGCATGTCAGGTATTGTCCTTACTGCTTCGTGATACTTCATATTAAGCAGGGTATCAACAACGGTATTCCCTGTTCTAAATTGAAATTCCAAGCGTTCCATTGTCCGATTCAGCTCAGACAGATAAGCCTGCAATTCTGCATTTCCTGTTTCTTCATTTCCGGTTGCAAGCTGCATGATAACGGAAAGTGTATTTTTCATATCATGCTTCATACTGCGTATGCCGGAATAAATGTGTTCCATTTCTTCCATGTGTTCCTGCATACTGCCTATCTGCTTTTCCAAAATAATCCAGCTGTTCTTCTCTCGGTTCAATACAATCATATTTTGAAATGTCTTTACCACATAGAGAATAGACAACAGGGACAAAATCAGAATTGCCGGAACAATAATGCTTAAAATCGGGTATCTGTCACATAATAGCTTCGGCATATCATTTTCTATTGTTATCATAATCGTTCTAAGAAGCAAACAAACCAGTAGCCCAACCGTTCCCGGTACTAATAGAAAATACAACTCTGTTCTTTGTATCCTATAATCCTTATCACTAAAACTCCTGATAATCTTCCTTAAAGCGAAATACAATAATACAAGAAATATGCCATAAAAAATTATTTGTAGAAAAGTGGCAGATATCTGCACAATCCATTCAAAAGTATCAACAGCAATATAGCCTTTTTCTAGAAGCCATACCCAGAGGTCAAACAGATTGCCACCAATCTGCATCAGCATATAGGACAGGAAAAAAGTAATCTCACTTACTGCCATAAAAGTTATTGCAAGGAAAGCAGTTATTGCTTGAACTCCTTTATAAAACAGAAGTGCCAGCAGGACGATAATTACAAACATCAATGTAATTTTTCCAACCGTTCTGATGCTCTCATTATCAGCTGGCAGGATAAAGTTGATACCCAATCTTAACACTCCATATACAACCATAACCAGCAGTCCGTTTATGCGTCTGTCCTTCTCCCTGCCTTCCAGAAAACTTCCCAAAAAGTATTGCAGACAATACCCCTGCCCCAAAGCAACGATTACATCCAAACATACATTTATCACATCATACACCGGCTGTACCTCCATTCCGCAGATACCGCATATACTCCTTCACAAATTCGTTATAACGCTCCTTCGCCATGAATATGTTCTCTCCATTACTCAGGCTTATGCTGTCATTTTCATATTCTGCGATATGTGCCATATTTACTAGATACCCCCTGTGACAGCGATAGAAGTTTCCACCTAACTGCTTTTCCAGATCGTTCATGGAAGCATAGGTGTCTATTATTTCATTACTGGTATGTATTTCCACTTTTTTTCCTCGGTTTTCAATATACAGGATATTGTCATGGTTAATGGTAAAGCTCCGATTTCTGGTTTTGATAAAAATGTTTTTTTGTCCCTGCGTGGTTCTCTTTTCCACTTCCTTTTTTGCCCGTTCAAAAACTTCCGAAAACTTCTTTTCTTCTACAGGCTTTAACAGGTAATGAAACGCCGATACATCAAAGGCTTCAAACACATATTCCTTTACCCCGGTAATAAAAATAACCACCATATCTTCCTGTTTTTCCCTCAAGGCTCTGGCAGTATCAATGCCATTCATGCCCTCCATCTGAATATCAAGGAATAACACATCAAACTTCTTTCCCTCTGCCAACAGCTCCTCTCCTGTTTCATAGTATTTAACATTGCAGTCTGGCTCATATTTTACAGCCAGTTTTTTTATCTGCTCCCTGATAACTTTTTCGTCATCGACGATTGCTACCTCCATAAATTTCACACCTCTAATCCTGACAAGTCTTATATATAATCTGTCATTTATTTTATCGGCAAAAAAATATATTTTTTCTCTTAAATGGAACGAAACCCTTTTGAAATGGAACGAAACCGAAATAATTATCAAAATCAGCTCTATATTCGCTCTATATTTCCCGATTATTATCGCTTGAATTGTTTTTCTCTATGCCTTAAAATTATTTACTTTGTCAATTGTTGCAAATGCGTAAAACACTTTAATAAACCCAAATAGTCCGATATAGACCACATTTCCAGAAAGGAGTGAATCTCACAATGGTTATATTCCAGCAATTACAATTGCCGGTAGCTACAGAATCATGAAATCCGACTTAATCGAATTTATAGAACATTCCAGACATGCATAATGACACTTTTTCACTCAAATTCACATACCTTCTTACAATATTTTCGTTTTTGGGCGTAAGTTGGGCGTAAAAAAGACCTTCCGATGCTTTTTCAAGTATCGAAAGGTCTCTTACTTTTCATATAAAATTAGTACAGCTTTGCTCCTGCCGGAATATGGTTATCAACCATAAGAAGATGAAGTTCTTCATCCTCTGAATCCTTAAGATTGTTTACTGCTGAAAGTAACATACCGCAGGATTCAATTCCCATCATCTTTCTAGGTGGAAGATTTGTGATGGCAATAAGTGTCTTTCCAACAAGCTCTTCTGGCTCATAATAAGCGTGGATTCCGCTTAAAATAGTGCGGTCTGTGCCTGTTCCGTCATCTAAAGTAAACTGTAATAATTTCTTTGACTTAGGAACTGCTACACACTCTTTTACCTTAACAGCTCTGAAATCTGACTTGCTGAATGTATCAAAATCAACCTCTTCCTCGAATAAAGGCTCAACCTTTACATTTGAAAAATCAATCTTCTCATTAGCTGTAAAGAATCCGTTGTTATCGTTTGCAGCTTCTGTTGCATCTCCCTCGGAAGACTTGGAAGCCTTCTTGTCGGAGTCGAGTGACTTCATTGTCGGGAACAGAAGTACATCACGGATAGCCTGACTGTCTGTCAGTAACATTACCAGACGGTCAATTCCGTATCCGATACCACCTGTAGGCGGCATACCGATCTCCAGTGCATTCAGGAAATCTTCATCGGTGTGTTCTGCTTCGTCATCACCGGCTGCGGCATTGGCATCCTGTGCAGCGAAACGCTCACGCTGATCAATCGGATCATTTAACTCGGAGTATGCGTTACACATCTCCCATGTATTACAGAATAACTCGAAACGCTCTACCTTGGTAGGATCGCTTGGTTTCTTCTTGGTCAGTGGAGAAATCTCGATCGGGTGATCCATGATAAAGGTCGGCTGGATCAGTTCCTTCTCGCAGTATTCCTCAAAGAAGAGGTTGATGATATCACCCTTCTTGTGACGCTCTTCGTATGCAATATGATGCTCGTCAGCAAGCTTCTTTGCTGCTGCATCATCCGGTACCTGATCGAAATCAATTCCGGTATATTTCTTGATGGCATCGTTCATCGTCAGACGTGCGAATGGCTTTCCAAGGTCAATTTCTACACCATTGTAAGAGATCTTGGTAGATCCGCATACTTTTTCGGCAAGGTAACGGAACATGGATTCGGTCAGTTCCATCATACCTTCGTAGTCGGTGTATGCCTGATACAGCTCCATCAGGGTAAATTCCGGATTGTGGCGGGTATCCACACCCTCGTTACGGAATACACGGCCGATCTCGTATACACGCTCCAAACCACCAACGATCAGTCTCTTTAAGTAAAGTTCCAGGGAAATACGAAGCTTTACATCCTCATTTAATGCATTGTAATGTGTCTCAAACGGTCTTGCTGCCGCACCGCCTGCGTTTGCAACAAGCATCGGAGTCTCTACTTCCATAAAATCACGGTCTGCTAAGAAGTTACGGATCTCCTTTAAAATCTTGGAGCGCTTTACAAATACTTCCTTGCTCTCCTGATTCATGATCAGATCAATGTATCTCTGACGGTAGCGCATGTCCGTGTCGGTCAGTCCATGGAATTTCTCCGGAAGAATCTGTAAAGACTTGGAAAGCAGTGTCATCTCCTCCGCATGGATAGAGATTTCTCCTGTCTTTGTGCGGAATGCATATCCCTTGACACCCCAGATATCACCGATGTCGGATTTCTTGAAAGTTGCGTACAGATCTTCTCCGATTGCGTCACGCGCAACATAGATCTGGATGTTTCCCTTGAGATCCTGAATGTTTGCGAAAGATGCTTTTCCCATGACACGCTTGAACATCATGCGTCCTGCAATGGATACGTGGATCGGATCGGCATCCATGATGCTTCTTCTCTCCTCATAATCTGCTTTGACTGCCTCTCTTGCAGCTGCCTCGTCCATACCATCGGTATTAACTGCCGGTCTGCCGGCTAAAAGCTTCTCTTCGTGTGCATTGTAAAGATCCTTCACATCTGATGTGTGATGGGTTACGTCATATTTTGTAATCTGGAACGGATCCTGTCCTGCTTCCTGCAGATTTGCAAGCTTTTCACGGCGCACCTTTAACAGCTGGTTGACATCCTGCTGCTGTCCGCCCTGCTTTCCGTTATTCTGTCCTGCCATTTTCATTTCCTCTCTTAATCTACGGTTGATCTCTGGATCTCGAGTACCTTGTAAGATAACTCTCCAGCCTGTGTCTCTACGGTGATAGTATCGCCTACTTTTTTACCTAACAGTGCGCGGCCTACCGGTGATTCATTACTGATCTTTCCCTTTAAGCTGTTTGCCTCTGTGGAACCAACAATTTTGTACTCTAACTCATCGTTGAACTCGCAGTCGAGAATCTTTACCTTACATCCGATGCTGATCTTCTCCAGATCCACCTCTTCCTCAACAACGACTTCGGCATTCTTTAAGATCTTTTCGATCTCCTCGATACGCGCCTCGATGTCTCTCTGCTCGTCCTTTGCTGCATCGTATTCTGCGTTCTCGGACAAGTCACCCTGCTCACGGGCTTCTTTGATCTTCTGAGCAACTTCCTTACGCTTTACAACTTTGAGATTCTGCAGTTCGTCTTCGAGCTTTTTCAGACCTTCATAGGTCAAGATATTTTTCTTATCCATTTGATTTACCCCTGATTCTATATTTTTTATATGCAGCTTTTTGAAAAAAGCGCATAAATAATCCACAATAACCTAGGTATTATAGCGAATTGTCCACATTCTGTCAAGATATTCTCCTTCAAACCGGACTGTCGCTCATCCGTGAAGTTACCGCCCGCCCCACACCGTGTCCACCCAGCAACCTGAACAGCAATTCCGTGAACATCGACACAGCTTTCTATGCATCAGACGAAATACTCCATCAATAGTGTCTCCAGCTGTTCGTAATTTTCCACCTGATTGATTGCCACACGCAGCCGTGCTCCATGCGGATATCCGGCGGTATACCATGCCGCATGCTTGCGGATCTCACGGATACCGATATATTCACCTTTAAACTCCAGCATCATCCGGGCATGACGCAGAATCATCTGTGCCACCTCCGATGCCGGCGGCTTCGGCAGATGCTCCCCTGTTTCAAAATAATGCAGGATCTGCCGGAAAATCCACGGATTTCCCTGTGCGCCCCTTGCGATCATGAAGCCATCACATCCGGTCTGTTCTTCCATGGCAATCACATCCTCCGCCGTAAGCAGATCTCCGTTTCCAATGACCGGAATCTTTACGGCTTCTTTTACCTGACGGATAATGTCCCAGTCTGCCTTGCCGGAATAGAACTGCTCCCTAGTCCGTCCATGCACGGCAACTGCTGCCGCACCGGAGGCTTCCGCAATCTTTGCCATCTCCACCGCATTGACATGCTCGTCATCAAACCCTTTGCGGATTTTCACCGTAACCGGTTTTTTGATCGCTTTTACTGTCTTTTCAATAATCTCTCCTGCGAGTTTTGGATTTTTCATGAGTGCCGAGCCTTCCCCGTTGTTCACAATCTTTGGCACTGGACAGCCCATATTCAGGTCAAGAATATCAAATGGGCGATCCTCAATCTGATGTGCAATCTCTGCAATAATATCCGGATCTGATCCAAACAACTGCAAAGACACCGGGTTTTCCCGCGGATCAATCGTCAGAAGTGCCTGTGTGTTGCGGTTTTTATAGAGAATCGCTTTGGCACTTACCATTTCCATGCACAAAAGCCCTGCCCCCTGCTCTTTGCACAACAAGCGAAATGGCAGGTCGGTTACGCCTGCCATAGGAGCTAATATTAAATTGTTTGGCAGTGTCACACTGCCAATCTGAAGTGGTCTGATCATAACTATTTTATTTTCCGATTCTGTTTTTTATACACAAGATTGATCCCTTTTAACGTCAGGTTCGGATCGTAAATATCCACAGCATCCGTCTCATTGGCAATGATGCGGCCAAGTCCTCCGGTTACAACGGTTTTGATATTTTCGAGTCCGACTTCGGCTTTCACGCGGTTAATAATATATTCGGTCTGCCCGATCTGTCCGTACACAAGCCCTGCCTGCATACTTGTGATCGTGTCTTTTCCGAGAATTGATGCCGGCTTTTTGATCTCGATCTCCGGAAGTTTTGCAGCATCTTCCCACAAGGCTTTTGCTGAAATCCGGATTCCGGGTGCTGTGATCCCTCCCTGAAAGGCTCCGCTTTCATCCACATAATCATAGGTTGTGGCGGTACCGAAATCAATGACAAGCACCGGACCTCCGTATATTTCGTATGCCCCGACTGCATCCACAATACGGTCAGCTCCGATCTGCTGCGGATTCGGTGTCACAATGCGGATTCCCGTTTTGATGCCCGCCTCCACCACGATCGGTGTGATATGGAAATATTTGACAAGTCCGCCCCTCAGGGAATGCATCACATTCGGCACCACGGAACAGATGATGGCATCCCTTATCTGTGCCGTAGGGATGTCATTTTGTTCAAGCAGATTCAAAAGCATCATGCCGTACTCATCCGATGTCCGTGGCATTTTTGTCGTAATACGAAAACTTGCGGCGATCTCATCTCCCTGAAACACCCCGCAGGTAATATTCGTATTTCCAACATCTATGGTTAATATCATTCGTCTTCCTCCTCGTCCAGTGCCTCTAAGCCCTCGCCCAGATACAGAACTTTGTAATACATCTCAAGTGCTTCCAGCAATTCTCTTTTTTCGTTGCGCAGCTGCTTGATTTTCAGCACGCTTCCGATCTCATCATAGCAGAAATCGCCCTCTTTACAGGAAGTGCGAAGTTCCAGATTTCCCGCTTCATCAAATACCAGCTCCAATACTCCGCCGATATCCTCGGTGTAAATGACGCACATGATTTTTAACTCATCACGGATGGACTGTGGAAGTCCGTTGAAGTTCTCATTCAGATAAAATTTTTTCTGGTATGCGTTGGATGCGCACAATACTACCTCATTTGACTCTTTAGACATATCCATAGATTCCTCTCACGGAGACTTCTCCGGAAGACACCAGTTTTCTTGACTCCCAGGTGTCTACGATCAGTTCTCCCTTTTTTGTAATTCCCATAGCCTTTCCCTCAAATGGCTCCTTCGGATCCAGTACGCGCACCTGCCGGCCACGGTTCACCAGCAGCTGATCGTACTCTTCCTGTAATGCTGACAGATCCTCAGTTTGCAGATAGATCGCATACAGCCGTTCAAATTCTTCCAGAAATACCTCAATCAGATCTGCACGGTGCACACGTTTTCCGCACTCCAGCAGCAGGGAACCTGCATGATCCTGCAGTTCTTCCGGGAAGCTTTCATTGTGCACATTAATTCCAATTCCGATCACTATATGGTTGATATAGTCAAACTGTGCACTCATTTCCGTAAGAATACCACAGATCTTCTTACCATTTATGACAATATCATTCGGCCATTTGATCAAAGCCTCTGCTCCCGTCACCCGGTGCATTGCATTTGCCACTGCCATCGCTGTCACGAGGGTCAGCATGGATGCATGGTTCGGATTGATGTCCGGTTTGAGCATAAGTGTCATATAAATTCCCGTTCCCGGAAGGGAATCCCATGACCGTCCGCGACGTCCTTTTCCCGCAGTCTGCTGGTCCGCTACCACAAAAGTTCCGGACGGATGTCCTTCTTCTGCCAGTTCTTTTGCTTTCGTGTTCGTGGAATCAATCTTGTCAAAATAATACGTTTCCGCGCCTGCCCATTCGGTCTTTCGGATGCTTGCCAGCTCCACTTCGTCCATACGGTCCGGCACAGATACCAGATGATATCCCTTATTCTGCACCGCCTCAATCTCATAACCGGCCTCTTTCAGCTGGTTAATTGCCTTCCAGACAGCGGTCCGGGATACGCCAAACTGATTGCACAGCTCCTGACCGGACACATATCCGTCCGTCTCACGGAGCAGTCTTAAAATTTCTGCTTTCATAATCATACTTTCCATTCACAAAAATATGTAAACGTTTTTTCTTAGTCAGATAACGTTGCCTTCATGATCGCCTTGATGGAATGCATACGGTTCTCAGCTTCATCGAAGACAACGGAGCGCTCACTTTCAAATACCTCATCGGTCACTTCCAGCTCGGATAATCCAAACTTTTCATAAACCTGTTTTCCGATCGTGGTCTTTAAATCATGGAATGCCGGCAGACAATGCATGAAGATCGCGCTGTCCTTTGCATTTTTGAATGCATCGGTATTTACCTGATACGGTTTCAGGTCATTGATACGCTCTGCCCATACTTCTTCCGGTTCACCCATGGATACCCATACATCTGTATAAATGACATCAGCATCCCTGGTTGCTTCCGCAACACTGTCTGTCAGTGTGATGGTTGCTCCTGTCGTGGAGGCCACGTCCACACAGTAATCCACGAGCTTCTTGTCCGGATAATATTTCGGATTGGTGCAGGCAACAAAATGCATGCCAAGCTTTGCACAGGTAACCATCAGGGAATTGCCCATATTGTAGCGGGCATCTCCCATGTATACAAACTTCACACCCTTAAGTTTTCCAAGATGCTCCTTGATAGTGAGCATATCGGCAATCATCTGTGTCGGATGGGATTCATTGGTCAGTCCGTTCCACACCGGAACCCCTGCATACTTTGCCAGTTCTTCCACGATTTCCTGTCCGTATCCACGATATTCGATTCCATCAAACATACGTCCCAGAACACGTGCGGTATCCGGAATACTTTCCTTTTTTCCAATCTGGGAACCGCTCGGATCAAGATATGTCACATGCATACCCAGATCATGTGCGGCTACCTCGAAAGAGCATCGGGTTCTTGTACTTGTCTTCTCGAAAATCAGTGCAATATTTTTTCCAACCAGGCTGTCATGCATGATTCCCTGATGTTTCTTCTCTTTCAGTTCTGCGGACAGATCCACAAGATACAGAATCTCCTCCGGTGTAAAATCCATCATTTTTAACAAATTACGTCCCTTTAATGTCATTGCTCTTCCTCCTTAAGTGTACGTTGAAAACATTTTACTCCATTTGCTGGAATTTTACAACAATGGTATGGAAAATTGACCGATCAAAAAAGGAGCTCTGCCTTTCGACAAAGCTCCTGGATTATTAAGTTTAATAAAATACAATCGGTCCTACAACCGTTCCCGCATGACCGCTGGATGCCAGTTTGAAGTATTTTGCCCCACCTGTCGGATCACTGCCGTTTAATGCGGCTCTCGCTGCCTGTCTGGCGCTTGCGCTGACACCGCTGGCAAGTCTTGCTTCAAGTCTGCCGGAAGATGCCGGTCCAAACTGACCTCTCTGATAGATAACTCCGTAGATAGAGTTTGCAAATCCGCCGCTTCTCACACGATTAACAACAACCGCTCCAACCGCTGTCATACACTGTACGCTGGTTCCTCCAGCCTCACACTGTACAAGTGCTGCCAGAAGTGTCTCTTCATCTGCACTTGCGGCAATCGACGCATTCTGTGTTGTCCGGGAAGATGCCGACTGACCGGACGACGATTTCTTTTCAGCAGAAACAGAAGCATTCTTCTTTGCTTCTTCCGCTGCCTTTTTCTCTTCGGCAGCCTTGATTGCTGCCTGTTCTTCCTCAATGGTGACTGCTTTGCCTGTATCCAGTGTGACGGTCACATAATCGTCACTCACATAACAGGTATCTGAACCAACTTTAACGGCAATCCATCCGCCTGTTTCTTCGGCTTTTGTATTCACATCCATGCGCTCACCCGACGCAACGGTTTTCACTACCTCCGCATCTGTGTCTGGCGCTTTACGAATACGAAGACCGTCAATAGAAACCTTCGCAACCGTATCACAGTGCTTCTTTGCATAATTTAATGCATCTGTTCCTGTCACACAATATTCATTCTTTACATATCCTGTTACATTGCCGGACTCAATCTTTGTCCAGGTATCGCCTGCTTCTTTCACAACTGCGCGATCCCCTTTGTACATCTTTCCGACAATTTCGGAATCAGAATCTGCCTTTTCGCGAACGTAAAGAAAATCATCCACCTTCGCCATCAGCTTATTCTGCCACTCCTGTTCCTCTTCGGAAACAGTTTCCTTTTCTGTGGTTTCTTCTTTTTTTGTATCATTCCCGGATATAACCGTTCCATCTGCTGTTGCCGCAACCAAAGCCGCATTTGTCTTTTCAACAGAAATATATCTGTCCAGATAGTCTGCCGACTCCAATTCATATTCATTCATGGCAGATGCCACTCCGGCAATTCCGTTATTGACAAACTGTGTGTCTGCTGCATCCTTTGCTGCAATATTCACTCCATTACCGGTAACTGCAGTGACCGCAAGTGTGAGTGCCAGTCCCGACACGATTACACTTTCCATCACCTTTTTGCTTGCTTTCATTGATGAACCTCCGTAGTTTGTTTCATCCACATCTCAACCGTGGATTCGTAACATTTTATGCAATAAGTATTACACTTATGTTGCGTTTTTAAACACTTTATTTCATTTGTTACAAGTTTGTTACGTGGCTCATTGTAGCACAGAAATTCCTGTTTGTCAAATTTTAGTAAAAAAATGGGTGGTGCTCTCCACTTTTACTCATATTCCGTTTAAAAAATGGGTGTGCGTTTTCACTGCACACCCATGCCGGTTTTGAAAATGTTACATATTTTATATTCCTGTGTCAATTTATGTATTGTTTTTGATAAAAAACATTCCACTATGGGAAAATTTCCTGCAAAACAGTTGAAATTATGCGGTTTTCTTCCTCATCCTCATGTAAATTTTTATTTTGCACGTTCTCCGGTGATACACTTTTTTCTTCTTTCTTTTTCGGCTTGTCCATGTGTTTTTTTAAGTACAATTCCAGGCGTCTTCTGCACCGGTTTGCTTTTTTCTGTTGCCGCACAATACAAAATACCCCAATTGTTAAAAATAAAAAAAGTATGATCTGCAAACCCATAATCATTAACTCCATTTCATTTTGCCACCTGCTGATCCACATCAGTATTGTCATATCTGCTCCCATCCTTTCATATTATATAAAATCATTTCTTACTGTATAAATCTTATTATAATGAAAGAACGTCATCACCGGAATATCCTTTCGGTCGCAAGTTTCGACATATGTCGTTACTGCTCATGTTGCTTGACATTTCTATATGGATCATATAGAGTTGACTTAAGTAAAGAAAAGAGGAAATATCGAATGGCTAAATCAAAGAAAATTGTTATGACCGGTGGCGGAACTGCCGGACATGTTACTCCAAACATTGCCCTTATGCCGGCACTTCAGGAAGCCGGTTATGAAATTACATATATCGGTTCCTATAACGGAATGGAAAAAGAACTTATCGAAGCGCAAAAAATCCCTTATATCGGAATTTCTTCTGGAAAACTTCGCCGTTATTTTGACTGGAAAAACTTCTCCGACCCTTTTAAAGTATTAAAAGGATATGGGCAGGCAATCTCCATCCTGCGCAAACTCAAACCGGACGTCGTCTTTTCCAAAGGTGGATTTGTGTCTGTTCCGGTTGTCCTTGCCGCAAAGCACTGCCATATTCCGGCAATTATCCACGAATCCGATATCACACCGGGACTTGCAAACAAAATCGCAATCCGCGGTGCAAAAAAAGTATGCTGTAATTTCCCGGAGACCATGAAATACCTTCCAGCGGAAAAAGCAGTTCTTACCGGTTCACCGATCCGCCGGGAACTATTCCACGGAGATGCCGAAAAATCCCTTCACTACTGCGGTTTTCCAGATCACAACAAACCAGTACTCCTGATCGTCGGCGGAAGTTCAGGTTCCAAGGTCATCAATGAAGCGGTACGGAAAGTGCTTCCGGAACTGTTAGAGCAGTTTTATATCATTCATCTTTGCGGAAAAGGAAATCTCGATGAGAAATTAAAAGGCGTGATTGGCTATGCGCAGTTTGAATATGCAAGTGCAGAACTGACAGACATGTTTGCCCTGGCAGATCTTGCAATTTCCCGCGCAGGTGCAAATTCCATCTGTGAGCTTCTTGCATTACACAAGCCAAACATCCTGATTCCGCTTTCTGCTGCTGCCAGTCGCGGTGACCAGATTTTAAATGCGAAATCTTTTGCTAAACAGGGATTTTCTTATGTGATTGAAGAAGAAAAACTGACGGATCAGACATTACTTGATGCTGTACGCGAAGTATATGCCGACCGCGAAAAATACATCCATACCATGTCAGAGAGCGGTCAGATGGATTCCATCGGAACGATATTAAAACTGATTGAAAGTGTTTCTAAATAATTCACACGCCACTATACCAAAACAAAAAAACATGCATATCTGCTGTACGTTTTTCCAGCGATATGCATGTTTTTGTATATAGAGATACAGATTTTTTACATCTTCATCTTATCACAGATTTCTTTCATCTCATCATCGGAAAGAGATAAATGCTCCCACTCAGGAACTGCCTGATCTCCTGCTTTACGCGGAATCAGATGCATATGGAAATGAAATACGGTCTGTCCTGCTGCTTCTCCGTTATTCTGAAGCACATTGTAACCGTCACATCCCAACACTTCTTTTTCGTGTGTAATAACTTTCTTTGCAAGCTTTGCAGCCTTTGCGAGTACTTCATCATCCATCTCAAACATATTTGCATAGTGCTGTTTCGGCAGAATCAGCGCATGTCCCTTTGTTGCAGGACTTGCATCCAGAATCACACGGAAATCCGCATCTTCATAGATCGTATTGGTCGGAATATCTCCGTTTGCCAGTTTACAAAAAATACAATTGTCGTCTTTCATTTTTTTGCCTCCTAAAATACAAATATCTGATCGAGCATACGAAGCGTTTTAAAATTCCCTTTCGCTGTCATCTCACCCGTCATAAACGCTCTCTGGAATGTCATCCGTCCGTCAATGATTGACTGCAGAACATCTCTGCTTAATTTTGCAACCACGTCAATCTTTTCTTCCTGACCGTAATGAATCTCCAATTCTCCGTTTTCAATTGCTACATACAATGGCTTTTTGATTCCTTCGATAATAAAGGAATAGCTGGCAGCAAAATCCTCAGTAGATACAAAATGACTTTCCAGTTCCTTCACAAATGGTGTATCCATATCATCATCCGGTTTTCCAAGCATATCTTTGAACATCGATGCCAATTCCTCAATATCCTCTTTCTGCTGCTTCACATAAGTATCATCCGATACATACTTCGAGAGCTGTTCGCTCTCCTGTGGTGTCAGATTCAGCTGCTGCGTCCGCAGAACACTCTGCTTTACTGCCTGATTACTGGTCGGAAGATTTTTGATCTTCTGGGAAATGGTCCGGTACAGGTTTTCCGCTTTCTTTTCAATAATCAGCGTATAATCTTTATTCTGCTTGAATTCCACCAGATCCTCTACATATCCGCATAACCCTGCACATGGTAATCCACCCAGAATCTCCCATGCATTCATCAGAGTCAGTTCTCCCTCGCGCTCTCCATAGGTTGTGGACATAACAATCGGCTGCATATAGGTATGGCTGATTTTTTCCTTATCACCATATAACCAGCAGGCATCCAGAAACTGCTGCATATAACCACCGATTCCCAGCCACTCAATCGTTGTGGCAAGAATAATTCCGTCTGCCTCTTTGAACGTCAGCGGAAGGGTTGCAATTTCATTCTTATGCTCATATATATTGAATCGTTCGATGTTTACCCGAAGTTCCCGTAAAACATCTTCCATCTTTTTTAATACATACAGTGTCGGGTCATCCAAAAGTCCCCGGCCTCCATAATACACGTTGATTTTCATCGGTATACTCTCCTTGCTTTGATACTAATTAGTATAGGGATTTTCCCCCGATAAATCAACTGCTTTACGAGGTTTCCGGTATAAAATAATTGCAAGAACAAATCCCATTGCAAGGCCACCGATGTGTGCCCAGTTGTCCACATCCACACTGGTAATTCCATAATACAGGCTGATCACAATCATAAAAAGCAGCCCTTTGCCCGTAAGAGATTCATATCTTCCTTTGTGTATCATCACAATCCACAGCAATGCCCCGATAATACCGAAAATAGCACCGGATGCCCCTGCCGATACCTCATGCTTTCCCCATGCGATCATTTGCACATAGGACAGTGTACTTCCTCCCACACCGGCGATCAGATACAGACACAGGTATTTGATATGCCCCATCGCCTTCTCCAGAATCGGACCGGCACAGATCAGTACCAGCATATTATTCAAAATATGTTCAAATCCAAAATGCATAAAAGTAGCTGTAAACAGTCTCCAGTATTCTCCCTGCTTCACATATGGCGGCCAGACCGCCCCCATTCTTACCATAAACTCCGAATTTTCCGTATTTCCAAGGATTTCCAGAATCACATAAACAAGAACATTCACAGCGACAAATCCCACGGTTACAAATGGAAGTTTCTTTTTTTGTGGCATGCTTTTCCCTCCTGATTTTTTCACATGCTATCAGTATACTCACTTCCATTTGGAAAGACAAGGCAGTTAGCAAAAACGATATCGGACATCCGCGAAACGGATCATGTCATTACTGTTTAATTTTCTTCTCTCTTTGTAAGCCAGCGGCTCATCATTCACAAACGTACCATTTGTCGAATTTAAATCTTCAATATAATAGGTCTCTCCATCACGATCAATCCGCGCATGCAGCTGACTAATCGTATCTGCCTGTATTTGTATGTCCGCATCGGGACCGTACCCGATTCTTGTCATTTTCTTTGTAACACAGATATCCTCGTAAGATTCAGCTCCCTGATACAACAACATTCCCCTGACTTTCCCTGTCATGCTGTTCAGGCATACCGTTGGCCGATATTCTGACCGTACCGCCGTTTTTATTTCTTCCTCCGGATATACAACCGCAGACTTCGAAAGTTTTCTGGTATCCTGCAGGCATTCCCTACTTCCATGATAAGATTCATATATCTGTTTTTCGGTTTCTTCCTCTTCCAGAAGACCTATTTCTATCAGTAGCTTTTTTAATTTTCTGATCCACTCCTTCTGCTCCTTTTTCTTTTCCCCCTTTTTCTTTCTGTTGGCTCTTTTTACAGTTTCATCTTTTCTTTTTTTGTCTGGATGATCTTCATATTTTCTTTCAGGAACTACGGGTTGATTGTTTTCCTCTCTCCAAACTTTTTCCATTCCATTTCCCCCGGATTCCTCCACAGCCGCCTTTTTCCCCTCATTTTGTCTGGTTCTTACAATTTCATCCCGGATATCTGTAATAGAATAACCATCCAGAAGCGTCTTCTCATAAATTCCATATGCTGCTTTTACCGCCCGTGTGTCTTTATGATCCACTTTTGTAAGCAGAAATTCCATTAACTGCTGAAATTCTGTCTCAATGGTTCCACTCCCACCCGGATATACGGTAAAAATAATTTCCTGGTTGCTGTTGGTAATAAATATTAACTCGGGATCCAGCATCAGGCAATTGGTCTGAATCAGATTCCATTCCAGAATCTCCATCTCACTGCAAATGCTCATAATCAGTTTTTCAATGAAAGAAATATCTACTTCTTTTACCCTGCAATACATATCAAGCGACTGTTTACCGGATATGTTATACCAGTACTGTCCCTCCCCATCCATATATGCCTTTTCCACCGCAAGAAGTCCCTGCAATTTTCTCCTCAGCATCAGCTTTTCATCCAGCCCCGCATGGATTCCCGCTGCAATTTTCATAAAACTTCCCGTAAGATTTCTTTCATATACTATTTCCCGATTGATCATTTTTTCACCTCTTTTAACGTCTGATACTGATAAAAGGAATCTACTGCCCACATATCTTCTATCTGTTTTTCTTCATGCTCCTCACGTACTTCATGCAACAAATCAATTCCTGTACACATAGCTGCTGCCATCGTCCATATCAGAACCGGTATAATCACAGCCGCCTCTACGGTATAACTTCCTCTCCATTTCATATTTTCTCCTTTTATCCCTGTAATCCCCACATGACCAGATGTGCCCCTAGCAGAAATGGTACAAACGGAAACTCGGATTTTCTGTTTTTATGTCCGAATACCAGCAAACCAAGAGCCGTAATTCCCGCAATGGTAATGGCAATCATGACAATTCCCATTATTTCACCCAGTGCATAAAAACATCCCATACCTAAAATTACCAGACCGTCTCCATACCCAATACTTTCCCTTGTACTCCAGGCCAGTATAAGCATAAATATCCCCGGCAATAATCCCAAAAACCATACCGGATTTTTCCAACAGCCCCCCAGCAGTGATATGGTCATGCCTGATATTCCCAGAAGCAAAATTGCCCAGCCATGAAGTTGCTGTTTTCTCATATCTTCCCAGGAGAGTCCTGCCAATCCAAACGTCAATATGCACATTCTGATCATTTCATAGTTATTCTGCATGATTTTACCTCACCCCCGTATTCGCACCACATTTACCACAGGCTCTTTTTCCTCCCGTCTCTTCCAAAAGGATCAGATAAATAGTTCTTTTTAGCCCACTGCAGGCAAGATCACTATGATAACAGGTTCCATAATCCGTCACATACACCTTTCCGGCAACATGATTTTTTGCCACGCACCCGGAACATGCGCTGTACTTATGTTCATTTTTGTTTCTCATACTGCTGATCTGTGCATAATCCGTACTTTTAATACTCAAATCCAGATAATGGCACTTTCTGCTCCTGTGATAAACAGTTCCATGTTTTGTAACATACACATAATCACTCTGCTTTCCATCTGTACGGTCGCCAATCCACTTATGGCTCTTACTTTTCTGACAGATACCAACACCCTTTACCTCAAAAAAGCTAATTGGAATTTTAATGTAATAATTAACCTGCAAATTAATATAATTTCCTGACAGATCGGATTTTGCCATCGTAATCGCATGTTTTCCACCGCGAATATATTTTTCCGGCAGGCTGTACGTTCCCAGCTCCTTTCTAAAATACGCTTCCGCAGATACCAGAAGCCCCGTTTGCGATGAAACCGCAGATGCTTCACATGCTGTTTTTCTGCTTGCATAATTCAACGCCTCCTGAACTTCTGTCTGAATCTGCAATACCCGAAAGAAAAATAAGAGCGTAAGGAAAAACACGGCTGCTACAGGAATAATCACGGCTGCTTCCAGCGTATACGATCCCTTAAAAAAGGAACATAAGGATGCCTTTTGGCAAGGATGTTCTCCCAGGTTATAGATATCGTCTTGCGGATTCGAATCTATTGGTTCGTTTATTATCTTATGAATACATGCCTGCTTCGGAAAAGGTTGATATTTGAGGGTAATTGTTGGTTTCCACTGTCCAAAAGACATCCTTACATCCCCTCCTTCCCATGAAAATAACTATATCCGGAATGATTTTGAATCCGGAATCCATTTGAGAAATTTTCAAGGATGGATACAAAGCCAAGAAATACCGGTTGGAATTCATAGGTGGCAGTAAGCTCAGTTTCACACAAAACGTGGTCCATCTGAAAATTTTCGTACCCTTCCTGTGTCTGTACATACGCTTCCTCCACATCCATGGTGCGCATTGCAAGGGTATTTCCCTTATGAAACAAAAGCAAAATGGCAGCATATTGTCCATAATCCAATCCCTGAGAACAATCTTTCGCCACAGACCAGCCCGACAAAAGTTCCGGAATCATATGTACATTTGAAGTCCAGTCCGCATCACTTTTTATCATTGTAATTTTCCCACCGGACAATAGTGTCCTTACATCTAACACACTTTCTGCAAATGCCCACGCTACTAAGATTCCGTATTTTACAGCTTCGATTACGGCCGGATTTGCGGATACTCCCGCCAACGTGACCGCAAGTGCCATTGCCTCTGATTGTCGCTGGGAAGATGCGGTTAATGAGGCCATATTTAACGGTTCTCTCATTGCCAGCAGCTCCGAAACCACAATTTTTAAATTATCCGCGTCATTTCTTTTTCCGCCCAAAACATACTCCAGCTCATATTCCAATACGCGATCCTGCTTTTTTTCCACATAGTTTCCAAGATAATTCACCAGATACTGATAAAACAATACTTTTTGATACCAGTCTGTTCCCACATAAGAATCCATCGTACCTTTTTCCAGACTTCTGTGTGAAACAGTTTCTTCTATATTAATAGATTTTCCGGATACCTTTGTATTTTCCGGCAAAACAAGGGATAGTACCCCTTCTTTTTTTACTTCTGTCACCGTTTCTAAAGGATTCTCTGTTGGCGTTGCCTTTTCTCCAGAATCCTCTTTCTTTGTTTTATCCCCCTGACGCGTTTCCCCTTTTAACTGCCGGGATGATGAATTACCTGCCCCCTCCGTTTCATATTTTTCCGGATGCTTCAGTGCATCCATTGCATCTGCAATACCCTCATCCGGATTTTTATAGTCCTTTTTTACTTCTTTTACTGCTTCATAATGATTGTAGACGGACTTTGCCATCTCGTAGGCAATATTCTTTTTCATATAAGTACACACAGCCTTCTGAAATACGACACCATTCTGATCTGTCAGCAATCGATAGGGGTCATACCTTGCATCTGTCATCTCCGCGGTCAACAGACTCATCCCGGAAAGCAAAGTTTTTTGTTCTTTGCTTCCAAGATGATCCGATGTAAGGCCACGTAGCTGTGCTTCCCTGTTATTAAAACATAATTTACCTTTTGTATCTTCCACCCGTACTCCAAGGATTTTGTAAGTTTCCCACAAAGGACTGCAATAATCGGCAAAAACGGATTCCAAAACCGTATCCGTATTCATATACAATACTTTCTGAAGTTCATAATGTCTCGCCGCTTCTAAAAGTGTGAAAAGAAGCTGCGCCACCAGCATCAGTGAAAGGGCTGCAAACACAGTAATACTCGCCTTTCTCCTCACTATACCTCCCCTGTGCGTTCTTTAATCGTGTTGAAAATATCAGAAACCAGAGTTGTCAGTTTTTTCTTGAACAACACAACGATTCCTATCAGCACCACAACAATCAACACCATTTCTACAACTCCTACCCCATCTTCTTCCATCAAAAAGTTTTTAAATCCTAACATAATTTTTCCTCCTTATACTTGAAATGACAGCATTGCCGGAATCATAATGATGGCAATCACGATGCCAAGCATCATCATAAGCGGCAACAGCATTTTCGTTCCTGCCTCTTCTCCCAATTTACAGGCCAGTGCTTTCCTTTCTTCCAGTGCATTCTCCGATTCCTGTTCCAAAAGTTTACATAATCCCCTGCTTCCTGTCTGTAAATTCTGTAAAAGAATCCGAATGAGTCTCTGATACTCTCCCAAATCCACTCTTTCTCCAAATTTCTGGTATGCAAGACGTTCACTTTCCCCGTCCAGGATTTCGTGATTCGTTATTATCATTTCTTCATAGATATACCGTTCTTTTATTTGTTTTTTCTGCCTTTTATCAGAATATTGAGCGGAAATTCTATTCCATGCCTGTTTTAATGACATGCCTGCTCCCAGTAAAATCAGAAGTTTACTCACAACTTCCGCATAATCCAGTTTCATCTGCTCTTTTTTTATATGATCTGCAGTACGTTTTCTCTCCAGAACAATTCCCGCCATCAGGAAACAGACAAGCACCTCAAAAAACAAAATTTTCCATACCAGATGCTGTTTTTTTTCTTTCCATTGCAGCTTCACCCCTGCCGCCTGATCCGGCAGCGTCAGATACCTTTCCCCTTCCTGCGTACTCTGCTGCTCCACTTCAGCTGCAATTTCATGAATGACCTTTTCCTGTTGCGACATCACTTTCGGGTATACTTGAAAAGAAAACGTATATTCCTCCCGGTACTTTTCACAGGTAAGTGCCACACTCGCCTGTACAAGTTCTCCCTGGGGATCTAATTGATCCTCCCGGATCGTTCCATCCACGTCCACTGCATTGTATTGATCCAATGTCCAGTCGGCTTTTACCAATCCTTTCACATAGCTTGGCTTCATATGCACCTGCTCTGTTACATGTGCAGCCTCTTCTCCCTCTGGGAAAAAGGTTTCGTCTATTTCCTTTTCTGCCCGGGAAAAATAGGATTGTGCTGTCTTTTCATCAATACATTGTGCAGGAACGCTTACCTGATAGTCATAATTTTTCAGTTTCTCCCCTGCATTCAGCGTAAGTTCCACTTCCTGCCGCCCACTGCCCGGACTGCCCCGGATAATTCTGTTTTTATCGTCCATACTGCGATCGGAAAATTCCATATATGCCCCAAGCAGCAATAACAGAATACAAACAACCGCTGCTTCTATTATTTTTTTCCTTCTCACACTTCCCCCTCTACATATGTATTGTCATTATTTTCTCTGCCAGTACAATCGCCCCACCATAAGCTGCAAGGCATACTGTCATAAACAATGCCCCTGCCACATTTCCATATAAAACATTCAGGAAATCCATGGATGTCACCTTCAGATATAACAAAATGAACAACGGTATCACATTCATTACTTTCTGTTCCATCTTTCTGGAAGCAATCTGTACCTGAATCTCCCTCTCTGTTTCATGGCGCACCCGCATGTGCCGGGATGTTGCATCAATAATTGTCACAAAATTTCCACCGCTGCGTTTTGCAAATGAAAAAACTTCAGAAAAACTTGCAATATCCATATTTCCACTTCGGGTTGAGAAATCTCCCAGCAGCAGCTCCAATGGTTGATTGAGGCTGATGGAACAATTCATCTCCTTTACCTCCTGATACATATAGGATCTTTTCCCATATAATGCGAGTATTTCTTTTTCTGCCTCTTTCCACGCATTTTCTATAGAGAAACCAGCAAGTAAAGCCGCACTGATACTCCGGAGAGTATCCACAAATTCCTTCGCAAGCTGTAATTGCATCTGCTCTTCCCCTGCTTTTTTCTGACGCTTCATGAAAAACCAGATAAAAACAGGAAAAAATACTATCCCCAGCCAGCTGGCATAAAATAAATACGCAATTGCCACTGTCAGCAGCCCCGCCAAAGTAATGCTTTTACAAACTTCCTTCCGGCTCAGATGATACACACGATAATCCATCTTCTATCTCTCCCTTCTCCCGGGCAAGTCCTGCCATCTCCAGTTTTTTACGATTCTTTAATATGCCACAGTGCTTCCACTTCCAGCTGCCCTCGGTTCCTTCCAGCTGATAAATCGGAGAAATCTGAATCTCGCCATTTTCCACTCCGCATACCTCTGTAATTTCCAATACTCTGCGGCTTTTATCCGGTAATCTTCCCAAATGAACAATCAAGTCTATCCCGGATGCAATCTGTTGTCTGATTGCAGCAATCGGCAGTTCCATTCCCATCAGTACCATCATTTCCAGACGGGAGAGAATATCTCTGCTTGAATTTCCATGGGCGGTGGATAATCCGCCATCATGCCCGGTGTTCAATGCCTGAAGCATATCAAATGCCTCTGCTCCACGGCACTCCCCAACGAGTATTCTGTCCGGACGCATACGCAATGCTGTGCGTATCAGATCCCGAATTGTTACCGGCTGGACGCCCTCCATATTTGCATTCCGTGTTTCTAAACGTACCAGATTTCTGATTCCCTGTATTTGAAGTTCCGCGGAATCCTCAATCGTTATAACTCTCTCATCCTCCGGGATATACTGTGATAAAGCATTTAAAAATGTCGTTTTCCCGGAGCTTGTCCCTCCCGAAATCAACAGGTTGTATTTTGCCCTTACCAGCATCTTTAAAAACTCTGCTGCATCTTCCGGAAGTGCCCCTTTTTGAATAAGGGTCTGCATATCCAGCGGTTTCTCCGGAAATTTCCGGATTGTGATTGTAGAACCATCCAGAGAAACCGGTGCCAGGACAATATTTACACGGGAGCCATCTGCAAGTCTTGTATCTACGATTGGATTTGATAAATTAACCACCCGGTTATGTCTTCCAACGATCTGCTGTATCACATCCTGCATTTTTTCTTCGCTGGCAAATGCCTGATTCCATGCATGAACTCTTCCTGCCTTTTCGTAAAAAATATGTTTCGGTCCATTTACCATGATCTCGGAAATTTCCGGATCATCCAGAAGTTCCTGCAAAGCATCCAGTTTTCTGAGTGAATTAAATACTCTTGCTTCCAGCATCAGACGTTCCCGAATGGAAATGGGTTCCTCCTGCATCAGCCGGGATGCCTCTTCCCCAATCAGATTTTCAATTTCTTCATCCGACATCTCCCGTGAAAGATCCATGCGTTCCAATACACGCTGCCGGATATCTCCTACATACTCATCCAACCGGCATCATCCTCCGGATACTGTCTCCAAATTCGTTCCATTTCCATTGCTCGACGAGCCGCTCGCAGGATACCACAGGGGATGCCACAAGCGGAAGCTGTATTTCCCGCAGATTCTCGGATAACCGTTCTTCTCCGCGTTTTTGAATTTCTGTCAAAAATTCTTTCTCTCTCCACTGTCCAAGCCCTCCTCTGCTTTTCATCAGGAAAATTTTCTGGCAGCTCCCCAGCAATTCAAAAAATCCCATAAACCGTGACCCCAGATTTAAAACGATGGTTGTATAATTCATTTCCTGCGCTAAAATCTGAAACAATTTCTGATACGTCAGATTTTTCACTTCACACAGACACTCGGTATTTCCCAGAGGATACACAACATCTGTCCTGTCCAGATGACCGATGCAGGAAACCATCCTGCTCTTTGAGTATTTTCCGCTTTCTGCCATCACCAGAAGTTCTTCCATCCCGGACGAATAAAATTCCCCCATCAGCTGCGACAATCCACTGTTTTCCTGCAAATCCAGAAGCAGAACTTTTTCGTTTTCACTCAGAATGGAGGACAGCGTGACCGCAAACGGAAGCTGCATTTCATTTTCTGCCAGCGAATATACTGCAAGAACCTGTAATTTTTGCTTCACACCCCCACTGGCATTTTTTATTTCCTCCCCAATCTGTTTTAAAATCTCATCGACGATTTTATTCACTTCCTGATACTTATCCACAAACACCACCCCTTTTTCCACCTCTTTATCCACATTTTCATTTCCATCAAACAGATAAACTTGTGGAATTTCACATTCTATCCTGTTTTCCCCAGCCAAATCATCCGACAGAACAATTGCATCCAGGGTTTTCCAGTTCTCCTGAAGTGCCTCCTTCTGGGAAAACATGTGCAGCTCAAGCTGATCCCGATAATGATTCATCAGGCAGCTGGTAAAACGGTCACCATACTCCCGGTCTCCAATACAGAGTCCCAATCGAGCTCTCCTCATAGCTCCTCCTTTCTTTTCAAAACAGTGACAGCCATACTGTCCGATGCGCGTATAACATTCCCAGTAAAACTGCAACAGAAAAATGCATCAGATTCTGCTCCTGAACCCAGCCATTTCGATAAGAGGAGAATTTCCCCGAAAACAGTTCCCTAAAAAAAACCTGTGCTTTAAAAAGGCTGATTCTAAGATTGCGCATATACAACATCTTGAGCACGGCTATTACTGCTCCTGCCACAAATGCTGCCAGCACACAGTCTGTCAATGTTTTTAAATTTGTAAATCCACCGATAACGGAAAAAAGTTTGATATCTCCGGCGCCCAACACACCTATGAGATAAAAAAGATATAACATGATAACCGGAATAGAAATATTCAAAAGAACTTGAATGATTCGCGGCATTCCACCCAAAACTATACCGAATGCCATCGATAAAAATAAACCCATGATAATCAGCCGGTTACTGATCCTCATGCTGGTAATATCCTGAACGACTGCCACAATTAGGATTGCATACAGTGTCAGAACCGATGCCCCCTGCATCGAAATCAATTTGCATCACCCCTTTGTTGTGAATCGAATTATAACAATGCCAATTTTATTTGTCAAGCAGTTTTTTACAAATTTTTTGTATAACTTTTCCATTTTTGCTTATACTTGTAAAAGAGAGACTTCAGAAAGCAGGTGATCCAATGAAATTGTTTAAGACAACCCCTCAGCCCCCTGACGGCTATGCAATACTTCTCGATAATCTGAAACAGACAACCGCAGAACTGCAAAATACCTATGCCAATCTTGAAAATGTCGTTGATCCGGATTTGATCGACTATTACATTTATCAGGCAAAAGCCGTACAGATGCGCTATAAATTTCTTCTTGGATGTGTAAAAAAAATAGAGGGAAACTATTCGCTTCCCTCCTGACCGTTCACATTTTACGGAAATTTTATACAAAAAAGCCCCGGTGACTGTCCACATCCATATAATCTTCGTTTACGGCACCGCGCGCATAAGTCATCCCTGCATATACCTGCTGGGTATTTTTCATAAGGGGTGCACTCTTGTCCTGTTTCGCCACCTCTACAAAAGAAGTATACAACCGGTGCATGATATGTTCCGCTTCCTGCACTCCATCCAGCCGATTCTCGTACATCGCCCGTGAAAGCTCATTTTTACAGAACATATAGAGTTTATACAGGTTGTGCGAGATCGGATACGAAAAATTGAGACTTCCGATCAGTTCATCCAGAACACTCTGTGCATTCCGGATCGCATCCTTCTGTCCATCATGATCTCCCGTGCAGTGTGCCTGCCGAATATCATCCACATAGGCAAAAAAGATATCGTAAATGATGACGATCATCTCACCAGAATTACACTGGCTCAGTCGTCTCGTAAAATCTTTTTTCAGCTCATTTTCCATATGCTACTCCTATTTCTGCAGCAAAGACAGTACCTGCTGTGGAATATCATTTGCCTGTGATAACACCGAAACAGCAGCCTGTTCCAGAATATTCTGCTGTGTATATTCTGTCATTTCAGATGCCATATCGGTATCCATAAGCCCTGAATATGCGGTTGTCATATCTTCCTGTGTCTCTGCAAGACTGGAGCTTGCATACTCGAGACGATTGGTATATGCACCGATTCCGGAGCGGACAGCACTTAATTTTGCAATTGCTGCATCCATCGTGCTGATGGCTTTGTCAGCACCTCCGTTGACCGCCACATTTACCGTATCCAGATACAGACTCTCCGAGGAAACTTCCGGAATATGTACATCCATATTCTGATACTGGTTCGCACCGATCTGGATGGTCATCGCACCAACATCCGTCACATCAAATGTAAGGGTATCCCCATTTTGTACGTCATCACTCAGCAGAAAATCCATGGAAAATCCACCTTTATCCGTGATTTTCACACGATTTCCCTCAACATTTGTAATTACTGTACTTCCAAATTCTTTTCCAAGTGTGACCTTTGCGTCCGATCCACTTGCTATAAGTTTGTAACTTTCGTCATCAGCATTCTGAACAACTCCCTGTGCTTTTGACAGACCTGTTTTTTGTGCCATCTCTTTTGACATACCAATGGTCAGTGTCTCCTTTGATCCCTTGTTATCCGCAGTAATATTATAAACTCCTGCCTTATTTGGATCTTTTTCAAACTTGCACCCGATCTCATCTGCCACGGACATCAGCTGCTTGTATACATCATCCGCACTCATGCCCTTTTCATACTCTATTCCTACTCCATTGATGGAAACCGTACCCCCGTCAAAATTCGGATCATTGATCAGGTTGGACATATCCAATGTATAAGTAGCTTCCTTTGCCACTTCATCTACTGTAATCGTATAATCTCCCGGAAGAACCTCCTCGGAAAAGTCAATTCTTGTTGCGCTCCGTGCAAATTTTGTAGTATCCTTATGTGTTCCACTCACATACACACGTGTATTTGCCGAACCGTCAAGCAACGTCTTCTTGTTGTACTCTGTATCTGTGGAAATCCGGTCAACTTCCTGTGTCAGCTGATCAATCTCGTCCTGAATACTCTGACGGTCCGAATAAGAGTTTGTTCCATTTGCCGCCTGAACACTCAATTCACGGATACGCTGCAGCATATTGCTGACTTCGTTTAATGCCCCGTCTGCAATTCTGAGTACGGACTGTCCATCATCAGAATTCGCTTCTGCCTGATTCAGACCATCAATCTGTGCTTTCATCTTGCTGGAGATTGCCATTCCCGCCGGATTATCTCCAGCTTTATTGATCTTATATCCGCTGGAAAGACGCCCCATAGAAAGGCTCAGTTTATTTTCTGTCCGAAGCAGCTGCCGATTGGCTACAACAGCAGACATATTGCGATTAATTTTCATATTTGTTCCTTCCCGTATACGCTACGTTTGAGCATCCCTGCCCTCTGATTTGACGCTCCCTGTCATTTCATCTGACATATATATCGTCCGAAAATGTCAATTCTTTAATAAAAAAAAGTATAATTTGCAATTAACGGGAAATCGTATTATAATAGCAACATTAAACGATATTTGCAAAGGAGGATTTATCCCATGGCTAAAGTAACCAAGGATACTATGATCGGAGAACTTCTTCAGATTGATGAGAACGTAGCACCTATGCTTTTAAACATTGGTATGCATTGTCTTGGCTGCCCATCATCCCAGATGGAGACTATTGCTGAGGCAGCTATGGTTCATGGAATCGACCCGGATGATCTGGTAAATGATATCAACGATTTCATCGAGCATGATGCAACCGCATAGATTTCACGTATCAAAAAGGAGTGCTGAATTTCAGCACTCCTTTTTGATTTAAATTTTCTAAAGAGATGCAAACACCTGCAGTGCCTGCGGTCCCGTAATTTTATTTCCATGCTCCGCGAAATATGCTCCGACTGCAGGATTATAGTTTTTCTGCTGCGCATATTCGCAAATAATATTGCAGACTTTATTAAACTCTTCCGGTGTGTGGTCATCTTTGTGGATCACCAGATAAAACCGGTTTTTCTTCTCGTTCTTAAACAGGTCATTTCGTCCATTGTAATAATTTACAAGTACATGTGCGAGACGCTCCACCTGATCTATCGTCGTAAATTCAAACATTTTCGTCAGATCTGCCGGTACTTCCGGTACTTCTTCCGGTGCCTCTGTCTGCTGTGCATTTTCACTCTCCGGAGAGGCTTTTGCTTCACGTATTTTCTGGAAAAGTTCCAAAATATCATCTGCGCCTTTGCGTTCCACATTTCCGACTGCTCCCATATTTGAAAACAGTTCCTCATCTCCGGCTTCCGTAAACTGGGAAAAACGGGTATCGAGTTCTTCCGGGTATTCAACCTTTGTAATCAGCAAAACCAGGGATTCGGAAGACAATGGAATTGCCTCTACCATAAGTGGATTGTCACTCACATCAAATCCAAACTCATAATTTGCCTGCTGTATCATATCATGGAAAAGTCCTTTTGCTTTCTCAGAACCATATGCCAGTTCCCGCAGATTAATCTGACGATCTGCAAGATCCTGTTTTGTTAATGTGCATCGAATCTGATTTTCATTTACTTTTTCAATTTTCATCTCTATCACATCCTTCTCTGGAAATCGCTTTCCGTAAATGGTACACTTATTATAATCAAATGCCCTCCCGTTGTAAAGTTACCACGGATTAAAAAATTATAAAAAAAATACTTGCATTGCAAAATAAAGTGTGTTATAAGTTTATGCATGAGATGCGTCTCTGACCCAAAGGAGCGTATGAATAACAAAAATTTAATATTGTCTGACCGATACGAGTTGATTCGTCCCCTTGGCCAGGGAGAATGCGGAAGTGTCTTTCTTGTCAGACAGCAATCTTTAGAGCAGTACCGTGCAATGAAGCGATTCCCCAAAAATACTTCGGCACAACCGCTCTTCGCAATATCCGAAGCACAGATTCTAAAGTCTGTTCAGCATCCCGGAATTCCCACAATTTATGATTTTGAAGAAGATGAATCATTCTGCTATCTTGTGGAAGAATATATTCAGGGTGACTCTTTAGAAGAATTTTTGCTTCATCAACAGTCAATATCCCAGAACCAGTTTTTATATTTTTGTGAGCAGCTTTGTGACATTTTTGCATATCTGCATACATTACGGCCTTCTCCGATTCTTTATCAGGATCTTAAGCCGGAACATATTATAGTATGTGGAACACAGCTTAAATTGATTGACTTCAGTGTCGCATCTTTTGCTGCCATTTCTGGAAAAGACTTCAACCATTTCGGAAACGTGGATTTTTCTGCTCCGGAACTTATCTCAGGAAAACCGGTAACCCTGAGATCCGATATCTACAGTATCGGAAAAATCATGGAATACATGATGCCATATCTGGATGCAGCCACCAACCGATCTATTTATCCCAAAATTCAGAAAGCAATTTCAGCAGATCCCGACCTGCGCTATGAATCACCGCAGGCTCTGTACTCTGCATTAAAAGAAGTAATTGAAACTACGGGAAGAACGCATCTCAGGCAGACAATTGCAGTCGTTGGAAGTCACAGCGGCTGTGGTGCAACACACATAGCCATCGCACTGGTGACAACACTTAACTACCTTGGCATTTCCGCGGTTTACCAGGAAAAAAACTGGTCAAACGACTTGCGCAAGACGGTTGCCCAGCTGAAACATGTGTGGGAAAAAAACGGTTGTTTCTTTTATCGCAATTTTACAGGATTTCCAAAATATGACAGTGGCATCGAAATCCCGGAGCCTGTCGCACAAATCATGGTAAATGATTACGGATGTGATTTTTCTTCCTCCTGCCTTGCAACGGCGGATCATATTATCTATGTGTGTGGAGGAGCATTGTGGCATCAGGACGATGCAAAGTCCAAAGACTTTCTTTTACAAAATTTTGGTAACCGCCTGCATGTTGTTGCGAATCTGTGCGACCACAATTCTGCCATTTATTTTGCCAGAACATTTTCACAGCCCGTCTATTCTTATCCGTTCAATACGGACATCTTTCGTGCAGACAAAGAAAAGCTGGATTTTGTTCACTGGCTGCAACAACCCGAGAAAGGACGGAATCGCCTATTTTTACGTTTCATAAACCATTTATTCCGGCTCCTGCAACCATAGGAGTCTGCGGTACAACAGTAAATTCCGGTGTAACACACTTTAGTATTTCGCTTTGCAACTTTTTACACAGCAGATTTCTGGCCCGCACCGCATACCTGGAAGTCAATTCCAGTCATGAAATCGCTGCGCTTTCTTCGAAAAAGGACCCAACCATTCCTTTTCGCTGCAATGGTGTCAGCTACTATCCGGAGATTACACTCCGGCAGCTGCGGGAACAGTTACATCTGCAACACAAGTATAAAATTCTGGATTTCGGGGTTCTGACTCCATACTCATTTCCGGAATTTGTCCGCTGTGATTACTGTATTGTACTGACAAATGTGAGTATTTGGAAGGATCGGCAGCTCTTACAATTTATTGAGGAACTGAAAAAAACAAATTTAGGAAAGGATTATAAAACAAATGTCCGTTTTATGAGTATGGGAAACCTCAAAAAAGACCGAAAAAGAGTCGAAACGTCCTATGGAATCCGTGTGATTCCGGTTCCCTTTCTCGAAAACCCGTTTCAAGTGTCCTCTCATGATTTTGGATTCTTTGAACAAATATGGAAAGGAAAACAGTTATCACATTAAATTTATCTACTGACAATCAGCTGGTCATTGAATTCAGACCAGAAGTATATGAAAGTCTGATCGTTACTTTTTAAAACGATCCATTAAAAAAATAAAATAACAAATGGGCTATTATTATGGGTGTGAAATGAGTCTCAATGCAACTCCGTCACGCACAAAATAAACTGAAAAAAGACAAATGGGAGGGCAGATCCACAGACACAACTGCCCTCCCGAAAAAATTCAAATAACTTCTATTTCTTAATTTTATCTGATTCCATTTGAATCTGTACAGGCACAATGCTATAATCGGAATAAATATATAATTTGCCAACAGACAAAGGAAGGACGGCTCATGAAGAAAAAATCTCATTCCATTTTCGCTGTGCTTGCACTGGCACTTGTCATTGCTGCAGCGATCGTAGTCTTCGCCCTGATCCGCAAATACACACCGAGTAAGGAACACGAAGATTTAACCACTTATTATCATCTGACAAATTCCGATGAGGTTGCCATTGTTTTAAATAATGAAGTAACCTCTTCCAAAGCCAGGGTCATTGACGGTCATATTTATATTGATTATGATTTTGTCCATGACAATTTAAATTCACGTTTTTACTGGGACAATAACGAGAATATCCTTCTCTATGCAACAACACAAAATCTGATCTCGGCACAGGCAGAGCAGACCAGTTATATGGTTACAAAATCTTCCGCAGATTACGGTCGTAAAATTGTTACCATAAACTCTGATACTGCATATATTGATCTGGATTTTGTAAAGGAATATTCCGATTTTAAATACAAACATGTAAAAGATCCCCACCGGATCATTATTACCAGCCAGTGGGGAAAATACCAGACTGCCACTGCCAAAAAAAATGCCTCCCTGCGCGTAAGAGGAGGCATCAAAAGCCCGATTCTGAAAGAAGTTTCTTCCAAAGAGGAAGTCACCGTGATCGAACAGGGCGACAACTGGGACAAAGTAATGACAGACGACGGTATTATCGGATACATGCAGAAACGTATGCTTTCCTCCGTCAAAGAAAAAACAAGAAAAAGCGATTTCACTCCGGATACTTTTGCACATATAAAGAAAGATTACAATATCTGTATGGCCTGGCATCAGGTCACAAACCAGTCTGCAAATAACGCGGTTTCCTCTGTCCTTGCCAATACCAGAGGAATCAATGTACTCTCTCCTACCTGGTTTTATCTGAATGACAACAATGGAAACATTGCCAACCTGGCAAGCCTGAATTATGTAAATTACTGTCATAACCAGGGGATTGAAGTCTGGGCGCTTGTCAGCAATCTGGAAAATAAAAATGTCGATACAACAGAAGTCCTGACCCATACCTCTAAGAGACAGAATCTGGTAAATCAGATTGTTTCCATGGCGATTCAATACAATCTGGATGGAATCAACGTAGACTTTGAAAGTATGAACGGGGAGAAAGTCGGGGATGCATTTATTGAATTCATCCGGGAGCTTTCCATCAAGTGCAAAAACAATGGGGTTGTTCTTTCTGTAGACAATTACGTTCCAATGTCGCATACTTCCTTTTATAACCGAAAAGAACAGGCAAATTTTGCAGATTATGTTATAATTATGGGGTACGATGAGCATTATGCCGGAAGCCCCGAAGCCGGGTCTGTTGCCTCTTTAAGCTGGGTAACCCAGGGTGTAAGCGATACTTTAAAAGAGGTTCCTGCCGATCAGGTAATTCTTGGAATGCCATTTTATACGCGTGTATGGGAAATCCCATCCGAGAGCAGTTCCGATGACACAGCAGCCGGTGCCAAAATTCCCTCAAAAATTTATGGCATGAAAGCTGCAAACGATTTTCTCGCCACATATGGTGCAACCAAAACATGGCAGGATGACTGTGGACAGAACTATTCGGAATTTACAGATAATGACACCACCTATAAGGTATGGCTGGAAGACTCCGCCTCCGCAGAATGCCGGTTAAAACTGGTTGAAGAAAAGAAGCTTGCCGGTGCATCCTTCTGGAAACTCGGATTTGAAACGAGTGATATCTGGGATACCGTTACCAGGTATATCCACTGACTTACCTGCATATATATAGGAATAAATAATTCCATAAAGCAGGTTCTATGAAAAAGAAATTTGAAATTCTTATGGTTGCCTGTCTGTTTATAAGTGCTTTCTTACTTGCACGTGCATCAGCTGCACTGACATCTTCCAGACATGCGGCTTCCTCCAAAACCTGTATCGTTCTTGATGCCGGACATGGAGGAAGCGATCCTGGAAAAGTTGGCTGTAACGATGCTCTGGAAAAAGACATCAACCTGTCTATTGTGCTAAAACTCAAAACCCTGTTTGAAAACAAAGGATATAAGGTTGTACTCACGCGAAGTGATGATACCGTTCCTGCAGATGAAAACTCGCGCAGTGAAAAAGTAGAAGATCTGCGAAACCGCGTAAAACTGATCACAGATACCAATCCGGTTATGACCATCAGCATCCATCAGAACAGTTTTCCGGATGCCTCTGTCTCCGGTCCACAGGTGTTTTACTTCGAACAGTCTGGGGAAAGTTCTGCAATTGCCTCAGTCATGCAGGATACCCTAAACAACAGCCTTAATCCTCCAAAGCCAAGGGTCTGTAAATCCAACAACGACTACTACATATTAAAAAAAACACCCACACCGATCATAATTGTCGAATGTGGGTTTCTGAGCAATGAAACGGAAGCAGCTCTGCTGGTCACAGATGCCTATCAGGAAAAACTGGCGCGAGCCGTTTACCTTGGTGCCATAACCTATCTGGAAAGCGGAAAAGACGTACCGGATACTGCCACCTAATCCGTTTCTTTACGAAACGATATACTAGTTACACTTGATCTCAAACTCTTTATCCTGTGCAAACTGTGCACTGTTGTAAAGAATCAGTATATCGGTAGGTGAAAACATTTCCAAAAGCCGGTCTCCGCTTACATTCAGCTGGCGAAGATCCACAACGACAAGTTTTTCATAATCTTCTGCCAGAAAAGGAAGGATACTGTTCGCAAAAGAATCCTTGATCAAAAGCAGCGTTTTTCCGTTCTTTATTCCCCCGGTAATCTCAAGCACTGCCTGATTCCCACCGGTAAAAACGCTGTACTGGTCTGCTGTTTTCAGAAAAGAAAAATCGTACAGTGTCTTTGTCTTCTTTTCTCCCATATTATAAACAACACGCAGTTTATCCGCCGGCTCATAAATCTCAATTTTGTCTGCCTGTCTGGCATAATTTATTTTTGCATAAGTTGTTCCATAGAAATCTTTACTGATGCAACGGAACTTCTTTTTCCTCTGTGCCCTCTGAAGATCTCCACCAACCGCCTTTGTGTATTGTTCATAGGCATACCATGCTCCCAGCGTCGTCCAGTGATGGTCTGTCCGGTAATAGATTTCTTCCTCTTTATGTGCATCCAGTACGGGCTCCACGGAAATCAGTACATCCTCTTTTTCTAATTTCTGCTGCAATGCATCATAAAACTTCTGCTCCTTATAATGAGGGGCAAATGCCGGAAGTTTTTCCCGGAGTACCCACGACTTTGTCGGCACCATCATCACATGGACATCCGCGTTCTGTTTTGCTTTTCCGACAAACTTCTCCAGAGCCTGCAGATTTTTGGAAATCTGCTGCGGATCAAACTCTTTTTCTGTATAGTGTTCCAAAAGGTAATGGTTCTTTCCGATGTAAACATTATGAATTTCATTTTTGCCCATAAACAATTCCATGTCTGTCTGGAACGAAACCCAATGATCCCTTCCGGGAAACTGATCCCGCAGATACGATTCATATTTTTTCTGGAATCTTCCATCCAGAACTTTCGTTATACTTATTTCCGGGCGTGTCTGAAGTTCTCTTTTTTCAACCGGAGAATAGGTTCTCTGATGCGACAGTGCTTCTTTTCCTGCCAGGCCGAGGAGAAGCACCATAAAAATCACACCCGGCAGCCGTTTGAATATCCGTATCATAATTTTCTCTATTTGTACAGTTTATTGATGGCTTTTACGGCCTTTTCATTCTGCTTTTTATATGCAGCAATCACTTTGTCCTCGGACTGTTCCTCCTGCTTGTTGCTGATTGTTCCAAGCATGATAAAGCATACATAGTTTCCTTTTACATAAACTTTGGAAGCCTGAATCTTTAACTGGTTCATCGGGTACTGACAGGTATCCTGTATCAGTTCCTCCCTGTATTTTTTTAATGCCGACCGGATTTTCTTTTTGGAAGCTGCATTCTTTGCTTTTACAATAACCAGTGTGTCTGCATTTGCGCTGATCATCGGCACCTCCGCAATCGCAGCACTGTACCATTTGGAAGAAATTCCGTAGCGTTCCTTCAATTCTTTCTTTGATACTTTTTCACTTGGGATATAATCATCCCCATACGCTTTCTTTACAGCATTGTATACTTTTTGTATGGATGGGGTTTTCTTCCCTTTCTGCGTGGATGCTTCTACCGTCACCGGTGCTTCCCATGCATTTTCCGGTGCATATATTCCTGTCACACAGGCAAGCACCAGTATCATTGCCACAATTTTCTTTTTCATTCGCCATTCTCCTTCCAGATCCTGTATATTTTCATTCTTATCGTGAAACCACCTGTAATCTGGTTTCCGCACTATCCTACTACAGATCTTTTGTTTTTGTCAAAAGGGATTTTATGGAATTAATAAAAACTTCCGCTGTATGATACAACCGCGTTGTCTGTACCTGATTGGAACGGTCTTCCTCCAGTTCTCCCTGCTCTTTCATTTCACTTTCCCTCCGGATTCCGGACATCTCAAACTGCGACAAAGAAAGATCCGGTGTATATGCAACATGGATATCTGCCGGTTCCTGCATGGCATCCTGCAGTTCCTGCAGGTGTTCTTCGATCTGTTTTGCGGTCTCTTCGCTGCCTGTCACAATTGTTCCAGAAATACGGTCTGATTTTACCTGAAAAGATGCCGTAATCTTTCCTGCCTTTTCTCCATCCAGAAAAATATCCACAAGACCCTTTTTCTTTTTTCCTCTTACGATTTTTAAAGAAACCCCGGTGACAGAATCTCCTGTCTGCATCGGAATCACATAACATTCTTCCTGCGATTGTTTCGCACCAATCTGAAACTGTGCGGTCATCTGGCGCATTTCCCGGATATCAATCGTGCGGACATCCGGATCTTCTACGATCATCGTATCCATCACATGCTCTGCCACATCCGCAAGCGTCTCCATGGCATCTGCAAGATCCGAAGGATTCTCAAGGGCTTTTGAAAACTGTTCAAGTACCTGCTCTTTCATCTCTGCAATCTCTGTCATGGAATCTTTGGAAACATGATCTTGCTGAAACAACCGCTCCATCATCCGGTTTGGTTTGCGCAGCATTTCCGATGCTGCCATGACATTTATCATACTGTTTGGAATATCATACCGCTCCAGATAGGTATATACGTCTTCCGGTGTTTCTGCAAGCTGCTGATACTGCGCAAGCTGCTCCTGCCGATAGCTTTTTTCCGCTTCCTGTTCCCCAACGGATTCATCCATCTGCCGGAGTGCCTCTGCCAGTTGTTCCGGAGACATATTCTGCCACTTTTCTTCTCCCAGACGGGAAAGTTTTTCCGGTGAAATATGTTCCATCACATCGCGCAGACAATTCTGCTGGAACGCAGCCGAGATCTGCTCGTCAATTTTCGGACCTTCTGCTGTGCTGTCAACTCCGTCAAAATCATCGTCCACCTGATAATCCAGACCACTCTTTTTTTCTGAACGCACAGCACGCAAAAGGTTTCGCATCGTCACGTCCGATCCCTGATTCATCAGAAATCCAAGTGCTGCCCCATCTCCTTTTTCCACCTGTGCGATCAGACGGTAAATGCCGATATAACTGCTGCGCTCTTCCTCAGAAATCTCATGATTCTGCTCCAGTTTCCACAGATATTTGCTAAACCGTTCCTGCTCCTTTGTTCCGTTCTCCTGCTGAATCTCCTGTGCCACCTGATTCAGCTGCTCCATATTCATATCCAGTGGATTTTCCCCACGGCGGATCATTTCCAGCGTTACTGCCGGTTTCATATTAGAAAACGCACGCTGCATCTGCTCATCCAGTGCTTTTACTTCCATAATATTTTCCGGTGTAATTTCGGTATTGTTATATGCCAGTATCCGCACTGCACGGCGGTTTGTTTCACTTGTATCCAGCTGCAGATCCTGTAAAATATCGTCCACATTGGAAAATGCTTTTGTTATGGAATCCCCCATGTCACTGCGCGGAGCAGTCATCAGTGTTTCATAACTTTCATTTGCCTGTGCAAATGCGCGCTGCATCTGCGCTCCGGCATCATGAATCTCCTGAACGGAATCATCCGCATCCACCTGCCCGATTACATATGCCGGCTGCTGTTTCAGTTCGGCAAACACATCCATGGTTTCTGCCATAAGATCCACATTTTTTTCACTTGGCTCAACTCCGGCACCGGCAAGCAGGTCTTTATAGTATTCTCTCTCCTGAGATTTTAAATCCTCGACCAGATCCGCCAGCGGTGTCAGATCCATCTCTACGCCTGCTTTTTCCATCGCCACGGATGCCTCACTGGTCATTACCAGACGTGCTTCCTCCATCTGTCTGCGTGCAGTAATCATGGAAGCATCTGCCGGACGTTTTCCTGCCGCAATTGCCTTCGCCATGGAATCCACGATCTGGTCCCAGTCTATATGATCGGTCTGCAGATCGTCCGATAATCCCTGCAGATCTGTCAGATACTGCAGATTTTCCGGTGTAAGGGGAATCTGGTTTGCCACCAGCCACTTGCTGTTGTCCACCGCATGTTCGTCATCGGAAAGGCCTGCTTCTGCAATAATCTCACGAATCTGCGGCATCAGGGACTCAAAATCAATTCCGCTCTGCTCCGGCTCCACAATATTTTCTGCGCTGCTGCTGTAATTGGACAGATACAGATTGCGGATGGTCGGCTCCATATCATTTTTCAGAAGATAACTCATCGCCTGTTTCGTGATTTCCGGAATCGAGGCAGCCTGTGCCAGTGCCTCCGCACTGTCCTGCACATTTTCCTCCGTCGCCGGCAGGTCGTTTGCCGCAAGAGAGTCCATGATCTGCTGCGTCACAACCGGACTTCCGGTGATCTCCTCTAACTGTTCCTTTGTGAGTGTTCCGCCCATGGAAGACACATCCACTCCGGCTTTTGCCAGTGCCGCTTTAATCTTGTCTGTCACGGTAATAATGGTATGGCTGTCTGCATCGGAAATGGAAAATCCGTCCTCTTCCATCTTCTTTAAATCTTCTGTGGAAGTGGTATTTGCCACTACAGCGATTTCGTTGCTGCGCGCCTGTCCCGAAGAAATCTCCTGCCCTGCAATTTTTTCCGCTACTGTCTTTTCTTCCTGCCCCTGCTTTGCCGGGTTGGAATACGTTGCCATATCGATATTTCCAGCCTCGGACACCGCAGTTTTCTGCTGCACATAGGCTTCCTGTCCGCCAAAAGCTACAACCGCTCCGGCATCCGGCATATTTGCCTGATAAGCCGCAATTGCCCTGTTACTGTTATCGCGTTTTGCATTCCGCGTTACATCTTCCCATATATTTTTCTGCTCAACCTGCATGTATTGCCTCCGTACCATTACATTTTACGCTATAACATGTATCGGCAGGTTATCCCGAAACCTAAAGTAAAATTACATTAATAACACTTCTGTCATCTTATGTACTTGCAGTAATATAACTACCGACTCCAAACATTATATTATTAAATTTTATTTCTGTGCAAACGCAAGCAGTTCTTTTCTTACATCTGCCAGATATTTTCGTCCTGCCACAATCTGCGTTCCATCCGCCATGTAAATCAGGCTTCCAACTATAGAATCCACATACATGATATTTATAATATATGATTTATGACAACGAACAAATTGCGGAGGCAATCGTTTCTCCATCTCCCCAAGGGAAACCCTCTCCGCATATGCCATATTTTTCATTTGAATTACCGCATCATGTTTTTCCTTCCGAATCAAAATCATATCATAATATCGGATTTTAACAATATCATTTTCTTTATGGAAGTAATAAAAATCACCTGCATGGATTGTAAGATATTTGTCCATGCATCCGGATAAGGTTTCCTGTGTGATTGGTTTTAACAGATAATGAAGTGCCCTCACATCATAACCACGAAAGACATACTCCCGAAAAGCTGTAAGAAAAATAATCTCTCCAGAATATCCCAGTTCCCTCAATCTTCCACAAAATGTAAGTCCTGTTTCGTTTTCTTCTAATTCAATGTCTGAAAACAAAATATCAAAACCATTCTGTTCAAAAGACTTTAGCATTTCATTTCCGGTCTGATACCAGAATAATTCGATTCGGTTTCCGCTACCCTCACTCCAAATTTTCAGAGCCGACTCCAATATGCGGTAATCGTTTTCTTTATCTTCCAAAACTGCAATTTTCAAATTCATGTCTGCTGCTCTCCCTGATACAACGGAATCAAAATATTTACGGAAAACATTTCTTTTTCCGGCAATATTTCCATGATTCCGAAATGTCTCTCTACAATTTCCCGTATGCGCTTCAATCCAATTCCATGTTCCATTCCATTTTGATTGCCTTTCCCTGCTTTTGTGCTCAATAATTCATTCTCAGAATCAGATCTGTAATCCCCATCCGAAGTATTGACAATTTTTATTGACAGCATATTATGAAATGGCTTCATATACAACCATATTCTCTTACTTTCTGCCCGCATGCATCCCTCAATTGCATTATCGTAGAGATTCCCCAGCAAGGAACAAATCTCTACATCACTTAATGGAATCTCTTCGGGTAAATATATGATATTTTCTGTAAGAACCCCAACATTTTCCGCCATGCTTTGCTTATTGCTGACGATACAGTCAACCGTTGTATTTCCACTGGAAAGCGTATAATGCACCTTATTCAGGTCTGCTGTGATCTGCCGCATATAGTCAACGGCCTGTCCGGTATGGTTCCCTTCCAAAAGCGTCTGCAACACATCCAGATGATTTTTTACATCATGCTTCATTATACGCAGCTCTTTGACCGAAGCAAGAATCTGCTCGTACTGCTGTGATTCCATATGTGACAGCAGATTCTCTTCCAGCAGTTTATTATTTTTTTCTCTTTCCACACCTAGATTATAAATAAATAACAGCATAATCATAAACAGGAATAACACAAAGACAAAAATTGTCACAAGCATGAAAAAATCGTTTCCCCGGGATTGCTGTAATGCTCTTACTACAGCAATCATGTCTATTTGCTCGATTGCCACACACAACAACGCAATTCCTATAAAAATCAGCTTTTCCTTTGTCCGCAGGCAGATATTTTGTTTTCCAATCATTATCGTCAATCCGATCAACACCCCAAGCAGGATCAGGTAAACCAATGTAAAAACCGCCCGAACCCAGCCTCCCGATAAAACGCGATTGATATTTTCGTGAAAAAGAACCACTGGAAGCATTGCAGACACTACATCTGCAAGCAACGCATAGATCGAATACAATATAACATAAAAAAACTGTGAAAAAAGAGAAGAATTTGTAAAAATCATTGTAATTAAAAAATGCACTATTATACCGTAAAACACAGTATAAAATATTGATACTTTCATCTGATTTAAAAAAAATAAAATGATAGAAAACAGTAACCATGCACACCATTGCCATTTAAAAATTCTCTTTTTGGGATCCAGCTTTCTATTCATAAATAAGAAAAACAAAAATGATTCAAATAAAATAATAAGAAATTCCCATATATTCCACAAAGTCAGCACCTCCACCTGACTACAATTGTACCATAAATGCAGAATAAAAAGGAAATTGAATCCTTAATTTCAATGTCGTTTAAAGCCAATATTTTGTATTTCGCGCCAATTCTATTGTTTTTTTATATAAATATGCTATTGTAAAATTTAATATATTCTAGTGTATATTATATTGCCAATTAACAATTCCCCCGAAAGAATATCATATCTTTCGGGGAAAAGGAGCACTTATGTTACGATTTTTAATCAAACGAAATCTCAGCACTTTATCCACCGTTATGGTTCTGCTATGGATTTTTATTCTTCCATTTCTGGAATCCTGGTGGTACATATATCAGATTATTCCGGGAAACTATGCCTATCAGCCGGATTGTGCTTTCTTTTTATGCGGAAACAGCGTTGGTATCGGACATATCTTTCAAGGTCTTTACTTATGGCTGATTCCATTGTACTGTCTGGTAATTTCCTCCAATGATTGTTTGATGGATCAGGAACGGGGTTATGATAATATCCTGATCAGCCGGATTGGAAAGAGAAAAATGATTTACCGTCTTCTTATAAAAAATTTTATATTGCTGTCCGTATTGGTTTTTCTTTCTCTTTCCCTGAATCTACTCTGTGTTCACTTGATGTTTCGTGGTGGGAAATACAATCCATCTGAAATTTCTGCTTTAAATGTTTTTACAATGTTTTGGACTAACCATCCTTTGTTAAACAATTTTGTACATATTCTGATCACAAGTATTATCTATGGCATTATGGGTATGTTTTGTTGTGCAACATCCTTTTATTTCCGCAACCGAAAAACGGTATATTTTGTAAGTATATTTTTCTGGCTGATTGAAATTTTAAAACCCGGCTCCCTGCTTTTAATTTTCCAGCCGTTTCAAATTAATTCTACCCTTACAGAAACAGCTTCAGGACTTTTATTATTTTTCGTGCCAGCAATCCTATACATCTGTATTCTGACCAGAAGGAGTGTCTATGAATAAGAAATGTATCACAACAGTTTTTACTTTTTTGTTTTTTTATGTCACAGTGGCTCTTGTATATGCGAAATCAGGTCATATGTATCATAAAAACCTGATTACATTTTCTTCTTATATGGCCTCCTTTTTCTCAGGTGATTTTTACTTTTTGCATGCTTATGCAATTATTATTCCTTTTGTATATCTGGTTTATCTTCCCCGGATGATGGCTCCGCAAACTAGCTACTTTGTCTGCAGATACCAGACACGATACCAGTATTTCCGATACCAATACTGGACAGTGCTTTGTTTTACTTTGCTATTTGCTGCCCTTCACATACTTTCGGGAGGAATCTATCTGTTTACACAGATCGGATTTCGTTATTTGAATTTTTTTCCCATTTTTTATATTTTTTTCTTTCAGTGGATTGCGGATTTTTTGTATTGTATGGGAATCTTTTGCATTCAGCAAATATTAAACAACTACGTTCCTACCCTGTACGCTTCACTTGGAGTATGTCTTTTATGCTGCACGCAGATTTTTCTTTACAAAATAAGCAACAGTTCTTTCCTTCCTCTTCGGAATTGTCTGGTAGCCATTCACTATATGGCGCACCACCAGTCTGTGATTGTATGCTTTTATGACTTGCTTCGGCTTACATTTCTCGCCCTTCTTTTGTATCTGGTATATTTGCAAACAAATAAGAAGAAGGAGTTTTATGAATGAAAGCACTTAAAAATTGTATTCGATTTCTTTTGCCGTTTTTTATTTTACAATTATTACATTTTAAATACATCAGTATCTTACCAGACACTGCATTTATGTTTGCTTACCAACTGCCATCACACTCCACATCTTTTTTAGATGTTTGTGCCCAATGGCTTCTTCCTATAAGTGCAATTTTATATTTTTCTGTTTATGATACCGATTTTTTGTATGATTACGGGAGTTTTATTATTCCTCGCTTAAAATCACGGAATATTTTAATCAATAAATTACATCTTTCCGGTATTATATTAGTTTTTATTACTTGCTCTATATATTTTTGTGGGAATGTATTATTATATTTTGAATGTTTTATGCAAAATAGCGTGACCATCATAATGCATTTATTTGGTACTTTTTTAAACCTGTATCTGTTGTTTCAGTGGGTTCTTTTACTCCGCTTATGTGTATCTGAAACGACCACCATTTTATTTCTCTCGATTTATTGCCTGATATCCGAATGTATGGTTTTCGTCCATCCATTCCGCAAAATTGCTTACCTTATATTTCCATGGTATTGCACACCTGCAATCAAAATCATTTTTATCATGATGCTGTATTTTTTACTTTATTTACAAATAAAAAGAAAGGACTTTGTATGATTCAATTAGAACACATCTCAAAAAAATTTAAAAAGAAAACCATACTAAATGATATTTCTTACACATTTGAGACCGGAAAAATTTACGGTATTTATGGCATTAACGGTTCCGGAAAAACAATGTTACTCCGTATCATATCCGGTCTGGTTTTCCCAACTTCCGGCTCAATCATAATTAATGGGAAAACGTTACATAAAGAAATCTCTTTTCCTGACCATATGGGACTAATTATAGAAAACATGGAATTACAACCCCAGTTAACTGCATTCGAAAATCTGGAAGAATTGAATAAAATCAATCATTATGCCACCACTTCCGACATTCAGGACGCACTCCGGAAAATAAACCTTCAAAGCAATGAAAAAGTCAAAAAATTCTCTCTGGGGATGAAACAAAAGCTCAATATTGCGCAGGCAATTTTTGAAAACCCACGATTACTTCTCTTAGATGAGCCAACCAATGCGCTGGATTCGGATGCCATTGAGCATCTGAAAGCCATTCTGGAAGATTTAAAAAAGAAAAATTCCTGTATTATAATTGCCACACATGACCATCAGAATATTACCAGTCTCTGTGATCAGATTCTTGAAATGAAAGAAGGAAACCTCTATGATAAAAATTAATCATCGCATCGTTTTTTGGATATTTTCTATTCTTATTATTGGCATGATCTTACTCTCTTGTGGTTGCAACCAATTGTTAAAATTTTATTTTCCGCAGTCTTTTTCTGTCTCAAAAAATGAAATGACTACCAACGATCCGCTTCAAAATGCCGAAAATTATAATTACAGAATTCGTGCGCAAAATTATGCAGATCTTGTTTCCTATCTACCAAGCAATTCGACACCTGTAGATCTGCGTATTCCCAAAGAACTTGCTGGTTATAAAGTATCCGAAATTGAAGAAGGATGTTTTTCATGGTGCGAGGCTATCAAAACAGTATACATTCCAGCTTCTGTCAATAAAATTGGTCATGTGGCTTTTTATGATAATCCTTCTTTAACATCAATTTCGATAGAAAACGGAAATTGCACAATTGAAAAAGATTCTTTTGGAAATTTTACTGGAATTATCTATGCTCCCCAGAATAGTCAGGTCTATGAACAATTAAAAAATTACGGATATACCGTAAAAACTCTGTAATTACATACTTAAATACCTTAATTTTAAATGCCAGAATGTCAATCAAAGTAAACTCTTTATCTTAACTGACACTTCTGGCATTTGATAAAATATCCTTTATTTCACTATTTTTTACTATATTCTAACACTATCAAAACCACTCCGCAAAATAGTACTATTACAGAACCTATTAGAAATGGCCACAACCCATAATTTTTTATAAATCCAATAAAATGATTTGTATCTTCATACATTACCCTGTCAAAAGTCGAAATTGCACTCAATACTATAATTTCCAAAAAACCAAATATTAAAAAAATTGTTCCAAGATATTTTTTCATTCTCATTTTTCTCCTAATTCATCTCATTATACAGCTCTATCTTTTTTCCGATTTATTAACAAATCTATTCCATATAAAAACTCGGCAGAAATTATCCCCATAAAAACAGCATTCCCTAATTTTACATTGCAAAGATTTAAAAATACCGCACAAACTACTCCACCTGCTAATACACCAACACCGATTTTACAATAGTTTCTCTTATAACCTTTCAAGTTTTCATCATGAATGACAGGTTCTGTAAAAATATTAATCAATAACAGGCCTCCAATATAATTCCGAAGCATTAAAAACATCACACACCAAATCAACATTGGGATCAACATTTTAAAATACCATGCACACACAAATATAACCATAAAGGGAATACTCATATTTATTTTCACCATTTTTCTAATATACTGCTTTCATTATATCATATATACATAAAAATGCTGTTCTTCCCTCTCTTTTTGTTCTGTCGTTTAAAGCCAATATTTTGCAGTTCACACCAATTGCACCAATTCTATTGCTTTTTCTATACAAATATACTAGTATGGAATTAAATATATTTTTTAAAAAATATTATGTCGTCAATTAACTATCTATCAGGATACCAAGTCATACACTATTAATGGCACTTTATCAGATACAATTTCTGATATCACGGATTTAATTTTGAATTTTTCTGCTTAAACAAATGGTTCTATAAAGGATATACACCACAGAATTGGAAGAATGGAGATGATTGAAATGCACCGTATTCCACTTAAAATTGTGACAAGATTATCCGTTATATTTACGGTCATAGGTTTACTTCTTGTGATCATAGGTATTTGCACAGGAACTATGATAGGATTGATAATATTAGGAGCCGGGTTAGTGGAACTTGTTGGAACGATAATTTTTATTGCTGTGTTCAGAAGATGTCCTCATTGTGGTAGTTTTCTTAAAACAGGTTGTAATCGATATTGTCCACATTGTGGTAAATATGTGGACGAGAATGATTATATTTACTTCTAAGCAATGATCCTGTTTTTAAGTTGTACTTGAAAAGACTGCGCTGTGGTTTATGGTGTTGTCCGGGCAGATATGAATATCCGTACAAGACGCGATGTCAAGAAATTTTTAGAAGGACTCTCTACCGGAAGTTCCAGCCTTCTTAAGAATGTAACCGGTGGTTATCATTACCATACAATTGAAGCTGAATCCGAAGAGATTTTAGATGATATTCAAAATGAACTCGCAGAAAAAGGTTTTCTGGCCAAACTGCAGGATTATAAACCTGTAGATTTCTTGGGCGAAGAAGAATCAAATACAAACGTTTAATGCAATCAAGGCGTCAGTCCGGTATTTCCGGAACTGACGCCTTTTAAGCATTGAAAATTGTCAATGCCACTGTTTTGTCTTACATATACTTCTTCACAATATTCTCCATTACTTTCCACTTATGTTCCATATCAGAGACAAGTTTAAACTGTGTCCTTGCCCGGTCCAAATTCTGCCCCGGTCTGTGAATTTTAAAATAAATGTCTCCCTGAATATAATCCATAAGAAACCTCATTCCACATTCATAGGTCATAAGCCTAGCGCCCATCGGAAGCAGCTTTATCTCTTCCTGTGAAAGTTTTCCACCACATCCCTCTATAAAGCCATTCGCACATGCTTCAAAAAGTTCTAAGTTGAACCACACTTTATCCAGATTTTGTTCATCCTCTAATGCTGTACTTGCTCCAATCCGCACCGCATCTCCAAAATCATTCATGGCTGCCCCAGGCATTACAGTGTCCAGGTCAATCACGCATATTCCTTTTTTGGTATCCTTATCCATGAGGACATTATTAATTTTTGTGTCGTTGTGTGTCACACGAAAGCTGATTTTTCCACTTCTCAACAAATCCTGAAAGCAGTCCACAATTTCTTCCCTGTCCAATACAAACTGAATTTCCTCCCGGACTAAATCCGCTCTACCGCACACATCCTCTTCCACTGCCTTTTTAAATCTCTCAAATCTTTCTCTGGTATCATGAAATCCCGGAATTGTCTCATGAAGTGTTTTCGCCGGATAATCCGCTAACATACTTTGAAATCTGCCAAATGCCAGACCGCCCTCATAAAGTATTTCAGGATTATCTATCAAATCATAGCTTACGGTATTTTCAATGAATACATAAGCTCTCCAATACTCACCTTCTGAGTCCACATAATAGGGTTTCCCGTCTTTTGCCGGAATGACATTTAATGTCTCCCGCTCTGGATTTCCACCGTTAGCTGAAATTTTTCTTTTTAAAAATTCAGTGACTCCAACGATATTTTCCATTAATTCAACCGGGTTTTTAAAAATACTCTTGTTCATCTGCTGTAAAATATAATGCCTTTTTACTCCTTGTTCATTTTCAAATGTAACACGGTAAGTATTATTAATATGTCCATTTCCCCATGGAATTTCTTCTTTATATACACCTTCAAAACAGAAATTTGCAGCCACTTCTAATTTTCCGCAGAGCTGTTTTGGATAAAAATTATTCTCTTCCAGCTTTTTCAATGCAGTCATAACCATTGGTTTGTCTTTCCTGTAGGTAACTCCATACCACTTTTCTGTTGTAAGAAGAACTTTTACTTCTGCCTTATTGTTATCTAACAGTCTGCTGACAACTGACGGAAGATAATATTCACATTTCAGTGGATTATGTTGCAGCCCCTCCTGCAGAAAATCACGAAATCCATACTCAACTTCTGACAAAAATCCCTTGCTAAATCCCCATAAATTCATCGAAACAATCGTATCTCCTGCCAATTCCGTATAACTTTTTCCATCATCTTCCGTATATGCGGCATTCTCTCCACGTTTTACAATCGTTGTATGTTCTATTACACTGACAAGTTTTCCAGCACCATCAATCTCACAGACACCTCTTGCCACACTTCCATTCTCCGTCAAAGTATTTTTCAACTGATATCCTACCATTGCATACTGATACTTTTCATTATCTTCATGCACACTCAGATAATCATAAATCTGCTTAAATGCTTCTCTTCCATAATAGTCGTCTGCATTAATCACTGCAAATGGTCCGTCAATCATATCTTTACAGCTTAAAATTGCATGCGCAGTTCCCCATGGCTTTACTCTTCCGGCCGGAACTTCAAATCCCTCCGGCAGATTTTCCAGCTCCTGAAATGCATATCTTACTTTCATAATCTTTTCTATACGATTCCCTATGACATTATGAAAATCTTCCGCATTCTCTCTTTTTATTACAAAAATAACCTCTTCAAATCCTGCAAGATAAGCATCATAAATAGAAAAATCAACAATAATATGTCCATATTCATCTACTGGATCAATCTGTTTCATTCCACCGTAACGGCTTCCCATTCCGGCTGCCATAATTACAAGTACAGGTTTCTTCATATTCTTTATACCTCCTGATTAAACAGCGTACCATTTAATCTCATTTGCCTCTATTTTCAACGCAAAACTGCTTCCATCGCCGCGATAGATAACCGTATTCTGTGGCTCGTAGGTATTATTTACAACACAGAATTTGCCATTTTTTACATATGCATGTACTTCCACATTGAAATTTGTACTAAACCACTGATGTAATAAACTTTCGCCATGTGTACTCCACAAAATGCTTCGATAAAGAATTCTGCTGTTCTCAAAGCTATATGGCAGTCCACTGATATAGACCGAACGGCCCTCGCCAAATTCATGCACAGCCATCTGAACTTCTTTGTCCCTCTGTACCAGAATTTCTGTTCCCTCATACGCAAACATATTCTTCTTGCCCTCTCCGAAGTCAACAGGCTTTGTTGTATCTGCAAGAATAAAGTGATTTTTGTGTTCTTCCCAGTTATACTTATCGTAGTTTAAGGTAAATCCGGTTTCTTTTTCCACACCAATTAAATCGGCAAGCTGCAGATAATGTCCCTGATACTGGTGTCCTGCCGGTTCCCCGACACCGATAAATCCACCGCCCCGGTAGACAAATTCACGAATGGCTGCGGAAATAACTGCATTCTCCCAGACTGCCCCGCCGGTGTGTGCCGTATCCCCGTCCCCGACATTGATAATGACATCAATATCCTTTAATATATCCTTATCCTTTAAAATATCATCAAAGGAAATAAATTTCACATCAAACGGTGCGCCGCTTAACGCCTCGATAATTCCCGCATAACTGTAATTCTGTTTCTGATATAAGGCATGGTGTACCATATGGCAGCCCCAGCTGCGGATTTTGCCCCAGCTGTTTAAAACAGCAACCTTCTTCACACAGTACGGTGTTGCTCCTTTTGCATTCTCATACAGTTCACGGAATTCATTGCACACGCTCTCCACATAGTCCAAAAACTCCGGGAAATCTAATGCAAGCTTTAAATATCCGCCATATCCGATACGGTCGATTGGTTTTCTTAAGATGGCACGGCGTGCTGTCACCCAGTTTTCCTTTGCTTCCTTGACAGGATCTCCGCCCTCATGGAAGGTGTCCGGGAAAAAGTATGGAAGGAATCTTCCTTCTGTATATTTTACACCTTCAATATCAGAGATCAGACGAAGTGTACTTCCGTTTCCAACGCTTCCTACCACTGCGTCAAGACCGATCGTTGCAAACTCTTCCATGAATGGTTCTGTTCCGATCCAGTGATCCCCCAAAAACATCATTGCCTCTTTGCCGCATTCATGTGTGATGTCAACCATCTCTTTTGCAAGCTTTGCAACTTCCCTGCGCTGGAATGCCTGAAAATCCTTATATTCTTTGCTCGGCACACGGTACTGGTTATTATAATATCCCTGATCGATAATATATTCCGGGCGGAATTTATAACCCATTTCTTTTTCAAACTGCTCTAAAATATAAGGGCTTACTGACGCGGAATAACCATACCAGTCCACATATTTTTCCCGCTTTAACTCGTCAAACATCAATGTAAACTGATGGAAAAACGTCGTATAGCGGATGACATTGACATATGGATGCTCTGCGCAGAACTTGCGCAGACGCTCCATGGAATATTTATGTGTTTTCGGCTGTCTTACGTCAAATGTAATCTGATGTTCGAAATCTTTCCAGTCATTTGTCACCGCATTGTACATATGTACCGGATCCCAGATAATATATGCCAGAAAGCTTACTGTATATTCATGAAACGGTTCTGCCTCATGAATACAGACGCACCCTGACTCCTCATTATATTCCCACTGTTTGGTCGATACCACCTGACCTGTGGAACGGTCAACAACCTCCCACCATCGTTTCATATCATCTCTTGTATTGACCTGCATTAACTCATCCGAAATCCCCTTCATCAGAGGAATTTGCAGTTCGCTTTCAACAGCCGTATAAAATCCACTCATAATATAACACTGCTGCACCTCATCCGGGTTTGCCTTCGCCCACTCATTATCTTTTCTCGTGGTGTAGTAAGTTGCATAAATCTTTGCCCCGGTCTTTGTCAGCTCTTCCGGGAATTCTGTTCCGTCACAATCGCGGATTGCATCTGCACCCCAGCGTTTCATTAACTCAATTGTCTCTGGAACCACATCCAGATTTGTAGGAATTGTGACACGGCCTGTATTTTTCTCACTCATTTTTCTTCCTCACTCTATTTCATCCATATAATTACTTTCTTTTCTTCTTTTCTGCAAAAGGGCAATTATAAATCCACAATGCCATTAATAAACAGATAATTCCAATAAGCATAATTCCTAAACCTGTCATTTTTCCTGTCATACCCCATCCAAAAACAGACAGGCTTATTCCGGCAATAAAAAGAGCTGCCATTAAAATTATTCTGCATTTTGTGTGCTTTTTCCAAAATTCCATTTTAATCTCCCTTCTCATCAACCCTTTAAACCACCAACAGTCATTCCCTGTGTCAGTTTATTCTGAACACATATATATAAAATTAATGTAGGAAGCATTACTATTACAAGTCCTGCATACATAATTCCATACTGTGCTGCTGACTGCTGTGCCTGCATCAGATTTAATAATCCTACCGGTAACGTTTTCGGTCCCTTTGCCGAACTCATTAGTGTCATGGAAATGATATATTCATTCCAAAAAGAAAGAAAATTAAACAAGATTACTGTAATAATAGATGGTTTTGCCATTGGGAAAATAATTTTCCACATCGTTGTACTATAACCTGCTCCATCAATATATGCCGCCTCTTCATAATCATGTGCCAATGTTGAAAAATACCCTGACAACAGATAAATTGTAAACGGAAGTGCTGTCGCAGCATATACGATTGCAAGTATGACCAGATTATTTAACAGAAAACTTTTCCCAATTACTGATTTCAGCCAATTGTCTCCATCTCGCAGCATCAGAAAAATTGGAACAACAATATAATTCACGTTAATAAAAAGACCACCCATAAAAGCCGCATTTAAAGATTTGCTTCCTTTAAATTTAAAACGTGACAAACAGTAAGCTGCCGGCAGTGCAACAATTAAAAGAATTACAAGTGCCAAAGCTGTAACCAATACGGAGTTTAACATGTAATCTCCCATTTTTGCTGTATTCCAGGCATCAATAAAGTTCTGAAAATAAAAACCCTTCGGCAAAGTCCACGGATTTCCATAAAACTCTTTATTTTGCTTAATGGATGCCATAAACACCCATGCCACCGGAATAATAATACTGACTGCAAGCATTATTAAAACTAAATAGATAAAAAATTTATACAACCGTTCCGCAGAATTCGGATTCTTTTTCTCTCTCATATTTTCTCTCCTTAAAACTCCAGTGGTTCACGCTCTGTAACTTTATTTACAAGTGCAGACAATGCAAACGAGAAAATAAATATTACAACACCTATTGCCATACTGTATCCATATAATCCGGCATCCTTCTGTCCATACATATAGCTTAGTGACACTTCAGAAGCTCCGTTTGGGCCACCTGAAGTCATAGCTTTTACAAAAAGAAATGCCATATTAATAGTAGAAATAATAAAAAATGTTAATGTTGTACGAATATTAGTCCAGATCAACGGAATTGTAATCTGAAAAAACTGAACGAGCCTGCCTGCACCATCTAATCCGGCACTTTCATACAGGCTTTTCGGCACACTCGCCATAGATGCCATGTACATGACCATATAGTAACCAATCGCCTGCCAGATCATTGCAATAATAAGACTGACGATCACAAGCGATTCACCTTTCCACAAAATCGGGTTCTCCATTTTATGAAACAGTCCGATAATACTGTTTAGCATTCCGTTCTCCGGCTTATAAATTGCAGAAAAAATACCTGCAATTACTACAACCGATAAAATATTGGGAATATAAAAAATAATACGGAAAAAATTCTGTCCCCTGATTTTTTCTCTTGACAGAATGCCTGCAAAAACAAGTGCAAATGCAAAGGTAACTATTGTAACAACAACAATAAGTAAAATCATGTTTTGCATGGACCTTATAAAATTAGTATCCGATATTAATGTTTTAAAATTTTTCAGGCCAACAAATGTTTCATTCGGTGAATATGCACCTTTTTCAAATAACGACATCCGGAATACATTTAAGGTAGGCAATATCATAAACACAAAAAATAAAATTACTGCTGGTGCTATGCATACCACCAAAAAACCGCTTCGTCCTCTGGCTTTTTTCATACTTTCACGTTCCTTTCAAACAAACCGTACTATTTAAAATTCGGCGGACAAAAATCCTGTCCGCCGACTCATTTTTACCACTATAGCATTAAGGAAAACTAAAAACTCTTATTTCAAATTTGCCCGCATCTGGTCACTTGCCGAAATAATTCCATCAATCCACTCCTGCTCTGTCATATCTCCTGATACCAAAGAGTTTACAGGGTCAAAGAATACAGTACGTACTTCAATACCCGGAATTGCTTCAAATGATGCAAAATTGCCCATGGCTGCCTTTGCTCCATTATCATAGATAGAATAAAACATGACATTATCACCTTCTAATTTATCTGCAATTCCTAATACCGGCTGAATAGCTCCTGCTTTTGCAAAAATTTCACATGCTTTATCACTGTATAAATATGAGATAAATAATTTTGCTGCATCCTGATGTTCTGCACCAGAAGGAATCCATGCCTGCTCAAACCATGTATAACTATAACTGTCTCCTCCCGCTTTTACCGCCGGAAGAGCTGTCATACCCCACTTAAATCCATCTGCACGAGGAGCATCTGCCATTTCACCGACAATCCAGGTTCCATTTGGCATGAAAATTGCCTTATTATCAAGTACTAACTGCTGGTTCTGTGTAAAATCCTGATCATTTGCCTGTGCCGGTGTAATAGGATTTGTGTACTCAGCTAACTTTGCAACAATATCAAAACATGTCTGTGCTTCTGGTGTTTCCCAGATACCTTCTTCATAATTTGTAGCCTTATCAAAGAATTCAGGTCCGCCTGCGGCATACATTAATGCATAGAAAAATGCATCAAAATATCCTGTTGTCGGATATGTAAATAAATAAATTCCCTCTTCTTTTGCTTTATCTCCAAGTTCCCACATTTCATCCCAGGTTGTTGGAACATCCCATCCTTTTTCTTCTAAAAGACCTGCATTATAAAACAGACCACATGGGGAATAAAACATTGGTGCAAGATATGTCTTTCCATCACCATAAGGATTCGTCAATGATGTATCTGTAAATCCTCCTGCAATCTTCTCTGAAACAAGTTTATCTTCTCCCGGAACTTTCATAGATAAGACATCTGTAATGTCAGTAATCATATTTCCCTTAATAAACTGTTCCGTTAACGCAGCTTCACGTCCCGTGGCCAGATGAATAACATCCGGGTATTCGCCTCCCTGCATGGATGGTCCTATTACATCCTCCAATTTTTTATCTGTTGTAAGTTCTACCTGAATTCCGGTTTCTTCTGTAAATGCATCTGTCACTTCCTGCCACATTTGCGAACCATAACCTGTCTCAATCGCAGCTACACTGATTGTTGTTCCAGCATAAGCTGCATATGGATCATCTGATGTTGTCTGTCCAGTTTCTTCTGTCTTGCTGTTATCTGACGCAGAATTCTCCGTTCCTGAATCTGTACCGCACCCTGCAAATAAAGATGCTACCATTACCATACTCATCATTGTACATAAAATTTTTTTCTTCATAGTAACCTCCCATTTTTGTTATTTTTTACTATAAGTTCTTATGTTTCCTTCCCTACATTTGTTATTATATAGTACGCCATCTCTTTTTCCTATCCATATATTGCTCTATATTTTATAATTCTTGCTTTATTTTAAAAATCTTGTTATTTTGTTTTTTTTATTGTATACTAAGTACAACATCGTTCCATTTTGACCAGGAAATCATTGCAATTATAACATGAAAGGACTGTATTTTCCATGAGCAACCGCAAATTTAATCTGGATAATGAGGTACAGCCGGAAATCCATTTCCGCCTGCTTTCCATATCAGCATCCAAATTTGAAAATGACTGGACTTCGTTTCCCCACAGCCATCATTTTACGGAAATCTTCTTTATTAAAGACGGCACCGGACGCATGCTGATTGAAAATGAATCTCTTCCGGTCTCCTCAAACAGCCTTGTCGTGATCGGTGCACAGGTAACACACACAGAGTTTTCCGATCCGGAAAATCCACTGGATTATTATGTGCTCGGGGTGGAAGGATTAAAACTGAATACTGACAAAGAACCGGAATACATTCATGTCCCGGCTTTTGCAAACTCGCCTTTTATCCGCCAGTGTTTTGAAAATATCCTGCGGGAAATGCATAACAAACAGGACCGCTACGCAGAGATCTGCCAGCATTATCTGGATATTTTAATTTTATATTTCTGCCGGAAAGACCATGTATCCTATGAAGTGGTGGATGCGCAGAACAGCAGCCGCGAATGCCACAAGGTAAAACGCTTTATCGAGCACAATTACCAGAGCATGATCTCTCTAGATTCGCTTGCCGAAAACTGCAGTCTCTCAAAATATTACCTTTCACACCGTTTTGCAGAGCTGTACGGGAAATCTCCCATCGCTTACCTGAACGAAGTTCGGCTGGCGTCTGCGCGTGACCTGCTGCTCACAACCAATCACAGCATCGAAGAGATTGCCGGATGTATCGGGTTTTCCTCTACCAGCTATTTTTCGCAGTCCTTCCAGAAAAAATTTCATGAATCGCCACAGCAGTTCCGCAAATCCCACCGTGTCAGGACATGACCATGTTTCATTTTTTACATAAAAAAATAATTTTAGTTATGGTATTCATGATTACTTTCAATAACAACGTATATGCTGCAGAATTAGATAATATGCAACATAACGACCTAGCATATGTGTTAAATTCATTTTCAGGAAATAACTTGGAAAGTATTTCAGTGAGATTTTAAAATCACAGAAAATCAAATTGAATTTGAACAGTTTGGAAGAAATTTTTTATTTTCTATACACAAATTAAATATGGATACAAGTGACGGGAAAAACATTCCAGATGCCAATTTTTATACAGGTATATCTTCTACTATCTTAAAAACAAATATTTTATTTGCCTACAAATACAATTTTATTGTCCTGCCAGAAATTAATATCGTATTCCAGTTCAATATGCTTGGAGCGCCGCATTCTCCTTTGAGGAAACACAAACGCTCTTAAAACAAACCGGATATCCCCACGGAATAAGAGGTTTGCGATGTTCACTATGCTTCCATTCCTTTAAATAATCCATTATTTTTCTATACATCACTGCACCTCCATGAAATGTTTACTTTTGGCATATCAATTATTCATGTAAAAATCAACGTATTTTTCATTTGTTTTTACACTAAATTGCATGAATTATTTCTAAAATTATACATTATTTAACACGATTCCCCGTATTACGATCAAATAATTAAAAAAGAAACCGGGCATCCACGTTGTAAACATGAACTCCCGGTTCCACTTTTTTAGTTAAAATTTAAATACTGCTACTCCGTAAGGCGGCAGCTTATATCCGATCGAATAATCCCGTCCATCGCATGGCTTCTTTTCTGCCTTGTAAGACAGCGGACGCTTCGTATCTTCTGTGTCGCTTCCACCAAACTGTGGATCTGCACTGTTTAATACCAGCTTATAGGTATGTCTGCCCGGCACACCTACCCGATAATCGTCATGCTCTACCGGTGTGAAACTGATCACGAAGAGCAGGTTATTCTTTCCATCCTTACTCTTTCGCACAAAGCTGAAAATACTGCGTTCATAGTCGTTGGCATTCATCCACTCAAATCCTGCCCAGGTCGTATCCTGCTCGTACAGGCATGGATTCTTACGGTACAAATGAAGCAATGCCTTTACCCAATCCTGCATATGTTTGTGTTTCGGATCATCCAGCAGGAACCAGTCCAGTTCGCGCTTCTCGCTCCACTCACGCTCCTGCGCGAATTCCTGTCCCATAAACAGAAGTTTTTTGCCGGAATGTCCCATCATGAATGCATAGCCAGCCATAAGGTTTTTAAACTTATCCCCTTCGAGTCCGGGCATCTTGTTGAGCATGGAGCATTTCAGGTGTACGACCTCATCATGGGATAATACCAGAATGTACTTCTCACTCTCATTGTAACTCATGGCAAAGGTCATCTTGTTGTGATTGTCCTTTCGGAAATACGGGTCAAGCTTCATATAGTCAAGGAAATCATGCATCCAGCCCATGTTCCACTTGTAGCTGAAATTAAGTCCGTCATCCTCTACCGTACCCGTCACTTTCGGCCATGCCGTTGATTCCTCTGCAATCATCACAGAACCCGGATTTCTTCCGAGAATCAGCGTATTGATGTGCTTGAAAAACTCAATGGCTTCCAGATTTTTATTTCCACCATAAATATTCGGAACCCACTGTCCATCTTCCTTCCCGTAATCCAGATACAGCATGGATGCAACTGCATCCACACGAAGTCCGTCTACGTGATAATTCTCAATCCACATCAGCGCACTTCCGATCAGGAAGTTCTTGACCTCATTCTTTCCGTAATCAAAGATTTTGGTTCCCCAGTCCGGATGCTCTCCTTTGCGCGGGTCTGCATATTCATAAGTTGCAGTACCATCAAACTCTGCCAATCCATGTGCATCTTTTGGGAAATGTGCCGGCACCCAGTCAAGGATCACGCCAATCTTGTTCTTATGGCATTCGTTGACCAGATGTGCAAAATCCTCCGGTGTTCCATAACGGGAAGTCGGTGCATAATACCCCGTTACCTGATATCCCCAGGAACCATCGTATGGATACTCGGAAATTCCCATCAGCTCGATATGGGTATATCCCATGTCTTTCACATAAGGAATCAAGGTCTTTGCCAGATCCCGATAAGAATAAAATCCATCATCCTCACGCCCCGGATGCCGCATCCAGGAACCCGGATGTACCTCATAAATTGCCATCGGCTGCTCATATACTTCCTCTTTGGAAAGTTTTTTTCTGGCATTCATCCATTCCGTATCGGACCAGAGAAAATTGGAAATATCTGTGACAATGGAAGCGGTCTCCGGACGCAGCTGTGCATAGTTTGCATAAGGATCTGCTTTGTACAGCTTTCTTCCATCCTGCGCGATAATCAGGAACTTATACATGCAGCCCAGCTGGACGCCCGGTACAAACAGTTCGTATACCCCCATCGTCTCCGGTGTCACACGTTTCATCTCATGGGACGTTTCATTCCAGCCGTTAAATTCCCCAATCACGTATACGCGGTCCGCATGCGGTGCCCAGACATCGAAGCATACTCCCTCTTCTCCTTCAATTGTCATTTTGTGAGCACCCATCTTGCGATAAATATCATAATGTGTTGCCTGTCCAAACAGGTAACAATCCATCTCTGTAAAATTACTCATAAATACCCTCCCTGTCTTCTCTTATCTATCTTACTCGAAATCCTTTTCCGTTAGTACAATTCTGTCATCATCCGTATAACGGCTGGCGGTCAGAATACTGATAGCTTTCTTTAACCCTCCATGTGCCTCCCGGTGAATTGCTTCATCCACAATGTCTTTCACCTCTGTCAGGGTTGTAGCCTGATCCAGTCTCTGAATATTGCTGATCCGGTTATACAATGCCAGAACCGCCATATCATCAATTTTGTATCCAAGTTCCCTAGAATAAGAACGTGCAAACGTGACCAGCTCATCATTTGTAAAAATCGGAACTGAGATCTGTTCACTGAATTTTTTGGCAAATGTTTCATTCTGCGCAAATAATCTCTTGATGCCCTTGGATGTGTCTTCGAGTATAACGAAAAGACCACTCTCATCTGCGTCCAGCAATCCGGATAACTCCGACACGGTCTTTTTCTCCATATCTCCTGCCTGTTCAATAATCAGGCATCCTCCTGCCACCTTATCCAGCAGCCCGCCGACATTTTTCTGGTTCAATGCTTCCGCATGGATCTTTCCAATCTTTCCATCCAAAACCCCGGTCTCCTGCTGCAGGACTTTGATCATGCTGGTGGCAAGTGTTGTTTTTCCACTTCCCTGTCCGCCTTTAATTACGAGATTCCCCCTCGATGCAGTTTCCTTATTTTTCAGATGGGACGAAGCAACTGTCAACGCTTTGCAGAGCTGATCCTCCATGCCCTTCACCGGCATAAAATACGAAAAAATCGCTTTCTGTTCATCGGTCAGTTCTACAAGCGGGATATTCTGTTTTTCCTCTTTTCCCAGATCCACCGGTGTGTCTACCTGTGGGATATGTATGGTTTTTCCTTTCCAGGAAGAGCGATCTGTTTTTCTTCTTACAAAAGCAAACTCTTCTTCCCTCTCCTGTGCAAGTGTTGGTTTCTGTGGCAGATCCTCGATCGGAACCTCCTCAAAATCCTTTTTCTTTGTTTCTGTTTCTGTTTCCATTTCTTCTACACCACGATTCTCATTTAAGTTTTGGTCATCTTCTGTCACATCGGATGTCTCTTCTGCCGGTTTCTGTGCGGCAGCTTCCGTCTTTTTTTTCTGCTGGGAACGTACCATTTCTTCTAAAGATACTCCCTCTGGCCAAAGTTCTTCGGCATCTGTATCCCTGGCAGGCTGTTCCTCTTTTTTGTTCTCTTCCTCTTCTTCCTTTCGTTCTTTTGGATCATCCGCTTCCGGCGGTGTTTCCCTTTCCAGCGTCTGTGGCGGTGTTTCCATCGTTTCCTCCACAATATCCGCCTTCTCTGCCAGTACCGCATCCAGTTTTGGCAATACTCCTGTCAGGCGGTCCATAATATCGCCTGCCTCCTGCAGTGCACGTGCTTTTGCGGATTCGAGTTTCCGCTTTCTGGCATCTTCTAGTGCAGCTTCCGCAGCCTTGCGCATTTTCTCCCACTCACTCAGCACTTCCTCAATTGTCATCTGGCCTGTGATCTGATGCTCAATCATGTTTTTCTCATTTGTCATCATGCTCATCTGACCATCGGAGTCTTCTCCCAACAACTCTTTGAAATTTGTCTTGAGTGAACCATCAATCTCCTCATCTGTCTCAATGTGCTGTGTATTCTGTTCCGGCTGTGCCTCAGGCTTTTCTTCCTCCATCTGCATTTTCAGATAAGGGACATCTTCCACCATACGGTTGATATTGTCCAGCGTATCCGTGACGGTTTCTTTTTCGGTTGCATCCATGATCTGCTGCATACCCTTTGCAATTTCTGCCTGAAGATTGACGGTATTAAACCGTTCTGTGTTTACTTCTACTTTTGGAATTGCGACCGGATCATGCACGGTCTCCCCGGCACGCGCCATCTCCTCCACATCAATGTGTGTCAAACCTGCTCTGTCATCTTTTGCCTGACAAAACGACCGATACTTTTCTTCCTGTGTTTTCGTCAATGGCTGATACAGCATTTTCAGTTCCAATGCACGCTCTACATATGGCCCGTCTCCAAACCAGAGAACCAGCTCATCACATGCATCAATACACTTCTCACTCATCCCTGCTTTGTGATACAGATAAGCAAGCTCATATGCCCACTCTTCCGTATATTCCTGCTCCTTGAGTTCTTCAAGAATCGGTATCAGTTCTTCATAAGAAGCCCCCTGTGCCTTCTGTATATCATAGCGAAGTACATATTTAAGGGTGTCATGAGGCGCAATCTCCACAAACTCATCGTAATAATCCTGTGCCGCCTGAAAATCTTTCATCTTGACCGCCACTTCCGCAAGACGGTAAATAATCATTCTTCCGATCGGCGAGCGATCATATGCCATCAGCAAAACTTCCCGGCTCTCCTCATAACGCTGTACTTTTTCGTACACTTCCCCAGCTTTTACCAGACCATTTACATTTTTGACCTTATTCCAATTGATGGTATCTGCAATATCTGCTGCCTCATCATATTTTTCTTCCGCATAGCGGGATTTCATCTGATCAAGCTTCAGATTATATTCGTATTTGTCCAATTGTTATCTCCTTAAAGTATCCCCAAATAGGTCTATCTGTCTATTGTTCAGTATACCATAGGCGACAATTAGTGTCAAAAAATAATCCGAAAAAAAGGGCTGCACGCAAACGCGTACAGCCCTTGAAATTACTGGTTTTTCTTTGTTTCGTCTTTCTTCCTGGAATCTTTTAAAGTTCTCTTTTTCTTTTGTTTTTCCCCGTAATATATGATCGCACCGGTTGCCTCATTCACACCGGCCGCCTCCACATATGCCTCCGTTACGGTTGTAAGGTTTTTCTTCCGTATGCTGTGGTTTACCAGTCTGCGGATAATATAGTAAATCATCGCAAACACCGGAACTCCAAGCAGCATTCCCAGGAATCCAAACAGTCCGCCTCCGATCAGAATCGAAAACATTACCCAGAACGCGGATAATCCGGTGGAATCACCTAAAATCTTCGGTCCGATAATATTTCCATCCACCTGCTGCAGAACGATAATAAATATCAGCAGATACAACGCATGCAGCGGACTCTGGATCACCACCAGAAGAAGTGTCGGAATCGCACCGATAAACGGTCCAAACACCGGAATGACATTGGTTACTCCAATGATAACCGCAACCAGTATCGTATCTGGGATATGCAGAATCAGACATCCAAAATAACAGATCACACCGATGATGGCAGAATCTATAATCTTTCCAATGATGAAACCACCAAATACTTCATCTGCCTTGTGGAAAACTTCGATAATAATGTTTCCATGTTTCGGTTTAAAGATCGCATACACAATCTTTTTTCCCTGTCCCACCAGGCTTTCTTTAATGGATAAGACATAAACAACAACAATAATTCCAATGATGAAGTTTAATATGGATTTGACCATCGTGATTACGCCGGAAGTAATCTGCAGCAGATATTGCTGCATCTGTGGAAGCAGATCGTTCGTTGCCCAGTTTTCCACATAATCCGTCAGCTTTGTCAGCATATCACTGATGGTATCTGTCACTCCATAGGCTCCGAGTTTTCCGCTTTTCACCATACGGATCAGGCTCTCCACATTACCAGGCAGTGCTTCCACCAGCCCGGTAACACTTGATACCACCGAAGGAACAATTGCCGCAATCAAAAGTACCAGAATCACCAGAAGAAACAGGATTGCCCCGGCAATGGACAATCCACGTGCCACTTTAGCCGCTGATTTTTCTGATTTCATTTTCTTTTTCAGAAACGGCAGCCAGTGCCGCTCCTGAAATTTCATAACCGGGTTAAGCAGATAAGCAAGTCCCAGTCCGATAATAATCGGCTGCAATGCACCTGTAATCAGATGCCAGGTATCTGCAACCCCCTTGTACCGGAGCACCAGAAAGAAAAATACGGTACAACAGGCAAAGGTGAGAAATACCATCAATCCGATTTTAATCAGAAGAACCGTCTGACGCATGCCATCCTCACTCTGTTTGATCTGTTCCATCTGTTTTTGTTTTTCCACGTCTGTCATACAAGATCTCCTATCCGCGGTAATAATTGATCAGGCAGCCTTTGAGAATAATATCTTTCTCATCCGGTGTCAGTTCTCCCATACGCAGGGTAAATGGCTTTAAAGCACCATCCTTTACCACATATGCCTCAAATTCTGTTTTTCCGTCTGCGATCGCCTCACGGATCTTTGGAACAAACAGGTAATCCAGATTGTGGAACGGAAGGTCTCCCTGATCAATAACAAACGGAATCATACCCCAGTTAATCAGGTTGGAACGATATCTCTTGGTCGCATATTCATTTGCAATGTTTGCCCATCCGCCAAGTACCTTCTGGCAGGAAGCCGCCTGCTCACGCGCAGAACCGTCTCCCGGTTTTACTGCAAAAATCGTACTTCCAAAACCAACGTTTGAGCGGTTGACATCGGAGAACGTTGCACGGATGGTATCCATAACCGGATGAATCTCCGGAAGTGCATCCCCCGGACAGGTATCTGCCTCGACAGCCTTCTGTGCCTTCTGTACTTCCTTGGCACGTCCAACATATTCCGGATCCTTTCTGGAAAGTGCAAACTCTGCCAGTCCCAGTGGGTTGGAACGGAAAGAGGATGTCTCTCCGGAAGGAATCAGCTCGTCCGTTGTGGTCACCGGATCGTGAATCTCGGAAACAACTTTCAGCACAAGATTCTCCGGAAGCGGGCTCATAGCCGGCCAGTCCTTGATATTTGGTCCAAACTGAATCTCTACGTCCGGATCTGCCACACCCTTGCTGTCAAATACACGATTTTCATAAATGGTCTTATCAAAGAAGTATTTCGGCTTGCTGTAGTTTACATCAATATCGGTAGCTGCGGTAAGGAATCCCTTATTTGCAGCGGTTGCAGCGATAGAACGCGCATCCATCAGTGCTACGGAAGCAACCTGTCCGTTCTGTACCTTAGATCCCTCACGATTCGGGAAGTTACGTGTAGAATGACGGATAGAAAATGCATTATTTGCAGGTGTATCTCCGGCACCAAAGCACGGTCCGCAGAATGCAGTCTTGACAATGGCACCTGTCTCTAACAGATTGGCAACGGCACCGTTCTTAACCAATTCCATATAAATCGGAGTGGAAGCCGGGTAAACACTCAACGTAAACTCGTCCGCTCCAATGGAAGTGCCCTTTAAGATGTCTGCTGCATCGCAGATATTTTCAAATCCACCACCGGCACATCCGGCAATGATACCCTGATCTACATACAGTCTTCCGTTCTTTACTTTGCTCTTTAAGTCAAGGTCTACTTTTCCATCAAAGCTTACCTGTGCACGCTTCTCACAGTCATCAAGAATATCCATCAGGTTTGCATTTAATTCCTCGATCGTGTATGTATTGCTTGGATGGAACGGCATCGCGATCATTGGCTTAATCTCGCTCAAATCAAGTTCGATAAAACTGTCATAGTATGCAACTTCTCCCGGATTCAGTTCCTCGAAATCTCCGGTTCTTCCGTGGATCTCATAGAATTCCTTCACCTGGTCATCAGTTCTCCAGATAGAGGACAGACAGGTGGTCTCTGTTGTCATAACATCGACACCGATACGGTAATCAACACTCAGATTGGACACGCCCGGTCCGACAAACTCCATCACTTTATTCTTTACAAATCCGTTGGCAAATACTTCACCGATAATGGCAAGCGCGATATCCTGCGGACCGACACCCTTCTGCGGGGTACCTGTCAGGTAAATGCCGACAACTCCCGGCATATCAATATCGTAGGTTTTATTCAAAAGCTGCTTTACAAGCTCCGGACCACCTTCTCCAATTGCCATGGTTCCCAGTGCCCCGTAACGGGTATGGGAGTCTGATCCAAGGATCATCTTTCCGCCGCCTGCAAGCATTTCTCTTGCAAACTGGTGAATAACTGCCTGATGAGGAGGAACATAGATTCCACCGTATTTCTTTGCACATGTCAGTCCAAACATATGGTCATCTTCGTTGATGGTTCCACCGACTGCACACAGACTGTTGTGACAGTTGGTGAGTACATAAGGAATCGGGAACTTCTCAAGACCTGATGCTCTGGCGGTCTGGATGATGCCGACAAATGTAATATCGTGGGAAGTCAGCTTATCAAATTTGATCTGCAGTTTTTCTATGTTGCCGGATGTATTGTGGTTCTTTAAAATTCCATATGCAATGGTTTGTTTCTTTGCATCTTCCGGTGTAACAGTCTTTCCTGTCTTTGCCTGGACAGCAGATGCCGCTTCCGGTGAATTAATGACAACATCCCTGCCGTTGACCAGGTATGCGCCGTTCTCGTATAACTTCATAGTTTCCTCCTTGTTTTCGAAATCATGGTTAATGATAATTATATAATAAAATGTATTTTTATGCAACGACTGCAAACGTAATGGATGCCGCAAACAGATCGCCATCTACCAGGATTGCAAACTCACCGCCCATCAGCTGTGTAAGATTCTTTGCAATGGACAGTCCAAGACCGCTTCCCTCTGTCGTGCGGGATTCCTCTCCCCTCACAAAACGCTCCGTCAGGTCTTTCCTCGCCGCTCCCTGTTCCGGCAGCGGATTTTTCGAAATATTTTTGATACGGAAAACCGCATGGTTCTCCTCTACTTCCAGATCTACATAAACCCGGGTATTTTCGAGTGCATATTTTGCCGCATTGGTATACAGATTTTCAATTGCACGGTAGAGCTGCCGTCCGTCTGCCCGGATCATCACCGAATTGTGCGGCAGTTTCGTCACGATGGTCAGCCCACGTGCCTCAAAACGTTCATTGAACTCACCACCCGTCTGGTACAGCAGTTCTACCAGATCGATGGTCTGCATATCCAGCTGGATATTTCCGGAACTGATCTTTGATGCTTCGACCAGATCCTCCGTCAGCTGTTTCAACCGCTGGGATTTTTCATCCAGAACCCGGATATAATTACGTGCATTTTCGTTTTCCAGGTTTTCACGTTTGAGCAGATCCACATAATTGACAATGGAAGTAAGCGGTGTTTTGATATCATGGGAAACATTCGTGATCAGGTCTGCCTTCATCCGTTCATTCCGGATCCGCTCCTGAATGGCTTCGCTCAGCCCTGCACGGATATTATTCACAGAAGCTGCAATGCCTCTTTCCTGTCCGTGAAACTGCTCCACATCCAGTGTCGTATCCAGTGCCCCTGCCGCAATTTTTTCAATTGCGTGCTGGATCTCGTATCTTTCGCGCGCCTTACGCGTACACAGTCTGGGATTCTGTCCGGAGATAAATACCCGTCTAAGGAAGCTTCCTGCCTGATAGATCAGACTGTATGTCAGAAGGGTATTGTTTTTGACCCGCCGGACAATGCTCATATAAAACAGCAGGAATACAACATCGACCAGATACCCGACTGTTCCGACCGCTACCATCAGTCCGGACAGTTCAAACTGGATGTCATGGAGATTTCTCCCCAAAAAGAGCACAAGATAAATGAATGCCACAAAAAGTGCCATCTGGATATCCGTATAAATTTTATCAATCCAGGTCAGGTAAATGGTTGCATCCTCCTCTGACCGGCGCCCTGCAACACCTGTCAGATAGGCAAGGAATACAAAGCTTCCGACCATGCCGATCACCATAAACAGGCTGAGAATACCCAGCCCTCCGATATGTCTGCGCAGATTGTATCCGATCCCATAGATTCCGCAAAGCATCATAATCAGAAACATCTGATGCATGACAATGGCTGCGCCCTTTTTTCCGCTGGAGAATTCTTTCATAGACAGCTACGCCCCCGCTTCGATTTTATAGCCGACACCCCAGACCACTTTCAGATACCGCGGTTCTTTCGGATTGATTTCGATTTTTTCCCGGATATGCCGGATGTGGACAGCAACTGTATTGTCAGCGCCAATTGCTTCTTCATTCCAGATTTCCTCATAAATCTGACTGATGGAAAATACTTTTCCTTTATTTTTCATGAGAAGCAGAAGAATGTTGTATTCGATCGGAGTCAGTTTGACCTCTTCCCCATCTACCGTAACTTTTTTTAATTCATCGTTAATAACCAGACCGCCGGCTTCATAAACGGCATCACCGGAAGGAGTGCTCGAAAGTGTGGTATAACGCCGCAGCTGTGACTTCACACGGGCAACCAGTTCCAGCGGATTAAACGGCTTGGTCACATAATCGTCCGCCCCCACGTTCAGCCCCAGAATCTTATCCGCATCTTCTGTCTTGGCAGACAGGATGATAATGGGAATGCTGCTTGTTTTACGTGCCTGGAATGTCGCACGGATTCCATCCAGTTTCGGCATCATCACGTCGATCACCATCAGATCAATTTTCTTTGTGCGAAGCATATCCAGAGCCTGTTCCCCATCATATGCTTTTACTACCTGGTATCCTTCCTGAATCAGGTAAATCTCAATTGCGTCTACAATTTCCTTGTCATCATCACACACCAGAATCGTCATGCGGATGTCCTCCTATCAGGTTCTTGATCTTGTTCTGAAAGCCGGCGGATTTTTCTTTTTCTTCTGCTGCTTCCTGTTCTTCCTGTTCATCTTTCCACTTAAAATAATCAGCATCCAGATTCACACGCAGTTGTTCTTCCAGCTGCTTTAACTCTTCATCGTCATCTTCTACCGTAACCGGTGCCGGAATCTCCGGCTTCGGCGACAGCTTCTTTGGTTTTTCCACCGGCTTTTCCACTGGCTTTTCTACTGGTTCTTCCGCAAGGTCTTCTACCGGTTCTTCCGGTACGGAAAGTCCAAGCTTATCCAGATATTCCTGGTTAATCTTAATATCGGTCTGCCGGTTTGCATAAATCGCTTTTTCTTCCCGCTTCTCCTGCTCGTACTCCGGTCTTCCTTCCATCTTTTCCTTCTCAATCTCGCGGTTTCGCTCCTCGATGATCTTTAAGTACTTTTCGGTATCAACCAGATCCTGCAGCTGTCCTTTGAGTTCGGACTTGTTGGTTCTTAATGTCTTTTCTTCTTTTTCCATCTGTTCTTTAATTTCCTGATAGATGGCACCGACCTTTTTGTCTGCCTCCTGCATGATATCCTGCATACGGTTTAACGTTTCATCCATATACATGACAGATGCCGCATAAATGTCCTCTGCCTTACGGCTTGCATCCCAGATGATCTGATCTCCCTTTTTATGGAAATCGCGCTCTGCCTTGTCACGGCTTCGAATGGTCAGCTCGTATTCATCCATAATCTGATAAATACAGGTATTTAATTCTGCCAGCAGATCAATCACCTGCTGCTTATCTATGATAACTTTACTCGGCTCTTTCGGATACGGCTCACTCTTCGACAGCAAAACGTGAAGACTGCGCAGTACCTTTTCCGTATTGTCCTGTGCTCCCATGTGTCCTGATTCCTTCCATAATAGATAATTCCGTACTTTCTATTATAATCAATCCCCCTATAATACGCAATATTTTAGATTCTTAGGTTTTTCTAAATTTTATTACACAAAACTTTATTTTTTACAGACACAAGGTTATAATAATTTTTTGAAAATGAACCTGTTTAATAAAGGATATATACTATGAATATCGTCAAAACTTACGGAAATTATATTAAAAAATATGCCGGCACCCACCCGGCAGTTTCCCGCAAAATGATTGACATCGGATTACATCTCGAACAGTTCCGGACTGAACATTTTGCAGAAAAAACAATGCCGAAAGCATATCAGAAGCTGAATACGCTCGGCGTAAAAAATACGCTTCATGCGCTGGAATACCCGGAATCCACGGTCTGGTGCAATCTGTTTGCACCCGTGGAAATTTTCCAGTGCTTCGGACTCAGTGCGCTTTCCATGGAATGTCTTTCCTCGTTTCTCTCAGGATTTACGTGCGAAGACTATTTTATCGACCGCGCAGAAAGCCGTGGAATTGCCTCCACGCTCTGTTCCTATCACAAAGATTTTATCGGCGCCATAGACTCCGGAATTATTTCACCTGCCAGACTCGGTGTGACAACTTCCATGATTTGTGACGGCAATATTAACACATTCCGCTATGTCAGCCGGCACACGGATCTTGACACTTATGTGATCGATGTGCCGGACAGCTGTTCTCCGGAAGCCGTGGAATATGTGACCATGCAGCTGAAAGAACTGATTCAGAAACTGGAAGCACTGACCGGAAAACGTCTGTCCATGGATGACCTGTCGGAAACACTTGCCCGCGAAAACCAGTCGAAAGCTTATTACAAAGAGTTTTTAAAACTGCAGGCAGAGCGCTATTATCCATCGACACTGACTCTGCAGATGTACATGCTTTTTGCCACCCACTTAAACATCGGAACACCGGAAACACTTGATCTGTTCCGCAGTTTTGCCGAGGATATCAAACAATATCCGAAATATGACGGCACCCGGATTGTGTGGGTACATCTGCTTCCTTTTTATCAGGAAACACTCAAACACTATTTTAACCTGAACAGAGATTACCAGGTCCAGTGTACCGAAATGAACCTGGATTACATGGACGAACTGGATACCACCCACCCACTGGAAGCACTTGCCACTAAAATGCTAAACAATCTCTATAACGGTCCATACGAAAAAAAAGCAAATATGGTCGTAAAACTGGCAAAAGAAATGCATGCCGATGGCGTCATTAACTTCTGCCACTGGGGCTGTAAGCAATCTGCCGGCGGAGTATTCCAGCTTCGCGAAACGCTCAAGGCCGCGGATATTCCACTGCTCGTTCTGGATGGCGATGCCATGGACCGCCGGAACAGCCATGACGGACAGATCAAAACCCGTCTGGAAGCTTTTCTGGAAATTCTGGATAAAGAGAGGAATTCATCATGTTAGGTTATGTATGTAAATATACCCCCATGGAATTATTTGAAGCCATGGACACGGAAATCACACGTCTGGAACCATCCGTTACGGATTTTAACCACGCGGACACCCTGATGCACGCCAACATCTGTTCCTATACCAAGGCCGTGCTGGAAGATGTGATGGAACATGACTATGAGGGTGTCATTCTGACTACCTGCTGCGACAGCATCCGGCGTCTGTATGACACATTAAAAAGCCAGTTCCCGGATAAATTTTTCTTTTTGCTGGATATTCCCCGCAAATTTAATGATTTTGCAGTGACGCTCTATGAGCGCCAGCTAAAACAAATGCTCACCGAGTACGAGGCTTTCTCCGGAAAAACACTGGATCTGAAACGTTTTGTTTCCATGATGCAGAACAAAGCAGCTCTGAAAAAACAGGAAAACACCCGCATGTCTTCCAGTGCAGTGTCCGAAAAAGGAAACGGACAGAAACTCAATATCGGAATCATGGGTGCCCGATGCAACAATGAAATCCGTCAGCTGCTTGTCGACCGCGGTGCCAATCTGCTGTTTGATTTAACATGCACCGGACTTGCACGTGATTTTTCCATTACAGAGGATCAGGTCCTGCATTCTTATGCTGCCGCGCTGCTAAACCAGATTCCATGCATGCGCATGTTAAAAGCAGCGAACCGTGAACATTTTCTTGACGGTTTTACCGACCGCCTGGATGGAATTATATATCATACCGTCAAATTCTGTGACTCTTATTCTTACGAGTATGCGGATTTCCGCCAGCGGCTGGATCTGCCGATTCTGCTGGTAGAAACCGATTCCACCAGACAATGTGCCGGACAGGTCCGGACCCGTGTGGAAGCCTTTATGGAAGAATTGAAAGTGAAAAAAGGATTGTCCCTGACCGGGGAAAAACAAATGATAAAAAGAAAGGGTGATACTGTGTATACATTAGGAATTGACAGCGGCTCTACCTCTACAAACGCCGTAATCTTAGACGAAAACAGACAGATCAAAGCATTTTCAGTTGTCCGCACCGGAGCCAAATCTTCCCAGAGTGCAGATGCCGCACTGGCAGACGTTCTGAAAAAGGCCGGACTTAACCGGGAAGATATTTCCCTGATTGTATCCACCGGTTATGGTCGTGTCAGCATTCCATTTGCGGACAAAAATGTAACCGAAATCAGCTGCCACGGAAAAGGTGCGCATCTTCTCTTCCCGGACGTTCACACGATCCTCGATATCGGCGGTCAGGATAGCAAAGCCATCCGGCTGAATGACAATGGAGAAGTTGCCGATTTTGTCATGAATGATAAATGTGCCGCCGGAACCGGCCGCTTTCTGGAAATGATGGCGCGCTCACTGGAAATCAGTATCGACGAACTTGGCCCGGTATCCTTGCAGTCCAAAGAAAATATTGAAATCAGCAGTATGTGCAGTGTTTTTGCTGAATCGGAAGTTATCTCCCTGATCGCACAGAACAAAGAGATTGCTGATATTGCACATGGAATTCACAAGGCAATTGCCGGGAAAGCAATGTCCCTCCTGAAACGTGTCGGTCTGAATCCGGGATATATGATGACTGGCGGTGTTGCCAAGAATCCGGGTGTCGTTGCCGTGCTGGAGGAGCAGCTTGGAGAAAAACTACATATCTATGAGGAACCGGAGATTGTCGGTGCACTGGGTGCGGCATTGTATGGGCTTGAGGAGATCCTATAAACCAGAAAATAATTTTACAACAACAATCGTGATACGATTTATTTTCCAATCGTATCGCAATTGTTGTTTTTCTGTTACTGTTATAAATCATTTGACTTCTGTCCGAAAATACGATATTCTGTTTTTACTGGGTTTATAAAATTATATACCACAATTACTTATGCGATACATCGCCATTGTACCGCAATCACCACTCATGGAGAGCATTTCGCTCATAAATTTCCATTAGAACCACAATTTCATAGAACTGGTCATAACAGCTCTGTTTTTTATACTTTCTATATTGTAAAAGCAGATGCTTATGATATATACTAAAGGAAAGGTAGGACACTACATGGGGAACACTGACATTTTGACAACTTCGTTGCCAGATGCCGACACAGAAAACACAACAGAACACAGCACGATTTTCGACGATGTATTCCGAACCATTGCGCAAAAAATGCCGCAGCTTCTCATTCCGCTGATCAACGAAGTTTTCCATACTTCTTACAGCGAAGAGGAACAGTTTGAACAATTGCGAAACGAACATTACGAAAAGTACGGAACCGTGATCACGGACTCCATTATCCGGATTGGTGGACATATATACCATCTGGAATGCCAGTCCTCTAAGGACAGGACAATGGTTATCCGAATGTTCGAGTACGACATTTCGATTGCACTTGAGCATGCTTCTTTGGGGGAACATGCAATTTGGGAGATTGCGTTTCCTCAATCGTGCGTGCTTTATATCCGCAATCACCGTTCGCTTCCGGATTATCATGAAGCAATTGTAACGTTTGCAGATGGTCAGAAAGTACGTTACCGCGTTCCGGTTTTGCAGGCGAAAAGATACACGGTGGATCGGATTTTTGAAAAACGGCTGCTGATTCTGCTTCCGTATCATATCTTACGGTATGAACATTTTTTGAAGCACAATGGAACGAATTCGAAAAAAGTGAAGCATCTGCTGGACGATTTCCGGGAGATCAACCGAAGGTTAGAGTACGCGTCCGAAAAAGAACAAAAGTCACATCTTTATATGGACATGATTGTTTTAATTGAGAAAATCGCAGATTATATTATCCCAGAGGATAATGCTATCAGGAAAGGATTGGGTGAGATTATGGGTGGTAAGATTTTGAAGTTACGGTCCGAGGAATTACTGGAACAAGGCGAAGCCAGAGGAGAAGCCAGAGGCAGAATCGATGCAATTCAAAATATGATTGATCTTGGTTTAACCAAAGAACAAATTTTAAAAAAATATTCTCCAGAAGAATATGAAAAAGCATTAAATTCTATGCCAGTGAAAGCATAAACACATCAAAAGGGATTCCAAGGAATCCCTTTTGATGTGTAATGACCATATTTACTTTTACTGTAACAGAGAAAGTACACCCTGGTTAGACTGATTAGCCTGTGCGAGCATAGACTGTCCAGCCTGTGCAAGAATGTTGTTCTTGCTGTAGTTTACCATCTCTTTTGCCATATCTGTATCACGGATACGAGACTCAGCAGAAGATGTATTCTCCGAAATATTATCCAGGTTGTCGATGGTGTGCTCTAATCTGTTCTGTACAGCACCGAGTGCAGATCTCTGGGAAGAAACCTTAGATACAGCATCTGCAATTGCGTCAATCGCATAGGTTGCTGCTGTACCAGTTCCATCTGTAACATTCAAATTTTTAATTCCAAGATTTGATGAATTCATGGTATCAATGCTAACATTGATTTTATTCGTCATGTCCGCATCCGCTCCAACATGTAAATTAAAGGATAATGTATTCGCTACAGTTGCATACCCCTTAGTGATTGTATATGAGGTTTTTCCTGCTGCATCATCTACTCCATCTGCTACAGTTGCAGCATGATCCGTTGTACCAATGTTATTGGCAGTCACCAATTCTGCCTTAATCTTCGATTTTGCAACAGCTGTAGTAATAATAGAATCATCATCATCATCTACCCCGTCACCGTTAACGTCATTCATAGCTGTAAGAGTTGTATTACCATAAGTAACCTTACTTCCAGCAGCAATCTTACCCTTTAATGTTGCAAGATCAGCAACTGCATTACCATCTGCATCTGCAATTGTATTACCACCAGCTTTATATGTAAGAGTATATTTCTTTCCGTCAATCTCTACATCTTTTGTTCCAGCTGCGGCAGCTGTTAACTCTTTATCTGCCTTATCGATCAATGCTTCCAAATCACCCTGGGCAGATCCGATTGTATACTCTTTTCCAGCAATAGTGTATTGATCACCTTCTTTGAGAGTATCCATCATAAATGTAGCTGTTTTTGCACCATCCGTTAATGAACCCTTTAAGCCAGCATCATGACCTTTCATATAAACATTTTTAGTTGAAGAATCATCACCCTTTAACAGATAAATCTCATTAAACTTTGTTGTCTCTGCAACACGATCAATCTCTGTTGTAAGCTGATCTACCTCATCCTGAATCGCACTTCTGTCATCTGCAGAGTTTGTTCCGTTTGCCGCCTGTGTTGCAAGCTCATTCATACGCTGTAACATAGAATGTACTTCTGTCAAAGCACCTTCAGCGGTCTGTACAGAAGATACACCGTCCTGTGCATTAGAAGATGCCTTGTCCAGTCCGCGGATCTGCTTTCTCATCTTCTCGGAAATGGTAAGTCCTGCTGCATCATCTGCTGCACGGTTGATTTTGTAACCGGAAGATAACTTCTCGGTTGACTTAGCCTGTGCTCCGGATGTGATACCAAGCATTCTGTTTGCGTTTGCTGCCTGCATGTTGTGTTGTACTACCATACTCATAATAGAATCCTCCTTGAACTCCCACTTTGTGGGGTATTATGTTTTTTCCTCTGGAAATCCTTTTCCTAAGGTTTTCTTATTGCGTCACTTTGCAGTAACGCGTCACAAGCATCTTTTGATGCTTTGCGACCTTGTATCAAATAAGCGAAGCGTCCCGGGTGTGCCCCACCTATTACCAAAATTTAAAACAGATCAGGAGTTAAATTTATCTTTCAAACTCTCTGCATCTTTCTTTGCCTCTGCCTTCATCCGCTCGTTCCACAGAATCCTCTTAATTTCCTGTTGTGCCTCCCTGGAAATACCCGGCTCTGCATAATAGGTTTCTCTCTTTCGTGCCGGATTTTCTTCCGTGGTACTTCTGGCAATATTGAGTTCTCTCGGGGCATCAATGAGCAGCCTTGCGTGATTACCCGAACCACCTACATAGACCACACGGATGTCATCCCCGATATTTACGTATTGTCCCTGTTTCAATGAAAGTTTCAGCATTTTTTTACCTCCATGCACGCAAAACCTTTTTGCTACGTTTTGTATCTTTTATATCGTCCGTTCGCTACAGTTTGTTAACCTCTATTTTTTATAATTGCTACATTTTGTTACTTTTTATCTAATTTTTCCATTCTCATTCCTTTAAAAATCGTTTATTTTTGTGCATATTTTACATTTTTATGCAACATTCTGTAACTATATGACTATTTTTTCGCTTCCTACAATAAATTAACTTCTGTTTTATCAATAGCTACTATCTGTAACATTTCATGATATGTGAAAAAATAGACTAATTTTAAGAAAAGGTGGTATTTTATTATGAGTGAAAAAAAACTTCCTCAGAAATTGAAAGAACTGAGAAAGGTAAATAATTACACGCAGGATTATGTAGCCGCGGTGCTTGGTATTGTCCGCCAGACATACAGCCATTATGAAACTGGCAGACGGACACCGGATGCCGAAGCATTATATAAATTGGCGGGGCTATACAATATTTCGATTGACGATCTCATGCATCTGACTGTTGATATTGACCGCGAAGTTTCTTACGATGCACCGGTTCCTTCCCAGTCCAGCGAAGACTTATCTGAGTTTCTTGAATTTTTTAATGATCCCGCGAATAAAAAAAAGTACATGTTTCATACGAATCTGGAAAAAGAATTGCTTTTTTATTTTAACAAGATATCCGAAGAGGATAAGAAAGAAATTATTGAATTTACAAAAATTAAGGCTCGCAAGCCTTTATAACAGAAAAATTGCTTCTCCAGATACTGTTTTTCATGGTATCTAAAGAAGCAATTTTTAATACTATGGAAATTACAATTTCACTACATGCACTTTATTCCGGCTTCCGCAAGCCTCTTGTATTCTTTTCCACAAGCTTGCGTGTCACCATCATCTGATGTCCACAGCCAGTGCATTTCAGGCGGAAATCCGCGCCCACGCGCAAAATCTCCCATTCATGGCTGCCACACGGATGTGGCTTTTTTAATTTCACAATATCTCCCACTTCATACTGGTACTGATTCATAGCTGGTCTCCTTCTTTTTCTCCCCTTATAGACAATTGTAAAACCCGCGACAGCAGGAGTCGGAGTATGTTTTGCAATTGTCTATTATTTTTTCTGGCTAACATTTGATCTGTGAAAAAACATTTCCAAGTCCATCCTGGATAAGAAGATCCGCACGCGCATCCATTGGAGTTGCACTCTTATTAATCAAAACAAGCTTATTTCCCCTGTAATAATCAATCAGGCCGGCTGCCGGATATACGGCAAGCGAAGTTCCTCCCACAATCAGCATATCCGCATGGCTGATATAAAATACCGCATCCTGCAGTGTTTTCTGGTTCAGCCCTTCTTCATAAAGAACTACGTCAGGCTTCACCGGACCACCACAGACAGGACAGACCGGAACTCCTTCCGAGTGAAGAATATCTTCCGCGCTGACAAACTGTCCACAGCGTTCGCAGTAATTGCGCAATACGCTTCCGTGCAATTCCATGACGTTTTTACTTCCGGCTTTCTGATGCAGACCATCGATATTCTGGGTCACGACCCCTTTCAGTTTTCCTGCTTTTTCCAGCTCTGCCAGTTTGAAATGGGTGATATTTGGCTGTGCATCCAGACAGAGCATTTTGTTCCGGTAAAACCGGTAGAACTCTTCCGGATTCTGCCGGTAAAAACTATGGCTTAAAATAGTCTCCGGCGGATACTTATACTGTTGATTATACAAACCATCCACACTACGGAAATCCGGGATTCCGCTCTCGGTCGATACGCCTGCTCCACCAAAAAATACAATGTTGCCCGATTCCTCCACCCATTGCAAAAACTGTTCCGTTGCTTCCATTTTTTCTCCTTTCTCCGCGAACAGGGAAAAAAGAGGCTGTCACCGTGTGACAACCCCTGTCTGATTTCCTGCGCTATGTGGCAAATTGATATTTTTAATATTCTTATAATAAGGATGCCAGTTGCTACTATACAGCCTCTGTATTATAAAATACATCTTTCTTCATCTCTTCGGCAATTTGCTTTGCATTCTCCAGATCATCCAATATCTGGTATGCCGGTGTTGTTGCGTCTTTTAAATTCTCCCGGAGTTCTTCCAGTCTCTGCGCATCCTGTTGCTGCTGCTCACACTGCTGCTGGATATGGTTCGCCTGATTTGCCATCTCATCCATGGAACTTGAAATCTCTTCGCTGACAGCTGCCAGGGAACTGATGGAATCGGAAATCTTTCCCACACTCTTCTGGTTCGCATCATTGATCTCCCATGCAGAATTAATCTTCTCGCTCATATCCCCAAGTGCCTCCACCGCGGTGTTTGCACTATCTGAACTCTTTGCGGATGCTTCTTTGATACGCTCCACGAACTCACTCATGTTGGCTGTCATGTTCTGGGTCTGTTCTGCAAGTTTACGGATCTCTTCCGCAACTACTGCAAATCCTTTTCCGGCTTCTCCTGCACGGGCTGCCTCGATGGATGCATTCAGTGCCAGCAGATTGGTCTGGCTGGAAATGGAATTGATCCCTTCAATGACTTCATTCATATTACTGATAATGTCAAAAAGCTTCTCCATATTCTGTTTCATGGTACTTGATTCACTGATCGTCTTATCGGACAGATCGCGGATAGCCGTCAGCTCCTGCTGTCCCTCTTCGATGTTTTTGTAAATCGCTGCAGATTCTTCCGATGCAGACAATATCGTATTGGTCAGTTCCTCATGCTGGTTGGAAACCTCCCCTGCCACACGCGAACTTTCTGACGCAGACTGCGTAGCGTCCTCCGATGCCTGTGCGATCTGCTGTGAAACAGATTCCATCTTGGAATTATAATCTTTTAAGGCGTCCACAACCTCTGCAATCTGTAACGATGCGGATGCATTCTTTGCCAAGATCTGACCGAACTGGCTGCGTCCGTTCACCAGACGGGTATACAGCTGCTGTATCTCCGGATCTTTTGAATAATCTACATTTTTCAATTCCAGAACGGCCTGCAGACCGGCTCTGTCTGTCTTTTTTCCAAATGCCATATTATATACTTCCTCTCTGTTGTAACATACAAATCTCTGTATCTTCTGCCTTTTATTCTGAACTAAAATATGTTTAAAGTCAACATATTTCTATCATAATCCGGGTATTTTTTGACAATTTTGCTGCTACACACAGGTTGCCATGCGAACAATAACACGATTCTTACAACTTCAGGTTTTCCACACAAGAAATACACTTGCCACAATTCCGGCAGTGGTTGCAAAAAGGGCTCCCGGAAGTGTATATCTTGTCTTTTTTACTTTTACCGACATAAAATAAACCGACATGGTATAAAAAATGGTCTCTGTGCTGCTGAGCATAACCGATGCCGCACGTCCCAGCATCGAATCTGCACCATGTGTTTTGTAGATATCCAGTAAAAGTCCCGTTGCTGCAGAGGAAGAAAACATTTTTACCACAGCAACCGGGATCAGCTCGGTCGGAAATCCTGTCGCCGCCATTAATTTCCCAAGCCACCCGGAAATAAAATCCAAAAAACCCGAAGCCCGCAAAATTCCTACTGCTGCCATCAGTCCGATTAGTGTCGGCATAATCTCCACTGCTGTGCGGATTCCGCTTTTTGCCCCTTCCAGGAAATCCTCATATACATGCTGCCGGTGCATCAGGCCATTTCCCACAATGAGCAATACCAGAATCGGAATGACTGCCTCGGATAAGTACAGAATCAAATTCATTTTTCCACCCTCCCAAATGCCTGCCGGAGCTTGATGAAAATGACAGCTGCCAACGTGGAAATACTAGTGGCAATGATGGCCGGTCCTACAATTGCAGCCGGACTTACGGCTCCATACTGGCTGCGATATGCAATGATATTCACAGGTATCAGCTGCAGGGAAGAAATATTAATGATAAGAAAATCACACATCGCGTCTGTCGCCTGATTTGACATTTTCTGCAGCCGCTTTAACTCTTTCATGGCAGAAATCCCTGCCGGGGTTGCCGCCCAGCCCAGCCCCAGAAAATTGGACACCATATTCGTTGCCATATATCTGCCTGCTACGGAATTTTCCGGAACTGACGGAAACAAAAAACGAAGTATCGGTCCCATTGCAGATGCCGCACGGTTTACCATCCCCCCTTTTTCCGCAATCTTCATAAGTCCTACCCAGAATGCCATGGCACCTGTCATTGTCAGGCAAAGGCTTACCGCTTCCTTTGCCGAAGCAAGTGCCTGGTCGGTCACTGCTCCAAGATTTCCAGTCATTGCAGCATACACCACCCCGACAAGAATCATTCCACCCCATAAATAGTTCATCCGCGCCTCCTGTTTGCGTTCTTAAATCATTGTATGGGCTTTGCTTTTTTCATATTCCTTTTGCAATTACCGGATAAACCCAAAAGGGAAGGCATAGCCCAGGCTTTCCCCGCATAAATTTTCTTAAGTTTTCTTACAGGAGTTTCTGGTATGAAACATCTTTTGAAAAAACACCGGATGCTTTCCGTGGGTATTTTTCTGGCTGCGGTTCTCTCCATTATTTATGCAGCCATCCTCTCCCCTGCCGGAAAAAGTACCGGTTCCTTTTCTGACTTTTGTACCACGCTTTTTCGCGAAGAGATGAAATCCAACACCATGAATCTGCACTTTACGCTAAAAGATCCAAAAGCTGCCGGCATTGACTCTTATGAGATCACGCTTGGCAGTCTGTCCGGTGACAGTCCTCATAACCAGGCCAGACAGCTCAAAAAACTTTCGGAAGAACTCAAAAAATATTCTCACCGCTCTCTCGGAGAAAAAGAACGCTTAACCTGCCGGCTGCTCTCCGATTATATTTCACGCCAGCAGAACCTTGCTGCCTATCCCTATTACGATGAACCTCTGACCCCTTCCGGTGGTGTCACCTCACAGCTGCCTGTGCTTCTGGCAGAGTATCCCTTTGGCAACACCAGAGATATTGAAGATTATCTCGGGCTGTTGTCGCAGATGGATACTTATTTTTTAGGGATTTTAGATTATGAACAAAAGAAAGCCGATGCAGGACTTTTCATGTCCGATGAAGCCTGCTTAAAAGTCATTGAAGGGTGTGAAGTTTTCACCGAACATCCCGATGACAATTTTCTGATCGATACGTTTTCCAACCGGTTAAATGCCATGGATGGGCTTACGGATACCCAAAAGAATGCTTATTTGAAGCAACATTCCAAAGTTCTGAGTGATCATGTCATTCCGGCTTACCGCCAGATGATCAAAGGACTTACCATGCTGCTGGGACGGGGACATAACAACTGGGGGCTTTGTAACTTCCCAGAAGGAAAAGCCTATTACGAGGCGGTCGTGTCTGCAGATACGGGCTGTGATGACAGCGTGGAAGATCTGTTTTCCCAGATTGCCAAAGCCCGGCGGGAAGATCTCACGTTCTGTCAGAATCTTTTGGAAAAAAATCCGAAACTTGCTTCCCAGTCTCCGAAACCCGATGCTGCCCTGAAAGAGGAAAATTCCATGCTTTCCCGGCTGCAAAAAGAAATCCTTACTGACTTCCCGGCACCACCACAGACAGAAGTGGAAATCTGCCACGTTGATCCGGCACTCAGTGAGTACTTGGCTCCCGCCTTTTATATTACGGCTCCGATTGATGATATTTCACATAACCGGATCTACATAAACGATGCTAAAAATGATACGGATATCTATTACTTTACAACGCTTGCGCATGAAGGATATCCCGGTCATCTGTACCAGACCATCTGCACCTCCTCCTATGGTGCTCCGGAAGTCCTCTCCCTCCTCAACTATCCGGGTTACACCGAAGGCTGGGCAACCTACACGGAAATGCAGTCTTTCTATTATGCCGGACTTGATCCGGATCTCGCCTCCCTGTTACAGCACAACCAGGCCGCAACACTCAGCCTCTATGCCACTGCGGATATCGGGATTCATTATTTTGGATGGGAAAAAGAAAAAAACGCCGCATTCTGGAGCGAATACGGCGTAGATGATACTGCCACGGTAAAAAGAATCACGGATCTGATCCTCGAAGAACCGGGAAACTACCTGAAATATTATGTTGGCTATCTGAAATTCCGCCAGATGCGTGAACAGCTTGCGCTCGAAAACAAAAGCTTTTCGGTGTCTGCATTTCACGAAGCAATCCTTCGCACTGGTCCTTCGCCTTTTTCCGTTCTCGAAGAAACCGTGCGGGATCAGTTAAAATAAAGTCCATTGATCTTTTTTATTTTAACAGTGCCTGATAGATATCGCGCTTGCTGACCCCACGGTCTTTTGCAACACGTTTCATGGCTTCCTTGCGGTCAATCCCCTGGGACTCGTAATGCGCCATGTGTTCCTCCAGGGAAAGTGCTTCCCATCCGGCCTGTTCCTCCTTTTTCATCTCTTCGCGGGAACGGCCGGCAATGATGAGGACATATTCCCCACGCGGCTCATTGACTTCGTAATAGGATAAACTGTCCGCAAGCGTCATCTGCAGCTTTTCTTCATGCCGCTTGGTCAGTTCCCGGCAGATGGTAAGCCTGCGGTCTCCGCCGAGGATGTCGTGCAGTTCCTGCAGAGTCCTCACCAGATGATGAGGTGCCTCATAAATAATAATCGTGCGCGTCTCTGTTTTTAACTCCTCAAGTACCGCCTGATGCTCTTTCTTATCTTTCGGGAGAAAAGCCTCGAATGCAAACCGGCGTGTCGGAAGTCCTGACATGGTCAGTGCCGTGATGCAGGCGGCTGCGCCCGGCAGCGAAGTGACCGGAATGCCTTCTTCATAGCAGATGCGCACAATATCCTCCCCCGGATCGGAAATGCCCGGTGTCCCTGCATCTGTGATCAAAGCAATATTTTTGCCCTCCCGCATTTTTGCAACAAGCTGGTAGGCTTTTTCAATTTTGTTGTATTCGTGATAGCTTGTCATCGGCGTCTTAATCTCGAAATGGTTGAGCAGCCGGATGGAGTTTCTCGTATCCTCTGCCGCAATCAGATCCACCTCTTTGAGTGTCCGCAGTACGCGATACGTAATATCCTCAAGATTTCCGATGGGGGTGGCACACAGATAAAGTGTGCCGGTTTTATGTTGTTCCATGATTGTTCCTTTCTCGTTTTGCAATGTTCTGCTATAATTTTAGAATATGATTAAAAAGCCATACTTGTCAAGTCGCAAAATTGTGATTATAACAACAGACATTTTTCATTTTATATTGTATATTTTTTTTAAATTTCAAAAAACTAATTCTGTAATAACAGAACGACAGAAGGAGTAACACATGAATGAGGTATTTACCGTAGCACAGCTGCGTCCAGCACGGGATGGCATGACCATCTCCCGAAACGCACAAATGGGCTCAGAAAATTCGATCACCTATTTTGCTTTGGGCAAGGGCACATCCATCAGTCAGGAACGCTATGACACGACATCCATCTATATCGGTGCAGATGGCAAAGGTACGTTTCTAATCGGTACCGATGCGACAAACAAAGACCTAGTCAAAGGCGATCTGCTGGTCATTCCAGGTGGCACACTCTGCGGTGTGCAAAGCGACACCGGAGCTATTTACACAGAAATCATTATCAAACAGGAGGCTATTATGAACAATTTGGTAAAAGCAGGAGAAGTAATGAAATTAAAGGATCTGATTTCCTATGAAGAAGGAAGCATCAGTAATCTTGATGTAGCAAGCACCGACACAATGAAGTTTGTGCTCATGGCATTCGACAAAGGAACCGGGCTGACTCCACATCGCGCACCAGGCAATGCGATTATTTTCGCACTGGACGGAAAAGCAACCATCAATTATGAGGGCAGGGATCATGTAATCTCAGCCGGAGAAAATTTCCGTTTTGAGAAAGATGGTCTGCACAGTGTGACCGCAGACGAGCAGTTTAAGATGGCTCTGCTTTTGGTAATCGAATAACCCCTTTCCCATTGAAAAATATCGTGCTAAAATAACATCTGAGGGTAGAAAAGAGGATTTTATTTATGCGCGATAACACACAACATTTATATAACAATTTTGAATTAAGAAAGCTACTGATTCCCATCATTGTGGAACAGCTGCTTTCTTCTTTAATGGGAACCGCCGACACAATGATGGTCAGCAACGTCGGATCTGCAGCCATCTCCGCCGTTTCTCTGGTGGATTCCATCAATATTCTTGTCATTCAGGCACTGTCTGCGCTTTCCGCCGGGGGCGCGATCCTGTGTTCCCAATATCTCGGCAGCCAGAACAAAAAAAATGCCAACCGTTCTGCTCGGCAGGTTTTGTTTGTCATGGTCATTCTGTCTGTAACTTTATCCGTTTTCTGTCTGATATTCCGTGATCCGCTGCTTCATGTAATCTTTGGAAAAGTAGAACGCGATGTCATGATCAATTCCCGGATTTATTTCTTCTTTACTCTGTTATCGTTTCCGTTTATCGGACTGTACGATGCCGGCGCTTCGATTATGCGCTCCCAGAACAACAGCCGTAATCCGATGATCATCTCGGTTATTTCCAATTTTATGAACATTGGAGGAAATGCGATTTTGATCTTTGTACTTGGCATGGGCGTCGAAGGTGCGGCGATATCCACTCTGGTATCACGTATTTTCTGTGCCATCGTCGTTATCTGGCAGCTGCGCAATGACAATGCCCCGATCTGTATCCGCAATTATTTTTCCATCCGCCCCGACTGGTATCTGATTAAAAAAATTCTGTTTATCGGAATTCCGTCCGGTATTGAAAACAGTATGTTTCAGTTCGGTAAACTTGCCATCCAGTCTACGGTTTCCACACTTGGAACCGTAGCAATTGCCGCGCAGGCAATGACCAATATTCTGGAAAACTTAAACGGTATTGCTGCCATAGGTATCGGAATCGGACTGATGACCGTGGTCGGTCAGTGCCTGGGTGCAGGGCGCAAAGATGAGGCCATCTATTATATTAAGAAATTGTCCTGGCTGTCAGAGGCAGTCATCATCGCAAGCTGCCTGCTCGTTTTTGCACTGACCAAACCGATTACCATGCTTGCCGGAATGGAACCTGCCAGCGCAAAACTGTGCTTTTTCATGATAAGCTTCATCACGATCGTAAAGCCAGTTTCCTGGGTACTTTCCTTCATCCCACCCTATGGTATGCGCGCTGCAGGTGACGTAAAATTCTCCATGATCACCTCCTGTTGCACCATGTGGCTGTGCCGGGTAAGCCTGTGCATTTATCTCTGCCGGGTATGGGGATTCGGCCCGATTGCTGTCTGGATCGGTATGTTTTCCGACTGGACGCTGCGCGCGATCATTTTCTCCATCCGTTTCCACTCCCGGAAATGGTTAAATCATCGCGTCATTGAAAAATGATGATATTCCGTTTTGTGATCTTCCTTTGCATATTTTTCTTCGATGCTGTTTTTCATTTTATCGTATGCGGCAGCCATTCTGTTTACATGCTGGTCAAAACTGTCTGATTTTACGGCATCTGCATTACCATCTTTTTCATATACTTCTGACACTTCACTCTCAAAGCGGTTCACGTAGTCCTGATAACTGACCGAGGATAGCTGGTTGTAACTGTCCATTCCTGCCTGCGACAAAAAAAGATTGTCCGCGTACGATTTCATCTCCGTCCCGTTCATCTGCTCCTGCAGCCGTGCCACTGCCTCTTTCCTTGCTTTTTCACTTTTTGCTTTCTGTTTTTCATGGATTTTATCAGCCCAGGTGTCTTTCTTATCCTTGTCCAGTTTGGTGCTGTTTCGCGTCTGCCCGCCATCATCATCTTCCGCAATTGACCAGCCACCGACACTGCCATCCGCATTGATGACCGTTCCTGCCGCTTTTATATGGTAGCCCATACCTCCCTGGCTCATTTTTCCGCTGTATACCAGCTGCGCACAATCATAAATCAAAGCCTCATATTCCACACGTTTGTCGGGATCATTTTGCATCTGCACCAGAATATTCGGTGCGATCTGAATATTGTTTGTGCCTTTCTGTGAAAAGTTCTGTGTGTTTGTTGTAAAATTCACGCCCGGATACCGGTCCGAAAGCGCTTTTAGCGATACGGACGTGCCGCTGCCGGATTTTGCTTTCGCACATGTCAGTGCCGTTTCCGACACCCAACTGTTTCCTACTTTTACTGCCATAATCTTATCTCTCCTTTTCACCCCAAAATATATTATCTGTAAAACAGTTTGTTAATTTTTGCACTCCAGTCCGCACCAATCCCCAGATCCACCGGGTAATCCTGAAACGAGGAAACTTTCTGCCGCTGCATATTTTTTTCATCCACTGCATTGTGCCACGATTCCATTACTTTCTTCTGCAGTTCATCTATAAAACCTTCCCCGTAATTTCCACCATGAAAGGTCTCGTCGATCTCTGCCATAACTTTTGCAGATGCAGCCGCAAATTCCACTCTGGAGTTGTACGCCTTGTTTAAAGCGTCGATACGATCCTGTTTTGTTTCCTCCACAAGTGTTCCGTCCTCCTGTCTGATCCAGGTCGGGTCCCGGTCCGGATCGGAAAATTCTTCATCAATACGGTCATAAATGACCTGATAGGCTTTCGCCATGACGGTAAGAAATTCCTCCTGCGACCGCGAATGATCACCAAGTCCATTTTCTTTCTGGATCTGGTCTGCAACTTCCCCGAGTTCACAGTTGAACATACTTGCCGTGTCGATATTGTTTACCGTATTCAGTTCCTTATAAAGTTCCTCTTTTGGATTTACACCTGTGTGGGATATATTTTCATTGTCTTTTGTGTATTCTCGCCAGTCCTTCGCCTTTGCAAGACCTTCGTCGGAAATTGTTACAGTATCCACTCCGGTTGCTTCTTTTACTGATTTTCCAGGTGTACTTGCCGTGTATTTCTGCGTATCCAGCAAATTTGGTATTTCCGGTCTTTTGTAGTGATAACGTCCTGCGTAAATTTGTGAACTAGAAATATTCAGTGCCATTTTTTCCTCCCATCATGCTCTCTGTGAATATGTCAATATTTTCTTCGTATATATCTGTCACGTTTCTTCGTTCCTGCGCCCGTTTTAATGCTGCTTTCTGTTGTCTTTTCATCAGTTCTTTCATTCTTTTCTGACGCTTACTCCACCATGATTCGTCCTTTTTCCCAGACTTTTTCGGGCTTTCCGTATTCATTGGAATCCCTTCTCCATGATGTTCCTCGATCGATGCGCCGAATTTTTCTACGTTCAGAAATGATGCCTGAAACGGAAAGTGCACCGAACGGTTTTCTATCGTATAGCCAAGCACCCAGGCTTCATACTCCGGGTCATTTTTCATCTGCTCCCAGCCATCTTCGGTGATTGACCACATTTCCTTACAGTTTGCCTGTGAACTGTCAAAAGAGATGCCATCCATCAGGTTCTTAAAAAAAGCTTTATACTCATCCATTGTCATATCGCTTCTGGATATCTCATCGCCACCGCAGTTTTTCATATAGTTTTTGCCTGCCTGGACCTGCTGGTTCACATGAGATGCGGAATCTGGATGCTTCTGCTTATACTCTTTGACAACATTTTTGTATTCCTTTTGCGTCTGCTTCTCACAAGTATTCTCATTCGAAACATCCTTCTTTTGGGATACGCCTGTTTTTATATTTGTATAAGTATAACCCATAGCTGCTGTTGCACTTATATTCATTTCGCAACCATCTCCTTTGCCATATTTTACTAATGTTTATATCGCCCTTTTTCTTTTTTTCTTCCAATCAAATGTAACGAATCGCCCTTTTCATGTAACGAAAAAATCAGCGGGCATATTGTACCCGCTGATTTGCTGATTTCTGTTTCTTATCTGCAATCTATATTCATCAATTCACGCAACTGAAAAGCATTTCATTTACATTTTTGCTGCATCATCTTATTTTGAAAACACCGCATCATTTTTGGAAAGAAGATATACACAATACTGATTCATGCTGATTCCTTCTCTCTGGGAATGTTCTGCCAACGATCTGTGCAGACTTCGTGGAATTCTCAATTTGAATTGCCCGGAATAATCCTCCAGACTATCTGGCTCATGAATCTCTACACCATCTTCTAATGCAGCTTCAAGCCATGCCTTTTTTGCATCTAACGCATTTTCTACTGCACTTTCTACAGTTTCTCCACAGGTAATACACCCTGGCAGATCCGGATAAGAAACCACAAATCCACCCTCATCCTTATCTTCTATAATTTCCATACGATAGGACATTGCCATATAATCATTCAGCGTCTTCATCATTCTCCGCCTCGCTTTCTACAATCTGCCTTACCATTTCTACATATACTTTTTTGATCGGTTCATGTTTTGGTATTGTGATAGGCGCACATCCCTGCTTTCTGAACGTGTAATGACTGCTTCCACTTCTTGGTGCATTCATTTCGTACCCGCAGCTTTCCAATACTTTCCGTAACTCATCAAACCGGAGGTCTTTTGATAAATTGCATATACGTGTTATGAGTTTATCCCATTTTGACATTGTTATACCCTCCTGCTTATATTATATATGGTGTCGTATATGGTGTCAATTATTCTATTCGTTCCTGAAGCATAACCGCCAGTTCAAACTCATTCTCCCGAACGGTAACTTCCGTTTTTCCATAATATTTTTCCGCACACACTTCAATATTCCGAAGCCCCAGTCCATGATTTTTGGAATCCGGTTTTGTCGTGAGCAATCTGCCATCGCTCCGGCTTCTGACAAGTTTCCCGTCAAAACTGTTTTTAACGATAATAAAAAACATATTCTGGCGCCGGTACGCACTCAGTTCGATAAATTTTCTGCCCTCTTTTTGCCGCCTGCAGGCCTCTAACGCATTATTCAAAGCATTGTTTATGATAATGCTCAGGTCAAAAGCATCCATATTCATACTGGAAGGGAAAAGAAAGTCCGCCTGAAACGCAATGTCATAGTTTTTTGCCAGCTGCACATATCTTTGCATAATGACATCGGTCACCGGATTGCCGGTATTGTATTTCATATCCAGCTGTTCCACGGATGCCTGCAGGGAATCCAGATACTGCCGGAACGCAGTGGGGTTTCCTGTTTCCTCCTGCATCAATGCCTCCATATCCGCGATATAATTTTTCATGTCATGTTTCATCCCGCGGATTCCGGCATAAAGGTTTTCGATATCTCCGATATGCTGCTCCATTTCCCGGATCCATTCCTGATAAATACTGATTTCGATTTTCTGGTTGCTTTCAACGATTAGTTTGTGCAGCATTTTTGCGGTAAAAATAATCATCACAATACACAACAGGGAAGTACATGGAACCATAAGATTCATCTCAGGCCGGCTGTCAAACAGCGAATGAATATCATTGTCCTCCATCGAGAACATCATGCTGCGGATCATCAGACATAACAATAGTCCGGTCACGCTTGGAAATAACACAAAAATCAATTGTGAATTTTCATAGTTTTCTTTCATTTCAAGGTACTTTTTCATCCAGACAATGATCCTGTATGTGAAGACAAGAAGCACCAGAACGTAGCTCAGATTCCAGAACATTTCAATTCCGGAATTCACTTCAAAAAACATGGTTTCTCCATACATCTGCCTGTCCAGAAATAAATATTGATTCAGATCTACCAGCTTTGTAAGCAGCCACAGAAAAAGAGGATAAATGGCAAATTTTAAGAGTTCCATTACGGAATAAAAGGTCACAACATAGTAAATGATTTTGAGTCTGCTTTCGTTGAACAAAAAAATGCCTGCCACACAGATAACCAGCATGCTGATCAGCACCGGCAGGATACTCTGGCGGCTGTTATTCATGACCATGCTTTTCCCATAGAGCAGACTTTTTATAAAGACAGAATAGTGCAGAAAAATCTGGACTGCCACATACTGTCCCAGCAGTATCGCAGCACTATGATATTTTTTGAATGGAAAATGTGGCTGTGCTTCTTTCAACAAAGTAACCAGCAACATTCCCTGCACAAAATAGCTTATGATATCGAAAACGTTGTACACAATATCTCTCATTGCAGTTTATGCCTTTCTCAGATAATTCATATAGGCAGTTACAAAATCGTTATATTTTTGTTTTGCCAGAAACACTCTATCGCCATTTTTCAGTTCAATATTGGCATTGTCATAGCGGACAACTTCCTGCAGATTCACCAAAAATCCCCGGTGCGATCGGAAAAAATGATCTCCCAGTTTCTGCTCTAACACTTCCATTTTTTCGTAAAAACTGTAGGTTTCTTCCTTCATGTTTTTCGTGTGCAGAACGATTTTTCTCGCTTCATTTTCCGCATAAATAATATTGTTGACCGGTATCTTAATGTAATTGCCATCCATTCGGATAATGAGCGGCTGCGTATTCTTTTCCTTTTTGATCTGACTGATCGCCTTGTCCATGACTTCCATGAATTTCTGTTCATCGACCGGCTTTAAGAGATAATGAAATGCCCCTACATCATAGCCTTCAAACACATATTCCTTTAAGGCAGTCACAAAAATAATGATCACATCGGAGGTTTCCCTGATTTTCTTTGCGACTTCCATGCCGTTTGGTTTGCCACTGTCCGGCTTCCGATTCAGGGAAATATCAAGCAGAATGATATCATATACGGTCGGATCGGATAACAACTCTTCCCCATTTGCAAAGACATGGACCTGTGCATCCGTGCATTTCTCTGTCAGTTTTTTTAGGTAATCTCTAATTGGCTGTTCATCATCACATATTGCAATTTTCAGCATGCTTTCATTATTCAAAATCTACGACCTCTTTCTTACCATAAAGAAATGTCCGACAACAGATTCTGAATGGATACATTATTTTCCTGCCCATTCTTTACAAACTTATCCCGAAACATCGCCCCTGCTTTGATCACATTCTCTGAAAAATGTTCTGGCAGATTTTCCGGATTTTCTTTTTTCTTATCCTGCGCCGCTAAAAACTGCTGAGCCCTCTGACTTGAATTTTTCCAGACAGAACTTCTTCTGATCGCATCCTCAAGCATCTGTGCGGACTGATCCTGCTGCTTTGTTCTCCCTTCCAATGATTTCGCATGATCTTCAAAAGATTCCGTAAGTTTTTGCAATGCTTCCTCTTTGGTAAGCACATGGTTTTCATCCTCTTCGGCCGGAGTATTTTTCTTTATTTCTTCCCGGTATTTAGCCATTGCTTCCTGATACTTTGCAATTGCCATGCTTTCCATTTCCTGTGCCCGCTTCGCAACACGGAGAATGGTCTGGTCATCTGTCTGCAGATTTTTCGTCCAATTCTTTTCGTGCGCAGGCTCCCCGTCTGCCCCAATCTGATTTTCTTTATCCTCGCCCTGCGCAGTGGCTGCATCAACAGAACCACCCGCGGCCGCGTGCAGTGCAGCAGAAGAAGCAGCTGTTGTTCTCTGATCCGGTGCCGCTTTCACCGCAGCCTTCTGTGCAGCTTTCTTCTGTTTTTCTTCCATTTCCTTTATCTGCTCCTTTACGGTATCAATATATTTATCAAACCCGGAAAGCAATTTGCCCCATTCACTGTCGGTCATGTCACGCCAGTCTTTGTCTTCTTTCAATTCCTGTGCTGTAATCTGACGCGCTTCCCCAAATTTCTTAATGAAATCCGATATAGTTGCATTTTTATCATCGGAAGAACTTTTCCTGCCGGTGGCAGCGTTATTGTATGCATTTGAACTGTCGTAGGTTTGTAATCCTGTAATTCCCATTTTTCTTTTCCTTCTCAAACTTCCTGTATGATTTTGCAAAAAAAGCACTGTATTCCAGATCTTTTGAAATACAATGCTTCCCTGCTTATATTGTATCGGCGCCTATCGTATATTTCTTTAACATCTATTATTTGAATTTCTTTAGCCTGCAGATCTGGTTGTATGATCCTTATTGATTTTATTTTAAAATCGGATCGTTTATGATCTGGACTTAGTTTCATGTAACGAAATGTCTTTTTTATGTAACGAATTTTTTTGCACAAGCTCAATATTCACCCGATATTCATTATTTTTAGACAATAAGCCATAAAAACAGCCATGCATATTCCCCAAAATACACATGGCTGATTTACTCTACAAAAGCAAATTTCACAGATACCGTCCCGTAACGCTATCTTCATTTCCCACAATCTCCTCCGGTGTCCCAGTTGCAATCACCCGGCCGCCGTCATCTCCGCCGCCCGGCCCCATATCAATGATATAATCGGCGTTGCGGATCACATCGAGATCGTGCTCAATGACCAGCACCGTCGCCCCATTGTCAACCAGCGCATCAAACACGCTAAGCAGCGTCTGCACATCCAGCGGATGCAGCCCGATCGTCGGCTCATCAAACACAAACACCGAATCCGACTGTCCTTTTCCCATTTCGCTGGCAAGTTTCAGCCGCTGTGCCTCTCCGCCGGAAAGGCTCGGCGTTTCCTCGCCCAGCGTCAGATAGCCCAGTCCCAGATTTTTGAGCACTTCCAGCCGCTGATGCACAACCTTTAAATCCGCGGTTGCCTGCAAAGCGGTATTTACATCCATCTCCATCAATTCCGGCAGGGAATAGCGGTTTCCCTGTTTGTTTTCATAGCCGATCTCCCATGCCTCTTTTGCATACCGGGAACCATTGCACTCTGGACACGGCACATCCACATCCGGCAGAAACTGCACATCGAGGCTGATCTGTCCAGTTCCGTCACAGACCGGACACTTTAATTTTCCGGTATTATAGGAAAAATCGCCCGCCTTGTATTTCCGGTTTTTCGCATCCGCGGTCCGGGCAAAAATCTTCCGGAGTTCGTCGTGTACATTCGCATAGGTTGCGACCGTGGAACGGACATTGATTCCAATCGGTGACGCATCAATCAGCTTCACATGGGCGATGCCCTCTGCCGAAAGATCTTTCACATGTTTCGGCAGATGCTCTCCGTTCAGTTGCGCCTGCAGCCCCGGAATCAGGCTTTCGAGAACCATCGTGGTCTTTCCGGAACCGGATACCCCGGTCACCACGGTAAGCCTGCCCTTAGGGATGTCCACCTCCAGCGGCTTTACCGTATGGATACGGTCGGTGGAAAGATGCAGTTTTCCAAGGGCAAACAGTTCCTCCGGTGCGATCGGCTGACGGATGCGCAGATCCTTTGTCTTTGCGAGAAATGGTCCGATCATGGAGTTTTTATTGGCAATGATCTGTGGAATACTGCCCTCTGCGATCACATATCCACCGCCCGCTCCGGCTTCCGGTCCCATCTCAATCACCCAGTCCGCCTCCGATAAAATCTGCGTATCGTGATCGACCAAAAGCACTGAGTTTCCATCTTTGATCAGATCATGCATCACGGCATTCAGTCCCACGATATTTGACGGGTGCAGACCGATCGACGGCTCATCGAGCACATACAACACGCCTGTCGTGCGGTTCCGCACCGCCCGCGCAAGCTGCATGCGCTGCCGTTCCCCGGTTGAAAGCGTTGCCGCCGCCCGGTCGAGGGAAAGATAAGAAAGTCCCAGATCCATGAGCCTTTTTGCAACGGTCTTAAACGACTCGCAGATGGATTCCGCCATCGGACGCATCTCTTTCGGCAGGGATTCCGGCACATGCGCCACCCATTCGACCAGCTCTTTCAGCGTCATTTTGCAGGCTTCCGCTAGTCCGATCCCACAAAGTTTCGGTGCACGGGCTGCCTCCGACAGCCTGCTTCCGCCGCACTCCGGGCAGACTTCCTCCTTCAAAAACTTCTCCACCCGCTTCATGCCCTTTTCGTCTTTTACTTTTGCCAGAGCATTTTCTACGGTGTATACCGCATTGTAATAGGTAAAATCCAGCTCTCCTGCCTGATTGGATTTCTTTGCTTTGTAAAAAATATGCTTTTTCTCCGCCGGACCGTGATAGACGATATCCTTTTCTTCATCGGTCAGATCTTTAAACGGAATGTCGGTGCGCACGCCCATCTCCCGGCAGACGTCAGTCATTAACGACCACATCAGGCTGTTCCACGGTGCAACCGCACCCTCATCAATACTGATCGAATCGTCCGGTACAAGCGAATCCAGATCCACCGTCCGGACACTTCCCGTACCGCCACACTTCGGGCAGGCTCCCTGTGAATTAAAGGCAAGCTGCTCCGCACTCGGCGCATGGACACGTTCGCCACACTCCGGACAGATGATCTCCTGTTCTGCCGCAACTTTCAGTGTCGGCGGAACATAATGCCCGTTCGGGCACCGGTGCGACGCGAGCCGCGAATACATCAGCCGCAGGCTGTTTAACAGTTCGGTTCCCGTTCCAAACGTGCTGCGGATGCCCGGAATGCCCGGACGCTGATGCAGGGCCAGCGCCGCCGGGACATACAGCACTTCGTCGACCTGTGCTTTTGCCGCTCTGGTCATGCGCCTTCTGGTGTAAGTCGAAAGCGACTCCAGATACCGTCTGGAGCCTTCTGCATACAACACGCCAAGTGCTAACGACGATTTTCCGGAGCCGGATACGCCTGCAATCCCGACAATCTGATGCAGAGGGACATTTACATTTACGTTTTTTAAGTTGTGGACACACGCGCCCCTTACTTCTATGTATTTTGGTTCGTTGTGACTGTTTTCCATAAAGACATTACCCGTGTATGAATTATCTTGCATATTATCTTGCGTACTTTCTTCCTCAATTATACAGAAAAACATGCGAAATTCCAATAGTGTTCCAGACAGAAAAAAGCCGGTGCCTCCCAGACGATGCACCGGTTTTTCCGTTTACTATATAAAATACTCCCTTGTATAGGCTGTTAAGTCAGCCACCCTTTTAAGCTTTCAGATCCAGTGAACGGATCTCCTGCCGAACCTTTAAAATCATAGACGGGCTGACAGAAAGCTCATCATATCCCATACTAAGAAATGTCTCGGTCAGTGTCGTGTCTGCCCCAAGTTCTCCACAGATACCAACCCAGCAGCCACCCTTGTGACCATTGTCTACAATCATCTTCAGCATCTTTAAGATTGCCGGATGATGGGAATCATAAATGTTATCAAGCTTTGGATTCTGCCGGTCGATCGCCAGTGTATACTGTGTCAGATCATTCGTTCCGACAGAGAAGAAATCCACTTCCTGTGCCAGTTCTTCGGACATCATGACGGCTGCCGGAGTCTCGATCATAATACCAAGCTCGACATCCTTGTACGGAATCTTTTCCTCATCCAGTTCTTTTTTCACTTCCTCGATGATCTTCTTTATGGTCTGTACCTCTGTGACAGAAATGATCATCGGGAACATGATGGCGATGGTTCCGTAATAGCTTGCCCGATACAGTGCACGAAGCTGTGTCTTGAATACCTCGCGGCGGTCAAGGCAGATACGGATCGCACGGTACCCCATTGCCGGATTATCTTCTTTGTCGAGTCCGAAATAATCCACCTGCTTGTCCGCACCGATATCGAGTGTACGGATGATGACTTTCTTTCCTGCCATTGCCTCGGCTACCTTGCGGTATGCTGCAAACTGTTCTTCCTCGGTTGGATAATCCCTGCTCTCCAGATAAAGGAATTCGCTTCGGAACAGTCCGATGCCGCCGGCATCATTTGCCAGTACCGATGCCACATCCCCGACACTTCCAATGTTGGCATACAGGTTAATTTTTGTTCCATCCTTTGTGATGTTTTCTTTGCCTTTGAGCTCCTGCAGCAGACGCTTCTTTTCTTCGTCCTCTGCTTTTTTCTTCTGATAAGCCTCCATCACAGATACCGGTGGATCGATGATGATTTTTCCTTCATAACCATCCACAATACCCATTTTTCCATTGACGTCTTCCGGAAAATCTACTCCGATCAATGCCGGAATATTCATAGTACGGGCCAGAATCGCGGTATGGGAATTGGTGGAACCATGACGGGTAACAAAAGAAAGTACCTTTGATTTATCAAGCTGTACCGTCTCACTCGGTGCCAGATCATCGGCAAGTAAAATCACCGGTTCATCGGCGTCCAGACCATTTCCTCCGTTGCCCTGTAAAATGGAAACCACGCGATTAGACACATCCCTGACATCTGCTGAACGCTCGCGCATGTAGTCATCATCCATCGCCGCAAACATTTCGGAGAACGTATCTCCTGTGGATGCCACGGCATATTCTGCATTTACCTGCTGACCTTCGATCATATTTGTGATAGATTCTACGTAATCGAGATCTTCCAGCATCATCTGATGTACTTCAAAAATTGCAGCGTTGACTTCACCGACTTCCTTTAACGCTTTTTCATAAAGTCCCGCCAACTGCTGTTTCGCTGTCTCCCTGGCATCTTCAAAACGTTTGATTTCTTTTGCGATATCGGTTATTTTCTCCCGCTTCACCTGATTTTCTGATTTCTGATAAATGGCAAGGCGGCCGATTGCCACCCCGCTGTATACGCTTTTGCCCTGAATTGTCATAGCGTCACCTCATCCTTTTCCTGATTCATTCTCTGCGAAAAGTTCTAAAAACCTATCTCACAGCTTCTCCTCTAAGAATTTGCCAAGTGCTGCAATTGCTTCTTCTTCCTGGTCTCCATCTGTCTTTAAGACGATTTCCTGTCCGCATTTTACACCAAGTCCCATAACTCCAAGGATTCTCTTGGCGTCAACTTCCTTACCATCTTTACTGATGGTTACTTTGCATGGATATGCGGCTGCGGCTTTCACCAGTTCTCCTGCAGGTCTTGCGTGGATTCCCTGCTCGTCTTTGATGGTATACGTAAATTCTTTCATGATCATTCTCCTTTTCTTTTTGTTGTTGCTTCCTCCGTTTCCGAAGGAAGCTTTTTGTGTGTCTCTACTGTCAAACAGATTTATTATGCTGCATCCTTTTTGATTACGCCAAGCATTACGGCTGTAATAACAGAGCCGACAGCCCATGCAAGGATGTATAACAGTGGATGGCCTACCGTTGCAAATACAAAGATTCCACCGTGCGGAGCCATCAGTGTGCACTTAAACAGTGCGGATAAAAATCCTGCAACTCCGGCACCCACAAGAGTACATGGAATTACGTGAAGCGGATCTGCTGCTGCAAACGGGATCGCACCCTCGGTGATGAAGGAAGCACCCATTACAAAGTTGGATACCTTGGATCCACGTTCTTCCTTTGTAAATTTCTTCGGGAAGAACTGGCAGGCAAGTGCGATTCCGATTGGAGGAACCATACCACCAACCATGATCGCTGCCATGGCAATGTAACATGCCTGAACCGCCGGATCACCTGGCTGTGCGCCTTTTTCAAGCATCTGGCTTGCAGTTGCCAGTACGCCGGTACCAAATACATAAGCGGCTTTGTTGATTGGGCCACCCATATCAATGGCCATCATTGCTCCCAGGATCAGACCAAGTACGGTAATATATCCTGCATCGGAGATTGCGGTCAATCCATTGCTGAGTCCGGTATTGATCAGTCCGATCAGCGGGTTAAAGATAAAGCACATCAGAATACTGATAATTAAAATACCAAGTAACGGATAAATCAGTGTCGGCTTGATTCCGTCTAAGGAAGCCGGCAGTTTTGAAAACGCTTTTTTCAGGAACAGTACAATAAATCCGGCAAGGAATCCAGCTAAAATTCCGCCGAGGAAACCGGAAACCGTGTTACCACCGTTGGCTCCCTGGAATGCAAAATCTGCGATAAATTTCTGGAAACCAGTCGTAGAATCTGCCCAGTTATATCCGGTGATAAGTGCATTACCACTCGAAGCTAACAAACCGCCCGTAAAACCTACCGCAAGTCCCGGCCGGTCAGCAATCGAATATGCAATGTAACCTGCCAGTACCGGAACCATCAGTCCCATCGCCAGACCACCGGCATATTTGAAGAATGCGGATAACGGGGTGCAGGAACCGAATGCCGATCCACCGGTTGCACCATAGCCAAGCAGGGTATCGATCAGAAATGCAATCGCTGTCATGATACCACCGCCGATAACGAACGGAAGCATGTGGGATACCCCGCTCATCAGGTGTGTGTAAATCATGTGTGCGGTAGAACCACCCTCTGCTTTTTCTTCTTTTCTGCTGCCCTCTGCCGCATGGTAGACAGGTGCATCCCCGGCCACGGCACGGTTTAACAGCTGCTCTGCCTTGTTGATGCCGTCTGCAACCTTGCACTCGATGACTTTCTTTCCATCGAAACGGTCCATTGGAACTTTGGTGTCAGCTGCAACGATGATTGCGGCCGCTCCTGCGATCTCTTCATCGGTAAGCACATGCTTGGCTCCGCCGGAACCTCTGGTCTCTACCTTAATCGTGATTCCCATCTCAGCTGCATGCTTCTCTAAGCTTTCCGCTGCCATATAAGTATGTGCGATTCCGGTCGGGCATCCGGTTACGGCAAGTACCTTGTATTTTGCCCCAGTTTCGTCTTCTTTTTCGTCCTCATCTTTTGCGCTTTCCGCATCATCGATGACTTTTAAGAATTCGTCTACGGTCTTTGCATTTTTCAGTCCGTTGGTAAAATTCTCGTCCATCAGAAGTACGGAAAGTTTGCTGAGCACCTCCAGATGTACATTATCCTCGGTGTTTGGAGCTGCAATCAGAAACAGTAAATTGACAGGTGCTCCATCTAACGCGTCAAACTCTACACCATCCTTTACTACCATAGCTGCTAGTCCCGGTGCTTTCACAGCATCTGACTTGCAGTGTGGGATCGCAATTCCTTCTCCGATTCCGGTTGTTCCTTCTTCTTCTCTTGCAAAAACCCCCTTGCGGTAAGTTTCCACATCGCGGATTTTTCCGCTTTTTGCCATGAGATCAACCATTTGGTTTAAAACATCCTGTTTTCCTGTTGCCGAACCATTCAGCTCAATGCTCTCGGCTGCAAGCAAATCTCTGATTCTCATAGTATACCTCCTTAAAATAATTTTTTATTTGCATCCATCAATGCAAGTACTTCCTCTTTTGTTGCCAGCTCTTCGGAAAAAGCACTGGCACTTCCGGTACATACACCGTAGCGGAACGCATCTGCATAGCTGCCACCATTTAAATATCCATATACAAAACCAGCCACCATGGAATCTCCGGCACCTACCGAATTGACAAGCTTTCCTTTCGGTGCATCTGCCCGGAACTCCTGACCGTCTTCCGTCACAAGGACGGCTCCGTCACCTGCCATGGAAACAAGAACATTTCTTGCACCTTTTTCCTGCATGCGTTTTGCATATGTTACAACATCATCCTTATCATTGATTATCGTGTGGAAAATCTCTCCCAACTCATGATTGTTTGGTTTGATCAAAAACGGATGATAAGCAAGTACATTCATCAGCAGATCTCTGGTCGCATCTACCACAATATTGAGTTTCTTATTCTGCAGATGCTCCATGATATCCATATACATGGATTCCGGCATTGTATCCGGGATGCTTCCGGCAAGTACCAGTGTATCGCCATCCTGCAATGCATCCAGTTTTCCGTAAAGCTTCCGGATATCTTCTGATGCAATCTTTGGTCCCTGTCCGTTGATTTCCGTCTCGGTCTGTGCCCGGAGTTTTACGTTGATACGGGACAATCCTTCGGTAACGTGAATAAAATCTGCGGTAACACCTTTCTCCTGAAGAAGCCGTATGATGGCATCTCCGGTAAATCCTGCCATAAATCCAAGTGCGGTGCTTTCTTCCCCGAGATTTTTCAGTACCATTGAAACATTGATTCCTTTCCCACCCGGAAAAATAATTTCCTTACTGGTACGGTTGACCACACCGGTCATAAAGTTGTCCACATTTACAATGTAATCAATGGATGGATTAAATGTTACGGTATAGATCATTCTTTCACCTCCACAATATTTTTATATTTTTTAAGTGCCGGCTTGTACAGCTCCGTTGTTAAGATGGTTGCCTGATCAAAATCAGCAAATTTCACACTGGAAAGCTGGTCAAACTTGCTGGCATCTGCCAGAATATAGCAGCGTTTGCAATTCTTCATGGAATATTTCTTTACCATGGCTTCCTTGATCTCCGGGGTGGAATATCCTTTGCTGACGCTGATTCCGTTCGTTCCCCAGAATCCTTTGGTAAAGTTATACTTGGAAAGCATCTCCATGGCTTCCTCCCCGACGATCGCCTCTGTCTGGGATTTGAATTCGCCTCCCAGCAGATAAACACGGCAGCCCTTTTCCGCCAGAAGCTTTGCATGGCTGATGGCATTTGTTACAAACACCGCCTGCGTCTCCTTAATAAAAGGGATCATCGCCTCGGTGGATGTTCCGGCATCGAGATAAACAAAATCATCCGGGCGGATGAGGGATGCTGCATACTTTGCAATTGCATTCTTTTGTTCCGCATTCATTGTCTTACGGTTTCTGACATCCTCATCATGTGTACTCACACTCGGCCGTCTGGCGATTGCACCGCCATGCACCTTGGTCAGAAGACCATTCTCATCCATTGTGATTAAGTCCCGGCGGACGGTTGATTCTGAAGCGTCAAGTGCAGTCATAAGTTCCTGTATTGTGGCACTTCCCTCCGCTTCTATTATGGACAGTATCCTTGAAAATCTTTCTTCTGCAAGCATATGCCTCACTCCTTTGTTTTCTTTTTCATTCACAATCTTTCAAAATCGTTCATTTGATAGTTTTCATTATAGTGTGGTTTTCTGTCACGGTCAATCATTTTCGGTCAAAATCATTCACAAAAACAGAACTGGGATTTTGTGCATAATGTCATGTTATTGAACAAGGCGGCTATGGCTCGAAAGGACAGGGGAGGGGGGACACCAATGGCAATCCGGCTCATGCTCCTTGCAATTAAGAGGCTGTAGGAATTTTTGTTTTAATTGCTATCAGGCGGACGCAACCGGTGGTCATTCGCCTTCCGGGCTCAGTGACCACCTGCCTCGTACATCCATGTACGAGGCTTGCTGAAAATTGAAAAAATTCCAACAGCCTCTAAAATGCAGGAGAAATCGCTGGGTTGCCATTGGTGTCCCCCCTCCCCTGTCCTTTCTACCTAGCAGTTTACAGTACAATTGTTTCACACCATGTCAAAAGCCTATTATGTTTTGTAAAAAGAACAGCATACTTATTGAGAGTATGTGTATTATTTGCTACAATATCCCCGGAATATGACAAAACAGGTTTTTCTGTAAATTTCTTAGTATTATCTTATAGAAATGCAGAAAACTTTATTTTACAATGATCCATTACAAACACAAGGAGGAATTATCATGAGAGGCGTTGAAACCCGAATTCAGGAAATCCGTCACAAAATTTTTACAGAAGTAGCCCGTATGGCTTATCATACCGAATGGCCTGTAAAGGAACGTATGGAAGAACTTCCATATAAGATTATTCCGGGAGAAACCGGAAATTTCAGAAACGATGTATTTTTGGAGCGTGCAATTGTAGGCGAACGCCTGCGTCTGGCAATGGGTCTGCCAAACCGCAGTGCTGCAGAGCATGCCCCGGTATCCGATGGCATTGAAGCTGCTGACCAGGCAGAAACTTACTATACTCCGCCTCTCATTAATGTCATTAAATTTGCCTGCAATGCCTGTCCCACAAAACGTGTGCATGTAACAGACGGCTGTCAGGGATGTCTGGCACATCCCTGTATGGAAGTATGCCCGAAAGGAGCGGTTTCCTTAGACCGTACCACCGGCAGATCTATCATTGACCAGGAGAAATGTATCAAGTGCGGCCGCTGTGCAAGTGTCTGCTCCTATAACGCCATTATCATTCAGGAACGTCCATGTGCCAAAGCGTGCGGTATGGATGCCATTACTTCAGATGAAAACGGAAAAGCCAATATCGATTATGACAAGTGTGTTTCCTGCGGTCAGTGTCTGGTAAACTGTCCGTTCGGTGCCATTGCTGACAAATCCCAGATTTTCCAGACAATCCGTGCCATCCAGTCCGGTGAAAAGGTTTATGCAGCTGTCGCTCCTGCATTTGTCGGTCAGTTCGGGCCAAAGGTTACCCCTGGCAAGCTGCGTGCTGCCATGAAAGAACTCGGGTTTGCAGACGTTTTTGAGGTAGCAATCGGTGCGGATCTGTGTGCAAAGCAGGAAGCAGAAGATTTCTTAAAAGAAGTGCCGGATGAACTTCCATTCATGGCAACTTCCTGCTGTCCGGCATGGTCTGTCATGGCAAAGAAATTATTCCCGGATTACGCCAACTGTATTTCCATGGCACTGACTCCGATGACATTAACTGCACGTCTTATCAAAAAGCATAACCCAAATGCGAAGGTTGTCTTTATTGGACCATGTGCGGCTAAAAAACTCGAAGCAATGCGCCGCAGCGTCCGCAGTGAAGTAGATTTCGTGCTCACCTTTGAAGAAATGGCCGGTATTTTTGATGCAAAACATGTGGATCTGGAAAACATGGAAGAAGATCCGGATGGTGTAAGTGACGCTTCCACCGATGGAAGAAACTTTGCCGTTGCCGGTGGCGTTGCTCAGGCTGTCGTAGATGTCATCAAACGGGATCATCCGGAACAGGAGATCAAGGTGGCAAATGCCGAAGGATTAAAGGAATGCCGTCAGCTTTTAAAGCTTGCCACATTAGGCAAATATCCGGGTTATCTGCTCGAAGGCATGGCTTGTCCGGGCGGATGCGTCGCCGGAGCCGGAACCATGCAGGCAATCAAGAAATCCCAGACAGCGGTCGGTCTGTATGCCAAGAAAGCAAACCATCAGTTCTCAAGCGAAACCGAATACATCAAAGAACTGGATAAACTGGTGGATTAAGTATCTGCACATATAAAAAAGCCCTGCGCTTTCGGAAATTCCGAAAACGCAGGGCTTTTTATCTGTTCTTTTATTCTACTTCAATTCCCGTATCAAAGGTCCATTTCCACTGACCAAAGGAAGATGTGTATCTGCTGGTTCCTGCAATATCATTGTCAATCATAATTCCGCTGCATGTAGAATGAATCCGCCAGTACCTACTGTTTCCATACTTATGCACAATCGTGCGGCCACTGTAACTGTACTTATCTCCTGCAGATCTCTTAATCGTTCCTTTCGCATAGACACCAATATCTTCCAGATAATCCTTTACCGCTTCCATCGAAGAAAATTCTCCGAAATATATGGCTATATGGGAGGAAGAACCACCCTTTCCATAAACAACAACATCTCCAAGTTCCAACTGGGAAAGGCTTTTCCCACTGCTTTTTCTTCCAATAGACTTCTTTGTGCCGGAATTCCACTGGATCGCACCCTTTGTTGCAACCCCTGTTGTATACGAAATACTCGATCCGCTTACCCAGTCTCTGGTACAATGTGCTCCAACACTGACATTTTTCAGTGCAGTCCCTTTCCGTCCCTTACTCTCCAGACGATTCAGGGCTGCCCGCGTGTAACCACTGCAGTCACAGCAGATTCCATCAACCACACTGCCATAACTCTTTCCCAGAAATCCCTTACACAATGTTTTCCGGTAATTATCCTGTGCCACAACCGCGGTATGATTCTTCGATGCTGCTTCTGCCGGTGCTGCAGTACCCCCTATTACAACAGCCGCCAACAAAATACCTGCGATCAGCTTTCTGCCCCATGTAAACTTAAACTTCAATGCACTTCCTCCGATTTGTTACAACTTTGTTACTTAACTATAACATATTTTAACAATAAGTAAAACCTTTTTCAAGAAAAATGTGCAAAAAAGTTTCGTTTTTGTCTCATTTTTTATGCTTTTTTAATACACTTCATCAGTTCACCGCAATTTCCAGTTGAAATCTTTTTTCCATCGCTTTCAAATAACGCTCATTGTAACTTGCAGCCACAAGCATCGGTGCATATGCATCCCTTCCACTAATGCGGAACATATAGGGAAATGCTCCAAAGTGTTCCTGATACTGGTTGGCAAAATCCAAAATTCCCCGCTGGATTTCCCGGATTCCCTCCGGATTGTAATCATATTTTCCAAACTCCAGCGTAATATCCAGTGCATTCAGATAAATACTTTCATTTTTTGTATGGTATCTGCCCAGATGAAACCCAAAAAAAGAAGGTGTCAATGAGGAAAGTAATAATTCCCAGAATACATTATAGTCCTTATTCGGATCATGTTTTTTCAGCAGATCCCGATTCATCTGTCCGGAATACAGATATGACACAAGCCTGCCATCCTGCAGAAATGGATCTGATGCATCCGGCTCTGCGTTATGGACTGTATTAGTTCCTGCAACAATTCCTGTAATTTTACAGTCCATTCCCCATACCCGATTGACCAGATGGGAAAGTGCAATCGCTCCGCTCCCCGCCCAGCCAATATCAACTGCTGCTACATGCTTACATCCCTGTAAAATCTCTCTGTAATACGTTTCTGCTGCAAGTTGCTGTTCCTTATAGCATGCAGTCACTTCATCCCATTTTGCCTCTATAAACCGCCGAAGCAAGTATGCATTCTTATCTGTAATCTCATCGTTTTCCTGCAAATCAACAAACTTTTGTTTCTCTTTTATGCCGTTTTTCTTTTCCCATGCCGTCCAGATTTCCGGCCAAGCCGAAAGCTCCGGGATCAACTTCTCCAGCTCCATGGAACGCAATGCGTCCCCAATAGAAACCTTTTGGTTCACCTTGTGATAAATAAACCTTCGGAAAAAATCGTGCTTGTCCTCACCCGCCATCAGTTTTGTAGCAGCCTTGCGGGACCAGTAAACATATACAGTTCGGTCATCCGGATATAACTTCTGATAAACCCTGCGAAGAATATCTCCATCCCGCGCGAGAAACAGTAATTGATCCAGATGATGCTGCTCGTAATACGCATGAATAAAATGGCAGTACCCCACAACAAACAACCCGCCGTACACATATCCATACTCGTATTCCATGCTGAATTTTTCTGTACCATTATACAAATGATTCGATACCAGCCCACGGTATGCCCCGCCGATCATGGATGACATATCCATCGGACGGTACAATAACACATTTTTATTTACATTCTGATATGGCATGATAGCAAGTCCGCATTCCTGTGCCATTTTATGATCACTGTGCGGATTATCTCCAATATGTACGATACGATTACCAGAAAAATCCCGAAGCACGCGACGGAACAGAGCTCCACCGGCTTTATTCTCTCCATACTCATTGGAGATATAAATACGCTCCGCTCCCGTATATCCGGCATTCTGCAATATTTTTTCAATACAAGCACGCGGAAGATACATATCCGAAACAATGATTAGACGCTTTCCCAATTCCTGCATTCGCTTCCATACCTGCAGCATATACGGATTTGCATAGCAGAGTTTTTCTTCAACCTCGCACTCCAACCGCATACCTTCCATGGCATCCAGTCCGGTATCTTCTGCCAGATTTTCCCATATATCCTGTAACGACACTTCCATATGTCCGTTTTTCTGCCTGCATTTCATCCGGGCATCCCATTCTGCCCAAACACGTAAATTCTTAAAATCGAGGAAATCAAATTTTTCTCCAATCAAATAAAACATATCTGTCGGAGAAGAAAATGGGCGAAAAATCAATGTATCAAAAATATCAAATGAGATCACATCGTAATCTTTGATTTTTCTGACAAAATCCTCTACGGAAAAAAACTCCTCATCTTTCCAGTGTCCTTCGGATTCGCTGGTTTTTATCATCAATTTGCGTTTTTCATATATTTCCATCTCTGGAATTCTTCCGAGAAATCTACAGAACAATACATAATATGCGAAATTTATCCACAACAAATATGCCCAGGAAAACATTCTGCGCATACCGGTTGCATCATCATGTACCTTATGATACCGGTATGAAATTCCCGGATGCCTGTTTACCAGAAAACTGTATACTTCACTTCTCATATCTTAAAAACCTTTTCAAATGATGTTGTAACTTACCTGCTTCTATATCTTTAATTTTATAAAACAAATTATTGTATCTACGTTACTCGTATGTTATGATACATATACCTATTTGTTATTCTGTTTTTCTTTTTTCAGTATTATAAAAACAACAATCTTTTTATTTTTCCAAATATTATACACACAACAGTATAGGAGGATATTACATGGCCAATACACGCCATACTTACCATCTTCACTCGAAAGAGATTGAAGAAATTATTCGTAACAACGGGCTGCCTGAAGAAATTTCCACGGAAACGCAACTTTGGGATTTAATTATAAAAAAAGCAACTTACAGTTCTCCCAAACTCCTGTTTCCGCTCATCTATGAAATCTATGGGAAAAAATATCCCGAAGATTCCTCTGTTGTTCCACTTTCCACAGAGTATTCTGTAGAACGCTCGGATACAAAAGAAATTTCGACCATTAAGGCTGACCTCACATTCTGTGTAAATGAATCGGATATTTATCACTTTGAATGTGAAATTACATACAATGGAATGATCACGATCCGTATGTTTGAGTATGATGTTCATGCGTCCCTGAATTACCGGCCCGACACCAAAAATCCACAGCTTCTGCTCAAATTTCCGAACTCTGCCGTTCTTTTCCTGCAGGGAACGAAAAAGATCCCGGATTACCTGAGCTGTCTGATCCGATTTCAGGATGGCAGTACTCACGAATACCGCATTCCAACCGTAAAGGTGCAGTCCTATACCCTCGAAGAAATCAAAGAGAAACATTTGTGTATGCTCATCCCGTTTCTTCCAATCCGGTTCCGCCGCCACATCCCTTCTGACCGCAAGATGCAGTCAGCAAAATCCCCTGATAAACGACATGATCTTGAGAAAAAAGTACAGAAATCCAAAGAAGAATTGACTTCTTTTCTGCAGGAAACTATACTTATCTTAGATCAGGAAATTGCAGAGGGATTTTTAACGGAAACTGACAAAAAACTTATTTTAATGCTTTTGCAAAAGTCCATGCTCCGCATTTCTTACCGTAACAGAAATTTATGTCAGGAGGTGTATAATATGACAGAACCTGTACTGAAACTTCCAACCGATGAATTATTCGAGGTTATCCATGAACGCGATGCACTGAAAAGAGCCTGTTCCAAAAAGGATTCCGAGATTGCTGACCGGGATGCCCGACTTGCTGACCAGAATGCCAAACTTGCTGAATATAGACGCAGATACGGTGATCTGTAAATAATACAGCATTTCACACAACGGCTCCGATTAACCGGAGCCGTTGTTTTTGTGTACCATGAATTTCTTTTTCGCCCGGTGCTCCACAAGCCGCCAGCATATCGCATTCTTTACCTTGCAGCTTTTTGCCTTCTGCAGTTTTTTGTGATACTTCCCCGCATCAATCCGCTTCAACCACCCCATGCCTTTCAGGAAATCATTCATTGCAAGGATGACATAATACTCCGAAAGCCAGTCACCTTTTACATGAAACGCCGTCATCTTATCCTTCCACTGCTGCAAAAGCTGCAAAGGCTCCGGCAAAAAACCATAGAGCTGATTCACAAACAGCGGGTTTCGCGTGTCATAATACTGCATGAGAGGTGTCATCCGCTTGTCGTATGTTTCATGCCACACCTGCACTCCTTCAATAATGATTGGCTTTTTTCCGCATCGCAGACCATATTCCACATCATCACAGTGAATGAAAAACGGAAGTACATCATTTTCCTGTACAAATGCATATGGAAAACAGCAAAACCACCAACCGCCGTAATCCGTATCCGCGTCGTAGATCACTCTGCCCTGTGTGTATGCCGTTTTCCGGACATCGCGCATGAACTCCACATGCGAAACCATTCCCCGGTCCCACTTCTCCGCCGCCGTGTACTGGATATATGGATCATCCATGCAAAACATGCGTCCCGCTACCGGGCGGTCCCTGTCCGCCTCCCCGACCCCGGATAAAAAATCAAACAGCAGATAAAAGCTGCTGATGTCAAAGGCAACATCATCATCCATAAAAATCACATGGGTAAATCCCTCATTTCGTTTACGGATCTCCTCAATTCCTCTCTGAAATCCACCGGAACCTCCGGTATTCCTGTTATAAATACAATGCACATACAGACTCTCCGGCAATTGCAAACTGCTGCCATTGTCCACCACAAAAATATGAAGCCTTCCGTAATACTGCGGGTTGTCCGGATTGAAAAAATCCGATGCCTGCAAAAGTGACAGATTTCTGTGAATAAATTCTTCACGCTGGAATGTGCAGATATTCAATGCAATTTTCACTTCGTTTTTCATGATCACTGCCTCTTAACCTGTTACTGTTTTCTGGTTAGCCTGCGAACAGTAACTTTAAACTTTCCCGATGTTTCTATTAATTATTTTTGCAGATTTCTGCATTTTTGATCAATAGAGTTGATTTCTGGCACATTCCAGAGCACTTGCAATCACCGCATCCATATCATAATATTTGTACTCTCCTAAGCGGCCTCCAAAAATGATATTTTCCTCTTTCTCTGCCAGCGCTTTATACTTTTGGTAAAGTTCCCCGTTCTTCTCATCATTGACCGGGTAATATGGTTCATCTCCCGGCTTCCACTCCGAAGAATATTCCTTGCTGATAATGGTCTTTGGCAGATCATTTCCCTCTTCATCTTTTCCAAACTCAAACCATTTGTGTTCAATGATCCTTGTCCACGGTGTTTCTTTATCTGTATAATTGACCGCTGCATTTCCCTGAAAGTTCGGCACATCAAGAATCTCATTTTCAAAACATACCGAACGGTATTCCAGATTCCCCAATGCATAGTCAAAATAGGCATCGATGGCTCCGGTATAAACAACTTTTTCCGCCATCGCATTCCATTCTGCCTTATTTTCCAGATAGTCCTCGTTTAACCGGACTTCAATGCCTTCCAGCAGATTTTCCACCAATTTTGTATAACCACCGACTGGAATTCCCTGATACAATGCATTGAAATAATTATTATCAAATGTAAGCCGGACCGGAAGACGCTTGATAATGAATGCCGGAAGCTCTTTGCAGTCACGCCCCCACTGTTTTTCGGTATAGCCTTTCACCAGTTTTTCGTAGATATCACGCCCCACAAGGGAAATTGCCTGTTCTTCCAGATTTTGCGGTTCTCCGGTGATCTCCTTCTTCTGCTCCTCAATTTTGGCAGCCGCCTCCTCCGGTGTGACTACACCCCACATCTTGTTGAAGGTGTACATATTGAAAGGCATGGAATACAATTCCCCTTTGTAGTTTGCAACCGGTGAATTTGTAAAGCGGTTAAATGTCGCAAAACGATTTACATAATTCCATACCTCTGTGTTGTTTGTATGGAAAATATGGGCACCGTATTTGTGGAAATTGATGCCCTCTACTTTTTCTGTGTAAACATTTCCGGCAATGTTCGGGCGCTTATCTATTACAAGCACTTTCTTTCCGGCATCGGCTGCCTGTCTGGCAAATACAGAGCCAAATAGGCCGGAGCCTATAATTAAATAGTCATACATTTTTATTCTCCTTTTTGAAATATCAATAAAATGTCAATTATGTAACTGTTATCTTCTCCCTCTTATGCACTATACTAAGTCGATCCCAATATCTACATCCTGTCCTTCTTATCAATAAGATTGCGTAATAAACTGTCCTTCCGTATATACCTGATAAAAACTCTGAAAACACCTTTTTAATCTTAAATCCCCCTTTAAATCACTCTTCATGAATTCCCCATATGTGCCATCATGTGTCAAAATAACAGTAATAATATAGTAATCTCCAAAATAAAGACATTTTTGTAAAACAAACCATGGTTGTCCATTATTTTTTTCACGGTCACTCACAATTGAATTTATAAACTCTTTTTTTCCTGCGAAAAAAGAAGCAGAAAAATATACTCCTTTTTCACTCTCAATATACCGCCATTGATCCTGTGTTTTCTTCTCTAGTTTGCAATCATATTCCGTACATAAAGAAATGCACACAGCATTGTATATATCTTCTATGTAATTCCATTTTTCATCTTCAGATTGATAATTATCCATATTCAAAAAATACGATTCGATAGGAAACACTAATACACGAATATAATTTCCTTTATTCCGCTCATCCAGACTGATATAAAACTCACTATCACACTTCTGAAAAGCTGTAGTACTATTATCATGCCTTATCAACCCATCATAATTTCCATATACATACCGATTGTTGAACACTTTTTCCTTATTTGCATCTGTAATATTACTATTTTTTTCGGTGTCACTCTTCTTACCATAAATCGGTGCAAAAATACTAGCCACTATAACTATCACTATCAGCATCAAAAGAACAATCACTATCACAAGTATTCCCTTTAGATTACTTAGGTGATAATTCTCAATTTTCACATCACTGTTTTCTGCCTCAATGTTCATTACATCTTTTTCTTTATGTATACTATTTCCACTTACCGATACTGTAGTTTTTTTCTGATCCGAAAAAAGATCTTTTATCCACTTTAAAATTTTCATAAAACGCCTTTTTCCATATAAATATTTCTAGTGCTAATAATTTCATCCTTAATAAAATTGCTATCTATTCTCCAAATCCCCAATTCTTTCATCTAACCGCTTTAGCAATATATCATAAGCTGTCATCGTATATCTTTTTTCTCCTTTAATTGCATTTAAAAGCCATTTATACGAATCTTTAGCATGCTTTTCGATTATTCTATTCACTATCGTATAATCTATTTTTTGATTTGCGATCTCATCTATTTTATTAATATCATCTCTATCCGTATAAAATAATCGGTTTTCCAAACCGACCATCTCAAGCAATGTCGTAAATCTTTGTAATCCACTGATGTTTGAATCTATAGCAACCAAAAACTGTTTATTAAAAATCAAAGCAAAACATAGGCCATGAAACGAATCGCCAACAAAAAAATCACAATTTTTTATATAAAATAACCATTCTTCAACTGTTGGTGTATTTAATGCCTCAACTCCAACAATTTTATTAAACACGCCTGGGTCATTAGGATTTTCTATAATTTTCATTTCACAATTTTTAATTGTAGAAATTTTTCTTACTATATCAAGTTTTTTCTTGCTTGCACCTAAAATGTACGCTGAAACAAATGGACTATTATTTTGTATTTGCACTTTATTTGCCAATCCAGTGAAAACCGTCTTATTGCAAATAAAAACAGGATCAACCACCTGATCTGCTTTCACATCGAAAAAACTATCGCATATATCTATGCCATCTGTTTCACGAACTCCAATGTAATCAAATTTACTTATATAATATTTGTCTAGTATCCGTTCGTCATCCGGTGCATTATAACCAGCGCCAAAAGAAGAAGCCATAGCTATCTTTTTCTTTTTATCATCAACAAAATCTAAAAAGAAAAATTGATGACTTTGCTTTCCGCAAATTGCATAATTCCATACAACATCCGATCCCACAATAAAAGCATCACAATGATTATTTAAATCTTCCCAATCTCTTTTATTCTTTCTGATATTGCTGACATAACAATTTTCATATATAAATTTATTTGCAATTGTATTATGATCCGTATATCGATCTGACCACAGTTCTTTCGGCTTATTTACCATAAGTGCATCAAATCCCATCTCATTGACCACTTGATACAATGCATAATAAGTCAAAATTGATCCATAATTAAGCCCATACCATAATCCAACAATCCCAATATCATAATGATGTGTTTGACATTTCTGAACTAATATATCCAATGAATATCTGTCCAAATTTGCAAAAAATCTTCTTCTCGCCGGATGTGCATGAAACGGATGTGCAATTGTTTTATTAATTCTCAACGCTTCATCAATCGGAGTAATGATATCTTTACTCCAATATTCAGAACATTCTTCAAGTATATTCCTTCCCTTTTCACTATTAACAAGTACGACTGAGGTCCCCTTACGATCATCAATTGATTTATCAAAATGATCAATTCCCCAAAAATCTCCTATTGTTAAATCTCCCTGCCGAGGAAGCACTGAAAACTTACAATTTGAACATGATTTTCTCAAACAAATACATGGCAAAAAAGCTTTCCAAAATGGATCCTCTGTATGCAAACGCCTATAGACAGTTCCATTTTCAAAATAAATATTTGTTTCGGTACTCCATCCATATACTGTTTTATCTCGAAAATCAATTTTACTAATTTTTTTATCTGCAAAATTTTCTTTTAAATATTTTCTCAGCACTTTTGGAGAAGGTACTCCATGACACACAATATCCATCGTATATAGATTTTGTGTACCGCTGTCTCCCAAAAATTTATATAATGCTGCTACCTGACAAGGGCAACCTCCAAATAATACTCTTTTTTCTTGTAATAAACTTTCTTTTACTTTTTTATAGACATCATTAGCATTACTTTGAACATACTTACTTCCTTTTAGTGCCTCAAGTTCTTGAAGATTTTCTGCACTTTTAAATTCAACGGAAAAATCATCATTATACGCAGCGCCATAAACTATACCACCATTTCTAACTAATAACTCTGCAAATGCAGAAAAAATTCCTCCAGATGCAGCGCTTTTTCTAATTTCATCATTTGCATTTATCGCATGACATACGGGATTTTTTTCATTATGATATTCTGGATTTTCAACTGGACAATACTGTAAACATTTACCACATTCCACACATTTTGAAAAATCAATATGTGGATAAAGAAATCCTTCCTGATTTTCACTCATTGAAATAGCATTTGCTGGACATACATTCTGGCATAAACAACATGCCGTACAATTTTCTGTTGAGACCTTCGTTATATTCATATGCATTCTCCGTATAAATTAAATATTTTCAAATTCTTCTCCACATTCACGAATACTCTTCGCATATGGATTACGACTCCAGGTTACTCCAATTTTTTTCACAACTGCCGGATTTCCCACTGCAACACAATTTTGAGGTAATTCCCCTTTTACAACGGCGCCCGCACCTATTATGGAATTTTTACCAATCCTACCTGACAAAATCGTGCATCTTAAGCCAGCCCACACATGTTGACCAATTATAATATCATTTTTCTCATTATGTGGATAACACTCATTTACTCTTTCATGTGATTCCACATCAAAAATACTATGACCATCACCTGCGTACATTTCAATGTCGTAACTAAACATACTATCTCTTCCAATATCTATAACACTACCTGCAGATGCTCTTGCGGTAAAATTATTTGCAAAAGATGATTTTTCATGTATAAAAATTTTGGAATGGGAAAAAACTTCAAAATGAGCATCAAATCCGAATCTACTATCTTTCTCAATTTGTATTTCACCACCACACTCCTCCATTATAATGTTGGAGTTTCCTCTTGCAACAACCTTGTCATCTACATTTACCACATTATTTCCAGCCACTGATAATAAAATCACCTGAAAAGATCCAGTTGAAATAACTTTATTGCCATACTCATCCATATAATTTTTTGTTCCAGGAGGTAAGGTTATTCCTTTATGATATGTAAACACAAAATCCTTGAATTCCTTATATCCATAACTTTCAATCTTTTTCTTTAGGTTCTCGTTATATTGAAGAAACGGAATACATATATAATATTCATCTGATTTGTTTGCGAAATCAGATAGCATACGATATTCTTTACCTTTTTTCAAATTACTTTCTACTGAAGTTGCTATATACTCTGGCTGTAGCTGATATTTCTCCAATAATAAATTTCTTAAATTTAAACTATCCCCCAATAGCACCAACTTACGATGATATATATATGTATGTATAATATTGGCGACTGGCTCAAATTTTAACGCATCCAAATATAACATTATACTTTCTTCCTTCTACTCTAATGAAAGGTATTTTTTCCAAAATTCTATTCCATTTAAATTTTCTTTTGCATTTAAAAACTTTGCTTTTGCCGAATCATAATTTTTATTAACTTCCTTCTTTAGTTTAAAGTAATCCTTTATTAATTCGATTTCTTTCTTTTTATCAAAGTATGTTTCAAATGCTTTATTACTTGCAGGATCATAATTCACCGCACCATATGCTCCATAAAAATACGCAATATGTGCATCTTGAACAGGTACACAAACACTCTTATAATGCTTTCCAAAAAGTCCATTTAAAGTAAGTTTTCTTTTTTTCTGTGCATTTGGTGTTTCAACAAACTGCAACATCTGATCATACTCTGGATAATCAAAAACTAATGTCAAATCATTCACATTCTGCAATTTATAACATCTTGACATAATGTCTTGGTTTAGTTTTTCTCCATCTTGATCCATAAGCCACTCTGGCCCTTTAAGAAAGTCCTTTACTCCATCCATCAAAAGTTCTGCATTCTTATATCTTAATGTAAACAGTTCTCTAAAATACTGCTCCTTAAATTCTTCTAAAAATTCTTCTTTTGAATATCGAATATTGCGAACTGCATTGTCAATCAATCTATTTCGAAAAATATAATAAAACATGGATGAGCTATATTTGTTTTCAAACGGTTCATGCCATACACAGATGCCATTCATCAATATCAAATGTTTCATATTTCGCAAGCCAAACTCAACATCATCACCACGAATAAAGATTGGCATTGGAAGATTCTTTTTATTAATAATATTTAACGGCATAGTACAATACCACCATGCATTAAATTCATATTTTTCTTCAACTTCATTATATAAACAAGCATCCAAATTTCTTAAATCCAAACCTTGCTTATGACTAACTAACCTACCTCCATTCCAAGTACCGCCAGATTCTGTTTGGAACCACTGTAAATCTGTTCTTAACATTGCGCCACCGATAAATGCATCTTTATATTCTTCCTTCAACAATGTCAGGATCTTGTATGTTCGATAAATAGACTCCGGCTGCATAACAACATCATCATCCATAAGCAAGATATGTGTCAGACCATTCTCTTCTTCTTGCTTCTTTGTTTCAATGATCGTTCTTGTAAAACCACCAGCCCCACCTGCATTTTTATTTTCATATACCTTAATGTGTTTACTCTGAAATCTTTCTATATCTAATGTTTTTGCATTATCTGAAATGTTAATATATAAATTATCTTTTAATTCTGAATTAGGATTTAAAAGGAATCTATCCTCCAACATTTTCATATTTTTATATACATATTTCTCTCTTTTAAATGTGCAGATTCCAATTGCCAGCCCTATTCTACAAGGAGTTATATTATCTGTGTAATAAAATCCTCCTCGGAATTCTGATTCGTCCGAAACGCCTAAAATATTAATACAATACATTCCATTCGTATTTTCAGATACAAACTCAGAATCAAATGCTCCCCCCTCTTCATCCGAATCGAAATATGTTTCTTTTATAACCTTTTCATTAATTCCTGTAGTAGTTTTTTCTTTGTATATCAAAGAAATTCTAACAGTTCCTACCAAGAATAACCTGATTTTCACTTTATTAACAATTGTGTATTTATACCATTTGGATGCAGAAAAACTGTTAAAATATGTATCTAGGTTCAACATTCCATTTTTTCTTATAAGAACTTGATTATCTGCAAGCGAATACGAAGTATCCCCGGATCTTCGAAAATATAATAGTTCTTCTGTGCAATTTTCTGCTGACGGAAATAAAATATTTTGTAGCTTTATAATTGACTTTTCCTCAATATTTTCTTTTAAATTAACAACAAAGATCTTATTACTAGACTGTTTTTCTTTAATTGTATGTGAATTATTCCATACACACAAACTATTTATTCTGATAGCCTCATTTTCAATATTATTATCGCTTTTACGATTTAATGTTTCTTCCGCCAAATCATGTGTTGCAAAAGTTTTCAAAGGAAATTCCGAAATCCACCATGAGCTATACTTATGTGTTACTATTTCTTCATTGCGTATACAATTATCAAGCATACGCATATCACAATATTTGTTATCTCTTCCTAATGCCAGATTTTTCCACTGATGCTCATCACTTAAAACTGTTCCTAATAATATGGTGTCTTTTTTCTCTTTTTTTAAACATGATAAAAACTGATACGTTCTATAAATAGTTTCTGGGATAACAATGGAATCATCTGCTAAAAGTAACACATTAGTAACTCCTTTTTCAACTAAAATGTTTATCAATTCCTGTCGCGAAAAATCTTCCATATATTTTTTTTTAAAAACACTTACTATATTGCTGTTTATTTTCTCAGGTTTTATCTTTTTGTCTTTATCAATGATATCTATTTGAATTTTATTGACCAACTCTTTTTTTTCAACATAATCACAAAGTAAATCAATATTTCTATTAATATTTTTATTAATATATCTATCATGATTAGCAAAATTAATTAAAACAGATAACTTTACATCATTAGAAATATTCGAATCATTTGAATAAAAAAATCCCCCCAACACTTGAACATTATCTTCGAGTGCAAATATAGAAATACTATAAATTCCATCTGCAATATATGAATTTATTTTTTTATCAAAATACTCTCCATCACAATTTGAATCATAATAATTTTCTAATATGCATCTTTCTACTAATTCATTATCTACAATTTTTTTTACAAATACAGATATTCTAACTTTTCCATTAATAAACAAGCGAATTCCAATATCTTCTATATTTGTATACTCAAACCATTTACAAGCAGAAAAGCTATTATAAAAAGTATCAAATCTAATGCATGCCTTTTTTTTCATATAAACACAGTCTTCTGCTAATGAATACCTTGTTTTTGCAGTCTTGTTAAAAAAAAGTTTTTCCTCTGTACAATTATCTACAGATGGAAACATTAAATTTTGTAATATCATTGTCTTCTCCTCACCTTTTAATTAATTCTATATTTACATTTTCGCAACTATATCCGCAATCTTTCGATTAAAGAAAATTGTTCCAACTACATAACATCCCCCTGCATACAAACTCAAAATCATCCAGAGTTTCCAATTCGGATATGCTCTCTCCATAATACATTCTCTTGCAATAGAAATTACAATATACAGTGGATTTAATATTGTCATAACCTTCTGCATCGTTAGCGGTAATCTGTCAACTCGATAAAAGATAGCCGAACCATACATCAAAAATAATGTAAAAATCTTATAAAAATACGTAATATCCGCAAATGTTACATTAATGACCGCAAGCATTTTTCCTATGCCAAGCATCATAACTAACATAAGTAAAATATCCAGGAAAAATAGCAGCCATGACCAACTCGGTTTGATTCTATATAAAGCAATTACAAATGCATAAATTAATAAAGAAAACAAAAAATTTCGAAAAGCTACCAATATTTTTTGATATACATATACATTCTTACTCAATTGCGTTTTTATCAGAAAACTTTTGTTTCCCATCAATGCACTTAAGCACATTGACGTTCCAGAATTAAACAGTCCATATAATGTAGTTCCCGTCAAAACATATAATGGAAATGCTCCTGATGAACCTTTACCAAACATTTCAGAAAATATCAGCACCATCACCACCATATTGATCAACGGATTGATCACTTCCCACATTTCTCCCATAAATGTAGATGACAGGCTTCTTTTTTTATCCCGCTCCACCAACTGATGAATAACAAACATATTCTGTCTAATTTCATTCACTTTACGCTGGATCACTTGCTGTCTCTTACCCACTACAATCTCTCCACTACTTCGTTTTCATATTTTTTGAACACCAGAATTCCAATTCCAAACATCCCTGCTGCCCAGATAATGCCGTTTCTCACATACATCCATTCCGGTCTCTGCCCATACACAACACACTGACGTAAAATGTAAATATACAAATACACCGGATTATGTTCAATCACCCAGCGGACTCCCGCAGCAACCCAATCAACCGAATAAAACATTGCGACAAAAAAACGCAGAATAAAAATGAAATTAGAATATATATTTCCCGCATCCCTTTGAAAAACAAACCAAATGGATACAGCATACGAAACACCTGTCGTAAAAATCAATAAAAGCAATAGCACTACCGGAATCATCAGGTAATACACCGTCACACTTGCACGATACCATGCTAACACCGCCGCAAACGGAATACATCCTAACAGGAAATTAACAAAAGCAGTAAGTACTCTCGATAGCACAAACAATTCTCTCGGCAATTTTGACTTTATCAACAAATCTCTGTTATCTTTCAACGTAGTAAGCGACGTCTGTGTCGCCGTCGCAAAAAACTCAAACATCAAAAATCCCACGAAATAATACGCCGGATACTTATCAATCCCTTTATTGAAAATGGTCGAGAACAATACCACAACCAATGCCATACGCATCAACGGATACACACAGCTCCACAGAATTCCCAGAAAACTTCTGGCATATTTTCGTTTCAATTCTCTTTTGGTCAGTTCCCAGAGCACAAACCAATATTGCCGAATACTCATGCTTCTGCTCCTTTTTCTTTTCCCATGCGACAATATGCGCCCAGCACACCCAGGAAAATGGTGTAAAGTACATAGGTCAGAATATAAGGTCCGGTAAACAAGCCCTGCCCCAGATATCCAACCAGTGCTGCAAGAACTGCTGCCTTTTCCGGTTTTCGTTCTTTGCCTTTCGTGTACATCACAAATGGGAGAACATACATCAGGAGCCTGCATGCTGCGCCAAATACCCCCATGGTAACCAGATATTCCAACAGATCGTTGTGAGCAGTACAATACAGCCAGTTCCACTCTACATAAAAGTCGGCTTTCGCAATCTGTGCCTGTGTAACTGTATCCAAAAGTGCCGGTCCGACACCCATAAGTTTCTGCCAGAGCGTGCCATCTAAAAATCCCATAAAGGAGAAATACCAGATGGAACCACGGAAATTAAATAATTTCAGATTGTAATTGTAGATCACATAGAATACCACACCGATAACTCCGACTATGATCAGCCAGATCCATACTTTACTCAACACACGCTCCACACATGTATCAATCTTTGTCCGTATTTTTTCCGAAAAAACCGTCCCCAGCAGGAACAGCAAAATGATTACCATTCCAAGAATACCCGGAACCAGATACAAACGGTGTGCCAAAAGCAGCTTAGACACACTGTCGGTATCAATTGCACGCGGAGTGCACGGATGTTTCCACAAAACTTCTGCAATTCCACCGGCTATCGCGAACAAAATTCCATTGATCGCAAGATTTTTCAGACGATTGACTTTGCAGAGTGAATACCATACAACAAATAATGCTGCAATGCCAATTCCTATGTAAGTCGTATTTGTCAGCGTGATAAACAGACTGAAATATGCTGCAAGCAAAAGCAGATAGATAAAAAACCGTGCAAACCGGTTTTTCGTAAACAGCGATGCCAGCATAAAAAATGGAATAATGATCGACAAATATCCCGCCCAGAAGTTTACATTTCCAATGGTTGAAATAAAGATGTTGTACTGCAGCGGAATCTCATCGTGCATGATGAGGAAATCATACCCCAGCCGGTCTATGATGCCGATTGCAAGCACTGCGGCGGTCCCGAAATACAGATATACCCAGAGATCTCCCTTTCCGCTGTAGCATCTGGAAATGATAAAATAAACAATAACACTGCAAACAATCATCTGTGTTCCCACATCCCACGCATTTTCTCCGGAGATGGAATTTCCGATGTCGGCACTATATACCGTTGACACAATTGCAAGTATGCCAAATAGCAGCATCACAACATCCAGTGCGCTGATTTTTCTAAGCTGTGTCCTCTTATTTTTTGAAAATTGATGGTTTTTAATCACAAGCATCAGACTGATGCACAAACTGACTGCGATAACTACAAATAAAATCCGCGAAAACAGCCAGTAAATATCCCTTTTATCGTTTAAAATATTATAGTAATTATCCGAATAGTACAGTGGCAATAATGTAAACATCAATACCATGAACATTTTCACGGCTTCTTCTCTTACTTTTTTCAAAATATATCCCCTATTGTCAAGATATAGGAGTCAGTATTCCCTGACTCCTATGGTAAACTCACATTTCATAAATACTATTTTGTCTTAACTTTTGTTGTAGATGTCCACTTGGAATATACTTTCTTACCGTTCTTGTCCAGCTTGTAAGCACGAACACGAACATAGTATGTAGTCTTATCCTTCAGGCTCTTTACGGTGTAGCTTGTCTTCTTGGTTGTCTTAGACTTTGTAGTCTTCTTTGTAAATTTCTTGGATGTAGAATACTGTACTTCGTATCCTGCTGCTCCGGCAACTTTCTTGATGGTTACCTTTACGGCATTATTCTTTGCTGCAACAGTAGCTTTGGCAGGTTTCTTTACAGTAACCTCCTGCTCCGGTGTTGCGTCTGTAGCTGTAGTCTCTGCAGTTGTTGCTGCAAATACTGGTGTTGCAGTAGGTGCTACAGTTGTTGCAAGTACAGCTGCGGCCAGTAATGCAGCTGCTAATTTCTTCATTTTCATGACAATAAGTCTCCTTTCTTCTGAAAAATGTGAGTTATATATAAAAAATCTGTATACAGATTTTTTACCAGATTAATATACTTACTCGCTGTATTGGCTGCGATAGGCTTTACACACGGTTTTCGGTTCCCCAATCATGCGCATGTTTCCCTGTTCAATCCAGACAACTTTCGTACAATTATCGAGGATCGTCTGCATGCCATGCGAGACCATAAGGACGGTGGAGCCGCCGTGGATCAGTTCTTTGATCCTTGCGAGACTCTTTTTCCGGAAGAATTCATCTCCCACAGATAACACCTCATCCAAAATCAAAATTTCTGCCGCACCTGCCACCGTTGCGATGGAAAAGCCCAGCCTGGAAACCATACCGGAAGAAAAATTCTTTACTTTTTCTTCCATGAATCCCTCTAATTCTGCAAAATCTACGATTTCCTGATAATGTTCGTCAATAAATGCTTTGGAGTAACCAATGATTGCTCCATTTAAATACACGTTTTCCTTTGCGGACAGTTCAAAATCAAACCCGGTACCAAGCGTGAGAAGCTGGACCTTCCGCTGATCCACAACCACTCTTCCTGAGGTTGGATTGAGCGCACCTGATACAATCTTTAACAGGGTTGATTTTCCGGAACCATTCGTTCCGATCACCCCTACAATTTCTCCACGATATACGTTAAAGTTAATATGATTTAATGCATACAGTTCTTTGTATGACATCTGTTTTCGAAGGGTCTGTATCAGATATTCCTTAATACCTGACACATTATTGGTTGCAATCCGAAACCGCATAGTAAGATCCTCTACACAGATAACCGGTGGCTCAGATCTTTGCTCTTTTTCCTTTTCAAGGTATGGCAGGATCTGTACCGACCACTCTTTTGCTTCCTGTTCTTTCTGTTCCCGGAACTTTTTGTTTTCTTCCGTGTAATCAACAACCGGACGTTGTTTTTCTATTTTTTCATACACCATTTGTAAGATGCAGGCACTTACGGCCATGACACCAACTGTTTCAAACATTGCAATCCTCTTTATCTATTTTGCTTTAAGGCTCTGCCTTAAATGTGTTACATACTTTGCCATTCTTGCGGATCTCAGATTTGAAGAAATGTGTTTTCCCGCATTGACGATTGTCCCTTCAATCCACCCGCTTTCATGGATTACCTTTTTTGACAACCCCAACATGATACATAATTTTGAAAGAATTCTCAGGTCTTTAATTTCTCTCTGCGTCAGGCGATTGGCGATACAGCGCATATGTTCATCGGACAGATCATCCGAAAACAGCTGCATACCATAGTATTTTGCTTCCCATCGATTTGGTCTGGACATGATGGTTTCATACAACTTTCCTGCTATATCTTTCTGACATAGCATGGCTGCTTTATGTTCCGGCTGCTTCGACAGATGATCCATAAACATCCGGAGTAACTCATTGTTTCTCTTTAGCTGCTCTGTGTTTGGATTCTCTACTTGCGAGAATACCGGAATATATCGTCCGGCTTCACAGCAATAAGCTTTTATCATCGGACAAGGTTCACTGTACATCACTTCAAAAAGACAGTTACTGAATCCTGCCTTTTTTCTGACATTCCCCTTTGGCATGAAATAATATGCCTCATATCTGCAATTGTTTCGGTTTACCGGATACTCATATAATCCAAAATAGTATCCCGTCAAAGTAATTCCGGGTTTTTCCTGTGCCAAAAGTGTCTGCAGGCTTTTCTGGATGGTTCCTACCCATCCACTGTCAACAATTGCATAACGGACATTGTCAAGCAGGCCTTCCTGCCGCAGGTATCCAATGGTAGTCTCATATGCTGCGTCTGACTTCTCATAAATCCTCTCCAACAAATGTGTCGTTCCTTCCGCACAACATTTTTTTACCCGTTCTCTTAAATTGAAAATTTCTTTCCGATTTAAGGTTGCATGTAACGATCTCTGATAATTGATTTCCCTGCATACAGCAATCATCTCTTCTTCACTGAGTGCCGCACGGTTTAAGATTTGATAGAAACTGATATCAATCCCCGAAAGAAATATGCGGTCCAGACACGCATCCCCGAGAAGATGATATTCCGGAATACGCAAAGCATAACGGGATACTCGCAGATAACAGATTTCTATGGGAATATGTAAATATTCCACCATTTTCTTTGCAACAAGATACATCGGATATGCATCTCTTGCCAGGAAATACAGTCTTTTCTGTCTGTTTTTTTGTGCCTCTTCCAAAACCCATGCTACATACTGTACCAGTGCCGGTGCCCATAAGGTGACATATATCTGATCCTCCGGTGCACACAGCTGCTTCAGGCACTCCTCCGCAGCACCGGACAGAAAAGTATTCTGTTTTAACAGCGTACGGTACGTTTCCATTCGCGGTTGTATCGTTGCCTGATGTTTCATAAGTCTGCCATACGCTCCTTTTTTCTCACGATCATGCTGGACGGTACAAATCTGCTGACCATCGGACGAAAAATATAGAGCCAGCCTTTCGGCCAGAGGATTCCAAGACCACGAAATCCTTCGTAACGCACCTGGCCTTCATGAAACCGGTTTTTCCATGACCGATTGTGATAATTTTCCCGGTCTACCCGGTAATCAAGCAGGCACTTCTGGATGTTATAACCTTTGTAGCCCAGTCCGAACAAACGCATAAACAATTCATAATCCTCGCATCGCGCAGTCTTTTTTCCTTCATCGTACCCAGCCACCTTTTTGAACAGGCTGGCACGGTACATGACGGTTGGGTGAATATACGGCGAATATTTCAGGTAATCGTCCGTACCCGGCTCCTCCGGGCGGACTCCCTCTCCCCATATGCCTCTGTCATCAACCAGCTTGCAGTTTGTTCCGCACCACATATATTCGGGATGGTCTTTCAAAAAACTGATTTCTTCTTCAAATCGTTTTGGATGGGAAATATCATCGGCATCCATCCGTGCAAGGTATTTTCCCCTTGCACTGGCAATGCATTGATTTAACGCATACCCCAGTCCATGATTTGCTTTCGAACCAATGACGCGAATTCTTGAATCTTTATTTTCCAGTTCTTTCATATATGTGTTTACTTTTTTGATAGAAGATCCATCGTTGTATATTAAAAACTCAAAATTCCGATATGTCTGTTGCAATACAGAATTTACTGCCTTTTCAAAAACCTCAAGATCCTGTTGATTGTAAACTCCCATGATCACCGATATCATGGGTCTCTCCCGGTCATTTTCTATAGTAACTTCCGGTACCTTCGGCAGTTTCTGGTAGATCTGACTCATTTTTGCCGCAGACTCATGGAGTGAAAATTTTTTAACTGTATTCTGCGCCCTTGCGGCATATCGTTGTCTTTGTTCTTTATTTTCATATAAAGAAAGAATTGCTTTTGCAAACTCGTCTGCAGAAGCAGCATTACAAACCAGCCCATTCTCCTGATCTATAAGATATTCTCTGGTTCCCCGATTATCTGCTGCAATTAATGGAATTCCACTCGCCATTGCTTCTAATCCTGCCATTCCCATACCTTCACGCAAAGACGGAAATACAGAAATATCCGCGGTTCTCCATATTTTTGGCATATCATTCCGATATCCCTGCAAGAAAACCCGGTCGGATAACCCGTACTTTTTAATCTCTGTTTCAAGATTTTTTCTATTAGGACCTTCTCCGCAAATACTATAGTAGATGTCCGAACGTGCAAGTTTTGCAATTGCTTCAATCACTACTCTGTGATTTTTGTTTTTATTGATTTCACCTGCAGATACAATATGAAATGCATGCTCCGGAATTCCGAGATTTTTTCTTAAGGTATCCCGTTCATGAACTTCATCTTCTTTTAATGGATAAAATTTCTCAAGATCTACACCAACTCCCGGAATCAGTGCTGCTCCCCCATCTTTTTTATAATGAAATTTATCTGCTCTCGTATAATCCTCATGATTTATGGTAATGATAATATCTGAAAATTTTGCCAGAACTTTTTCTGCCGGATAATAAAACAACCAGTTTTTTACCGGTGCTCCCTGAAAAAAGTGAAATCCATGTGCTGTGTAAACCACAAATGGCTTTCTTTTACTGAGTACGGCTGCAAGGCGCCCCAATACCCCACCATTGGGATTATGACAATGGACAACACTGATCGCTTCGCGGTCTATAATCCGTATAAGTTCCCGCAATGCCCATATATTCTTTTTTATTTTAAATGGATTTTTTTCAATACTGATATGATGCAGTACAACCCCCATATTCCGGAGTGTCTCATCTTTGACCTCATAGATTGGTACACCAAAATTTGTTGCGTAATGAACCTGATATCCTTTTTCCTGAAGAAGTCTGACATTATTTAATTCGAACTGCGACAAAAAACCACTGGTTGTGGTTATAATCAATGCCTTGTTCATCCCTTTTTATCCCTGATCTTTCGTAAACCAAAAAACATTTTCCACTTTTCTGATACTCATCATAAGAATATCACGATTTTATCGTCTGTCAAGTATTAGTATTCATATGTGATAAATAATAATATACACCATGGTATAGCATCAGGTCAATTGTCACTTATCCCAAAAGATCATTATTGTTTTCATCCTGTCTTATAATATATACATAAATTCACAAATTTTATAATAATTGGGAGGGTTTTAATGCCACGATCTTCGCGAACGATCCGGACTGACACAGAGTGACCTCGCGATCCAGCTGGGTATGACAAGATCCGGTGTCAATGCCTGGGAAATGGGCATATCGAAACCTTCTCTTGAAAATCTTGTAATTCTAAGCAGAATCCTGCATACAACCACAGATTATTTACTTAGAAATAATAATGAAGAAACAATTGTGATTAATGATTTTACTCCCGAAGAGAAAGAAATGTTCATGCGCATGGTGCATTATATAGAAGAAGTGCACCAGCTGAAGTGTAAAAAAAAAGCCCTCCCGTCAAATAGGAGGGCTGTTTCGTTCCTCGATCAGGAATCTTTTTTCGCCTTATCAATCATATAAAGAATATCTGCAAGCTCATCTTCCGGAATTTTGACATAATCCGCAAGTTCTTTCTGCGTTGGCTGTGCACCGTTCTGTTTTTTCAGATAGTTCACCGCTTCACTTACCAGCGCAACTTTTCCAACCACGGAATTTTCATTCTCATCCTCACCGGTCTGTTCCCGGATGCAGGATTTCATCGCTTCTTCCACCGCGGTAAGAAGTTCCTCTTCCACATCCACTTTTTCGTGGCTGCCGCACAGCTCGCTCAGGCGCAGGAAAAGCGCCATATTTCCTTCCTGCACAATATCCTCAAATCCTTCCGGGGAAACTGCTAGTTTCTTTGCTACTTCCAGTACGTTGCGCAGCCATGCATTGGAGAGCGCGTGTACCATGCTCTCTTCCCCTGCCAGCAGCTTCTTATACATATCAATCTGCTGCTCCTTGGTATACTCCGGAATATCTTTCAGTTCCTCCAGATACATCTGAAACATGGGAGAAGTGGAAATGTTGTCTGTGACGGAATCTTTTGCGGATTCCTTTTTCGCAGAAGATTCTTTGATTTCTTCTTTCTCTGCAGTCTCCTCATATTCCGCTTCCTTTGTTTCCGGTTCGTTCTCTTCCGGTTGCGGATCATCATGTGGTGTTGACAGAAACTCTAACACCATCTCTTCCTGCTGTGCATTCAAATCCATATCCTTAAAATAGGAAAGGATCTCCTCTCTTGTCATCGGCTCCGCCGAAGTGCGGATAATATCCTGTACCGCACGTATGGTTTCTGTAAATGTATTCTGGTCTAACATATCAGGTCTCCTGTTCCTCATCATAACATTCGCTTCTGATCCGCGAACTGATCTCCTGCAGACATTCTATGAGGATCGGATTAAACTGTCCGCATTCCCCATGCAGGATCATTTCCAGTACCTTTTCATGCGGTACTGCTTTCTTATAAACACGCTCACTCGCCAGCGCATCGTACACATCCGCTACAGAAACTACCTGTGCGGAAATCGGGATTTCATCTCCCACAAGTCCATCCGGATAGCCTTTTCCATCGTAGCGCTCATGATGCCAGCGGCAAATCTGGTGTGCGATCTTTACCAGTGGCTCGTCCTGATAAATACCAAGCTGTTCCAGCATTTTTGCACCGATGACGGTATGCGTTTTCATAATCTCAAATTCTTCTTTTGTCAGTTTTCCCGGTTTATTCAGGATTTTTTCATCCACACCGATTTTTCCGATATCATGCAAAGAAGAAGCAAGTGCGATCATGGCTCTGGTATCCCCATCCAGATGATACTTTTCGGTTTTCTGCGCCAGTCTCTCCAGAAGCATCTCCGTGAGTTTGTGAATGTGAATCACATGGCTTCCGCTCTCTCCGTTTCTAAACTCCACAATATGACTGAGAATATGAATCAGCATCTCGCTGTTTTTCTCTTTTTCGTTGATCTGCGCGGTAATCAGGGAAGTCAGCCGACGCTGCTTCGCATATAATTTCATGGTGTTCGTCACACGCTGATAAACGATCTGTGCATCGCATGGCTTGCTGACAAAATCCACTGCACCAAGTGCATATGCCCGCTTCACAGCCTCCGGGGCATCGGCTCCGGACATCATAATAACCGGAATATCCTCAATCCAGTGATTTTTATTCATATATGTCAGGACATCAAATCCATCCATCTTCGGCAATACCACATCCAGCAGAACCAAAGAAATACTATTGACCTGCTGTTCCAGTATTTCTATGCATTTTTCTCCGCTCTCCGCCTGCAGGACATGATAATCCTTGGAAAAAATCATATCCAGAAGCGTCCGGTTGACCTCCTCATCATCCACTACAAGGATCTCCGGAATCATCTTTTCCGGTTGCTTCTGTGCGTGTATCTTTCCCTCATGATCAATCATGTTATTCTCGGTGATGGCCATGTTTTTCTTATTTTTTGCCTGATACATCAGTTTATGTGCGCGAAGCATTGCATGCTCAACAGATTCGTTCTGCGAAATCACGGCACCCATACTGACAGAAAGCTGAATATTGGAATACCCCGGAATCACTGCATTCTGGATCTTTTCCTGAATCTCCTGCAGTTTTTCTACCAGCCCATCTTCCTTTATCTCCGGCAGCACAAGAACAAATTCATCTCCACCATAGCGCACAAGCGTATCCTCTCTGCGGATACAACGCCAGATCACACCTGCAACCGCCGCAAGTGCCATATCTCCGGTCAGATGTCCGTATGTATCATTGCAAAGCTTGAAATCATCCACATCAATCACAACAATTCCGGCATTTCCCGTCCACATTTTTATCTCTTCCTCAAAATACAGACGATTATAAACTCCGGTCAGGACATCCTTATATAATTTTTCATTATATCCGGTCAGTTTATTGATCAGCTTTTCTCTGCAGGATATGTCGATTAAGGTGTCGTCCTCCAGATGATTGATCAATTCCATGACGTATGGCTGTCCATCAATTTCCATATACCGGGAGATTACCTGATAGACTTCTGATTCCAGAAATTCCAGCTTAATCATCTGCTTCTTTTCCCGCAACGCTTTATAGGAACTGCAGTTTTCACACTTACCGTTTTTCTTCCAGAAACTGTAGCACGGACATCCATCCTGCACATTTTCGCACGTTCCTTTCCCTTGCTGGTAAAATGTCCGCTCAACATCTTCTCCTTTTAACAGACGTGCTACCTGAAAAATCTTCTGATAATATTTGATTTCCTGTTCTGCTTCCTGCATGGTCATCCCGTTACCGGATTGCATTACACCTCATCCTCCTGGCATTAGAAATTCAAGTCAATTTTAATCCCCTTCAGATCCTCATTTACGAGATTGTTCTTTTTAAGAATCGTCTGGATGTGCTGCTGCGCCTCCTCCAGCTTACTCGTACCCGTCTGATTCACCGTTACATCTGCCTCCAGCCTGTCTGCCTCGACAGAACCCTCAATTATCTTCTCCTGCTGCTGTTTTTCCTCTTTCTTTTCGTCAATCTTTTCCTGCTGCTCGTCGCGCTTCTCCTGCGCTTCCTCTGCTTTCTCTTTCTCTTCTTCCTGTTTCTCGTCGATGTGATCTACCGCATCCTGTATCAGCATGCCAAAAACATCTTTATCGGAAGCATCCAGCAATTCATCCGCTGCATCCTGCGCTTTTTGCATATCCTGTGATTTCAGCTGGTCGAGCTTTGCATCTGCCGCTGCCTCAGTCAGAGAAGTCACGTTACGCTGCGCCCTGTCTTTCTTGTTCAGAATGACATCCTTTTGTGCATTCAGCTGTAATGCCCTGGTCTGATAATCGGTCAGAGGGGTATTCTGCAGTTCTTTCAAACGGTCTATCTCTTCCTTGGAAAAGTCATCCGTCTGCACACCTTTCTGATAATCCTGATATTTTTCCAGCAGTTCTAAGTCTTTCTGCTCCTGGGAATCCGGATCCACCCCATAACTCTGCCGCGCGATTTCTTTACTCTCGCGAATCTGTTTCAATTCCTCGTTACACTCACGGACTTCTTTGAGTTTTTCCTCTTTCTGCTGTGCTATCTGATCCCGCTGGCTTACCGCCTTGTTATCACTGTCCCATGCATCCCGGATCAGCTTCATCGCCTGTTTCCTGGCACTTTGTTTCTTGTCGCTTGCAGCATTGCCTGTGGTCTGAGCAAACTGCAGATCTCCGGCATATATGGTTCCTTTGTCGGATACTTTGTTTTTGCGCGTTTCATCGTCTCCGATTTCGTATGCATTCATGTTAGCATGTGGTGCCTGAATCGTCAATGACATATGATAATTCCCCCTTTATTTTTTCATAATATCATTTTATATATCGAAGATTTTCTGGAATTTCTCCATATATCCGGCAAAATATTGTTAATAGGAACTGCTGTCTTTATACTGCTGCTCATCCACCAGCTTCTGTCACACGCTCTTTGTCGGAAGACGCAAAATAATATACCGAAGCATCCGACTTCTGCAGTGTTTTCAGATAATCGCCAATCTCTTCACAGACATCTTCCACCACCTGTTCAAATGCATCCAGATCCGTCTGCTTTGCACCGCTTTTATATGCCTCCTGTTTGATTTCTTCCTCCGTCTGCGTTCCTGTCTGGCTGTCTATATACTTGCGCACCGCAAGATTCTGACGAATAACCGGCTCCATATTCTTCCAGTAAGCACTCTCTCCACCGAATCCCGCATAAAAATCGCGGATTTCTTTCCGGTTCTCCGCTTTGTTCATCTGTGTCTTCAGCAGTTTTGCATAATCATCATATTCCTGATCCGACACAGTACATCCGTTCTTTTTGGCAAGTGCATACAACGTCTTTTTTGTAATAATATCTTTTATAACCTCTTTTTTTGCGGTTTTTACCGTTTCTCCGTTTTCCACACGCAATGCCACTCCTGCCTGGATTTCCTGCTGTGTTACCGGAATTCCCTGGATACGGTAAACCACCTTTGCAGCCTTCCCCGTAAATCTGGAAACAATTGTTCCAAGCCGGAAAAAGGAAGTTCCTCCCCCTACGGACACACCGACTCCCGCCAAAACAAGCATGGCAAGAACTGCTGCAGCTGCTCCCCATTTAAAAGAAGCCTTTCTTTGGTGCATGTCATGTTTTGGCTTATATGTATACGCTTCCTCTATAATGTCATCACTGATTTCACCGATTGCATCGGATAATTTTTCGGATTTTCTCATAACACTACACCCTCCTTCTCCAGTTTCTTTCTCAGCTTTTTGCGCAGACGCATCAGTTTTACGGACACACTGTTTTCTTTCATCCCAAACGTTTCCGCAATCTGTGCAACAGACTCCGCATACCAGTACCGTTTGACGAACATCACGCGGCTGCCGGTATCCAGTTCCCGTAAAAAGCGTTCCAGGACTTTCGTCACCTCCTGTTCTTCCCACGGCTCCTGCTCCTGCGCTGCCGGAATACATTCTTCCAGTTCCGCAAGCGATACATCGTAATAGCTGTTGCGCTTTGCCGCCATGTTATGCCGCAGCCTCTTGACGGACAGATTGCGGGTAATCCTGCAGACATAGGAGACCAACGGATTCGGGGTCTGCGGTGGGATGCTGTTCCACACACCAAGCCACGTATCATTAACACATTCTTTTGCATCCTCTTCGTTATTTAAGATCCGGCGGGACAGGCTCTGACAGAGTTTTCCGTATTTCTGCGACAATTCGGCAATTGCCTGCTGTGACCGCTCCTGAAATAAGCGGATGATTGCAGTATCTTCCATGATGATTCCTCCCTTCTGTTGGATGCCAGTCCTTTTAAAGCCACCTGCGGCTGGGACTGGAGCATCTCTTATCTGTATACTACCGGTTTCTGGCGGGATGTGACGGGCAGATGTGTTTTTGTAAAAAAATAGCATCTAACATTTCTGTTAAATGCTATTTGGACACCAATTTAAATTATATATTACACTGACTTCTTTTTTACAATCTGTAATTCATACCCGAGAGCATCTAAGATACGACTAAATGCCCGAATTGTCGGGATACTTTCTTTCCTTTCAATCCTTGATATAACCTGTTGTTTATTCCCTGTCAGCAAAGCTAATTCCTTTTGTGTAATTTTTTTCTTTTTACGTAAAGAAATCATTTCACCAATCAATCTATACTCTGCACGGGACTCATCCCATATTTTTTTAAACTCCGGATCGTTCTCTCTTTGCTTTTGAATTTCCTGCTCTACATTTACTTGCAAAAAAGGCATATTGACCACTCCCTCTAAATAAACTTCCTGCCTAACATATTTCCTAATTCTTTTGCCCGCTTCCGTACTATATTTGCATCCTTTTTTTCTGTTTTATTTTTCTGTTTTCGACAGGAATGGAGCAGATATATATTTTCCTTATCTACTGTAATATAGAATACACGGTTATTTTTCTGAAAATATACCTCATACACTTTCTTTTCCCATCTTTTAAAAAGAATTTTATCAAATTCTCCTTTTTCCATATGCTGCAGTACGGTATAACCATCAATTTTTTCAGCTTCCGGAAGACTATTAATGTATTCATATATTAAATCTCTTCCCGAATTCGAAAGATAATTGTGTAATATCATATGCTGTCTCCACTTTTGTTTTGTAATTACAAAATACAGCATATATGTTGTATTGTCAAGAGTTATTCTCTGTCTTATATATCTTTTTCACTTAATCTACTACGGTTCATCATTTCTCCTTCGAACAGTTATTCCTAATCAAGTCCTTCCCCAAGAAGTCCCAGCCCCTTGCGATCCGCAAGACTCTGTGCGCCTTCTTTGACTTCCTCCTTCGAATAATCGTGCTCTTCAAGAAATTCCTCCGGAAGTTCATTCAGATAATCGTAAAATCCGAGTGCTACTTCAAATGTGCCCTCTTCATCTCTTTCTAATTCTTCATACAAGCGATTTTCCGCTTCATTGATTTTTCCTGCATCGACCAGCGCAATCAGCCTGGCATATAAACTGTCCGTTGCTGTATGACGATCCTCTTCCTTATATTCATAGGTCGCGGTGTTTTTCCCAAATAAAATTTTTGCAAGCATGCGGGTCATGTCACGTACCTGCCGCATAATAATATCATTCTCGTATGCCATGATTGTTGATTTCCTTTCTTTTTTGCTGTTGTGTTTCCGGTTATTGTGCCTTTTTAGTAGCTGTATATTTTTCAGAAAACAGCACCTTTTCTATCGCTATATCTTTTGGGCTATTATAAGTTTCCTGTAATTATAAAATTCACGATGTTTGTGCTGGCAAATGGCAAATATGTTTTTTGCTGGTTGATTACGTCCTGCTTTTACTGGCTGGTGGGACATATAGCCTTTTGCTAGTTCCCTATGTCCCGCATAGTCTGATCGGTGGGACATATAGCTTTTTACTGACTTCCTATGTCCCACATAGTCTGGTCGATAGGACATATAGCTTTTTTCTAGCCCACTATGTCCCACCCACACTGCCTCATGGGACTTTTCGCGCCACTTTTCTTGCATATGTCCCTCTCGCACTGTATCATGGGACTTTTTGCAACACTTTTTCTGCATATGTCCTGCTCTTGCTACCTCGAGGGACTTTTCGCGCCACTTTTCCTATATATGTCCCACACCCCTCATATTCTTGAAAACCCGGCTTTGATAACCACACTTATTCACTCTTTCTCATCTTATTATACACACTCTCTATATATTATCAATCATCCTACATACTTTGATCTATATATTTATACTGTTGTCCCAATCATATAGAAAAAACACTTTTAATCTTTGCAAAAAAATATGAACCCCCCTATTTATGTGAAGCCCAGCAAAAGAGATTTTTTTGCAAAAACCGATACAGTTCCTCATCGCTCCGTATATTTACCCGTTCTGCCCGCAGATACTCCGGCAGACTGTTTTCCTCCGGATACATCCCACAAATATCCACTCCGATCACATCATATTCCGTAACCAGCGTTTTTAATATCTGTTCCAGCATTCCCATTGACATTTTTCCCTGGTCCCAGTTTGTCACTGCATATTTTTCGTCCAGCACATCCTTGTCGATGGAAATATAAACAGGAACTTCATCCGGCAGTTCTTTTATTTTTTCATGTGCTTTTCCGTTTTTTAATTCCTCGTAACTGATTTCAACAAGCTTTCCATCTGTCTCCTGCTGCCTGGCTCCGGACTGTAACTTATCAAGCGCTTTCTTCTCCTGCCCGATCAAAACCAGCTTTTGCAGATACGGGTTTTCCTGCAATACCTTTTTCGCCCAGTTTCCGCAACTTAAGATATCTCCGCCCAGACTTGCATCCTGCATATCCGTGTGATGGTCAATCAACACCAGCGTAAACGGCTCCTTGATAAAATCCGTCATAATTTTGGAAATATAATGATAATCCCCCGAATCTATAAAATGAATTCCGGATACTCCGGCCGGCGCAATCAGCGCTTTTATTTTTTCTTCCGCATCTCTGCTGCAATACAGACGGCTGCCTCCGATCGCACTGCAGTCATGCCACTCCAGTCCAGGTTCTTTTCGCTTTGGATAACATTGTGTAAAATCAAAGATCATGTTTCGGTTTTTCAAACTTTTATCCTCCCTTTTTCACAGACATTGCAAAACATGTGCGGCACATGCGCATGCTTTGCAATCGCCTGCGATATATTATAAGAAAAAGGGGACAGCCTCTCGACTGTCCCCCTTCTGAATAATTAGCCTTCAATAGAAATATACTTCTTTTCTTCTACCTTCGGTGCTTCCTCTTTCTTTGGAACTTCCAGTGTCAGAACACCGTTTTCAAATTTTGCTTTCACGTCATCCTGCGTTACTGCATCGCCGACATAAAAGCTTCGGCTGCAGCTTCCGCTGTAACGTTCCTTGCGGATGTACTTGCCATCCTTATCCTTCTCATCGTTATTCTTACTGGTGGTTGCGGTTACGGTTAAATAACCATCCTTTACCTCACCTTTGATATCTTCCTTCTGGTATCCCGGAAGATTCATTGTTACTTTGTATCCTTTATCTGTCTCAGACACATCTGTCTGCATTGTTCCGTTTGATTTGTATGGGAAACCACCAAAGAAATCATTCATAAAATCGTTACCAAAAATACTAGGCATTAACATAAGTCATCTCTCCTTCCAAATCTTAATCATCTATTTTATTATCAAAGTTTCAAGAGATTATTCATTTCTCTCAACCTCTTTTCCCTTTGTTCATGATATGTTATACCACCGTTTTTAGCACTCGTCAAGTAGGACTGCTAACAATTTTTGTGAAGATTTTGTGAATTTTCTAAATTATTCTGAAAATTATATTATTTTAGCAGAAAGAGCCATCGTTTTCAAAGCTCATTTTCATGTAAAATATGCTGCATTTATGTTACATTATATAAATATATGAAAAAAATAAAAAATGCTGTAACGAAACACCGTATTTTTACATCAATAAATGTAACCCATATAAATTCCAGAAAAAAGGAGGTCGCACATGCAGGATATGGACGCAGTCTACCGTCAGCATTTTCGCATGGTGTATCAGTACCTGATGTCACTGACGCACCAGCCGGATGTTGCGGAAGAACTGGCACAGGAAACTTTCTGCCAGGCTGTCAGCAGTATCCACCGCTATGACGGAAGCTGCAAGATCACTACATGGCTTTGTGCCATTGCCAAAAATCAATATCTGTCCTATCTGCGAAAGCACCCACTGCACGAGGATCTGACAGACACCGAAGCGGAACTTCCGCACACACCGTCTGCAGAGCAGGAGGCGCTTTCCTCCGCCGGAAAAATGGAATTGCTGCAATGCCTGCACCAGTTTCAGGAACCCTACCGGGAAGTGATCTATCTGCGGGTATTTGGAAATCTCTCGTTCCGGGAAATCGGACAAATTATGGGACAGAGTGAAAACTGGGCGCGCGTGATGTTTTATCGCGGCAAGGAGCGCCTGCGAAAGGAGCTGAACAAACATGAAAAATGATTTGACCTGTGAGGTCGTACAGGATCTGCTGCCAAGCTATGTCGATCACCTGACGAGTGACGTCACAAATACGGCGATCGAAACACATATCCGGGAGTGTGCCGACTGTCGCCGGATACTTTCCGATATGCAGACTCCGGAACCCGTGCCGGCACAAACGGCAACGGATGCTTCAACTATCGACTTTTTAAAAAAGAGCAACAAAAGGAACAAACGCCGGATTCTTGCCGCCATCCTGATCGTGACACTGTTGCTCGGCAGCATCTGGGGATATCGGACGTATTTCTACCCTGCACCGCTGAAAAATACCGCACTGATCAACTATGCGGTTACCGTAAAAGACAATAAAACCATTCAGATTAAAGGATCTTTAACCGATCAGACACTTGGTGTTGCCGGAATCGACTACTCCTGTGATCCGGATCACCCGGAAACCGTCACAATCAATGTCAGAACCAACCGCATATCGGCAGCCGGGCACAATACATTTTCCGATAAAAAGACAGAAACCCATGCCGTAAAAAAAGTATATGTGAACGATCAGATTGCATGGGAGGACGGCACCTCTATTCTGCCGAAAGCAGCACAGATTTATGCCACGATCCATCCATACGTCGGTGATATGTCTGCCAATGAAAAAACACTTGCGGCACTTGGCATCTCCAATGTATTTTCGATTGCAAACTTCAAACTGCAGACCACGGAACCCCCTTACGGCTGGACCATATATCTGGATGACGCATTTACAAAAAAACAACAGACCACAGTTGAAAAAACCCTGAAAAACTATGCCATGGTCATTCTCGCCTGCACCAAAAATCTAGGAAGTGTAACGTTTTCCTACACATTGGATGGAAAAACGACAGATTATACTTATACGAAAGAACAGGGAGAAAATGAATTTCTTGGCACCTGTAACTACTTCCGCAGTTCTGCCACAGAGTTTCAGACACTGCTTGCAAAAACCGGCATCTTAAGCGATCCCGTCTTTTCCAGACTGTCCGGAAACCAGGGATACCGCCTGACGGAGCAGCTCAACAATGTTCCGGATACAGAAATTACCGGGACGATTCAAAACGAAAAACAAAATATTATTAAGCAATATGAAAGTTATCTGCCGACCAACAGCTGGTCGCCGGGATCAATCAGCAAATCATTTTCTTCCGAAAAAGATGCACTCGCTTATATCGGATACAAAAATCTGCGGTCATTTGCCCTCCCACAGAAAGCAGACAGCATTTCCGTCAACGCAACCGCGGATAAAAAAGGAAACATCTGCTACATTTCGCTTTCCGAACTATACAGTTGTGCAGACGGACAGATCAATGTGACGGCCGCCGCCGATCTCTATACAGAATCATCCAACATCGGTTCCTATATCGATATGGACTATCCATCGTATGGGGAAACGCCGGATGCCGTATCCACCAACGAACTGTACACCACGGCTTCCGGCGATACCTGGCAACTGATTACGACCACCTCTCAGGGTGATGATTTCAATGATTCCATAGACGCTTACCGAACCGAAGACACGATTTTATATGGCATTCACATCGGTTACCCGTCGAGCCTGAAAGAAAGCGCACAGGCAGAACTGAAAAAAATTTTAGAAAAAGGCATCGGCCAGAACTAAGGGATTTATAAAAAATTAGGAAACCTTTTTCAAAAAGGTATTGAGCCGGAAGAAAATGTTCATTATAATCCATTATAAAACAATAAGGTGAATACCCCGACCGTATCCGGGAGAAAGGAAACATCCCATCCAGTCTGACTGGATGGGATGAACATTGATAAACATGAAATGGATGATAGCATCTGATATCCACGGCTCTGCATACTACTGCAGACAGCTGTTAAATGCATACAACCGGGAACAGGCCGACCGTCTGCTGCTCCTTGGCGATCTTTTATACCACGGTCCGCGCAATGACCTGCCGGAAGAATATGATCCAAAACAGGTGATTGAACTGCTCAACGCCAAAAAACAACATATTCTCTGTGTCCGGGGCAACTGCGATGCCGAAGTCGACCAGATGGTACTCCAATTTCCCATTATGGCAGATTACTGCGCCATTGCAGACGGTGATACGCTGATTTATGCCACCCACGGCCACACGTATAATGAACAGAACCTGCCTCCACTGCATCGCGGGGACATTCTGCTGCACGGACATACCCACGTCCCGGCATGCGTCCCACACGACACATATACCTGCATGAATCCCGGATCTGTTGCTATTCCAAAAGCCGGAAGCTGGCACGGCTACATGATTATGGAAAATGGCCGTTTCCAGTGGAAAACAATGACTAACGAAGTTAAAATGGAGTTTGCAGACGGAAAACGCATTCTCTAAACAAACTCTTTTACGGAAGCATAGATGCCTTCTGCATTCAGACCATACTTCTCAAGCAGTGCCACTGCCGGACCGGACTCGCCGAAGCAGTCCTGTACACCGATGGTCTTTACCGGTGTCGGTGCCTTTCTCGAAAGTGTCTCACATACAGCGGAACCGAGACCTCCGATGACGGAGTGTTCCTCAACGGTTACTACTTTCCCGCATTCTTTTGCTGCGGCAACGACAAGATCCTCATCGAGCGGCTTGATCGTATGGATGTTGATCACTTTTGCATCAATGCCGTCTGCTGCAAGTTTTTCTGCGGCTGCAAGCGACTCGGACACACACAAACCGGTCGCAATGATTGCCACATCTTTGCCTTCCCGCAAGGTCACACCTTTGCCGATTTCAAATTTGTAATCCGGACGGTCATTGATGATCGGAACTGCCAGACGGCCAAAACGCATGTAAACCGGTCCTTCGTGTTCATATGCGGCTTTTACTGCTGCTTTTGCCTCGATATCATCACTCGGATTTAAGATGACCATGCCCGGGATGGTGCGCATGAGCGCAATATCCTCATTACACTGGTGCGTTGCACCGTCTTCACCGACGGAAATTCCGGCATGGGTTGCACCGATTTTTACATTCAGGTGCGGATAACCGACCGAGTTTCGCACCTGCTCGAATGCACGTCCTGCTGCAAACATGGCAAACGAACTTGCAAACGGAACTTTACCGGTTGCGGCAAGGCCTGCTGCAATGCCGATCATGTTACATTCTGCGATACCACAGTCAATGTGGCGCTCCGGAAATTCCTTTTTGAAGATTGCAGTCTGTGTTGCCGCTGCAAGATCTGCGTCTAAAACATATACATCATCATGCTCCTTTGCCAGCTCTACGAGAGCGTTTCCGTAGCTGACACGGGTTGCAATTTTTGTTACTTCTGACATAATGCTTCACCTTCTTTCTTCAGGTCTTCCATTGCGATCGCATATTCTTCATCGTTTGGCGCTTTTCCGTGCCATCCTACCTGATTTTCCATGAAAGAGACACCCTTTCCTTTGACCGTATGCGCAATGATTGCGGTCGGCTGTCCCTTGGTGTTTCTTGCCTCTGCAAATGCAGCGGCGATCTGATCCATGTCATTGCCGTCTGCAAGGTCAACCACATGGAAATTGAATGCTTTGAATTTCTCGTTGATCGGGTACGGAGAGCATACCTGATCCACCGGTCCGTCGATCTGCAGTCCGTTGTTATCCACGATCACAACGAGGTTATCCAGTTTGCGGAATCCGGCAAACATGGCAGCTTCCCATACCTGTCCTTCCTGAATCTCTCCATCTCCGAGCAGTGTATACACACGGTAATCGTCCCCGGAAAGTTTGGCGGACAATGCCATGCCGACTGCTGCGGAAATTCCCTGTCCTAAGGAACCGCTCGACATATCCACACCCGGAATGTGCTTCATGTCCGGATGTCCCTGCAGATACGAACCGAGGTGACGCAGTGTCTTTAAATCCTCGACCGGGAAATAGCCGCGCAGTGCCAGTGCGGAATACAGTCCCGGTGCAGTATGACCCTTGGACAGTACGAAACGGTCTCTGTCCGGTTTCTTCGGATCTTTTGGATCGATATTTAATTCTTCAAAATATAAATAAGTAAAAATATCAGCTGCGGAAAGCGATCCGCCCGGATGTCCGGCCTTGGCTGCATGGACGGCAGTCACAATGCCTTTGCGGACTTCATTTGCCTTCCGCTGAAGCTCCTGTTTGTTCATGTTCGTTCCTCCGTATGCGTGAACATCAGCCCATGAAAATTGCCTGCGGCAATGGGCTGACGCTACATTTCAGATTTTCTTCGAAAATCTGAAATATTACTCCCCAAAAACTGCCTTATAATCTGCCTGGAATTTTTCGATTCCCTGATCGGTAAGCGGATGCTTTGTCATCTGCTCGATTACCTTGTAAGGGATGGTCGCAATATCGGCACCTGCAAGTGCGCAGTCTGTTACATGGATCGGGTTACGGATGGATGCTGCAATGATCTCTGTGTCATATCCGTAAATATCAAAGATCTCTGCGATCTGGCGGATCAGTTCGATACCCGGCTGGCTGATGTCATCTAATCTGCCAAGGAATGGGGATACATAAGTAGCTCCTGCGTTTGCTGCAAGGATTGCCTGATTTGCGCTGAAAATCAGGGTAACGTTTGTCTTGATGCCCTCGGAAGAAAGTACCTTTACGGCTTTAAGTCCCTCTACGGTCATAGGGATCTTTACAACCATGTTTGGATGGATGGCTGCAATCTCACGTCCCTCTTTGATCATGCCCTCTGCATCTACCGTTGTTGCCTTTACCTCGCCGCTGATCGGTCCGTCAACGATGGATGTAATTTCTTTGATGACTTCTGTAAAATCTCTTCCCTCTTTTGCGATCAGGGATGGGTTTGTGGTAACTCCACAGATAACCCCCATATCATTTGCTTTCTTAATATCCTCTACATTTGCTGTATCCACGAAAAACTTCATAATAAAATACCTCCATTTTTATTTACGTTTGTTTTTATCTGTCAGCCTTAATATAGCACAGTTCAAAAGCAAACGCAAGTATAAAACAAAAGAGAATAAAAGTTAGTGCAAATAAATAAAAGGCGCGGATACGGTTCTGTGTCTTTTGACAGAAAACGTATCTGTGCCTTTTTATATCAAAACAGCTTTCTTTATGATGGAAACCTTTTATATTCCAAGCACTCCTGCAGCACTGCGCAGTTCCGCGGCTGCCCGCTGCAGCTCAGCCGCCTGCTCTTCGGACACATTTCCCGGTTTTGTACGGCTGACCAGTTTCTTTACATAAGAAAGGCTGCTCTTGATCTGGTGACGCGCACCACTGTCGATGGTCTTTTTCTTCTCTTTATAAGCTACTTCCACCTGACGGATCAACGTGTCGGCCTCGCTTCGCGCATCAATATAAGCCTTTCTCTGCCCGTCTGTTGCTTCATATTCCGCGGCTTCTCTTATCGCGCGGTCAATCTCTGCGTCTGACAAATTAGAACTTGCCGTGATTGTGATCTCCTGATGCCGTCCGGTTCCCAGATCCTTTGCGGAAACCTGTACAATACCGTTCGCATCAATATCAAACGTTACCTCTATCTGCGGCACACCCGCCGGCGCCGGTTTAATGCCCCGCAGCTGGAACCGCCCAAGCAGCTTGTTGTCTCTTGCAAACTGACGCTCGCCCTGCAGTACTTTGATATCCACAGATGTCTGGAAATTTCCGGCAGTTGTAAACACTTTACTGAACCGTGTCGGAATCGTGGTATTCCGGTCAATCAGCTTCGTCGAAACACCTCCTACCGTCTCAATGGAAAGTGAAAGTGGTGTGACATCCATCAGGATAATCTCTGCCGCCTGTGATCCTGCCATCAGCGCACCGCCAAGTTTTCCACCCTGCACAGCCGCTCCCAGTGCCACACATTCATCCGGGTTTAAATTGCGTGAAGGTTCTTTTCCTGTCAGTCTGCGCACTTCCTCGAATACCGCCGGTACACGGGTAGAACCACCTACCAGAAGTACCATGCCCAGATCCGCTGCCGTAATTCCCGCATCCGAAAGTGCCTGCTGCACCGGACCTGCCGTGCGCTCAATGAGATCCATCGTCAGTTCCTCAAATTTTGCACGCGTCAGAGTCATTTCCATATGCTTTGGCTCGCCCTTTACGGTCGCAATAAACGGCAGGTTGATGCCCGTTGTGGAAGAGGAGGACAATACCTTTTTGGCCTTTTCCGCCTCCTCACGCACACGCTGCATAGCCGTCGCATCTTTCCGCAGATCCACACGCTCCGTGCGCTGGAATTCCGATACCAGATACTCCGTGATACGCGCATCGAAATCATCCCCACCGAGGTGATTGTCTCCCGCGGTGGCAAGTACTTCGATGAGGTTGTCCCCGATTTCAATAACCGATACGTCAAATGTGCCGCCACCAAGATCATACACCAGAATTTTCTGTGGCTCCCCGTGATCCAGTCCGTATGCCAGTGCCGCAGATGTCGGCTCGTTGATAATCCGAAGAACATTTAATCCGGCAATCTTTCCGGCATCCTTTGTCGCCTGTCGCTGGGAATCACTGAAATATGCCGGTACGGTAATCACCGCATCCGAAACTGTTTCCCCCAGATATTCCTCCGCATCTTTTTTGAGTTTGCGCAGGATCATCGCGGAAATCTCCTGCGGCGTATACTGTTTGCCATCTATTTTTGCCCGGAACGCACTTCCCATCTCACGCTTAATGGAGAAAAATGTCCGGTCTACATTGACAGCTGCCTGTCGTCTGGCAGCATCTCCCACCAGACGCTCTCCGTTTTTGGTAAATGCCACAACCGATGGTGTGGTCCGCGAGCCTTCCGCGTTTGTGATCACAACCGGCTGATCATTTTCCAAAACAGCGACACAGCTGTTTGTCGTTCCCAAATCAATTCCTATTACCTTACCCACGGTCTTTTCCTCCCTGTCTATGTGTATCCACACATCTCTTAATTACAAGAGTAAGTCGGGAAAGCCCCTGCGTCAAGGTTTCCGGCAGATATTTCACTTATTGTTTATACTTTTCATAATTCCTTCTGAATTACCACATCTCCGTGATACATCAGGAAGCGAAGCCCCACGGTCTTTTTGAGATCTCCATGTCCATGGTGCTTCATGTTTCCTGCCACAACTGCAATATTGGCATCTCCCTCTGTATTTGTACGGTCAAATGTAAACAGCGTGGAATTATGGTATTCCACCACCTCCGTATCCACTCCCAGATAATCCGACAATTCCGCACGCGCCCCGATCCGCAGGATATGTCCTCCTGCAATTGCGACACCCCCGTCAATTTCTTTTTTGCTCTGTGGGATTACCACACCGTCGCAGAGTATGATCATTTCTGCATCCATAGATTCGCCTCCTTTTCGACTCTTTTTTCGTTATATAAAAGAAGAGCTTCCTCTTATCCGAGAAAGCTCCTTTGCTAATCACCTGTTCTGTTTACGCCTACTGTAGCAGAAAACGATTGGAAACGCAAGTACACTCCCGTACCTTTTTCATACTACAAAAATACCAACTGCCAGTATTCTTCCTGTATACTCTCTGTTCCCGGCAATCTTTGGTGCAAACCTGAGTGCATACTTTTTATCTTTTATTTGTGCAATAGCCTCATCCGGTGTATGATCTATCTTTAATTCCAGAATCATACAATCAGCAGTTTTATCACTTCTGTGTTATGGGCAAATTCAAGTATTTTTTCCATCACCTGAATCCGGTATCTTTTGAAAAAAAGAGCTGATCATGTTCGCCATAATTGTCTTTCCGAATCTGCGTGGTCTGGTGATACAGATATGACGATTTCCCGCACTTACATACGGAAACAGTTCCCTGAGCATAAGTGTTTTATCCACAAAATACGCGCTTAAGCACTCACTTTTATACAAAGTATATGGAGTTATGCTGTTCAAATATGTTCCCATAGTGTTGGCTCCTTTTCAACATAATTATCTTTTTCTGTATATTTTATTATACATGATGGCAGATATTTTTACGAGCCAATTACAAAATTTACTGCAACTGAATATGTCCACTCTTCATCCAATATACCTCATCACACAGTGAATACCCAGTCAGTCTCTTCCGTCACTACTTTATGGTATGTGACTGTACATGCTTCTTTTACCTATAACGGAACTTTACAGTAAAAAGAAAGCCGTGATGCATCCTGATATGCACCACGGTTTTTCATACCCGTAAATATCATAAATCTCCGGCATATAATTTTATTGTGTCAGGCACCACATGTTTCACAACTTTTCGATGTCCGTAACCAGCATATCAACCTCGTCCTCCGTTGTTGCCCAGCTCGTACAGAAACGCTGCGTATCACCTTCGTCTTCAAAATAATACTTTTGCGCAAGCTCCTGCTTCTGCTGCTCCGTCAGAATAACAAACTGCTGGTTGGTAAAGCTCTCCACCGCAAACGGAACACCCTTGTCCTCAAACGCTTTCTTAATCTGCATCGCAAGCGCATCGGCGCGCTTCGCAGCCTCAAAATACTCGCCGCTCTCCAGCATCGTTGCAAACTGCAGTCCCATCAGCCAGCCTTTCGCAAGTACTGCACCATTCTGCTTCATGTAGGCCTTAAAGCGATACTTCAGATCCTGCGCAGTAATAATGAGCGCCTCGCCGAACAAAGCGCCACATTTTGTTCCGCCAATATAAAATACATCCGTCAATTCCGCAAAATCCTTCAAAGTAAGATCATTTTTCTCCGATCCAAGTCCATATCCCATGCGCGCGCCATCCACGAAAAGATACATCCCATATTTTGTGCACACATCATGGATCTCCTTAATTTCCTTCTTCGAATAAAGTGTACCTTTTTCTGTCGGGAAAGACAGATATACCATCTTCGGTTCGGTCAGATACTCCGGCTCGTCCTGATCGTAATACGCCTTGGCGCAAGCGGCGATCTGCTGCGCGGTAATCTTGCCATCTGTATTCGGAAGTTCCAGAATCTTGTGTCCGGTGTTCTCGATGGACGCCGCCTCGTGACAATTGATATGTCCGGTATCTGCAGCGATCACGCTTTGCACCGAAGATAATGCAGCAGCGATCACGACGTAATTCGCCTGCGTGGCTCCCGGAATGAATTTGATCAATGCATCGTCATCATCGACCAGTTTCTTTATGATGGTTTCCGCTTTATCGCACCACTCATCTTCCCCGTATCCGGCGTAGCTTGTGCTGTTCGTTGCGCCAAGTTCCTTCAAGATGGATGCAAATGCTCCATGATTGTAATCGTTATTAAATCTTATCATTTCTTACATACTCCTGTTCAATTAGAAAAGGCATCAAATAAAATGGTTTCAGTAACAAGTTTTCTTCCTTTCCAACATCCTTCTGTGACAATAAATATATATCATGCACATTTTTCGAAAACTTTTTATCGAATACCTTTATCGACTCATGTTTTCCAGATCCAGATGATTTAATTTCGAAAGCGTTCACTTTGCTTCCTTCCGAGATCAGGAAATCCACTTCATAATAATGCGTACTGCCTGACTTTTCCCATGTGTGATAGAAAAGCTCTCTGCCAGATGCCGCGATCATTTGTGCAACCAGATTTTCATATAAGAATCCGAGATTAGCCGGTAATTTGTCAGAAAGCAGCTTTGCGTACACATCATTTTCTGTCACCGGTCGATCCATAAACATCAATGTAACAAACAATCCTGTATCTGCGAGGTAGAGTTTGTAACTGTCAAAATCCTTTGTGTCTGCTAAACTCACACGTGGATCGGTTGAATTATAACACGGCAAAATTGTTTTTGAATCAATCAGCTCATATAATAATTCCTCTGTTTTTGCTTTACTCTTCTTCCCGATTGCTGTTGAAATCCGATATTTTTTTGAATCTTTGGCGAGCTGCGCCGGAATCGAATGATACAATGCAGAAATTCTTCCAGACGCATCAATTTTCTTAAAATCATCTTCATACAATGATATGATCTGTCTCTTGACCATATCAATTTCCGAGAAATTCTTACCTTCCGTGTATGCTTCTACCGCCTGCGGCATTCCCCCAACAGCCATATAAATACGCAGATCTCGCATTAATTTTCGATTCGTTGCCTGTCCGATTGCAGATCCTGTACCATAAATCTGGCGCAAGAGTTCATAATTACCTCCTGTGGCATCACAAAATTCTTCATAGTCCATCGGATATACCTGTATCTTCATCTCCTCCGACGGAATCAAAATGTCTTTTACATTTTTCTTAATCGAGATTAGAGATCCTGTTTCCAGATAACTATATCTGCCATCTGCCACCAGATGCTTGATAGCCTGCCTTGCCTGTGGAAAAAGCTGCACTTCATCAAATATGATCAATGATTCATGTTCGTATAAAGTCACTCCTGTTTCGGCCTGAAGACGCAAAAAGAACATATTTAAATTTCCCACATCCTCAAAACAACTGCGTATATTGTCCGTTGTCTTTGAGAAATCAATCAAAAGATAAGACTTGTATTCATTTTGCCCAAAAGACTCCGCGATCGTTGATTTACCGACTCGTTTGGCCCCCTCAAGCAAAGCCGCATATTTATCTGAGTATTTTGCTTTCCATTCTAACAATCTGTCATATGCTTTCCGTTTAAAATACATCATTACCTCCCAAATATATCCTTGTTATAACATGAACCGGGCATTTCTTCAAGATTATATTTTGCGTTTTTGTCCGTTTCTTCAAGATTTTCATCAAAAAAAGCGCCCTTGTCTGATATGATACCTCTAAAGTAGACAGATTAAATATAAAAAATCTGTTACTTTGGAGGTATTTTTCATGTCTAGAAAAGAAAGATTTACTCCTCAAGAAAAAGAGCAAGCTTGTATTGACTATATTGAGGGGAATCGTTCCAGATCCGAAATATGTAGAGAACTTTATATTTCGACTAGTACTATGAATATTCCTGTGCGGCGGGTTCTTCCGCACGAGAATATTCAAATGGTAGGTTTGACAACAACTGAGCTATCGAACAAAACTTCGAACAACTGGCTTAATGGCATTGCCTCTGACAACAATGTGATCATTTCTGCACCATAGATTCGCCTCCCTGATCCTTTATGATTTATACAGCAAAAAGAGCTTTCTCTTATCCCGAGAAAGCTCCTTTGCTAATCATCTGTTCTGTATAAGCCTACTGTAGCAGAAAACGATTGGAAACACAAGTACACTCCCATACCTTTTTCATACTACAAAAATATGCCATTTCTTATTCTTTTTCTGATAACTTTGACATCATTTATTTTCCTTCGACGGTAAAACATGTCCATTCTTCATCCAATATACCTCATCACACAGTGATTGGATATCCTCTGGATAATGGGATGCAATAAGAACCAGCTTTCCACGCTCCTTTTCCTCCAAAATGCGCTTGCGGGCTTCCTGCACCGAATCTGCATCCAGCGCGCTGAGCGGTTCATCCAGTATCAATACTTTCGGATCTTCAAGAAATGCCATGGAAAGTGCAAGCTTTTGCTTCATACCGAGCGAATACTTTCCCACCGCCTTCTTATCCGACGGGTCTAAGCCGAACATCTCCAATACCGTGCAAATGCGCTGATCATCCGCGACTTTCCGATAGGCCGCAATGATTTCCAGATTCTTTTTTGCTGAATAATATGGTATGTACTCCGGACGCTCAATGATGAAACCAACATCCTGCATCAGATCCTTCTGTTCCCTGCCATCTACCAGAATGGTCCCGGAAGTCTTGTGCATCAGTCCCAATAATACCTTGAACAATACCGTTTTCCCACTGCCATTATCTCCGACAAATCCATAGATATGACCGGATTCCAGTGCCAGGTTAATGTCTGTCAGAAGCGATACCCCCTTTATTATTTTGTTAATATTATTCATCTCGATCCTCATCGCCCAAATCCCCTTTCCTGTAATAAAGCATAATTCCTGCTCCGGTGATGACACATAAAAGAATGCCCGCAATAATACCATAGCGCATCCATGGCATAAATTCATCCGATTTTAGACAGGTTGTAAACAATGGTGTTATGGTAGCCTTTGATATACGAATATAACTGCGTTTATTTCCAATCGGATGTGCTGAATTCCAATAAGTAAATACATCATTCATATATAGTTTTACATAGCCTGCAATCGCTGCCAAAAGAATAACAATCCCCATTCCATTGCGTGTTTTACCAGTAATTAATGTTACCAGTAAAGCCAGCAATCCCAGAAAAATAAACCCAATCGTACTTCGCAAACAGATTAATCCTGCCACAAGCAGTGTTGGATATTTGCCTGCTCCAACCGGTATATTAATCCATGTAATTGTAGATAATCCATTGGCTGCAAGCTGTCTTTGCTGGATATCCATAAATTTAGGCCATGCCAATGAAAAGTCATGGAACCAGATCCCTCCAACAAGGATGGTAAGCATTACAAACCAAATAACATAAAGAATCGAAAAGGCTATAATTTTTCCTATGGCATACTTTGCCGCCCGCATACGGGACTGACACCGCATCATGGTCTGCCTTTCTATAAATGCATCCTTAACGATATCTGGAATCAATAATATATATCCAACAAAAAAGACTGAAAGATAAAATGAAAAATAACTGAATGTATGCATTAACAATAAAATAACCGTCATTCTTCCCACTTGTTGCCCGGATGACTGAATATAGTTATTGGATACCTGTTCAATCAACGAAACAACGAAAAGTAGCGAAATAGCAATTAATTTTATTCGAAACACCGGTTTGCGAACAACCGCCCCTATGGTTTCTCTCATACCTGTCTGATCTCCTCTCCGAGATAATACCGAACTACTTTAGATTCCATCCCTTTTCCAATACATAGCATTAAAATAATCAAAAAGATCACAATGCACCGGCTTAATAAGTTTCCAAATGAAATATATGCTCCTGTTATGTTATAAAAATATGCCAGCACATTTGCGGCAACAGAATCTCTTCCAAACAACAGGGAAATTGCATAAAGTCCCCCACATCCGGTCTCCATAATGATCATTGGCATTGCATATACAAGAACCCGTGCATCTGATACAAATGCAATTATCGCTCCTAACAACCCAAACAAACATCCCGTCAAAAAGAAGCTGACCATTCCCAACAATACAAGTTCAACGTGTCCTGCTGATTTTGTAAGAATATGGATGCCAAAATAAACCGTCTCGTTTTCCGATCCAAATTCGGGTGTAAGATACACTTGTATTGCATCTTTCCATAATGGATTTTGTCCTATCCCAATGTCTGTCAACAGATATAAGCTTATAAGAATAGCTACCGCAAGAAGTCCCCCAAGCAGTCCACTTGCGACAAAATGACTCCAGTAATAGGAATGAAACCCTCTTTTTTGTATAATCTGATAACAATATCCGTCTTTTCGCTCATCTATTATCATTCCAGCATATGCTATTACTCCAATAAATGGGAAAAAAGTGACAAACAGATCCATTGATAAAATACCGATACGAACAGCAAATGGAGCCATCGAGATTGAGTCCAATTTCCAGTCAAACGTTCCATACCCATTATAATATTTTTGCAATGGATATATGATGTCAAGTGTAAGAAACACTACAAAAACAATTGTAACTACCCCAACAATGCCCCAAAACCGCTTACTGCAAAATCCCCTACGGATATCCAGCCACAGCATAGAAGCAGTGGAACCTTCTTTTTTCATTATTATTCTCCTGTGTTTGAATATTTAATTACTTGTTATATTTTCACGTTAGCATATTCGATTGTGTATGTCAACTATATTTTAGTTTTTCTATATATTGACTTATTATCTTATTTAATTTACAATACACTCAAAATAAGGAAAAGCCTATGAACAACAAAAGTAACTTCCGGCGCGGTTCCGTCGAATTGTTAATTTTGCATCTGCTCAGCCAGCAGGACTATTATGGTTATGAAATATCCACCCTGATCCGGGAACAGACCGATGGATACCTGAATATTCCAGTTGGTTCTTTGTATCCCGCTCTCTACAAATTAATAGATGCCGGATATATTTCAGACTACAAAAAACAGGTGGGACGCCGTCAGGTGAATGTTTATTATCATCTGGAAGACAGTGGCCGCACGCATCTGCAACAACTTTTGGAGGATTATTACGCGACTGCCAATGCGATCCAACAGGTATTGAAATATACGGTTACACAGTAGAAAAAAGGGGGATACAATGACCAAGGATAAAATTACGGATGAATATATAAAGGCTGTGCAGAAACAGTTTAAGCACTACCATGCCGCAGACACAAGATTTATTTCTGATTTGAAAGACGCTGTCATTTCTTATGCAGCGCAACAGGATTCTCTCGATTATGAACAGCTTGTCTCACAGTTTGGAGATCCACAGGAACTGGTAAACGATTATTTTTCGGAGCAATCAATTGATAAGCAAAAAAGAAGCCTGCGCTTTTCACGAAATGTCAAAATAACCTGTACCATTGTAATTTTGATTGTCTTGGGGTGTACTGGCATTTTCTTTTATACTCTCAATCATTTAGCCCAAGAAGAGAGAAATGCTTTTATTCACCGAGAAATCATTATTTTAAAGGAGGATGATACCCAATGAAAAACCAGTTAAATTCTTCATCTCTTTATTACGTTCTCCTGCCAACAAAAAACCGTGATGCATCCTGATATGCACCACGGTTTTTCATACCTGTAAATATTATAAATATCTGGCACATATCCCCCCGGCTCTTATTTCATATCCCCGAGACAATGGAATCATGGCTCCATGCATATTCTACCGATAGATATACCGTTTCCCCTTTATATTCATAAAATTTTTGTTCTTTTCCATCCAGAAACAATCTGTCATAGTCTGTATCAGCTGCACCGCTTGAACCTCTGATAATTCCCATATCACTGATTCCCTCAATTGCACGGGCCGTAAAAGCATGCGCATACACTTTCTTATTTGACGCATCAAAAATTCTGCAGTCATTATAATCCGGACTGTTTTTTATATAAACAGCTAATTCATATTCTCCATCATTATCCCAGTCTGCCACCAGAAATTCTGCCCACTGAGGCCGATACCCTTCTTTTGTCAATGCTTTTATAAAAGAATCCTTATCATATTCTTTTCCTTTTTCCACATCAAAGAATGTTTGATTATCTGAAAAAATTTTCTGTATCTTCTGCGGAAGTTTTTCCAGATCCTTTTGTGTAGAATGAACCTGTTTCCAATCCTCTTCCTGTGTTTCCGTAGATAAGACAGCTGTTTCTGTATTATTTTTCTGTTCTTGATCTGCAGGAGCTTTGCAACCCGCAAATAATAAACAGACCGTTATAATAATTACCGGTAATGCTTTCTTTGACATTATTTATCCCTTCAAATCCAATTAAAAATTTTTTAGAGCATCATATATTTTTTTGAATATGCTCGTCTTTGTGCATATTCTTTTTGTTTTGGCTTCTCTACATTACCTAAAAATGCATCTGACACTTTATTATCATATGTACTTAAATATTTTAGAATTTGAAGCTTTTGGCCCACTCAATCATATCTTCCTTTGTATAGTTCCGAGTATTCAACGCTAATATATATCCTGTTTTTTTATTTTCCTTTACTAAATAAAGTACCCAATACTGCCCAGTCTGATCAATTTCTAAAATATTTGTTCCGTTATTTTTTTCCTTTTCCAACGCGGCAGCTGAATATAAATCATAATCTACTTTAATTAAATATCCCGGAGCACACAGTCCATCAACTTTCCCATAATCTTCTACATTTGAATGATTATCGAAATATACCTGTTGTATCTTCCCATCTTTTATCTTTCCCCAATCATCTGATGTGTTGAACTTTTGAATATATCCTGCTGAAATCATATATTTAGCACAAGTCGCCTCTGAGCCAACCTTATATGCATTTGGTGTAAAAAACAAAGTATTATCCACCTTATTTTCAACCCAACCGTCTAACAATTGATATTCAAAATCAGATTTTTGATCACTTGTTTTACCACAACCACAAAGACATAAACTTAATAATAGTCCAAGTATAAATAATTTATGTTTATTTTTCATCATCGTTCTCCAACATTCAATATCTTATATTGCATCCTTTTAATCCTTATGCTACCTTATATCCTACCACAGCTATTATCTTTCGCCCTTTCTTAATAAATGCAATCTTCTTTCCTTCATTCTGTAAATCTTCAACCGCTATTTTTATATTTTTCTCTAACTCATGGATTTGTTTACATTTTTCGACGTAATAACCATTCGTTGCTGCATTTACATTGTTAATTTCATTAACAAATATAGTTTCCAACTGTTCCAAATCAATTTTCTGCTTTGGTACATAAGAAAAAATATCTAATACACTATATTCTTGCATTCATCCTCCAAGATATCATCATTGCTTGTTATGTTTTCACGTTAGCATATTCAATTATCTATGTCAACTATATTTTAGTTTTTCTATACATTGTTTTATTATCTTGTTTGTTTTATAATACGTTTATCTAATTAGATAAGGAGAAACCTATGAACAACAAAAGTAACTTCCGGCGCGGTTCCGTCGAATTGTTAATTTTGCATCTGCTCAGCCAGCAGGACTATTATGGTTATGAAATATCCACCCTGATCCGGGAACAGACCGATGGATACCTGAATATTCCAGTTGGTTCTTTGTATCCCGCTCTCTACAAATTAATAGATGCCGGATATATTTCAGACTACAAAAAACAGGTGGGACGCCGTCAGGTGAATGTTTATTATCATCTGGAAGACAGTGGCCGCACGCATCTGCAACAACTTTTGGAGGATTATTACGCGACTGCCAATGCGATCCAACAGGTATTGAAATATACGGTTACACAGTAGAAAAAAGGGGGATACAATGACCAAGGATAAAATTACGGATGAATATATAAAGGCTGTGCAGAAACAGTTTAAGCACTACCATGCCGCAGACACAAGATTTATTTCTGATTTGAAAGACGCTGTCATTTCTTATGCAGCGCAACAGGATTCTCTCGATTATGAACAGCTTGTCTCACAGTTTGGAGATCCACAGGAACTGGTAAACGATTATTTTTCGGAGCAATCTATTGATAAGCAAAAGAAAAATGTGTGTTTTACATGGAATATAAAAACGATCTGTATCATCATTACCGTTTTCGTTTTGATATTCTCAGCCATATATATCTACAACATAAATGTACAACACAAAAAGGAATTAGATACTTTTATACAAAAAGAAGTAACTATATTAAAGGAGGACCCTCAATGATAAAATCAGGCAAATTTATTACGTTCTCCTGCCCACAAAAAACCGTGATGCATCTTAACATGCACCACGGTTTTTAATATCCGTAAATATCATAAATCTCCGGCATATATACCCCCGGCTCTTTGTATACAATGAGTGGTTTTTCCACCGTCAGACGGGATTTGCCGCCCCGCAGCCCCTCTATCAGCACCATATTCGGCTCCTTATTCACAAACGGATAGACCAGCCGCATGCGCTTCGGCTCGATATGATATGCCACCATCTTACTGAAAATTTCCGCAAGGCGGAAGGGCCTGTGTACCATGTAAAATCGTCCGCCCTGCTTTAACATCTTTGCACTCTCACGCAGGATATCATCCAGATCGCAGAGAACCTCATGCCTTGCAATCGTCTTGGCATTGGCATCATTCTGGATTCCATGCTGCCCGATCATATACGGCGGATTCGTTGTGATTACTTCAAACGATCCGGCTCCGAAACGCGCAGAAGCCTCCTTGATATCTCCGGTCACAATCGTAATTTTCTCTTCCAGATGATTGTAGGCGACGCTTCGCGCCGCCATATCTGCACTCTCCGGCTGAATTTCCAGCCCGGTAAAATGTTCCCCTTTGGTCTTTGCCTCCAGCAGAATTGGTATGATCCCGGTTCCGGTACCCAGATCCAATGCCCGTTCCCCGGGCTTTACTTTCGCAAAGCCGGACAGCAGCACTGCATCCATGCCAAAACAGAACCGTCCCGGATCCTGAATGATCCAGTAGCCATTTCTATGAAGTTCATCCAGTCGTTCATGACTGTGGATTGTCACCCCGTTTTTGTTCTCCACGTTCGTTGTTTCCACCCTGATAATTCTTTCTGTCGTAGTTTCGATGCCGCCGGAAATTCCGCTCTCCGCGGTATTCGCGTTTGTCTCCGCCCCCGCCACTGTTTTCACGGTCTGCATTCTCGCCGCGGTCACGATTGTAGTTTCTGCCACGGTAATTGCTGCGTTCCCGGTACTCTCGTTTCTCACCGTTGTCATTCCGGTCGCGGTATTCGCGCTTTTTGCCGCGATAGTTACTGCGGTCACGATACTCGCGTTTCTCGCCGCTATCGTTTTTCTCACGATTCTCACGGCTTTCGCTTCCGACATCCGTCTCCGGTGACGCATCGTTTTGCTCTCTGCGGTATTTGCCACGGTTGTTTTCCCTGCGGTTCTCCCGCTGCGGACGTTCGTTTTCTTCCTCCGTGCTTCCGTTATCCTCAAGGCCTTCCAGCTCTTTCATTTCCTCATCCGTTACACGGACATCCCTGCGGCGGCGCGGTGTAAACTTCAGGTCATCTACCGCATATTCCTGCAGTTCTTTTTCTTCTCCGTTATCCACAACAACCTTAACCAGCTGACGCAGTACATTAACACCGGACACTTCTCCATGCATTCCGGTCGGTGTGATTACCGAATCTCCCACCGACGGCAGACGGCTGTTTAAGTATTCGTATGTTTCCTGCTCGTTCTTCAGACAACACATGAGTCTGCCGCATACACCCGAAATTTTTGTCGGATTTAAGGACAGATTCTGTTCCTTTGCCATCTTGATGGATACCGGTACAAAATCGGTCAGATAGGATCTGCAGCACAATTCCCTCCCACAGATTCCGATACCGCCAAGCATCTTTGTCTCATCGCGCACACCAATCTGCCGCAATTCGATACGGGTGCGAAACACCGAAGCCAGATCCTTGACCAGCTCACGGAAATCAATTCGTCCGTCTGCCGTAAAGTAGAACAAAAGCTTATTGTTGTCAAATGTATATTCCGCTGCAACCAGTTTCATATCCAGCCCGTGCTTTGCAATTTTTTCCTTGCAGATCACGTAGGCTTCCGCTTCTTTTTCTTTATTTTTTTCTATAACTTTTTCGTCATCGTCTGTCGCAATACGGATCACCGGTTTCAAAGGCTGGACAACCTTATCGTCATCCACCTCTTTGGGTGGGATCAGCACTGTTCCCATCTCTACGCCGCGCGCCGTCTCCACGATGACGTGCATCGCCGTCTCCAGATCATAATCCAGCGGGTCAAAATAATAAATCTTTCCCGCACGCTGAAAACGGATTCCTACCACTTTTATCATATTAATTCTCCTTAATTGTCAGTAACAGCAGCTCAATCACAAGATCGAAATTTACATTTGCCGAAATCCGGACTTTCGCTGTCTCAAGTGCACGGATGATCGTCTCAATTCCCTGATACGACCGCTTTGCTGCCTGTTTTTTTATGTCATAAACCTCATCCTTAAAAATGAGTCCGTTTACATCATTGGTTGCTTTCATGTAAAGTACATCGCGGAACCAGATCATCATGAGGTCAAAATAATCATTGACCGTCAGCTTATACTCTGCAATCTGCTTTACTGCTGCTGTCATTTCATACAGATCAATATCTTCCAGACGCTTCATCAGCTGCAGCACCGATGCTTTCAGTTCCCCAAATTCTTCGGAAGATGCCAGCTGAATGGCTTTCCCTACATTTCCCTGGGAAAATGCGGCACAGACATCTGCCTGGTAATCCGGAATGTGATACGTTTTCATCAGGTAAGATTTGATCACATCTTCTTTTACCACTTTGAGATTCAGTGTAATGCAGCGCGATAAAATCGTTGGCAGAAAACTGTCCGCATTTGTGGTCAGAAGCAGGATGACAGCATATGCCGGCGGTTCCTCGATTGTTTTCAGCAATGCATTCTGTGCCTGCTGGTTCATTTTTTCCGCCTCATCCACAATATACACTTTGTAGCGGCTGCTGTATGGTTTTATCACAATATCGTTATTGATCTGGGTACGGATATCGTCCACCCCGATGGTATTCGGCTTTTCGTGGGATACATAGATGATATCGGGCTGATTATGATCCACCGCCTGTTTGCAGGAGCGGCATAAAAGGCATGGTCTTGTCCCTTCTCCCTCACATTGCAGTGCCATGGCAAAAGCCTCTGCAAGCATCATTTTTCCGGAAAGCTTTGGTCCGTTAAAAATATATGCATGGCTGACTTTGTCGAGGGCAATTGCATTCTTTAAATGCCCGATGATCTGTTCATGTCCAATGATGTCTGAAAATCCTGCCATAGCCATCCCCTCCTTGTATCTGTCTAGGTCAAAATATCAAGCAAAAGTCCTTTAATTTCCCCAATACGGTCCAGAATCGAAATATGATCCTTTTCGTCTGCCACCAGTTCGCCTGCCAGTTCATCCAGATTCTTATCGATCAGGCGGATAATGCCATATACCCGGTGGCGTCCCCTGCGGTCAAGAAAATTTTCCCTTGAAAACCGGTGGGAACGGTAAACTACTTCATTCAGAAAGTCTTTTATCAGTCCACGGTACTTTTTCATATCCCGAATGTCCATGTGCTCCGCAAGACGGTTTCCCTGCGCCGTAATATCACTGAGCAGCTCATCCACTTTTGCCTGCAGATCCGCATCTGTGATCGCACTTGCAAGTGTAAACTTGAACGAGCCGTCGCCTTCTACTGTTTTTGTGGCCTCCGGTACCTGATTGACCGCGGATATATCGTTTACTTTTATCGCCATATAGAAATCCTCTTATCCTATTTCTCCATCCCGGACATATCCCGCCGGATATATTCCGTGATCTCCCGGATGGTTCCTTCCATATCCTTATTTATAAACCGTCGTGTGATGCCTGCCTCTGTCAGTTTTTCCTCGGAAAAATCGGCTGCATCCGCAAGAAATCTCCGGCACATTTCCTCATACTGCGGAGTTTTCTGCTGCCGCTCCCTGGCAATCGCCCGAAGCAGCCGCTCGCCATCCTCCACTTCTATATAAATCGGCACTACCTGTGAGCTTCCAAAGTATCTTTGTATTTTCTGATACCCTTCCAGTGTCACAATATACAGATAACTGTGCGCCGACAGGTCAATTCTTCCATCATCTACCGTAAAATATTTCCAGATCCCATAGACCGTGTGATATGCCCGCAGCTCGATCACCTTGCCTGCGCTTTCCAGCTGCTGTACATGTGTCTCATCTGTAAATACATATTCCCTGCCATCCGTCTCTCCCTCTCGGCGAGGCCGGGTGGTATACGGTACAATGCGTAAAAGTGCAGGCTCCCCCTGTTGCATAATCCGGCTGTAGATACTGTCTTTTCCGGAAGAACTCTTTCCCATGACACAATAAATTTTGCCCATTGATCTCTTTCCTCTAGTATAATATATTTGCCGTCATTTCACAACGTTTATACACGTCAAATCCGGCAGTCCCTCTACCTCCAGTCCCAGCCGGATACAATGCCGGATCGTTTCTGCGGTCTGCACGTCAATCGCTTCGCCAGGCACAAGAACCGGAATTCCGGGTGGATACAGATACACATAATCCCCGCTCACCGCTCCCGCGGCTTCCTCCAGCCGAACCGTTTTTTGTTCTGCGTCCAGTGCCTGATCTATCGTCATGACGGTTTTTTGTTCCCGATAGATCTCCCGCGGTGAAATCTCGCTGGTTTCTTCCTTCTTATGAACCGTTCCGTCAATACATTCCAGTGCATCCGAAAGCCGCGCAAACCCTTCGTCCGTATCCATAATGGAAGTCATGGCAACTACATAGTTTCCGCTTGCCATCTCCATCTGCAGACCATATTCCTGCAGCAATATCTCCTGAAGAGCCTGTCCGCTCATGCTGTTTCCGGTCAGAATCAGAAGTTTTCCCGGATCAAACGAGAACGCCTCCTGTTTTGAAAAATCGGAGGGCTGTAATACCTGCAGTGTTTTCAGATTTTTGGTCTTATCCCGAAACTCTGCAAGCCTTCTGCTGTATGCAGCAAACAGCATTTCCCGATCTTTTTCTATGATCTGCAGACTTTTTTCAATCCCCGCCATCAGAAGGTACGACGGAGAACTTGTCTCATAAATTCCCAGAAACTGTGCGACCTTTTTCTCCGCGATCCGGTCGGAACACAGATGCAGCAATGCGGTCTGTGTAAATGCGGGAAGTGTTTTGTGTACACTCATAATCACGGCATCCGCACCAAGCCTTGTGGCATTTTCCGGAAACTCCGGGGAAAACCCGAAATGCGCTCCATGCGCTTCATCCACGATCAGCGGAATCCCATATGCATGCACGGTATCCGCAATGTTTTTGATATCCGATACGACCCCGTCGTATGTCGGGGAAGTAATGACAACGGCCCGGATATCCGGTGTCTGTTCCAGCTGCTTTCGCACCATCTGTGGTGTTACCTGCCCCTGGATGCCGTAGGCGGTATCTTCCGGATAGAGATAAACAGGAACCAGCTGCCGCAGATACATCGCGTGATATACCGCTTTGTGACAGTTTCTCGCCATAAGGATTTTTTCGCCCCGTGGGACTGCTGCACTGATCGCCGCAAGAAGTCCGCAGGTACTTCCGTTTACCAGATAATACGTTTTTTTTGCACCATACAGATCTGCCGCTTTCTGCTGCGCCTCCTGCAGAATTCCGGTTGCATGGTGAAGATTATCAAATCCTTCAATTTCCGTAATATCAATGGCATAGGGATTGGCAAAAGGCAGGAATGCCCGTTTATGCCCTGGCATATGAAACGGATAGATGTCCGATTGTTCCAGTTCATTTAGTTTTTGTTCCAGCATATTTCCTCCACTATCCTAAGAACCGGCCAAGTTCCGGCATCCAGTCATCAAAAAAGATCTCATTGCGGCAAAGACTCTCCCAGATCGGGGACACAAACACCAGAATCAGATGGAGTGCGTCTTCCCAGGGAACCTCTGCCAGCCCATGGTTGCGCAGATACTTTTCCCAGCGCTTGCGCATATACGTGTAGGTCCGGTACCCATCCAGCTGTTTTAATCTCTGTTCTTTGCGCATCTTCGGAGATGCAGCGGTAAGCACCGTCAGTTCCTCCAGCACATAACGCCCGCTGAGCGGCTGTGTCCGGAGCAGCCGGTATGCGTCATAATAACTTCCCATGCTGCCGATCAGTTCCAGCTTGTCCATGATCGCAAACAGATCATAGCTTAGTTCACTCTCCGGCGAATACACCAGATAGGAAATTGTTCTGCCTCCGCCCACTGCAATCAGTTCTTCTTCCCTGGTTCCCGGAATCTGGCTGACCGCACCAAAACTGTAGATCTCAATATTCAGCGGAACTTTCATATCAAAATACCCGGCGGTCATGCTAAGCCGGATTCCGCCGCTCAATGCCGTCACCGTACCTTCCCAATGGATTTTCTGTGCATTTTCTTTTGCAAAAAGTGTTGTTTTGATATGTTCGCCCATTGCGATGGATAATCGCTGGCCGGGCTGCAGTTTGTCCGGCGTGAGTTCTTCCTCACTTCCCTTATAAAAAAAGCGGATGCGCTTCTTGGCGCGCTGCCGGTATGCCTCTTCCCCCAGAAGCGGCAGGCTCATCAGCCATAAAAATTCACGGTATGCAGACGTACTGACACGCAGCATCAGATCTTCCACCGCATATCCCCACAGGAGATCTGCAAATGGAATGGAGAGCATTTCGCTTCTCTTTTTCAGTTCTGTTGCCTCACATACACCGACTTTCATTACAGCCACACTCCGATCAGACTCTGTACCTTTCCTGTTACTTTTCGCGCTCTGGCATATTCCATCAGCATGGAAATGTCTTTATCATTGTCCCGGATATAGGACTGGACCGCCTCCCGGAAAATCGCCCGGTCAAGCTTTGCCTCATATTTCAGGCAGTCACAGATCATCCGTTCCTTATCATAAATCTGAAACATCAGTCCATTCTGCTCAATCGTTGTGGAACCAAGTTCCAAAGCTTCCGGCTCTGTATAGTATGGGATTACTTTCGGATAATCCATCTTAAACCGCGACTTGGATGTATTTTTATCCACCGCTAAGTGCCATCCGTAAGGCTTTTCCCGGATATATCCATACGCATAGAGCGCACTTTCCATGCACAGACGCGCATCCGGAAACAGCCGTGCGATCAGTTCTTCCTCGGAAAAGCGGTCGATCCGGTCGGTATAATAACCGTTTTTTATCCGCACCAGTGTCCCGGCTTCCACAAATTCCAGAATCTTGCGGTAATCCACATCAAGTGCCGCAAATTCTTCCTTTTTTACGATGCCGCCTTTTTCATTAATGAAAGCGCGCAGTTTTTCCAATGTTTCTTCTGATGATTTACTCTTTTTTGTATTTGTCGACATTTTCCGCTCCATAAAAATTAACGTGGTATTTCACTTCGTATTCTACCTTTTCCTGTGGAATTCGTCAAGAAAATAGTATATAGTAAAGATAATCTGAAACTGTAACAAAGGAGATCCCATTTTGAATCAGAAAAACCAGCTGCGCAAAAATCCTTCCCGCGAGACATGCGAAAGCATCATTCGCCGGATTCTCATGACCGAACTTACCCAAAACGGAAAAAACCGGCACTTTCGAAAAGCTGCCGATTTTATGAGTTATTTTGAATCTCTGTATCCGGCATCGGATGCCCTGACCAAACAGGTGCAGCGCGCCGTCCAGTCTTTGCATATGCCGAAGGATGCCGATGGATTTTTTATTGTGGACAAGACAGCTGCACAGGTGGAACAGGAACAATGCCTTGGGAAATTATTTGCAGATGCAAATGTCTCCCTCCATCCAATGGAACAGGTAGAGACCGTTTTCCTGTCCGTACCCTCCCATATGCAGGAACTTCTGCTGCATACATTCGAACAGAGTGATCTCTTTGCCGGGCAGATTCTTACCATCGTTCGCACCTGTAATGGTCTGTTAATTTACACCGAAGACAAAAAACAGCTGCTTTCATTATTAAATCGTCTGATAAATCAGCAGTAATTTTGCAATGTCGTTTATGCTTTAATTTTATAGCTTAATGCCTTTAATTTGTCTTTATTTCGGTTTAATGTCTTTATTTTTGTCCTTTTGTACATTTCTGTCCTTTATAGGTTAATGTAAAGCATGCCGGATGATCCACTGTTCCTCCGCGGATAACCGGAACAAATCCATGATTCTGCAATCCAGCCGTTTCTGGCAAGTCTCTGCTGCCTCTTTTCCCATTCCACAAATCAGCGGCTCGGTCATCGCTATAATTTCATTCTGTATCGCTTTCCCAACACGCGGAATCGGAATATGCTCCATATGCGCCCGCAATACTTTTATGGAATGGAATTCCTTCTGATAAACAAACTGAGAAACACTGGAATTTAAAATTGCCAGAATATATTTGATCTGCATTCCCTCGATCTTTGGGATCACAATGTTGCAGCTATTCAAGGAAAGCATCTGCCGGTCATCATAAGCCACCACCAGCTGATTGCTGATAAAACGGTACAACAGTTTTTCCGGTGCCCGGTATATCTCCAGAGGTGCAACCTGCTGAAACTGTTCCGGTTCAAACCGCAGATACTGTTTTGCCGGATTTATGTGGTATTTGCAAATATCTGTACCTTTCAGTACCATCTCCGAATGTTCCGTTTTCTCTGTGGAGAGAAACTTTTTGTTGTTTCCGGTAACAATGCCAAGTGCAAAATCTGCATGATCGGCCAGATAACAGACGGGAATGGAATTTTTTATTTTCTCCAGCACACGATACTCTTCATCTGTCATCCGAAAACTGAAATTTTCCGGCACTACCGTCCGCTCCATTGCTATGATAAATGTACGTGTCCGATCTTCTATCCGCATCCCCACCGTTGACAAAGGCTTTCCGGTCGCAACCAGCTGCAGCAGAATGCAGGGACACTGTACCCCGTCAAACATATCTCCCAGAAACGTAAGGGATTTTACAGAACTTCCCTGAAGCAGAATTGTGCGGATGCGCATATGTGCCTTTACATTTAAGACCGCTTCCGGCAGCACAAACGCCAGCGTTCCATCCGGAACAAGAATCTCCAGAGCCCGTTCGATAAAAACATCATAGGACTCGGTATTTCTTCCGGAAGCCGTGGCATATCTGGCCTTTAACACTGCTTTGTCTTCATTGGAAAAAGCATAGCCCCACGGTGGATTTCCAATGATGGTATCAAATCCCATTCTGTCATATTCTGTGAGAAAATTCTTCTCTGTAATATGTTCGCAGATCTCCTCAACATCCGCGTCCGGATATTTCAGAGCCATATTGAGTCGTGCGATACAGATACTCACCGCATCGGTATCCGTGCCATAAATATCTGCCAGATCCACACTTTCTGGAAGCTGAAGTAAAAAATTTCCGGTACCGCAACACGGATCTAACACTTTTCCTATATGTTCGATATCCAGATGAGAAATCAGCTTTTTTACAACTTTTGTGGGTGTATAATACGAACCGCGCGCTTTCCGGCTTCCCATATTTTTACAGGAAAGATATATAAGTCCCAGAATGTCTTCTCCCGGCTCCCAGATGTATTCATGTGCAAAAAATGCCGGATATTTCTGACAGAAATCCATTGCCCTTTGTCTGTCACCAATCAATGCATCCAGTAAGATGTCATATTTCCCTATAGAAATTTTTCCCTGCAGATATTGGAAAAACAATGGTTTCTGCCCGAATAACTGCAACGCACAGTCTGCCACAAAATAGGATATCACGTCAGAGGTCAGCAGAATTTGTTTCCGTGTTATCTCGGAGAGCAGTTTCTGTAAAACGGTAAGGTTCTTGCAGTTTTGGGAAACATAAGAACGATATAACGCATTTCCGGAAACATATTTTTTATTTCTGCGGCTTTTTAATGCCACATTTTTTCCTGACCGGATTTCATTTTCTATGATTGCAATATGCATTTCATCAAAATAGGGCACCCCGTTTTTTATATATTGTGGAGTTATCTTTCCAAGTTTTACCCAGTTACGACCGGTAGCAATCGATATGGATAACTGCTCACATAACTCCTTTAACGATTTGTCATGCAATTTCAAATTCTCCTAGTTACCTGCTTTTTAAAAACGCCCGGCAAGTAGGAACCTGCCGGGCATTTTCTGTATTTGTCGACATTTTCCGCTCTGTAAAAATCAACGTGGTATTTTACTTCATATTTTACATTTCCCAGTAATATTAGTCAAGAAAATAGTATATCCTATAAAATCTGCGCACCGTTTTACCAAAAAAGGAAGCCGATTTTAAACAGGCTTCCTTTTCGTATTCGTGAATCTCTTTTATTTTGTAATTGCATTTACAAATCTTTTTGTAATTTCCCGTGGTCTTGTGATTGCGGTACCAATCACTGCCGCATATGCACCACACGCAAATGCTTTCTGTAACTGCTGCGGCTCCCAGATTCCACCCTCTGCAATCAGCGGAATTGTCAAATCCTGTGCCAGCTTTTCTAACATTGGAAAGCACGGAATTTCTGTACCTTTGGTATCCGGCGTATAACCACAAAGTGTGGTTCCAACAATGTCAAACCCAAGTTTCTGTGCACGCATGCCATCTTCATAAGACGCACAATCTGCCATAAAGATCATATCCGGGTACTTTTTACGCACTTCCGGGAAAAATGTTTCTATGGTGCTTCCATCCGGTCTTTTTCGGTTTGTTGCATCCAATGCAATAATATCCGGTGCGGCTGTCATGATAGCATCAATTTCTTTCATGGTTGGTGTGATATAAATTTCCGAATTATCATAGTCTACTTTATATAAACCGATCACTGGAAGATCCACTTCCTTTTTAATTGCAATAATGTCTTCCGGTGTATTTGCGCGAATTCCAACGGCACCGCCTTCTTTTGCTGCAAATGCCATCCTCGCCATAATTTTTGAACTGTAAAGAGGCTCGGTCTCCAATGCCTGACAGGAGACGATCAAACCGCCTTTTATTTTATCAAATACATTCATCTCTTATTTCCTCCTTTTTGCAAATTCTGACAACCAGATAGGATTTGTCCATGCCGTGTGCCCATGTTCATCTATACATTCTGCACGAATATATGTTTCTTTTCCTGTTAACGGATAAAATGCTTCTGTCAGAGGGACTCCATGTTCCGCCAACCGGGTCACACCCAAAGCTACTGGTCCGCCAACAATCATATTGATGCGTTCTACTGCACTGCAATTAACGACAAACTGGTTATTTTCCACCTTCCAGTCATATATTTCCGGTCCTGAAGAAGAATAATATTCCCCATTCAAAATTGCCTGGCAGATTGCTTCATGGGAAAGTTCTTCCGCCTGCACAACAATATATCCTCCAAAAGAATCCGGAAAACTTCCTCCATTATGATTATCATCTGTCGCATCCGCATTGATATGCCTGCCCCTGCGAAGCATCAGATCCCAATAAGTCACATCATACCCCGTACCACACTCATTAACGGTGTTATAATTAAAAATCTCCAACATATTGATATCCGGAATATTGATAAAATCTTCCGGCCTTACACGTGACCAGATTGGGTGATTATAAGTCACGATACAACCATGATTCTTTAATCTCTCTGCAAGTTTTTTCCCTGTTTTATTTCCATCCCAGTCCGTCCCGTAATAAATATCAGGCTCTACTTTTTCCATATGTGAAAAGGTACTTTCCAATGCACCTTTTTGCATGCTCTCTGTTCCGAGAATTCCATTCATATGATGCAGTCTGACCGTATTTCCCTCATCATCAAACAATACTGCAGTAGCCTCCACCCCCGGAAGAATAAGAAAATTCTTTTCCCCCAGCTCCCGACGGTAATCCGTATAAAGATCATGATCACTGAAACACAAAAAAGAATATCCTGCATCCCGATAATTTTTTGCCGACTGTTCCGGTGTCCAGACACCATCGGAGTTGGTTGTATGGCTATGCAGGTTTCCTTTATACCATCTTTTCATGACAGTATTTCACCTCCAGGTCTACTTCAAACATCCTCTTCCACGGCATTGCTGCTTTGGTGATTATCAGCCGGTCCGCAATGGATGGCAATGTTTTTTGTGCAAAAGTCTGCAATTCCTGTTTTACCTGATCACTGACAATCCCCTGCGTCTCCTTTACATCAAAATAATTCATACCCGAAGGAAGCTGTTCCGTTACATGCCCCCTCACGACACTGCAGTAACCGCCATCCTCCAGATAGCGCTCCACAAGGAAATTGTCATGTTGTTTACTTTTTCCGTTGTAAAGCATATCAACCGCCTCTGCAATGGCTGTGCCAATGGTATTTGCCGAAGTATTCCATCCTGCATACCCACCAACCTGCATTAACAGCTGATTCTTATCCAACAAATGAATAAACATAATATCCCCGCCATTGGCATATGCATTATCTGCAATGGATACAATCTTATGTTCCTTGATTCGTTCCTTCAAAAACTCAATCATTTCCGGTAAATTACGCTGTTCATACCATTTTTTATGATTTATGAGCTGTCCTGCCGCTTCCTGCATCTGTTCGCCCGGAGCTGTTACTGCAAGAATAAAATCTGCCTGCTCATAACTTTCCGTCTGCTGACATCCCGCTGACAAAATATGATATTTGAGTGTTTCTGCGAGTGGCAGCCCCTCATACAGCGGCACAATATCCCTTGCCTTTTCTACTGCATATTTGACATACACTTTTGGACATTTCCCATGCATCACATTGATCATCCGGGAAACCAGTGTCAGTTCTACTTCATCCGCACCCGGATAAACCAGCACCTTGTCTACCATATCATATTCCCTTACTTTTTCACGGATACTCGACTGATCCATCGCAGCGTAACCATATGCTGCGGAATCATCCTGTGGAATGACCAGCGCATCAATCCAGCCATCTCTCAGATACTGTAATGTCTCCACGTTCATAAAGCGGTTTGTCTCACGTCTGCCAATATAATCATTCAGACATTTCTGGTCGATCTTATCCATCAGTTTGGATAACTGTACCTGACTTTTTATTCCAAGTCTGCTTTTATGAATAACTACCCCAGCATCATGGATTTCTTTTCCATACCTCTCGTAATAGTCCGGTTCTTCATCATTGCTGGAATAATTCGGACAACGCATAATTACCTGAAACGCATAGATCAGCATATTTGGATTTTCTTTTCTGATCTCCCGGATCAATTCCATGCGGGAAAGCAATGTTTCTTTCGTCTCATGATGAATCCGGGAGGGAATCAGACCTCCATAGAGCAGTGTATCCACTGACAAAATCAAGCCATCTGCATCTTTACATTCTTTTCTCAGGAAAGAGGCCAGTTTATCCAGATCTGCCGGCAGCTTCTTGTTTCCCAGCGTCTCAGGCCTTACAATATTAAAATCTTCATTCAAAAATAATCGTTCCGGGAAAAACATATTACATGGCCGCTCATCCAGCGGAACTATTACTATCTTTTTTTTCAATGCTATAATCCTCTCAGTTTTGTCCCATTCCTGTTTGTATACACCCTATAATTCCATATACGCAGCACGGTATGTCCGCGCTGCATAAAAGTCAAACTGACCATAAAATGCTTTTAAAATTGTCCAGTCAATATTAACGGTCTCTACGCCAAGTTTCCGAAGCTGACAAAGTGACTGATGCAGTATATAATCTCCCACATGATGTCCCCGGATTTTTTTAGCAATGCCGATCGGTCCAAGTCCGCCACGACCATTTGGTTGCTGTCTGGCATCTTTTTCTACTGTCAGCATACAATATCCTATCAGCTCTGAGCGATCCGGTGTCCAAAGCATTATAATCTCTTCCGGTGCTTTTCCATGCTGCAATGCTGTTCCTGCCTCATACTCCCATCTTCCTGGAAACTCCCGGTCCAGAAAACCAAGTAATGCCTCCTTTTCTCCATGATAACAATCTGTCACACAGATATCATGCCATGGAGTTTCATCAAATTCTTCGATTTTCGCATTATCTGTCAGGCTTCCCTCCAGGTCATAATGATCCTCTCCGTTGAGTGTAAATCCAATTCTTTGAAAAAATCCACACTTCTGCTTATTCGGAGCCGGAATTCCGGAAAAGAAATTTGCAAAATCCTGTCCCAGAAAAACTTTATGTATTCCTTTTTCTCGCAATTGCTGCAAAGTTTTTTGCAAAAGCAGTGTTCCATATCCACAATGTTGGTATCTTTTTGCAACACCGCAAATGGAAATCCATGCTGTATCCGGATACAATTGCTGATTCCCTGATAGTTTTACACCGGAAAAGCCAATCAGTATATTATTTTCCACATCGCGCATGCAAACACTTGTGGACATGTCAAATTCAGGATCTTCAAACAGATGACTCCGTAGTTTTTCCGGTGTCACAAAATATTCAGGTGCAAATATCTCTTTGCATATTTCAGCTACATCTGCCTGATCCCCCGGTTTCATCTGCGAATACTCAACTGCATTTGCATATTTCCACCAATTATCTTTCACAAGATAGGACAGATCAAACAACATGCACCCGGCTGAATGTTCCATGCACATAGCAATTGCCTGTGAAATTTTTTGTGGTGTCTCTCGATACTGATCCAAAAACAGGGAATCCACAATTGTTGTTGCATTTCCTGCCACATGTTCTGCCAGCCTGGCGGCTCCTTCCACGCTGTACCAATCTGCTGGTTTTTCGTTCTTTTCCGCCTCTGATACGGTGACATCCTCATAATAACAGCCGGAAAGTAACGTATCAATTTCTCCTGCATAAGCTGTCTGCTGCAATTTTGCTTTATCACACCAGGGAAATTCATTTCCTGCATATGTCTGGTCTGCCCAATTGACGCCTACCTGATAGTACAGCGGATACCAGGATCCCGTATAATCACAGAATTCCACATCGGGATACTCCCGCAGCATTTGTTTTACTTTGACTATAAAATCATGTATGATCTGCATACGCCAGGTGATAAAAGTACCAAAATACCTGCCCGGTTTTTCCTGATACCCATTTTTCGTCTGTACAATGGTATACATATCCTCCGGCCATCTTTCATCCGATATTCCACTATATGCTTCCCATTTTTTTCTGCTCTGTTCACTGAAATCCGTACTTAATCCAACATAACGCACACGATCCAGCACAATGCCGTCCGGATGATAAGTATCCACAAATTCCTTCAGCAATGCAAGAACATAAGCCTGAACTTCCTCATTTCCCGGATTTAAAAAAATTTCTCCAAAATCATCAATACTTCCCACTGTATGCAGATGATCCGCTGCTGACTGCTTTCGGATGACTGGTTTTCCGTCTGCATCCAGACCATATACTTCACAGGCAAAACCATCTTTTTTAATTCCTGGCATATCCGGATGTGGGTTTTTCCCATTTCCTGCCGCAAAAGTGTCAAATGCAGCATAACATTTCATTCCCAGATTTTTTATGATGGAAAAACATTGCTTGACATAATCATACGCAGGCAGAAATGTCTTATCGTATTTTGAATAGTGCGGTGCAATCTGGCTTGGATACAAAGAAAAACCTGTTGTATCTTTTACACTTAAAATAATTCCTGTCATACCGACTGCCCGGCATTTCTTCATTGTTTCTTCAAATTTTACAGCATCAAGAATCCATTCCTTATTTGCTGTAATCTCCACCCACACATCATATCTTTTTTCCATTGGTTTACCCCTTCACTGCACCACTGACAGCTTCAATATAATTTTTCTGACACATCATAAATACCAGCAATACTGGAATAATTGAAATCACAGTTCCTGCTGCCACGTAACCAAACTTATAGCTGAAAGAACCATTCAGATACTGCAAAGCTGTAGCCAATGGATATTTTTCCGGATCCTGCAAAACAATAATTGGCCATAAGAATGCATTCCAGTTTCCAATAAAATCAAAGATGATAATTGTGGAAATACTTGGCATAATTCCCGGAATCATAATAGTTGCCCAGGTACGCAGTTCTCCGGCACCATCAATCTTTGCGGCTTCTATAAGTTCCTTTGGAATTCCCAGATAAGCCTGTCGAAGCAGGATAATACTAAAGGTCTTTACAGAAGTAGGAAGAATGACACCAGCATAGGTATTTAACAAATGCATCTGTGAAATCGTAAGGTAATTAATAATCATACCTGCTGCCGCCGGAATAATCATGGTTGCAACAAGCACTCCAAAAATAAGATTTTTGCCTTTAAATTCCATTGTTGCCAATGGATACGCACACATCGCAGAAAATACAACATCAATTACAATACCAACAACCGTAATTATCACAGTATTTCCTACATATTTTCCAAGATTCATATATCTTATCACCCCTGTGTAATTTGACAGGGTGAAATTTTTCAATGAAAAATGCAAATCATAAATATTTGCGCCAGTCCTCAAAGATGATAACACCAGCCAGATAAATGGACCTGCACACAGAATTGCCACCAGTGCAAGCACAAGGTAGGTAGAGATCCGGCTGGCAATATCGTTTCTTTTTTTTATACGTACAGCTTCATTACTCATTGTTCGTCATACCTCCCCGTTTTCCATAAACAAATACGATAATGCTAAGCATTGTTGTAAGAATTCCCTGAATTGCACCGATTGCTGCTGCATACCCAAACTGAAAATCCCCAAATGCTTTGGTATATGAATAGTAGTTAATAACCGTTGTCGCATTATTTGGTCCGCCTTTTGTTAAAACAAATACAACATCAAAGACACCAATTGCAGAAATAACAGAATTTAATGAACACAGCCAGACATATGGTTTCAAAAGAGGAATTTTAATTTTAAAGATTGTCTGGAGAATGTTTGCTCCATCAATCTGTGCCGCTTCTGTTAATTCCTGTGGAATTCCCTGTAATCCTGCAAGATACATCATCATATAATATCCGAGTCCCTGCCAGACAGTAATAAACATCAGACACGGCATTGCCGCATATTTGCTGTTCAGAAAACCAAGCGGCTGTTTGATCCAGCCCCAGTCGGACAGCATGGTATTGATAATTCCATGTGTATCGAAAATAAATCCCCACATAATAGAAACCGCAACCATGGAAGTTACAACCGGAATATAAAATAATGTACGGAAGACATTAATTCCCGGTAACTTCTGATTGACCAGAAGTGCCAGTAAAATGGATAATATCTGTATAACCGGTACAATCACCACGAATATAATAGAGTTTTTCATGGAAATAATGAATTCACGATCATGAAATGCCTGTATAAAATTTCCAAAACCGACAAATTTCGTCTGTCCCAAAACCGAGTAATCAAAAAACATTAAAACCAGACTTCCAATAATCGGAATAATCGTAAACAAAATTAAAATGACCAATGCAGGTGCCATAAACGCATAGGCTTTTAAGCCCTCTCTCATCTTTCTCCTGCTCATTTTTCCTGCTTTCTGCACCATGGAATCTCCCTTCTGGAAACAATTCCCCGGACAAAGCCGGGGAATATTTTCCTATTTTATTACTGCTTTAACAGCTTATTTACATCCGCTTCACCCTGATCCAGTGATTTTTGGATATCATCACCATTTACAATGCATGCCTGATAAACTTTATTAACTGCATCCTGAATGTTCGACTGATTAGCAACACCAAGTGAGAAATCTTTTGAAGTCTGGCTTGCTTCTGCTGACATAGCACTTGCCTGTCCCTCCAGTGTTTCTGTATCAGAGGTAAAGTAAGAATCCTGACTTGCCTTTGTTGTAGAAGGGAAAATAGATACCTTCTTACAGAATGCCAGCTGATTTTCATCATTTGTGATATAATTTGCAAACTTGATGGCTTCCTTCTGATTCTCGCTCTTTGACGGAACAACCAGATTCATCAACGGATTACGGCTCAGACCGGTAGCACCTGTCAGTGGCTTGGAAACAGCAATTGTCTTGTAAATATCCGGTGCCTCATCCTTGATACGTGAAAGAGAAGATCCGGAAGAACTTACGATAGCCAGTTTGCCGGACTCAAACAGTTTCAGTGATTCATCCCAGCTTCCCCAATTATTCTTCGGAATCACACCCTGATCCGTATACTGCTTATACTCTTTTAACAGATCTGCAGTTTCCTGTGTATTAAACGCAGCTACAGTTCCATCTGAACTTAATATATCTATGTTTTCTTCAAACAGAATGTTAAAAAATTCATCCGGCTGGAACAGGTAAGCCCCTGTTTTTTCATAGAACTCTTTGGACATCTTTAATGCCTCATCAAAAGTTTTCGGCACCTCCATGCCTGCCTTCTCAAACAGATCCTGATTATAAAACATAATATCCGGAGATGCATACCAAGGAAAAGCATAAACAGAATCACCTATCTTTGCAGAATCCCAAAGATCCTTGATATAAATACTCTTCTGATCTTCTGTTGCTTCTTTATTTAAATCTGTCAGGGCTCCCTGTCCTGCCAGTGTTAATGTCATCTGTGTATTTAAATTAACAACATCCGGGGCTGTACCACCAGCAACTGCTGCTACCAGTTTAGACTGTACATCCGCATACGGAATATCTGTCCAGTTGATTTTTACCCCTTTGTTTTCTTCTTCGTATTTACTAATCAAATCATTAAAAAAGTCTCCAAATGTAGCCTTTAAGTCAATGGTCCAGAAATCCAGGGTTACATTTTTTGAAGATGACTTGTCTGCACTCTGCTTTCCGCTTTCTCCGCCATTTCCACATCCAACCAGCATGGAAACAGCCATTGCTGCACATAACACTACACTTAATAATTTTTTCTTCATACTTTTTCCTCCCTTATATTTTTGATGGTGAAACAATATCCGTCCACAAGTTATAATTCAAACTTCTGATCTCATTTTGCTCAAAATAATGAAATGCTTTCTGTGGTTCATTGAGTTCTGCAATCACGGAAATCTCTTCCCTCAAATATGCATTTAAAATTTCCTGTACATCTTTGAGTCTCTGCAATAGTCCACCAATCCGTACCGTCTGTACTTCAAATCCAAAACTTTTGTTTTCAAGATTCCACTGTGTTCGAAAACTTTGATAAAAATTCTGCAGTCTCTGCAATAGCACCGGAATTTGCGTATTGGCAATCTCATATAATGCATCCTTGTCTTCCTGGCTATACGCCAATCGGATTTTCTTTCCAAGATCTGCTTTTTTCTCCAACACAAGGCACAAATTTCTGGCAGTTTCCATCAAATAGAAAAACGGGCTTTCCTTCGGTAGTTCTCCCAGAAATTCTGCTGTTTTTCCGAATTTTTCTGCTGTATCTTTCCGGATAACAGAATCAAATGTTCCGATCAGCGGATCATTGTAAAGCAGATATTTGCTTGCATTATTATGTGTTGATCCATCCTCTATATATGGATTCACATCATCCAGTCTCAAAAATTCCTGTAACTGATATCCAGTCAATAACCGGAAAGCATTCTCACTCATCCTGCTTCCATAGGCGATCTGTGCATCTGCGAAAAATGTAGGAAGAACACTAAAAGCACTGGCTTCTGCCCCGTCATCTCCCCAGCAGGTAATTGTCACAGAATCAACCCTGTTCTTTTTACACGCAGCAAGCGCGGCCTTTCCCGCCTGTATACTATAGCGGTTGTGCGGAATAAAACCGGTCCACTTCCATGCACCCCCAACAAATGCGGTTCTCTCTGTCAGCTGTTTATGCCGACGGATCATCTCATCGTAATGTGCTTCGTCTGTGGAATAATAATCCCAATATCCAATTTCCACTTCCTGCGGTATATGTATACCCCTGAGTTTTTCTACATCATTTTCATAATACGCACCATGAAAAGCCAGACGGAAAAACATATCACTCCACATCTGTACCGTAAATCCATATTGTTTGCAAATGGAAAGCACCATCTCGAGATGTCTCTGCATAATTTCCTGACGATTCCGGTATCCGTGCTGATCCAGATATTTACCTAAACCAACCATATGTGCTTCGTCCATGCCGATATTAATTTTTTTTGAAGAAAAATTCTTCGAAACGGTACGAATCAGATGTTCAAGCAATGTCTTTGTCCTTGGATCTTCCGCAAGCAGAATGTCATCTGTATCTATGATCTTTTGATATTCTTCATATCTTACAATCTGATTAAGATGTGCAAGTGTCTGAATAAATGGGCGGAGTTCGATACCAAATATTTCTGCATAAGCATCTGCCTCTTTCAATTCCTCACATGTCAGTGCTCCACGCATATATCCAAAATACGGTTCTTCTTCTACCTGTATGGTATCTTCCATATAAAGACCAACAAAACCATACCCCAGATAGGCAGCCATACGGATCAATGTTTTAATTGTTTTCATACGAAGCACTGCGTTTCGTGAAACATCAAACATCATACCAAATTCATCAAACGCACAACATTCTGTCACATCCGTCTTTTTCTCTGCTGCGATCACATACAACAATGCTCTGCATAACTGTGGAAATGTATGATAGGCAATCCGACACTTTTCTGATTCAAATGTGATCTGATAGCCGTTCTCCTGCTGTTTTTGAATCTCTAATGCCACTCCATGATCAACATCAAAATATGGCTGTAGCTCTATCGCTTCTGTAAGCATTTTCTTTACATTTTCTTCACAATCACACAGATAAACTCTCATATCCTTATTCCCCCTTTCTGTTTTTTTGTATTATAGCAACTGTTTTTTCCCAATACAACAAAATCGCCCCTTTCTGAAAGTACAATCCGGGCATCTTCCCATCCACGGAAACTACTTTCAACAATCACACTCTCTTTCCTGCTGTATGCAATAATATACGGCTCCTACCATACCTGCCTCATTCTTCAATGCAGCTGCACAGATTTCAAGATCTTTTGCAAAATTTGGCATCACATGTTTCATCACATATGATCTGACAGGAGCAATAAAAAGATCTTCCTGTGCAGAAACTCCTCCGCCAATTAATATCTGCTCTGGATTAAACATATGCACAAATCCAACAAGCGCTGAAGCAATCACCTCTATCCATTCCTGCAGGATTTTCTGCACCACCACATTTCCTGTCGCTGCCTGTGCAAAAATCCATCGTCCATCAACTGGTGTATCTGCTGCCCCTGCAATCGCACCTTCCTGTATTGCCCAACGGACTTTTCGTACCAGTGCTGAAGTTGATCCATAATGCTCAAGACATCCCCGATTTCCGCAAGTGCACATTTCCCCTTCATACTGCACCGGAATATGTCCAAGTTCACCCGCAAATCCACTTGCTCCGAGCAAAATCTTTCCATTCATGAGAATGCCGCCACCTACACCTGTTCCAATCGTGACAACGACAACATCTTTTTTGCCCTTTGCAGCACCAATCCACGCTTCCCCAAGAGCCGCTGCATTCGCATCATTAAGCACTTCTGTCGGAATATGGAATTCCTGCTCCATCACCTGTCGAATCGGGCTGTTGATCCAGTTTTTAATATGTCCTGCGGTTCCTTCGACCACTCCTTTTTTTGTAGAGATTGCTCCCGTTGCTGACACCCCGATTCCTGCATATTCAGAAGCATTCTCACGATATTTTTCCAAAAAATTATGGCAGCTCTTCACTACCGTCTGCAAAATAGGTGTTTCATATCCATCAAAATTTACGGCATAAGTTTCTGTTGCATGAATCGTGCCATCTTCATCTACACTTCCAATCTTTACTGCCGTTCCTCCAATATCAATTCCAATATACTTTTTTTTATTCATCTTTATCCTCCGTGTGTTCCCCTTTTGCACGAATAGCAGACAGGGTTGCCTTATATTTTTGTGTTTTAAAGTAAGAATCATTTGCAAAATAATAAGAGTATAAAACATCCATAATTGCTAAAATCGAAAATTGCGGTGAAATTTTTGTTCCTGTATCCAGATTTTTTAATGCTGCTACCTGAATTACTTCCTGCGATTCCTTTGCAACGGATGACCCGGAAACTGCTGTCATGCATATAATACTTGCACCTCTGCTTTTGGCGATCCGAATACTTTCTAACACTTCTGCCGTTTCCCCACTTAACGTAATGGCAATCACAAGTGTTTCCTCCCCCGCCAGTGCTGCACCTATCTTCATCATATGGGAATCTGTAACTGCATTAACATCCATCCCGATACGCATGAAACGCAGCTGGAATTCTTCCGCTGCATAACCGGAATTTCCGATTCCAAAAATCAGTACACGTTTACTGATGTTAAGCATTCCCGCCACCCGCCGGACCTGCTCCTCATCAAGAATCCGAAAATTTTCCTGTAACAGTTTCTGGTACGAATTTTGTACGCGGCGCGCAAACAATCCGACATCCTTTTCTATTCCCTCGCTTTTTTGTTCAAATTTTAAGTCTCTTTCATAAGAAAAAATAAATTCCCGATATCCTTTATATCCGCACTTCTGGGAAAACCTTGACAAAGTAGCCTCAGATACATACAGCACACGGGATATATTTTTAGAAGAAAAATCCATATCATCTTTATTACCAATAAAAAAATCTGCCACACTGCGTTCAACCGCTGTCATTTTTTTATAGGATGCTTCTATTGTCTGTTTTGTCTCATTTTGAAATGAGATCATATAATCATCGTTCATCTGTTCTCCACATCATCATCTGTTCCATATATCTTTCCACATATAACGCAATTTCCTGCTGCGTCCTGGCACCCGGATGCCCATCTGTTCCCATGCCATTGACCGGATTCTGCAACGGAAGCTTCAGAAACTCTGTGCCACATCGCTGCGCGGTTTCCTGTACTTTTTCACATAATGTCTGTTCCATCAGACCATAAAGCAGAAGTATTTTCGCATCAGCAAAAACCTTCTTCAGCTGCTGTATAAAATCCGTATATTTTTCTACAAACGCACGCTCGCGGGAAGGAATCTGCCTCACATAACTTGCATCATTCGTCCCCAGATTACACACGATCAGATCTGGAACTTCGTTTTGTATATAGGGAAAAATTTCGGGAAGAATGTTTTTCGTATAAGGTGTATCCTGCTCCGGGGCAATCCAGCGGGATAATACCCCATTCCCACTATATGCAACAATCCTGCTGTCTGCATGAAGCATCTCTGCTGCCTGATATGCATAAGTTTTAGTCACATCTTCATCCGCTGTCCGGAATGTGCTAATCCCATTTATTCCATCCACTCCATATCCAGCGGTAAGCGAATCTCCTATGAAAAGCAAATGGCGGGATGGAATTGCATCTCTTGTAACCGGGGCATCCGTAATAAGATTTGTGATCCACACATTGCCATATTGTTCTTCCGTCAGTTTCACCAATCGGATCCTGACGGTTTCGGCTGATTCCTGCTGGTAAATTATATATTTTCTCTTTCCCGGCACTGCCCGGATTTTTTGCCGGAACTGCTTTTCGTCATTTATAAAAACCCCCATAAATGCATCTTCCTGTGCTGCAATGCTCTGTGCCGCCATTTCCACGGTAACAACGCTTGCTGCCGTTACAAATGCAATCCCAGATGCAGACCAGCAAAGGTGTAACCCTGACGGTTCTTTGTTTGTAATTCCCAATATTCTCACTTGTTCCCACCATACCATTTTCTCCACTTATGCCTGCCTTTTTTATTTTACATGCAATTATAGCGAATCTGCCTATAAAATACAATCTTTAGTCGTAATTTCTGAAAGTAGTTTCCGCAATAGTTCCTATACTTCCCTATATTTCCGTTTTCACTCCATTTTTTGATAGTTCTTTCCGTTTTCTTCAAAGATATAGCTTTTTTGGGTTTTTAATTCTATAATTATTCTCAAATAAACGAGAACCATAACAAGGAGGACATTTATGAGAATCTACAAAACAAAAAATTATGATGAAATGAGCCGCAAGGCAGCAAATATTATCTCCGCACAGATGATTTTGAAACCAGAATCAGTACTTGGTCTCGCCACAGGTTCCTCGCCAATTGGAACTTATAAACAGCTCATCAATTGGTATAAAAAAGGGGATCTGGATTTCTCGCAGATCCACAGCATCAATCTGGATGAATACAAAGGACTTGACGCATCCAATTCGGAAAGCTACGCTTATTTCATGCGTCACAATCTTTTTGATCATGTAAATATCAAACCGGAAAATACCTATATTCCAAATGGTATGGAAGAAGATGTTGATAAAGAATGTACCCGTTACAATTCCATTATCCACCAGCTTGGCGGCATTGATTTACAACTTCTTGGTATTGGTAACAATGGACATATTGGCTTTAATGAACCATCCGATACATTTGCAAAAGAAACCCACTGTGTAGAACTGACAAAAACAACCATTCAGGCAAATGCCCGTTTTTTTGATTCCATTGATGAAGTTCCTACTCACGCATATACAACCGGAATCAAAAATATTATGGAGGCAAAACATATCCTGTTAATCGCAAATGGAGAAGGAAAAGCAGATGCCCTGTATCAGTCCCTGTTTGGTCCAATTACTCCCCAGGTGCCCGCATCCATACTGCAGCTGCACGATGATGTTTCCATTGTTGCCGATGAAGCTGCACTATCACGTATCATTGAAAAAAATCTTATTTAATATTTATTGCTTTTGTAAAGGAGTTCCTTATGATTATAAAAAACGGACTTGTCTGGGAAGAAAGCGGATCTTTCCTGACAAAAGATTTGCATATTGATAGCGATACCCATCGCATCGCAATGGATTCTGCTGATACGGCAGATGACACCATTATTGATGCATCCGGTCTGTATGTAATTCCAGGACTTGTCGATATCCATATTCACGGTGCTATGGGATGTGATTTCAGTGACGGCAGCGCGGAAGGACTTTTAAAAATTGCAAAATATCTTCGTTCCTGCGGCGTAACAGCTTTTTGTCCAACCTCCATGACTTTACCGGAAAACCAGTTGCTGACAGCCTTTGCATCGACGCGCGAAATTCCAGATGACAATAGCCATGCTTTTATCGCAGGAATCCACATGGAAGGACCATTTCTCTCTCCTGAAAAAAAAGGTGCACAAAAAGCAAGCTATCTTCGCGCACCGGATATCGATATGTTCCGACGTCTTTCCCAGGCATGCGATAACAAAATCCGCATCATTACGATTGCACCGGAACTTTCAGGCGCGGATGCTTTTATCCGGGAATTTCATTCCCAGCTGACCATCTCCCTCGGTCATTCCACGGCATCCTATGAAATTGCCCAAAACGCTTTTGCTGCGGGAGCCAGTCATGTCACGCATTTATTTAATGCCATGCCACCATTGCATCACCGGAATCCAGGTATTATCGGTGCAGCCACTGACTGCCCACATGCCATGGCCGAAATAATTTGTGACGGCATACATATCCACCCATCTGTTATCCGGAATACCTTTCGTATGTTTGGCGAAGACCGCATGATATTGATCAGTGATGCCATGCGTGCCACAGGTATGGACGATGGAACATATGAACTCGGAGGACAACCTGTAACGAAAAAGGGACGGCTCGCCACCTTAAAAGACGGAACTATTGCCGGTTCAGCAACAAACCTTTTTGACTGTATGAAAAATGCAGTAAATTTTGGCATTCCACTTGCTGTCGCTGTCAAAGCTGCCACCTACAATCCGGCAAAAAGTATCGGGTTAGAACATACCATCGGCACTCTTGCGCCTGGTGCAAGAGCTGATGTCCTTCTCCTTGATTCCGATCTGAACATTGTTCGTATCATATAAACCCCTGTTGTAAAAACGCCCGGCAAGTAGGAACCTGCCGGGCATTTTCTTATGTACTCTGTAATTTCTATCTCGGGTCCGGACGATGCTTCATATCACGGATCGGAATATTAGCAACAAGTGCCGGTACCGTTCCGTTATTGGAATCGGACTCTGTCTCGGTGATTTTTACATCAAGCGCCTCCGCATCAATATCCATGTAACGTGAGATCACTTCAATAATGTCATTCTTCATCATCTCCATCATCTCGGAAGAACAGTTGGCACGGTCAGAAACCAGCACCAGCTTCAGGCGGTCTTTTGCGACGTTGCCGGAAGTCTTTTTCTTAAATAAATCCATTATTCCCACAATAAGTACCCCCCTCTAATTCTTCTTAAAGATATCTTTTAATTTTTCCAATACCCCCTGCTTCTCATTCAGGTTCAGGAATGGAACTTCTTCTCCCATAATACGATGACAGATATTAGAATATGCTTTTCCTGCCAGACAGTTGGTTCCAACCAGTGGCTCACCACGGTTTGTGGAAATAACAATCTGCTCATCATCCGGCACGGCCCCGATCAGGTTCACAGCCAGGATATCTGTTACATCATCCACGGTCATCATTTCTCCGCGCTTTACCATATCCACACGCAGACGATTGACGATCAGGTCAATTTTCTTCATTTCATTGGCTTCCAAAAGTCCTACAATACGGTCTGCATCACGGATGGCAGATACTTCCGGTGTCGTAACAACCAGTGCACGATCCGCACCTGCTACCGCATTCTTAAATCCCTGCTCGATACCGGCCGGGCAGTCCAGTAAAATATAATCAAATTCTTCACGAAGTTCATTGATCAGTGCAACCATCTGCTCTGGTGTCACTGCATCCTTATCTCTGGTCTGTGCAGACGGAAGAAGACATAATTCCGGATATCTCTTATCCTTAATCAGTGCCTGACGGATACGGCATTTTCCTTCCACAACATCTACCAGATTGTATACAATACGATTCTCCAGACCCATAACCACATCCAGGTTACGCAGTCCGATATCGGTATCAATCATTACAACTTTCTTGTTTAACTGTGCAAGACCTGTACCAATGTTTGCTGTGGTTGTGGTCTTACCTACACCACCCTTTCCTGATGTGATAACGATTACTTCGCTCATGAAACTTATTCCTCCTACGTCCCTAAATGTTATTTAATATATTTTTGGTGATTGGCTCAATATAGATATTTCCATCTCTTGCAATGGCGATCTGTGCTTCCACTTCCGGTGTCTTTGACCGGCGGAGTGTACGACGTTTCGGTTCCGGCTTGTCCGGACTCTTTGCGATCAGATCCCCAATCTGAATCTGAATCGGCTGCATATCCAGCGCAAAAATAAAGCAGTTACGATCACCCATACATCCTGCCTGTGCGTTACCTTTTAATGCCCCAAGAATCACAATGTTTCCCTGGGAAATAATTTTGGCTCCCGGATTGACATCGCCAATGATCGTGACACTCGATTCACTCGAAATCACCTGTCCCGACCTTAAAGTGCCACGATAAAACTGCTCCGGCCCGTTTCCTGCTGCGGCATTCTCATACTGCTGCTGTACGGCATCGTAAAACGCCTCGACCTGTTCTTTCATGACAGCTTCCTGTCTTGTTCCATTTTCAACGATACACAGGATTTCAATCGATGTGTTGCTTTCAATTGCTGAGATGATCTGCTGTTCTTCCTCTTCCGAAAGTTTTCTTCCTTCAAAGGACAATGCCAGTTTTGCATTTTTAAAAAATGTACTGGATGCTTTGAACTTTTCGACAACATCCTTCAATAACTCATCAAACCCAATCTCCGGGTCTAAGACAAGATTAATTCCGTATTTATTACTTTTTATCGTAACAGATTGTGACATGGTAACCTCCAATTTCATTATTAAAATGAAATCCATCAATTGTAATTATACCTGTTTGCGGCAAATACGCAAGCATTTTCGCTTTATTTGAACGATTTAAAAAAACCTGTCCTTCCTGTGATTGTATTTCTTTCGTTTCTTCTCACGAAAACGCATTTTATCATTTTTTTTCGTTTTTATCTGATGACGGATCACATAAAAATTATCATATGCCCGTTTTGCCAGAAACAACAGAACCACTGCTGCGACAATAACCACTCCCGCAACAATGAGCCATGCAGGATCGATCCGTATGACACGTTCATTTTTCTTCTGCCCGCTATCGGTATTGACGTAATAATTATCTTTTACCTTTGCTCCGGTTTTTACTATATCCACACTGCCGACCTCATGACCGGCATATGTGTATGCAAGCCTTGCAACTTTCTTTTTTCCTTTTGCAGATTCTGTCTTTTTATAGGATGCATCGGAAAACTGTGCTCCTTTTGGCATAATGATATAAGCATCCTCATCCAGCTTTACATAAGGTTCACTGTTGTTCAAAACCCCGTAATTTTTTCCGTTGTCCTTTGCCAGACCCGCATCGTTTTCCGAAATATTCAGCGCCTGGAAATTTTCAAAACAGTAATCAAATAATTTTCTGGTATCCGTATAATGATCCGGTGTTGCCGCATCCATCACCACACACACCAGAGTAATTCCGTCTTTCTCCGCAAAAGACACCAGAGTATTATTCGCCACTGTCGTGTAGCCGGTTTTTCCGCCAGTACAGTATTTGTACAAATGAGAGCTGTCCCCGCGAAACGGGTAGATCATTTTATGGTGATTGTGACACGGATATTCCGCCTTGCATTTATTGGTCTTCGGAAGTGTATAGCTTGGACTGCCTGCAATCATCCGGAACGTCTCGTTTTTGTATGCCTCTGCGGAAATCAGTGCCATATCATACGCGCTGACCCAGTGATCTTCATCCGGCAGACCATTACAGTTATTGAAATGCGTATCCGTACATCCCAATTCCTTTGCACGCTTATTCATCAGGTCAATAAACGTCCGGTAATCACCACCCAGTTTCTGCCCCACATGCTCCGCAACCGCATAAGCACATTCATTGGCAGACTCCAGCATAACCGCATACAGACACTGCTCCATCGTCAGTTTTTCTCCAAGATTCCGGGCAATATGGGAAGTATCTCCCTCATTTTTAAATACCGCATCCGCAGAAAACGTAACGACCTCATCCATATCACAGTTTTCGATTGCCAGAAGAACCGTCATGATCTTTGTGATACTCGCCGGATAATGTTTCTCGTGACTCTTCTTTTCATATAAAACGGTGCCGGTATTGACTTCCATCACAATGGCACTTTTGGACTGCGTTTTTACCCCGTCCGGCCAGTACTCATCTGCACGCACAGACAACGGTAACATGAGTAAAACCGTGCATACGGCAAGAAAAAATGCTGTTACACGGGTGTATTTTTTTATTTTCATAAGGCTCCCCAATTCTTGATTTTCTTATATTTATAATACCATTATTTCCATAATCGTTCAATTTTTATTTGCCGAACGGACGAAATTTGTATATAGTAATAGTATTCTTACAGTTAGCAAAACTGAATTTATCTTTTCCAAGGAGAAATTACTATGAGACTAAGAAATATACCGGGTGCCAATGAAGCTGTGGCAGCCAGCCCATATTGTATACAGAATGCGGCAGAACACCGCGGACAATGGCATGCCTTTTTTGAAAATGACCATCCGATCCATATCGAAATCGGCATGGGAAAAGGCAGATTTCTGATGGATCTTGCTGCGTTACATCCCGAAATCAATTATATCGGCATCGAACGTTACACCAGTGTACTGCTGCGCGCAGTCCAGAAAATGGATACCCTGCAGCTTCCAAATGTTCATTTTCTGTGTGAAGACGCCGCAAAACTTCCGGAAATTTTTGCACCGGAAGAAGTTGACCGGATCTATCTGAATTTTTCCGACCCGTGGCCAAAGGACCGCCATGCCAGACGCCGACTGACTTCCCATGAATTTTTAGACCGCTATGACCAGTTTCTTGCAGCCGACGGACGGCTGGAATTTAAAACAGACAATCAGGACCTGTTTACGTTTTCTCTCGAGGAAATCGAAACTTCCGACCGCTGGCATCTTAATGCCTCCACCCGTGACCTGCACCATGATCCATCCATGAATGAAGGAAATATCATGACCGAATACGAAGAAAAATTTTCTTCTAAGGGCAACCCGATATGTAAACTGATCGCCTCCCGCTAAGGAGGCGGTTTTTCCGTTATCCTACTTTCCCAAAATCCGCCGGTTTCTGTACTTCCGGTACAGCCGATAACAAAACCGTGCTTCTTCCTGTGAAATCTCTTCTTCGGAAAAGACCGCTTTCTGCACAATGCACAGATACTTCTTCCAATCCTCCGCCGGAACGGACGGATAGGTTGTCATCAGCTTTTCCAGATAGTCCGCATCGGTCTTCATGCCAAAACTTCGCTGATGTAATCCCCGGTAAATCCGCCGGTTGATCCGGTATACCGCATGACGATTCTGCCGGTTGCGCAACTCCATAAGCAATTGTTCCCGGTAAATACGCATCCATTTTGCCACAAGTACCAGCACCAGAACCGCGGCAGCCAATGTCAGACACACCGCAAAAAACACTTGCAGATCTCGCGTGTGGTTCTTTTTCCCATTATTTTTTACCGGCCGCTTTGTCTCCTTCTCCGTCATCTGACTTTCTGTCTGCTGCTGTGTTTCCATCTGTGTTTCTGACGGCGATTCGTTTTTCGTCTGCATTTGCGTCTGCGGATTCTGCTCCGCCGCATCTTTGTGCTCTTCATGCCGCTGTTTCCACGTATCGCGCAATTCCGGAGTCGTCGGCAGCTTTGCACTGTCATTCGTATAGCCCGGAGTCATTTCCACCGGCACCCATCCGATATTTTCCAGATAAATTTCCACCCATGCATGCGCATTGTAGTCCGGCACATCTGCCTGATAGCCTTTCTTTTCTTTATGAAATGCCGATGGTTCCACCACATATCCCGATGCATAACGCGCCGGAACTCCCAGACTTTGTAAAATCAGCGCACCCGCGCTGGCAAAATGCATACAATATCCCTCATGTCCGGTTTCCAGAAAATAAGCAATGGTATCTTTCCCCTGTGGGATGTGATTCAGATATAAGTTATAGGTATTTTCGTTCCCCAGCCAGTTGGCAACCTGTGTCGCAAGATTCTGCCGGATGTTGTTGGTAGTTATCTGTCTTTCTGCCCGTCCGGAATTGTTTCCATCCGTATCCGCCGGCCAATCCTCATCGTATAACCCGCCTGTTTCCATCTGATCCGCCACATAGGTGCCGTTTTCCTCATACACGCCATATCCGATACTTTCCAGAGCCAGCCTTCGTGTAATAAAATCTCCCACTGCCGGAACATCCGTGGCAAATTTACGGTATCTGCTGTCAGCATAGGCATCATACCATTGCTGCAGATCCGTATCTGTTTCTTCGTGGACCATACAAAACCTGTCAAAAACATCGCGCAGATCCGTATTTTCATCCAGTCCCTCAAAAGAAACCTTTCCCGTTGCCCTCTTTTTACGTACCACCGTATCATCCCTGAGCCAGACCTTCCCACCGGCTGTCTGCAAATCTGAAAAATAAGGCATATACGCGTTTTTTAACCCCAGTGCCCGATAGGAAATCTGATACGAAACCGTCTGTGTTTCATCCTCTGCCAGCTCACTCGAACGGATGTATTTTACAAGTTCACCGGCATTCTGCTGCATTAACATTGCAACATCACTGCGATGGTATCCCGCCTTATCCACTTCGTGCGCAAACGTTTTCCCTTCATTTACCCATGTACCGTTCTGATATGTGCCACTGGCAAATGATTTCAGATACAGTTTGCCCGCCGGGGCTTTCGATGCTTCTATCGAAAATACGGTTTTTCCGGTATAGTCCGGTGTTGTATTATCCACATGTTCCCGCGATCCCTGCAAAGTTATCCCCGAAAACGTCAGGTTTTTCACATATTCTTCCACCTGTCTCTGAAACGCATAAAACTTCGGTGACTTTTTCGGAATCTGCTTTGCCACACCGGAAAACGCATAGCTGCTCACCGAGACAAGAATCACGGCAAACACACCGGCTGCAGCATAGGACAGTAGCTGCATCCATACATGGGTACGACCGTCAGCCACCCTTACATCCATGTGCGTCCATGGTGCCGCAGACACCAGCACGGTTCCCACGAAAAAAAGTGCCATGCCACTCCAGCCCAGTCTGGCATTGACCAGAAGAGCAACCGACAACGCTGTTATATCCGGAAGCAGCAAAACCAGCCGCACACCGGTCACATATCGAAACATCAGACTTAACAGCACAACAACTGCCAATAAAAACGCCAGCATATAAGTATACCGCATCTCCGTCCCGGCCCCGGTCATATAATTTGTTCCATACTGTTTATTCCAATATGACAGATATTCCTGAAACAGCATTTTTCCGCTCTCTGTCAGTTTTCTCCGATGAAAAATTCCAAACAGTACGAGTGCCGCCGGATATCCGATTTCAAGCACAACCTTGCAGACCCTCTGATATTTTCCGGTCGCAGGAACTCCCACGATAAACAGCACAAGACTTACCAGCATGGCCACCTGCAGTTTACCAAGCGCACGGATCGGCAGCTGCCATCCGAATGCACTCCGGAAAATCGCAAGCATTGCATAAAACAGCAGTTCCACAGCAACCGCCTCACAGATCAGCCGGATACCGGTATTGCCAGACAAATATGTGGTTTTATTCCCTCTCCTGTCCTTCCTGTTCACAATACCAGCTCCATTTCTTCCAGCTTCTGTCTCCAGTTATCTCCACCAAAATCCGCAAGTGTCTGTCCATCCAGCACAAGAAAAAGCTCCGGTGTCAGTTCCAGCCTGTGTACCGGATGCTCGCAGCGATACTGCTGCTCATATCTCTGTCGCAGTGAACCGGCCGTTTCCTTCTGACATTCCATAAACTGCATCAAAAACAGATACACGCTTTCCTCATCCTCGACGCGCAACCGTTTGATTTCTGTTTCCTCCTGCCATGCCACATAATGCGGGCAGCCGACATCCATCATCGAATACACCAGATCTGCCGCAATTGTGAGAAAGGTTTCCGCATAGGCTTCCCTGCTGCGCCTCATATGCCGGCCTTTTCCTGCCATCTGTGGCAGCATGTCCAGCAAAAATACCACCGCACAGGCAAGCGGCTGACTGTCCTCCCGCACCAGAAGCCCGTCCGATTTGGCGGAGAGTTTCCAGTGTATGCGCTGCAGGCGATCCCCCGGACGATATTCCCGCACATCAAAGATCTGGCTGACATCTGTTCCCGGCTGAAAATCATCGTAGCTTTCCGCTTCTCCGAAATATCTGCGTACCCGCTCCGACACCTGTACTGCCACCGCATCCAGTTCCGGCAGCACCTGTATATCTGCAAATCTCTTTATTTTTTTATGCACATAAAACAGACCGGTCAGATCATAAATCCGTACTTTTACAAGCTCATACTCATAACTTCCCACATGAGAAAGCACGACACGCTTTTCCATGCACTGCATTCCGCGCATCAGTCCGGCACCGTTCCACCAGAAATTTCTGGCATACCCGGCAAATGTATTTCTACAGCGCACACGGTAACGCACTTTTGCTGCCGGAAACAACATGGTCTGATCCACGGTAAGCTGTACCGTAACTTTTTTCCCTTTTTCCGCCACGGTAAGCGGAATCCTGATATCTGCCGTGATATGTCTGCAATAAATCAGCAGATACAAACATGCAAGCAGCATCAGTACCAGTTCCGCAAACCCAATCAGCCCAATCGCAATGCTTCCATAGATCAGCGCTATATAAAATGTGACAAGCGTCACCCCTGTTCCAATCAGAAAACTGCCCACGTTTATCCCCTAAGTCTTTTGTATGTTGTTGGTTTGTCCACATCCGACAGAATTTCCTGCAGGGTGGCATCGACTGTCACATGTCCGATCCGTGCCTTTGTGTTGAGCACAATACGGTGTTTTGCCACATCCGCAAAAATATCCGTCACATCATCCGGAATCACATAATTTCTTCCCTGCAAAAATGCCCATGCTTTTGCCAGCCGCACGCATGCGATCGTGCCACGGGGACTTACCCCCAGCTCAATGTAAGCATTTTTTCTGGTAGCCTCCATCAGCTGTACGATATATTTTGCAACATTATCATGCACATAAATCTGTTCCACATACTGCTGCATCTCCCACAGCTGCTCTGGAAGAAGAACCGGCTGCAGATCCTCCGCTTTCGTCATCGTTTTTCCCTGGGCAATTTCCATCTCACTCTGCAGATCCGGGTACCCCATGCTCATGCAGGTCATGAACCGATCCAGCTGTGATTCCGGAAGAAGCTGCGTTCCCGCACTGCCTTTGGGATTCTGTGTTGCAATGACAACAAACGGCTGCGGCACTTTTCGGCTCACACCATCCACCGTTACTTTGCCCTCCTCCATCACCTCAAGAAGCGCGGACTGTGTCTTTGGCGAAGTCCGGTTGATCTCATCCGCAAGAAACAGATTACACATGATCGTTCCCGGATGGTACACAAACTGTCCCGTCTCTTTCTGGTACATGTTAAATCCTACAATATCTGCCGGAAGCACGTCCGGTGTAAACTGTACACGGTGATCCAAAAGTCCCATGACGCGCGAAAAGGCGATGGCAAGTGTTGTCTTTCCCACACCCGGCACATCCTCAATCAGAATATGCCCTCCCGCAAGAATTGTAGCAAAAGCTTTGGTAATACAGGCATCCTTCCCCGCAATCGCGCGTTTGACCTCTGCCAGAACCGCGGCTGCATACTCATATACTTTCTCCATATTTCCCCCTATGGTTTCTTTCTATAATTATTTGCATTTTATATAATAAAAAAACCCCCAACGAATCACATTGTTCGTCAAGAGTTCTTTTGCCATTTGATTCAATCAAAATAAGCTTTGCGAGTGCGCGATCAGGGGTTCGAACCCTGGACACCCTGATTAAGAGTCAGGTGCTCTGCCAGCTGAGCTAATCGCGCATTTTTAAATTGTTTGTTTTGTGTCTTTCCTTAAGACAAGAGTCATTATATAATAGGAGTATTAAAAAAGCAAGCACTTTTTTTATTTTTTTTAAATTTTTTTAAAAGCATATTTGAAAGGAACAATTTAACATGAAAGTAGAAGAAAGATTACTAAAATATGTCAGCTATTGGACAACCTCCGATGAATCCTGCAGTGACATTCCAAGCAGTGAGCGTGAGTTCACGCTTGCAAAAGCCTTAAAGCAGGAACTGGAAACTCTCGGTCTTACCAATATACTCCTCACCGATCACTGCTATGTATATGCCAAGCTTCCTGCCACACCGGGCATGGAAAACTGTAAATCCATCGGCTTTATCGCTCATATGGATACCGCCCCGGATTTTTCCGGAAAAGATGTCAAACCACAGATCATTCCCAATTATGGCGGTGGCGATGTCCTGTTAAAAGGCAGTCAGAATGTTTTAAAGGTAAGCGATTTTCCATCCCTTACTTCTTTAAAAGGAAGAACACTGATCACTACAGACGGCACCACACTTCTAGGTGCGGATGACAAGGCTGGCGTTGCTGAAATCATGACTGCCATCGAAGAACTGATAGCAGAAGGCACCCCTCACGGAGAACTGTGGATCGGCTTTACGCCGGATGAAGAAGTCGGTGCCGGTGCAGATCTGTTTGACCTTTCGATCTTTCAGGCTGATTACGCGTATACGGTAGATGGCGATTACGAGGGCGAAGTGGCTTATGAAAATTTCAATGCTGCAAGTGCCGTCTTTCATATAAAGGGTGTGAATGTCCATCCGGGCGAAGCGAAAGATATTATGGTCAATGCGGCACTGGTGGGATGTGAAATTGTTTCCCGGCTTCCGGAAGCGGAAACGCCGGCACACACCAGCGGCCGGGAAGGCTTCTATCACCTGACCGACATGTCCGGCGATGTGGCAGCTGCCACCCTTTCCTTTATCATCCGCGACCACGATAAAACCATGTTTGAGAAACGTCTTCAACACCTGCGGGACATTGCAGAATCCTTTAACCAGATATACGGACCAAAGACCGTTACTCTCGATATCGAATATTCTTATGAAAATATGCTCTCTGTCATTGAGGATAAAATGGAGATCGTGGATCTGGCAAAACAGGCAATTGCCTCCGAAGGTCTGACACCGCTCTCCCGTCCGATCCGTGGCGGTACAGACGGTGCAAGGCTGTCCTTTATGGGATTGCCGTGTCCGAATCTCGGCACTGGTGGCTATGGTTTTCACGGACCATACGAACACATCTCTGTGGAAGGCATGCAGACAGCTGTCCGCATTTTAAAACATATTGCCACCCATCCCATTCGCAAATAAATGAATCTGCAAAAAACCGTCCGCAGTCTGATGAATCTCAGATTTCGGACGGTTTTGTTATTATTTATGAAGTTTTAGTTTCCCTGCATATTTGCGGATTTTGCCAGTGCAGGTTTCTGAAACATCCGAAACAGACCAATCTGTTCCAGCGCCTTCGTAATAGCGAAAAAGATCACCGAATCTATCGGCCACATAATCAGATTCTTCAGTGCACGCGCCGGAAGAATCACCATAAATGCCTGTCCATATAACACGGTCAGACAAAGCGTTGTCAGAATCACATTACAGATCAGCATAACTACAAATTTCGCTGCCAATACGCGCCATATGGTAAGCTTTTTCTTGTAAAAAAAGCAGCCATACAGGATTCCTGCCAAAATGACAACCAGTGTCAACTGCGGGCAAAATGGTCCGGTCGGTTTCATCATATACTTGATGATATCCAACGCACCATGAAAGATTCCTCCAACTACCGGTCCAAACAGATAATCAATGATACCATTTGGAATACCAGAAAAGCCGATACGGATAAACTGTCCATATTCAATGGAGAAAAATCCTAGAATGACAGCAACTGCAGCAAGCATTGCCATGGTAGTGATGGTTCTTACCGCTTTTAATTCACGGAAAGAATCGGTGAACAAAGTAACGAATTTTTTCATAAAAAAATTACCTCCTTTGCAGACCTCACCGTACTACAACTGGAGATAATATTATCTTCGGATGCAGCGGGATGCGACTCATGTACCGCAAGATTCTCTTTTCGTCCGGGTGACAACTCCCTGTTCATCCGGCACTTAACGCACATGTGTCTACTCTGCTTTAAACTATTAAATTGCAACGACCTAAGTATAACACAATGGAAAAGAAATGCAACTATTTTTTTTCATTGTATGGCATTTTTATAGCAAAACGCCATCTGTCACACGTTTTTACGTGGAACAGATGGCGTCCGTTGCCTGTTATTTTATTCTTTTCAGGTTCCCATACTTGCAAACAGGGCAGCTATCTCATCCGGGCTTAATGCCTTATTCGGATCAGCCGGTTCTTCCGGCTGAAGCGGTGCTTCTTTTACTGCTTCCGGCTCTTCAATCGGCTCGGGAATATCCTCCGGTTCCACCGTTTCTTCGACAGGTTCCCCGGCTTTATCCGCATTGTCGTCATTGCCCATATTTGCAAACAGGGCAGCTATTTCATCCGGGCTCATGGCGCGGTTTGGATCGGACAGATCCGGCATCGGCGAAAGTTCTTCCTCCGGCAGGTTCTCATCATTCGCTTCCTCAACGATCGCATCCTCCGGAATCGGGTCCGGTTCTACCAGTTCTTCTGCTTCCTCAATGGATTCTTCCGGGTCCGGCGGGATAATCTCATCCGCTGCCATGACCGGAGGCTCTTCCTCCGGCTCAAAACTCTCCCCTTCCGGTATATCCGGCAGAATCTCCGGGTCCGGCTCCATACTTTCTTCCGGCTCCGGTGAAATCTCAGGCTCCGGTTCCATACTTTCTTCCGGCTCCGGTGAGATCTCAGGCTCCGGCTCCATACTTTCTTCCAGATCCGGCGAAATCTCAGGCTCCGGCTCCATACTTTCTTCCGGCTCTGGTGAGATCTCCGGCTCTGCCGGTATTTCTTCCACATGATTCTGCGGTGCCGGCTGTGGCTCTACAGGTGTTGCCACAGGTACAGAAACCTGCGGCTGGGAAACAACCACTTTCTGACTGTTCATAATGGTCTGATTCAGGCGCAGTTCCATATCTTTCATTGCAATAATGATTTCCTGCAGCTTTGCGGCTATCTCTTTATCCTGTGAATGTTCCTGTTCTTTTCCATCCTTCTGCACCGAAGAAATTTCATCCTTACAGGCTGAAAGAATCTCGTCCTTATAAGCACCCGCAACTGTACCGAACCCATCCATTCCTTTCTGGAACGTATCAAACCGGTCGATCAGCTGTTCGTATGAATTCATCAATGCATCGGTATTCTCATGGGATCGCTTGATAATTACTTTCGCTATTCCCTTCTGTGCATTAACAATTTCCTCTGTCGGAATCTTAGATGCCTCTTCCATGTATGCAAGCTTCACCGATATTTCCTCAAAATATTTTTTCAGCATGAGATATGATGCCTTTTCCGACTTGAAAATACTCTCATACTGTTCCTCTCTCCGGGCATATTTTGTCTCATATACTGAAATCACGCCTCTGATTGCAACATACAGGCATATCAGATCTGCTGCTGCCAAAACAGCCAGAACAATAAACATCTTCGGGAAATTGACTATGGCATACAACTCTGCCATAAAAATAAACGCAAACAAAAGTATCCCGAAAATCATCTGCATCCTTGCTTTCGAATCTTTATTCTTCATATGATACCGCTCCTTCCATGAGCCCGCTATTCTAACCACTATGCAAAATAAGCTCTAGTATGTTATATTTTACCATATTGTGTCGATTCTCACAAGGTTTGTTGTTTATTTCTGCCTTCTATAATACGTCATTTACAATCTGCTCTGCTGTCAGATGATTCTCTTTTAATACCTCATTTACATCATACCGGTCAAGGAATTCTTTTTTCAATCCGTAATTATAGACTTTCATATCACTGCTTCCATAAAATCTTGCGATTTTTTCTCCGAAACCACCATTCAGGATGCCATCTTCCAGTGTAACTACCGTGTCATGGTCTGCCTTCAGCTTCTCCAGCAGTCCTTCATCCAGTCCGGTAATATAATACGGGTTGATTACCGTTGCATGAATACCTTTTTTCTCCAGCATTTCTGCGGTCTGCAGTGCCAGGAAATAAAATGTTCCGAGTCCGATCAGTGCAATTTTGCTTCCCTTTTCCGTTACCTCATAGGTGTTGAGCTGACTCCAGTCTTTTTTGACTTCTCTGCCATCCGAAATCATATCTCCGCCCGGAAGTTTGATCGCAACCGGCATTTCCTTCTGCTCCACACTCCAATCAAGCATTGACAGATATTCTTCCTTTGTTGTCGGTGCCAGATAAACCAGTCCCGGAATATTGGAAAGCATCGGAATATCCTGCAGTCCCAGATGGGTAACATCCGTCATGCCAAATACCGATCCCGTATACACAACAATCGTTGCCGGATTCCCGTCAATACACAGATCCTGTGAAATCTGGTCATACGTCCTCTGGATAAAGCTGGAATACACACCGTATACCGGCTTTCCGCCACCTTTGGCAATTCCGGAAGCAAGTGCTACCGCTGTCTCCTCCGCGATTCCCACATCTACAAACTGCCGGCCGGCCTGTTTCCTTTTCTCCTGCGTAAATCCGAGAATCGTCGGGGTTCCGGATGTAATTGCAACAACTGTCGGATCCTGTTTCATCTTTTCGATCAGATATTCACAGGTCACCGAAGAATAATCTTCCACTTCCGGAAAATGGGATTTTCCAGTCTCAATATCAAACGGAAGATGCCAGTGCCATTCTTCCTTATGCTCTTCTGCCGGTTTATAACCTTTTCCCTTTAATGTATTAATGTGGACAACAACCGGTTTCTTACTGTCTTTTACCTGTTTGAAAGCCCCGATCAGCTCCCTTAAGTCATTTCCATGATCCACATAGACATAATCTAGTCCCATGGCTTTAAATAAATTGCACTCTGCCTGTCCGTTTGTCTCGCGGAGTAATTTCAGATTTGAATAAAGTCCTCCATGGTTTTCTGCAATTGACATATCATTGTCATTTACTACAATGATCATGTTGCTGTCTAATTCTGCTGCAAAATCCATTCCTTCTAAGGCTTCTCCTCCGCTTAAAGAACCGTCTCCGATAATTGCGATCACATTTGCACTTTCCCCACGAAGATCCCTTGCCTTTGCCAGACCGCATGCCAGACTGACGGATGTAGAGGTATGTCCGACCGTAAAATGGTCATGTTCACTTTCCTGCGGACAGCTGTATCCCGTCACGTCGTCGTAATGTTCTTCATATAAATAGGCATCTTTTCGACCGGTCAGCATCTTGTGCGGATAGGTCTGATGGGAAACATCAAATACCATTTTGTCCTTTGGGGACTCAAAAACATAATGCAGTGCAATGATTGCCTCTACCATGCCAAAATTCGGACCAAAATGCCCGCCGTGAATACTTGCCCTCTTTAATAATGCATGACGCATTTCTTCTGCGAGAGCTGTCATCTCTTCTATATTTAATTTCTTCACATCTTCCGGTCCGTTAATCTTTTCGATATACATATAATAAATTCTCCTTCCGATTTTATCTATCATAATATACCACTTAAAGTTAACTTTAAGTCAAGTATTTTTTATTTAATTTTCAACTTTTTGCTTCAAACCCTCAATTGCCTGAGCCACTATACCTTCGCTCTTAAAAAGATGTAAATAATGTAATGATAAAAGGGGCAAAAGGTATCATTTCCCACTGAAATGCAATTTTTATGTCATTCGCATTTCTTGCGATCCGCTTGTTGTTCCGATATAATTATGCTATGATTGTGCTTTGATTGGAGGAAACCATTTTGAGCGAATATTATAAGTTTTTTCAAAATAAAAAATGTGAATATTTTCCATGCCATAAAGGAATTCCGGAGGCGGACTTTAACTGTCTGTTTTGTTATTGTCCCCTCTATACACTCGGGAAATCCTGTGGTGGAAACTGTGAATATTTAAAAAATGGTATCAAATCCTGCATAAACTGTGGCTTTCCCCATCACCGAAAGAACTATGATAAGGTCACGGGCCGCTTTCAGGAAATTGCAGCCGTTATGGCAGCTTCCGATAAGGAGGATGTATCCCATGAAATGTAAACTTACTCCCGGATTATCCTCCGGTGACTGGAACGAATTTTGCAGCCGTTTCCATTTCCCTCCGGATGACCTGCCCCATATTCAGGCAATTTATACGGCACTTCTTCCCCTGGTTGAATCCTATGCGTATTACTCTCTGGATCAGGATTTAGACGGGGTTTCTCTGCCTCACTATGCCTATGGGTTTGTGACGCTTGGAAACGGAGTGGATGAACTGTCGGAATTATATCTGAACCATGAACAGATCCAGGAGGCTTACATTGTGGACTGCATCAGCCTGATGCTTTTGTCAAAGGCTTATGAAGAGTTTGCACATGTGGTAGAACGTCAGAGCCGCCTGTATCTTGCAGAATTATCTTTTCTGGGAGATACCTATTCCCTTGACCTGCTCCCACAGATTTATGGGCGGCTTGCCCCGGATGGCATCCAGCTTACCGAGGGGCAGATGCTCCGGCCGCTTAAGACAGCAACGCTGATCCTGCATCTGGATACAACAACACACGCCAATCTCAAGCAATTGTGTAATACGTGCGCAACCTGCCGGAATTTTTCCTGCCCGTCGAGAAAGGTCACGGCTCCGCATTTGCCGCATACTTATGGGGCCATGCAGATATTCCATACAAAATAATTATTTTTCAATTGATAAGTCAGCATTTTACCGTGCTTTTTTCAAAAGTTCTTCCGCTGTAATACCAAACAATTTCTTAGTTGCTCCACCCACCCGACACGGACAATCTCTGCTCTACACCTTGTGCTTCCAATATAAATGAAACCGATATGGTGAACTGATTAAAATGCTTCTGTTTTTTATAACTGATGATTGAAGAAATATAAACAAAAGCAAGGGGGTTGAGAGTAACCTCGAATCTGAAAACCTTATCTTTACAAGTTTGAGGTTTCGAATGATTATTAAGATAAAAAGATGTAAATAACATAATATTAGCAGTTGACTTTAACATTATTAAATGATAATATCAACAATATTAAAGAAAGGGGTTGGTAATGAGACGAAAAGCGCAAGAATGGATATACAATTTAAGTGATGAAGATATCACATTTATAAAAAATTTTGTTATGTCATCTGGCTCTTTAAAAGAGGTTGCAAAATTGTATCATATAACATATCCTACCGTGCGATTGAGACTTGATCGACTTATACAAAAAATGCAAATGAATGATCAAATAGAAAATGACGCTTATATTTCATTAATTAAAAAAATGGTAATAGATGATCAACTTGATTTTGACACAGCAAAAATATTGATAAAAAAATACAGAGAGCAAAAAGGAGAATAAATGAAATTTTCTACAATTTTATTCATCGTAATAATAATGGCATTAACCATTATTTGTGTACGTTTTTTAGAATCATATTTAAATAAAAAAAGAAGAACAACTACCGTATCATTAACACCAATTATTTTTCTTGTTCTTTCAATCGTATTAATTATAGTGTATCTGAATTTTGAACCAGAAAGTTTTGAACGCGTTGAGAAGCAGGGGTTATTGACACTCTCATATAGTTTCGTTTCCGAAAATCAGATGTCTATAAAGGATAAGATACATAATTGTATCATTATCTTTATACTTACAAATATTCCTGCTGTTATATCAATTTATAATCGGATAAAAAGAAATAGAACGATTACGCGCAAAAAGAAAATAAATGAAATGAAATTGCGGGAATTATAATGTTCATCTCTATATATTATATATAGTTGTGATGCCGTTGGATATTATAGTGGAAAGCACTGGACAAATGCAAGTGCTTCTAATGCAAGCGTAGATTCTGACTTTGTTATATATACATATAAACTTTCTGGACAAAGTAACAAAACCACATGTACTTCCTCCTGTATTACCTTAAAATGTTCTGGAAATCTTGATACTTATGTTGGAGTTGGAAATGTAGGAATTGTAAAGATTGCATACATCGCAAACTTATTCGAGTAAAACCAATTTCTACGCTTCAAGTTATTTATAATAATGAAAAAAAGATATATAGTGATACTCGTTTTGCTTATACTGATCTTACTCTATAATAGATATGGATCTGGTGTCTAAAATCATTTAAGTGCACAGGTAGACAGTATTTCAATTGAGACAGTATGAAAAACTTATCCAGCGCGAACGATTAGAAATTGTTCGCAGATAATAAAACAATTTAATGGTATCCAGCAAAGATCTTTAAATCATTGACAAAAAAATTACGCAATGGTATTATGAAAATACAAAAAGCAATACCGTGTAGGCGGTTTGCCAAAGTTAGTTTTAAAAAATAACCGGTCTTTGGTAGGGGCGGTTATTTTTTATGGTTAAAAAAGATCATTACGATCAGATTGATAATAGCAACAATCAGTATGCAAAACTGAAAAAGTTCAGAATATGTAACCATGCTATCGCCCTCCTTTCAACCAGAGGGCACCATAGCCCTCGTAATAAGGGCAAACCGCCTACCGCACTATGCTTTGATACTGCTTTCTGTATGTATTTATTTTACCATTTTTCGATCAAAAAGCAATCAAATGTTCGATATATTTTCGCGCAAAAAAATAGCATCCTCTACCGTCCAAAGTTTAGGATACTATTTCTTTAACATGTTTAACCTTATCACGGTATGGGGCCATGCAGATATTCCATACAAAATAATTAGTGCCTGCTGAGTAAGCAGACACTAATTATAAACTTTATTATCTATTTGTTTTTTTCTTTTTCATTACAACAATAACAACTCCTGCCGCAACAACTACCGCTGCTGCAATCAGAACAATAACAATCGTCATGGCCGCACCATCCTGTTTTACAAGTACAAGTGCACTGATACCATCCATTGTATACTCGCCACCCTTGATTGTCTCGATTGTCTCAACGCCAGCTTTCTGTCCGTTTATGCAGACTTTCCATTTTCCTTCCGGAATTGTAACTTTTGCCTTGTCAGTGTTTGCATTAAAAAGAAGATACATCTCTTTTGCACTTTCATCTTTCTGACCGCCCTTTATATTAATTCCTACAATATTATCCCCAAGTCCTTCTACGGATTTTACATATTTTTTCACATCCTCTGATGTAGATAATCGAAGTGCCGGATGTGCCTTTCTGAACTTAATAAGTCCCTTATAGTATTCAAATACATCTGCCCAGTAGCATACGGAATCCACAATATATTTCCGTACCATGTTTCTCTCGGATGCTGTATCATTTCCACATCCTGAGCCGTTTGAATACGAACCGTCTTCATTGATACGTGAAAAATATCCCGGAACAAGTTTATTGATACAGAAATCATCTGCACTCATAACATGATTGTATATCACATTACCATAACACGGTTATTTATTGTCTTGAAATCTGGAGCATCCCTGCCTATAACCATAAATATAAAAACGAGCAGCAAAACCGGATTTACACCAGTCTGCTACTCGTTTGATGATTATAATATTTTCTTTTCTTGTGCCATTGCAACCAGTTATCGGACAAATGGCAGGAACGTAATGCTATACTTTATTTTCCAAACCGGCTGATTTCTTTCGCATATGATATTTCCGTTTTTCCTCATACATTTTCTCATCCATATGCATTAAAAAAGTTTCTGCATCATCTTCTGTCCCAAATTCCGTGTATCCCATGGAAACACTTAAATGAAACGGTTCTATCCCGGATTCATTAAACCGGGACAGATTATGGTTAATCTCCTCCATTGTCGCTAAGACACGCTCCGTATCAACACCTGACAGCAGCACAATAAACTCATCTCCCGCATACCGGATTGCCATACCATCATCCGGTATGGATCTGATGAGTATATTTCCCAACGTACAAATAGCCTTATCGCCCGTACTATGACCTAAATTGTCATTAATACACTTGAAATCGTTTACATCCATCATGATTCCATATAAGGATTTATGGCTTGCAATTTTCTTTTCCGCAAGCACCGCATTAAAATATCTCCGATTATATAATCCGGAAAGCTCATCCATATACAAACTCTCTGCGTATGACTGCATCTGCACAAATATCAATGCGACCGCAACCAGCACCCATGATGATGTAATTCCATAAAAAAGGAACTAGAGAACTACACCTGCAAAACAAGAACCAACGAAATAGATCACCGGGAAAAAATTCAGGTTAACCCCTTGTTTTTTGGAATGATACACCAGATAGATACTGTAAGCAAAATATATGACAAGCGAAATATATCCCACCAGCACACCGGCAGTTCTCTGATATACATTCTCCCCGGATATTTTAAACATAATCCCTGTTCCAAACAGATTACATAAAACCATAATTACTTCTACCAGCCAGGGAAATATCTCCACTCCTGCTTTTTGAACCATTCTTTTATAATTTCGATAGATACGCAATTCCACGTACATACACCAAAGCATACCCATACTGACTGTCCCTATAAAGCATATGCTGTTAGAGATATAATTAATCTGCCGGCTGCCAGTAAACTGTTTTCCATCTACGAGAAAAGCAATGGTTTCAGACAATGCACCCACTAAATTTACGATTGCTATTCCATCATATATTTTATCTCCCACATGAAGGCTCTCTCTGTTCTTTCGTCTGCAAAACAAAAGGAACCACATCATTAACACGGTCAAGCCGTTTGCCATTAATATTTCTTCTAAAACGATGATTGTTATCCCCTCCATCATTCACGGTATGAACTCATTTTTACTAAAATGAGCTCTATCATTATACCAAGTTAAAACCGGTTTTTGTCTTTTTCGACATGAACTACAGTTTTTTTAACGTGAACGATGATTTTTTATGTTTCATCATTTTTCACAGCCTACTGCAACTGTGAAAAACCCACGGCTTACAAAGTTAACAGTCTTTGTATCGGAATCATAATAAGATCCCGGTATCTTAACTGCTGCACCGTATTTATCAATTTTATATGCAAAAATCTTTTTGTCTTTTTCCTTTTTCGAAGCATTATAGGAAACAGCGACCCTGATCCGTCCCTTTTTCAGGACAGACGACTGCTTTTTCTTTATTCCTGTGACGGAAAAATCATAAACCGGACGTTTTCCAATAATTTTCCCTGCCCTGGCAGAAAGATTTTTCTTGTCAGCCTGTTTCATTTTGATAACCACAGCTGTATTCATTTCTTTCTTTAATTCTTTTAATGCCTTCGAATCAAAGGTAAGATTTACATTACCACCATTGACCTTCCATTCTTTTACATTCTTTTTGACAAGTAAATTTACCGCCTGCTTATCCATTTCAAGATGCAGATTCTTCCAGTTTTTAGCTTTTCCTGTATCAAAAGTTATTTCAACAGACAGGTCTTTTATCCTGCCACCCTGTTCTTTTTCTGCCTTTGTAATTTCTTTTTTCAAAACTGCTGCAATATTCTTCACTTTGACCGTATTATTTTTAACTGCAGTTTTTGCTTTGACATTAATATCCTTAACAGAAACGGACGTATCTGCTGCGGGTGGAGGTGTCACATTCCCCGGTTCTTCTTTTGCATGATCCGGTGCCGGTAATGTGCCGGAATCCGGTGAAACATTGCCAGATGATCCGTCCGTGCTTCCACCGGCATTTTCTCCGGAACTTCCACCAGAACTTCCGCCAGAACCTCCACTTGAACCGCCTCCGGATATTCCGCCGGAACCTCCACTTGAACTGCCTCCGGAACTTCCACCAGAACCGCCCCCGGTCTGGGAATGATCTGCCGTTACACGGACCTTGCAATCTGCCTTACTTCCTGTATAGTTGCCATTCCCATTATAACATGCGGTGAACGTATATGTTTTCGTTTCATTCGGAAGCGTTGCCATCCAGTGATCCGTTCCCTTTTCTTCTAATGTGATCCCGGAAACATCACAGGTTACTTTTATCCCGGCATCTTCCGGAATCCCCTGTCTGCAAAGCTGTAATTCTACTGTCCCCGCACCTTTGACCGTATCGTTTTTTGCAGTCAGCTGCATGCTGGTGGAAGCCTTTTCGATTTCCAGGACAGCCTCCCCGTATGTTGGAATAAAAGATGCCTTTTCCGCTTTAAAATAAATCTTATACTGGCCTGCTTCTGTGTAAAACGGCATCTCCGTTTGTGTATACGATCCGTTTTCTGTCAAACTGTAACTGATTTGTACACCATCTTCCTGTTTGATATCAAATGTATGGGGTTTTCCATCATAAGTTACGCGGACAGGTACGGTTTGTATTTCCGGCATCTCACTGTTTTTCCGGTAATAATAAGTGATCTCCTGGCGATCCTCTGTGATGTTTATTTCTCCCTGATTTGCACTGTTTCCTACACATGTATATCCATATAAATCCGGACTTCTTAACGTATACGCAGAATTCTTTGGTACATATACTGTCGCGGGTGCCGTATCAGGCACTGTTGTTTCGGTCCCGTCTTCGTTTTGCAGCATATAACGAATGGTTACGGTACTCCACGCCTGTCCTGCCGTCTGATTGTCAGCCAGAATTTTCCCAGTGTCCTCATCTATGATCTTTCCTTCCAGTCTGTCCCCGGAAACCAGACCAGTTACCGCAGGAAGTGTGACAGAAAGGGACTCTCTGGCAGCATCCGGATCATACCAGTTACTGTGTGGCGGAACGGTATATGTTTCTTCTTTTTCATATTTGACTGTATGGTCTGCTCCAATAATGCGGAAAGTAATCTTCAAATGCTGTTTGGCATCCACTATATTTTGTACGACTGTACGGAATTCCAGATCCTTTCCATTTGCTTTTGTGATATTTGTCTCATCGATCCGGTATTGGTCACTATCCCTGTCAAGTGTTCCTGTCCTGCTATGCGGAATTGTAATTTCAGGATCGCACACATAAACAGATGCCTGCCTGCTGACATAATCACGGTTATTTAATCTCCGCGCCAGTTCCATTTTGCACACTTCACAGAAAGGATTCCCAAGATCCCGCATCATGCAGACGCGGCTCGGCGCAAATACTGTTTCTGTTCCTGCTGCCGTTATTCCGATTCCACGGAACCCAAGCATCTTATGCCATTTAATCTTATCCGGATCCGATGTGTCGGAAATATTTTCTCCCTGCATCTTTTTATCATATTCATCGCCTAATCTTCCGATGCTGTGGGAAATTTCATGGGTCATGACATCCCCCTGCTCATTCTCATCCGAATTTGCCGAAAAAGAAAAGAGTGCATTGGAAGAAGAACCAATATTCGCAGTCGTATTACAAATGATATGGATGGTTCCAACGGCTGCGCCGGTATCCAGATATCTGCTCTCCAGCTCTGCCCTCAGTGCCCTGGCTTTATCTTCCCCGTCCTTTGCAAAATAGCAGGATTTTCCGAATGCCTGCACATGAAAATATGTGTCCGGGTTCGACTCCCCATACATCACGCCCACACCAGTTTCATTGGATACCGTCTGTACTGCATAAATATTGATCCTGTCGGAATACTCTTTATAAGGAGACCACTTTAGCAGCCCCTGTGCTTTTGCCGTTGCATCCTTTAAAAATTGTTCCTGTTGTTCCCGGGTATAGCCCTCACCCATGATAACAATCACAAAATTTTCCTTATCATCACCTGTCTTGTGAATGGCATAAACGGAAGCTGCCGTCGTCTGGTCTGCCGCTGTCTGGTCTGCCATCACAGGATATGGAAACACCAGGGAAAACAATAATATCAGGCTAAGTACGATTGCCCCAAACCATTTTCCATCCTTCTTCTTTACATTCGTCATATCATCCTCCATACTTTACATTACCAGAAATACTGGTGCTTTCCCTCTTCTTCCCACAGACAAACTCCCGGGAAACCATCTGCCGTAAGGCTTCTTAAAGCACGATTACCGCAGCATCAAACCCCTCTACATTTCCATCAAAGGTGTTTTCGGTAAGCAGATTGTACTTCTGCGTGTACTCATTAAATTTTTTTGCACTGCTGCTGCAGTTGAAAATCATGGCAATGGTCTCCTCGCCATTTTTTCTGATCAGGACAACTGTCCCTTCCTCATCTTCTGTGACGCTCCCAGCCAGTTCGCCTTCTACAATGCATGCATGGCTTTTCCGGACCTGAATCAGCCGCTTGTACCATTCATACATCTCTTTGTCCTGGTATTCTTCATCCCAGTACATGCCCCGTCTGCAGTCCGGATCGTTTGCTCCCGGCATCGCATACTCATCTCCATAATAAATCATCGGCATTCCCGGCAGTAACAACTGAAAAGCGGCTGCCAGATGCTGCTTTTTCTTATTGTCGTTACACAGATGTAAAAATCTTGCGGTATCATGGCTGTCGATCAGATTCCACATAAGGGGATAGCAGTTTTTGTTTAAGCGTCCCTTCAAATATCCAAGATTTTGTACGAACTGGCTGACCGTAATCTTTTCGTCTGCAAGCAGATCGATCAGGTTCAGGTAAAATGGATAATTCATGACTGTATCCCATTCATCCCCCTCAAGGAAATCTCCTGCATAATGCCAGATTTCCCCAATGATCAGCATATCTTTCTTCACAGCCTTTACTGCCTTTCTGAAATTCTTCCAGAAGAAATGGCTGATTTCGTCTCCTACATCCAGTCTCCATCCGTCAATATCGCATTCCTTAATCCAGTAGCATGCAACATCCGTAATGTATTTTTCAACTTCAGGATTTTTCAGGTTTAACTTTGGCATTCCGCCATAATAACCAAAACATTTGAAGTTTGGGATCTCTCCCCATTCGCTTTTAAGTGGGAATCCATCAATAAAATACCAGTCCCGGTATTTGGATTTTTCACCATTTTCCAGGATATCCGCAAACGCAAAAAATTCTCTTCCCGTATGATTGTATACCGCATCCAGGACTACCTTCATACCACGCTCATGCGCTTTTTGTACCAGCTCTTTGAGATCCTCTGTTGTTCCAAAGGACGGGTCTATCTGGTAGTAATCCGTGGTATCATACTTATGGCACGAATTTGATTGAAAGATAGGTGTCATATACAGCACATCGATTCCCAGATTCTGAATATCATCCATATGTTCGATGATTCCCCTGAGATTTCCATGCAGATCATCCATAGGCGTAATCGGTGCTTTATACCACAGTTCTTTGTCTACCGGCTCCGTTGCTGCAAAACGGGATGGGAAAATCTGATACACGACCTTGTTTGCTGCCCACTCCGGCACCTCAAACATCTCTTCCTCCCGGAGGTTCTGCGGACAGTCAAACATTCTGTCCCTGTTTGTAATGCATTCCTTATCAAACTCATAATTTCCATAATATACCTTTTCTCCCTGCGTGTCCGTAAATTCGAAAAAGTAACGCAGACAGATCAAATGCATATTTATCTGTGCTTCATAATAATCATGAAACTGTGAGACAGCAACCTTCTTCATCGGAACTGTCTTTCTGGTATCCTTACGCTCCATAGGTATATACTTGTCCTCATAGTGAAGGATTACCTCCTTCATATCATCCTTTTTTACCTGCACGCGTATCACAAATAAATCCTTATCAACTGCATAGCTAAACCTTTTATCCATATCATGAAAAATTGCTGAATATTCCATAAAATTTCCCCTTTACACTTGTTGTTTTCCTGTATTTTAACTTACTTTTTTCAACAATTCTAGCACTATATCCACGATATTTTTAACTTTTTCTACTTTTATGCTTTTTTGCGATGATATTACTATTCATATAATTTAAAATGTGCGTTATCAGTTTAAAACCAATAACGCACATTTTCTCATTGCATCCTTTTCCCGCATTTATATATGTCACAAGTCAAATTATAGTTCCTACCTGCGACAACTTTATATGTAAATTCAACATCAATAATTTTTTGCACCGTTTTTAATTTTTATTTTCTGCAACTTTAAATTTCTGGATCATTTCACGCAGATTTTCTGCTTCACTGCTCATCTCCTGACCGGCTGCTGCACATTCTTCAGATGTTGCCGAATTCGTCTGTACGACATCATTGATCTGTTCAATTCCATCATTAATCTGTTGGATTTCTGTTGTCTGTGTCTCTAACGTTTCTGCAATATTTGTGACTTCTTTTGTAATGATCTGGGAATTCTCAGCGACCTCCTGCAATTGTGATGCCGTCTGCCCTGCAATCACCATACCTTTTTCCACGGCTTTCACAGAGGTTTCAATCAATGTTGCGGATTCCTTTGCTGCCTGGGCACTCTGGTCTGCCAGCACATTGACCTGATTCGCTACCACTGCAAATCCCTTTCCTGCCTCCCCTGCTCTTGCAGCCTCAATGGAAGCATTCAATGCAAGCAGATTCGTCTGGGACGCAATTTCATTGATTGTTGCAATGATCTTGTCAATCTCTTTTGATGCCCCGTTGATCTCATTCATGGAATCAACCATATCCCTCATTTTACCATTGCTTTCCAGAATGGCATTTCCAAGTTCGTCTACTCTTCCACTGATTTCTTTTGCGGATTGTGAATTTTTTCCTACCTGTTCAGAAACACCTGCGACTGTTGCGGTCAGTTCTTCTACAACTGCTGCCTGATTTGTTGCTCCATCCGCAAGGTCATTGGAACTTGATGCTACCTGATCTGCGGCACCCGAAACTTCATCTGAAACATGTTGGATTCCCTTTATTGTCTCTGCCATGCTTTCTTCAAACAACATAAAGGAGTTTAGAATTCCAACGAAATCCCCTTTCCACTCTACTTCCGGCTGCACATCAAAATTTCCTTCTGCAAACATCTTCATTGAACGTCCAATATCATCTACATAGCTTCCCAGAATGCGGATGGATTTGCGCATATTGTGTGCCAGTATTCCAATCTCATCATCTGAATGGTAGTCCAGCGTGCTGTGCAGGTTTCCATCTGTTAATTCCTGTGCAACGGCTTCCACTTCACGTAATGGTACTAAAATTGACTCAAGTACTTTTTTGCCTGTTTTTATTGCCAGTTTCCATGCCAAAACCAGACAAATAATAATACACACAATTCCTGCCACTGCAGAAATAACCGTAATTCTGACTGCCTGGCTGCTTACCTCATCGGTCATTTCATCTAATCTTGTTGCAATTTTTACGGCTTTATTTAATGCCGGGGTACAATCATTCAGAATTGAATCAACTGCCTTATCCTTGTCACCGCTTTTGATTTCTTTCATGATGGAATAACCAATGTTTCCCCAGTCTGTAAGGGCAGATGCGTATTCTTCACAATCCGCATCCGGAATAACTCCGGAGTTCTTTAAATTTTTCAGTTGGGTATTAACTTCTGCAAGCAGTCTTTCTACCGTCTGCTCATAACCGTCATAAGAGGATGCATCATTATTTAATGCCATTTCCCTGATATTTCTCGCTGATGAGTTAACATTTATCCTGCAGATTTTCACCGCCCGGTCTGCAACAGTAACATTTTGTACATAATGCATCGTATTGGCAAATAGCATACCTATAACCACAATAGAAAACAGACCTGAGACTAACATCATAATAATGACTTTTCTGTAGCCATAGTTTATCCTTTCCTTCAGATGCAAATTTTCCAAGTTCTTTTTCATCATATTTTTCTTTGTCGGCATAGTTTGCTATTTCCTTTCTCTTTTGTTCGATTCTGATATATCAAATTTTTTTCTCAAAGTCAATAAATTTCGGGAACAATTTTATTATTCTATTTTTCACATAAAATGTTGTACCCCCCCCCGAAAAATACAGCACTTTTACCAATTTTTTCTACAGTTACCTCTCCGATCGAACGTGATGTAATCTGGAATGTCGTGCCGGTGTTCCCTCGTAAGAGTCATACTAGTACATAACTGAAAATACTATTGTCTGAAACACCCTCTGTTTTCATATATGGCATCAGGTTCTTCCAAAACATTCTCTAATTGTCTTTGAAATATCTGAATCAATAAAATCTTTATGTGCCATGTCATCAAGGATATCACATGTTTTTTCATGGGACAATCCCTTTTTATAAGGTCTGTCTTCCGTAAGAGCCTGATAAATATCAACACATGCCATCATACGTTCCTGCTCATTTAATTCATCAGCGGTTTTTCCAAAAGGATACCCTTTTCCATTTAATTTTTCATGATGGAAAGCCGCCCAATCTCGTATTTCTTCAAAATCATTAACCTCCGATAATATAAGGTATGTATAACCAGCATGATTTTTCATTGTAGAAAATTCATCATCCGTAAGCTTATCCGGTTTTTCCAGAATTTCATTGCCTACCGCCATTTTTCCTATATCATGCAGTGCACCAGCCAAATACATTTTCTGTACCGTGATTGAATCATATCCCATATATTTGGCAAGCAGGGAGGCTTTTTCAGCTACTCCTATAGAATGCCTGCTTGTAAAAGAAGATTTATAATCTACAATCTTTGCAAAGAAATCCGCAACATTTTTACACATTTCCCAATCAAAAACCATTTTTTCTCTTGGAATAATTTTCCACAGCTTCGTTTCAAAAGAATCATCACTTAAACACATATAGGATTCTTTTGTGAATACATGAAGAAAAGCATTAACACATTCTGAATCAAATAGACTATCCTTTTTTTGGGAAAGATACTGACATATAAAATCCCATCTATTATCATCAGATTTAATACTATTTCCTATGATATCAACGGTATCTGCAAGATGAATAATTCTTGCAGGCAATGGGGTTTCATTCCACTTTTTTTGAAAAGGACCAGTTCCATCGGCATGTTCATGATGATACAAAATCACATTTGAGACATCTGTTTTAAAAGGAAGTTTCGTAATATTTTTTTCACCATAAATACAATGAAGATTCGTTTTTCTTACGGACAAATCTTTTTTAATGTCAATAACATAATTCCTTTCCAGCTCTTCCGTAATATATTGTGTCAAAGCATTATCATGCAGTAAGGCACACATAGCTAAATCTTGTAACGCATCGCCTTGAATTGCCAGATATTCAGCCATGCATACACTTATATAAGCCACTCTTTTTCCATGCTTATTTTTGATTTTTACCAACTCTGCTTCTATACAGTCCAAAGCATAGGAACAGGCTCCTGCAAGTCCGACAATATCTATTCTTAGTTCTTCTTTCATTGGTATAATCCTATCATAATACATTTATGCTTCTGAGAACTGGTCTTTTCCTACAAAGCATAACGGACATTCAAAATCTTCTGGAATATCCTCCCACTTTGTACCAGGTGCAATACCACCTTCTGGATAGCCCTTCTCCTCATCGTATTCCCATCCGCAAACATCACATACGTATTTCATTCGTTGTTCCTCCTTGTAAATATATTAATACACAGCCTATATTACTGTTATATTTGTGTTGTTCTGTAACCTTAATATGTATAAATGCTTTTAGCATTTCCATAATCCATGCAGGTTACAATATGCATATACTTCTTCCTCAGCTGTTTTAGCAAAGCCATCATACATATCTGTCCACTCATAATTTTCGCCTTCTGCCGCTGCCGCCAGGTTTTCCTTTGTATCACCAATTCCTGCTAATTCCTTGAACCACATCTTTGCATGTTCTTTCTCATTATCTGCAGTCTTTAAAAACAATGCTGACATCTGCTCGTAACCTTCCTTTTTCGCTACAGAAGCAAAATAGGTATACTTATTTCTTGCCTGTGATTCCCCTGCAAATGCCTCCTGTAAATTCTTCTCTGTCTGTGTTCCTGCATATTTGTTTTCTGCCATCTCTTTTACCTCCGTTTTCTTTACTACTTTTTCAAAATCTGATGCCGGGTGCTTACACAAAGGACATATAAAGTCATCCGGTAATTCCTCGCCTACATATTCATATCCGCAAATTCTGCAACGCCATATTGTCTGACCATCCTCTGTTTTTCCAACCTCCTGTGGCTTAGGCTTAATATTATTCTGATAATAATCATATGTTACTGAAGGAACATTGCTTAAAACTTCCATATCGGTTATCTCACCGATAAACATCGTATGTGAACCCAAGTCCTCTGTTTTAGTAACTGTCACAGAAATGTATGCATTTATACCTTCTGTAATATAATAAATACCATTCGTGCCCCTGGCACACTGCTCAAATGCTTCAAACTTATTGGTATCTCTTCCTGATTGGAAGCCAAAATGTTTGAACAATTCAAATTGTGCCTTCTGACTTAAGACTGATACAGTAAATTTTCCGGTTCTTTGAATCATATCATGCGTATAATTTGCCTTATTTACACAGATACTTAACTGGTTTGGTTCCGAAGCTGCCTGTATAGCTGTATTAATAATACATCCATTGTCTTTTTCGTCTTCCCTTGCAGTCAGTACAAACAATCCATAACTCAGCTTATACATTGCTTTCCTATCCATATTTTCGTCCCTTTATCTTCTCCATGTATTTTAAATGGTATTCTCTAAATAGCCATTTATTCTTATTAATTAGGATTAATTAACCATAATTATTATATAGTATTATAGTATTTTAGTCAATGTAAAACAGTAATCATTCCTATTTTAAAAATTTAATATTATCCTTTATTTTCAAAGAAATGCAAAAAATCAGGTTTAAATAAGTACCTTTTGTTACCAGTTTATTTCCAGCTTGTTCGCAGAATGAAATTGTAATATATTTATCCTTCGGTGTAAGATACTTTTCTATACATTTAGAATATTCCTTTGATGCAAGATTAATTATAATTCTGCTTTCATCAATTACTGAACGATACAGCATATCATGCCAGTACTCATACAGATTTTTTGCATCTCCTATTTCGACCTTTGCCTGCATTTCCAGATAGTCTTCAGTTCTTCTTTGGACTTACAATTCAGCCAACTTTGTATCTCTAATGTTTTATCAATAAATTCTGGCAATCCATCCGGTGCTATGCTGTCAGTATCTGTAATCATCTTTTAGCAGGGGATAATATTATCTTCATTAATCTAATTCCTTAAGCATATTCTCAGGGTCATTTGCTGCTTTGACTTTATCATTGGCTTTAATGATAACTCCCTGTTCATTGATAAGATACGTTGTTCTTACCACACCCATAGAGACTTTTCCATAGTTTTTCTTTTCTTTCCATACATCATATGCTTCAATGACTTTGCGCTCCGGATCTGCTAAAAGAGTAAATGCCAGTCCGTATTTTTCCTCAAATTTCTTGTGAGAAGCTATAGAATCCTTGCTAACCCCAAGAATAACTGCTCCTTTTTCTGTAAATTGAGGATATCTCTCTGAAAAGCCACATGCCTGCTTAGTGCATCCGGCTGTATTATCTTTTGGATAAAAATATAAAATTACTTTTTTACCTGCATAATCACTTAACTTATGCATTTCTTCATTCTGATCCGGTAATTCAAAATCCGGTGCCTTTGTTCCCACCTCTAACATCAATTATTCCTCCACTTCCGTAAAATCAGTATGTTTTATTGTCTTTTTATTTCCAGCAATTAGTTTATGACCGGAATATATAGCCATAATCATGCATATCAGAGAGCCAAACGCAAAGTATTTGTGTGCTTCTCTTAACCCTTTATATCCGGTATAAAAAGTTCCGATTATGGAAACTAAAGCTCCAAGTGACCAGTATTTATGCGCCTTCATTATATACCTCCATATTTTCTTGTTAACATCATAATACACCTGCTAATTATTTTTTTAATACTATTATTTCTCATTAACTTATGCTTTTTTGTACAAAACAGTGCATGCTTCTTCTTAAGAGCTTTATATATTATCCAATTCTCATTAATATATCTTCTGAGAGATAGTAACACTTATGGCTGTAGAAGCTTCTTTACCAGTACACTTTTAATTTGACGTGAAATTCGTATATAAATAGAATGCTGTAAATATGAAAAAACAGTTCATAAAAGTGTTATTTTACGAACTGTTTGTATTTTTGTCAATTTTGAAAACATAAATTTAGCTGTTAAAAACTTGCAAAATATTTTCTAATAAATCACCAAATGAGTAATAAGCCTGTACAGATATGGGCATTATTTTTACATGAATTTGTATGATAAATATATGTATATGATATCCATAGCATATACATATATTGAAAAATATCATTTCCAACTATTCCTGTTAAATAGGCTTCTTGTTCATTTGTAATTTTATTAGCATTGACATAGTATTTTCAAGTGTTATCTATCATAGGAACATTCGCCACTTTGTCTGAATCATGATGGAAAGCTTTCCCTGTTTTATTTTAGTATCGGTCTGGATTCTCTCTCATAAAGATAAATTCTGCTACAGAGCGGTCATATGTTTTAATGTGTCCAAATAGCCAATCGATTACATTTTTCTGTACAAGTTCACTAAACTGTTCTGTTGGTCCTTCATAATCCTGAAGGTATTCTTGCAGTTCCTGAATTGTCTTTTTAAACTCTTCATGTTTTTCGTGATGTTTTTCATACTCTGGATAACCAGCATTTTCCTGAAGCTTTTCCTCTTCTTTGAAATGAAAGTTAGTATACTCATCCAGATAATCCAGCATTTTGATTGCTTTTAGCTTGCTGTCGCCATTTTGACATGCAGTTACAAAGTTCTGGATACGTTCAATCAATTCTTTATGCTGTGTATCAATTGTTTTATTTCCTGTTATTAAATTGTCATCAAAAGTAATATTTAAATCATAAGTCATAATCTGGTCTCCATTTCTTTTTTATTTTCTCTTGGATTCTTTTTGTGTCTGTCAGTTTCACATCTAAATTTTCTGCTTACTCTTCTAAAGGAACAAAAACATCTTTTCCAAATCCATAGATTGGGCATACCCAATGCTCTGGAATATCCTCAAATGTAATTTTGGGAGCGATATCTATGTTTAGATTGCCTACTGCTGGTTCATAAATATAGCCACATTGTTCACATTCATATTTTTTCTTTTCAATGTTTTTTTTCTTAGTTTTCTATGCTTGTATTATACATGATAATTTTTTTTTTTTCAATAACAGTAATAGTCGTTATTTTTATTTTGAATTCCAGTAATATCCGTATAAAATATAACGCAAGGGCTGCTGTGGTCCTTCATTTTCTTCTTTGCCGGTTCTGACTTTTTCGCACCTGCACACTTTTCTTTTATGCCTTTAAGGACTGATTTTTTCTTTTCCCTGTCGCTTGCTTTATGCTCAAGATGCTTTTCCACTGCCGGAAGATAGTTTTCCATGGTGCCTGTCTTTCCTTCCGTGATCGGGTTGATGTCCAGCTTTATTCCTGCTATTGTCATGCCGTCTTCATGAAGCATATCAAAGAAGTCATCCTCCCTGATGCTGCCTTTATACTCCACAGCCACATCTATATCAGAGTTTTTATTTTCTATTCCCCTGCTTCTGGTTCCTGTCACTGCCACATAGATTATCTCTGCATCAAGACCGTTGTCTCTTATCTTATCCATTACATAATCATGCACCTGGCTTTCTATATCTGCCGGACCCAGACCGTCTATTCTGTGAAATTTTTCATTGGTTCTTTCCTTAAATCCTGCCACTGCATCAGGAACATCCGCATCCGTTTTCATCTTCTCCGCTTCCGGCTCTGCCCCGGCAATTTCCGTTTTCTTTGCTTTAAGCTCCGACTGGACCTTTTCCCATACCAGCTTCAGATACACATTCTCATTTTCCATAAGCTCCCATTCCAGATCTTTGCACTCCTGCAGTGTTTCAAGCTTCTCTAAGAATAGCTGTCTTAACAATTCGTCAAAATAATACAGTTCCACAAGATCTTCAAACCTTGTCCCATCCTTATATTTTTTAGTGGTTGGGTTCTTAAAGATATCCTTATATCCACCAATCAGTGAATAATAACTTGTCTGTTTTAAAATCTCCTTTGCATATGCCTCATTATCAATCAACAGATTTTTCTGTTTGGAACTGCAGGCTTTGGTGGCAGTGATATCTATTTTCGGAAAATCCTGATCATCCGGCAAATCTTGATGTATTGATCCAGAATTTTGACTGTGCATTG
>ERZ791810.22-NODE-22-length-218230-cov-21.473693_pt1 | contig 218230 bp, 191 predicted proteins | sample MGYA00510304_ERZ791810 | MGnify/ENA primary metagenome ERZ791810 (study PRJEB30046, sample SAMN00791967) | human gut metagenome | study: EMG produced TPA metagenomics assembly of the A metagenome-wide association study of gut microbiota in type 2... | reverse complement strand
CAAAGCCTACTTTTTGGAGAGCATTAACAGATAATGACAGAGGCAGCAGGTTTCATATTAAAAGTGGAAGCTGGCTCGCATCGGATATGTTCATTGACTGTAAAAAAACGGAAGTTATTATGGACGGTGAACGGCAAAAGCAGTATGCTCCGGACAATAATAGCTATGGCGGTGATGTGGCTGCCGGGGAAATAATTGTGAAATATACCTATGAGACTGTCAGCAATCCAGTAACAACAGTCATTGTATCTTATACAATTGATGCAATTGGAAATATCAAGGTGGATGTGGATTACACAGGAGTAAAGGGACTGCCAGAACTTCCGGTATTCGGAATGAGGTTTATTATGCCGACACTTGCAGATAAATATATGTACAAGGGATTATCGGGGGAAACCTATCCGGACAGAAAGGCAGGGGCAGAAAAAGGAGTTTATGAGGTATCAGATTTGAGACTGACACCATATCTGGTTCCACAGGAATGTGGTATGAGAATGGATACAGAGTGGCTGGAGATTACAAGACATACAAGTCTTGATAATAGCAGAACGGATAGTTCAGCACAGACATTAAGAATAGAGAAAAACGACAAGGCATTTGCTTTTTCATGCCTACCTTATACAGCATCAGAGATTGAAAACGCAACACACCATGAGGAACTGCCACCAGCAAGAAGAACAGTCCTTTGTGTCTATGGTGCAGTAAGAGGAGTTGGTGGAATTGATAGCTGGGGAAGTGATGTGGAAGATGATTATCGGATTAATGCAGAAAAAGATATTCACTATTCTTTCATTATCCGCTAAGTTTTGTTTGAAGTGAGGTGTTTGAGATGCAGATAGAGATATTGATTCGTAGTTTTCTGGATGGTGCATATGATGAAAGACTCTTAGACATTTATGCTGATGAGACAAAGATTTCTTACCAGAGGGAACGCTATATCAATGCAATAAAGAAATTTGAGCAGTGCTATAAGCCGGGAGATGTGGAATTGTTCAGTGCTCCGGGAAGAAGTGAGATTGGCGGCAACCATACGGATCATCAGAACGGAGAGGTTTTGGCAGCCTCAGTTAATCTTGATACTATTGGGATCGTAAAAAAGACGGATGATAATGTAATCAGATTAGTTTCTGATAACTACGATGAAATCATTATCCGGCTTGATGATGTATCTGTAAAGGAAAAAGAAAAGGAAACAACAAAAGCTTTGATAAAAGGTGTGGTTTCTGGATTCCTTGAGAGAAAATATGCAGTTGGAGGTTTTCAGGCATATATAACAAGTGATGTGCTGATTGGTGCGGGACTTTCATCTTCGGCAGCATTTGAAACACTGATAGGAACGATTTTGTCTGGACTTTATAATTGTGGAAAAGTTTCAGCGACAGAGATAGCCATTATTGGACAGTATGCTGAAAATGTTTATTTCGGAAAGCCTTGTGGTCTGATGGATCAGATGGCAAGTTCTACAGGAAATCTTGTTCATATTGATTTTGCTAACCCGGAAAATCCACAGGTTGAAAAAATTGATTTTGATATGGAAAAGTATGGTTATAGACTATGTATTACGGATACAAAAGGCTCTCATGCTGATTTGACAGATGAATATGCGGCAGTTCCGAAGGAAATGAAACTTGTTGCAAAATATTTTGGAAAAAAAGTGCTGCGTGATGTATCTGCAAATGATGTACTGGAAAACATTCATAATTTAAGAGAAAAACTTGGGGATAGGTGTGTCCTTCGTGCGCTACACTTTATTTGTGAGAATGAAAGAGTACAGAAAGAAGTAAGAGCATTGAAGTCAGGAAATATAGGAGCATTTTTGGAGAATGTGAAAGCTTCTGGTAATTCTTCTTTTAAATATTTGCAGAATGTTTATTCAAATCAAGATATAAAAAATCAGAATGTTTCCGTTGCACTACTTGTAAGTGAAATGCTTTTAGGAGAAAACGGTGTATGCAGGGTGCATGGCGGTGGTTTTGCTGGAACAATACAGGCATTTGTGAAGAATGAATATGTAGAGTCTTATAAATCCGGAATGGATAATGTATTTGGTAACGGTTCCTGTAAAGATTTGAGAATAAGAAAATATGGCGGCATAAAAGTGTTATGAAATAGAAAGAAGGTTTTATTATGAGGATTTTGGTTTTGGGCGGGGGCTGGCTATATTGGTTCACATACAGTATATGAGCTGATTGATGCAGGATATGAAGTGATTGTAATAAGATTGCAGGGAAGCAGCATTGGAAGACTTGCAAAAGCTATTATTGAAGGAAAAAATATTCATGATATAGAGGAAATAAATTGTCAGTATTATAAAAACTGGAAATGTAACAAGTTAATGCCGGATTAGACAACTGACATTATAAATTAAAAGGAGTTGCTTGCGAGTGTTATTGGTATATGAGAACAAAACTGATGGAATAGCGGTAGAGTGGAAGAAAACAGTGCATTTTCCACCACATTTACACGAAGCAATAGAGGTAGTGTATGTAACTGATGGGAATATTGAGCTTGGAGTTGGACAAGAATTGTATCACATGGACGAGGGTGATTTTGCAATCGTGTTCCCAAATGTAATACATCATTATCAGGTGTTTGGGGAAAAAGAAAATAAGGTAATATACCTGTATCTTGATCCAACTTTGTTTCCTTCCTATTATAAAGCGTTGCAGATATACAGCCCGAAGAATCCAGTTGTAAAAAAAGAGCGAGTGCATCCTGATGTAGTAAATGCCATAAAATATCTGGCAGAAATAACAGAGGGAAATTCCATGCTGATACTGGCATATGTGCAGATAATTCTTGCCCATGTTTTCACAGAAATGCAAATGATTGATAAAAGCACAGTAGGGAGTGATGACTTGATTTATAATGCGGTAGAATATGTAGCCAAAAATTTTAGAGAGAAAATCAGTCTTGAAAAAATGGCATACGATTTGTGTGTAAGTAAATATGTGTTATCAAGAATGTTTGCAAAAACATTTCACTGTAATTTTAGTAAATATGTGAATGGAGTCCGGTTAAATTATGCAGTTGCGGCACTGGAAAACACAATGGATTCCATTACAAATATATGTCTTGATTGTGGGTTTGAAAGTCAAAGAACTTTTAACCGTGTTTTTAAGGATAGATACAAGATTACACCAAGAGAGTACAGAAAAAGAATGGAACACAATAATAAAAGCGTAGTAGTGGATGATATAATGGATGAATAGGTGAGTGCAATGTGGCATACAGATTTTGGAATAACAAAAGAGGGAGAAAAAGCACACAGATTTCTATTGACAAATAACAGAGGAATGTGTGTAGAATTATCCGATTTTGGGGCATTGGTATTATCAGTTTATGTACTTGACAGGCATGGAAGAAATCGCGATGTGGTACTTGGTTATGATAATTTGACGGATTATTATGAACAGGATACAGGATTTGGTGCATATATCGGCAGAAATGCTAATCGTATTGCAGGAGCAGAAGTAACAATAGAAGGTACAAAATACCTGTTAGATAAAAATGATAATCAAAATAACCTTCACAGTGGTTTTAACAGATCGCACCATAAACTTTACAGCGTAAAAAATGGAAAGGATGATGTCTGTGAGTTTGTGCAAATGGAACGATACAGTCCCCATATGGAGCAGGGATTTCCGGGGAATTTAAAACAGACAATCAGATATAGCCTCACAGATAAAAATGAATTTATAATTGATTATGAAATGCTTAGTGATATGACTACTGTTGTTAACCCTACAAACCATAGTTATTTTAATTTGGATGGGCACAATTCAGGTACAATTCTTAAACATTATATGGAAATATATTCGGGACAGATACTTGAGATAGGTAACGATATGATTCCGACAGGCAGGATTATTGATATTTCTGATACACCATTTGATTTCCGTAAAAGAAAGCAGATAGGAAAAGATATAGATGCAGACAATCCACAGATGAAAATTGCTGGAGGTTATGATCATAATTATATATTTCAAAATGACAGAAAGTTGAGGAAAGTTGCAAAATTGTACGGGGCAGATAGTGGAATTGGAATGGATGTTTATTCTGATTTATGTGGATTGCAGTTTTATACAGGAAATTTTTTAAATGGTCAGATAGGAAAAGACGGTGCAGTTTATAAGAAACGAAGCGGTGTATGTTTTGAAACTCAATTCTATCCTAATTCATGTAATACTTCGGAATTTCCAAGTTGTATATTGCCAGCATATAAAGTATTTAAGTCCAGAACGATATATCATTTTTTTACAGAATATATATAGAAATGGCAGATGGGGGTACGCAGATGATTAAATATCTTACAATGACGATTGGAAAACAAAAAAATATAGCATTAATTGCCCATGACGGAAAAAAACAGGATATGTTAAAATGGTGTATGGAAAATAAAGGAACTTTACAGCAACATAATCTGTCCGGAACCGGAACGACTGCGAGGATGATAGCAGATTATGTAGGATTAAAGATAAAAGTGGTTCTATGTGATGCCCGGTGGAGTGATGCTAAAGATTGTAGTTATGGAGATTGCAAGAATTATACAGATGTTTTAGGAGTGTTTTCATGAGAGTACACCACTATAGATAATAGAGACGTTATTATGAACAGATAGTCATTGACGTGATGATCAAATGAGGTCTTCCGTTAATCGGTCAATGGGTATATACTTGTATTAACCGAATCGGTCAACGGAGGTAGCTTATGAATGATAAATTTTATGCATTGCCGGAAGAAAAACAATCGCAAATATTGAATGCTGCATATAAAGTATTTGCAACGAATCAATATAAAAAGGCACCAACCTCAGAAATTGCGGCAGAAGCCGGAATTTCCAAATCACTTTTGTTTCATTATTTTCATAACAAACTGGAGCTATATCTTTTTCTATGGAAGCATGCAGCGGATTTAACAAAAAAATATATGTGTAAATATAAGGTATATGAAACAGATGATTTTTTTGAAATGATGCGTCGAGGTCTGATGGCTAAGTGTGCAGTGATGAGGAAATACACATTTTTATCCCTGTTTTCCATTAATTCATACTTTGAAACCGAGCCGGATATTCAATCCATCATCCAACCGGATGTACAGGATGCTGCAAAAAAGACATTGGAAATGCTTCTGTCAATTTTAAATCTCGATTTAATCCGTAAGGATATAGAGTTTTCTCATATATATAAAGAAATTCTGTATGCTTCAGATGGGATGCTTAAATATTGGTACAGAACAGGGAATTATGATGTGACTGTTTTTGAGCAGGAATATCTGGAAATGATAAATCATTGGGAAATGGTTTATGGAAAGGGGACGGAAAATGATAGAAAACAGTTATAAAACACGATGTGGCTGTATCCACTATTTTGTAAATATAATAGACAAGCAGAAAATTACGTTAGTGTTTTTACCGGGACTTACAGCAGATCACAGGCTTTTCGAGAAGCAGACAGAATATTTTGAGAATAAACAGAATGTGTTTGTATGGGATGCACCGTCACATGCGTTATCCAGACCATTTACGAATAATTATAGTCTGTCTGACATGGCAGAATGGCTTGATAAAATCTTGGCAAAAGAGGAAATTTATAATCCCATCATTATTGGTCAGTCTATGGGTGGATACCTGGCTCAAATGTATATGGAATTATATCCGGATAAGATAAAAGGCTTTATCTCCATTGATTCTGCACCGCTTCAAAAGTCTTATATGACAGCAATGGAAATATGGCTTCTTGAAAGAGCAGAGCCATTATATAAAATATATCCATGGAAAGCACTTCTTAGGGCTGGTTCAAGAGGGTGTGCAGAGACGGCCTATGGTCAGAAGCTTATGCGAAAGATGATGATGTCCTATGATTCAGATCCTAAAGAATATGCAAGGCTTGCCGGTTTTGGTTACAGAATGCTTGCTGAGGCAATTAAAGCAGATCTGCCATATCATATCAGTTGTCCGGCACTTCTTATCTGTGGCGAAAAGGATAAAGCAGGTTCAGCCAAAATCTATAATAAGAAATGGCATCAGAGGGAAGGTTTACCACTTAAATGGATAAAAAATGCCGGTCATAATTCCAATACGGATCAGCCGGATGAAGTAAACAGGCTTATAGAAAAATTTATCAACGAGGCAGATAGGAGAGGAGTGTCCGGATGAAATTAAATATACAGTGGAAAAAAGTATTATATGGAATTACATTGATAGTTATTGGTATAATATTGGCTGCACTGCATTTTATTGTGGGTGGAAATGGCATCGGCAATTTCATTTCCAGTATTATTGCAGTTATATCGGTATTGGTAATATTAGCAGGAACTTATATGACGTCAAGTGGAATCAAAAACTGTAAATGAAAAAGTTTAGAAAAAGAGGATATAATGATTGGTTGATGTAAGTATAACTATAAACATTTATGCGGAGGTAAATTTGTGAAAATTATTTCGTTAGTGGAAAACACCACAAAATCTGAACTTAAGGCAAAGCATGGGCTTTCGCTTTATATAGAAACAAAAAAACATAAGATTTTGTTTGATTTAGGCCCGGATAAAACATTATTTGAAAATGCAGTTAAAAGAAATATAGATATTTCAAAGGTAGATACGGTTATTATATCTCACGGTCATATAGACCACGGAGGAGCATTAAAAAGTTTTTTGGAAGTTAATTCTTCGGCAAAAATATATGTACAAAGAACTGCTTTTGAACCGCATTACAGTAAAACCTTATTCATTAAAATACCCGTTGGAATAGATGCTGCAATTAAGGGAAATAAGCAGATAGTACTGTTGGACGGTGATTACAAAATTGACGATGAATTATTACTGTTTACAGTTGATAAAATAAACAGATTTTATTCGTCTGTTAATGATGCTCTTTATGACGATAAAGGAAAAGACCAATTCAGACATGAGCAGAATTTGGTTATTTTTGAAAATCAAACAGCGCTTATTATGGGGTGTGGACATGCCGGTGTTATCAATATCATGGAAGAAGCAAAAAAATATAGCCCCGATTTGTGTGTGGGAGGTTATCATTTATTCAATCCTCTTACAAAGAAAACGGTATCGACGGAATTGTTAAAAGATATCGCAACGGAGCTTCAAAAATATAAAGATACTGAGTTTTATACCTGTCATTGTACAGGAAAAAAGGCATTTGATTATTTATCACATCAAATGAGTAATATGCACTACATATCTTGTGGTGAAAGTGTTGAAATTTAATATTTTAGAAAATTTAAATTTACACTTAGTCAGCTTGTTGATTTTTATACAATAAATGGGCAATTTCAATCGGGATAGCCCAATTTCTGAATGGATAGAAATGATAGAAATGCAAATTGGAACATATCCCGGTAATTAATTAAATACATTAACTCTACGGAGCGTAGAAACCGCAAAAATTCACCATATTCTACGTTGCGTGGGTGTGATTGGAAATAGGATTGAAGGATAATTAAGCCAGAAAGGAGGAAAGCAAATGGATCAAATAAAAATTGGAAGATTTATAGCTGATGAGAGAAAGAGAAAAGGGTATACTCAAAAACAGCTTTCTGAAAAATTAGAAATCAGCGATAAAACAATTTCAAAATGGGAACGAGGAAATGGTTTTCCGGAAGTATCACTGTTGTTGCCATTATGTAATGAATTAGAGATAACGGTGAACGAATTATTGTCTGGTGAAAGAGTATCAGAAGAAGATTATCTAAAGAAAGCGGAGGAAAATATGGTGAATTTAGTTAGAGAAGCTCAGGAGAGTAAGAAGAAAATTATATTATCAGCAATGGCAGCAGGTCTTACAATTATTGCTGCAGTTCCATTGTTTCTGTTGTCAGGAATGCTTGCGATGGAGAACTGGATGAGGATTCTACTTATAATTATAGGTTTGGTTGTAATATGTGGCGGTATTGTAATTGCGTGTATTCTTGACAGAGATGCAGGAGCATATGAATGTCCTGATTGTAAGAATAGATTTGTCCCGGATATGAAGTCTTATATCATGGGACCACACACAATAACAAAGCGTAAATTAGTATGTCCTAATTGTGGTGCATATAAGTACTGCAAGAAGGTCCTTACAAAATAAAGCAGTCATTTTACTGCTACAAAGATTTCGACAGATTTTAGCTTTTTCAACTCTATAGGCTTTTTGAGAAGTTTGGTTTTGATGAAGCATTTGGAAGAAGTGCAGTTATGCAACTTCTTGAGCTGAAAGGTTCAGGTGATTCAAAATTTCTTTCCAATCTGATGCAGGCAGATATTATTGAATTGGTATCCGGTCGCGGAAAGGGGAAATATAAGTTCAAAAAGTAATTTGATTATGAAGAAAGATTGAGTGAAAAGTCTTTATGATAAAACACTGTTGACTGAAGAAATGTGGGAAAATTATTAGAAAATTGATACGGATATTAAAAAAAAATACCAGCTGGAAAATATTGAAAGATAAAGCAAAGCCGCAGTATATGGGATTTGTGTGTCATTTTTATTTAAAAACAATAAAATGGGGTATCGGCTGGTAAAAAATCGAGAAGAGTTGATAAATACTGGAAAAGTTGGTATAGTTATTCTTAGAAATGGCGGAAATACGTTGGATAAACATTAACATAGGATGTATTGAAACAATACCATACGTTCAATATCATTAAATAGATGACTGATAAACATTAACATAGGATGTATTGAAACACACAACGAGGGTTTGTAATAATTACTTTTGCCCCGATAAACATTAACATAGGATGTATTGAAACTTTCTTCTGTAAAAGCAGTAACCAATACATTCTTCGATAAACATTAACATAGGATGTATTGAAACATGCGCGGCTGGTCGGCAAGATCAAAAAGTCCACGATAAACATTAACATAGGATGTATTGAAACTTGGGTTGTTTCGCCTGTCTTTCATCAGAGCTGTGATAAACATTAACATAGGATGTATTGAAACGGAAGCAGAGTGCTTGAAAAAGATGCAGATTCAACACGATAAACATTAACATAGGATGTATTGAAACAGGTTCTTTGAGAGAAAATGCTTTACAACAACATCGATAAACATTAACATAGGATGTATTGAAACAATCCACCCAATATCTCTTGGTGTAATCTCAACAGATAAACATTAACATAGGATGTATTGAAACCGCAGTCGCCAGTTGCGTGTTTATCGTCATAGTCAAGATAAACATTAACATAGGATGTATTGAAACTCTGCTAAGTCTGTAAAATCACAAGCAGCCTGAGAGATAAACATTAACATAGGATGTATTGAAACATGCCGCACGCTTCTAACTTCGCATCTAATGCTTTTAGATAAACATTAACATAGGATGTATTGAAACTGTTTAAATGTCATAACAACTACACATTTGACTGTTGATAAACATTAACATGGGATGTATTGAAACTCGTCACCGCTGCCGTAGCAAGCTACCGCCAGAAGATAAACATTAACATAGGATGTATTGAAACCGTAACAACGGAGCGGATTTTAGAGCCGTGCCTGAAAGATAAATATTAACATGAAATACATTGAAATATCCATATGAAAACTGTAAATAAGACATCATTAAGATAAATTGGAGCGCATAGCATTGATTCAGATGAGAACGATACTGAAAAAATGAAAGATATAGTGGTACGCACCAGAGAGGCAAGGGGGGAATAGTACATAACGATTAGCACAACTTATCAATAATCCGGGTAGAAGGAATTGATATATCATTTTAGAAATACTATAATGAAATTATCAAGAAAAAGGAGTTGATAATTTTGAGTAAAAATTTAATTATCTATTATTCACGTAAAGGTCAAAACTATGTAAATGGCAGAATAGAGAGCCTTACGAAAGGAAACACGGAAATTTGTGCAGAATTTATTCAAAAGGCAGTTGGCGGAGATTTATTTGAGGTTGAAACCGTCAATGGTTATTCGTCAGATTATCATGCATGTACAGCAGAGGCAAAGACGGAGTATGAAAACAATACACGTCCGGAGCTTAAAGCATATCTTAAAGACATCAGCGGGTATGACAATATTTTCATTTGTGGTCCGTGCTGGTGTGGAACATATCCAATGGCAGTATTTTCGTTGATAGAGTCCCTGAATTTCCAGGGCAAAAATGTAATGCCGCTGATGACACACGAAGGCAGTGGATTGGGACGTTCCATGCAGGATATAAACCGAATCTGCAAGGGTGCTGTAATAAAAACAGGCCTTGCCGTTCATGGGGCAGATGCCAGCAAATCAGAGCAGGCAGTCACAAAATGGGCAAAAGAAAGCCTGAATGTGTAAAATCTTTAAGTATGGTATGATATATATAAGGAAATACTGACAGGAGAGAATATAAAGGAGCTTAGAGCCGATGAAATGTGACAAAATCTATATTGCAATTGACCTCAAGTCGTTCTATGCTTCGGTAGAATGTAAGGAGCGTAACCGTGACCCGCTGACAACCAATCTGGTTGTGGCGGATCAGAGCCGCACACAAAAGACGATATGTCTTGCAGTATCACCGGCATTAAAAAAATACGGAATTCCGGGACGACCGCGGCTTTTTGAGGTGATTCAGAAAGTCAAGGAAGCCAACAGCGACCGTAAGTGGAAAGCACCGAATCATACATTTACAGGGGCTTCGGATGACAGTGAGGAGCTTTGTGAAAATCCGGCGCTTGAGATCGATTACATTGTAGCATTGCCTCGCATGGCACTTTATATGGAGTACAGTACAAAAATTTATAATATCTATTTAAAATACATTGCGCCGGAGGATATTCACATCTATTCTATTGATGAAGTATTTATGGACGTCACGAATTATCTTGCAGCCTATAATCTGACACCGGAAGAACTGGCGATGAAAATGATTCGTGATGTTCTGCAGACAACCGGAATTACGGCAACCGCAGGAATCGGAACCAATCTGTATCTTAGCAAAATTGCAATGGATATTGTGGCAAAGCATATTGAACCTAATAAGGATGGAGTGCGGATTGCCAGACTGGATGAAATGTCTTACCGGAAGCTTTTATGGAATCACAGACCGCTTACAGATTTCTGGCGGGTCGGGGGCGGCTATGCAAAGAAGCTTGCAGAAAATGGATTGTATACAATGGGCGATATTGCAAGATGTTCCATAGGCAAAACAAATGAATTTTACAATGAAGAACTGCTCTATAAGCTGTTTGGAATCAATGCAGAACTGCTGATTGACCATGCATGGGGACACGAGCCTTGTACCATGCAGGATATAAAAGCCTATAAGCCGGAAACCAACAGCGTCAGTTCGGGACAGGTACTGCACTGCGCCTATGAATTTGATAAGGCGAAGCTGGTGGTCAAGGAAATGGTAGATTTGATGGTGCTGGATCTGGTGGAAAAGGGACTAGTAACAGACCAGATTGTGCTGACAATCGGTTATGATATAGAAAACCTTACCGATGCGGACAGAAGGCGGCAGTATTACGGAGAGATTACTGTTGACCGTTACGGGCGGAAAGTGCCGAAACACGCACATGGGACTGCCAATTTAAAAAGGCAGACGTCGTCCACACATTTGATAACCGATGCAGTCATGCAGTTATATGATAAAATTGTCCATCCGAAGCTTCTGATTAAAAGAATCACCGTGACCGCCAATCATCTGGTCGAGGAAAGCCGTGCAGAACAGACACCGAAATATGAACAGCTAGACCTTTTTACGGATTATAGTGTGCAACAGGAACAGCAGGCAGCGGAAAATGCAGATTTAGAGCGTGAAAAACGGATGCAGAAAGCAATGATTGACATCAAAAAGAAGTTTGGAAAAAATGCCATATTAAAAGGCATGAATCTTGAGGAAGGTGCAACGGCGAAAGACAGAAACGAACAGATAGGCGGGCATAAAGCGTAAAGCATAGAATCCTGTTAATTCAGAGCGGATTATACGTCAGATGTCAGGTTGTTGTCCTTAAAATAAAAAGAAAGCAGTGATCAGAATGGATTATCAGAATCAACATCAATACGACGACATCCTTAATCTGCCACATCCGACATCCAAAAATCATCCGAGGATGTCCCTGCATGACCGTGCAGCACAGTTTTCGCCGTTTGCGGCACTCACCGGGCATGAAGCGGCGATAAAAGAAACGGCGCGACTGACGGACGATAAGCAAATTTTAAGTGAAGATGTCATTGAAAAGATAAACGGACAGTTAAAAATAATTGCAGAAAATATAGGAGCAGAACAGGAAATAACCGTCACGTATTTTGTGCCGGATTCCCAAAAATCCGGTGGCGCGTATGTAGACTGCGCCGGAACGGTCAGAAAAATTGATAAATATAACCGCACGCTGGTAATGACGGATAATACCGTCATACCGATAGAACAAATCAGCAGGATTTGCGGCTTGCAGGACTGTGAGATTGATTTGTGGGATATGTATGCGGATTACATCAATGGCAAGCGTGAAATTGCAGAAATCAATATGGATTTTAAGCCGGAGTACAAAACGATATAGCACCGGAACAGGAAAGGAAAAATGAAAATGCAGTTATATCAGGGCAGACCGGCGGATATGACCGGGCGGCAGGATAAAGAAAAACGGGTATATGAATTATTGGACAGATTAGGTATTGCCTATGAGCGGGTTGACCATGAGGCGGCAGAAACGATGGAAGCCTGCGAAGAAATTGATAAATTTCTTGCACCGGCGGTTATCTGTAAAAATTTATTTTTATGCAACACACAGAAAACGAAATTTTATCTGCTGATGATCCGCGGTGATAAAAAATTTAAAACAAAAGAGATTTCATCACAGATTCACAGTGCAAGACTTTCCTTTGCACCAGCTGAAAAAATGGAAGAATATTTAGATATTCTTCCGGGTTCGGTAAGTGTCCTCGGACTGATGAATGACAAAGAGCATCAGGTACAGCTTCTGGTCGATGAAGATGTGCTGAATGCAGAATATGTGGGGTGTCACCCATGTGTGAATACGTCCAGTCTGCGTTTAAAGACATCAGACATCTTTAATACCTTTTTAAAAGAAGTATCACACGACTATATCACGGTTGTTTTGTCAGAATAAATAATTATACAATTCATTGAAAATAAACTTTATTGTTTACATTTTTGTTCATATGATATATGATTGTAATAAATATTGTACGTGCTTTCAAGAAAAAATGATACAAAATGCACAAAATACAGTAAAAATCAAAAAAATAAGGAGGAACTTTCAATGAATCGTTTAAAAGGAAAAATTGCGGTGATTACAGGCGGTAATTCAGGTGTAGGTGCGGCAACGGCGAAGCTGTTTGCGGCAGAAGGAGCAACCGTTGTGATTACGGCACGCAGGGAAGCAGCATTAAAAGAAGTGGCAGATGAGATTACTGCGGCAGGTGGTGAAGTATATGCCGTTTCAACAGATATTTCCAAACCGGAGGACCCTGAAATGTTGATGCAGAAGGTTATGGACAAGTACGGAAAGATAGATATTCTTGTCAACAATGCCGGTATTCTGGAGCAGGGATTAAAGCCAATTGATAAGTTCTTAGATGAAGATATGGACAGAATTATCGAAACCAATGAAAAAGGCACAATGCGCTGCATGAGAGCGGCATCTAAGAGAATGACGACGGGCGGCGCGATTGTCAATGTGGCATCGGTAGCCGGTGAAAAAGGCTGCGGCGGTGCGGCTTATGTAGCGTCTAAGGCGGCAGTTATCGGTCTGACAAAGCATACGGCACTGCGTTTCCAGAAAGACGGAATCCGTTGTAATGCCATTTGTCCGGGCAACATTATTACACCGATGACCATGGGAACAGATCCGAAGGCATTAGACCCGGATATGATTGGTGCAATGATGACACACAGCGATATTAAGGCACAGTCTTGTACGGCAGAAGATGTTGCAAATGTAGTTTTATTCTTTGCAAGTGATGAAGCCAGAGCCATTACAGGTCAGATTATCGTAACAGATTTCGGCGCAATGCTGTAAGCGGAAAACGTTAAATCAAAATATATCGGTACGAATATGTGAATAAAATATATTAGTAAAATACATAAAAATACCGGCAGTGAAAAGCTGATAAGAAAATCGGGCTTTGGACTGCCGGTTTTTTGATGTGAAATTTTCAGTCTTGTGTGGTGTAAACACTTTGCTTATATTATAATAAATTCAGACATTTAAAAATATGGAAAAGGAAATCAGCAGAGTAAACAATGAGTAAAGCATCCAATTACTATTATGAACAATTAAATAAAGAACAGCAGAAAGTGTATTATGCCATGAAAGAAGGGCTGTTAAACCAGCAGGACTCTTTTGCAGTGCCAATGCTTGATAAAAAGGAATTATCTGACATTTATTTTATGGTGCGTATGGACTGCCCGGAAATTTTTTATTCCGTGCGTTTTTCGTACCGGTATTATCCGGATTCTACGGCAGTTGAATTTATCCCGGAGTATTTATTTCAAAAAGACAAAATCAGGGAGCACCGTCAGGCAATGCAGGCGCGTGTCAAAAAGCTTGCAAGACAGGCGCAGGGACTGGATGAAAAGGGGAAAGAGCTGTTTATCCATGATTTTATCGTACAAAATGTGCGGTATGACAAATTAAAAAAAGAGTATTCCCACGAGATTATCGGGGCATTGGGAAATGGTGTTGCCGTCTGTGAGGGCATGGCAAAAGCCGTTAAAATCCTTTGTGATGAGCTTGGAATCTGGTGTATTATTGCACTGTCGGAGGCCAATCCCGAAAAGGGAATCAAGTACCGTCATGCGTGGAATGTTATTAAAATCGGTGGGCAGTATTATCATGTGGATGCAACGTTTGACAATACGCTCTCCAAAGACGATACAATCCGGTATGATTATGTGAATCTGTCGGACAAGCAGATTGCAATGGACCATGAACCGGTCATCTGGAAAGTTCCTGCCTGCCCGGACGGCGACCATTTTTATTATAAGGAAAAGAAGCTGTCGTGGACAACAACGGATGAAGTCAGAAACCGGACGCGTCAGGCAGTGAAAAAGGGGAAAATTCTGTTATTTCACTGGCGGGGAGGGTATCTCACCAAAGAAGTGCTGCAGGAACTACTTTCTATTTTTTCAGAAGAAGCAAAGGCAAAGGGAAAACAGTCCTTTGTATCGGTCAACCGGGCGCAGGCGGTACTGCGGGTGCGTTTTCAGGAAGGTGCCGGTGAAGAACAGATTGAGATGGAAGAAGCCAATGAAAGCGAATTATAGGAAATACAGAATGACCGTATGCAGAATTAAAATAAAAGCATGAAAAAAAACAGCAGAAATGGAGAAGGGTATGAGGACAGGTAAAAAACTGACAGCAGAAATTCTGTCAGGAAAATGGGACGAAGCATTAAAAAAGCTTTATATGGATAACCAAAAGATACAGCAGCAGAAAAAACGTTATGTAAAAGCAGTGGCATCTTATTGTGAAATTTTTGGCGAAATGCCGGTTGAAATCTATAGTGCACCGGGCAGAAGTGAAGTGGGCGGCAATCATACAGACCACCAGCATGGCAGAGTGCTTGCGGCATCTGTAAGTCTGGATGCCATTGCAGTTGCAGGAAGGGTGGATGAGCCATTGGTGCGGATACAGTCAGAAGGATACAAGTTGTGTGAAATTCGGCTGGACGAACTGGATAAGAAAACACGCGAGGAGGGAACAACTAAAGGATTGATCCGCGGCGTGCTTGCAGGCTTGAAACAGCAGGGATATAAAATGGGTGGATTTTGCGCATATATTACAAGTGATGTGCTTTCCGGTTCGGGGCTGTCTTCATCGGCAACATTTGAAACACTGATTGGCACGGTTGTATCGGGACTGTACAATCATGCGGAAATTCCGGCAGTAACCATTGCACAGACCGGCAGATATGCGGAAAATGTGTATTTTGGCAAGCCAAGCGGACTGATGGACCAGATGGCATGTGCCATCGGCGGCATGGTTTATATTGATTTTGAAAATGAAGAAAAACCGCAGGTAGAAAAAATTGATGCGGATTTTGAAAAAGCAGGATTGACACTGTGTATTGTGGATACGAAAGGGTCGCATGCAGGACTGACACACGAATATGCACAGATTCCCGTAGAAATGAAGCAGATTGCAGCACATTTTGGAAAAAATGTACTGCGTGAGGTTGAAGAAAAAGATTTTTATGCGGCACTTCCGGTTTTGTGCAAAGAATCAGGCGACCGTGCAGTACTGCGCGCCATACATTTTTTTGCAGAAGATGAACGGGTTGTAAAGGAAGTTAATGCCCTTCGCGCCGGTGACTGGAACCGTTTTTTAAAACTGGTAAAAGAGTCGGGCGATTCGTCTTATAAATATCTGCAAAATGTATATGTCAGTCATGATACGGTCAATGAGCCGGTTGCCATTGCGCTGGCAGTGAGTGAACGGACGCTTGCGGATAAGGGCGTATGCCGTGTGCATGGCGGCGGTTTTGCGGGAACGATACAGGCATTTGTAAAAGAAGCTGCGGTTTTGGATTATAAAAATGCAATGGAAGCCGTATTTGGAGCGGATTCGTGCCATGTTTTAAAAATACGCAGATATGGAGGAATCAGAGTCATTGGATAAAGATTGTTCGTTAAAGAAAAAGATATTTAACATTATTCAGATTGGTGATAAAAGTAACCGCATCAGCAGGGCATTTGATATATTTATAACAATTACGATTGTTTTAAATATTCTGGTGACATTTGCACAGACGTTTGATGAATTGTCACGGATAACAATGGGATTAAAAGCGATAGAATATGTGACACTGGGCATTTTCTGTGTGGAATATGTCCTGCGAATCTGGACGGCAGAGTACTTATATCCCAATATCGGCAGAAGACAGGCAAAACTTCGTTTTTTGATTTCATTTGATGGAGTGATTGATTTACTGACCATTGTACCTGTATTTTTCTTATCGGGATTTGTAATATTCAGAATGTTACGGGTGGCAAGAATTTTCCACCTGTTCCGGTTAAATGCAAAATATGACTCGTTTAATGTCATCACAACGGTTCTTTATGAAAAACGCAACCAGATTATTTCTTCGGTATTTATTGTACTGATACTTATGCTTGCCAGCAGTCTGTGTATGTATAGTGTTGAGCATGACACACAGCCGGACGTTTTTCGCAATGCGTTCAGCGGTGTCTGGTGGAGTATGTCCACACTTTTAACAGTCGGTTACGGCGACATTTATCCGGTAACGACACTGGGGCGTGTGATGGCAATCTGTATCGCGTATCTGGGAGTCGGTGCAGTTGCAATTCCAACCGGTATTATCAGTGCAGGTTTTGTAGAACAGTATCAGCGCAAAAGCAGTCTGTCCAATCTCAAAAACGCGGACATCAAGCAGATTGCTGAAATATTTGTAGACAAACGCTATGCAGGGAAATCAATTGAAGAAGTGGAAGAACAGGAGCAGCTGACCATTTTCTTGATTTTAAGAGAAGACTTATCAATCCTCCCGCAAAAAGATACGTTGTTAAAACAGGGCGATATCATCATAATCCGCGCTGAAGGGGAGAAAGAATAGAATACCCCCGTGATAAAGGGGGCAGCTCAACGTGTTACTTAACTTCGCTGTCCCCTTTATCACGGGGAAGTTATTCGTTCATACGGTCAGATATTTACTCTTTATAAAGCCTGGTGTGAAAAATCACACGGATGTGCTAATATAGCTATGATGGCAGATGGGAAATGAGGATTAGTGGAACAACTCCTGTACCATTTCCGCATTATAGACAACCTGTGTCTGATGCTCGGCCTCAATCATGTAGAGCGCGTGGGCGGCGAGGTGTTCGGCAGCCTGCTCTAAATCACGGATACCGGTAGTATCTTTAAAAATATCAAGGACAGCATCCAGTCCGTCATCCAAAACAACACATTCATTTTCATGCAGACCGATACGTTTTAAAACCTTCGGGAGAGAATATTTCACAAAAATTGTCTTCTTTTCTTCCCTTGTGTAATCCGGAATATCAATAACGGCAAAACGGGATAACAGCGGCGCACTGATTTTTTCCTTGTCATTCGCTGTAGCAATCGGATAAACGCCGGAAGTCGGAATCAGACATTCCATATAGTTATCTGTAAATCCTAAGTTATCCAGCAGTGTCAGTAACACATCGGCAGGATTGCCATTGCCGTTTCCGGCTGTTGCCTTGTCCAGCTCGTTAATGATAAAGACAAGATTATTTTCACCTGCCATATTGAAAGCTTCCATAATAATACCCGGCTTTGCATTGGAATAAATTCTTGAACTGCCGGTCAGCTGTTCGGCATCGTTAATGGAACTCATATCGAGCGTTGTCCACGGCAGTTTTAAAATTTTGGCAACCAGATAGGCAATCTGGGATTTACCGGTTCCGGCAGGTCCGACCAGCAAAATGCCGTATGCCGGCAGGGTGTGTGTACGGTTAATCTGGATCACGGTTTCGATAATCCGCTGTTTTACACGTTCCATGCCAAATAATTCTTCATCAAGAATCCGGCGGGCTTCTACAGGGTCAATGGATTCAAAATAATTGCTTTTCCATTTAATATTTAACATAATGGATAAAGCACGCTGTGCGTGACGTTTTTCTTCCGGCGTAACCTCGTTGGAGCGTGCAACGACTAAGTTGCGGCGTGCCCACAGACGGATATTTTCAGGAAGCGTCTTACCGGCACAGTTTAAAAAGTCGGAAATGCTTGTGATGCTTGTCAGCTTCATATCATCTGCGGATTCATCTAAATCTTCATCGGAGGTTTCCTCGGCAATCGCATCACTTTCCAGCAGACGCTCAATCATAAACTGTAAAAATCCGTCTTCGGAAGAAAGTTTCTGACTGTTGCTGAAAGCCACTTCGCGGATTTTATATACGGCATAGCCGTCACTGCGGTTTTTACCGGTCAGCTTGACCTTAATGCGGTTTTCGCCAAGCCACTTAATCAGGCTTGTAAAACGGGAGTCAATCTGTAAAATATTGCTGAGTTCCACTCCGTCATCAAGCTGGAATTCAAAGGCGGTCTTTTTATATGGATTTGCAAAAATACCGGCAGAATCCTGTTCCCATGGGTGAGAAGAATTATCTAAAACCAGAATCGGATGCTCCGGTGTGGCTGTGGAGTGATTGGACTGAAAAGTTGTATAAGTACATTCAAAGGCGGAAGTCGTATTGGATGTACTGGTTGAATCATATACAAGCATAGTATTTCTCCTGTTCATTTTATTTTATAGTAAGATGTATAAATGTTTAAATATGCACTCAAAACATCATAGCATACCTTGTTCAAATTTAAAAGAGCCGAAATCCCACACAAAATAAAATTACATATTGACAAATGTGTATATATACTGTATATATGTGTATATACAGATGGCGCAAAAATGGAGGGAGTGGGGAAGATGATTCAACTGGATAAGGTATCAAAAAAGCTTGGCATATTTGAACTCAAAGACATCAGCTTTAGTCTGCCTGCGGGCTATATCTGCGGAATTGCGGGCAGAAACGGTGCAGGAAAAACAACACTGTTACATCTGCTTTCGGGGCTGTATCAGCCTGACAGCGGAGCGGTGATGATATTTGACAGCAGGTACGATACACAGGAAAAGCAGATTCACGACAGCTTAGGCGTTGTTTTAAATGAAGATTTGATGATGAAACATCTCAACCTTGAGAAAAACGGGGACTATTTCGGGACATATTATTCCGGGTATCAAAAAGAACAGCTTTTATCATATTTAAAGCAATTCGGACTGGAAAAGAACAGAAAATTTGGAAAGCTGTCCAAAGGGGAAAAATTAAAATATCAGTTTGCATTTGCATTATCATGTAATCCGAAGCTGCTGATTTTAGATGAGCCGACAGCCAACTTTGATGTGGATTTCCGCAAAGATTTTTTGAAATTGTTACAGGAGTTTATTGCAGACGGACAGAAAAGTGTTGTACTGGCAACGCATTTAATGGAAGATATCGACCGCCTTGCAGATTACTTGATTTATCTGGAAGACGGCAGAAGCATTTTCGCAGGACAGATGGAAGATTTCCGGGAACAGTACCGTATTGTGTCGGGAGAAGCTTATAAAATCAAGCTGCTTGACCGGGAAGATATCATTGCCATGGAACAGAAAAAATACGGGGCAAAGGCGCTTGTCAGACATCACGGTTATCAGCACTATGATACAGAACTGACAGCAGTACCGCCGACCGTAGAAGAATTTATGTATTTTTTGAGTAAGACAAAGACGGCGGAAAGGAGAAATTATGAAAAAGTTATTCACTGAATACTGGCAGGAATTTGATGTGCAGTATATAAAAAATATGTATGGAGCAGAGCTTCCGCTGCTTTATTTTGTCATTTACTGGAGCTGGAGTCTGGTTTTTGGAAATGCGGCAGGGACGGATGCAACATCTGTTACGGAAAAAATAATCCTGGCGGCAGCGGTTATTTTTCCGACGGTCTTTAGCTTTATTTCCTTTACCCTGCATCCGATAGCACTGTCAAAGCAGATGTATCTGTGTCCGCTGAGCAGTCAGGAGCGGCAAAAGCTGGTTATGGACAAATATCTTTTCCGGGTGGGGCTTCATATGACGGTCTGCATAGCAGGCACGGTTCTGGCAGCATTTATGGCGCGGGGCGCACTGTACTGGTATCTTCTTATTTTATGGAATGATTTTATCATCAGCATTTTTATTCCGTCAGAACCGGCAAAGACGGATAGCAGGACAAAGGAGCTGATTTATAAAAATATCATGATTCCTGTGGTGCTGATATTAAATGCCGTATATTTTGAAAATGCTTTAAATAAAGAAAATATACAGATTGTTTATGCAGTGTTAATTGCCGGGTTTATAGGACTGGTACAGTTACCGCTTTTTATATGGTATGCCGGACGGGTAAAAAGCCATATCCGGTCAGCAGTATTTTATAGAACCAATATAGATGTCAGCCGTGTTTTATAAAACCGGTATAGATGTCAGCGGCAGAGCTGTTTAGGGGGATGAACCATAAAAAGATGTTGGGGACAAAAGTCCCCACCTATGAGCAAGCCCATGTGGGTTTAGACCTTTTGACCCTGATATCATGAATAGATTGTAGTAGAAATGAGGCGCGTATGAAAATAACAATACTTCCGCAGGGAACACTGGCTATTTACGAGCAGATAGTCAATCAGCTTAAAAATGCGGTGGTGACAGGAGAATTAAAAGCAGGAGAGGCACTGCCGTCCATCCGCGCATTGGCGGCGGATCTGGGTGTCAGTGTCATTACAACCAAAAGAGCGTATGAGGAGCTGGAAAAAGAGGGGCTGGTGCGCTCGGTGGCAGGAAAGGGCTTTTATGTCTGTGAATATAATGCGGATTATCTGAAAGAAAAACAGCTGGTGCTGTTGGAAAAACGCTTAAATGAAGTGATAGAGGAAGCAAAACAGGCAGGGCTTGCCAAAGAAGATTTTGTGGAAATGGTGCAGGCATTATACGAACAGTAGATTACAGATTAGAAAATGTCTGTGCAGTGGGGGCAGGCGGAATCAGTTATTTGCGGTTTATTAGATTGTGGCGAATACAAAAAAAGAGGAGGAAAAGAGCTTGGAAAAAGAAATATTGCGGTTTGAACAGGTGACGGGAAAAGGCAGGAAATTCCGTCTTCAGAATATGGATTTTACAATGAAGTCCGGTTACATTTACGGATTAACGGGCAGAAACGGTGCCGGAAAGTCAACGCTTATCAAGACAATTCTGCATGAGCAGTCCCGGTATAACGGTGCAATTTACGTGGATGGAATCCCGGTAAAGGAAAATTATGCGGCGGCATGCCGGAAAATCGGATATGTATCCGAGGACAACGTATTTTTTGAAAAATGTACGGCAATGCAAAATGCAGAAGCGTTGGGCGTTTTTTATGATGATTTCCAGATAGAACGGTTTTGCAAGCAGATGCAGGCATTTGACGTGCCGGTTTCAAAGCAGTATGGAGCAATGTCAAGAGGTGAAAAGTTAAAATGCCAGCTGGCATTTGCCATTGCCCATCAGCCGGTTTTATATCTGATTGATGAGGCAACGGCAGGAATGGACGCAGTATTCCGGCTTCAGTTTTTTGACTGTATGCGCAGACTGGTGGAGGACGAAAGCTGCGGCGTACTGCTGACAAGCCACATCACTTCGGAGCTTGAAAGAAATACGGATTACAGTGCATTTATGGAAAATGGACAGTTTAGCGGGTGGACAGAGAGCATTGACGGGATTTTACGGCAGGATGACCGGGAACAGGAGGCGTTATGTATCGAATAACAGACGACAGACAACAGCAGTGTTTGGAAAAATTTTTTGCGAAAGAAAAAACATGGTATCCCGATTATTTCGGGTGCAAATTTGCGGCATATATGATGTTTTTTTGTGGCATTATCGGCTGGCTGTTTCCTTATCAGGCAGAGTGGGTGTCCATTCATGAAAGCATAAAGACGTATGGGATTTATACAATGATATATTTGCTGGGTTTTAGTTTTTACAGCCAGATGTTTACATCGTATAAAGGCAGTAAAAGAAACAGAAATCTCGGTGAAATACTGCAGAATTTACCGGTTTCGTCAGTACAGACAGCGATTTTTAAAGCGAAAAAGACCTTAAAAATCTGTGGGAGAATTGCGGTGATTGCGGCAGTGGGACAGACATTTTTTGCGATTGCGGCATTACATACTTTTTCAATAGGAAATATATTGATTCCGCTTGCGGTATTATACGTTCTTCCGGCAGGAATCTGTGCCATGGAAATTGCAGTTGAATTATGGAAAGGGCAGACACCGGTCAGATTAAAAAAAGGCTGACCAGTGATAAAAATAAGTGCTGCCCCGCACATTTATTTACAAGTTATGCGGCTTCCTTCGGCGCTTTATTGACAATATAAATGCCGGTACACACAAGAAGCAGTGCGGCAATACTGCTAAAGCCCAAAGAATCTTTTTCGCCAAGCAGGACAGCGGATAAAAGCACACCGATAACCGGATTCATAAAGCCAAATACCGCAACCTTGGAAATCGGATTGTATTTTAACAGCAGCCCCCATAAAGAGTACGCAACAGCGGAAATAACGGCAAGGTAAAAAAGCATGGCAAACGCAGGCAGGGTAAAACCGGAAAGGTGTCCACCCATAAAGAAGCCGCACACAGCCATGACAATGCCGCCTAAAATAAACTGATAACCGCTTAACATTACAGGATTGTCCTGAACGGAAAAGCGTTTCATAAATACCGATGAAAAAGCGTATGCAACGGTTGATAAAAGAATTGCACCGTCCCCGTTTACGGTAAAATGTAGGTCCATTCCGTTTCCGGCAACGTTGACAAGTACAACACCGGCAAAACCGACAAGACAGCCAAGCATTTTCCGTGCCGTAACCTTTTCCTGATGAAATAAAAATCCGGCAACGAAAATGGCGACAAACGTGCTGACGGCTTCAATAATAGAAGCCTTGACACCCGTCGTATGTGCCAGTCCGATATAGAAAAACAGGTATTGTAAAATGGTCTGTAACAGGCTCAGTTCCAGAATATGCGGCAGAGAGGCTTTTGTCGGAAGCAGAAACTGCCGCTGTGTCAGACTGCCAAGAAAGACAGCGAGGATTCCGGCAAGCGTAAAGCGGCAGCCCGCATATAAAATCTGGCTTGCCGTATCGGAAGATGCAATGTGCATCATTTTGTAGCCGATTTTAATACAGGGAAATGCACTGCCCCATAAGGCACAGCAGATTAATGCGCCAAACAGCACGACTACAGGGTTACTAAGAAAATTTTTTTGTGTATTCATGAGTTTCTCCTAAATATAACTTCACTTTTTGCACAGGATATTGTAGCATAAAAGTACGGATTCGTGGAAAAAATTTCCATATAAAGGAGAATTAAAAAACATGAAAATGACAACGCTGTGTTATATTGAAAAAGACGGACAGTATCTGATGCTGCATCGCACCAAGAAGAAAAAAGACATCAATAAGGATAAGTGGATTGGTGTCGGCGGTCATGCGGAAGGCACAGAAAGCCCGGAAGAGTGCCTGTTAAGAGAAGTAAAAGAAGAAACAGGGCTGACACTGACACGCTTTCGTTTCCGCGGGCTGATAACCTTCGTTAGTGATGCGTGTGAACCGGAGCAGATGTGTCTGTTTACGGCAGACGGCTTTGAAGGTGAAATCTGTCCGTGTGACGAGGGCGAGCTTGCGTGGATTGATAAAACAGAGATTTTAAAGCTGCCGACATGGGAGGGCGATGCCGTCTTTTTAAAGCTGCTCTTAGAAGGCGAACAGCGGTTCTTTACCTTAAAACTGGTCTATGAGGGCGAAAAACTTGTAGAAAAGCAACTTCGTTTTTATAATTAGTTTATAAAATGATAATTTGACACTAAAAAAGAGCGGGTGCTATAATTTTTCCTCGATATTTAAAAACCGGCGGGAAATGCCGGATAAAAAAGAATCGGATAAGGGAGAATTTATGACATTTTATCAGGAATTACAATTAAATCAGGCAGGCTCTAAAGCGGTGATCCGCGCATCAAAGAGCAAAAAGGAAAAATACAGGCACATTGCCGTTTATCTGTTTAAAATCCTATTGACCGTGGCGTTCTGCACCGCATTTGTAATGGCATTCGGCGCAGTTTTCGGAGAAGATAACAATATCGTAGGTGTTGTTATGCTTTTGTGCGTATTGTCGTTTAGGTATGCGGATTTAGGAATTAAAAATAAGGATGCCATGTGGGCATTTGCAGTGATTTTTGCCATTCTGGCAGCAGGACCGCGGCTTGCCAACGCCTGCGGACTTGTGGCGGAGTGTATGATACATATTGTCTGCATTATGGCGATTATGATTCTTAGCTGTCATAATGTTTTAATGTTTAATCATGCGACACTGGTACTCGGCTATCTTTTGTTATACGGATATGATGTGACCGGTGAAGCTTATTTATACCGTCTTGTGGCGATTGCGGTAGGAGCGGCTCTGACAATGGCGGTTTATTACCGCAATCACAGAAAGCGGACCTTTAAAAGAACGTTTAAAGACTTATTTAAAGAAGTGGATTTTCAGTCGTCAAGAACACAGTGGCAGCTGCGCCTTGCACTTGCGATTGCAACAGCACTGCTTCTTGCGGGAATCCTTCATCTGCCGCGCCGTATGTGGGCAGGCATTGCAGTGATGTCAGTAACACTGCCGTTCCCGGAAGAAATCAAGGAACGTGTAGGGGGAAGAATCCCCGGCAATATCATCGGCGGACTGGTATTTATATTAATTTACTGTTTTGTTCCGAAGTCCCTTCATTCATATATCGGGATATTTGGTGGAATCGGTGTGGGACTGTCAGCCACCTACGGCTGGCAGGCGGTGTTTAATTCACTTGGAGCGATGGCTATTGCAGTCAGCTTCTTAGGACTTCCGGGGGCTGTATTTTACCGGGTTTTTCATAATGCGTTCGGTGCATTGTACGGAATGTTTTTTGAGAAAATTTACAGCAGATGTATAAAAGCTTAATAAGGACAACAGACGAGACTGCCGTGCGATGCCATTCGCACGGCAGTCTTTTTTGCACAGACAGCTGCAAATCAGTCCAAATTTTGTTGACAAAAGTATTATTTGTATTATAATGTATAATACAAATAATACAAAAGCACGGCAGGAAAGGAGCGAACATATGGTTATAGAACTGGATATGGAAAGTGAAGTGCCGATATATGTGCAGCTTCGCAATCAGATAGTGAAAGGAATCGGAAAAGGAGAATTAAAAGCGCAGGAAAAACTGCCGACAGTCCGCCAGCTGGCAGCAGAAGCGGGCGTTAATACAATGACCGTGAATAAAGCTTATCAGATATTAAAGGCGGAAGGCTATATCAAGATTGACAGACGGCACGGCGCGGTAGTGGCAGATGTCGTTGATATGGATTTGCAGTTTCGGGAAAAGCTGGAAGCAGAATTAGAGCTTTTGTCAGCGGAAGCCAGCATTACGGGAATGGAAAAGGCAGAGTTTTTAAAGCTGTGCGATGGGATTTATTCTAAGATGAAGGTATGCAGACAATCCTAAAATCAAAGATTTTCGCACAACGCTTTGTGACGTCTGCGGATAGGAGGAAGTATGGGGATTTTTATGTTTATAACATTTGCGTCGGCAAATTTAATTACAATCGGTGCAATGTGGTATGGATTCATGAGCCAGTACCGGTATAATAACGGAATGGTTCTGGGGGTGCATATTCCATCGGAACACGCAGAAGAACCGGGGGTGACAGAACAGGTCACGAATGCCAAAAGAAAAATGAAGCGGTTTCATATCATTAATCTGATTTTAATCATGGCACTCAGCATACTGTGTTTTTTTAATATGGCACTTTATGTTATCATCTGGATTGTGTGGATTTTTGCATACATAGGAGCGGCAATTTACTTCAATGCCAAAACACACCGGAAACTTTATGACTATAAGGTGGCGCAGGGCTGGCTTGCAGAGGGACAGAAAAAGAAAGTTTATATCGACACGGCGGTACTGACGATGACGGAAAAAAGCGCAGTGCCGTACCGGTATCATGCAGTCGTAATTTTAATAGAAATCCTGTGCGTACTGCCGTTTTTGTGTGGAAAACGTCCGGTTTTTTGGGAAGAAATGGGGATATTCTGTATCTGTGCCGTGGCAGTATCGGTAACGGCATGGATAGCGCATGTGTTTATCAACCGCAGACAGCATGCGGTTTACAGTCAGGATACCGAAAAAAATTTGCAGGTTAATTATCTGATAAAAAAATACATCGGGGAAGCACTCCTTGCCATGAGCAGCTGTAATGCGGCGGCATGGGTGATGATTGCCGTACAGGCACTTATTTTTAACAGTCTGAACGCGGTTGTGTTTTACAGCTATGTCGTACTGGAAAGCCTGTCAGGCGTGGCATTTCTGGTGCTGATTTTCCGGATGTATAAAAAGAAAAATGAGTTTTTAAATGCAGATAACACGCTGGTATATGTCGATGATGACGAATACTGGAAAACAGGATTTTACTACAATCCCAATGACAGACATATGCTTGTGGCGGACCGTATGCAGTCGGGAAATTATTCCTTTAATTATGCAACGGCAGGGGCAAAAATATGGACGGGCATTATAACATTTGTTGTTGCAGGAACTATCGTATTTACGGTTGCGGCAATGCTTCCGCTGATTGATGTCAAAGTGGATTTTACCATGGATAATAACAGGGTAACGGTTGAGGGCGGCGGTTATAAAATCACATTTGATAAAGAATCCATTCAGAGAGCAGAGATGCTGGATACAATGCCGCGTGATAATTTCACAAAAACCAACGGCGGCGCCACAGAAACCTATGCGGTAGGGCATTTTAAAGGGAATACTTACGGAAAATGTATGCTTTTTATATATAAAGGAAATGCGCCGTACATTCTGATTCAGACGGACACACAGACGATGTTTTTTAATGCAAAAGACAGCAGTATGACAAAGCAGTGGTATGAGCAGCTGTGTGAGTAGAACACACTATTATCCAAATAATCAAATAAATTTCAATCTTTGTAAGATTTCCATATGTTTTTATGTTTTGCACTGAAATTGTAGGTTTGTGTCGAAAGATTCTGCAATTTTTACACGATATTTATTTTTCATTCACACAGGATTGTGGTATACTAAAGTAAAAAACAAAACGGGAAAGGTAAGAAATGGCAAAGAAAAATAAAATAAAGAACTGGGTCATTCCGGGTGTAGTCGGAGGCGTGGTCATTATCCTGACAGTTGCTTCCATCGTTTCCGGTTCTATACAGCAAAAAAAGGAAAAGGAAAGCAATGCGGCGAGTGTCAGCGTAGACCGGATTAAGTTAAAAGATGATTCGGCGCAGGCACAGCAGATGAGCAATACAGAAACAGAAGTAGAGATTGAATTTGAAGACTGTGCCGTTCCGGTAGGCACGCAGTTAAAGATGACAGCACTGGTTGTTCCCGAAAATACGGACCAGGCACTCATCTGGAGCAGTTCGGATTCGTCTGTGGCAGAGATTGATAAAGACGGAATTCTCACAGTGAAGGCAGTGGGAACAACCGTTGTAACAGCAACTGTCGGAACCGTTTCCGATTCAGTTGTCATTGAAGGAATTGAAAATGTGGCACAGGGTTCAAAAAATAACCTTCCGGTTTACACCGGTACAACCCTTGCAAAAAATAATGCATCCGGAAGCGGCAGTGCATCGGGCAGTACGTCATCCGGTGGAACATCCGCAGGAAGCGGATCTGACAGCGGCAGTACAGGTACAGGCGGCGGGCAGGCAGGCGGTTCATGGACAGGCTCAGGCAGTTCGGGAAGCGGCTCCTATGACGGCGGTTCCGGTGATTCGGATTCGGACGGCGGAGATGATTCCGGCAGTACGGACAGCGGTTCGGGAAGCTCCGGTGGTTCTTCAAATGGTGAATCCGGCACGACGGGCGGTTCTTCCGGCAGTAATTCCGGCAATAACGACGGTTCATCCACAAACGGCGGGAATTCCTCAAACAACAGTAATAGCGGCAGTAACACCGGCAATGGTGACAACAGCGGCAGCATTTCAGACGGACTTTCAGGAATCGGATTTACACAGCGGTATTCCAATGTTTATGTATGCGAAGAAAATGATACATATTATGGAGAAATCATCACACAGCCGAATGTAACCATTATCTATATCAAGCAGAGAAGCGGCACATTTGACAGCAGGATTCAGACGGTGCTTGCCAGACTGCTTCCGGACGAGTACGGACAGGTGTGGAGCAATTATCTTTCTGCCAACACAGACAGAACTTTTACGGCAGAAGGCAGACGGGTACGAATTGTTGTAGCCCCGAATGGCGGTCACTCGCAAATAGTAATATACAATTAGACAAAAATATGATATGCTTACACTAATATGACTTGCAGTGAGGTGAATTAATTGCTGAATGAAAATAAGATTAAAATGATGACGAAAATGGCAATTTATGAAAAAAACGAAGGCAGGCAGATGATTAAAAATTCCCGCTATTTTAAGGGGGATTATGTAGCGTTTGGCGTACTCCGTACATTAATTGCAACAACATTTGCATATATAATCATGGTGATACTGTATGTGTTATGCAACCTTGAAAAACTGGTTGCCGACATTAATTCGCTCGATTATGCGGCAGTGGGAAAAAGACTGGGAATATATTATATCCTGATGTTAATTGTATATACCATCATTGCGGCAATGGTTTATGCCTATCAGTATAATCATTCGCGGAAAGGTCTGAAAAAGTATTTTTCAAGACTAAACAAGCTGGAACGTTTTTACGACAGCCAGAGAAAGAAAAAATAGTATTGGAGGACTCACATGGTTTTTTTACTGGAATTAAAGGAAGGATTTAAGAAATTCTATAATAAATACGATACGTATCTGGTTCCGGCAGTACGGTTTGTGATGGCATTGGTTTCTTTTCTGATGCTCAATGCAAGCATCGGATATATGTCAAAGCTGAAAAATCCGCTGATAGCCGTGGCAATGGCAGTATTGTGTGCCTTTCTTCCAAATGGATTTATGATATTTTTCTTATCGGTATTTATGTTGGTTCATTTATATGCGATTTCTGCGGAATTTGCATTGATTGTACTGGGAATCGTGCTTTTAATGTATCTGCTGTATTACCGTTTTACACCGAAGCAGGGGTATCTTTTAGTGATTACGGTACTGCTTTGCTGGATAAAAATGCCGTACCTGCTTCCAATTGCGGCGGGGCTGTGCTTTAACGCATTCGCCATGATTCCGGCGGCATTTGGTGTGATTATTTTTTACATTATTAAGACAGCCAGTGAATATGAAACGGCACTGACGACAAAGTCAGTCAATGACAGTATGCAGCAGATTTCGTATATTGTAGAAAGTCTGTTTAATAATAAAGAAATGATTCTGTTTGTAATTGCAATGGTTGTTACGATTACGGCAGTATATGCAGTCAGACGGCTAAAGATTGATAATGCGTGGACCTATGCCATTGCGGCAGGGATTGTGGTACAGTTTATCGTACTGCTTGCAGGAATTTTAGTGACAGGTGCCAAAATCAATCTGATTCTGATGATTGTGGGAACCGTGCTTGGCGGGGTTGTAGGGTATCTGTGCCAGATTTTGTTTTTCAGTGTGGATTATTCCAGAACGGAATACGTACAGTATGAAGATGATGAGTACTATTATTACGTAAAAGCTGTTCCGAAAATTAATATTGTCAATGCCGAAGTCAAGGTCAAGCAGATTAATGCGAGAAAGACGAAAAAGGCGCATGACATCAGTGATATGACTTCATCAGAACAGGATGACGAAAATATTTAAAAAAGCTATAAGCGGTAAAATGAGTAAAGACCGGAAGGAACAGAAATGAGGTGAGTATGTGACAGCATGGAATAATTTTTTCAGCGATTATTTATCAAAATTATATATTCCACGGATTGGGTGGACAGATGTCATTGAGATTATCATTATTGCAGTGGTACTGTATAACATTCTGGTGTGGATTAAAAATACAAAAGCATGGGCGCTGCTCAAGGGAATTATCATTGTAGTATTATTTGCGCTGTTTGCATATATACTGAATTTAAAGACAATTCTCTGGATTGCGGGAAAAACCATCAGTGTCGGCATTATTGCGCTGGTGATTATCTTCCAGCCGGAGCTGCGGCGTGCGTTAGAGCAGCTCGGGCGCAAAAAACTGGTTGTCGGACTGTTTAACTTTGGTGAAGGCAGGGAAAAGGGTGAACGGTTCAGCAGCAAAACAGCCGATGAGATTGTCCGTGCCGCTTATGAAATGGGAGCGGTGCGGACCGGTGCATTAATCGTTATCGAGCAGGATATGGTTCTGGAGGAATATGTCCGCACCGGTATCGAGGTAGACGGTGTTGTAACAAGCCAGCTGCTCATTAATATATTTGAGCATAATACACCGTTGCATGACGGCGCGGTAATTGTGCGGGGCAACAGAGTAGTAGCGGCAACGTGTTATCTTCCGTTGTCAGATAATTCAAACTTAAGTAAGGAACTGGGAACCAGACACCGTGCGGGTGTCGGCATCAGTGAAGGCACCGACAGCTTTACAATTATTGTATCAGAAGAAACCGGTGCAGTATCCGTGGCGGTGGGCGGTTCAATTATCCGCGACATTGACAGGGATTCTTTAAGAAATAAGCTGGAGTATCTGCGCAAGAAAACAGTAGATGTCAAGTCGTTTAAGATTTGGAGAGGAAGGTTGAAAAATGAAAGAAAAGATATTTAGAAATTTCAGCCTGAAAATCCTGTCAGCTTTATGCGCAATTGTATTGTGGACGATTATTGTCAATATTTACGACCCGACCATGGGGGTGACAATCAGTACCGTTCCGGTGCAGCTGATTAATACAGAAAGTCTTACGGATAAGGGCTATACGTATGAGATTACAGATGGCAGTAAAATTTCGGTTTATGTAAGCGGACCTAAAAGTGTTATCACGGATATTAAAGCGGCAGATATTGTAGCTACGGCAGATTTAAGCAGGATTACGGCATTTGCCGATTATGCCGATATTGATGTAAAGGTTGTCAAAGACGGCAAAACGCTGACCAATGTCGAAGTGACGCCAAAGACAACAGCGGTTAAGTTGGATATTGAAAACAGGGTAACACAGCAGTTTGATGTTGGCATGGAAGTCAACGGTACGGAAGCGGAAGGCTATGTAGTCACGAAACAGTCCGTATCGCCATCGACCATCAAGATTACCGGTTCATCAACCACCATTGCAAAGATTGCGCAGGTTAAAGCCATCTGCGACATCAGCAATGCACAGGATAATATCCAGAGTGTTGTACCGATTGTTTTATACGATGCGGACGGTAATGTAATTGATGATCCGCAGCTTGAACTGTCAAAGAGTGAAGTGGAATATACGGCAAGTGTCAAAAAGTCTAAAACCGTACCGTTAAAATATTCTGTTTCGGGTGAACCGGCGGACGGTTATACCGTTCATAAGGTACAAAGTTCCGCAGACCAGATTACGATTTCGGGAGAGACAAAGGTTTTAGATCAGATTACACAGATTACGATTCCTTCCGACCAGTTAAAGGTGACGGGATTAAGCAGTGATAAAACATTTCGTCTGTGGATGGAAGATTTTGTGCCGTCTGATGTGAGTGTGGTATCGGATTCGGTTGTTTCCATTACGGTAAAGATTTCCGATGTGCACAGCAGGGAATTTACGGTGAAGACATCTGATATTACATTTTCCGGTTTATCATCAGGTCTGGAAGCAGCAATTACCGATCAGGATACCATTCATGTAATACTGACAGGTTCAGATGAAGCACTGGCAGCAGCACAGGCATCGGATATCAAAGCTACGGTGAATCTGACAGGCTTAAAAGAAGGAACATATACATTATCGATACAGTTTCAGCTGCCGGGCGGCTGCAGTCTGGACGATACCTATAAGGCAGCCGTAAAGATACAGGCGCAGACAGCACAGACACAGCCGGAAACAACAACACAGCAGACACAGGAAACAACAACAGCCGGTACCTCTGAAACAACCGGCCAGAACCGGTAAAATAAAAAGCTGAAAACAGCGGATGGGAGAGAAAAGATGGTTAGTGAAAAAATAGTCGTAGGAAGTGCATTGGGAATACATTTAAGACCAGCGGGGGCAATGTGCGATGCTGCTGTCAAATACGATTCCCATATTACATTTGCTTATGGAGAAGGAAAGACGGCCAATGCAAAGAGTGTCATTTCAATTTTAGCAGCAGGAATTAAATGCGGTGATGAAATAGAGCTGATTGCAGACGGTCCGGATGAGCAGGAAGCGTTAGAAAATGTTGCTGCTGCATTTAAAGAATCATTAAAAGATTGATTTCAAAAAGGGATTGTATTATAATTTTTATAAATTCAATCAGTAAAAAGAAGAAATATGGAGGATTAAAGTTATGGGTTACATGGAGTCTTACAAGGCGTGGTGTGCCAATGAATATTTTGATGAGGCAACAAGAGCTGAATTAAAATCAATTGAGGGTAATGAAAAAGAAATTGAAGACCGCTTTTATAAAGATTTAGAGTTTGGTACAGGTGGTTTAAGAGGTGTTATCGGCAACGGTACAAACCGCATGAATATTTATACTGTCAGAAAGGCAACACAGGGACTTGCAAACTTTATTAAGAAGGAAAATGCAGCAGACAGAGGCGTTGCGATTGCATATGATTCAAGAAGAATGTCCCCTGAATTTGCAGACGAGGCAGCATTATGCCTGAATGCGAACGGAATCAAGGCATATATCTTCCCGTCATTAAGACCGACACCGGAATTATCATTTGCCGTAAGACAGTTGCACTGCATCGCAGGTATTGTCATTACAGCCAGCCATAATCCACCGGAATACAACGGTTACAAAGTATATTGGGAAGACGGCGCACAGATTACAGCACCAAAGGATACACAGATTATTACAGAAGTAAAGGCTGTTACAGATTATAATACGGTAAAGACCATGGAAAAAGACGAGGCAGAAGCCTGCGGTCTTTACAATGTTATTGGCTATGATATGGATGAAGCTTATATCAAGGCTTTAAAGAAAATGAGCATCAACGGTGATATTATCAAGCAGGTAGCGGATGATATCAAGATTGTATACACACCGTTCCACGGAACAGGTAACGTTCCGGTCAGAAGAATTTTAAAAGAACTGGGCTTTAAGCATGTTTATATTGTAAAAGAACAGGAAAAACCGGACCCGGATTTCACAACACTTGAATATCCAAACCCGGAAGACCCAAAGGCATTCACACTGGCATTAAAGCTGGCAAAGGAAAAAGATGCAGATATCATTCTGGCAACAGATCCGGATGCCGACAGACTCGGTGTATATTCAAAAGACACCAAGACAGGCGAATACAAGGCATTTACAGGAAATATGTCCGGTATGCTGATTGCAGAATATCTGCTTTCACAGCGTAAGGAAAAGAATCTGTTACACGATAACGGCGCATTTGTAAAAACTATCGTATCTACCAATATGGCAGATGCCATTGCAGCAGAATACAATGTAAAGCTGATTGAGGTATTAACAGGCTTTAAGTATATCGGTGAGCAGATTAAGTTCTTTGAACAGCAGGGTACATACGAATATGAATTTGGTTTTGAAGAAAGCTATGGCTGCCTTGTCGGTACACATGCAAGAGATAAGGATGCAGTTGTTGCCGTTATGGCATTATGTGAAGCAGCAGCATACTACAAGACAAAGAACATGACTCTGTGGGATCAGATGATTCAGATTTTTGAAAAATACGGATACTACAAAGAAGGTCAGAAGGCAATTACCATGAAGGGTGCAGAAGGGGCTGAAAAGATTGCAGAACTGATGGATAAGCTCCGCAACGAAACACCGAAGAAGTTCGGTTCATGGGATGTACTCGAAGCAAGAGATTACAAGAAGGATGAATGTGTTGATTTAAAGACCGGCGAAAAGAAGTCTACCGGACTTCCGTCATCCAACGTATTATATTATGCACTTTCTGACAATGCATGGTGCTGTGCAAGACCGTCCGGAACAGAACCAAAGATTAAGTTCTACATGGGCGTTAAGGGCAGCAACTTAGCGGATGCAGATGCAAAACTTGAAGAACTTACAAAGGCTGTTATGGAAGTAGCAGGACAGTAGTAATGTGAAGAATCCTTAAATTTAAGATTCTTCACATAGATAATTGTGCTGCAGGCGTCACAATTATCTTTTTATCGCAGAGCGAGTTCAGAAATTCTTAACAGAGAAAACACAATTAGAACACATTTCGTTACTATACTACAAAGCATAGACGAGATGTGTTCTTTTTTATCTAAGAACAAAAGACACGACAGAGAGGAGAAATCGATATGTATAACGACGAAAATAACCAGTATAACCCAAGACCGAGATTTGACCCAAAGACAGGAGAACGAATTCATTACGACGATGAAAATACAACGGAAACAACACAGGCAGAAAGTTCAGAATACAGATACAGCGCAGGAAATATTCCGTTTGAACAGGAAAACAATAACACTTCCTATTATCAGCAGAGCAGTACATTCCAGCAGGATACAACCTATCAGCAGGCAGGCACCGGGCAGGGCAGTATGAATCAGCAGAATGGAAGGCAGAAGAAAAAGAAGGATAGAAACAAAGAAGGTTTTGGAGAAAGGCTTGCAAAACTGGCAGGTTCGGCAGCCGTGTTCGGTGTAATTGCCGGCGCAGTAATGTATGGCGTATATTACACGGGAAGTACTCTTCTTCCGGTAAAATCATCAAGCGACTATAACAACATTGCAACCGTGACTTCCAATGTAACCGCAACGACAGCACAGAGTACCGCTTCTTCTTCAACAGGCATGGACGTACAGTCTGTTGCAAATGCAGCCCTTCCGGCAATGGTTGCCTTAAACGGTACAACGACGGTATCGTCAGGAAGTTCATCTTCATTTTACGGATTATTTGGCGGCAGCCAGTCTTATGAAGCACAGACGAGCGGAACCGGTATTATTGTTGGCAAAAACGATAAGGAACTGCTTGTTGTAACCAATGCACACGTTGTAGAAGATGTGAATGATTTAAAATGTGTCTTTGTAGACGGGGAATCTGTCAGCGCAACCGTAAAGGGTTCAAAGTCTGATAAGGATATTGCGGTAGTGGCAATCAATCTTTCAGATATTAAGGATTCAACCATCAACAGTATTGCAATCGCAGAACTGGCAGACAGTGATGATGTAGCCATCGGACAGGAGGTTGTTGCTATTGGTAATGCATTGGGTGAAGGACAGTCTGTAACAAATGGTATTATCAGCGCGACAAACCGTTCTATTACGGTTAATAATGTGACATTTTCAGGACTTTTAATGACAAATGCAGCGATTAATTCCGGTAACAGCGGTGGTGCATTACTCAATGCAGAAGGTAAGGTTATCGCAATTAACTTTGCAAAGACTTCCAGTGATGGTGTAGAAGGTATGGCATATTCTATTCCGGTATCGAATGTCATGGATATCATTGACAGCCTGATGAGCCGTGAAACAAGAAGCAAGGTTTCAAGTTCAGAAACTGCTTACCTGGGAATCAGTGGTGTGGATATTACAAGTGCAATGTCTTCTTCATATGGTTATCCGCAGGGGGTTTTAATCAGAAGCGTTGAAAATAATTCAGCAGCTGCACAGGCAGGTCTGGGCGCTTATGATATTATTGTAAGCTTTGACGACCAGTCCGTAAACTCTATGTCCAGCCTCAAGTCTATTATGGAATACTACGCAGCCGGTGAAAAGGTAACGGTTCAGTACTATCATCAGGAAGGCAGTGAGTATGTATTAAAGAGTGTTGAAGTAACTCTCGGCAAAAAGAGCTGATAAGCATTCCGGCATAATTCTTTAAAAGGAACCGGCAAAGCACATAAAGCACAAACATAAATTTGTAAATCAATAAAGTAAAATATCCGGTAAAATGCAGGGACAGATGTTGTCCATCTGCATCATACCGGGTATTTTTTTATAGAGATTTTATTGTAAAAACAAAGACAAATCTGTATACTAAACGTGTATACAAAATTACAGTAAAAGAAGGTGCCGTATTTTGCGGCAGAATGGTGAAAAAATGAGTGAAAATAACGATACAATCAACAATCAGGAAGAGGAATACGAAAAGATTTGTTATATATGCAGAAGACCGGAAAGCAAGGCGGGTAAAATGATTGCAATGCCGGGAAATGTCTATGTGTGCCAGGACTGCCTGCAAAAGACATTTGATACTATCAATAACAGTGGTATGAATTATGATGATATGATGAAAATGAGCGGGATGCCGAATATGGGAATGTTTGGCAATATGAACTATCAGGATATGGATATACCGGAAAATCAGAAAATAAAGAAAAAGAAAAAGGTAAAGAAACCGGAAGAAAAACTGGATTTACGCAACATTCCCGCGCCGCACGAAATTAAGCATATGCTCGATGAATATGTGGTCGGACAGGACTATGCAAAGAAAGTCATGTCGGTTGCTGTTTACAATCACTATAAAAGGGTAGCTGCAGGAGATCAGGCAGATGTAGAGATTGAAAAGTCCAATATGTTAATGATCGGACCGACCGGAAGCGGAAAGACCTATCTTGTAAAGACCCTGGCACGCCTGCTGCAGGTGCCGCTTGCAATTGCAGATGCAACGTCCCTTACGGAAGCGGGCTATATCGGTGATGACATTGAAAGTGTGGTATCCAAGCTTTTAGCGGCGGCGGATAATGATGTAGAACGTGCAGAACACGGCATTATCTTTATTGATGAAATTGATAAGATTGCTAAAAAGAAGGAAACTCGAAGCCGTGATGTCAGCGGAGAATCCGTACAGCAGGGCATGTTAAAGCTGTTAGAAGGAAGCGATGTGGAGGTGCCGGTCGGTGCAACCAGTAAAAATGCGATGGTACCGCAGGTCACAGTCAGCACGAAAAATATTTTATTTATCTGTGGCGGCGCGTTTCCGGAGCTGGATGAGATTATCAAAGAGCGTTTAAACCAGCAGTCGTCTATCGGATTTGCAGCAGATTTAAAGGATAAATATGATGAAGACCCGAACCTGCTGCAACAGGTAACTTTAGAAGACCTGCGCAATTTTGGCATGATACCGGAATTTTTAGGCAGACTGCCCATTATCTTTTCACTGGAAAACCTGACAAAAGATATGCTGGTTAAGATTATGAAAGAACCACGCAATGCGATTTTAAAGCAGTATGAAAAGCTGCTGGAACTTGATGAAGTAAAGCTTGAATTTACGGATGATGCACTGGAAGCAATTGCCCAAAAAGCAATGGAGAAAAAGACCGGAGCGCGTGCATTGCGGTCCATTCTGGAAGATTATATGCTGGATATTATGTATGAAATTCCAAAGGACAACAATATCGGAACAGTCGTTATCACAGGCGATTACATTAAAAAGACGGGTGCGCCGGTAATTCAGATGCGCGGCATGGAAATACCGGCACTGACACAGCAGAACGGATAAAGCAGGCTGATAAAGTAAATCCATAGGATAAAGCAGATATAAAACGGATACATAAGGAAAGGCACAACTGAATATACTATACAAAAAAGCGGGAGCAAAAAAAGTGCCGGATTGCAGTTCGCTCATTGTATCGGAAGAAACGGGGGATTATATTATTGAATCTAATTCCCTTTATTTTGAACAAATCCAAAGACAGGACGGTGTCTGTATTTCCTGTGTTAATGATACGTGGTGTATTTTGTATACAAATTATCCGGGCAGCCGGAATATTAATATACAACAGGGATATTATAGTGTGCCGAAACTGTACGGACTGATGGATACGACCAGCTTTGATGCATCGGGAATTACGGCAACACTGAATCAGCCCCTGTTAAATGTGCGTGGACAGGGCGTGCTGATTGGCTTTTTAGATACTGGAATCGACTATTTAAGAGAAGATTTTAAAGTGTCAGACGGCAGAACCAGGATTGCGGCAGTCTGGGACCAGACGATACAATCTGTAAATTATGAAGAAGATACAGGAGAAGCAGCAGGGACAGAGCAGTATGACAGAAAACAGGCACAAGGCATGGTGCAGTATGGCACGGTGTATACACGGGAGGTCATTAATGCGGCACTCGCAGCAGAGCGTGAAGGACAAAATCCCTATGATATTGTGCCGTCAAGAGATGAAAACGGACATGGAACATTTCTTGCAGGGGTTGCTGCCGCATCGGAAACCGCAGATTACATAGGAGCAGCGCCGGATGCGGAGATTCTGATGGTAAAGCTAAAACCTGCCAAAAAGTATCTGCGGGACTTTTATCTGCTGCCGGAGCGGGTAGAAGCCTATTCGGAAACGGATATGATGATGGGGGTGCGCTTTTTACAGCAGTATGCCATCAGAGAAAAAAAGCCGCTGGTTATCTGTGTCGGACTGGGAACAGCTTCCGGTTCAAGAACCGGTGCGCTGCCGTTTGCAGATTTATTAAATACATTGGCAAGGCAGGTCAATACAGTAGTTGTAACCTGTACAGGAAATGAAGCTAATAACAGAACACACACATCAGGTCTGGCGGTATCAGATACAGAACCCTCCGAAATAGAAATTACCGTTGGTGCAGGTGAACGCGGATTTGTGATGGAAATATGGGCAGAAAGTCTTGATATCTTATCGGTGGCAATTACCTCACCTTCTGGAGAGCGGATTCCACGGATTCCGGCAAGAATTGATACAGGAGGAGTCTACAATTTTTTACTGGAACGTTCACAGGTTGCAGTGGATTACAGAGTAGTGGAATCTGCATCAGGTTATGAAGTTATTTTTATGCGTTTTATAAATCCGGCACAGGGAATCTGGAAAATTCATGTATACAGCCTGACGAATATTGTGGGACGATATAATGCATGGCTGCCATTAAAGCAGTTTTTATCAGGGGATACGTATTTTTTGAATTCCAATCCTTCCACAACACTTACGGAACCCGGTGCGGCAGAGCGCGTAATCAGTGTCGGGGCATATAATCATATTACAGATGCATCTTATGCAGCATCCGGACGCGGTTATACAGCGACAGGTCTGATAAAACCGGACTTTGTCGCGCCTGGAGTAGACGTCTATGGTGTCCGGGCAGGCGGGGGATATACGACACGGACAGGAACAAGCGTTGCAGCAGCCCACGCGGCAGGTGCTGCTGCCCTTCTTCTGACATGGGGTGTTACGGACGGCAATCTGCCCTATATGGGAACAAACGAGGTTAAATCGGTGTTAATCCGGGGGGCAAAGCGCGAAAACAGTACGGTGTATCCGAACAATATTTATGGTTATGGAAAAATGGATGTCATTGAAGCATTTAATAAATTGCGGACCGGTTAAAACAGGAACTTCCGATTGAAAACAGAAGCAGGGAATGATAAAGTAAATAAATGCATAGTGACACTAAAAATTGGAACTATTGCAATAAAAATATAGAAAGGATAATGCAACTGCAGGTAATAAGCAGTTTATGGAACGGAGAGAAAATGAAATATAAAGCACTTGCCCTTGATTTGGACGGTACATTAATTAATAGTGAGAAAAAACTTTCAACTAAAAACAAAAAAGCGGTTATAGAGGCGGCACAGCGCGGTGTGCATATTATTCTGGCATCTGGAAGACCGCTATTTGGCATAGAGCCGGTAGCAGAAGCGCTGGAGCTTTCCCGTGTCGGCGGTTATATTCTGGCATACAATGGCGGCAATATTATCGACTGTAAGACCAAAGAAGTCATTTACAGCCGGAATTTTCCGCCGGAATGTATACACGATGTCTGTACACTGGCAAAAGAATACGGTGTGTATGCTCTTTCATATGACAAGGATGAGGTGATTTCGGAAAGTGATACAGATGAATATGTGCTGCGGGAGGCAAAATGTAATGATGCATCCGTCCGCCGTGTGGAAAATCTGGAACAGTATGTAAATTATCCGGTTGCTAAATTTTTGATTGCAGGGGAGCATGAAAAGCTGATACCGATTCAGCAGGAACTGCAGAAGCGGCACGGAGATGTCATTGATGCATTCTGTTCTGCCGATTATTTTTTAGAGATTGTACCGAAAAATGTGGCAAAAGACCGTTCCCTTGCGGCGCTGCTTGAAAAGCTGGGACTGCAAAGGGAAGAACTGATTGCCTGCGGTGACGGCATGAACGACATTTCCATGATTGAATATGCCGGTCTTGGCGCTGCCATGGAAAATGCATATCCGCCGGTGAAAGAAAAAGCGGATATCATAGCACCGTCTAATGATGAAGATGGTGTTGCTGAAATTATTGCTAAGTATTTTTAGAGAATGTGCCGATACTATAAATAGGACACAAGATGTGCCGATATAGTATGAAAGAACTATAAAACAAAAGAAAGTACAGCATAATTTCAAGGAGGAGATTACAGCAGAAACATTTATCGTAAACAGGGTGGAACTCATTAACAAAGTCGAAAGTGTTTCAAAAGTTGGAAATACAGCCAGAGTTGCCGCTGAACAGAAAAACAGCAGCAGCGAAAGTTTTGAACAGATGCTTGCATTAGAACAGAGCAGACAGAAAGCACGCGTAAGACGCGTCGATGAGAGACCTGTCAATGTGAATCCTGACGTGTTAAACGGCAGAATGAACGGCTACAACAACAAAGCAAGAGAAGCGTACTTTTCAATGGTATTTCCGACAATGGATCTGAAAGGCTGAACAGCACACGGAGGTAGCTGGTCAGACAAAAAACTAAAAAAACTGCCGGGCAGGCAATGTATTTTATATACATATCCTGCACCGGCAGTTTTTTTACAGATATCTGATTAATTAGAAGAAACGTATTCTGAAACATCGAATACTTCGCCGTTATTGATTTTCTGAATCAGTTCGACTGCTGTATTTACGGTATCGTAATCCGGCAGGTCAACGGACTTCTGTGAAAGGTTATATACGGTACAATCGCGGAATGCCGGCGTTCCCTCTACGCTGTAAGACTGGACATTCCATGAAGTTGTGTTGGAAATCTGTCCTTTAATTAATGACGTCATCGTTGCAGGCGGCATATTTGTTAAAATCATATTAGAAACAGAACTTAACACTGCACTGTAATTGGCAAGAATCGAAGGTGAAGTCGCCTTGTCGATAATTGCTGTGATGGCAGCGGCCTGGTTTCGTCCACGCTGGAAATCGCCATCGCTGAATACGTGTCGTTCTCTTACGAAAGCAAGAGTCTTTTCACCGTCACACTGGTTTTCGCCGACTGTAAAATGATAGCTTTCAGGAGCTGCATCCTGACCGTTTGTAAAGTCCACGCTTGAATTGATGGTAATGCCGCCAAGTGCATCAACCACTTTTACACAGCCGGTAAAGTTAATCTTTACATAGTAATCCACGGTAACACCGTAGAGATTTTCCAATGCCTTAATAGAGTAATCGACACCGGCATTTCCTGCGTGTGTCAGTTTATCAAGACCAGACTTTCCGGAAGCATTTTCAATTGTGATATAGTAATCACGCGGTGTCGAAACAAGCAGTACCTGACGGGTTTTAGGATTGATGCAGGCAAGAATATTGACATCGCTGCGGCCGTTGGAAGAAACCGGACCGTATCCGTCATTTCCGGACAGATAAATGACAAACGGTTCTTCATTGACCTTTTTATCGGAAGTGGAAAGCTTGACCTGGGTAGTAATCGTAATCGTTCCGATAACCTTTGTTTTATCTTCAAATGTTTCAAATTCCTCCGTTAAAGTTGAACGGAGTGAATCACTCATGACAACAGCCTGAATATTCTTATTGGCATATAAGGCATTGACCATTTCTGACCAGTCGGTGTAATCTTTCGTATTTAATGTCGTATTATTTTTAGATTCAATTTCTGAAATGGCCTTTGTGGCAGCCTCACTGTTAATGCCGCTGTTATATCCGAAAGAATAAGACAGGGCATCCTGCACGGAGTCGGCCTTGTCATCTGCCAGTACGATAATATCCACAATGTCGGTCTTTGTTGAACCGGACATCAGATTAAAGGTCTGTGCAAGCTGTGTCATAAAGATAAATCCAAACAGCATGACACACGACATAATCACGGCTAAAATTTTACCGAGAATATGTGCCTTTGTAAACTGTGAGCAAAAATCATACAGCAGCAAAAGAATCAGGATTGCATTGACAATCAGCAGATACTGAACCGGAAGGATTGAAAATGTAATGATTCTGAATAAAAAAAGAATTGTAAGAATCAGCTGGATCAATACAAGAACCAGTCCTGCCGCAACACGTTTGCCGCGCTGTTTGCGCTTGAGTGCTTTGGGCGAGAGCTTGTCGCTGTCTTTGAAAAGATACTTCAAATCGCCCTTTGTACGTTTAATAATATTTGACATAATAATCTCCATTCCGCAGGCAATTTAATGCCGGAGGAATCGCGAGCCAAATCTTATTTGGCTCTGCGATAAAAAGCGGCTTTGTGGCGCCTGCGGCACAAAGTGCTGTGTGAAAAATATGCTATCAAGCATATTTTTTCACACTAATCTCCATTCCTGAGCGGACAATAATTGCACGGGCATTATTGTTTGCACGAGCTCCTTATATAATGCACAAAAAGTACATAAACTTCATTATACATATTTCTGGGAAAATAACAAGAGCTACTTTATATGAAAGAAGGTATAAGAAAAATGAAAAAACAATTTATTAAATTAATAAAAACAGGGCTGGAACTTATTTAATAACAGAAAAAGTGTGAAAAAGATTAATTAAAAGATAATTAATGTAAAAGCACTTAATAAAATTAAGTTTCATCACTACGCTAAAGCGGCAGAGCGGACAACTGGATTTACATTATTCAAAATAGCATTGTTTTATTAGCAAAAATAGCTAAAAAACTTGCAATGGGAAAACTGTTTTTATATAATAAGCATAGATTCCGCCAAAGGCGTAAAAGAAAAGGAGTTTTTAAGGTTATGGGATATGTTGATGAAGTCTTAGAATTAGTTTCTAAGAAAAACGCAGATCAGCCTGAGTTCTTACAGGCAGTAACAGAAGTTATGGAATCTTTAAGACCGGTAGTAGAGGCAAATGAAGACCTTTACAGAAAGAACGCAATCTTAGAGAGAATTACAGAGCCAGACAGAGTGTTAATGTTCCGTGTACCATGGGTAGATGATAACGGACAGGTACAGGTAAACAGAGGTTTCCGTGTACAGTTTAACAATGCAATCGGACCTTACAAGGGTGGTCTTCGTTTACACCCATCTGTAAACTTAGGTATTATCAAGTTCTTAGGTTTTGAACAGATTTTCAAGAACTCACTCACAAGCCTTCCTATCGGCGGTGGTAAAGGTGGTTCTGACTTCGATCCAAAGGGTAAGTCAGACAGAGAAATTATGGCATTCTGCCAGAGCTTTATGACAGAACTCTGCAAGTACATCGGTGCTGATGTCGATGTTCCTGCCGGTGATATCGGTACAGGCGCAAGAGAAATCGGTTATATGTTCGGACAGTACAAGAGAATCAGAGGGATGTTTGAAGGCGTTCTTACAGGTAAGGGCCTTACATACGGCGGTTCTTTAGCAAGAACAGAAGCTACAGGTTATGGTTTATTATACATCACAGAAGAATTAATGAAGTGCCATGGCGATTCATTAGAAGGCAAGACAGTTGCTGTTTCAGGTGCCGGTAACGTTGCAATCTACGCAATCCAGAAAGCACAGCAGCTCGGTGCTAAGGTTGTTACATGCTCAGATTCAACAGGCTGGATTTATGATCCGGAAGGAATCGATGTAGAACTTCTCAAGGAAGTTAAGGAAGTTAAGAGAGCAAGATTAACAGAGTATGCAGCTGCAAGAAAGTCTGCTGAATACCATGAAAAGAAGAACGGCGAACACGGCGTATGGTCAGTGAAGTGTGACGTTGCACTTCCATGTGCTACACAGAACGAACTTGACCTTGATGACGCTAAGCAGTTAGTTGCAAACGGTGTAAAGGCTGTTTGTGAAGGTGCTAACATGCCTACAACTCTTGAAGCTACACAGTATTTCCAGAACAACGGTGTATGGTTTATCTGTGGTAAGGCTTCTAATGCCGGTGGTGTTGCAACATCTGCTCTTGAAATGAGCCAGAACAGCGAAAGACTCAGCTGGACATTTGAAGAAGTTGACGCTAAGCTCAAGAACATCATGGTTAATATCTATCACAATATTGATGATGCTGCTAAGAGATACGGCATGGAAGGCAACTATGTAGCCGGTGCAAATATTGCAGGTTTTGAAAAGGTTGTAAACGCTATGCTCGCTCAGGGTGTTTGCTAATTTAAAATAAATTTCATCACACAGACAAAAAAAGACACATTTTTACACTCCGGATTCGGTATGATAGCGGTTGTAAGAATGTGTCTTTTTATAATTCCATGAGCTATGGCTATGGCAGGGGTAATGAATCCGTGGTATAATACCTAAAATAAAAGAAGAGGAGGCTGTTGCAGATGATGAACTTATTTGAAGGTGTCAGAAAGATGACGGATGACGAAATCCGTATGCAGATCGCACTGTTTCGCAATGTCACCCTGCTGAATGCCGCGAAAGAAACGTCGGGTAAGGTGCTTGGCGGGCTGGCAGACATTGCCAACGCATTTGCGGAAAGCTTCAGCAAAAGAACGCCGTTTGATTTTCAGGTAACGCGCGTGTGTGACATGGTACGAAAAGAATATGACCGTTTAAAGGCAAATGACCGGGTGCAGTTAGAATACGAACTCAAAAAAATTCTGACCGAAAAATGCAGGGAGCTGGTGCCGGAAGAATCCGAAGAGCCGGATGAAGAACGGCTCTCCTTTTTAATCATCAATGAAGCAGCGAAAGTCTACGGAATCCATAAATATAAGACACCGTCAGGTAAAATCGAAGCTGTCAGTACAGCTTATAATAATGCACTGCTGTCCGTGATACATACAAGACTGCAAAAGCAGGGCAAAGAAGAAGTAATTCATACCGACCAGAAAATTCAGGATGCCATGAATGCCGTATCATTGGATACCAAGCGCCAGCTGCAGTCTGCGCTTATGCCAAAGGAATTCAGCGGACGGTGCATCGGACGTATTTTAAGACTGGAACGTTCCACAAAGTACCTTTCGTATACGGTGACATTTTTAGGCTACGGCTGTTTTGATGAGGTATTATCCAACGTATCTGCCGTCTTTTCGGCGATGCGGGCGTTCAAACGGATTTCACGTGTACTGTTTGCACAGATGATATGGAAAATAAAAAATACAAGTCATTTGACATTTACCATAGCAGAAAATGTCCTTCCGGCATATCTGGACCCGGTCAGACGTCAGGAATTTATGATACAGGAACAGGAATTCCGTGCGGCGCTGGCAGGAAGAATTGAATCGGAGCAGCAGTATGTAAAGTGTGAACAGGCAGTCACAAAACAGGAAGAAAAAGCAGCCGATGCAAAACAGCGGCTGGAACTGATGCAGCGGGATTATGATGAATTACAGATGAAATTTATGGGGCTTGAAAGCCGTAAAGATGAATATATGAACAGGACAAGACCGGAAAATGAAACAAAAGACTATTACAGCGAAGTCAATGAAACGAAACGCCGGTTAGACCGGGCACAGGCACAGCTGTCAAAGGCCGGAGCAAAATACCGCGAAGAGGAAGAAAAGCGCAGCAGGGCAGAATCCGAAAAGAATACGGCGATGCTTAACCTGGAAGTGGTAAAGCGCAAAACGGAAGAAGAAGTCCGTGAACGGGCGCGGGAAATTGAAAAAGTATGGAAAGCTTTTTTCTTCCGGTTTTCATTTGAGGAGGATTTGTTTGAGTCGGTTGTGATTCATTTCACAAGGGATGAGGTTTTAATTATAGAAGAAATGTTAAAAGAACTGCATGAAAGCCGGAATACGGGAAGTTTTGCCTATGAAACAAAACAGGAAGAAGACCATACGGAAAGCGTGACCTATACGGTGACGCCGGGCGAAAAGGTTATCCGTATCGTTTATGAGAAAACACACATTATGCAGATAGGATAAAGAGGACAGTGAAAAATGGCGGAAAACAGATATTGTGACATAGAAGCGTTTCTGGATACGATTCCACAATATGCAGGAGAAAGCGGTGTTGTGCGGGCAGGCGCACTGCTTGAAGAATTGGGACATCCGGAAAAAACATTAAAAATCATTCATGTTGCAGGCAGCAACGGAAAAGGTTCAGTGTGTGCCTATTTAAACAGGATTCTGATACAGCACGGCTTTAGGACAGGACTGTTTACATCCCCGCATTTAGTTGATGTCAGGGAGCGTATCCGCATTGATAATGAAATGGTTTCCAAAAGTGATTTTGTACAGGCATTTGACAGGGTACACAGTGCAGAAAAACGTCTGCAGAAGAAAAATATCACGCTGGCATATTTTGACTGGCTGTTTGGCATGGCACTGCTGTTATTTGTGCAGAAACAGGTCAATTTTGTCATTCTGGAAACCGGACTTGGCGGGCGGCTCGATGCCACCAATGCAGTACAAAATCCGGTGCTGTCCGTGATTACAACCATCAGTTTAGAGCATACTGCGGTGCTTGGGGATACCCTTTCACAGATAGCAAAAGAAAAGGCGGGCATTTTAAAGCAAGGTGTTTCTGCAGTTTATTCGGCAAAAGAAGCGGAAGTCATTCACGTGATGGAGCAGACCGCAGAAAATGCAGGTGTTCCGGTATTGGAAGGTGTAACACCGGCAGACTATCAAATTACGAAAAACACAGGAAAGTGTATTGATTTTTCACTGCATAATGGTTATTATAAGAATGATTGTTTTTCTCTGGCAACAGGAGCTGTTTATCAGGCGGAAAATTGCAGCCTCGCTTTAACCGGTGCGGCACTTTTGCAGAAGGCAGGCATTTTACAGCTTGATGAGGGGAAAGTAAGGCAGGCCGTTTTTGAAACCTGCTGGGAAGGCAGAATGGAAGAAATTGAGCCGGATATTTATATTGACGGTGCACACAATCCGGAAGGCATTGAAGCATTTATCCGGTCGGCGCGTTCTATTTGCGGGAAAAGACCGGCAGTTCTTTTATTTTCAGTTGTAAAAGATAAGAATTTTGAGCAGATGATTGGGATGCTTGCGGCATCCGGGGTATTTACCCATTATATTATTGTACAGATGCAGACAAAAAGGCATCTTGCAGGTGAGAGTATCGAAGAACTGTTTGCAAAGTATACATCAGCCCCCCTGACAGAGTTTGACGAATCCTTTGACGGATATTTATATGGGAAGAAACTGCAAGAGGAGATTCCTGACAGCGTATTATTTTGTACAGGGTCTTTATATCTGGCAGGTGAAATTAAACAGAAGCTGCAAAATGGCAGATAAGGAAAAAGGAAAGGTTTGGTATAAGATTATGATAGATTTTGATGAAGAAATTAAGAAGTTTCAGCCGAGTCTGGAAGTTGATGATGCGGAAGAAGCGATTTATAATAATGATGTGCCGGACATCACAGACCTGATTGCAAAGATTATGGAAGATATTTCAAAGTAAGACGTACTGGATTTGGAGGAAAAGATGAGATGTTATAAATGCGGTGCCACACTGACGGCGTCTGACAGATGTCCGCAGTGCAAGGCAGACGTTTCAGTCTATAAAAGAGCGGCAAAAGCTTCCAACGCCTATTATAATCTCGGTCTTGCAAAGGCAAAGGTCAGAGATTTGACAGGTGCGGCAGAAAGCTTAAAAACAAGTGTGATGATTCACAAAAACAACATAGAGGCAAGGAACCTGTTAGGACTTGTTTACTGTGAAATGGGTGAAGTGGTTGAGGCACTCAGCCAGTGGGTTATCAGTAAGAATTTACAGCCGGACAACAATCCGGCAGGGTCTTATATTGCACAGATTCAGTCGAATCAGGGCAGGTTTGATGCGGTAACAACAACGATAAAGAAATATAACCAGGCATTAAACTATGCCAAAGAAGGCAATCTGGACATGGCAACCATACAGCTTAAAAAAATTGTTGGCCAGAATCCGCATCTGATAAAGGCACACCAGCTTTTAGCGCTGATTTATATCAAAGACGGCGAATATGCAAGAGCCAGAAAGCTGCTGATGTCTGTTTTAAAAATTGACCGCAACAACACGCTTGCGCAGCTGTATTTAAAGGAAATCGAAGAAGCACAGCAGTTAAAGAAAAAGCAGGGTGCGCGTTCCAATGAATTTTTACCGCAGAAGCGTGAAAAGCGTGAAACAAAGGTGATAGAAAGCCAGCCGCTCAGTGGAAATGATGTGATTCTGCCGCGGTCATCGTATAAAGAGCCGGGCAACGGTGCTATTACGATTGTGAATATCCTTGTCGGTGTTGTAATCGGTGCTGCACTCATCTGGTTTTTAGTAATGCCGTCCCGTTACAAGGGCATTACGGAGGATTATAATAAGAGCCTTCAGGATTACAGCGAACAGCTCTCATCCGGCAATGTGGAAATCAATTCCCTCACGAAGCAGTTAGAGGATATAAAGTCGGAAAAAGAGGCACTCGAAGAACAGCTTTCAGGATTAAGCGGAGAAGGCGGAAGCAATAAGCTGTTAACTGCCGTTATAAGTGCAGCTAATTCATATATTGCAAATGATACTGCAACCGCAGCCAAGGAACTCATGGATATTGATGTCAGCTCACTGCCGACAGATGATGCCAAGAAACTGTATAATACCATTGCAGAAGCGGCGATGAAGCCTGCGGCAAATGAATTTTATACACAGGGTACAACAGCTTACAATAAAGCGGATTACACAACAGCCGCCACTGCATTTGTAAATGCGTATAAGTGTGACAGCACGAAGGCAGAAGCAGCTTATTATGCGGCAAAGAGTTATGTGGCATTAAACCAGACGGAAGATGCCAAGAAGTACTATCAGTACATTGTGGATGGATTCCGCTCAAGCTCGTACTACTCAGAAGCCAATGCATATGTAACATCGCATTCATAAAGATACGTAAAAAAGATAAACCTGTCAGACGGTAAAAACCGCTGGCAGGTTTTTTGCTGTCTGAAATGAAAAGCCACAGTAGGAAAAAATGTGACGGCAGACGACATTTCAGGCAGGAACAGCCGGACAGGCACAAAAAGCGGAAAGTGTTGCAAAAAGAAAGGGAGGATTGGCATGGAAGCAGCAAAAAGTGCGGCAAATGAAGAAATGCAGGAAAATAAGCATACGGATTACATTTATATGGTTACAGGGGACAGGCTGGTAATCAGTATGAATGCGGAACTTGACCATCATCTGGCAGATGAAATGCGGGATGTGATAGATACGATTATTGAGGAACGTGGGGTGCGCCATCTCATTTTTGATTTTTCAAAAATCAGTTTTATGGACAGTTCGGGAATCGGGCTGATTATGGGGCGGTATAAGAAACTGCAGGAAAACGGCAGTATCAGCATTGCGGGGGCAAATGACAGTATCCAGCGGATTATTTTAATATCCGGACTGCATAAGCTGGTACATACCTGTAAGGACGTTTCGCAGGCGGCAAAAAATATAGAAAAATAGGAGAGGACATGGAAATGAAAGCAGATAATGCGATGGAAGTGATATTTGATGCAAAATCTGAAAATGAGAGTTTTGCAAGAGTAACAGCAGCGGCATTTTGCACACGCCTAGACCCGACGGTGGAGGAAATTGCGGATATTAAAACAGCGGTTTCAGAGGCTGTTACAAACAGTATCGTACACGGATATGAGGGCATAGAAGGAAAAATCACGTTAAAGGTAAGCCTAGTAGGACAGGAAGTACGGATTGAAGTCCACGACGACGGAATCGGCATTGAAAATGTAGAGCAGGCAATGGAGCCGCTTTATACAACCAAACCGGAGCAGGAACGTTCCGGTATGGGATTTTCCTTTATGGAAGCTTTTATGGATGAGTTAAAAGTGTATTCCGGTAAAAACAGCGGAACAACGGTGATTATGAAAAAAAGAATAGGTGTAGAAAATTAGCAGATAGGGTGTGATTATATGAATCATACTAAGGAACTGATTGAAAGAGCGCACAGAGGAGATGAGAAAGCAAGGGAAACACTCGTATTGGAGAATATGGGACTGATTGGAAGCATCGTGCGGCGTTTTGCCGGAAGGGGGTATGAGCAGGAAGATTTGTTCCAGATTGGGAGTATCGGGCTGATTAAAGCTGTGGATAAGTTTGATACGGCATTTGACGTTAAATTTTCAACCTACGCCGTACCGATGATTACCGGGGAAATTAAACGGTTTCTGCGGGACGACGGCATGATAAAGGTCAGCCGGACACTGAAGGAAAATTCAGTAAAAATGGCGAGAATGATTGAGGAATACAGAAAAGAACACCTGTGCGAGCCAACCGTGGAACAGATTGCACAGCAGACGGGAATTCCCCCGGAAGAAGTTGTCATGTCTTTTGAGGCGGCGGCAGATGTGGAATCCATTTACAGGACAGTCTATCAGGGGGATGGAAGCGAAGTCTGCCTGATTGATAAAATCGAAGAAAAACGCAATTATAATGAAGAAAGTGTCAACCGCATGGTGATTGCACAGATTATGGAAGAACTGCCTGAAAAAGAGCGTACACTGATCCGGATGCGCTATTTTGAAGAACGCACGCAGACCGATATAGCGGCAAAGCTTGGAATCTCACAGGTACAGGTTTCCAGAATGGAAAAGAAAATTTTAGCATCCATGAAGAAAAAACTTGCGTAAAAGCGCATAAAAACAGAGGTCATTGCAGATACTTCCCTTGTAAACAGCAGAAAGGGACAGGAAAGCGATGAGTGAAACATTATATATCCAGATTAACAGAAATATTCAGGTCGATAAACGGGAAATCACTATCGGCGATGTGGCAGCTCTCCTTTGTAAGAACGCCGGCATAACAGCACGTGTAAAAACGATAAAGCTGATTACGCTGCCGGATGTTCCGAAAAGGAGAGTTTCTTTTTCTGTAATGACCGTAATGGAAAAAATCGAAAAGATTTACCCGGATTTACAGCTTGTAAGCATTGGGGAAAGCGACTTTATTGTGGATTATATCCGTCAGAAAAAGAAGAGCCGGGTATGGCAGGGGCTGATGGTAGCATTTGTTTCCGTTTTTACGTTTGTCGGAAGTGCCTATGCCATCATGGCATACAACAATGATGTCAGTACCAATGAAATCTTTGAAAAGGTATACGAGATGATGGGAATGGGTAATTTTCAGGAATATAAGGTCATCGAAATTGCTTACGCGGTGGGTCTGCTGCTGGGCATTGTCGTTTTCTACAATCATTTTGCGGGAAAACATTTTACGGGCGATCCGACACCGATTCAGGTGGAAATGGACAAATATGAAACGGATATTGACAACTGTATGATTGACCGCAGCAGCACGGAAGGGAAGGAAAAATAATGGATGGGATGGAACTTTTAAAGCTGGCAGTACAGATTGCCATCGGACTGGCAGCAGGCGGTTTTACGGCGGCGGGATATTTTGCGGTAATTACCAGTGTCGGCATGATAAACCGCATTGTCGACGTCACCAATACCAAAGCGTACATTCCGTATTTTGAAGAAGTCATCATCTGGGGCGCATCCCTTGGAAATGTATGGTTCATCTTTGACCTGCCGCTGCCGGCCGGTATGCCGGGTGCTGTTTTATACGGTCTGCTTTCCGGGATGTTTATCGGATTGTTTGCCGTCAGTCTGGCAGAAAATATTAAGGCACTGCCAATCTTTGTAAGGCGTGTGCGGATTGGTGCAGGACTTGGCTTTGTCGTGCTTGCAATCGGTCTGGGAAAAGCAGCAGGACATCTATTGTATTATCTGAAATTATATCCATAATACAGTATACAGAATACAAAATGAAAGAAAATGCAGCGGGCATCATAAGTATATCAGGGCATGCAGCGCAGATGTATAAGGAGGCAGTGTAATGGGAAAAGAAAAAGACGATAAAAATAAAATTGAGATTGTAAGTGCGGGTGCAGAGCCGGGAACGGGCGGCGGTCCGGTTAAAAGAGAAGAAAGCAGGGAACAACAGCGAAATGAGCAGTATAACCAGTATGTAGAGCAGGTGACGCCAAAGGCAAACTGCCTGTTAAACTGTGTCAAAGCATTTATCACAGGCGGTTGTATCTGTACAGTTGGACAGATTCTGACGGTGCTGTTTTTAAACAGCGGCATGGGAAAGGACGAAGCTGCTGCGTATACGACAATCAGTCTTGTTTTTGCCAGCGTTGTGCTGACGGGATTAAATATATATCCGCTGATTACGACATGGGGCGGTGCGGGAAGCTTAGTGCCGATTACCGGCTTTGCAAACAGCGTGGTAGCGCCTGCGATTGAATATAAAAAAGAAGGACAGGTATTCGGTATCGGCTGCAAAATTTTTACTATCAGTGGTCCTGTGATTTTGTACGGTATTTTAAGTTCTTGGATACTGGGCGTGATTTACCTGATTGTTGTCAGCCTGCGTGCTGTGTAACTGTGTAAAAATGAAGGGAGAAGTTGATGCAATGATTGTGGGAAAACAAAGTATTTTATTTGAAGAAAATGTATATATAGAAGAAACGGCATGCGTTGCAGGACAGAAGGAATCGGAAGGACCGCTTGGAAAACTTTTTGATGTGGTTGTGGAAGATGCGATGGCAGGCATGGAAAACTGGGAAGAAGCAGAAAGTACCTTACAGCAGCTGGCTGTGGATAAACTGCTTGAAAAATGGGATGGCAAAAAAGAAGATTTGCGTTATATTTTTGCAGGAGATCTGCTGGGGCAGTTGATAGCCACATCATTCGGGCTGATGCAGTATGAAATTCCGATGTTCGGATTATACGGGGCCTGTTCTACTTTTGGTGAAGCGCTGTCACTTGCGGCAATGACGGTTCATGCAGGTTACGCCGGTCATGTCATTGCACTGGCTTCCAGTCATTTTGCAAGTGCCGAAAAACAGTTCCGTTATCCGCTGGAATACGGCAACCAGCGGCCACCGGCTTCGACATGGACAGTTACAGGCTGCGGGGCAGCCGTTATTGGTACGGAAAAAGGCGAGGTCTGTATCCGTGGCATTACGACCGGAAAAGTGATTGATTTTGGTGTAAAAGATTCAATGAATATGGGTGCGTGTATGGCGCCTGCAGCAGCAGATGTCATTGCAGCCAATTTAGAAGACATGCAAAAGGATGTTACGTATTATGACTGCATTATTACGGGAGATCTGGGGGCAGTCGGTAAAACCATTCTTATGGATTTGCTAAAGGAAAAGGGATATGACCTGACGGGCAGATATACTGACTGCGGACTGGAAATCTTTGATGCGGAAAGCCAGGATACGAAAGCGGGTGGAAGCGGCTGCGGCTGTTCTGCAGTTACAATGTGTTCATATATTATGAAAAAAATGAAAAATCACAGCTGGAACAGGGTGCTGTTTGTACCGACGGGAGCGCTTTTATCCACAGTCAGCTACAATGAAGGAAAAAGTGTTCCCGGTATTGCGCATGCGGTAATTCTGGAAAGAAAGGGGAACAGAAAATGATGGTATTTATAAAAGCATTTGTAATCGGAGGAATGATTTGCGCTTTGACACAGATATTAATGGAAAAAACCAAGCTGATGCCCGGACGGATTATGGTACTGCTTGTAACACTGGGAACGTTTCTGGGGGCAGTCGGTTTATATGAGCCGTTTGCGGAATTTGCAGGTGCAGGTGCGACTGTGCCGCTGTTAGGTTTTGGAAATGTATTGTGGAAAGGTGTCAGAGAAGCAGTCGATGCCAATGGTTTTTTAGGGTTGTTCCAGGGCGGTTTTAAAGCCTGTGCCGTCGGCGTATCCGCCGCGCTTATCTTCGGATATCTGGCATCCGTGCTGTTTGAACCGAAGATGAAGAAGAAGTGACGCATGAAATAAAAAGAAAAAGGCTTCTGACAGTACCGGATTAAACGGTGTTTATCAGAAGTCTTTTTCTTTAGTTTGCAGATATCCTGCATTATTTTAATTTGTTATTCCGCGGTGTTCCAATTCTGGCTGGCAGTAGTTGGATTCTGGGCAGCGGAGCTGCTTTGGTTGTTGTTGTGTGCGGCGCTTGTGCCGGTTGTGTTGGAAGTATTTCCGTTTGTTCCGTTGTTATTTGCGGCGGTTGTTCCTGCCGTGTTAGACGGAGTGGTTGCCGCCTGTGAAGCTTCGGTTGTCTGGCTTCCGGGTTTTACAGCGGAAGCATTGGAGCCGTTGTGCAGGCTGCAAAGTCTGGAAAGCTTCTCATCTGTAATTGCGTAAGAAGAATCATATGCACTATAAGAAGATTCTTCATCAGAAGCAGTACCGGAGGATGATTTTTTAATATAAACACGTGTAGAGGTGTTTGTACATCCTGCGGAAGCGACATCGCCCGAATCATTACAGATTGTAACTTTCACATGGGTGTCACATTCTTCTGTCGGCACATTATCCGCCGAAAAATATTCTGTAATAACCTGGCTGCCGCGTGGGTCTTCATCACATAATCCTGCAACAGCGAGTTTACCGGACTGTGAGCATACCTGGGCAGTCACAATGCCGGATGGCTGTGTAAATTCACCGGTAGAAAGTCCCTCGTGAATCTGTGACATAATCGTCTGCCAAATCTTTGTATGGCTGATAGACTTGGACAAAACTTTAGAGTTATCATCATAGCCCAGCCAGATAGAAGCCGTATAATACGGTGTAAAACCACAGAACCATTTATCGGTTTCATTATTGGTCGTACCTGTTTTACCGGCAACCGGCTGGTTGGAAAGAGCTGCAGATGTACCGGTGCCCTGTGTGATAACGGATTCCAGTGCACTGGTCAGCAGCCATGCCGTCTGTTCCTTTAATACGGTATGTGTTTCACTGGAGGAATTGTCAAGAAGCAGATTCCCCTTGTAGTCGTATACAGCGGTATAATATACCGGTTTGGTGTACGTACCGTGATTTGCAATGGCAGCGTAAGCTGCGGTCATATCAATATTGGTAACACCCAGTGTCATACCACCGAGGGCGAGCGGCTGAACAATATCGTGGCTGCCGTTAATTGCCTTTTGTGGAGATACCAGCGTGCTGATACCGAATTTTTCCAGATAATTAAAGCCGACCTGCGGTGTGATTAACGTCAGCACCTTGACAGCCGGTACATTCTGCGAGCGGTAAATCGCTTCACGCACGGTCATCAGTCCGCGGTATTCCCCGGCAGTAAAGTTTTTAACAAGCTGTCCGCTTGAATAATAGTACGGAGAGTCATCAATAGCACTGGCAAGTGTAATCGCACCGGTATCAAGCGCCGGACCGTAAGCTGCCAGTGGTTTAATGGAAGACCCCGGCTGGCGTGGCGAATCAGTTGCACGGTTTAAAGTACGGTTGCCTGATTTTTCCCCGCGTCCGCCGACCAGTACCTTTACATAGCCGGTATGCTGATCCATTAAAGAAAATGAAAGCTGCGGCTGGATTACATAATGCAGCGATTCTGCAACAACCGTTTCACCATTTGCCGTCATGGCTTCGCGGTAGGTATCCACATACTGCTGTGCGGTATCTTCGTTAGTCTGTGTCAGACTGAAATTATAATTGCCCTGTACATTCTGATACCATGTCTGCATGGTCGAATGGGAGTAATTGATAATTTTTCCGTCAGCGTTTTTTACACTTAATGCATAGTTAATCGAAAATTCTGTTGAACTCGGATAAAATGAAGGGTTGTTAATCGCTTCATCGGCAATTTCCTGCATGGAAGTATCCTGTGTGGAATAAACCTGCAGACCGCCTTTGTAAATGAGGTTGGTTGCCTGTGTTTCCGTATAACCCTTCTGTGTCATCAAGTCATCAATCAGCTGTTCAATGAGTGTATCAACGAAATAAGAATATGTGGAAGAGGAGCCGGTTGCAATGTCAAGACCCTCTACACGCGCATATACATCATCTGCAAGGGCTTCATCATACTCTTCCTGTGTAATGTAACCGTGCTTGAGCATATTGCGCAAAACCTTCTGCTGTCGTTCCTGATTGTCTTCCGGATACTTTAACGGGTTTAACTTGGTCGGATTCTGTGTAATGGAAGCAATCACGGCACATTCGCTTAAAGTCAGTTCGGAAACGTCTTTTCCGAAATAACCGTTGGCAGCTGCCTGTACACCATAATAGCCGTTTCCAAGGTTAATTGTATTTAAGTAATTTTCAAGGATATCGTCCTTGCTCATATACGTTTCAAGCTTAATTGCAAGATACTGTTCCTGCACCTTACGCTTAATCTTTTCAATGTCTGTTTCGTTATATGCATTAAAGACATTGTTTTTTAAAAGCTGCTGTGTCAGGGTACTTGCACCCTGTGAAAGACCACCACCGGTAATAGTGTTATAACCGGCACGAATAATGCCACGGATGTCAATGCCGTTATGTTCGTAAAAACGTTCATCTTCAATTGCAACAAAAGCATGCTGCAATTCAAGAGGCACAACGTCCAGTTCCACGGAAATACGGTTGGAGCCGGTGGTAGAGAGCGTCTGGATTTCATTGCTTTCGTTATCGTAGATTTTTGTGGCAAATCCGTCAGGTGATACGTCAATTGTCGAAACTTCAGGGGCGCTCGAAATAATACCCTGTACAGAACCCAGTACCAGACATGAGCCTGAAACCACAACGGCAATTGCTAATATCAGTATAAATTTGATGGCGAAAACGCCAAGTTTTGTTCGAAGTCTTGTAGCGGCGGAATTTAGCAGTTTTTTCTTTTGTTTTATGCCTTGTCTGCCATAATTCATAGATTGTCCTCCTTGATAAGTTCTTACTATTATATCATAACGAAAATACTTTGACAAATTGAAATGAAATTCGTACTATATAATAAATGTTTGCCGCGGAACAATCCATATGGGGAATTTTACTTCCGGCGGTCATTAAAAATGTAAGGCATACAGAATGGAGAAAATATGAAGATTATATATAAGGAAGGCAAAGGGGAGATTGAAGAAAAAAAATCCCGTTTTATTGCACACGTATATCCGGTACAATCGGAAGAACAGGCAGTATCATATATTAATGAAGTAAAAAAGAAATACTGGGATGCAAGGCATAATTGTTATGCCTATGTATTGGGAGAGGATGCGGGCTTTCAGCGGTTTAGTGACGATGGAGAGCCGCAGGGGACAGCAGGAAAACCGATTCTTGATATTATTATGAAAAGCGGCATCTATAATTGCCTGATTATTGTGACAAGATATTTTGGTGGTACGCTGCTTGGAACAGGCGGATTAATCCGCGCTTATCAGGCAGCTTCCAAGGAAGGACTGGAACACAGCACTGTGCTTTCGGTATCGGACGGGGTTCTGGCACAGATTGATGCGGATTATAACAGCATTGGTAAAATTCAGTATATTTGTTTGGAAATGCACATAGATATATTAAAAACCGAATATACTGAAAATGTTTATATGGAAATGATTGTACAGGCAGAAAATTATGGACAGTTTGTACAGAAAATAACCGATGCGTTTTCAGGGAAAATTTCTGTTGTAAAAATTCAACAACAGAAATTTGGCAAAAGTGAAAGCGGAGAGGTGATTCTGCTTTCCTGAGCAAAATAATGGGAAAAGATAGTAATATATCACAAAAAGAAGTTTTGAAAACCGAAAAATTCAATTTGTATTGTAAATGTGATGTAAAAATAAACAAAAAATATGGTACAGATAGTGCATAATTTACATAATGCACGGTATATTTTGCGCAGAGAATTTATTTAATAAGAATAAAAATATAAGAAAACTGAAAAAAATGTAAAAAAAAATAAAACTGGAAAGCCGCATAAATACTGGGGTTTCACAAAAAATTCAAAAAAAGTACAAGAATTGTTCAAAATAGTCTTGTTAAAATCACACAAAAATGCTATTATACCTATGTCAATGAATGTTGGCTGGGGGTGGTTCCCCCGCGAAACCAAACAAGGAGGGTTTATAGGTTTATGAAGAAAACAATCAAAAAGCTTACTGCTGTAGGTTTAACACTTACTTCAGTAATGGGACTCGTAGCTTGCGGCAGCTCAAATGACAGCAATGCAGCAGGCGGATCAAGCTCAAGCAAGGAAGTAACAAAACCGGATAAGTTCACAATTATGTGCGATAGTACGGTAGTTACAGAAACAAATGGTGCTGCGGCATTCTACGAACAGTTAAAGACTGCAACAGGTCTTGACTTCCAGTGGACTCGTCCGGACCACAGCGGTTACTATGATGCAGTTGCTAATGCATTTAACTCAGATGAAACAATGCCAGACGTTGTATTACTTTCATCTGACTACTATGCATTATATGCTTCAAATGGTTTCCTTTGGAACATGACAGATGCTTGGAACTCATCAGAAACAAAGAAATCAGGAAGATTAATCAGCACAGCTGATAACGTTCTTTCAGCTCTTATGGTTAATGGTGAAGATGGAACAAAGGCTATGTACGGCTTCTCTCCATACCGTGGTAATGGTTGTTGTACATACATCAAGAAGGCTTGGTTAGACGCAGCTGGCATCAATACAGCAGACGTTGAAGGCAAGACACTTGATTTCAACACATACTATGGCTACTTAAAGCAGATGGCTGCTAATAAGGGTCATTATGTAATTTCTGCTCCGGGCTTCATCAGCAATGAAGCACCTTACACAAACTACCTGCCAGAATTCTATCAGCAGGCTAGCTACACATTCTACAAGAATTCATCAGGACAGTATGTTGATGGTTTCGCAGAAGACAAGATGAAAGAGGCTCTTCAGAGAATCCAGACAGCTGTTAATGATGGTATTATTGATAAGGAATCTGTAAACAACTCTACATCTAATGCACGTGATAAGTTCTATTCAACAGATGCAGGCTCTGAATCAGGCGTATTCACATACTGGGCTGGTACATGGGCTAATACATTAAAGACTCAGCTTGCTACTAAGGGTCTTGATAATGAACTGATTGCTATTAAGCCAATCAAAGAACTTGGTACATATGTAGAAAGAATCGCACCATGCTGGTGTATTACTACAGCAGCTAAGAACCCGGAAGGTATCTTTAAGTACTTCATCGATACAATGTTAGATGGCGGCGACGTTCAGACACTTTGGGAGTACGGCGCAAAGGGAACCCACTGGGATACAAAGGCAGAAACTGTAACACTTGCTAAGGATGACGAAGGCAAGAAGACTAAGACTTATGAAGAAGGCCAGTTCCACTTCCTTCCACAGCCGGAATCACCGGATAAGTTAATGTCTAAGAACCACATCGATCCAATCCTTGCTCTTGCTAAGTTCCAGGATGGTAAGGAAGATCCAGGTGCTAGTGCTATGACAGAAACAGCTAAGGCTAACGGTGATTTCTTCGCTGAAAACTCAACTGTAGCAGTTCCACTTCCAATGACAACTGCTCTTTCTGAGAACATCACTGATATCAACACAGCTAGAAACTACGTTATCTCTCAGGTAGCTTTAGGTTACATGACAGTTGATGAAGGTATGAACTACTACAAGACAACAGTTGGTTCATTAGCTGATACAGTACTTAAGTCTTTAAACAAGTAATCAGTAACTGATTATGTAAACACGGCTGTATAGCCACTTTATAAGAATCCACTTTCGGGTGGGGGAACCCACCCGGAATGGATTCTAATTTTTAGCTTATTTATATCGAGAGTAGGCTTGGAATTTTACAAAAAATATTAGGAAAGAAGGTATGAAGATGCAATGTAAGTCTTGTGGAACAGAATTACCTAAAAAAGCAAAGGTTTGTCCGAAGTGCGGAGAACTCGTTGGAAAGCAGAAGTCAGACAACCTTAAAGTAATTGCTGTCGCCGGTTTAGTTATTGCGTTAATAGGCGGGCTATTGCCTTTTGTTCAGAATACAGATGTTGAGTTGATTTCTGATGCCTACAGTTTTATGAACATTGATGTACCAGCTATGTGGTACCTTTACATGCTGGCTATTGTAGTATCTCTGGTACTTTTAGCAGTAAAGAAAGATATGTTTTCAATTATACCTACAGCTATTTCAGGTATAATTTTTATTGTTTCATTCGTAGGAATGAACTTCAGAGGTTACGAGAGCAGAAAGCTCTATAATCTTCATTCATTGACAGATTTATTATCTAACGGATATGAAGGTTCTTCATATTCAGTAGGTTGCGGTGTATATGTAGTTATCATTGGTCTCATTCTTGGTATTGCAGGATGCTTTATTGATATCATGAAGTACTTCAAGAAAGATATCAACGTTGACTCTAAGTACATGACAAACTCAATCAACAGGAAAGTATGGTCAAAGATCTACTACCACAGATGGTTCTATGTAATGTTTTTGCCGGTATTAATCATGATTTTACTGTTTAACTACTGGCCAATGTTAGGTTGTAGATATGCCTTTACAAAATATATTATCCGTTCACCGTATTATGTAGGTCTTCTTCACTTCAATACGATGTTCACAAACGATGTATTCTTCTGGGATGCATTCCGTAACACATTACTGCTTTCTATCGTTAAGTTAATTCTTAACACTGGTGCAGCCGTTATTATTTCATTATTACTGAATGAAATTACAAACCTTGCATTTAAGAAGACAGTACAGACAATTGTATACTTACCTCACTTTATGTCATGGGTAGTAGTTGCTTCTATCTTCCGTTTAATTCTTTCAGTTAACAGTTCAGGTATGATTAACCAGATGTTAATGGGAATGGGCGTGATTGATAATCCAATTTTCTTCCTTGGTGATGTAAGATACTGGAGAGGCACATTCTTCTTCATCAACGTTTGGAAGGATACAGGTTGGGGAACAATCCTTTTCCTTGCTACATTATCAGGTATCAGCCCAGACCTTTATGAAGCTGCCCAGATTGATGGTGCAAACCGTTGGAAGAGATTAATTTATATTACACTTCCTGCTTTAGCAAATACTATTATTACTGTATTCATTCTGAACCTTGCTAAGGTTATGAACCTTTTCGAATCAGTATTCGTAACAATGAACGATGCAGTCGTTAACGTTTCTAACGTACTTCAGACATATGTATACCGTAAGACATTCGGTAGTGGTAACTCCGATTATGGTTATACAACAGCGGTTGGTTTATTCAAGTCATTTGTAGGTATGATCCTCGTACTTGGATGTAACTATGCAAGTAAAAAAGTACGTGGTCGCGGTATTGTATAGGAGGGATAGATAATGAGTAAAGAACAAGTAGTAGTTGCAAGAAAAAAGAAGAAAAAAGTCAAAATCTTCCCTATCGTAAACGTAATTTTGTTTTTGGTAATTTCATTAATTATCATGGTTCCTATTTGGAAGGTTATCGTCGATTCATTCGATGCAAAAGCCGGTTATGGTATGAATTTCCTGCCACAGACATTTACACTCGGTGGTTATAGTTCAATCCTTTCCAGAGTTGCACTTTATAGACCGTTCTTAATTTCAGTAGTTGTAACGATTGCTGGTACATTTATCGGTCTGTTATTAGCAACATTAGGCGCTTATGTATTAATTCAGTGGGAAATGCCGGGAAGAAACTTCTTCGCATATATGTTATTATTCACAATGATTTTCGATGGTGGTATGATTCCTAAGTACCTCGTTATGAAGGACTTACACTTACTGAACACACTTTGGTCAGTAATCCTGCCATTGTCTATCAATGTATATAACCTTGTATTAATGAGAAACTTCTTTGAAGGTGTTCCTGAATCACTGTTTGAAGCAGCTGAAATTGATGGTTGTTCTCCAATGGGTACATTCTTTAAGATTGTACTTCCGCTTTCAAAGGCGGCTTTGGCTTCTATCGGTTTGATGTATGCCGTACAGTTCTGGAACGATTATACAAACTTCAAGATTTATATCAACAAGAACGAGTTATTCAACTTCCAGATGAAGCTGCGTAACATGGTTATGGATAACGATATCCCTGATGAAGGTGGTATCGACCCGAATACGATTGCCAATGCAGCCGTTATCGTGGCTATCCTTCCTTTCGCAATCATCTACCCATTCTGTCAGAAGTACTTCGTACAGGGTGTTAATGTTGGTGCCGTTAAGGAATAATTTAAAAATTCAACAGAATTTACAGGCTGTCGCATATGCGGCAGCCTTTTTATGTGTATTCAGTCATAGGTATTCCGACTGAACACTTTTTCTGTAGGTTTTTACAATATTCTGCTTTAATATGTAGAAAAAAACAAAAAGGTCATGTATACTAGAGAAAGATTTAAAAAGATGCTTTTTAAAAGGCAGAACAGGAGGGAAAATGATTACGCTAAAAGATGCCATATATTTGGAAAAAATAGATGAAGTGAAGCGTATTTTGGAAGAAAATCCGCCGCTGATTGACGAAGTAGATGAAGATGGTGTGTTAATGGCACTGCTGGCAGCCAAAACAGGCAATCTGAATCTGGTACGTTACATTGTTGAATACTCCAGAGCCAGTATGAATATTACGGATAAAAATCAGAAAAATATGCTGCACTATGCAGCGATGTCCGGTAATGTTGCGACCTGTAAGTATCTTGTGGAACGGGTTGGATTGTCACCGTTATCCGGAGACATCAATCTTTTGACACCGTATGAAATCGCGCATGAGAACAAATTTTTTGATTTAGAGGAGTATTTTCAGGAGGAGACTGGCGCACCGCTTGAAAAAATGTATCACAATCCGATTCGTACCGGAATGTATCCGGATCCGTCGATTGTCAGAGTGGGTGAAGATTATTATATGGTGAATTCATCCTTTATCTATTATCCGTGTATTCCGGTTTCAACGTCAAAGGATTTGATTCACTGGAAAATTATTGGTTACGCCATTACCAATCCGGAATGGGCAGGTTTGCAGCATTTAGAGGGTGGCAGAGGATACTGGGCGCCGGATATTTCCTACTATAAAGGAAGATTTTATATTACGGCAACGTATCGCTTAAATGATGACGGAACGGTTTATCGAAAGCAGATTGTTGTAAGCTCGGACAGACCGGAAGGACCGTACAGTAAACCGGCGGTGATAGATGAAGACGGTATTGATCCTTCTATTTTTAATGATGATGACGGACGGCGCTATATGCTTTTAAACAGAGGTGCGCGTATTTTTGAATTAAATGAAGATGCCACGGCACAGATATCAAAAGCAACGTTACTGTATTATGGCGATCAGAAAAGAGCGCCGGAGGGACCACATTTATTAAAAAAGGATGGATATTACTATCTGTTTGAAGCAGAGGGCGGAACAGGACCGGGACACCGTATTACCGTGTCAAGAAGCCGCGAGCTGATGGGGCGGTATGAGCCGTGTCCATATAATCCGATTATGCGCCAGACAGATGAAAAGGCTATTATCCAGCGCTGTGGACATGGAAAGCCGGTGCAGACACAGAACGGTGAATGGTATATGGTTTATCTGTGCGGCAGAAAAATCGGTGACGGTTACAGCATTTTAGGCAGGGAAACGGCATTGGATAAGATTACATGGACTGCAGACGGCTGGCCGGTTGTCAATAATTTAGACGGTCCGAGTGCCATGCAGATAAAGCCGGATTTGCCGGAAACAGTATGGGAATCATCCTATTTTGATGATTTTGATGGTGAATATTTAAGCACAGACTGGATGTTTCCGAGAGTGCCGGAACCGGACGGCGTGCTGTTGCAGGATTCTCATGTAAAGATAAAGGGAAGCTGCGCGGATTTGGATTCCATGGGAGCAAGAAATATCCTGCTGCGCAGACAGCAGCATTTTAAATTTACGGCAGTCTGCAAGATGAAAATGCCACAGTTGTATCCGGGACAGGATGCGGGCATGACCTGCTATTATGATGAGAATACTTTCGTAAAATTTGGTGTATTTGCGACACAGGAGCCGCAGCCGCGTCTGATTGTGAAAGCAGTAGAAGTCATTGGAGAACAGGTGAAAGAAAGCGGCAGCATTGAACTGGATTTCAGACGTCAGGACGTTTATTTAAAAATTGAAACGAATGATTTGAAACGTACCTGCTATATGAGTTATGATGGTAAAGAGTACATAAAGGTGGCAGTGCTTGAAAATGTCTATTACCTGTGTGATGAAGGCTTAAAGAAGGGCAAGCGTTTTACAGGGGCAATGATAGGCATGTACGCTTATGCAGGTGATTTTGGCAGCCGATATGTAGACGAATACGGAAGACACGGGGATGACACCCTGTATGTTGATTTTGACTGGTTTGACTACCAGCCGGAAAAATAAGGAGGAATGAACTTTGAAAGAAAGAAATATTATATTGGAAGGTAAGTTGAAAAGCTGGCTTTTGTCGGTGGATATTGAAAAGCTGGCAGCAAAACAGCAGGGGCAGCTGATTCTGGGGCTGGAAAAGCTGTATCAGGCAACAGGTGATGCGGATTATCACACATTTGCAAAAAAGGCAGTAGATAACCTTGTAGCGGAAGACGGAACGTATGCAAAGGCAGAGGGCAGCCTTTCCGATAATTTATTTGGCAATGCGTTATTTGCAGTACGTGCAATGGATACTGTATACAATCTGCAGGACACAGCAGCTGAAAAGACAGAAAAAGCCATTTTAAAGCAGGAAAAGGTGATGACTTCCGGTGCACGATTTGATGCAACAGAAACCTGCGCAGGCACATTTTCCACAAAGCTTTCAGATGCATATCTGACACAGCCGTTTTATATGAATTATGAAACAAAACTTGGCGGAAAAGAACAGTACAATGATATCATTGCGCAGTTTAACATTTTACAGGAGAAGGCATATCCGTCTGTGGAAAATGAATTGGGAAACGCTACGGCAGACCTTGAAATGGCAGCGTACGCAGCAGCGGCAGTAGATACCATGGAGGTTATGGAACAGCCGTTATATGAGATCTTTGACAGATTAAGACAGATTTTAAAGCAGGCAGTCGCTGCAATGAATACAAAGAGCCTTGATACATTTGCAAAAGAAGCGCAGGAGGCAGGACTGTTTTATGCGTATGCCGTATTAAAGGGCTGCCGCATGAAGGCGCTTATTACTGAAAAATACGAAAAAGCAGCATTGGATATATTGGAAGCGGCAGAAGCAAAAGCACAGGAAGATGATGTATTTGGCGCGGATACAGCATATACAGCCGTACTGGTAACGGCTTACGCGGAAAGCCTGCGCAACAGAGAATATCAGGACTACGGAAGAACTAAGGGAGGCGCATTATGGAGTTAAAATTTGTTACAGCAACAAGCAGAAGTGCAGTGGTAGAACTGACGGAATCAGGAAAATTTTATACAGAAAAGCCGTATGAAATCTACGTAGACGGCAGTAAATATATGGACAGTGAAAAGGTTATTACAACACTTTACGGTTTAAAACCGGATACGTTATACAAGGTTTCTGCCGTGTATGACGGACAGGAAATTGCGGCGGTAGACGTTCAGACAAAGTATGAATTTGTAACGTTAAATGTAAGGGAATTCGGCGCATACGGCGACGGTGTCCATGATGATACCAATGCCATCCAGTGTGCGATTATGGCATGCCCGAAGGATTCCCGTGTGTTAGTGCCGGAAGGTGTTTATAAGATTTCAAGTATCTTTTTAAAGGATAATCTGACACTGGAACTCGCAAAGGGTGCAGTGCTTTCCGCCTTTACTGACAGAGAAAAATTCCCGGTTCTGCCGGGTGAAATTGAGTCCTATGACGAAACGGCACAATACAATTTAGGTTCATGGGAAGGCAACCCGCTCGATATGTTTTCTGCAATCGTATGCGGTATCAATGTAGAAAATGTTGTCATTACTGGTGAAGGAACAATTGACGGCTGTACCAATTTTGAGAACTGGTGGAAGAACTGCAAGGTCAGGGATACGGCATGGCGCCCAAGACTGTTCTTTATCAATCACTGCAAAAATGTGATGATGCACGGCATTACGGTTCAGAATTCTCCGTCATGGACGATTCATCCGTACTTCAGTGAACATTTGAAATTTATTGATGTAAAGATTAAAAACCCGGCAAATTCACACAATACAGACGGCTTAGACCCGGAAAGCTGTACAGACGTACTGGTGCTTGGTACGTATATTTCTGTCGGTGATGACTGCATTGCAATTAAGTCCGGTAAAATTTATATGGCAGAAAAATATCAGGTGCCAACTTCCAATATGATTGTCAGACAGTGCTGTATGAGGGACGGACACGGTGCGGTCACAGTTGGAAGTGAAATTGCGGCAGGTGTTAAAGACGTTCATATTACAGACTGCATTTTCATGAATACGGACCGTGGTCTGCGTGTAAAGACCAGACGAGGCAGAGGACAGTTATCCGTTCTGGATGATATTTCCTTTGAAAATATTGACATGGATAACGTGATGACACCATTTGTTGTCAACAGCTTTTATTTCTGTGATCCTGACGGCAAGACCGAATATGTCGGTACGAAAAAACCGCTGCCGGTGGACAGAAGAACGCCGTCTATTAAGCGTCTGACGTTTAAAGATATTAAGGCAACCAACTGCCACGTTGCGGGTACGTACATTTACGGTCTGCCGGAAAGCAAAATTGAAAAGCTTACCTTTGAGAATATCAGCTTCTCTTATGCGGAAAATGCAAAATCCGGCGTAGCGGCAATGATGCTTGGCTGTGATGAGGCTTCAAAGCAGGGGTTGGTTGTCAATAACGTAAAACAGCTTATTTTAAAGAATGTAAAGGTTACAGGCTGTGAGGGTGAACCGATTGTTGCAGGCAATGTAGACGAACTGATACAGGAGTAAAATAGATTATGAATCTTCATGCACCAAAAGGAATTGACGTAGAAAACTGGTTTATTGAATGTTACAGAAAATACAAAGGACATCCGATGTGGATTCTTTTAGGACTTTATAAGGGAAATTACAACAAGTTCTTTATGGCGGTTGTATTTTTCTTTATCAAGCACTGTCCGGTGTGGGTGCTGCCGATTATTACGGCAAATATCATCAACGATATTACGAGCGGCGCACCGGACGCATACCAGCATATTTTTATTGAAGCGATTATCATGGTTGTACTGATTGCACTCAACATTCCGACCAATTATATGTATACAAGATACAAATCGCTGGCAACAAGATATGCGGAAACGGGACTTAGAAAGGCACTGGTGCGCAAATTGCAGCAGTTGTCGATTTCGTATCATAAAGAAACGCAGTCGGGGCGGCTGCAGTCGAAAATCATGCGTGACGTGGAAGCCGTGGAAACGCTTTCAACGCAGATGTTTTTAAGCATTTTAAATATTGCGTTAAACATCATCATTGCACTGGCAGTAACGATTTCAAAAAGTATGGTGGTGTTTGTCTTTTTCCTGCTGACGACACCGATTGCGGCGCTTACCATGGTCTTTTTCAGAAATGTCATGCGCAGGCGCAATACAGAATTTCGTAAGGAAATGGAAGAAACCTCGGCAAAAGTCATGGAAATGGTGGAACTGATTCCGGTGACAAGGGCACATGCGCTGGAGGAAGAAGAAGTCCACAAAATGAGCGGACAGCTCTTTGCCGTGGCAGAAAAAGGCTACAAGCTGGATATTATCCAGTCGCTGTTTGGTTCGGTGGGTTGGGCGATTTTCCAGGTCTTTCAGGTAGTCTGCCTTGCCTTTACCGGTGTGCTGGCTCTGCGGGCGGCAATCCAGCCGGGTGATATTACGTTGTACCAGAGCTATTTCAGCACCATTGTCAGTCAGGTATCTTCACTGATGTCGCTGATTCCAACGATTGCAAAGGGTATTGAATCTGTCAATTCCATTGGTGAAGTGCTGTTAGAAGAAGATGTGGAGCACAACGAGGGCAAGAAAAAGCTTGCCGGTGTGCATGGCGATTTTTGTTTTGAAAACGTAAAGTTCCATTATAATAATACAGATAAAAATGTATTAAATGACTTAAATCTTACCGTTCATCAGGGTGAAACGATTGCACTGGTCGGAGAGTCCGGCGCAGGAAAATCGACAATTTTAAATCTTGTCATTGGGTTTAATTTTGCTACTGACGGAAAAGTGCTGGTTGACGGTGAGGACATCAGCCGGATTGATTTAAGAAGCTACAGAAAGCATCTGGCAGTTGTTCCGCAGACCTCGATACTGTTTTCGGGAACAATCCGTGACAATATTACATACGGCATTGAAAATGTCAGCGAGGAACAGTTACAGGAGGTTGTAAAAGCTGCCAATCTGACCGATTTAATCGAATCCCTGCCAAAGGGACTTGATACCATGGTCGGAGAGCATGGCGGAAAGCTCTCAGGCGGTCAAAGACAGCGTATTTCCATTGCAAGGGCATTAATCCGCAACCCACAGGTAATCGTCTTAGATGAGGCAACCTCGGCGCTTGACAGTATCTCCGAAAAACTGATACAGGAAGCATTGAATAACCTGACGAAGGGACGGACGACTTTTATTGTGGCACACCGCCTTTCAACAATCCGCGATGCCGATAAAATCGCGGTCATCGCAGACGGACACTGCGTAGAATACGGCACATTTGAAGAACTGATGGCATTAAAGGGCGAGTTCTATCAGATGAAGTCGATACAGAGTTAAATACAGGCACAAAAGCAGATAAGAATATTTTTGTAAATTCCAAAGAAGGGATAGGAAGCAGCTTTTGCATTCCTATCCCTTTTTGTTTTTAAATCTTTTTTAAGCTTTAAAGAAAATCTATTACTTTTCGTTTGTATTCCAGATACGCAGCGTAGCAATCAGCTTTTCCTTAGAATCAGCGTCCATCTTCTGAACGAGCTGCATGATTTCGTTATCCAGAGCAGTATTCTGATAGTTCTTATCAACACTTCCTGCAAGATAATCCAGAGAAACTCCGGTAAGCTCTGCATAGTAAGAGAGCATTCTGAGTGTCATCAGATTACGTCCGTTTTCTACGTTACTGATGTAACCAGGTGTTACATCGAGGGCTTTTGCAACGTCCTCCTGTGTCAGTCCGTGTGCAATTCTTAACTTCTTTACCTTTGCTCCTAAATCGCTGTCCATGTCACATACCTCCAAATTCTGTGTTTTTGTGATAATTTGTTTTACTTTTTGTTGGCTCTGTATCTTAATGTAGAGTCCAGAATCTTTTTACGGATTCTTAAATGGGTTGGTGTTACCTCTAACAGTTCGTCTGTATCGATGTAATCCAAAGCCTGTTCCAGACTTAAAATTTTAGGCGGAACAAGTCTTAATGCTTCATCGGCGCTGGAAGAACGGGTATTGGTCAGGTGCTTTGTCTTGCAGACATTGACCTCAATATCTTCCGTACGTGGATTTTCACCGATAATCATACCGGCATAAACCTTTTCACCAGGTCCGATAAAGAGTGTACCGCGGTCCTGTGCATTGAAAAGACCGTAAGTTACAGCTTCACCGTCTTCGTAAGCGATTAAAGAACCGGTCTTACGATAAGAGATGTCACCTTTGTATTCTTCATAACCTTCAAAAGAAGTGTTAATAATACCGTTACCTTTGGTATCTGTCATAAATTCGCCACGGTAGCCAATCAGACCACGGGACGGAATCGAGAACTGAAGACGGGTATAACCGCCGTTAATTGGTGTCATTCCGAGAAGTTCACCTTTTCTCTGGCTTAACTTCTGGATAACTGAACCTGAAAATTCTTCAGGAACATCAACATAAGCAAGTTCGATTGGCTCTAACTTTTTGCCGCGCTCATCTGTATGGTATAAAACCTCAGCCTTGCTGACAGCAAATTCATAGCCTTCACGACGCATGTTTTCAATTAATACGGAAAGATGTAATTCACCACGGCCTGAAACCTTGAAAGAGTTTTCAGAACCCGGATTTTCTTCCACACGTAAGCTGACGTCTGTATTTAATTCACGGAACAGTCTGTCACGGATATGTCTTGATGTGACAAACTTACCTTCCTTTCCGGCAAGCGGGCTGTCATTTACCATGAAATCCATGGAAAGTGTCGGCTCTGAAATCTTCTGGAACGGAATGGCTACCGGGTTTTCAACAGAGCAGAGTGTATCACCAATGTGAATATCTGCAATACCGGATACGGCAACAATATCACCAAAAGATGCTTCCGGTACGTCAACCTTATTCAGACCGCTGAAAGTATAAAGCTTTGTAATGCGGACTCTCTTGCGTACAGAAGGGTCGTGATGATTTACAATCGATACTTCCTGATTGACCTTTAACTTACCGTTTTCAATCTTACCGACACCGATACGGCCGACAAATTCGTTGTAGTCGATTGTGGAAATGAGCATCTGTGTATCGGCATCCGGGTCACCCTCCGGTGCCGGAATATTATTAACAATACAGTCAAATAAAGGCTGCATATCTTTTCTTTCGTCATTTAAGTCAGCAATGGCATATCCTGATTTTGCAGAAGCAAAAATAAACGGACAGTCAAGCTGGTCTTCGTTGGCATCCAGATCGATAAACAGTTCCAGAATCTCATCAATAACTTCATTCGGACGGGCTTCCGGACGGTCAATCTTGTTGATACATACGATAACAGACAGGTTTAATTCCAGAGCCTTCTGGAGTACGAACTTGGTCTGCGGCATAACACCTTCAAATGCATCGACAACAAGAACAACACCGTTTACCATTTTTAAGACACGCTCTACCTCACCACCGAAATCGGCATGACCCGGAGTATCGATAATGTTGATTTTTGTATCTTTATAAGTAATGGCAGTATTTTTTGAAAGAATCGTGATACCACGTTCTCTTTCAATATCATTAGAATCCATTACACGCTCTGCGACTTCCTGATTCTCACGGAAAGTACCGCTCTGCTTTAAAAGTTCGTCAACCAGTGTTGTTTTACCGTGGTCAACGTGCGCAATAATAGCGATATTACGAATATCTTCGCGTTTTGTAATCATTGTTTTTTCCTTTCTGAATGTATATAAACTATATCCGACTATGATTAGCAACTTTTATATTCTATCACAATATTAGAAAAATACAAGAGTAAACTTATAAAATTGATTGTATCATAAGGGAAACACGAGCGCAACCCCTGTTTTTATGCGGGTTGTCGGAATTTGTATTTTTTTAAAATTTTATGAGATGTTTTGTAAATATAAGAAAATTTTATGGTTTGTACGTAAAAAAAACACATTTTTTTTGTAATATATCCCCATATCGATACATATAAATATTAAGAACACAAAATAAAGCACAAAACCGGTTTTAAGAAAATGGCCGGTATTAAGAAGGGAGAAATACTAAGATGCTTGATAAGGTGATTGAAAACAACAGGGTGAGTATTATCGGAGAAGTCGTTTCAGAATTTGAATTCAGCCATGAAGTGTTTGGCGAGGGCTTTTATCTGGTAAATGTATCGGTTAACAGATTAAGCGATATGGTAGATATCATTCCATTAATGATATCTGAAAGGCTTGTCGATGTGACAAAGGATTACAGGGGAAGGAAGATTGAGGTATCCGGACAGTTCCGTTCCTATAACAGACATGAAGGAGTTAAAAATAAACTTATTTTATCCATTTTTGTAAGGGAAATGCAGTTTATTGAAGAAGAAGAAATTCCGGAAGAACAGGCAAGAACCAATCAGATATTCCTTGATGGCTATGTGTGCAAGCCGCCGGTCTACAGAAAGACACCGCTTGGCAGAGAAATAGCAGATATCCTTGTCGCCGTTAACCGTCCGTATGGAAAGTCCGATTACATACCGTGCATTGCATGGGGCAGAAATGCGAGATATGCCTCTACAATCGAAGTCGGTGGACACCTTCAGATATGGGGCAGGGTCCAGAGCCGTGAATACACGAAGAAAATCAGCGAGGAGCAGGTTGAAAAGCGTGTGGCATATGAAGTTTCCGTCAGCAAAATTGATGTGGTTGAGGAAGAAGAAGCCTGAAACAGAATAGAAGTTGACATCATAATAAGTAAGTGATATATTCAATATAATTACAGGGCAGCCTGTAAACCGAACAGAGCCGTAGAAAATGCGGCAGTCAGTGAAGTAGAGGTCGCGTTATTCATCAGTACGTTGGTAAGATGTGCCAGACACAGGTGAAACCAAAAGAAAGGGGATGACGCCGAAGTGGAAGATTACTGGAGGTCTTCTGCTGGGCGTAAGATTAAGAGTCTTGCGACTGTCATCTTTAGATGGAGGGCTACTTAAAGAACTATATTGAATTCTTTAGGGCCGGTTCATTTCAGACATGAGCCGGCTTTGCCTTTGTAAAATAAGAGAGGCTGGTATCAGCGGAAAGAAGGAGTTATGTCAGTATTTACCGGAGCTGGTGTAGCGATTATTACACCAATGAAAGCAAATGGAGAAGTCAACTATGAGAAACTGGGAGAATTTATCGATTATCAGATTGAAAATTCTACCGATGCCATTGTAATTTGCGGAACAACAGGAGAAGCTTCTACATTAACGCATGAAGAACATATCGAAACCATTCGTTTTGCGGCAGACCATGTAAAGAAAAGAGTGCCTGTCATTGCAGGAACAGGTTCTAACTGTACGGAAACAGCCGTATATCTTTCACAGGAAGCGCAGAAAGCAGGCGTGGATGCCTGTCTGGTTGTAACACCGTACTACAACAAGGCAACACAGAAAGGTTTAATCAAGCATTATACAACCGTAGCAAAGTCTGTAGATTTACCGATTATCATGTACAATGTGCCGGGACGTACAGGCTGCAATATCCAGCCTGAAACAGCAGCAACACTGGCAAAGGATGTTGATAATATCGTAGCCATTAAAGCCGCTACAGGCAATATGGCACAGGAGAGCAAGACCATGGCACTTGCAGAAGGCCGTCTGGATATGTATTCAGGAGAAGACGGACTGATTGTACCGTTAATGTCTATCGGCGCAAAGGGTGTTATTTCCGTATTGTCAAATGTTGCACCACAGCAGACACATGACATCTGCGCAAAGTTTGCGGAAGGCAAGATTGAAGAAGCAAGACAGTTACAGTTTAATGCACTCGAACTGGTAGATGCATTATTCTGTGAAGTCAATCCTGTACCGGTAAAACACGCCTTAAATCTTCAGGGCTGGGATATGGGACCGCTGCGTATGCCACTTTGTGAAATGGAAGATGCAAACCTTGAACGTTTAAGAAATGCTATGATTCAGTACGGAATCTTAGAGAAATAAGGAGAAACAGGACATGACAAGAGTAATTATGCACGGCTGTAACGGACACATGGGACAGGTCATTACAAAGCTGGCAGAAGAAGATACCGATGTGGAAATCGTAGCAGGAGTGGATCCGTTTGATGACGGACACAACAGTTATCCGGTTTTTTCATCTATTGAAAAATGTGACGTTGATGCAGACGTAGTCATTGATTTTTCATCAGCCAAGGCAGAGGATGCACTGATTGATTACTGCACAGCAAGCAAGCTTCCGGTAATTGTCTGCACAACAGGTTTAAGCGAAGCACAGCTTACAAAAATCCGAGAAGCGTCTGAAAAGGTTGCTGTATTAAAGTCAGCCAATATGTCCCTGGGTATCAATACATTATTCAAGCTGCTCCAGGATGCTGCAAGAGTATTCTGTGATGCGGGCTTTGATGTGGAACTGGTTGAAAAGCACCACAATAAGAAGCTGGATGCACCGAGTGGAACAGCGCTGGCACTGGCAGATTCTATCAAAGAAGTGTTAGGTTCAGACTATTTCTATAAGTTTGACAGAAGCGGCGAGCGCGCACAAAGAAATCCGAAAGAAATCGGAATCAGCGCTGTCCGTGGCGGTACGATTGTCGGAGAACATGAAGTCATCTTTGCAGGAGAGGACGAGGTCATTGAATTTAAGCATACCGCTTATTCAAAGTCTGTCTTTGCGAAGGGCTCTATCGAAGCTGCCAAGTTCCTTGCCGGAAAACCGGCAGGCTACTATGACATGAGAGATGTTATTGCGGCAAAGCAGTAAAATAAGAAAATTCAACAGAGCTTGTAATTTCAAATCCGCAGTGCCGGTAAAGCTGCATAGCAGCCGTATTGGTGCTGCGGACATTTAATATCAGCGGCAGATTGTGATTTTTAAAATAAGCCGGTATCAGGTGTGCAAGAAGCAGTGTGCCAATTCCCTGCCCCCGGCAGTCTTCATCGACATAGACCCCGTACAGATTCGTAAAGCCGTTTTCATAATCAAGGGAACATACGGCACACGGTTCGTCTTCCTCTCCCCGGTATAGCAGAAAATCCTGTTCATCATCGGAAAAGCAGGTTTCATACAAAAAGTTATCATTGCAGGAATTGAAATCTTTTGCAGGTGAGCTGGTTATCGTGGAGTGTATGTTTGAACAGGCAGCAGAATCCGGCAGAATGTCCCCATTTGCAGTACATAAAGCCGGAGCAGCCATGGAGGCATTTTCCGCCGTCAGCATCATCAGATATTCGGTGTAGGCGGTGCCGCCGTATAAAGCACATTTTTTTAAAAAATCCGGGAAAATCCCGGTAAGCATACAATCCGGGTACTGTGCTTTGATTTTGTGGTATGCCGTCCCGCAAAGGGCGGTAAAAATGCCCTGTCTGCGATAGTCCGGCAGTACGAAAGCTGCCACCTCCGCTTCTGTAAAGGATTCATTTTCACTGATAAGAAAAGTCAGCAGTCCGGTACAATGTGTACGGTCTATGTCTGAAAATACGGCAAAATACGGCGTGTCACAGTCCGAAAAAAGTTCATATTCCCCGCAGTCTGTAAAAAAACGTGCAAATGTATCTGTAAAACGGCTGTCAGCCGGGTCAATCTGAAAAACAGTATGATTCATCGTTATTCTTCCAATCTAACATAAAAATTTTATAAAATATATTGTAGCAAATTCAAAGATAAGGTACAATAAAGGAAAAGATTTTTGCGATAAAGTAGAAATGAGGCATATAGATGGGTAAAATAGCAGTATTAACAGACAGTAACAGCGGTATTACACAGGAGCAGGCAAAGGAACTGGGGGTATACGTGATTCCGATGCCGTTTTTTATTGACGGACAGCAGTATTTTGAAGGGATTAATCTGACACAGGAAGAATTTTACGAAAAGTTAAAAAATGATGCGGATATTTCAACTTCACAGCCGTCCGTAGGCGAGTTACAGGACGAATGGGACAAGCTTTTAAAAGAATATGATGAGATTGTTTTTATACCGATGTCCAGCGGATTAAGCGGCACATGCCAGACGGCGGTCATGCTTTCTGACGATTATGATGGTAAGGTTCAGGTTGTCAACAACCAGCGCATTTCCGTAACCATGCGTCAGTCTGTGTTAGATGCAAAGTTACTGGTATCCAAGGGCTATTCTGCGGCACAGATTAAGGAAGTGCTGGAGCGTGAAAAGATGCAGTCAAGCATTTATATTACACTGGAAACTTTAAAATATTTAAAGAAGGGCGGACGAATCACACCTGCGGCAGCGGCAATCGGAACGGTATTAAATTTAAAGCCTGTATTGCAGATTCAGGGCGAGAAGCTGGACGCATTTTCTAAGACAAGAGGCAAGAACTCAGCAAAGAAGATTATGTTAAAGGCAATGGCGGACGATTTGGAAGGACGTTTTAAGGAATGTGCCGAAAAAGGCCGCGTGCATATGGAAGCTGCTTATGCCGGCAACCGCGAAGAAGCAGAAGAATGGGCAAAGCTGATACAGGAAACGTATCCGCAGTTTGATTTCCACATGGATCCGCTTTCATTAAGCGTGGCATGTCATATCGGACAGGGTGCGCTGGCAATTGCGATGACCTGTTATATTCCGGAAGATGACACAAAGTAATGAAAAGATAGGGCAGGAGAGGCATATGCAGAAGGCAAAGCAAAGAAGTGAAATCGCACAGCAGGATAAATGGAGAATCGAAGATATTTATGCGACAGACGAAGCATGGGAAGCCGATTACAACGAATGTATCCGCAGAGCAAAAGAAAAATGTGCTTATCAGGGCAGACTGGCAGAGTCCGCCCTGATACTGTATCAGGCATTAAAGGAATCCGATGAAGCGGATCTGCTTGTGGAGCATGTATACGTGTATGCATTTATGAAATATTACGAGGATACTGCCAATGCTGTGTATCAGGAAATGTCAGGCAGGGCGCAGGCGGCTGTCACGAAGCTGTCTGAAAAATATGCATTTTTAACACCGGAAATTTTAGCGATTGATCAAAAGAAGATGCAGGAATATCTGAACTCGGATACACTCGCACTTTACCGTCATGCACTGGAGGATATACTTGCGAAAAAAGAACATGCCCTTTCCGAAAAAGAGGAACGCCTGCTTGCAATGGCAGGGCAGGTGACGGCTTCACCGAATGAGATTTTTTCAAAGTTTAACAATGCCGATGTGAAATTTGGCACGATTTTGGATGAGGACGGCAATGAAGTTGAATTAACCAACGGCAGATACAGTGTCTTTATGGAAAGCAATAATCGTAGTGTCCGTGAAAATGCATTTAAAGCACTTTACCGCCAGTATGGAAATTATAAAAATACACTTGCGGCAACATACTATGCCAATGTCAAGCAGGCGTGCTTTTATGCAAAGGCAAGAAAGTATGACTCCACGCTGCAAATGTATTTAAGCGGTTCATTTATTCCGGAAAAGGTTTATCACAACCTCATTGAAACAGTTCATAAAAATCTGGATAAAATGCATGCCTATGTGTCACTGCGCAAACAGGTATTAGGCGTGGACGAACTGCATTTTTATGATATTTATGCACCAATGGTATCGGATATTACGATGAAAATACCGTATGAAGAAGCAAAAGATATTGCCTTAAAGGCGCTAGCACCGCTGGGTGAGGAATATTTATCCAAGGTGAAGGAAGGCTTTGAAAGCGGCTGGGTTGATGTTTATGAAAATACAGGCAAACGCACCGGTGCATTTTCATGGGGCACATACGGCGTACACCCTTATGTGTTCTTAAACTACACGGATACGTTAAATGACGTGTTTACGCTGGTGCATGAAATGGGTCATGCCATGCATACCTATTATTCCAATACAAATCAGCCGTATCCGTATGCGGGCTACCGTATTTTTGTGGCAGAGGTCGCTTCTACGTGTAATGAAGCCCTGTTAATGCAGTATCTTCTGAAAAACTGCACGGATTTATCGGAAAAGAAATATCTGATGAACCACTATTTTGAACAGTTTAAGGGAACGCTGTTCCGTCAGACGATGTTTGCGGAATTTGAAATGATAACGCATAAAATGGCAGAAGACGGCGAGGTGCTGAGCGCACAGGCATTATGCGATGTCTATAGGAAGCTCAATGAAGAATATTTTGGTGAAGATATGGTGATTGATGACGAGATTGCGCTGGAGTGGTCCAGAATCCCGCATTTTTACACACCGTTTTATGTTTATCAGTATGCAACCGGCTATTCGGCGGCGATTGCGATTGCTTCCAAGATTTTTAAGGGCGATGAAAAGACACTGAAAGGATACAAGCAGTTCTTATCGGGCGGATGCAGTATGCACCCGATTGACCTTTTAAAGCTGTGTGGCATTGATATGGAAAGTCCGCAGGTAATTCAGGAAGCGCTCGATGTCTTTGGGAAACTGTTAGAGGAGTGGGATTAATTGAAATATAAAATTGGCGAGCTGGCAAAACTGTTGAATATTTCTACCAACACAGTACGGCGGTATGAAAATCAGGGATATATTCATGCAGTACGGAACGAAGACAGCGGATACCGTTACTATGATGAAGATGGTGTGTTTGACATAACGAATATAAGGCTGCTGCGTAAATATGGATTTCCGCATGAAAAACTCCTTGAAATGCAAAGTTATACTATACAGGAAGAAATAGCAGCATATCAGGAACGTATGCAGCAAATGGATAAGGAAATTGCTTATATGACTTATGTGCGGCATCGTATTAAAGATGATGTTCTGCTGATGCAAAAAGCGGCGCAGATGATAGATGTCTATGAAAAAGACTGTGTGGAGCAGATTTATGTATTATATAAGGAAGGCGGAAAGCTTTTGCAGGAAGCAGGCCGGTTAAAGAAAATTGAAGAATTTTTATATCAATCTCCGGAGGTGCAGCACATTTATCTGATTCCACAAAAAGAATTGGAGCAGGGCAGATTTACAATTTGTAATGGCTGGTCGGTAAAAGATATGCACATGGAAAAGTATAGTATGACTGAAAATGAGTATACAGTGCGCTATCGCCAGAAACCGTCAATTATGGGAATTGTAAAAATTCCGGCAACGTTGGAGGAATTGTCAGGTTATGAGGAGGAAACATTAAAACAGCTGATGATTGGCAGACATCTGCAATATATGAAAGAACATCATATGTGTATTAATGGAGATATTATAGGTGTGATTGTCAGTAAGGCGGTTGAAAATGGGAAACCAGTCATGTATCTGTTAATGAGTGTTCCTATTGTATCTGATGTAGAACAAAATATTGTATAAATTGAATAAAAAATATTGACTCTGACACGAGGTCAGACTTTATAATAAAATCCGACAGAAAAGGACTGGGCTTTTCTGTCGGATTTTTATTATGGTTAAAAACCAGAATGGAGGAGTTATGGGGAAAAAGACAAAGAAACGTTTGAGCTGTTTTTTATGTGCAATGCTGTTATTTGTAACAGGCATTGAAACATCGGCATTTACCGGGGTTTTTGCCGCAACAGCCAGAAAAATTGACGTCTGGGACTTTGGTGCTGTACAGGAAAGTGACACACAACTGTACAACAACCATATCAGCGCACAGGACTGGGAACAGTGCGAAAATGTCAGCAGTGCCGGAAAATTTGCGGAAGGTACAACAGTATTTGGCGATTTGACATTGACACATACAGTGAATGACCGCCTGTTTTCAACGAGCAGCAAAAATTATGGAACCAATGCACTTGCGAAAACGGCTTATGCAGATGGATATACCGCAGGTGGGATGTATTACTGCAACGGTACAGGTGGTGAAGGCAGAAGAAATATAACGATTGCCAATGTAGAAGCCGGGGATAAGATTGTAGTGTATATGGCATCAAGCAACGCTGTCACAGGCGAACTTGTATTTACCTATCTTGGAGAAGGTGGAACACAGAAGGATACGGAAAGTTTTACAAATGTAGGAACAAAATATGAATTTATTGCCCAGTATAGCGGTTCTTACAAAATCTATACAACAGCGGCGGCAGGTAAGCCAATTTATAACCGAGTTATGAGAATACCGGCTGTAACAGTAAGTGGTACGATTGAATTAAATGGAGTGGATATTTCAGGATGTCAGTTACTGTTTATGAATAAACGTACAAATACAGCAACGCAGGCCAAGTTGAACGGAAATTCCTACAGTGTTTCACTGGCGGCAGGAGAAGAATACACTGCAGTGCTTTCAGGTGTAACCGGCATCGGTTTCACCAATGATACAAAGGTTGTAACGACAGATATATCAGAGGTATTGACCGGTAAGGAGAATGTCAGTCTGAAAGTTGAAACAAAGAGTGTCTATACATATACCGGAAAAATCAGTGGTTTTACAGAAGGCTATGATATATCAAAATTAAAAGTGACAATGGAACCGGCAGAAGGTGCAATGGCAGATGCCGTTGAATTAAAGATTGCAGAAGATTTTTCATTTACGGCAGTTCTTGAACCGGATGTAGAATATACAGCTTCTTTACAGGGAGTAAATGACTATGAAATCATTTCCGGAAAAACAGTAAATGACAATCAGAATCATACAGAGGATATTATTGTAGCGGCAAAGGCAGTTTATGCGGTAAATGGTGAATTTACAGGATTAGAGGCTGGAATAAATGTAACAGAACTTACATTTACCAACGTAGATGACAACTATGTGTATGCAGGAACGGTAACAAATGATGGCTATGAAATATCATTGAGAAACGGTGCTTATGCAGTCAGTGCAGCAGCAGACGGATACCGCACAACGACTCATGTAGTTGTAAACGGTGCTGCGGTAAAGAAAGATATTTTATTTGTATCGACAGCAGCGGCAGAACCAATGACACGTGTGCCGGATTTATATGTGGGTTATGAAGACAAGGCAGAATATAATTATAATACGGTAAAAGAGGCAGTTGCGGCAGCAACAGCAATGAATCCGTCTTCGGAGGAAGAACGCATTACGATTCATATTGCACCGGGAACTTATCGTGAACAGGTTATCATTACAACACCATATTTGTCCCTTGTTAATGATTCAGACAAAGAGGTTCTGATGACATGGTATTACGGAATCGGTTATGAATATTACAGTGCAGACGGCACAGGATATTATAATGTGGAAAATGCGTATGACCAGTATGCAAAGTCAACTGCATCGAAGTGGGGCTGTGCTGTTTACGTAAAAAATACGGCAACCGGATTTAGCGCAGACGGCATTGTGTTTGAAAATTCATTTAACCGGTATCTGACAGACGAAGAAATTGAAGACGGTGTAACACCGGCGGCGGATACAGGACTTCCACAGAGAAAATATGGTACAGATGTAGCTTCCAAGGCAGCAACAGAGCGTGCAACAGCGATGGCAGTGGAAGCAGATAAAGTGGAATTTACAAACTGCGCATTTTTAGGAAGCCAGGATACATTGTATACAGGAAATTCCGCAACCAGTCTGTATTTTAAGAACTGCCGTATTGAAGGAAATACGGATTATATTTTCGGTGACGGTGACTGTGTATTTGACGGCTGCGAATTAAAATGGTACGGATACAGTACCAATTCAGTCGGCGGATATATTACAGCACACAAACCGACATCTGATACAAAAAACGGTTATCTGTTCAGAAATTGTGTTATTACAGCAAATGATGAATTAACGGTGACACCGGGATACTTCGGCAGACCGTGGGGCGCTGATGCACATGTGACATTTTTAAATACAAAGCTTGCAGGTGACTTTATCGTTGCAGACGGCTGGACGGAGATGAGCGGTAAAAAGCCGGAAAATGCAAAATATAATGAATTTAATACAACACGCACGGACGGTACGGAAGTGGATTTATCTGCCCGTGTAACAGGAATTATGTCTGAGGATACAGCAAATGCAGTTGATATAGCAGCTTATTTTAACGGCTGGACACCAAAGGCATACACAAAGGAAGCAGACGGCGTTGCATTTACAAGGGTTCCTTATGTTGTGGATAACGGTGATATTAATGCGCCATATCCGGGACACAAACTCACAGTTGGCTATTCTTTAGGCGAAGTAAATGATGCCAGTGATGCTTCGGTTATCCGCTGGTATATCGTTGCAGATGACGGAACAGAAACACTTAGCTGCAGCTCTACGGCAAATGCAGATAAGAGTTTTACCATTCCGTCAGAAGCAGAAGGCAAACGTATTAAGGTTGTTGTTATTCCGCAGACTATCAGTGGAACAACTGGTGAAGCAGCAGAATATAAAGTAGAAGCATTTGTAAGAGAAGGTTACGAAGACCCGTCTTCTACAGGTTCGGATATTGAACTGGGAAAGGGCGTTAATATTTTCCTTGCAGGAGATTCTACGGTAAAGGATTATTCTGCAAACGGAATGTATATGTCCGGCAAGGCACAGGCAGAAGGTTCATGGGGCGAATATTTGCAGAGTTTCTTTGATGATTCAAAGGTCAAGGTTGTCAACTATGCCAATGGCGGACGAAGCAGCAGAAACTTTATTAACGAAGGTTCACTGGATAAGATTGCAGAAAATATTAAAGCGGGAGATTATCTGTTTATTCAGTTTGGACATAATGACTGTTCAAACCAGTCTGGTTATTTAGAAGACCGCTATGTGCCGTTAGGGACACCGGATGAAAACGGTATTTATCCGACAACCGCAGGAACAAAAGTGGCAACACCGTCAACACTTACAGATAAATACGGTGATACATTTTATTCGTATGACTGCGGTGGAACATATAAATGGTACTTACAGCAGTATATTGAAGTGGCAAAGGCAGCAGGTGCAAAACCTGTTCTTGTAACACCGGTTTCAAGACTTTATTATACGGCAGACGGTACAATTAAGGCGCACCATGATTCAACAGATACAACAACGGGAACGCTTGTTACAGAGAACAACGCATATGTAACAGCGGTAAAACAGCTGGCAGAAGAACAGAATGTACTGCTTATGGATGCGTTTGAGTTGACAAAGACAATGTATGAAACGGCTTATGCCAACGATACGGCAGCATCAAATGGGGTATCTGAATACGGTACACAGGTAATGGCACAGGGAGATAAGACACACAGCAATAAGCTGGGAGGTTTCCTGACTTCTGCAATGATTGCACAGCAGTTACAGAATATGGATTTAACGATTTCGCCAGCCGTTAAGATGCCAAGTCAGGTTGCAGGAAACAATCCGGATGGACAACAGACATTTACTGTAAATGGTAAAAATGAATTAAAAGCATATATCAAAAATGCAGACGGTAATTACACAAAAGTATCAGAGTATTGGACAAAATATGGACAGACATTGATTACCGAAATTGGTGAAAAGCACGAGGAATTGAGTAAACCGTCAGAGCCGGATACACCGTCAGAAGAACAGGCAACTGTATGGGTAGTCGGCGATTCAACCGTATGCAGCTTTACAGATGCATACTACTATCCGAGATACGGCTGGGGTACACAGTTATCCAACTATTTTGACAGCACATTAAAGGTTGAAAACCTTGCACTTTCAGGCAGAAGCTCAAAGAGCTTTACGTCAGAAGACAACTATAAGACATTGTTGGAAGGCATGACAGGCGGAGATTATCTGCTGGTAGGCTTCGGACACAATGATGAAAAGGCAGAAGACGGCAGATATACAGACCCGAACGGCGATTATACGGCAGAAGGCTCTTTTGCAAATTCATTATATGAAAATTATGTAAAACCTGCACAGGAAAAGGGTGTAACAGTAATTTTATGCACACCGATTGTCAGAAGAACCGCAAACGGTGAATGGAGCAGATCAAATCTGCACGTTACAGCCGATACTGTCAGCGAAGGAAAGACTTATGCGGGCGGCGACTACGCAGAAGCCGTCAGAAAATTAGGCAGTGATGTCAATGTTCCTGTAGTGGATATGACAACACTGACAAAGAATCTGTATGATTCACTCGGCGCAGATGAAACCGTAAATTTACATTCATGGACATCATCCAGTGCCGCAAGCGTGGATAATACACACACCAACATTTACGGTGCGCGTTACAATGCATATATGCTGACACAGGAAATCAAGAAGTTAAATGTGGCAGGCATTGCAGACCACATTTTATCCGCAGAAGCGCCGGTAAAGAGCGAAGTCTTAAAGCCGAATTCGGATTATAAGGAAGCGGATTATACACCGGTAACGGGTGAGAGTACACTTTGGAAGAAAGCAGGTATCTGGAGCGGTTCTGTATTTGGAAATGTCGGTGGCAATCCGTCAACGGATAACCATACACTGGAAACAGATGCAAACGGCAATATCCACATTGCAGTCAGAAAAAATAAGGGTAAGATTGGAAGCACGGCAGACGGTATTGCCATGTATTATTACAAAGTACCGGCAGCAAGCAGTTTTACACTGACAGCAAAAGCAACCATTAATTCTTTTGACAACAATGACCAGGTATCCTTTGGTTTAATGGCAAGAGATGATATGTATCTTGATACAAATACAACCAATGCACTGGGTGATTATGTAGCGGCAGGACCGTTAAAGTTAAAGAGCGGCGCATGGAACTGCTTTGCAAGAAAGAGCGGTGTGCTGACACAGGGCGGAACTTGTGAAAATGCGATTACAAATGGAGATACCGTAGACTTAAAGATTGAAAGCAATGCAGACGGATATGCCTGCACATTCGGTCAGGAAGCAACCGTTACGGGCGGATTTGATTTCAAACTGACAACGATTGATTCCGATTATGTCTATGTGGGTATGTATGTGGCAAGAAATGCCGATGTAACATTCTCTGATGTAAAGCTTATCGTAGACGGCAGGGAAGTCACAGCAGAACCGGAACAGCCAAGCGAACCGGAGCAGCCGACGACACCGAGTGAGCCAAGCAAACCGGAGCAGCCGACGACACCGTCAGAGCCGACGACACCGTCAGAACCGACGACACCGGAGCAGCCGACGACACCGGAACAGCCAACAACACCGGAACAGCCGACAACACCGTCAGAGCCAACAACACCGGAACAGCCGACAACACCGTCAGAGCCGACGACACCGGAACAGCCGACAACACCGGCAGAGTCAACAAAACCGGAAGCCGCGTATGTAGATATTACAGTTGAAGGTGTGGCAGCGGCAACAATCGGTCCTGATGCGGTTGTAAAGACTGTGGATGGAACTGTGCTTACAGCCGACCAAATAAAGCTTATTTTGACAACTGTGACAGAGAATGAACAGCAGTTTGCAATCAAAAATAAATTGGAAAGTCAGGCTATGGCATTAAAGGCAAATAACGCTTATTACCACATCGGTCTGACAGATATGGCAGGAAATGCGGCAGAATTGGTACAGGGAACAATTCGTTTTCTTCTTGCATATCCGGACGGAACAGGGGAACAGGACAGTTTTGTTGTGTATCATGTGAAGGATAACGGAGAAATAGAAAACATGCCGGTGCAGTTATCTGCAAACGGTATTGTAATAGAAACAACGGGATTCAGTGATTTTGTTGTCAGCTATGATATAGTTCGGTCAGCAGATACGACACATAATACAGATACAGACGATGTAAAAACAGCAGATATGGCGCAGACACTTCCGTATACAGTCATGTTACTGGCAGCATTTGGATGCTTTGGTCTGGTAGTTACATCGAAAAAGCGTCAGGCAAAATAAAAAGTAAGATATAAAAAATAATGACCGCTGTGTGAAAGGTGAAATTATTTTACCGGATTCGCACGGCGGTCTGTTTTTTTGATGATTTTTGATAATAAAGGCAAAGGCTGATTTTATGATGGGTGGGGCGTTTGTAACGAATGTTGCAGAAAAATTGCAAGAAATTTGTAAAAAAAGATTGACACAGAAGTTAAAATCAGATATACTTATATTCGTTGGTGCAAGTTTATAAGCAACAGCAAATTTAATATTTGTATTATGCGCGAGTGGCTCAGTGGTGGAGCACCTCCTTGCCAAGGAGGGGGTCGCGGGTTCGATCCCCGTCTCGCGCTCTTTTTATTTTTAGGGAAGCCGGTAGTTTGTCGGCTTCCATCAACCCGATTCCCCGATTTTCATGAACCAAATATTTATACATATTCATTAGAAAGTACTTTTTCAGATAGGGCGGTTTATCGGACCGGTTTAAGATGTTAAATAAAAAGTCACGACACCTTTTTGAAAATTATTCCACAGTATGCTACAATAAACAATTGCAGACAAAGTCTTAAGAAATTTAAAGATTTATAAGAGTTTAATTTTAAGGCGTTTCGAATAAAATAAATAGCAGTGAATAATAAAAAAGAGGTGAAAGGGTAGTTGAAGCGGGAACAGATTAAGAAAAACAAAAAGAAAGCCGGAAAGCGGCATAAAAATCTGATACTTTTATCACTGCTTGCACTGGCACTGACAGCAGGCTGGTATGTTTTTACGACACCGTCCGGTAAATTGTTAGATACCGGTGCGTGGTTTGCGGCAGAAACCGATAAATCTGATACGCAGGAAAAACAGACACTTTCGGCTGTTACGCAGAAATACAGCGATGAAACGCAGTATGCAACCGGTGATTATATCAATGTGTATCATTTTTTGGATACACTGGAGAAAGTGCCAAACCGCGGGCTTCAGATGAAGATGGGCAAAGACGGCTGTTATCAGATGAACAGCAATGACGATTCGCGCAATTTTAACATTCTGCAGCTGACGGATATTCATATTACGGGAACGGAAGGTTCTTATAAAAAGGATATACAGGCGATTGATACCGTGTATACAATGATACAGCGCACAACACCGGATTTTATCGTGCTGACGGGAGATGTCATTTTTGGTGTGGACGGATACGATGCCAATGACGGCATGCGTGCATTAAATGTTGTCAGTAAACTGATGGATACGATAGGGATTCCATGGACATGGACATTTGGAAATCATGATCATACATTTTTTGACCAGTTTTCATCATCTACAATCGCAGCCATGCTGGCGCAGAGCAGCACACTTCGCATTTATCCGAAAAATGAAATGCTTTCCGGCTACACCAACGGCATTTTTAAATTGTGCAATAAAAAAGGAAATCTTGTTATGGGACTGGTCATGCTGGATTCCGGCGACCGCATTTTTGATGAAAACGGTGGCAGTCTGGGGTATGATTATATTCGTGATGACCAGGTGGAGTGGTATGCAAAGCAGATTGGACTGTTGCAGGGACAGTATGGAGCAGATGCAAAAACGCTGATGTTTTTCCATATTCCGCTTCAGGAATATCAGACGGCATGGGATACCGGTACACCGGTCTTTGGCACAAAGCGTGAGGCAATATATGTGTCGCAGATGCACAGCGGCATCTTTTCAAGGGCATTGGAATTAAAAAGCACGGTGGCGATGTTTTGCGGACATGACCATGTGAATGACTTTGGAATCTATTATGAGGGCATTGAACTGGTTTACGGTAAATCAATTGATTACATTGCTTATCCGGGCATTGAGAACCAGAAAGAACAACGGGGTGCAACTCTTATCAGTGTGGATTCGGGAAGCGGGTATAATATTACACCGCTAAGATTTGAGTGACAGAAAAATTGACAGAAAAATCAAAAAAAGTTATTGACAATACATTAAAAATGGTGTATATTATTCCTTGCATTGCGGCAGTCGTAAGACAACCAGATGCAGGGAAATATGCGCGAGTGGCTCAGTGGTGGAGCACCTCCTTGCCAAGGAGGGGGTCGCGGGTTCGATCCCCGTCTCGCGCTCTATAGAAAAGATAAAACCGGTGTTAAAGCTGAAAAGCTTTGGCATCGGTTGTTGTCGTTGTGCCTGACGGCACATGTCACTAATGGATGAAAGCCCCTAATCCGCCCTGGAAGTGGGAAGGATACAGAAAAGACCAAGAGTGTCCGGTTCAGTTTCACTTATAAAACAAAAATAAGAGCAGATGTAAATGCGCGAAATATTTACATTTGCTCTCATTTGGTTTTTGGTTGGTTTTGGTTTATGAAAATTGTAAAAAAGCTTACTGCCTCATCACAGTATTTATAATAATAGATAAATGTGTCGAAAATGCGATAAACTTTTGAACAGATTATGAATGGAAAGTAAATAAATTGCTACCAAGATTTTCATAATAAAATTTTATTGAAAAAAATCAACAAAAAGTCAAAAATAATGCTTGACATTTAAAGGAGATTCCTATATAATTCAATCTTGTCAGTTGAATATTTTATGCGCGAGTGGCTCAGTGGTGGAGCACCTCCTTGCCAAGGAGGGGGTCGCGGGTTCGATCCCCGTCTCGCGCTCTTTTTATTTTCAGGGAAGCCGGTATTTAAGTCGTATCAACGATTTGTGTACCGGCTTTTTGTATGGAAATTTCGGGAATCCGGTTATCTTTAATATTTTGTGCCATAAATCATCAAAAATGCTTGATTTGTGGCACTTTTTTTGTTATTAAAAAGATAGGCAAATTTCAGCGGTAATTGAATTGACATAAAGAGGCGAAAGGGAAAAGAAGAATGGCAGAAAAAGCAGAAAATATCATTGAACTAAAACATATTACCAAGGTTTACAGTGATAATGGTTTTAAGGCAGTGGATGATTTTAATCTTGAAGTAAAGCGGGGAGAATTTGTAACATTTTTAGGACCGTCAGGGTGCGGAAAAACAACGACACTCAGAATGATAGCCGGATTTGAACTGCCATCAAGCGGAGAAATTTTATTAGATGGCAGGGACATTGCACATCTACCTGCAAACAAAAGACCGATTAACACGGTATTTCAGCGGTATGCCCTGTTTCCGCATATGAATATCTATGAAAATATTGCATTTGGATTAAAACTCAAAAAGTTACCGAAAGAAGAAATCCGCAAAAAAGTCAAGCACGTTCTGGCAATGGTGGATTTGGAAGGCTTTGAAGACAGAAAGATTGCAACACTTTCCGGCGGACAGCAGCAGCGTATTGCGATTGCGAGAGCGCTTGTCAACGAGCCGGAAATTCTGATGTTAGATGAACCGTTAGGCGCACTGGATTTAAAAATGCGTAAGGAAATGCAGCTTGAATTAAAAAATATGCACGACCAGCTTGGCATTACATTTATCTATGTAACGCATGACCAGGAAGAAGCGCTTACGATGTCGGATAAAATTGTGGTGCTTTCGGAGGGAAAAATCCAGCAGATTGGTACGCCGGAGGACATTTACAATGAACCGAAAAATGCGTTTGTAGCCGATTTTATCGGAGAGAGTAACATTTTCAAAGGTATTATGACAGGACATATGAAGGTGCGTTTCTGCGGCGGGGAATTTACCGGAATGGATGATGTGCCGGAAGGAACACTGGTTGATGTCGTTGTCAGACCGGAAGACGTTATTATTACGGCGCCGCAGGACGGAACGGTTGCAGGTGTTGTAACTTCGGTTATTTTTAAGGGGATGCATTATGAAGTGGCGGTGGAATCCGGAAAGTACGAAATTATTATCCGTACCACAAAGTGTTATGCGGTCGGTGATGAAGTCGGTATCTGTTTAGAGCCGGACGGTATTCATGTCATGCTTGCCGAGGACCATACAACCAGCTTTGTAACAACAATAAACAGCGACTATACATTAGATTTTAACGGAAAGGTTATCCGCTGTGATTTGACAAAAGTTGTACCGAAGTCGAAGATGAAGGACAATGCGCTGATTGATGAAAACGGAGAAACGGTGGATATTTCCAAGTTAAAAGTACAGGTATCCATTCAGCCGGACGACATTGAGATGAGCGATGAGGCAGAAGCCGGTCTTGTATCGGGAGAGATTATCAACCTGATTTACAAGGGCGATCACTACAGCTACGTTGTGCGTACCGAATACGGATATGACCTTATTGTAGATGACGAATATCTGTGGAATATGAACGATAAGGTCAGCTTAGTCATGCCGGAAGACAAGATGAAATTTCAGTTGAAGAAGTAGAAACGGAATGGAGTAGAATATGAAAAACGTGTTTTCGCGCAGACAGATGGGGATTCCGTATGGCGTGTTCCTTGCATTTTTTGTGGCTGCGCCTTTGATTGTGCTGTTTTATTATGCCTTTACCAACGGCTCAGGACAGTTTACATTAAATAATTTGAAAAATTTCTTTGTCGACCCCAATACAATGGGGACGTTATGTTACAGTATTGTACTGGCGGTAACGGTGACACTGGTCTGTCTGGTGATTGCCTATCCGGTGGCGTATATTTTAGCGGGCAGTGCATTAAAAAGAAAGGGTGTTATTCTGATGCTTTTTGTGCTGCCGATGTGGATTAACTTTACACTGCGTATTACGGCATTAAAAGAAATCCTTTCTTTAATAGAAGGAAATTTGGCATTTCACCCGTTTTTAAATACGGTTATCGGAATGACGTATGATTTTCTGCCGTTTATGATTCTGCCGCTGTATACAACGCTTTCAAGACTGGACTCTTCGCTGATAGAAGCGGCGGGCGATCTGGGTGCAGATTCATTTCAGACATTTATAAAGGTTATTTTTCCGCTGTCAATTCCTGGAATTGTCAGCGGGGTTTCCATGGTGTTTTTACCGGCAATGACGAACTATGTTGTGCTGGATATGCTCTATAACAGCACGTACATCATGGGCAGTCTGATTGGCAGCTATTTCAGCGCATACGACTGGCACAACGGCTCAATGATTGCCCTGATACTGTTATTTATTATCGGTATCGTGGCGGTCGTATCCGAGGGAAATGATACGGAAAATACAGGCAGGGGATTAGTGTGAAGAATCCTTAAATCTAAGATTCTTCACGTCAAGCATAGCTTGATGTTAGCACTTTGTGCCGCAGGCGTCACAAAGTCGCTTTTTATCGCAGAGCCAAATAAGATTTGGCTCGCGATTCCTCCGGCATTAAAATGCCTGCGGAATGGAGATTATTATAATGAAAAAAGGATTCAGATACGGATGGATTGGTCTGGTTTTATTATTTATGTATGCACCGATTCTGATTCTGGCAGTCTACAGCTTTACGGATGCTGCCAATATCGGACCGTTCCGGTCTTTTTCCGTGCATAATTATGTGACACTTTTTACGACACCGGAGCTGTTAAACATGATTTTAGGCTCAGTGATTTTAGCGGTGGGCAGTGGTTTGATTGCAACGATTCTTGGTACATCGGGTGCAATTGGTGCATTTTATTCTAAAAAAAGAGTGAAAACGGCAATGAGTGCGCTCAATCAGGTGCCGGTTGTCAATGCAGATGTTGTAACCGGATTTTCAATGTGTATTCTGCTTGTGGTTGTGTTCGGTGTGAGCAAGGATACATATATTCCACTGGTACTGGGACATGTGGTTTTGAGTGCGCCGTTTGTTTATCTGGCGGTAGTGCCGAAGTTAAAGCAGATGGACCCAAGCATTTACGAAGCGGCGCTCGATTTGGGGGCAACACCGTTTTATGCGCTGGTCAAAGTGATTATTCCGGAAATTGCATCGGGAATTTTATCAGGGTTTGTCATGGCAATCACACTTTCACTGGATGATTATTTTGTTGCAACCTATACGAAACCGGCAACCTTTGATACGATTAGTACTTATGTAGTAAATGCGACAAAGGGTTCACAGACAGAGATTAAGACGGCACTGTGGGCGCTGTCTACGATTATCTTTTTGGTTGTTGTTGTGGTTGAACTTGTATTAAATCTGGCACCGGCAAAGAAGGCAGCAGGAGAGGAGACTGAAATTGATGAGTAAACGGTATAAGCGGCTGTTGTCCGTCATAATTTCCATTGTACTGCTGGCAGGCATCGCAACAGCAGTGGGGGCAGTTGATATTTTTTCTTTAAAAAACAGTGAGCAGGCGGCAATGGCATCGGATTCGGATACTATCATCCTGCGTGTGTGTAACTGGGAAGAATACATTGATACCGGGGACTGGGACGAAGCGATAGAATTGGACAGCGGTGAAATTAAGGGTGAAAATTCTATTGTAAAGGATTTTGAAGACTGGTATTATCAGATTTACGGTAAAAAAGTTGTGGTCGAATATAGCACCGTCGGAACAAATGAAGAATTATATAATATGCTGACACTCGGCGATGAGTATGATTTGATATGTCCGTCGGAATACATGATTATGAAGCTGATGGCTGAGGGCTGGCTGGAACCGTTTTCAGAGCAGTTCTTTGATAAAAATGTAACAGAAAATTATTACACACGCGGCGTTTCACCGTTTATCCGCAGTACCTTTGATGAAAATACGATTAACGGGGAGGCATGGAGCCGTTACGCCGCCGGGTATATGTGGGGCATTACAGGGATTGTATACAATCCGGAGGAAGTCACAGAAGAGGAAGCTTCTACGTGGAAAATTATTTCAAATGACAAGTTTAAACGGCAGATTACGATTAAGGATAATGTCAGGGATTCAATGTTTGCGGCGGTCGGTGCGATAAAGTCGGATAAGCTGTTGTCGTCTTCCTTTTTAAATGCCGCAGATTATAAAGAACGTCTGTCGGCAGAAATGAATGATACATCTGAAGAAACGATTGAGCAGATTCAGGAGTATTTGCAGGCAGTTAAAGACAATGCCTATTCTTTTGAAACGGACAGCGCAAAAGCTGATATGATTACCGGAAAAGTGGTAGCGGGCTACCAGTGGTCGGGCGATGCCGTGTATACGATGGATCAGGCAGAAAAAGATGATTTTTATCTGGATTTTGCAGTGCCAAGAGAAAGCACGAATCTGTATTTTGACGGCTGGTGCATGTTAAAGAACGGCATTAAAGACAGCGAAGAGAAAAAGCAGGCGGCAGAAGGGTTTATCAATTTCCTTTCAAAGCCTGAAAATGCAGTCCGCAATATGGATTATATCGGATATACGTCCGTGATTTCCGGCGGGGACAGTCCGGTGGTCTATGACTATATTAAATGGAATTACGGCGCAGAAGACGGAGGGGAAGATACCGTGACCTATCCGCTCGGTTACTTCTTTTCCGGTGATACGGAAGATAAAAAGTATATGCTGACGGTTCCGGCAGAACAGACACACCGCCAGTTATCCGCGCAGTATCCAACCGAAGAAATGATAGAGCGCAGTGCGGTCATGAGTTATTTTGACACAGAGGAAAATGCGCGTATCAATCAGATGTGGATTAATGTGCGTTGTTATAATATTGAAAATGTACCGGTATGGGCATGGATTGTAACAGGACTTGTCATTGCGGGATTGATTGTACTTGCGGTAAGAAAGCATTTTAAAAAGAAAGTATACATAAAATAAAAATGATTGCATGAAAAAAGCAGATAACGGGAATCGAACCCGCCTTTCCGGCTTGGGAAGCCAGCGTTCTACCGATGAACCATATCTGCATGGAAATCATTATAGCACATTGACTTTAAAATTCAAGTTGAAATTCAATTAAAAAATCCGGCAGAAAACCGGTTGGCAGGCTGAAATATCAGACCTTTCAACCGGCGTCTGCCGGATTTTTACTTTATGAAACTTCGCCTACGGCGGATATTAGCAACCGAAGTAAAAAAACTTGCAAATTACGCTAAATAACTCGGAACAGCTATTAAAGTTAAAACACATAAAATTATTGCCTCCTTGTTTTTCGTTTATTTGTATCAGCTGATTACAAATGAATTGTAACAATTTTGTAACATTTGAGCAATAGGAGGTTACTGGAAAAGACTTGACAGATAACGTGTAGTGTAATAATATAAATAAAAAGATATTATATGACATATAATATCATGCAACAAAATAATAAAAAGAAACGGAGACAGAAATGATTTTTCAGATTGGTTCGGCACTGCTGGATGCCTGTGTTCTGTCTGTTCTGGAGCGGGAAGATATGTATGGATACATCCTGACGCAGAATGTTAAAGAGGTTGTGGATATTTCAGAATCCACGTTATATCCGGTACTGCGCAGACTGCAAAAGGAAGCATATCTTGTCACCTATGACCAGCCGTTTGCAGGAAGAAACAGACGGTATTATCAGATTACGGACAAGGGCAGAGAGCAGCTTGCAATGTACAGGAAAGAGTGGATTGCATACAAATCCAATATTGACAGAATATTGACAGGAGAGGAAAAGCAATGACGAGAGAAGAATATTTAGATATTTTACAGAATAACCTGCATGGTATTCCGCCGCAGGAAGCAGAAAATATCATGGAATATTACCGGGAATATTTTGATGATGCCGGTGTAGAAAATGCGGAAAAAGTAATGCAGGAGCTGGGCGCACCCGAACAGCTTGCAAAAAGGGCGGCGGCAGATGCTGCCGCGGAAAATGGATTTGCAGGCGCAGCAGGTTCCGGACAGAATCCGGGCTTTGGAAGTGATAACGGACAGACAGCCGCAAAGAAAAAGCATACGGCGGCAGGCATTACATTGGCGGTGATTACATCCCCAATCTGGGCAAGTCTTTTACTGGCGGCAGTCTGTGTGCTGTTTGCGGTGGTGATTACCGTTGCGGCAGTGGTGCTGTCATTGGGATTTGCGGCGGCGGTCATGGTAGCTGCCGGATTATTTACCGTGGGAACAGCACTTGTTACTGTGTTTTTACATATACCGACAGCGGTTATGCTGATTGGTGCGGGACTGGTGAGCGTAGGACTGGGACTGCTTGCGGCGCTGCTGACATATGGATGCGTTATAGGAATTAAAAAGTTTGTGATGTGGATTTCTAATAAAGAATGGAGAAATGCGAAAATCCATAAACCAAAGATTTTCGCATAACAGAATTGTGCCGCAGGCGTCACGATTCTGAATTTATCGCAGAACTGAATAAATTCAGTTCGCGGTTCCTTGTGCATTAAAATGCCTGCGGAATGGAGAAGAAGATGAAAAAATGGATAAAGATTACAGGAATAACAGCCGCCGTGTGTATCGGCGCGGGATTGATTTGTTTTGTATCGGGCGTTTTTGCGGGTGCAAAGAGCGGTGTTTTTATTTCAAGACGCGGTATTGAACTGGAAGGCAGTGCTTATTCTGATGAGCGCTATGGCATTTCACAAATCAAAGACATCGAGATTGAAGCGGATGATGCCAAAGTTGAAATAAAGCCGTCACAGGATGATACCTTCGGTTACAGCGTGACCTATGAGGATACACACAGCACACCACAGGTTACGGTTGACAATGGGAAAATCCGCATAGAGGAAAAAACAAGCGGAGGATTTTGGATTTTAGACTTCGGTTTTGCCGCGTTGTTTGAAAACCGGGAAAATGTAGTGACGGTCTATGTGCCGGAAAAAGCAGCCCTTGATACGGTAAAAATTGATACGTCAAACGGAAAAGTGACAGCCGATGCCCTGTTTACGACACAGAATCTTAATGTACAGTCGGACAATGGCAAAATTGAACTGATGCAGATGATTTGCGAGAAAAATGCGCAGGTGCATTGCAGTAACGGTAAAATAACGGTAAATGCAGAATTTAAGGGTGAGAGCCTTTTTTCAAGCAATAACGGCAATGTAGAGCTTGCCGGAGCATGGGAGGGAACGGTGACCTGTAAAACCAATAACGGTAAAATACAGGTAACGGCGCCAAAGCCGGAAAGTGCGTACCGCGTGGAAGCGCACACCGACAACGGCAGTGTCTATGTCAATGACAATAAAGTGTTAAATCCTTATACCGCACAAAATACACAGGCAGATACGAACCTGTATGCAGTCAGCAATAACGGCTCGGTACGGCTGGAATTTGCAAATTAAAAAATGCAAATAAAAAAGGCAGATAAGAAATCCGTAAAAGTGGTTTCTTATCTGCCTTTTTGTGATTTATAATACAGAATCTTTTTTATAACGGGAAATGACCAGTGCTGCACTAAATGCCGCAAAGGCAAACAAAAGCTGGATTCCCAGATACATGGCATAGGTCTTTAACTCACCGGAAGTTCCTGTATACTGTGTACAAAGCTCATCGGTGCGGATATACCAGTAGGCAGGAAGAAAGTGTGCCGCCTTTATGACATTTTTTCCTAAGAATTCCATTGGAATAAAAACACCGCATAAAAATGACATGCACAGCCCGATAACATTAGACCACATATTTAAAATGTTCGGATTGTAAGCCAAAAAGCTGATAAGGTAGGTAATGCCGACAGAAACCAGCAGGAATACAAAACTGTTGATAACCAGCATCAGTCCCCGTACCGACAGCAGCCCTTTTCCACAGACCGCCAAAGCCAGCACCATAAAAACAAGCCATAATAAAATGCTGTATGTCAGGCAGGCAAGGGCAAGCGCCGTATTGTAGTGGACGGCGGATACGGCACTGCACCGTATCCGGTAGTTGACATTTTTTTCACGGAAAATCAGCAGCAGTCCGCCAAGGCTTGTAATGACAGTAACAATAAAAATGTACGGAAGATAGTGAAAATAGCGTTCAATATTTTGAACGGTAATCTGCACATCGTCCTGCCGGGTATCGGAAAGCAGTGTTGCTTCCTCTACAGAACCGATACAGTCGTAAGTAAGCCGCTCGGCTTCATCGCAGGAATATCCGGTATTTCTGAAATTAAAAAATACATTGAGAAAGGTGTCAATGCTGTTATCCAAAAAGTAAGCAGAACTGCTGTTTTGTTGTTTCACATTTTTAAGTGAGTCCGGATTTTCAGAAAAGCCGTCAGGGATAATCAGCACATAATCCACATTTCTGAAAAATAATTCATCAGCAATTGCTTCGTTGTCGTCTTTTATGGAAGTGAGTTTCTGTGTTCGGTCAAGGTAATTATACAGCACGCGGCTTTCATCTGTATTGTCATGGTCGAACACGGCAACCGTCAGCCTTTTTGCGGTAAAAAGAGTGTCGGTATTTTCAGACATGGTATTTGCCATAATCACACTGATAGCGGCAAAAGCAATAACATACAGCAGTACCGAAGTAATCTGTCTGCGCAGTGATTTATAAAAAGCTTTAAAGACTTGCATAATCAGACCTCCTTAATATCAGACCGGAAATAAAGCACAGCACCAGTGTCATGACAGCCAGTATGCCCATATTGCGCGCAAAGCGGGTCAGGGAAGGATACATATTTAATGCGTACAGACTGTCCGAAATCAGTGCCGCCGGATTTATGCGGTTAAACAGCGGGCAGATATGTTCTATCCAATCTTTCATGGTTGCCGCCATAAGTCCGGCAAAAAATGAGTTGACCATCATAAATACAAGGGCAATGCCCATTTTAATGTGCATACTGCATTTAAAGGCGATTCCGATAAAAACACCGGCGGCAAGGGAAAAAAGCGTACCCATAAGTGCTGTGGCAAAGGAAAGTCCTAAGCGGTTTCCGAAATCCAGCTTTAAAATCACAGTCAGATAGAAAAACAGTAAAAAAACACCGACGGACTGAAGCACAAAAGCGGCAGCGAGGTCACTTAAAATCATGACGGACTTGCGTGTCGGTGCACATTCACGGCGCATGCCAAGGCTCGATAAGTTGGCAAGGGCAGTGCCGATACATTCTACACCGGAAGATACACTCATCAGACAGCACATCGCAATCAAAGCATAAAAATACTGCATATACGGGTCGTAGGAAGCATCTGCCAGAGAAATTTCACTGCCGTAGGAGTGGCGTTTGGATAAAAAATCAATGGAATCGGCCAGCTTTTCCGGGTGTTCTGCGGCAATTTTTTCAAATACACTGCTCTGGGTGCAGTATTGGGATAAAAAAGACTGCATCAGGGTCTGTTCCATGCCGTTTTCTGCAACGGTCAGGTGCGGTGTGGCATCAACATAAAAAATGCCGGTGGCTTTATTTTCCTTTAACATTGCGATGGCAGTGTCTTCATCGGTAAAGGTCAAATCAAATAAGGCTTTTCCGTCTGATTTTTCAACTTCTTTTAAGACCGTTTCAAAGGCAGTATTTTCATGAACCGTCACGACAGCGGCAGGAATTGTGTTTAATTCCAGCTCCGTGCCGTTTAGAAGCCTGCCAAAGCCCAGGTAAAAGAATGTGCCTAAGATAAGTGGAAAAGCCAATGTCCAAAAGGTCAGGTCCTTTTGAAGAAATATACTTTTCAGCCTGTATAAAAACAATCGTAAAAACATTATAAACCTCCTCTCAATGTAAGTTAATCTCTTAATTCGCTTCCGGTAATTTCAAGGAAAACATCATTTAAAGTCGGAAGTTCCGAATAAACGCGCCCAAAGGCAATGTTTTCCTCCTGTAAGTAAGACAGAAGATGAATCAGGTTGTGGCTGCCGCCACTGCACTGTACGGTCAGTCTGTTATTTTCATAAGAAACGTCATAGACATGGTTAAGCCTGCGGACAGCCTCAAGCTGTGTATCGGTCAGCTCTAAAATTTCTACGGTTAAAGTTTCGCTTTTTTTAATGAGCTGTTTTAATTCGGTGGCAGTACCGTTTGCAAGGTTGCGTCCTTTATCCATAATCACAATGCGCGAACAGATTTGTTCCACTTCTTCCATATAATGGGATGTGTAAATAATGGTTGCGCCTTCTTCGTTTAATTTTAAAATGCCCTGTAAAATTTTATTACGGCTCTGTGGGTCTACGGCAACGGTCGGTTCGTCCAGCAGAATCAGCTTCGGCTTGTGCGCAATGCCGCAGGCGATGTTTAAACGGCGGAGCAGTCCGCCGGAGAGTTTTTTGGGATAAAATTTTACAAAATCCGAAAGTCCCGCAAATTCAACCGCCTCTGCAACATATTGACGGCGGAGCTTCTTATCTTTAATGTATAAACCACAGAAATAATCAATATTTTCCTGTACGGTCAGTGTGTCAAAAACGGCGACATTCTGAAAGACAACGCCGATATTGCGCTTTAAATCATAGCTGTCGGGCTTCATAGGTTTTCCAAAGACCTCGATTGAACCTTTATCGTATGCCAGCAGGGACAGCAGACAGTTCATGGTCGTTGTCTTTCCGGAACCGTTCGGCCCTAAAAGCCCTAAAATTTCTCCTTTGGATACGGTTAAGTTAAAATGGTCCACGGCAACCAGTTCATGATAACGTTTGACCAGATTTTCAATTTTTACAATGGTTTCTGCCATAAAAAATCCTCCTGATAATGTTGTTGTTCATATTGTAAGCTGTTATAAACATTGTAGCGTGTGAGGGCAGAATGCGGTAGTGAAGAATATCAGAATCGGAAGTGACATTTGTCATATCTTGCGGTACAATAAAAATATAAATAATCAGAAGGCCGGCAGATTTTAGCGGGACTGCCGTATGGAAATGAGGAAAATGTGAGAAAGATTACAGATATGCTGGTACTGTACGTGCTGTGTGCCGTACTCGAATCAGCCTGCGGGATTACCAATCATGTAGTGGTGAGTCTGCTGTTGTTATTTATTGAGGTGTGTGCCGTTATATATCTGCAAAGCATGGCGGGAAGGACATTTGCGGTGACGGTCTATCTGTTGTCGTTTTTAGTGATAAAAGAGACATCATATGGCTTTCCGGTTGTACTGTATGCCGTCTGGGAACAGGTGCTGGAGGCATGGGAGAAAAAAGAGATAAAAAGGACGGCAGTAGCAGGCATTACAGTTTTTTTGTGGGTGTTTTTTGGCGTTGCGGCATCGCGCTATATCCTGTCGGGTACAGACAGGATACAGTGGCAGATACTATGGATTGTTTTTGACATGCTGGCGGTATATCTGCGGCAGATGACATGGCAGGATAGAGAACTGCAAAAGGAGTTCATCCGCATACAGGATGATGACAGGGAATATAACAGAATGTTAAAACTGAAAAACCGCTATTTAATTGAAAAGCAGGACGCACAGGTTTACAGTGCAACCTTAAAGGAGCGCAACCGTATTGCAAGGGAAATTCATGACAATGTAGGACATCTGCTTTCAAGGGCGCTTATCCAGACGGGAGCGGTCATTGCAGTCAGCCGTGATGAGCAGACGAAACCGTTGCTTTTAAGTATTAAAGAAACCTTAGACTGTGCGATGAACAATATCCGTAACAGTGTTCATGATTTGCATGATGAATCGGTGGATTTAGAGCAGACCGTCCGTGAGATGACGGAAAAAGCAGAGGGGTATACGGTCAGTTACGAATATGATATGTCACAGGACCTGCCGAAGGAATTAAAATACTGCATTATCTCGATTGTAAAAGAGGCATTGTCCAATGTAACCCGGCACAGCGATGCTGACAGGGTGAAGCTTTTACTGCGAGAGCATCCCGCCTTTTATCAGATTTTAATTCAGGATAACGGTAAATGTGTGCATCCGGGGGACGGTACGGGAATCGGGATTACCAATATGCGCCAGCGGGTGGAAACGTTTGGCGGAACGATAGATATCCGCACAGAAAACGGATACCGCATTTTTATCCACATTCCAAAAGCAGATATTCCTGCCGGAAGATGAGAAACTGTCCGGGATTTTTTCACTGCCGTTTTGCGGCAAAATTGCCCGGAAAATAAGGAGAAGTATGAAAGTAGTAATAATTGACGATGATAAACTGGTAAGCATGTCTTTGAAAATGATTCTGGAAAACGGAACGGATATTGAAGTGGCGGCAGTCGGAGAAGACGGACGGGAAGCTGTGTCACTGTATAAAAAATACAGTCCTGATATTTTACTGCTGGATATCCGTATGCAGTATATGACCGGACTGGAAGCGGCAAGAAATGTGCTTGCGGCATATCCGGATGCCAAAATTCTTTTCCTGACGACATTTTCAGATGACGAATATATTATTGAAGCACTCGAAATCGGTGTAAAGGGATACCTGCTCAAACAGGATTACGAAGGACTGGTTCCGGCAATCCGTGCAGCAGCGTCCGGACAGATTGTCTTTGGCGGAAAAATTGTCGATAAGCTGCCGGGACTGCTTGGCGGAACAGCCGCTTATGATTATGCGGCACAGGGAATCACACAGAAAGAATACGAAATGATACAGCTCGTTGCACAGGGGCTCAGCAATAAGGAGATTGCAGAAAAGACTTTTTTGTCAGAGGGAACAATCCGTAATTATATCAGCACCGTACTGGAAAAGCTGAATTTGCGGGACAGAACCCAGCTGGCAGTGTTTTATTATCAGAACGGAGGTCGGTAAAAATGGGTGGCATTGAAGACTATATCAAATGGCGCGGGGATTTGACGTTTGAGCAGTCTGCATTTAATGAGGTGGATAATCTGGTGTTGTCGCAGATTGCTTATGTGGATTTTAAAAATATCATACCGGCGGCAGGCAGTAAAGAAAAAATTACCCTGCGGCAGGCGGCACATGATTTTTTTGACTTAAATGATGAGGAAGAATTACAAAAAGTCACATCGTTTATCAGGGAAGCACCGTTTTTTATGCGGATTGCAGCGGAAAGCAGGCGTTTCGGGGATATTGTGCTTTCCGATTATGCAGATGTGACAGATGACCATGAGGAGAAGCAGTTTGCAGCATTCTGTGCGGAACTTCCCGATGATACGTACTACATTGCATTTCGCGGGACAGATGATACGATTATCGGCTGGAAAGAAGATTTTAACATGGGTGTCATGATGCCGGTGCCGTCCCAGCTTGAAGCTGTAGAGTATGTCAATACCGTTATGCGCTGGAAACGCGGAAAGCTTCGTCTTGGCGGTCATTCAAAGGGCGGCAATCTTGCGATTTATGCCGCCGTCTTTGCAAAGCCGTCCATTCAGCGCAAGGTGGTGAAAGTCTATAACAATGATGGACCGGGATTTACAAAAGAGATGATTGAAAGTGAAGCGTACCGGAAAATGCTGCCGCAGATTCAGACGATTGTACCGCAGCATTCCCTTGTCGGTATGTTACTGTGGCAGGAAGAAGAATATCTGGTGGTGTGCAGCAGTCAGACAGGAATCATGCAGCATGATGCCATGTCGTGGCAGGTAGAGGGCAAATGCTTTGTGACATGTCCGTCTCTCAGCGCGAACAGTAAGAATTTTCATGAAGCCATAACATCATGGCTGGAGGGTCTGTCTGCAAAGGAACGGGAAAAATTTGTGGATACACTTTTTGAACTTATTACCGCAAGCGGTGCAAAGACTCTTTCAGACATAAACGCCGATATCCTTCGCAGTGCCAACGCCACCATCAAAATGTTCGGTACACTGGATGCGGGAACAAAAGGATTATTGTTAAAAATACTAAAAGCCCTCTCAACCGAAATTAAGAGGGCAAGAAAGAGTAAAAACAGATAATAGGACAGATAAAAGGATAAGCCGAAGTCAAGTAACACGTTGAGGCGTTCCTTTTATATGCCTCTATTTGTTATGGGTACGCCGCAGAAAAATCCACCCCAAAAGGCAGAACGCCATAAACATCGGATAGTAGTTATACGCGATAATATCCACACCGCTCAGCGGCATAACAGCAGAAGCTGTGGCTGCGGAAGCATAAAGCACCTGTGCGCCGTAAGGTAAAAGCCCTTGTGTTACGGAAGCGCTGATATCTAATAAAGAAGCTGTTTCACACGGCGAAATATCATATTCGGTACTGATTTCCTTTGCAATCGGACCGGCAAGAATAATCGAAATCGTATTGTTGGCAGTCGCCGTATCAATACCGGCAGTTAAAACGCTGATACCGAAACGTGCACCCTTTGGTGAGCGGATTCTCTGACGGATGGCAGTTAAAAGCCAGTCAATACCGCCGTTATATTTAATCAGTGAACCGATACAGCTGACAATAATTGAAATTACTGTAATATCATACATGGCGGTAATGCCATCGCCCATACATGTAAAAATCTCCATGCCGGAAAGATTTCCGGTGAAAATTCCGGCAGCAAGAGAAAAGACCGTGCCTAAAATCAGTACGGCGAATACATTCATGCCGCACAAGGCGCTTACCAGTACAAAAAGATATGGTGCAATCAAAAGCAGATTGGCATCCTTTGCGTAAACGGAAACGACCTCCGAATGGGAAGGCAGAATCAGCAGTAATACAAAAGTCAGGATAGCGGCAGGCAGTACAATAAAAAAGTTTGTGCGGAATTTATCTTTCATGGAACAGCCCTGCGTGCGGGTTGCGGCAATTGTGGTGTCGGAAATCATCGAAAGATTATCCCCGAACATCGCACCGCTGATGACCGCTCCGATGCACATGGCAAGGGAAATCGAAGTCTTTTCACTGATACCGACCGCAATCGGTGCCAGTGCGGAAATCGTTCCGACACTTGTTCCCATGGATATGGAAAGAAAACAGCCGATAATAAACAGTCCGGCGGCAGACCAGCTGGCAGGAAGCAGTTTTAATCCTAAATTTACCGTGTGTTCAACGCCGCCCGCGGCGGATACGGCTCCGGAAAATGCGCCTGCCGTCAGGAAAATTAGACACATGGTAATAATATTTTCATCGGCAAGCCCTTTGGCAATGACCGTGATTTTTTCAGAAAATGAAAGTGTGCGTGTCTGTAAAAATGCCGTCAGCAGAGCAGCTAAAAAAGCAATAATTGCAGGCATATTGTAAAAGTCGTGAAATATAATACCGGAACCGGCATAAATCACTAAAAAAACACCAATTGGCAGAAGTGCCAGCGGTGAAGGTTTAAGGGAATCCTTTAAGGGCATATTTGCAGTTGTATTGTTCATGTGAATCCTCGCTTCTTTTAATATTATTTTAATAGCTTTGATATCTGCTGCTAATATTTGCAATCCCCCTGTGGGACAGAAATTTTAAAATTATGCATCAATTTGTTATTTGATGAGCAACGTACTTATAGTATAAGAAGAAAAGAGAGGTGTCAACACATTATTTTTTCCATTCTTTTCGTTGACAGGAAAAAAGTACAATAATATACTTAATGAGAAATATTTTCAATTAAAGATTTGTGAAAATGATAGACAAAAAGAGGAATAGAGGATAGTATGAACAAGCCATAAACGAAAGCCTGTTCATACAGCGCTTTGTGCCGCAGGCGTCACGAAGCTGCTTTTATCGCAGAACTGAATAGGTTCAGTCCGCGGTTCCTCCGGAATTAGAATGCCTGCGGAATAGAGGATAGTATGACACTGGATAAATTAGAGGTTGGAAAAGACGCGGTCATTGAAAGCGTAGGCGGAAAAGGCGCACTGCGCAGGCACTTTCTGGACATGGGGCTGACACCGGGTACGGAAGTGACAATGATGAAAAAAGCACCGATGGGTGATCCAATAGAGTTAAGACTCAGAAGCTATGAACTGACACTGCGTCTTGCAGATGCGGCACAAATAGAAATCAGCGGAATCCATGATACCGATACTGTGCGGAGCCGTCAGGCACATTTAAAAGACATTCCACATCCGCAGGTTGGTGAAATGGGAATTTATCATGTGCGAAAAAAGGGAAATGAACTGCGGGAAGGAGAACCGCTGACATTCGGACTGATTGGCAATCAGAACTGTGGAAAGACAACGCTGTTTAACCAGCTGACAGGCGCCAATCAGCATGTTGGGAATTTTCCCGGAGTTACGGTAGACAGAAAAGACGGTCAAATCAAAAATCATCCGGAAGCAACCGTGACGGATTTGCCGGGAATTTACTCTCTTTCACCGTATACTAATGAAGAAATTGTGACAAGGGATTTTCTGATTCAGAATAAACCGCGCGGCATTATCAACATTGTCGATGCAACCAATATTGAAAGGAATCTGTATCTGACGATGCAGTTGATTGAGATGGACATTCCGATGGTGCTTGCGCTGAATATGATGGATGAAGTGCGTGAAAATGGCGGTACGATTCAGGTCAACCGTCTGGAAGAAGCATTGGGAATACCGGTTATTCCGATTTCAGCGGCAAAAAATGAAGGAATTGGAGAACTCATAGAACATGCCATTCATGTAGCGCGTTATGATGAATGTCCGGGACGGCTTGACTTTTGCGATGCCAACGGTGAAAACGGACAGGCAGCGATTCACCGCTGTATCCATGCGGTAGTACATTTAATTGAAGACCATGCAAAAAAAGCAGAGATTCCGGCGCGTTTTGCGGCAACAAAGCTGGTAGAAGGGGATAAACTGATTTTACAGCAGCTTGGACTGGACCGGAATGAAGAAGAAACACTGGAACACATGATTCATGAAATGGAAGAAGAATGTGCAAAAGACCGGGAAGCAGCCCTTGCCGATATGCGTTTTAAATTTATCGAAAAAGTGTGTACGCAGACAGTTGTTAAGCCAACAGAAAGCAAGGCACACGCAAGAAGTGTAAAGGCGGATAAGATACTGACCGGAAAATATACGGCACTGCCGGCTTTTGCGGCAATTATGGGGCTGATATTCTGGCTGACCTTCGGAGTTATCGGTGCAGGTCTTTCGGACTGGCTGAGTGTTGGAATTGATATTGTAACGGATTTTGCTGACCGTGCATTAACGGCGTATGGGTTAAATCCGGTTGTCCATTCCCTGATTATTGACGGTATTTTTGCCGGTGTCGGCAGCGTTTTGTCGTTTTTGCCGATTATTGTAGTGCTGTTCTTCTTTTTATCAATTTTGGAGGACAGCGGATACATGGCACGAATTGCATTTGTAATGGATAAACTGCTGCGTAAAATCGGATTGTCCGGCAGAAGCTTTGTACCGATGATTATCGGCTTTGGCTGTTCTGTACCGGCGATTATGGCAACCAGAACACTTTCTTCGGAGCGCGACAGAAAAATGACGATTCTTTTAACACCGTTTATGAGCTGTTCGGCAAAACTGCCGATTTATGCACTGTTTACATATGCGTTTTTTCCTAAATACCGTGCATTAGTGATGGTGGGACTGTATTTCACGGGGATTATCGTGGGTGTTTTATTTTCACTGCTGCTAAAGAATACGGCATTTCAGGGTGAACCGGTTCCGTTTGTTATGGAACTGCCAAACTACCGTCTGCCGAGTTTAAAAAGTGTGGGAATGTTAATCTGGGATAAAGCAAAGGACTTTATTACAAAGGCATTTACGATTATTTTCATGGCATCAATTGTCATCTGGTTTTTACAGACGTTTGATGTACGGCTGAATGTTGTCGTGGATTCCAAAGACAGTCTGCTGGCATTAATCGGTGGATTTGCGGCACCGGTTTTTGTGCCGCTGGGATTTGGCGATTGGAGAATTTCTACCGCACTGATTACGGGATTTACCGCAAAGGAGAGTGTGGTCAGTACGCTTACAGTTTTATTCGGTGGAGATATGAGTGCATTAAATACCTTATTTACACCATTTTCAGCACTGGTATTTTTAGTATTTACCCTGTTATATACACCGTGTGTTGCGGCGATTGCATCCGTAAAAAGAGAAATGGGAACAGCGCGTTCAGCATTTTTAGTCGTAATCATGCAGTGTGTGATTGCATGGATTGTAGCATTTGCGGTCAGAATGATAGGGATGCTTATAGGATTTTAACAGAAAACAGAAATGGAGAAGTGTGAAAAATATGCTTGATAGCATATTTTTCACACAGCACTTTGTGCCGCAGGCATCACAAAGTCGCTTTTTATCGCAGAGCCAAATGTCTATTTGGCTCGCGATTCCTCCGGCATTAAAATGCCTGCGGAATTGGAGAAGTTGGATGAGAATTATAGGCGGAGCCATTATACTGGTGATTGCAGTGTGGCTGTATGTTGTCAGTACCAGAATGGTCAATAAAGATAAAAAGGAAAATCATACAGGCTGTGACGGAAACTGTGCAGGCTGTATGAGCGGCTGTATGACACACACAGATAACGATAAAAGCCATTGAAACATTTTAAAAAGTACGTTATAATGAAACGAAAAGGTGCTGCAATGCGGCAGTAATCAGGAGGATAAGAGGAATGGAAAACGAAGCTGTTTCAAAGAATTTTATTGAACAGATCATAGATCAGGATATTAAGGAAGGACATTGTAAGAAGGTAGTTACACGATTTCCGCCGGAACCGAATGGATATCTCCACATTGGACATGCAAAATCCATTTTACTAAATTACGGACTTGCCAAAGAATATAACGGACAGTTTAATATGCGTTTTGATGATACGAATCCGACAAAGGAAAAGGAAGAATTTGTGGATTCTATTAAGCGTGATGTTGAATGGCTCGGTGCAAAGTGGCACGGAGATGTGTTATTTGCATCAGGCTATTTTGATCAGATGTACGAAGCGGCAGTCAGGCTGATTAAAAAAGGAAAGGCTTATGTGTGTGATCTGACACCGGAACAGATTCGTGAATACAGAGGAACGCTTACGGAACCGGGTAAGGAAAGTCCGTACCGTAACCGTTCCGTAGAAGAAAATCTCGAATTATTTGAGAACATGAAAAACGGTGTGTACAAGGATGGAGAAAAGGTACTGCGTGCAAAGATTGATATGGCATCACCGAATATCAACATGCGTGACCCGATTATTTACAGAGTAGCACATATCTCACACCATAGAACCGGAGATAAGTGGTGCATTTATCCGATGTATGATTTTGCACATCCGATTGAAGATGCGATTGAGGGCGTATCCCACTCTATCTGTACACTGGAATTTGAGGATCACAGACCGCTGTATGACTGGGTTGTAAGGGAACTTGAATACGAGAATCCGCCAAGACAGATTGAATTTGCAAAGCTTTATTTAAATAACGTAGTAACAGGAAAGCGTTATATTAAAAAGCTTGTAGAAGATAAGATTGTAGACGGATGGGATGACCCGCGTCTGGTGTCTATTGCGGCACTGCGCAGACGTGGATTTACACCGGAAGCCATAAAGATGTTTGTAGACCTTGTGGGTGTTACAAAGAGTCAGGGTGCGGTTGAATATCCGATGTTAGAGTATTGTATCCGTGAGGATTTAAAGCTGAAAGCAAAGAGAATGATGGCAGTCTTAAATCCTGTAAAACTGGTGATTGATAACTATCCGGAAGGACAGGTTGAGTACATGGAAGTTCCAAACAATCAGGAAAATCCTGAACTTGGAACAAGAAAAGTACCGTTTACAAAAGAATTATATATCGAAAGAGAAGATTTTATGGAAGAACCGCCAAAGAAGTATTTCAGAATGTTTCCGGGTAACGAAGTGCGCCTGATGAACGCATATTTTGTAACCTGTACAGGTTGTGAAAAGGATGAGAACGGTAACGTTACCGTGATTCATGCAACCTATGATGAGGAAACACGCGGCGGTAACTTCACTGGAAGAAAAGTGAAAGGAACAATTCACTGGGTATCTGCAACAGAAGGCAGTCCGGTAGAGGTCAGACTCTATGAGAATATCGTAGATGAAGAAAAGGGCGTATACAATGAAGAAGATGGTTCTATCAATGTAAACCCACATTCACTTACCGTTTTAAAGAACTGCTATGTAGAACCGGAACTTTTAAAGGCACAGCCGGAAGATAAATTCCAGTTTGTACGTAACGGATATTTTACAGCGGATTCTAAAGATTCAGAAGCCGGGAAACCGGTATTTAACCGGATTGTATCTTTAAAGAGTTCGTTCAAAATGCCTGCCAAATAATAAAAGACGTCAATAAGTGTCTGTAGAAATGGAGAAGTGTGAACAAGCCATAAGTCTAAGCATGTTCACACGGAGATTTGTTTCTGAGCGAAAACAAATCTCCCTGATTGCAGATGAGAAATCGCCTGCGCGAATTTCTCATCGCATCTTCGCAACAAAGTCGCTCAGAAATGAGGATTAGTATGGAAAACAGCAGCAATAAAAAAGATGAAAGCACCTATGTATTTGATAAATCCATGAACTGCCCGGTCTGTGATGCGGATTTTAAGACAAAGCAGGTAAAAACAGGAAAGGCCAGATTTTTAGGGACTGAGGCAGATTTAAGACCGCTGTATTCCGGAATTGATACAATCAAATATGATGTATGTCTGTGCCCGAAGTGCGGATATGCATCAACACTGCGTGAATTTAACAACGTTACGCCGAAGCAGAGAGCGCTGTTAAAGGAAATGATTGGAAGCAAATATACGGCAATGGAGGATTCAGCAGATTATTATACGTATGATATTGCGATTAAACGGTATAAGATGGCATTGTTGACCGCAATGACAAAACCGGCCAGAGGAAGTGAACAGGCTTATTTGTGCTTAAAGCTTGCATGGCTTTACAGAGGAGCAGCAGAAGAATTACAGCAGGATGATACAGCCAATCTGGGGCAGATTGCAAAGTATAACAAACTGGAAGCGGAGTATATCGAAAAAGCATACAAAGGCTTTACCGAGGCACTTTTAAAAGAGTATCCGCCAATCTGCAATATGGACGAGGTGACGATCAACTCCCTGCTTGCACAGCTGGCGCATAAATGCAATGATGACGATACAGCACAGAAGTTTGCCTATATGGTGATGGGTTCAAGAAATGCATCTTCAAAAGCAAAAGACAAGGCACGTGAACTGATGGAAGTTATCCGTGAGTCACGTCATGAAACGACAAATGAGTAAAAAAATGAAATGCAGATAACAGGTGAGGATTATGAATCGAATAAAGGCAGTTTTACAAAAATGCTGGCAATATGAGATTGTACATGCTGCCGTATATTCGGCATTGCTGAATATGCTGGTTGAGTGTTTCAACAGGAGAAGTTTAATCGGATTGGTAATGATTTTTACCAATCCGGTTCTGTTTTTATATAATACGCTGATTATTCTGGTGACGATGTCTGTCGTACTGCTGTTTCACAGAAAAGTATTTGTGTACTGTACGGTGAGTGTAGTGTGGTTATTGCTTGCAATTACAAATTTTGTGGTGCTTTGTTCCAGAAAAACGCCATTTACGGCAATGGATATTTATTTAATTGAAGATGCCATAAAAGTCATTCCGGTCTATCTGAATGCTTTTCAGATAATTCTGATTGTACTGGCAGTTGCCGCAGGGATTGCGGGACTGGTATGGCTGTGGATAAAAGGTCCGAAACAGCAGGAAAAAATACACTATATCCGTACAACAGTAAAAATTGGATTACTGTTGTTATGCTGTATGGGAGTTACCCACTTGCTGCTTCTTACCGGAACAATCAGCAGTTATTTCGGCAATCTTGCCAATGCCTATAAACAATATGGATTTGCTTACTGTTTTACGTGCAGTGTTGTGGACAGAGGAATCAGCAAATCGGATGAATATACACCGGAGTATGTTAATAGTCTGAAAGAGGATATTGAAGAAATAGAAGTCGAAAATTCGGAAAAATCACCGAATATCATTTTTTTGCAGCTGGAGTCTTTTTTTGATCCGAATCTGGTAAAAGGCATCAGTTTTTCGGAAAATCCGCTTCCGTATTTTGAACAGCTTGTGGCAGATTATCCGTCAGGCTACTTATCTGTGCCGTGCTTTGGTGCGGGAACAGCCAATACGGAATTTGAAGTGCAGACCGGCATGAATATGGATGATTTCGGACCGGGTGAATATCCGTACAAGACGGTTTTACAGTCCAAGGTCTGTGAATCCATGGCATATGACTTAAAAGAAAAAGGGTATGCCACCCATGCACTGCATGACAATGACGGAACGTTTTATGACAGATATAAGGTCTTCTCTCATCTGGGATATGAAGATTTTACATCAATTGAATATATGGACAATATCGAAATGACACCGATGGGCTGGGCAAAGGATAAGATTCTGACGGGGGAAATCGGAAAAATACTGGATTCCACAGATGGTTCGGATTACATTTATACAATTTCCGTACAGGGACACGGCGATTATCCGGCAGAGTATCCGGAGGGCTTTGTGCCGGAAATTACGGTAACGGGATTTTTTGATACGGCAAAGGAAAAGGCATTTACCTACTATGTCAACCAGATTCATGAAATGGATAATTTCCTGCGGGAGTTGACGGCGATGCTTGAAAGCAGGGATGAAGAGACAGTGCTTGTCATGTACGGCGACCACCTGCCGGGATTTTCATTTACGGACGAAGTACTTGAAAATGGCGACATTTATCAGACACAGTACGTTGTCTGGAGCAATTTTTCACTGTCGTCCGAAAAAGAAAATCTGGAAAGTTATCAGTTGGCAGCGCATGTACAGCAGATGCTTGGCATGTCGGAAGGTTATCTGACAAAGTTTCATCAGAAACGTAAGGACACGCCGGACTATTTAAAAGATTTAAAGATTCTTGAATACGACATTTTATATGGAAACTGTGATTTATATGGCGGGGAAAATCCATTTCAGGCAACCAATCTGATTATGGGACAAAATGATATTACAATCACCAATGCATATAATTACAAGGATTATGTATGCGTGGAAGGCAGTAATTTTAATGATTACAGTGTGGTCTATATTAATGACAAAGCCTATCCGACAGAGATTATCAACAGCCATCTGCTGCGGGTGGAAAAAGCACAGGTTACAGCCGGAAATATCGTGTCGGTAGTTCAGCAGGGCGATGATAAAATTGAGCTTAGCCGTGTGTATTTACAGGTTGGGGAGTCCGAAAACAAATAGTGAGATTTCATTGACAACAATTGCCGCAAATGCTAAGATAAAGAAGGTGTTTGGCACCATATATTTTTTTGGAGGTACTTGAAATGAAAGGTACAGTAAAGTGGTTTAATAACCAAAAGGGCTATGGCTTTATCAGCGATGAAGAAGGCAAGGATGTGTTCGTACATTACTCAGGTCTGAACATGAGCGGATTCAAGTCATTAGACGAAGGCGCAGAAGTAGAGTTTGACGTAACAGAAGGCGCTAAAGGTCCTCAGGCTATTAATGTAACAAAATTATAATCCAAATGGTTTACAGTGTGCCTTTTTAAATATACATTTCGTTATTAAAAAAGATATATTGTTATGCAATTAAGATTATGAGAGGAGCAGCCGCAGCTATGTGGCTGCTCTTTTCGTCTGTACAGAACAAACTTTAATAGATATTTTATTGGCTTTTACAGACAGAAATGATATGATTAAGAAAGATAAAAAGCCGTGGCAGATGGAAACGGCGGAATGGAGATTTTATGGAAACAATTGATTTGACACAGACCCTGCCGGCAGGAACGTCATCCATGCTCTCGGCGGGTGGGATTCTTATGCTTTCGGCAATTATTGTACTTGTAGTTGTCATTATGAAAAGATGGAAAGCAAGAGTTATGCCGGGGATTTTAGGTGTGATTGCCTATGCCGTTTTTGTATTTATTTTTGCCAATCTGGCAACATCGGCGCTGGCACTGATACCGAGTATAGACAATATTTTTTATAACAACCCGGCAACGTATAATATTGTATATGCGCTGTTTGCGACAGCCGGATTTACAGCAGCAAGAGTTGTTACCGGCTATATGTTAAATGAACGTTTTGAGCGCAAAGGCGATGTCTACCTTGCGGGAATCGGTCTTTCAATCGGCGACAGCCTTTTATACGGTATGACAGCGATTTCCTACATTACGTGGTGTACCGCAATCCAGGCAGGACAGGCACAGGATATGCTGGCGCAGCTGGCGGCGGAAGAGGTGACAACAACCTATGAAACGGTTTCGGCACTGTTTACAACACCATCCGTTTTATGGCTGTTACTGGGTGTCAACTGTATTCTCGATATGGTTTTAAATATCGCATTAATGAATGTAATTTTTGGTGTTATTAAAGGAAATCTGGCAAAATGGTGGTACGGCGTTACAGCGGCAGTGACATTTTTTGCGATGATTTCATTCCAGCTTTATAATCAGGAATCCGTTGCAAGCATAGCGGTAAGTTTTGCTGTAAAGCTGGTTATTTTTGCAGTCACTATTTATTATACGTTCCGCGTTGCGGGTAAGGAGATTGAATATTCAGATGACTAATGAAAACCGTGGATTAAGCTGCGAAGAAGCACAAAAAAGGCTGTATGCCGGTTATGGAAATGTACAGGTGAAAAATCAGTCCAAATCTGTCGGACAGATTATTGCCGGTAACATTTTTACATATTTTAACTTCATATTTGCAGTGTTTACGGCATTGTTAGTTTTTGTAAGGTCATATGTAAATATGACCTTTTTGCCTATTATTGTGTGCAATACAATGATTGGCATTGTTCAGGAAATCCGGGCAAAACGGGTGTTAGACAGGCTGACACTGATGAATGAACCTAAAACGCAGGTTGTGCGCAGCGGGCAGATGCTGCAGGTGGATTCAGAACAGCTGGTGCTTGGAGACCTTTGCGTTTTTCAGGCAGGAAACCAGATTTGTGCAGATGCAGTTGTTGAGAAAGGCAGTCTGCGTGTCAATGAAGCACTGATTACAGGTGAAGCGGATGAAGTGGTAAAAAATCCGGGCGATATACTGTATTCCGGCAGTTTTGTTGTTTCAGGAAAAGGATATGCGACACTTACAAAAGTGGGACTGTCATCTTTTGCGGCACAGCTGATGTTAGAAGCAAAAGCATCGCGTAAAAATACACAGACGGAAATGATGCGTTCCTTAGACCGTCTGGTGCGTATTATTGGCATTGTTATTATACCGATTGGAATCCTGCTGTTTTTGCAGCAGCATTTTGTCATTGGTTCGACCATACAGGAAAGTGTCGTATCCATGATTGCATCACTGGTCGGTATGATACCGGAAGGACTGTATCTTTTAGCGAGCATTGCACTGGTTGTCAGTGTCATGCGCCTTGGCAGAAAAAAAGTGCTGGTTCATGAAATGGCATGTGTTGAAACGCTGGCGCGGGTCAATGTCCTGTGTGTGGACAAGACGGGAACGATTACGGAAAATAAAATGTCTGTCCGGGAAATTATTCCGCTGGCAAAAGAGGAAGAAGAAACTTCGCTTCATGCCTTAATCGGAGATGTTGTAGCAAATCTGGATGCGGATAATATCACGATGCAGGCATTAAAAGACTATTTTGATGGAAAAAGTGAACGAAAGGCACAAAAAGTCATTCCGTTTTCTTCACAGCGCAAATATTCCGGTGTACGTTTTGAAGAAGGACTATATCTGATTGGTGCGCCGGAGCGGCTTCTGGCAGAGCGTTACGGAAAATATGACGTGCAAATTTTGGATAAAATCGACAAAGGTGTGCGTGTACTTGTATTTGGCAGGTATGGGGAAGAACAGCATTTGTTTGAACCGCTTGCATTTATTTTAGTGAGTAATCCGATCCGAAGGGATGCGCGGGAAACATTTGAATATTTTCAGAAAGAAGACGTCTGTATTAAGGTTATATCCGGCGATCATCCCAAAGCAGCGGCGGCAGTTGCAAAAAAGGCAGGGATTGCAGAAGCAGACAGATATATTGATGTTTCACAGCTTTCTGATGAAGAATTGGAAAAAGCTGCACCGGTGTATACGGTATTTGGCAGAGTATCGCCGGAACAGAAAAAGAAACTTCTTTTGGCACTCAAAAAAGCAGGCAATGTTGTTGCCATGACAGGGGACGGTGTCAATGATGTGCTGGCATTAAAAGAAGCGGACTGCAGTATTGCGATGGCATCCGGCAGTGAAGCGGCATCCAATGCGGCACAGATTGTTCTTTTGGATTCTGATTTTGCAAGGATGCCGTCCGTGGTATTAGAGGGCAGACGCGTGGTCAACAATATCCAGCGTTCTGCTTCGCTGTTTCTGGTGAAAAATCTGTTTTCTATGCTGATGACACTGTTTACATTTGTGGCAGTCAGTAAATATCCGCTGTATCCGACACAGTTGTCTTTTTTGGGAACATTCACCATCGGTACACCGGCATTTTTACTAGCAATGCAGCCGGATAAAAGCCGCATAGAAGGACATTTTTTAACCAATGTCGTGCTTTTGGCACTGCCTGCGGCACTGACGGATTTTATACTGCTGGCAGTGCTTAACGTTGCAGGAAATTGTGCCGGCATCGGACATGAGCAGCTTTCTACAATGTGTATCATGATATTGCTGGCTGTCGGAATGGCAGCACTTATAAGAATCTGTATGCCGCTGGATAAAATCAGAACAGGCATCTGTATACTGATGGCATCCGGGGCAGTATTCAGTGTACTGTTTTTAAAGCCGCTGTTCGCATTGTATCCGTTGTCACCGGTATGGGTAATGGTTACGGGGATTTTAATGGCAGCAGCAGTTCCGGTCTTTGCAGTGATGTGCCGTCTGGTGCTGTTACAGGTTCAAAGGCATGCAAAGCACAGCAAAAAATTCCGCGAACGACTCGGACGGCACTTTAAATCATGAAATGAAAAAGCAGCAGAGTTAAATCTTACATGTGGCTTAATATGAAACAGATTCGGCCGCTGCCTGTTTGGAATATGTTGTGGTGACAAGGTCTTCATAAGGAACATCCGTGTCTGACTCGCCGCAGTTTCGTAAAATATCAGTCAGCAGTGTGAAACTTTCTTTGGAAAATACCGTATCGGTTTTCCATGTGTCCTGATTCTGATATCGTGCAACAATGACGGCGATATCGTTTTGGGTATTTTCCGGAAACTGTGGTGCAATTACCGCAGCAATTTCTTCGGCGGAGTGGGAATTACAGTAGTCAAGCCCTTTTTGAATGGCTCTGGTAAAGGCAGCAATCACATCAGAGTTTTTAGAAAGGAAGCTCTTTTTGGCACAATAGGCAGTATACGGCACATAGCCGCTTTCCACGCCCAAAGAAGCCACGACAAATCCGGCGCTTTCCTGTTCCAGAAGTGTTGCGGACGGTTCAAATTCCACGGTATAATCGGCAATGCCGGACGAAAATGCCGCGGCAGTTGAGCCGAAATCTACGTTTTGAATAATATTGACATCTTCTTTAGTCAGTCCGTTCTTTTCTAAAATATATTCCAAAAGCATCTGTGGCATACCACCTGCCCTGCCGCCAAGAATCGTTTTTCCGCGCAGGTTTTCCCATGAAAAATCATCTTCTGCCGTTCTGGATACCAGAAAGTTGCCGGCGCGCTGTGTCAACTGGGCAAAATTGACGGCGTAATCCGATGCACCCTGTGCGTATACATAGATAGAAGATTCAGAACCCATAAGGCCAATCTGTGCATCATCTGAAATCAGGGAAGTCATAACGTTGTCAGCGCCGAATCCGGTCACAAGTGTAAGGTCAATGCCTTCTTCCTTAAAATATCCCAATTCAATTGCCGCGTACTGTGGTGCATAAAAAACGGAGTGCGCAACTTCATTTAAAGTGATGGATGTGCTGCCGGTGCTTTTTGTTTTGCTGCAGCCCATACATGTACAGCACAGGCAGACAACAGAAATACTGCATAAAATTTTAAGACAGTTCCGATAATTCATAAACAAAATCCTTTGATAGCAGAGTTATTTTAATATATGAAATAAGGGACCGGAAAGTGAAAAAATATGGAAAAAAAGGTGGCGCTGTGTTATAGTGTAGCTGGTTATGAAATTGTCAAATGATTTATAATGATAGGTAATATAAATGTTAAAATTTGTTTTTGACACTTATGTTAAAAAATACAGAATGGAGAATAAAAATGAAACTGGATATGCATTGCCATACAAAAGAGGGGTCAATTGATGCAAAAGTGCCGATTCAGGAATATATCACGAAGCTGGTAAAAGAGGGCTTTGACGGAATGCTGGTAACAGACCACAACTCCTATGACGGCTACCGCAAATTTGAAAAGATTGCAAAGAATCTGCATCTGGAAAAGCCGTTTACGGTATTAAAGGGCATTGAGTATGATACAAGGGATGGCGGCCATGTGATTGCGGTACTGCCGGACTGTATAAATGATGCTTTTATGGAAATCCGTGGAATGACACTGGCGCAGTTAGAAAAGATTGTGCATGAAAGAGGGGGCATTTTAGGGCTTGCACATCCTTACGGGCCGGGATTTTTTGCATTTACCAATACGCGATTTGGTAAAAAACACAATGAATTCCTGGAAAAATTTGATTTCGTGGAAACATTTAATGCCTGCATCAGACCGTGGGCAAATGCCTGTGCTGATAATCTGGCAGGCTGTCTGCATAAGCCGAAAGTGGCAGGGTCGGATGCACATAAGATGCGCGTAGTCGGGGCAGCATATACAGAATTCACACAAAAAATTGCAAACAACAATGATTTAATCCGGGCAATTAAAGAAGGATGGGTGCAGGCACAGGGCGGCAGTGTTTTAAAAGAAATGGAAGAGGACACAAATTTTCTGCTGCAAAAGGCGGCAAATGCAGGGTACTGGGTTTACAATAAACTGGGAGCATTGTGGAACTGGAAGAAATTGCGCTGGATTAGGAAAAAAATTTTGTAATATATGCAAAAAATAAGCAAAAATAAGTATTATTTTTTGTTATTATGTGATAAAATACGACTAAGATAAAAGCGAATCAGAGAGGTAATAGATATGTTTGGAAAAAAGACAGCAAATGGTTATTCAGAAGAAAAGGACTTGCAGCTGCTTATGCAGGCAATGGATGGTGTGATTGGCGGTAATTATGAAGATATTGATACAAGCGCATTTCAGAATCCGGCATATGGAGAAAAGTTTAATGAACTGATTCATGCATATAAGCGTTCCAATAACAATTTTGTAATGCGTCTGAATCAGGCAATGGGTTCAATCGGTGATAACTCTTATGTAAAAAAGACATTAGATCAGGTTCAGTCCCAGACAGAATCCATCCGGGATATGGAAAATGCAAGCCGTGACATGGAAACATCTATTAACAATATTTCGGAAGCAATGTCACATATCCGTGAGAATACACATGATGTCATTGCAACCGCTGACAGTAGTACGGAAAATATGAACAACAGCATACAGGTTGTCAATGAGTCTTCTGAAAAGATTCAGGCAATCAATGAACAGGTACAGGAATTTCAGGGCAAGATTGATAAAATCGGTGAAATTGTCGATGTGGTAAAGAAGGTTGCAAGCCAGAGTAATCTGCTGGCGTTAAATGCATCTATTGAAGCTGCAAGAGCAGGAGAAGCAGGAAAGGGCTTTGCAGTCGTTGCTGATCAGGTAAGACAGTTATCCGGCAATACCGCAGAATCTGCAGAAGACATTGTTAAATATGTAGCAGAACTGCGTACGGATATCGGGGAACTGGCACTTTCCATGAATGAAACAACCTCCAAGCTTGCAGAGGGCAATGAAAAGGTAGAACAGTCATTGGAATCAATCCGACAGATGAATCAGCAGATGAATCAGATTAAGGATCGTGTTGACAATGCTTTTGAGGATATTGATACACAGACAGACGTAACAAAAGACTTTACAAGGCAGATTGAAAGCATTTCCAAGAGTTATAAAGAACTTTCTGATGACTGTACGGAAATGGGAACGCATGTCTATAAAATCGGGCGTTACATTGATACAACAAGAAGTGATATGGTACGTGGATTTGCTGAGATTACACAGCAGGACTGGCTGGATGTATTTATTAATGACCACTTTATCCTGATGTGGAGAGTTTATAACAATGCCGTTGATTTTGAGCGGTTAAGAAAAGAACAGCTGAATAATCCGAAGACCTGTAAAATCGGTAAATGGCTTGCTGCACAGACGAATCCACAGATTACAGGCAGTGCAGAATTTAAAGAAGTTATTGAAACGCATAATAATATCCATAAATATGCGACACTTTCATGGGAGGCAAAAGACCGTGAGGATATTCAGGGAGCCATGGATTATTTCCAGCAGACATATGATGCATATTATGTTTATAAGAAAGCGGTTGAGAATCTTAAAAAGCTGCTGGCACGTCTGGGAGAAACAGATAAGACCAATATTGTTGTTTTCACAAATTAGTGCAGCGTGCTTACAGACAGATTAAACAGACAAAATAAAGGCAAAACGGTTGAAAACCATAAAGAACTGTTATAGTATGTATGTTAGGTAGAAACGGTACAGCTATAACAGTTTTTTAAGTGGAGAGGTGGATATGGAAGGAAAGGAAACAGTTTATGTGATTGGACATAAAAATCCGGATACAGATTCTGTATGCTCAGCAATTTGTTATGCAAGACTAAAAGAAAAAATAACAGGACAGCATTATGTGGCAAAACGTGCAGGACATTTAAATGAAGAAACGCAGTATGTCATGGATAAACTGGGTGTACAGCCGCCGGAATATATGAAGGATGTCAGACCGCAGGTGCGGGATATCCAGATTCGAAAAACACCGGGTGTTTCTAAAGAGATTTCAGTAAAAACGGCGTGGACCCTGATGAAAGAGCAGAATGTCGTGACACTTCCGGTAACAAAAGAAAATGTGCTGGAAGGACTGATTACGATTGGAGATATAGCAAAATCGTATTTTCAGGTTTATGACAGCACCATTCTTGCAACAGCCCAGACACGGTATCAGAATATTGTGGATACATTGGAAGGAACGGTTGTTGCAGGGGAAGCAGACGGTATTTTTAAAGAAGGAAAAGTTGTGATTGCGGCGGCTAACCCGGATATGATGGAAAATTATATCGGGACAGGGGATATTGTTATTTTGGGAAACCGCTATGAGGCACAGCTGTGCGCAATTGAAATGGAGGCAGGATGCCTGATTATCTGTGAAGGCGCACAGGTGTCAAAGACCATCACAAAAGTGGCAAAGGAACACAACTGTCTGTTAATTACAACTAAATTTGATACATATACGGTAGCAAGACTGATTAACCAGAGTATGCCGATACGTTTTCTGATGAAAGAAAAAGAAGGAATTGTCAAATTTCAAACAGAAGACTTTATTGAAGATATCCAGACGGTTATGGCAAAGCTTCGCCACCGGGATTTTCCGGTCGAGGATACACAGGGCAATTATGTGGGGATGATTTCCAGAAGAAATTTACTGGGAGCAGGAAAGAAAAAATTGATTCTTGTTGACCACAACGAAAGGGGTCAGGCAGTCAATGGCGTTGAAACAGCGGAAATTCTTGAAATTATTGACCATCACCGGCTGGGGGCAATTCAGACGGTATCACCGGTATTTTTTAGAAACCAGCCGCTTGGCAGTACGGCAACGATTATTTATCATATGTATCAGGAAAATCAGGCGGAAATTGATAAAAATACAGCGGCGCTGCTGTGTTCGGCAATCATTTCCGATACATTGATTTTTAAATCACCGACGTGTACGTCGGATGACGTGGCAGCGTGCATGCAGCTGGCAAAAAAGGCAGAGCTGGATATTGAAACATATGGGCGGGAAATGTTCCGTGCCGGAAGCAATTTATCCGGTAAATCTGCAAAAGAAATTTTTTATCAGGATTATAAAAAGTTTTCCGTTAACAATGTTGCAATTGGTGTCGGACAGATTAATTCTATGAGTGCGGAGGAGTTAGAAAAAGTAAAACCGCGTCTGGCAGAATTTATACAGGGCGTTGTACAGGATAACAGTGCGGGAATTGTTTATTTTCTGCTCACTGATATTGTATCGGAATCCTCTGAGGTACTTTGTGCGGGTAACAATGCCAATGCTGTGATTTATCAGGCGTTTGGCGTAGAAGTAAAGGATGCTTGTGTAAAGCTGCAGGGTGTCGTATCCAGAAAGAAGCAGTTTTTCCCGGCAATTGTGGAGGCATTACAGCAGTAACGGATTTTAGAAAAGCAGAAAAGAAAAATAAAAAGAAAAGAGGAAAACAATTGAAAAAGCTGACAAAGGACCAGCCATGCTGGTGCAAGAGTGGAAAGTTATACGGTGAATGCCACATGGATTTTGATAAAAAAATTGAAATGTACAGAAGAAAATTTCATAAGGTTCCACCGCGGGAAATTATTAAAAATGAAGCACAGTTACAGGGAATGCGTGAAAGCAGCAAGATTAATATTGCAGTACTTGATTATGTGGCAGAACACATTTGTGCAGGTATGACGACAGAAGAAATCGATCAGATGGTTTATCAGAAGACAACGGCAATGGGGGGTATTCCGGCACCGTTAAATTATGAAGGGTTTCCAAAGAGCGTATGTACTTCCATTAATGAACAGGTGTGCCATGGAATTCCTTCCAATAATGTACAGTTAATTGACGGCGATATTGTCAATGTGGACTGCTCAACCATTTATAATGGATATTTTTCAGATTCATCCCGGATGTTCTGTATTGGAAATGTTTCCGAAGAAAACCAGAAGCTCGTGCGTGTGGCAAAAGAGTGTGTGGAGCTGGGCTTACAGCAGGTAAAACCATGGGGACATTTAGGTGATGTGGCACAGGCGATTCAGGACCATGCAAAGGAAAACGGATATTCTGTTGTCCGTCAGGTCGGTGGTCACGGTATCGGACTGGAATTCCACGAAGCCCCATATGTCAGCTATGTGATAAAAAAAGGCACTGGAATGGTGATGGCACCGGGCATGGTATTTACAATTGAACCGATGATTAATATGGGAACAAGTGAGATTTACATTGATGAACAGAATGGCTGGACAATCTATACGGATGATGAAAAGCCGTCAGCACAGTGGGAAATTATGGTACTTGTAACCAATGACGGATATGAAGTGATGTCGTGGTAATAAAAAATGGATAAAAAAGCTCCGGATAATGCCGGGGCTTTTTTTGATGGGTGCGCCTGGCGGCGCACGTTTCTAAGTATCACGGACAGAAATCTGATACAAGGCGTACATGGTGGATGAGCTGACTTAGGACAGCAAAGTCCAAAAGGCAACCGTAACCCATGTATGTAGATCAGGCAAGTAGACGAGGAAAGACTGGCAGTCTTTTAGTGTGGCGGGGCAAAAGAGGGGAAGAACTCTTTTTGTGTGAAATCATATAATAGTATTAAATAAATTATATGGAGTAAGTATGGATTGTATGAATAAAAAAAATCCGCCGCAGGTTGTGGGCATGACATATGTGCCATGGCAGCACTGGGGCGAGGTGTATGAACCATGCAGAGCATTAAAATACGGAACATTGTTTCCAATATTAAATAAGCCGTTTGTCGGCTGCAGATGCGACAGAAGCCGTTAACGGGCAGAAAGCCGGTTAAAATGCAGAGTGCAGGCAAACAGCGGCATTGCGGACTCTGTGAAACAGTATGCCGCGTATAAAGAGAGGAGCATGGCAAACGTGAAGGATATGAGAAATCCATATATGCCAGGTAGAGGGGATTCCTGCGGCTGTCAGGGAATCCGGCCGGAGCAGGCAGGCAGTAAAAATCCTGCCGGCAGAAGGGCAGGAGAAAACTGTCCGTGTACTGACAGAATGGGAAGAGAAATGAGAATGCCAAACAGAATGGAGCATCGTCTGCCAATGCAGGGATGCCAGGAGAATATGCGTCTGGTGCCGGAAAACAGAATGTCAGAAAGAAGACTGCAGTCTGTACAGAATCAGCAGTGTAACAAAAGCCGTTATATCGCAGATGTGTATGAGCTGGGATTTGTTATGGTGGAAACGGCGCTGTATCTGGATACCCATCCCGATGACGGTGAAGCACTGGCATTTTATGCCGATATGAAGCATCAGTACGCAGAAGCAGTGCGGCTTTACAATGAAAATGTGGGTCCTTTAAGTTTTTATCATGTAACAAATGAAAACTACTGGAACTGGGTTGCAACACCAATGCCGTGGGAAATGGAGGGTTAAACGATGTGGAATTATGAAAAAAGATTACAGTTTCCGATTCATATTAAGAATCCCAATCCGGCACTTGCGGCAATGATTATCAGTCAATACGGAGGCCCCGACGGGGAGTCCAGCGCCTCCATGCGTTACCTGTCCCAGCGGTACAGCATGCCGTACCGTGAAGTTTCCGGGCTTTTGACGGATATCGCGACAGAGGAACTCTCACACCTGGAGATGGTCAGCGTTATGGTACATCAGCTGACGAGGAACTTAAGCGTTGACCAGATTAAGGGGACACCGTTTGAAGCGTATTATGTAGACCATACGACTGGAATCTGGCCGCAGGCGGCAGGAGGAATTCCGTTTAATGCGTGCGAGTTCCAGTCTAAAGGCGATGCGATTACAGATTTGGTTGAAGATCTGGCAGCAGAGCAGAAAGCCCGCTCAACCTATGACAACCTTATCCGGCTTACGGACGATGCAGATGTATTAGAGCCGCTGCGGTTTTTACGTCAGCGTGAAATCGTGCATTTCCAGCGTTTCGGTGAGGCACTTTCTTTAGTGCAGCAACGCTTAGACTTTAATAATTTCTATGCCTTTAATCCCGAATTTGATAAAAAATGTAAATAGCATTTGTGCATACAGTATGATACAATCAAAGAGTTTAGAAGGGGCTGCCGCAAAGAGTGCCGGCGGCCCTGTCTGTTATGCAGGCAGTATACATAAAAAGGAGTATAAAAATGAAAGAAAAGATATATACGATTCCCGTTAATGATGCATTTGACAAAGACTGTGAGTGTCCACTCTGCGCAATGTATCAGGAACTGGAAAATAATGCGGTAGAATATACGATGGGACCAAGTTACATGGAAGACGATATCCGTGCCGAAACAGACAAAATGGGATTCTGCCGGAAGCATTTGAAAAAGATTTATGCTGTAGAAAACCGTCTGGGATTTGCACTGGTGATGAAGACACATATGGACAAGGTGATTAACGAGATTGAAAAAAGAAATGAACAGCCGGTAAAGGCAAAGACGCTGTTTAAAAAGGCAGAAACACCGTCAGCATGTGATTATATTAAAGAACTGGAACAGTCCTGCTTTGTGTGTAACCGTATACAAAATACATTTGAGCGGTATGTGGATACGGTGCTGCATTTATATCAGTCCGATGCAGCATTTAAAGAGAAATACCTGCACAGCAAGGGTTTTTGTACAGCGCATTACGGCATGTTAATCGAGCGCGGTGCACAGAAGTTTTCGGGCAGTACGGCAGAAAACTTCCGTGTGGATACAGACCGACTGTATCTGGAAAATATGAAGCGTGTGCGTGATGATGTGGCATGGTTTATCAATAAATTTGACCATAAATATGCAGACGAGCCGTGGAAAAATGCGAAGGATTCACTGACGCGCGCCATGACAAAGGATAATTCAATTTTATAGCAGAAAGGACAAGCAATGCAGATTTCTTATGATGAGGGAAATGTTGTACTTACAGAAGTGAGGGATTTTGATCTTGCGCAGACACTAGAATGTGGGCAGTGTTTTCATTTTAAAAAACTCGCCGAACAGGAATATGCAGTCTGTGCATTTCATAGACTGTTACGTATACGTCAGGAAAAAGACAGCGTAATTTTGTTTGATACGACGATGCAGGATTACGAAATGATATGGCGGGATTATTTTGACTTTGGCAGGGACTACGGCAGGATAAAGGCGGCGCTTTTACAGACGGACGATACGTTAAAGGAAGCAGTGGAAACCATGCAGGGCGTACATATTTTACAGCAGGAATTTTTTGAAACTTTAATTTCCTTTATTATATCGCAGAATAAGCAGATTCCGCATATTAAGAAGATTGTGGAAACGCTTTCGGAGCGTTTCGGGGATGATCTGGGTGAAATAAACGGAATGAGATTCTTTGCCTTCCCAACGGTCAGCCAGATGTGCAATGTCACGGAAGAAGACCTGCGGGACTGCAAAACGGGCTTCCGAGCGCCGTATATTGTAGATGCGGTGCAGAAAACGGCAGACGGACAGATATCGGAGGCTGCATTAAAAGCGGCGGATACCGCAGAATGTGAGAAAATGCTGACAAAGATAAAAGGGGTCGGCAGTAAGGTTGCAAACTGCTGTATGCTGTTCGGGCTGGATAAGCGCGATGCATTTCCGGTGGATGTGTGGATTAAGCGGATTATGGAGCAGCTTTATTTTTCGGGAAAGGAAACGGACAAAGAAAAAATTGCGGCATTTGCAAAGACACGTTTTGGAAGCTACGGCGGCTATGCCCAGCAGTATCTGTTTTTTTACGGAAAAACAGTGCGTATCGGCACGCAAAATCAAAAAATTAAAAAAGTATAATCTAATTATTAAAAACAAAAGATATTTCCAATTATCTGTTGACAAACAAAAGGCAGAGTGATATTTTAATGATATTGAAATTAGCACTCAAATTAAATGAGTGCTAACAAGGAAAATAATAGCAGCTGTCGTATACAAGTTCGGGGCGGCGCAAAGGCAGCCTTACCGGCGGCGGAATGGAGGATAATATGAAGTTAGTACCATTGGGAGACAGAGTTGTAATTAAAGCGTTAAAGGCAGAAGAAACGACAAAATCAGGCATTGTATTACCGGGTCAGTCAAAGGAAAAACCACAGCAGGCAGAAGTTATTGCAGTTGGTCCTGGTGGAGTTGTAGACGGCAAGGAAGTAACAATGCAGGTTAAGACAGGCGATAAAGTTATTTATTCTAAATATTCAGGAACAGAAGTGGAATTAGATGGCGAGGAATATATCATCGTAAAACAGTCTGATATCCTTGCAATTATGGAATAGAAAAATCTGGTAAAAGCAGTTTTGATACAGTATAAAATAGAAATCGGAGGTCAAATATCATGGCAAAGGAAATTAAATATGGCATTGATGCAAGAAAAGCTCTTGAAGAAGGTGTAAATAAGTTAGCAAATACAGTACGTGTAACATTAGGACCGAAAGGAAGAAATGTTGTTCTGGATAAGTCTTACGGTGCTCCGTTAATCACAAACGACGGTGTTACAATTGCAAAGGACATCGAACTGGAAGACAAATTTGAAAACATGGGCGCACAGCTTGTAAAGGAAGTTGCTACAAAGACAAATGATGTAGCAGGTGATGGTACAACAACAGCAACCGTTCTTGCACAGGCAATGGTAAATGCAGGTATGAAGAATCTTGCAGCAGGCGCTAATCCAATCGTGTTAAGACGAGGCATGAAGAAGGCAACGGAGTGTGCTGTAGAAGCGATTGCAAAGATGAGCGAAAAGGTAACAGGCAAGGATCAGATTGCAAAGGTTGCTTCTATTTCAGCAGGTGATGCAGAAGTCGGACAGATGGTAGCAGATGCAATGGAAAAGGTTTCTAACGACGGTGTTATCACAATCGAAGAATCTAAGACCATGAAGACAGAACTTGACCTTGTAGAAGGTATGCAGTTTGACAGAGGATATATTTCAGCTTATATGGCAACAGATATGGATAAGATGGAAGCAGTTCTTGATAATCCATACATTTTAATCACAGACAAGAAGATTTCTAACATTCAGGAAATCCTTCCGCTCTTAGAGCAGATTGTACAAAGCGGTGCAAAGCTGTTAATTATCGCTGAAGATGTTGAAGGTGAAGCACTTACAACATTAATCGTCAACAAGTTAAGAGGTACATTCAATGTTGTTGCTGTCAAGGCTCCGGGCTACGGCGACAGAAGAAAAGAAATGTTAAAGGATATTGCAATCCTTACAGGCGGTCAGGTTATTTCAGAAGAATTAGGACTTGAATTAAAGGATGCTACAATGGATATGCTCGGCCGTGCAAAGTCTGTTAAGGTTCAGAAGGAAAATACTGTTATTGTTGACGGTGAAGGCGAAAAGTCTGCAATCGAAGCAAGAGTTGCACAGATTCGTGCACAGATTGACGAAACAACATCTGATTTCGACAGAGAAAAGTTACAGGAAAGACTTGCAAAGCTGGCAGGCGGCGTAGCTGTTATCAGAGTCGGTGCTGCAACAGAAACAGAAATGAAGGAAGCAAAGCTTCGTATGGAAGATGCTTTAAATGCAACAAGAGCAGCCGTAGAAGAAGGTGTTATTTCTGGCGGTGGTTCTGCTTATATTCATGCTTCTAAGGAAGTGAAGAAACTGACAGAAACACTGATAGGTGATGAAAAGACAGGCGCAGAGATTATCTTAAAGGCACTCGAAGCTCCGTTATACCACATTTCAGCAAATGCAGGTCTGGAAGGTTCTGTTATTATTAATAAGGTAAGAGAATCTGAAGTAGGAACAGGTTTCGATGCATTAAACGGCGAATATGTCAACATGATTGATGCCGGTATCTTAGACCCTGCAAAGGTTACAAGAAGTGCATTACAGAATGCTACAAGTGTTGCATCTACACTGCTTACAACAGAATCCGTTGTTGCAACAATCAAAGAAGATGTTCCGGCAATGCCGGCAGGCGGTGCGGGCGGCATGGGAATGATGTAATTCCTGCTGTTAAAATGCATAAAAATAAATATTTTTTGGCTGGACGGTAAAACGGGCAGTAGATTGAAACCGGCAGAGGAGACAGATTTTGTCAAATCTGCCGGTTTTTATTGCTTTTTAGTACAAAAAGGATTATGATAGTAACAGACAGGCTGGTTTAAACTCCGGCAGAATGGAGAATTTATGTATAATATTACAACAGAACAGATTTTAAAAACGAAAGCCCCAAAGCAGGCGGCAGTATTTAAGACCGTTATGATTCTTGCATGTATTCTTGCAGTCACAACGATTCCGTCAACTTATGCACTGGGAATTCTGCTCACAGCGGTACTTGTGGTATTTACGGTGATATTGTTTAAATATTACAATGCAGAGTATGAATATTCATTAGTGGACGGTGAGCTCACAATTGATAAAATTATGTCACAGTCCATGAGAAAACGCTGCGGGGTATACAATATTGCAAAAGCATCCATGCTTGCGAAACCGACCTGCCAGGCAGCGCTTGGAATGGAACACAAAAAACTGCGGACCGCAGAATACACTTCCAATACAGCACCCGAAAAGACGGTTGTTTTATATACAATGGATGCAAGCAATGAAATGGTGCGCATCATCATAGAACCGGATGAAAAGATGCTTGAGGCACTTCGGGCGGGTGTACCGAAAGCCGCAGACCGCATGGATGAATAAAAAAGTGAATGTACAGAAAAAAGTGTTTGACATTATCAGCGTATTTTGTTATATTGTCAAATAATACACAAAACACATTAAAATGAAAGAAAGAGAGGATACAGTAGAAATGGGTACAATCATTGGCGAAGGCATTACATTTGATGACGTGTTATTAGTTCCACAGTATTCAGAAGTAACGCCGAATATGATTAATCTGTCAACACAGTTGACAAAGAACATTAAGTTAAACATTCCATTGATGAGCGCGGGAATGGATACTGTTACAGAGCACAGAATGGCAATTGCCATGGCAAGACAGGGCGGTATTGGTATTATTCATAAGAATATGTCTGTAGAACAGCAGGCAGAAGAAGTGGATAAGGTAAAGCGTTCGGAAAATGGCGTTATTACGGACCCATTTTATCTGCATCCGGACAATACACTCGAAGATGCAAATAATCTGATGGGTAAATTCAGAATTTCAGGTGTGCCGATTACAGATGATGATGGCAAGCTGGTGGGTATCATCACCAACAGAGATCTGAAGTTTGAAGAAGATTATAAAAGACCGATTAAGGAATGTATGACAAGCGAGAATCTGATTACAGCACCGGTTGGCATTACATTAGACGAAGCAAAGAAGATTTTAGGCAAGGCAAGAAAAGAAAAACTTCCGATTGTAGACAGCGAATTTAAGTTAAAGGGTCTGATTACAATTAAGGATATCGAAAAGCAGATTAAATATCCGTTATCTGCCCATGATGCACAGGGAAGACTGCTCTGCGGCGCTGCTGTCGGTATTACGGCAAACGTTATGGAGCGTGTGGAAGCCCTTGTAAAGGCAAAGGTTGACTGTATCGTAATCGATTCCGCACACGGTCATTCAAAGAACATTATCACTACATTACAAAATATTAAGGCTGCATATCCGGACCTTCAGGTAATTGCCGGAAACATTGCAACAGGTGCAGCTGCAAAGGCTCTTTGCGAAGCAGGCGTAGATGCGGTTAAGGTTGGTATCGGACCGGGTTCTATCTGTACAACACGAGTTGTTGCAGGTATCGGTGTACCACAGGTAACAGCAGTTATGAGTGCTTACGAAGAAGCGAAGAAGTACGGTATTCCGGTTATCGCCGATGGTGGTATCAAGTACTCCGGAGATATCGTAAAAGCAATCGCAGCAGGCGGCAACGTATGTATGCTCGGAAGTCTGCTTGCAGGCTGTGATGAAAGCCCAGGAACATTTGAATTATTCCAGGGAAGAAAATATAAAGTATACAGAGGCATGGGTTCTATCGCTGCCATGGAAAACGGCAGTAAGGACAGATACTTCCAGACCGGCGCTAAGAAGCTGGTACCGGAAGGTGTTGAAGGCCGTGTGGCATATAAGGGACTTGTAGAAGATACCATCTTCCAGTTAATGGGTGGTCTTCGTTCCGGTATGGGATACTGTGGCGCGCAGGATATTCCGACATTACAGGAAACAGCACAGTTTATCAAGATGTCATCTGCAGCATTAAGAGAGAGTCATCCACATGATATTCATATCACAAAGGAAGCTCCAAACTACAGTGTAGAGGATAAGTAAAAAACAAATAATCATAACAAGACAGCCGTCCGGTAACGTGTTGACCGGGCGGCTGTTGTTATGTTCAAGGAAAATATTATTACAGGCACAGTAACAGAAAAAGAGCGGAGAATGCCAGTGCTGCCCGAATATGGTATGATATCATTTTATTGGGAAACTGCTTGATTAATATAGTTTATGTGTTGTATAATGTAATAAATAATTGTGCTGATATTCATAGGGGATTGTACGAGCAGTATAATGATGGATGGGTTAAGAGAGGTATAGCAATGAAGGATATGATGTTTGGCGGGTATATCGCCCGCAACCACGTTGGCAACAATCTGACAGACAGGGAACTGCGGGTATTAAAAGATGGGGATATTGATGCAATGGTGTCTACATTTGTAAAGATGCGTCAGGAGGAGTATATTTTACAGTTAAAGTGTGTATTAAAAAGCCTGAAACATTATCTTGGTGACGAAATGACACTGGAAAAGATTACGATAAAAGAGGAGTATGAAGGGGATTTTATCGGTAGTCAGATGATGGATGGCGATATGGATATTTTCTTTGGAATTATCGGAAGCGATGAGGTATTGTTAAAGGTTGCATCGGATTTTGCAATGGAAGATTTTCAGGAATTTGATATGGATGCATACGATGCAGTCTGCGAACTGATTAATTGTACGAATGGTGCATTTGCAACAAGACTTTGCGATGATGATATAGATGTGGTATTATATCCACCGGTATTTTATGATAATGTGCATATTACAAGTGAAAAAGGATTTTATGTCGTAACCATCGGTTACGAAGGCAGTCAATTTGACTTGATTATGGCAATCAATGAGAATGTGGAGCTTGCCAGCCAGGAAACCTATTTGTAAAGAAATGAAAAAACCGCAAAAGCGGAGGAATGGAGAAATAGTATGGTTACAGTATTAATAGTAGATGACTCAAGAACATCAAGACGTTTTTTAAGAAATATGCTTACAGAGGCGGGATACGAAGTTGTAGCAGAAGCAGTTGACGGCGAAGATGGCATGAAAAAATATGAGGAATTTAAACCGGATATTGTTACAATGGATATTACCATGCCAAAGCTGGATGGGATTGATGCAGTCAGTGAGATTTTAAAGATTAATCCGGCAGCTAAGATTGTAATGGTTACCGCAGCCGGACAGAAGACCAATATTGTAGAAGCATTAAAGAGAGGTGCGGCTGATTTTATCCAGAAGCCGTTTGAGAGCAGTGCAATCGTATCTGTACTCGAAAAGGTTATGGGAGAATAATAAAGCCGTATAAGCGGCAGAATGAGGCAGTATGTATAATTACAGAATTTTGATACAGTATGACGGCGGACGTTTTGACGGATGGCAGCGTCTTGGCAAAGATGCTTCGGAAAATACTGTGGAATTTAAAATTAAAGAGATTTTAAAAAAGATGACAGGTGAGGAAGCAGAACTGTTCTGCGGGTGCAGAACAGAAAAGGGCGTTCACGCTTATGGACAGGTGGCTAATTTCAAGCTGAATTCCAGACAGAACTGCATGGAATTAAGGAATTATCTGAACAGATATCTGCCGCGTGACATTGCCGTGTTGAAAGTGGAAGCAGTTGATGAACGTTTTCACAGTCAGCTGCTTGCAAAGGAAACAACGTATCTGTATCGGATTGATACGAAGTCTATTGCCAGTGTGTTTGAAAGAAAGTATAGTTACCACACATTTCATCCGCTCGATTATGAAGCAATGAATAAAGCAGCCGCTTATTTTCTTGGAAAGCATGACTTTAAGGCTTTCACCACAGCAAGAAAGAGCAAGTCTACCGAACGGGAAATTAAGAATATTACTATCAGCTGTGATGAAAGCGGTATTGCGCAGCTGCGTATTACGGCAAATGATTTTTTGCATAATATGGCAAGGCTGATGATAGGAATTCTGCTGGATGTTGGAACCGGTCTAAAAAAGCCGGAAAATGTACGGGACATTCTGGATGGAAAAGATGTTCAGATGTCACTGCCGGCAGAAAGTTATGGACTGTTTTTGGAAGAAGTCCGATATTAGTGTATGATGAGGTGCTGTTTCGTTAATGAACATAGATTCTTAATGAAGCAGCCCTTTTATATAGTAAAAAGAATTGGAGAGAGTCATGAATACAATTGTTGAAAAGATTACGGAACAGTTACAGAATGCATTTGCCGAATGTGGTTATGATAGAAAGTATGCAAAAGTTTCTTTATCAAACCGCCCGGATTTGTGCGAATATCAGTGCAACGGTGCGATGGCAGCGGCAAAGGAATACAAAAAAGCACCTTTTATGATTGCAGATGAAGTTGTTGCAAAATTGGACAAAAATCCGCTGTTTGACCGTATCGAAAGCGTCAAACCGGGATTTATCAATATTATTTTAAGCGGACAGGCAGTTGCAGACTATGTCAATGAAATGACACAGGCAAAGCAGTTTGGTTATGAAAATCCTGAAAAGCCAAAGACGGTCATCGTGGATTACGGCGGAGCCAATGCGGCAAAACCGCTTCACGTAGGACATCTGCGCTCTGCGGTAATCGGTGAGAGTGTAAAGAGAATCCAGCGTTTTGCGGGCAATAAAGTAATCGGTGATGTACATCTTGGCGATTGGGGTCTTCAGATGGGATTAATTATTGAAGAACTGCGTGACAGAAAGCCGGAACTTCCGTATTTTGACGAGCAGTTTACAGGTGAATATCCGGCAGAAGCACCGTTTACCATTTCCGAGCTGGAGGAAATCTATCCGGCAGCCAGTGCAAAATCCAAAGAAGATGCAGCATTTATGGAAAGAGCGCATAATGCAACTTTAAAGCTGCAGAGCGGGGATAAGGCATGTACGGCAATCTGGAAACATATTATGGCAGTTTCCAAAGCGGATTTAAAGAAAAACTATGATAATCTGAATGTGTCCTTTGATTTGTGGAAAGGGGAAAGCGATGCACAGCCGTATATTCCGTCTATGGTACAGGAGATGATTGACAAGGGACTGGCTTACGAAAGTCAGGGTGCTATGGTTGTGGATATTCAGGAAGAAGGCGATACCAAAGAACTGCCGCCATGTATTGTCAGAAAATCAGACGGTGCCGCACTGTATGCAACTTCCGATTTGGCAACGCTGGTGGAAAGAGAAAAGCTGTATCAGCCGGATGCTTATATTTATCTGGCTGATAAAAGACAGGAACTGCATTTTACACAGGTATTCCGTGTGGCAAAGAAAGCAGGCATTGTAAATCCGCAGGCAGAAATGACATTTTTAGGTTTCGGAACAATGAACGGAAAAGACGGAAAGCCGTTTAAGACACGTTCAGGCGGCGTGATGCGTCTGGAACATCTGATTGCCGATATCAATGAAGCAGTCTATAAAAAGATGATGGAAAACCGTACAATGGATGAAGAAGAAGCAAGAGCAACGGCAAAGATTGTTGGACTTGCAGCCTTAAAGTACGGGGATTTATCCAATCAGGCATCCAAAGACTATGTATTTGATATTGAACGTTTTGCATCATTTGAAGGAAATACAGGTCCATATATTTTATATACAATTGTAAGAATTAAATCTATTTTAAACAAATATACCGATAGCGGAAAGACACTGGAAAATCTCAGCATTAATCCGGCGGACTCCGCAACGGAAAAGGCATTGATGCTTTCTCTGGCAAAGTTTTCGGAAATTATGGCGGCAGTCTATACAGAAAAAGCGCCGCATAAGCTGTGCCAGTTTATTTATGAAGTATCTAACGCATTTAACGGATTCTATCACGATACCAAGATTCTTGCAGAAACAGACGAAGCAAAGCAGAAGGGCTATATTGCGTTAATTTGTCTGACAAAAGCCGTATTAGAGCAGTGTATAGAACTGCTGGCAATTGAATGCCCGGACAGAATGTAGGAATATATAAGAATATCAAAAGAAAAAGCTAAGATTTTGTGCGGCCGCAGATAAGAAAAGGACGATATGCTGTACAGGTCAGAAGCTTAGAGGGATAGGATTTATAGAAGGAGGAAACGGGAATCCGTATAAAGTTATGAAATTATTATCATTTGCTATTCCATGCTACAATTCGGCGGCATATATGGAAAAATGTATTCAGTCTGTTCTGGCAGGCGGTGAGGACGTAGAAGTTATCATTGTAGATGATGGTTCTACCAAAGATGAAACAGCAAAAATTGCAGATGAATATGCAGCAAAATATCCGACGATTGTTAAGGCGGTTCATCAGGAGAACGGTGGACATGGACAGGCAGTTAATACAGGACTGGCACATGCAACGGGTAAATATTTTAAAGTAGTTGACAGTGATGACTGGGTGGATTTAAAAAGTTACCGCAGAGTACTGGCAACGCTCAAAAAATTTGACGAGGCAGAAGAACCGGATATGGTCATTGCAAATTACGTCTATGAAAAAGTGGGTGCAAAGCGTAAGAAAGTCATCCATTATGACAATGTATTTCCGGAAGAAACTCTTTTTACATGGAATGATATCGGCCATTTTAAGATGGACCAGTACATTTTAATGCATACGGTTATTTATAAGACGGAATTGCTGAAAAAATGTGGATTGCAGCTGCCAAAACATACATTTTATGTGGATAACATTTTTGTATTTGAACCGCTGCCGTATGTTAAGAAAATGTATTATATCAATACGAATTTTTACCGCTATTTTATCGGCAGGGATGACCAGTCTGTCAATGAGACGGTCATGATTTCAAGAATTGACCAGCAGCTGCGCGTTACACGCAGAATGGTAGATTTTTATACAGAGCAGAAAATCAGCAATCAGAAATGCCGTATGTATATGCGCAATTATCTGCGTATTATGATGGAAGTATCATCGATCTTTCTGATTCTTTCAGGCACGCCTGAAAACCTTGCCAAAAAGCAGGAATTGTGGAATTACGTCAAGGCAAAGGATAAGGAAGTTTATAAAATGCTTCGTTATAGTATGCTTGGTTTTTCAGTCAATCTTCCGGGAAAATCCGGCAGATGGATTTCAAAGACAGGTTACAAAGTAATGAATAAGTGGATTGGATTTAACTAGGAGGAATGTGAATGATTCTTGATTTGTTTAAACTGGATGGAAAAGTTGCAGTTGTGACCGGTGCCAATACCGGACTGGGACAGGGAATGGCAGTTGCACTTGCCGAGGCAGGTGCAAAGGTTGTCGGTGTCGGAAGACGTTCCTGTGCGGAAACGAAAGAAAAGATTGAAGCATTTGGCGGAAGCTTTACAGAGGTATTGGCAGATTTGTCAACAACCGCAGCAGTAGATACTGTACTTTCCGGTGCATTGGACGCATACGGCAGAGTAGATATTCTGGTAAATAATGCAGGAATTATTAAGCGCTGTGATGCTGTCGATGTGACAGAAGCAGACTGGGATACGGTCATTGATATTAATGAAAAGGTCGTCTTTTTCTTAAGCCAGGCATTTGCAAAGCAGTATATCAAGCAGCAGGACGGCGGCAAGATTATCAATGTGGCTTCCATGCTTTCCTATCAGGGCGGAATCCGCGTGCCTTCCTATACGGCAAGCAAGAGTGCCATTATGGGGCTGACAAAGGCGCTTGCCAATGAATGGGCAAAATACAACATTAATGTCAATGCGATTGCGCCAGGTTATATGGCAACGAACAATACCGCACAGCTTCGCAGTGATGATGACAGAAGTGATGAGATTCTTTCAAGAATTCCGGCAGGCCGCTGGGGAACACCGGAAGATATGCAGGGCGCAGTTGTATGGCTGGCTTCCAAAGCATCGGATTATGTAAATGGCTATACTGTAGCGGTAGACGGTGGCTGGCTCGCACGATAAACGATGTAAAAAAGCAACGTAAATAAAAACCGCAGGAACTTCCGGTAAGCACAAGTCATAAGACAGGTGCAGACACAAAATGTTCCTGCGGTTTTATTTTTAAATTAAAAGACTTTGTGACCCTGATATCATTAAAATAATACGCGGCAGATATTTTGATTGACATTCTTTTTAATAAAATCTGCGGCGGCATGACGTTCCTGTTCAGGCATATCTGCCTGACGCAGCATGACGGTCATTTTCCCTTTCTCAAAAAACATATAATAACCAAACTTATCATAAATGGTTGTAAAATCGTCCCAGCTATAATTATAGGTCAGTTCAAATTCCGGGATTTCAGCAAGGATGCCGCTTTCCATCAGTGTAATTGTACATGGTGCGGATTCGGAAGCATCTCTGTTCTTTAAGTGATAATTCACGCTGCTTTTAAACTGGAAACCAAAAATATAAATGGGATAGCACCAGCATGCTGCATAAATGACGGCAAGATAAGAAGAAAAGCAGCCGAGTGCAATGCAGACAATTGTAATCGCGGCGGGAAGCCATGTTAAAATCAGCTCAATGGGATTTCTGATAAAACGGTTCCAGAATACAATCTTAGAATATTCTCTGCCACTTGCCTTGAGTGTGGTTTCGTATTTAATATAATCCATAATGTTCTCCGTTCCAAAGTGCAGGACACTTTGTTCTTTAAGTCTATATCAAATAATACCATGCCGGCAAAATGAATACAATGAAAAATAAATAAAATTCTAACTGATGGTTTCCAAACCTGTGCAAATAAGGTATAATAGTACAAAACACAAGTTTTGGGGTATGAGGTAAAATGAAGGTGAAAAGTCAGGTCATGTCTAACATTGTTCGTATGCTGGAAAATGAAGGACCTTTTAAAGATGTCATTTATGTCATTTTGGAAAATGTATCAAAGTATCTGAAAATGCCGGATGTCACTGTTATGCAGTATGATGAAGAAAGAACCTGTCTGTATCCGGTACTTTCCTATGGCGGCAGACACCATCTGATACAAGCTGCAGAAGTGCAGGCGGCAGCGGCACAGACTGCGCCGCAGGGAACTGTAGAGCGGCAGGTAAAAGCGGCGGCAGATAGTCCGCTTTATGGTGAGAAACTGTGCTATTACAGGGCAGACACGGCACAGGAGCCGGTGCGTATGGCACTTGCGGATGCAAATATCAAAACGAGCGTGACGGCTCCGGTAAAAGCGGAAGATAAAGTCCGGATGTATCTGTGTGTATCGGACAGTACAAACGATGTAGAACTGGATGCAGAACAGCTTCGGTTTGTATCGGATGTAGCAAATGTAATTCAAAGCATTATGCAGGAACGTATCAGCAAAGATTCCTTATCCTATTCCTATGAGGTATTAAAGGGAATTCTTGGAAGTATTGATTCGGGTATTATGGTGTATGACAGACAGGCGAAAGAAGTGCTGTTTGAAAATGATATTGTGAAAAACTGCAATGATATTAAACGGGTCATTCAGACCTGTGTGACATTTTATTTTACAGGTGAAAATACAAAAAGCATCCAGGAATACTGTGATGCCCAGTCCGGGCTGTGGTACGAGGTCCGCTTTTCGGATTTGAGGTGGTTAAACGGCAATCCGGCAGTAGTCTGTACGGCGGTTGATGTAACACAGAAGAAAAAGAACCAGCAGAAAATCGAGTATCAGGCACATAACGATTTCCTGACCGGTTTGTATAACCGTATGAAATGTGAAAATGATCTGCGCCACATTGTCCGTAAAGCGGTGCGGGACAAAGAAAAAGGTGCCGTGCTGTTTATGGACCTGGACGATTTTAAACATATCAATGACGGACTGGGACATCAGTACGGCGATGTGCTGTTACAGCAGGTCGCCGCAGGACTGCAGGGAATTGCGGGAATCCGCGGACACTGTTACAGAATGGGCGGTGATGAATTTGTCATCATTATTCTGCCGCAGTATTTTAATATCTGGGAAAAGATTGTTAAAAATATTATTGCGATGTTCCGTAAACCGTGGTATCTGATGGAAACAGAATACTTCTGTACGATGAGTATGGGTGTTGCCTTTTTTCCGGACGACGGAACGGAAGTGGACGATATTATAAAGACGGCGGACATTGCCATGTATGAGGCAAAGAAAGCCGGTAAAAACCAGTACAGCATTTACGACAATACATCGAGTGAAAATGTCAGCAAGCGGCTGGATATTGAAAATAATATGCGGCAGGCAGTGGCCTCAGAGATTCAGGAGTTTCTGGTATACTACCAGCCGGTAGTAGATGCAGTGACAAAAAAATGCACATCCTGTGAAGCACTGGTGCGCTGGGACAGCAAATCTCTCGGATTTATGGGACCGAGCGACTTTGTACCGCTTGCAGAATATCTTGGACTGATTACCTCCATCGGGGACTATGTGTTAGAAGAAGCCTGCAGTCAGTGCAGATACTGGAACGAGCACGGCTATCCTGACTTTCATGTCAATGTCAATTTGTCGGTAGTTCAGCTGCTCCAGAAAGATGTGGTAAAAAATATTGAAAAAATCCTTTTAAAGACGGGTGTAAATCCAAAGAATATTAATCTGGAAATCACGGAGTCCTTTGCTATTAACGATATGAATCGTGTCCTTGAGATTATCAAGGGGCTTAAAAAATTAGGTCCGCGGATTGCATTGGACGATTTTGGAACCGGATATTCTTCGTTAAATTATATCAAGCAGCTTCCGCTGGATTTAATCAAAGTGGATAAGACATTTATCGATGATATTCTGGAAGATGAATATGCACAGGCATTTGTACGGCTGATTGTGGAACTGTCAAAAACCATCGGCACGAAGCTGGTCGTTGAAGGCGTGGAACATCAGGAACAGTACGAGCTGCTCAGAGGTCTGGGGGTGCATTATATACAGGGATTCTATTTTGGAAAACCGGCAGCCGCAAAAGATTTTGAACAAAAATACTTAGCATCATGGAAGCCGGAGCAGTAAGGAAGAACCATAAATATAAGAACAATAAAAGAAATTAAAATGCGAGGGCGGCGCATGCCGCAGAAATGAGGTAGAGATGAGAACAATTATCAGAGGTGGCAGGGTGTTAGACCCGGCAAGCAGCACAGACGGCATCAGGGATATTCTTGTGGAAGACGGTATTATTAAAGAGGTTGCAGAACATATCAGTAACGATGCGGAAAATGTAATTGAGGCAGAAGGTCTTTATGTCATGCCGGGACTGATTGACCTGCATGTACATTTCCGGGAGCCGGGATTTGAACATAAGGAAACAATCCGTACCGGAGCCAGAGCAGCGGCAAGAGGCGGATTTACAACCGTTTGTGTCATGCCGAATACCAAGCCGGTCGTAGACAGCGTGGAAATGGTGAAGTATGTGATTGACAAGGCAAAGGAAGTAACAGATATCCATGTGCTTCCGATTGCGGCAATTACGGCGGGACAGGACGGAGAATTTATCACGGATTTTGAAAATTTGTACAAAAACGGTGCGGTTGCGGTCAGCGAAGACGGCAAGTCTGTTATGAATGCGAGAGTGGCAAGACAGGCAATGCGTCTGGCTGCAGAAGTCGGAATCCCTGTATTTGCACACTGCGAAGATAAAAATTTAGTTGCAAGAGGTGTGATGAATGCCGGCAACAGAGCCAAAGAACTCGGACTTTACGGCATTATGAATGCGGTGGAAGACGTCATTGTGGCAAGAGATATCCTGCTTGCAAAAAACACAGGCGCAAGACTGCATCTGTGCCACTGCTCAACCGTGGACAGTGTGAAGATGACAAAGCTTGCAAAGGAAGAAGGAATAGATGTAACAGCAGAGGTTACACCACACCATTTTACACTGACGGAAGATGATATCACAGGTGATGATGCAAATTACAAAATGAATCCGCCACTGCGTGCTAAGGCAGACCGCGAAGCGTTAAAGGAAGGCTTAAAGGAAGGGGTTATGGATGTGATTTCAACAGACCATGCACCGCACCACAGAACAGAAAAAGAGCGTCCGTTTGCTGAAGCACCATTTGGCATTACGGGACTTGAAACTTCTGTGAGCCTGACGATTACGGAGCTGGTGGACAAGGGTGTTTTAACACCGCTTCAGATGGCAGAACGCATGAGCTATAAGCCTGCGCAGATTATCAACAGCGACAAAGGAACACTGCTTCCGGGACGTGCGGCAGATATTACGATTATCGACCCAAATGAAGAATATGTGATTGACAGCACCCTGTTTGCATCCATGGGAAAAAATACACCGTTTAACGGAAAGACAGTTAAGGGCAGAGTCAGATATACAATGTCAGACGGCAAGGTTGTATATTCATACAGGCCGGGCTGTGAAATTATAGTAGACAAAGACGTTCCAAAACTCATATAATAAATACGCCTGTACCGGCAGAAAGAGGAAGACAAAAATGATTAACAAGTTAGTAGACAAAATTAAAAAGCAGAACGCACCGGTTGTAGTCGGATTAGACCCGATGATGAAGTTTATACCGGAACATTTAAAGAAAGCCGCATTTGCGGAATACGGTGAAACATTAGAAGGTGCGGCAGAAGCAATCTGGCAGTTTAACAAGGCGATTGTAGATAATATTTATGATATTGTACCGGCAGTCAAGCCACAGGTTGCAATGTATGAGCAGTTTGGCATTGAAGGCATGAAGGTATTCCAAAAGACCGTAGACTATTGTAAGTCAAAGGACATGGTCGTTATCGGTGACGTAAAGCGTGGGGACATCGGTTCGACATCGGAAGCGTATGCCGTTGCACACTTGGGAAAAGTACAGGTCGGAAGCAAGAAACTTTCCGCATTTAACGAAGATTTTGCAACGGTGAATCCGTATCTGGGTTCAGATGGCATCGATCCGTTTGTAAAGGTCTGCAAGGAAGAAAAGAAGGGTATCTTTATTCTTGTTAAGACTTCCAATCCGTCCAGTGGCGAATTTCAGGACCGTTTAATTGACGGCAGACCGCTCTATGAGCTGGTAGGTGAAAAGGTTGCCGAGTGGGGCAGTGAATGTATGGGTGATGACTACAGCTATGTCGGAGCCGTTGTCGGTGCAACGTATCCGGAAATGGGCAAGACCCTGCGTAAGATTATGCCAAAGGCTTATATTTTAGTACCGGGTTACGGTGCACAGGGCGGTAAGGCAGAGGATTTGGTACATTTCTTTAACGAAGACGGTTTAGGTGCGATTGTCAACAGTTCAAGAGGCATTATTGCGGCTTATACAAAGGAACAGTACGCAAAATTCGGTGAGGAGCATTTCGCAGAAGCTTCCAGACAGGCGGCACTCGATATGATTGCCGACATTAACGGTGCATTACACAAGTAGGCGGAAATGAGGAGCAGAAATGGCATATAGAGAAAAAGTAACGATTGTACGTGCAGATGAAATCGCAACGGACATTTATGAAATGTGTTTTTCAACAAAAAATATTGCAAAGGAAGCAAAGCCGGGACAGTTCGTGTCTGTCTATTCTAACGACGGTTCGCGGCTTCTTCCGCGCCCAATCAGTATCTGCGGCATTGAGGGTGATACCCTGCGTATTGTATACCGGGCAGTCGGAAAAGGCACACAGGAATTTGCAACAATGCACGCAGGACAGACCCTTGAAGTACAGGGACCGCTTGGCAACGGCTATGACATTTCAAAGGTATCAAAGGAACGCAAAGCGATCTTGTTTGGCGGCGGCATTGGGATTCCGCCGATGTTGGAGCTGGCAAAGCAGTTGGACTGTGAAAAGAGTATTGTTTTAGGGTATCGTGATGAATTGTTTTTAAATGATGAATTTGAAGCATACGGTAAAGTGTATCTGGCAACAGAAGACGGCAGTGCCGGAACAAAGGGCAATGTATTGGATGCCGTAAAGGCATGCGGCATTGAAGGTGACATTTTATTTGCATGCGGTCCGACACCGATGCTTCGTGCTATTAAGCAGTATGCAAAAGAAAACGGACTGGAATGTTACCTGTCCTTAGAAGAAAAAATGGCATGCGGAATTGGTGCGTGCCTTGCCTGTGTATGCAAGTCCACACAGGTAGACGACCATTCGAAGGTACATAACAAAAGAGTCTGCAAAGAAGGACCGGTATTTAACGCAGAGGAGGTAGAACTGTAATGAATTTATCCGTAAATATTGCAGGAGTTGAATGGAAGAATCCTGTTACAACCGCTTCCGGCACGTTTGGTTCCGGTATGGAATATGCAGAATACGTTGATTTGAATAAGCTCGGTGCCGTAACGACAAAGGGCGTTGCCAATGTACCGTGGCCGGGTAATCCGACACCGCGTATTGCAGAAACCTACGGCGGCATGATTAATGCAATCGGTCTGCAAAATCCGGGACTGGATACGTTTATTTCAAGAGATATTCCGTTTTTAAAGCAGTATGATACAAAGATTATTGTCAATGTCTGTGGAAAAACAGAGGAAGATTATGTCGATGCGGTGGAAAAGTTAAGCGAACAGCCGGTGGACATGCTTGAAATCAATATTTCCTGCCCAAATGTCAAGGAAGGCGGTATCGCTTTCGGTCAGAATCCGGCTTCAGCAGAACGGATTACGGCGGCAGTGAAAAAGGTCGCAAAGCACCCGGTTATTATGAAGTTAAGCCCGAATGTAACCGATATTACGGAAATGGCAAAGGCAGTAGAAGCGGGCGGCGCCGATGCGGTTTCACTGATTAATACGATTACGGGCATGAAGATTGATATTAACAGGAGAACATTTGCAGTTGCCAATAAAACAGGCGGTATGTCCGGTCCGGCAGTAAAACCGGTCGCAGTCCGCATGGTTTATCAGGTAGCCAATGCAGTCTGTCTGCCAATCATCGGCATGGGAGGTATCGCAACCGCAGAAGATGCCCTTGAATTTATCATGGCAGGCGCCAGTGCAGTAGCTGTCGGTACAGCAAATTTCCATAATCCGACAGCCACCGTTGAGATTGTAGACGGCATCGCCGCTTATATGAAGAAAAATAACATTGAAGACATTCATGAACTGATTGGATGTGTAAAATAAAAACCGCTGACGCTGCGGAGTGGAAGCGGCGCAGGAGGTAGAAAATGTCACAAAGACAGGCAACAAAGGAACAACAGCAGATTATAGAAGCAACAGAAGGAAATATCCGCGTGCGTGCAGTACCGGGTTCGGGAAAGACATATGCCCTTACCAAGCGAATCGTCTATCTGATATTGGAACTGTATGTCGAGCCGTCGTCCATTGTTGCCATGACATTTACCAATAAGGCGGCAAATGAAATGAAGTACCGTCTGAAAAAAATGATAGGGGACTTTGCAACGTGTTATGCGGGAACCTTTCATGGATATTGTAATTTAATTCTAAAAGAAGAAATCTACCGCCTTTCTTATCCGAAGACTTTTGTGATTCTGGATAAGAAAGCGCAGGTGGATTTGATTCGTGAAGTCGCCGATGAACTGGGATTTTCGTTAAAAGATTTTACGGCAAAGGAATATGCGGACAGAATCTGTGAGGAAAAACAGGATAGAGCCTATATTCCGCTGATGCTGGATACCGGCAGGGAAGCCCTGCAAAAGAAAATCGGTCACACGGAGGACCCGTTTTATCAGGTGTACTATTCTTATCTGAAAAAACAGCGCGATAATTATGTGCTGGATTTTGAGGATATCATACAGTTTGCAATCTACATTCTCACGCAGTATAAAGAGGCACTCGAAAAATGGCAGGGACGCTGTCAGTATCTGCTTTGTGACGAATATCAGGACGTAAATAAAAATCAGGAATATTTACTTTATTTATTAAGCGGAAAATATCATAACCTGACAGTCGTGGGCGATGACGACCAGTGCATTTACGGCTGGCGCGGGTCAGATGTGGAATATATGGTGCATTTTAATGAGCGGTATGAAAATGTTGTGGATTATTCGTTAAGCCGTAACTTCCGCAGTACGCCGGAGATTGTAGCGGCGGCAAATTCTTTAATTGAGAAGAACCAGAACCGTCTGGAAAAGCAGATGTATACCCAAAATCCACATGGCGCAAAGCCGGTGTATAACTGTCTGCCGTATGAAAAAGACGAAGCGGTATGGATTGCAGAACAGATAGATGCGGCGGTTTCAACCGGGAAAAAATATGCAGACCACACGGTGCTTGTGCGTGCGGCTTCCCAGACAAGAGCGCTGGAGGAAGCCTTTCTTGCAAAGAAAATTCCGTATAAGATTTTAAACGGCGCAAGGTTTTATGATTCAGAGGAAATCCGCACGGTGCTTGCCTATCTGCGCATGGTTTATGCACCGAATGATTTGGATTTTTTGTGGACTATAAAAAGACCGCGCAAGGGATTTGGTAAAAAATCTATAGAAGATTTGAAAAAATATGCCGCAGAACATGAAATTGGACTGTTTCAGGCGCTTGGTGAGCAGATTGAACAGGGCATTGTCAAAAAAGAAGTAATAGTTACTTATTATAAAAACATATCGGAATTGCATAAAGAATATGATAAGTATTCCTGCAAAGAGCTTGTCAACCGCGTACTGGATTTCGGATACCGCGAGGAACTGGAGCAGGACGTGGAACAGCGAAGGCTGGATAATGTGACGGAACTGATAACAGCCATTGCCGCAATGGAAGCGGAAAATCAGGATAAGCTTTCGCTGGAAGAACTGCTGGCACATTTTGCATTGTTTACGGCTCAGGATGATGACGATGAAAAAAATGTTGTGAAAGTCATGACGATTCACACGGCAAAGGGCCTGGAATTTGACATTGTGTTTATCTGCGGACTGGTAGACGGGCAGTTTCCAAGCAGACGTCTGCGCAATGAAGATGAGCTGGAAGAAGAACGGCGGCTGTTTTACGTGGCGGTGACGCGGGCAAAGACACGGCTGTATCTAAGCAGTTATGCGGCAAAGTCGGAAGGCTTTCCGGTGCGTCCGTCGGCATTTATACAGGATATTGACTACAACCTGCTGGAATGTGTGGGAAATGTCGTCCAAAACGGTCAGACCACACCGCAGATGCTGCCGAAGAAGACCTTTGATGTGGGCGATAAAGTAGAGCATAAAATTTTCGGTGTCGGAACAATTGTGGATATCAATCTGTCCACCCAGTCGTATGAAATTGATTTTGAAAAATTAACCGGAACGAGAAAGATTATGTTCCGTGCGGAGTTAAAAAAGGTGTAGGCTCTTTGTCGGGAGCGGAGATAAAAAGTGTAAGCTGTTGATACGGCTTACATTTTTTTAGCTTACAGATATAGTTTTAAACTATGGACAACCTTAATGAATTCATATTATACAGATAGGAAAATGTCCGTTATAATACGACAAAACAAAGGAAGCAGGAGGAAACATAAAGTGAGCCAGTTATATACACCTTTCAGATATGATTTTGTAGGAAGCTTTTTAAGACCGGAGTATTTAAAGAAAGCAAGAGCGGATTACGAAGCAGGAGCAATGAGCGCAGAGGAATTGAAAAAGACAGAAGATAAGGCAATTACAGAGTTGGTTGCAAAGCAGAAGGAGGCAGGTTATCACGTTATTACAGACGGAGAATTCCGCCGTGCAACATGGCATCTGGATTTTATGTGGGCATTTGACGGAGTCGGACACAGCAAAACTGAAACGGGACTTCCGTTCCACGGTGAAGCTGCAATGATTGATGATACATATGTGACGGGAAAGATTTCTTATAAGAAAAATCATTCGTTTGTAGAGCATTTTAAATTTGTAAAGGCACTGGAAGATGAAAATACGGTTGCAAAGCTGACCATTCCGGCACCGGCACAGTTTCTGGAACAGATGATTATGCCTTTTGCATGGAGCAATACCAAGAAATTTTACGATACGCAGGAAGAAGTGGCAAAGGATATTGCCGAAGGATACCGTGAATTTATCAAAGAGGTTTATGCGGCAGGTTGTAGAAATCTTCAGCTGGATGACTGCTCATGGGGCATGGTGGTAGACCCGGCGGCGTGCAAATTGTTTGGCGTAACACCAAAGGGACTTGAAAAGATTAAGGAACAGCTTTTAGAGATTAATAACAGCGCGCTTGAAGGAAAGCCGGAAGATTTAATTGTCAATACACACGTATGCCGCGGCAATTTTCATTCAACCTATGCAAGCAGCGGTGCTTATGACAGCGTAGCGGCAACATTATTTGCAAAGGAAAATGTCAATGCATATTATCTGGAATTTGATGATGAGCGTTCCGGCGGATTTGAACCGTTAAAATATGTAGAGGGCGATAAGAAGGTTGTACTCGGACTGGTTACAACAAAGTCTCCGAAGCTGGAAGATGCGCAGGCAGTAATTGACAGAATCCATGAGGCGGCAAAATATGTGCCGTTAGACAGACTGTATTTAAGTCCGCAGTGCGGATTCGCTTCCTGTGAAATCGGCAACAAGCTTACAGAAGAAGAACAGTGGGCAAAGCTGGCACTGGTGAAGGAAATCGCAGAAAAGGTGTGGGGATAAATAACAGATTCATATTGGAATGTAAAAGAATATGTCAGACAGGCATACAGGGTATTTTTATATATGCCCGTGTAATTTTACGAGGATGGTCGGGGTTAATGTAAAATTATAAAAAGCAGTCCCGGATTGGAAAAATAAGAATATTTATGATAAAATAAACTCTAATGTTACATTAGGGTTTATTTTTTGGCATTAAAATGTCTGCAAAATAGGAATGAAAAATTATATGGAGAAAAAAGACAGATATATCAGCATCGGTGAAATGGCAAAAATCAACCGCACAACCGTACCGACACTGCGGCTGTATGATTCAATGGGACTGCTGACACCGTATTACACAGACGAGGAAACACATTACCGGTATTATGACATCAAGCAGAATGCCCGGTTTGATATGATTCAGTACATGAAAGAACTGGGCATGGAATTAAAAGAAATTAAAGAATTGTTCGATAAACAGGATATTAATCTGATTGAGCAGATTTTACGGCATAAAAAGGAACAGACGGTTGTCCAGATGCAGGAATTAAAATTTAAAATGCAGGCGATTGACAGGACGGTTGCAAGCATTGAACGGTATAAGAAATCGCCGAAAAGCGGCACGATTACACTGGAATACATACCGGACAGGACGATTTACTCGATGTGTGTGGATACCAATTTTTACGATTATAACATTGATATGTACGAATTGATTTTAAAGCAGTTAAAAAATAAGCTGATGGAATTTCATATTCCGCAGGTTTATTACTGCAATGCAGGGACGATTATGCGGCGGGAGCTGTTTGAAAAACTGACCTTTTATTCGGAAGAAATCTTTATCTTTGTAGATGACGATTTTCCGATGAAAGACTGTGTGCAGACAATCGAGAATGGCATGTATGCATGTATTTATACGGAAGATTTTGATGAGGAACGCGACTGTGCGAAAAAGCTTTTGGCGTACTGCCGCGAACACGGCTATCAAATCTGCGGTGATTATATTTGCGAAGAAATTATGGAAATGAACGTCTTTGACAGCCGCAAGCGCTCGATGTATCTGCGGCTTCAGGTGCCGGTAAAAATGGAAAAATAGGCTTGACTCTCATCTAAGATTAGACATTATACTGAATACAACGGAAAGTTAAATAATTAACAATCAGTTCGCGTAATATATGCTGAATAGTGAAAAGCGAAAGCGTGAATGAGGATTCGTCTGAAACTGTCCTTGCACCGCAGGACACAGATTTTAAAAGGAAGCGGTGTAGAATTGGAGGATGTTATGGAGAAGATTAAAGTAATTCAGTATGGCTGTGGCAAGATGAGCAAGTACACAATGCGGTATCTGTATGAAACCGGCTGTCAGATTGTCGGTGCAATCGACTGTAATCCATCTATTGTCGGCATGGATATCGGCGATTATGCGGGACTGGGTGTAAAGACCGGCGTATTAATCAGCGACAATGCGGAAGAAGTGCTTGACAACACGGATGCGGATATTGCCGTTGTAACGCTGTTTAGTCTGGTAAGTGACTGCTTTCCACATTATATGAAATGTCTGACACGTGGAATCAGTGTGATTACAACCTGTGAAGAAGCAACGTACTGCTGGACAACAGACCCGGTTCGTGCCAATATCTTAGATGTTACCGCCAAGAAAAACGGTTGTACTTTTGTAGGAAGCGGCATGGAAGATATTTTCTGGGTGAATATGGTCGGCATGGTAGCAGGCGGCTGTCACAAGATTGAAAAAATTGAAGGCGCAGTCAGCTATAACGTAGAAGATTACGGACTGGCACTTGCAAAAGCTCACGGCGTAGGCTTAACACCGGAAGAATTTGAAAAACAGATTGCACACCCGGAGGAGATTGAACCTTCTTATGTATGGAATTCCAATGAGGCACTTGCATCAAAAATGGGCTGGACGATTAAGAGCCAGACACAGAAATGTGTACCGTATTTCCATGACAGTGATTTGTTCTCATCAACCATGAATGCAACGATACCGAAAGGCAACTGTATCGGTATGGCGGCAGTTGTAACTACCGAAACATTCCAGGGACCGGTTATTGAAACACAGTGTATCGGCAAGGTTTATGGTCCGGACGATGGTGATATGTGCGACTGGAAGATTACAGGTGAACCGGATACGGAATTCCATGTTGTAAAACCGGCAACGGTTGAGCATACCTGTGCAACGATTGTCAACCGGATTCCGGCAGTGCTGCGCGCTCCGGCAGGGTTAGTTACGATGGATCAGCTGGAGGAAATCGCTTATCCGACATATCCAATGGAATACTATCTGTAGTTTAAATATTAAAACTGGAATAACAGAATACTGTGCAGACATGGTTTGTAAATAAAATCCCCGCATAAAGAGAGCTGAACAGATTCTCTTTATGCGGTATTTTTTTGCGATATTAACAAAATATTTAATAGAAATTCCAGTTGATTCCACAGAAATATCCGCTTATAATAGTATTAAGGCAAAGGGGGCTTTTGCAGATTTACAATGTTACAAAAGGAGGGGAATGCCTTGAATACAGAAATAACAAATGCAGTCAGTGCGGCGGGAGATAAGGTGCAGTATGATACCCGTGTCAAAAGAATACTGGCACAAAAAAATATTTTGGCACACATTTTGGTTAAGACGGTGGATGAGTTTAAGGAAATGAAGCCGGAAGATGCAGTAATGTACATTGAGGGTGAGCCAAAGATTGGGATTGTACCCGTTGAACCAGGCTTGACCAATACAGAAAAAACAGATATAACCGGGCGGTCTTTTATGTGAGCAGACTTGTTTCATCACAGAAAGAGAGGGATTTTGTCAATACGAATTATGACGATATAAAACAGGTATTCAGTATCTGGATTTGTATGAACATGGCTTCAAACAGCATGAGCCATATCCACCTTATCAAAGATGAAATGTTAGAGCCGTACGATTGGAAAGGAAATATGGATTTACTCAACATCGTGCTGATTGGTATTACAGATGAATTACCGGAGCATGATGAAAAGTACGAATTGCACCGTTTAATCGGTACACTTTTTTCAAGCGGGTTGAAAGAGCAGGAAAAACTGGATATAATTGAACATGAATATAATATCCCGGTCAGTAATGAAATAAGAGAGGACGTGAGAGTTATGTGTAATCTGAGTGCAGGAATCGAAGAAAGAGCTGAAGAACGGGCAACAGAGAAAACGAGTGAAAAGTTCATTCTGAATATGTATAAAAAGGGTTATACATTAGAACAGATTGCCGATGTTGCAGAAATCAGTGTAGATGCTGTTGAAGCGGTGATTCAAAAGAAAGCACCGGTAATGGCGTAAGAAGTTTGAGAAAGTAAACACATTATAAATAAAAACTGCCGCATAAAGAGAGCAAAAACGATTCTCTTTATGCGGTATTTTTTTGTGGATTTTGGACTCGATGTAGCAGCTTGACAATTCCAACGATGTGGCATATAGTTTTACGTGACTAACCATGGTCAGAATGGACAGAAACTAGTGTGAAAAATCACACTGATGTGCTGATTTTTCACACAGCTATTTGTTTCTGAGCAAAAACAAATAGCTATGATGGCAGATGAGAAATCGCTTGTGCGAATTTCTCATCGCCGCTTCGCAACAAGTTGCTTAGAAGTGAGGATTATTATGAGAAGAATCGTAAATGAAAGAAATACAAAAAGAAAAAAAGCAGCGATTATATTAAAGAAAACAGCCGCCGCCACAATGTGCGTGATACTGGCGGCAGGCATGACGGCATGCGGCAAAAAGACGGACAGCGCGCAGAGCGAAAGTGTTTCGGAAAATGACAAATATTCATCCGATATTTTTGCAATGGATACCTACATGTCATTGACGGCATACGGAGCAAAGGCAGAGGATGCCGTGACGGTAGCAATTCATGAGATTCAAAGACTGGATGCGATGTTTTCGGTAGGAAATACGGACAGTGACGTCACAACTGCCAATATGCAGGGAAGCGCTACAGTGTCTGACGAAACAGCATATTTAGTGGAACAGTCCCTTGAAATTTCAAGAAAGACGGACGGTGCATTTGATATTACTATCTATCCGGTCATGGAGCTGTGGGGATTTACCACGAAAAATTACAAAGTGCCGCAGGCGGACGAATTACAGGAAACGTTAAAAAGAGTATCCTATGAAAATGTATCGTTAAAGGACCACGAACTGGTCTTAAAAAATAATGCGCAGATTGATTTTGGCGGTATTGCAAAGGGGTATACGTCCAGCCGTGTCATGCAGATTTTTAAGGAATACGGCATTGAACACGGCATGGTCAATCTCGGCGGCAATGTGCAGACACTCGGCACAAAAACGGACGGTACGGCATGGCGCGTAGCCATTCAGAGTCCGCAGGGAGGCAATCAGTATCTTGGCGTTTTGGAAACGAGCGATCAAGCAGTCATTACATCCGGCGGATATGAGCGTTATTTTGAAGAAAACGGAGTGACTTACCACCACATTATCGACCCAAAGACCGGATATCCGTCAGACAGCGATTTGACGTCTGTTACGATTGTGTGCGCAGACGGAACAAAAGCAGATGCGCTGTCTACCTCATTTTTTGTAATGGGACTTGAAAGGGCAGAAAGCTTTTATGAAAATACGGATTTGGATTTTGATGTCATTTTACTTACAAAAGACAATCAGATTTATATTTCTGAGGGAATTGCACAGAATTTTACCTCGGATTACACCGTAAATGTCTTGAAAAAGTAGTTGATAATTATTGTCAGTAACAGACCTTGACAGAAAAGGATTCTATATTTATGATAGAACAGAGTTAGAAAAAGCTAACAGCAGTACAACTTTCTAACTTAAATCATAAAGAACAAACTCAAAAAGGAGAAATTATGTTACTGATTATTGCACTTGTGATAGCTTCCTTATTTACATACTTTTTAAAAGACAAGCTAAAGCAGTATCCTAATATTTTTTACATCGGTGCGGCAGTTGTAACGATTGTTATATTCAGCCTGCGCACGGTGGCAATGCCGCAGTTTGTACGGCAGAATATTGTGGGCATTTTTGCAAAGGGAATGATAGGAACGGCATTTTTTATCATTGTCATGATAACAGGTGCATTGCCGAGAGGTTCAAAGCTTATCGGACCGCTCATGCGGATTCGCGGGGAATTGTCCATTATGGCGGCAATTCTGGTGCTTTCGCACAACCTGACCTACGGCATGACGTATTTTAAGATGTTATTTTCGGCACCGGCGGCATTACCGGCAGTCCAGCGGTGTGCAGCGGTGATCAGTCTGATGCTGATTGTATTGATGATTGGATTAACGGTGATTTCATTTCCGGCAGTCCGCAAAAAGATGAATCCGAAAAAGTGGAAGCAGATTCAGCGGAGCGCCTATGTATTTTATGGACTTTTATATGTACATATTATGCTGATTAATATTCCGTATGCGCGCATGGGACTACACATGTATGCCGTAAATGTGCTTGTATACAGTATCGTATTTGCAGGATATGCGGCGATGCGAATCCGTAAATGGGTGCTTACAAAAAATCCGGATGCCGATAGCATTTTTATAAAGAAAGTCAGTGTGGCAGTATCTGTGTGTGCAGTGCTTGTGTGTACTGTGGCATTTTCAATGTGTTTTATGCGGAACGGAAATAAAGTGTCTGCACAGGAAACGGCGGCAGATAAAACACTGAGTCAGACACAGACAGAAAAAGGTGTAAAAAAGAACGGAGAAGCAGGCACAACGGCAACAGCTTCAAATGCGGACGGTGTGACACAGGAACAGCAGACTTCGGGCGAATCCGGTGATAGCGCAGGTGATTCACAGGAAGCACAGGAGAACGAGAACGCACAGGACGGTGAAAATGCGGCAGCGGCGGCAGTTGAAAACACAGCCGGAGAGGAGAACAGACAGGAAAAACAGGACACTGACAGTCAGAATTCCGGAAGTTCAGGCGCGACATCAGACAGCGGAAATGATACAAACAGCAGTGCGGGCGGAAGTTCGGACAGCGGCAGTGCAGGTCAGACAGCCGAGGAAAAGACAGAAGCCGCACCGGCGGCAACGCAGGCGTCGAGGACATTTAAGGCAGACGGCGATTATACAGGAACTGCCGTATGCGATACATACGGATACACGGTTACGGTTGTTGTGACAATTTCAGGTGATGCCGTTACAGGCGTATCCGCATCGGCAACGGCAGGAGGCGCAGATGAAATGTTTTTCTCACAGGCAAATGCCAAAGTTCCGGGAGCGATTCTTGCAAACGGCGGTGTCAGTGGTGTGGATGGTGTATCGGGTGCGACAAAGTCCAGCAATGCCATAAAGGCGGCATATACGAGTGCGTATCAGTCTGCAAAAAATTAAAAATATTTTTAAATAAATATCAGGCAACAACAAAAGCAGGGAATGTCCAAGTGGACAGACCCTGCTTTTCTAAAGCCGTGAGTCTGACAAAGAATTGACGAAAAAGGCGGGAAGTGCCATAATGAAAATACAAATATCAGAGCGTAATCAGGAGGGAAAAAGATGCCATATGCGGTAATATATGCATTGATTGGATATTTATCCGGCAGTGTATTATATGCGGAAGTATTTTGCGGAATTTTTGGTAGAAAAAATGCAATTGAGCAGAGCAGGGATGCCAATCCGGGAACGGCAAACGCATTTTTATACGGCGGGTTCTGGTGCGGAATCTGCACATTGATTTTTGATATGGCAAAGGGCTTTGTCCCGGTTTATGCCTATGTTCACATGACACAGATGAATTTAGCAGAAAGCAACGGACTGGCACTGGTGCTGGCAGCACCGGTAGCGGGACACATTTTCCCTGTCTGGCATCATTTTAAAGGCGGAAAGGGAATTGCAGTCAGTTTTGGCAGTCTGCTCGGACTGATACCGATGTGGTATCCGGTACTTTCTCTTGCGGTGTGTTTTTTATTCTTTTCACTGGTAATACAGATTTCACCGAACTTTTACCGAACCGTAGCGGTATACATTGTAAACTGGCTCATCATTGTATTTTCAGAGACTAATCTGCCCAAAGCCGTGCATATCGGTGTAGGATTGATATCGCTGCTGATACTGCTTAAAATGCATATGAGCCAGGAAGAACGTGAAAAAATGACATTTCAGTTATTGTGGATAAAGAGGTGATACCGATGAATGTTTTAATTTTATCCTGCGGAACAGGCGGTGGACATAATGCCGCAGGGGCAGCAGTCCAAAAACAGCTCCAAAAACAGGGACATCAGGTGGTAATGATAAATCCTTACCAGCTAAAAAGTAACAGACTGGCAGGTGTGATTGATAAAGTGTATATCGGTCTGGTACAGAAAAACAGCACGCTTTTCGGATTCGTATACCGGCTGGGAGAATTATACCGCCGTCTGCCGTTTCCGTCACCGGTTTATTATATTAACCGTAATATCACAATAAAAAGTCCAATTATCCCCTAAAAACCTAGCTGTATTCGCTTTTATAAGGGTTCAAAACATTCATTTTACTACTAATTTACTACCTGCGAGCGAGCCTTGATACGTTGATTTAACCCGATTTAAGAAGTTATGAATACAGCACATCAGTATTGAAACAACAAAAAATTGAATATTTCATAGACTATGGAACTCCTAAAAATGACGTTCCTTTTCTATTTCCAGCCGTTCTTTATGGACGGCTATTTTATTACCCAAAATGAAAGGAGCATTAGATTTATGAAAAAGATGTTAAAACGATTGTGTACGGGCTTCTTAGCTCTTGCAACTGTCGTTACTGCTTTACCGACTACACCCGTTCATGCAGAAAGTAAGCAATACTGGACGGAGTCAAAAGAGCGTGTCGGTATCGTTGAAAAAGTAATGAATGACGGTTCGATTGGTTCTACCTTTAATGAGGGGCATTTGACCGTTGAGGGCGAGGACGCTTATTGTATCGACATTAACACAGATTTTAAGAACGGCTATAAGACCAGAACTGACGCAAGCTCACGCATGACTGCCGACCAGATAAGCGACGTTGCCTTATCCATTGAATATGTAAAACAGTACACAGACAGCCACAGCGGAATAAGCAACAATCACGCCTACCTTTTAAGACAGCTTGTGGTCTGGCAGAGATTAAGCGTTCATCTGGGCTGGCAATGCGACAACGTGCGAGCTTCTTATGATGAAATACCAAAGGCAACGCAGGACGAAGTTTTCGCAGGGGCGAAATCCTTTGTCAAAGAGAATAAAGGACGTTATGAATGTGGCGGTTATATCTACTCTGGCGAGGGGCAGGAACTAGGACAGTTCTGGGCGAACTTAAACGTCGGAAATGCCACCTTGAAGAAATCTTCTAGTAATGCCAGCATTACAGACGGTAACGGGAATTACTCTATCGCTGGTGCAACTTACGGTGTCTTTTCTGATAAAGACTGCACGAAACAGCTTGCTACCCTTACGACTGATAGTAACGGCAATACAGAGATTGTAGAGGTCAAAGCAGGAACAGTTTATATCAAGGAATTATCCGCTCCGAAAGGATATAAGGTTGATGATACGGTCTATTCCTTAAAGGTAGAAGTCGGAAAAACAGCGACCTTGAATGTATCTGATACACCGAAAGTAACAGACACTTTGATTGAGCTTTTCAAAATCGACATGGAAACACAGAAAGACAACCCACAAGGGAACGCTTCTCTGGCAGGTGCGGAGTTTACATGGAAATATTATGACGGTTATTACAACAAGAACAATCTTCCAGAAAAAGCTACTCGTACATGGACGACAAAGACAATCGCTGAAAAGGACAGCGACGGTACAGTCCATTATGTTACAAAATTAGCTGACGCATACAAAGTATCTGGCGACAGCTTCTATATGCAGGACGGAAAAGCGGTTCTTCCTTTAGGAACGCTAACCGTTGAGGAAACAAAAGCTCCAAACGGGTACTTATTGGACGGTGCATATATGCAGGCTGGCGATAAGTCCGAACAGATGAAAGGCTTATATGTAACACAGATTACCGAGGACGGCAACCTTGCCGTATTATCTGGAAGTAACCAGTTTTCCGTATCAGACAAGGTTATCCGTGGCGGTGTCAAAATTCAGAAACGAGATTTAGAAACTGGCGATACAAAGCCACAAGGAAGTGCGACCTTGAAAGATACTGCCTTTGACATCATTTCCTTAAATGATAATGCGGTATTGGTTGAGGGCAAGCTATACAAGAAAAATGAAGTGGTAAAGACAATCCATACGGATATTGAGGGTATCGCTTCTACTTCTGCCGACCTCTTACCTTATGGAAACTTCCGTATCGTTGAGAGTGAAGCTCCCGACGGTTACTTGACTGACGGTGCAAAACCGATTGATTTTACAATCACAGAAAATGGAAAAATCGTTGATTTAACCGACGCAACCCATTCTATCTACAATCAGATTAAGCGTGGCGATATTGAGGGCGTAAAAATCGGTGCAGGAACACACAAGCGTCTTGCTGATGTTCCGTTTAGGATCACAAGCAAGACGACGGGAGAAAGTCATATCGTGGTAACTGATGATAACGGACAGTTCTCTACTTCTGCTGAATGGGCTAGTCATAAGCACAATACCAACGCAGGAAAGACCAGTGAGGACGGTGTGTGGTTTGGAACTTCTGAACCAGACGACAGCAAAGGGGCATTGCCTTATGATACTTACATCATTGAAGAATTGAGATGTGAAAGCAATAAGGGTTTTGAGCTTATCCCACCATTTGAAATCGTAGTATCAAGAAATAATCGTGTGATTGATTTAGGAACTTTGACTGATGAATACGAAAAAGAAATCTCAATCCATACCACAGCAACCAGCAAGGACGGCGAAAAGACAATCCTTGCAGGAAAAGAGGTAACAATCGTTGATACCGTCAAGTTAGACGGTTTGAAGAAAGGCACAAAGTATCAGCTTGTAGGCTGGCAAATGCTGAAAGAAGAAAACGCCGAGCTTATCATTGACGGAAAGCGTGTAGAAAATGACTATACCTTTGTCGCTGATGATGAAGCTATGAAAGTGGAAATTTCCTATACATTCAATGCGTCCGAGCTTGGCGGTAAAAATCTGGTAACATTCGAGGAATTATACGATTTGAGCAATCCAGACGAACCCGTAAAAGTTGCGGAACACAAGGACATTGAGGACGACGGGCAAACGGTATTGATTACCGAACGTATCATCAAGATACATACAACCGCTACCGATAAAGACGGCAACAAAGAGATTGAAGCAGGAAAAGACGTTACAATCGTTGATACGGTTACTTTAGAGGGCTTGGAAATCGGTACAAAATATCAGCTTGTAGGCTGGCAGATGTTGAAAGAAGAAAATGCTGAGCTTATCATTGACGGCAAACGTATAGAGAATGACTATACCTTTATCGCTGATAAAGAAAGCATGAAAGTAGAGATTGCCTTTACCTTTGACGCTTCTTCTCTTGGCGGTAAACAGCTTGTAACCTTTGAAGAATTGTATGATGTAAGCAATCCAGATGAACCGAAAAAGGTTACGGAACACAAAGACATTGAGGACGACGGACAGACGGTTACTATCAAAGAAGTACCCGAAACGCCCGAAGAACCCAAAGAACCAGAGAAGCCAGAAACACCACAGACACCCGATACACCAAAGAAAACAGACAGTCCAAAAACGGGCGACAGTACCAACCTTTACGGACTGCTTGCACTTCTTCTGACTTCTGGTGCTGGGCTGGCTGGAACATATCTTTACAAACGCCGTAAAGTGAAAAAATCATAAGGCGGTAACGATATGATGAAAGAAAAATCACGTTCTCCACCGAAGCTGTCAAACAGCAGACTTCCTCTTATTCTGGCTTGTCTGCTAACAACCTGCAAGAACACGGATAGTCAAGGGTGCGAAGCATACAGTTTACCCTTTACTATCTGTGGGATTGCTGGTACTTCCTTAACCGCCAGAATAAGAAATAGAACAAATCAATCAAAACAACAGAAAGAAACGAGGTAAAACAATATGGAATTAAAATATGTAGTGCCGAACATGGCACAGACTTTTGGAAACTTGGAATTTGCTGGGGAAAACAATGTAAACCAGCAACGCTTGAACGGACGCTTTATGCCCGTATCAAGAAGCTATAACTTGTACTCTGATGTGCAGAGAGCCGACGACATTATCGTAACCATTCCAGCGAAAGCAGGCGAAAAGCACTTTAAACCAGAGCAGAGGGTAAAACTTATCAATCCGAAGATTACCGCTGACGGTAAAAATGTCAAAGGACGTGGCTTTACAAACTATATTTTAACGGCTGATGATATGTTGCCAGTCGAGGAAAGCAAGTAAGGGGGTAAATGATTATGAGATTAGCAAACGGTATTGTATTAGACAAAGAAAAGACATTCGGAACATTGAAATTCTCTGCACTTAGACATGAGGTGCGAGCAGAAAACGACGACGGCTCAACCAGTGAGGAAATCACAAGAAGAACCTATGATTTAAAATGCAGTGTGCAGGAACGCATGATACAAGTGTCAATCCCTGCGGATATTCCAGTCAAGGAATATCCGTATAATGCAGAGGTGGAGCTTGTCAATCCCGTAGCCGATACGGTGGCAAATGCCAACTATCGAGGTGTGGTTGTGGACTGGTATATCAAGGCTGATGATATTGTCTTGAAGAACAAAGGCAATCAAACTGGCAATCCACAGAACCATACACCGCAGGGACAACCGAAGAAATAAGTTGATACATTAGGTTTTCATTGTAGCGATTGTGAAAAATTGTTATAATGTGAATATGTTGAAAGCACGATTTATAATCAAAAATATTTGAATATTTCGCAAAAAACACGATTGCAACTGTCAGTTGACATATTTCCATTCCTAAATGGTGGCTGTGCAACTGCCAATATTGGTACAATAACCATGAAGAAAGGAGTGCTAAAAATGAATATGTCAGACAGAATACAATATTTAAGAAAAACGAAAGGAATATCACAAGAGGAACTTGCTGATAAAGTTGGTGTTTCAAGACAAGCTGTTTCTAAATGGGAAAGTGAGCAAAGTACACCAGACTTAGAAAAAGTAATTATAATGAGCGATTTTTTTGGAGTAACTACTGATTACATTCTAAAGGGCATTGAGCCAGTTAATGATAAAGAACAAAAGAGTAAAGAGATTGCAAGTAAAATACTTTATATCTCATCAACAGCTTTTGTTGCTATTGGGTTACTCTGTGCTTTTGGTGGCTGGTATGAATTGCAAACAATGGAAGTTGTTGCAGGTTCAATGATTATTCAAGCGGTAGGAATTATTGGGTATTTTATTGCAAGAATATTATCAGAAGAAAAAGCAACATTTTATGTAAGTTGGTTTAATATAATTGGGATTACTTTTATGCCTATTTCTATGATTACGGGATATATTTCTATCCTTGTTTTCAAACAAGGCTGGGTAGCACCTTATCCAAATGGAATATTTCATACTTTAACTTTCATATTACTATTCTTCGTGGTTTTAGTTGCAAGTTATACTATTCTAAAAAAGCAAGCAAAATAATTTTATGTTCATTAAGCGGTTAGTCATTACGATTGACCGCTTTTTCCATGCAAAGAAAGGAGCATTTATGACATTCTATAAATACAAGGGAAAGCGTATCAGAGCCAGCGACAAAGGCTTAGTATATCGTTTCTGTGCTGGTACACTTCTGTTTGTATTCGTGGCAGTTCTTTTGCTACTGAATATGAAACAGCTCATGCGTACCGATTGGGAGCATTTCAGCTTGTTAGACAACGGCTTGACGCTTTCCCCTTACAACTTCATAACCATACTGATAGCGACTGGTGTTTGTGCATTGGTCGCTCTTCTGTATTATCGTTTCTGCTATGACAGTTTCAAGAAAATATTACACCGTCAAAAGCTGGCACGAATGGTACTGGAAAATAAGTGGTATGAAGCTGATACCGTACAAGACAGCGGTTTTTTCACTGACCTGCAAAGCAGATCAAGGGAAAAAATCGTCTGGTTTCCAAAGATTTATTATCAAATGGAAAAGGGACTGCTTCATATCCGCTGTGAAATTACGCTGGGAAAATATCAAGACCAGCTTTTACGGTTAGAGGATAAATTGGAAAGTGGCTTGTATTGTGAACTGACCGACAAGACCCTGCATGACGGCTATATTGAATATACCCTGCTTTATGATATGATAGCGAACCGCATTACCATTGATGAAGTACGGGCAGAAAACGGCTGTCTTAGACTGATGAAAAATCTTGTCTGGGAATATGACGCACTCCCTCACGCTTTGATTGCTGGTGGGACTGGTGGCGGTAAAACCTATTTTCTGCTGACGCTCATTGAAGCCCTACTACATACCAACGCTGTCCTTTACATCTTAGACCCGAAGAACGCTGACCTTGCAGACTTAGGAACAGTTATGGGAAATGTGTATCACACCAAAGAAGAAATGATAGATTGCGTCAATTCGTTTTATGAGGGCATGGTACAGCGAAGCGAGGAAATGAAGCGACACCCAGATTATAAGACGGGCGAAAACTACGCCTATCTGGGACTGCCACCCTGCTTTTTAATCTTTGACGAATATGTGGCGTTCTTTGAAATGCTTGGGATAAAAGAAAGTACGAGCCTACTTAGCCAGTTAAAGAAAATCGTCATGCTGGGACGGCAGGCAGGATATTTCCTTATCGTCGCTTGTCAAAGACCAGACGCAAAATATTTCTCGGACGGGATAAGGGATAACTTCAACTTTCGTGTAGGACTGGGGCGTATCAGTGAGCTTGGTTACGGTATGCTGTTCGGTTCAGATGTGAAGAAACAGTTTTTTCAGAAGCGTATCAAAGGACGTGGCTATTGTGATGTGGGAACAAGCGTAATAAGTGAATTTTACACGCCGTTAGTCCCAAAAGGACATGATTTTTTACAGACAATCGGCAGGCTTGCAGAACAAAGACAAGTCATGCCAGAACAACAAGAAAAGGAGAATAAAACATTATGAGTTATATGGAAATGGAATTAAGAAATGAAACGGGAGAAGCAAGCACAAAAGGGATTTGCCTAAATTTCGGCAACTTCATTGATGACTTGGATTTTTCCAGCGATATGGACTATTACCAATCAGAAGAATACCCGATTGAGCGTTACCATGCGAAAATGAGGGAGCTATTGGAAAAAGCAGAACGCAGACAGCAGGAATTACCGTTACTGTTCTCAATTCCTCTTGAAGAAGAAATGACGTTCTTAAATTGTACGTTCTGTTATCAGTTTATCGTTATGGATAAATCCATATTTATGCGTATGCAACATGAATATGAGCTTGACGAAGAAGCCTTAGAGCTGTGCGAAAACGAGGATATGGACTTCATTGTTTTGTATATGGGTATGAATGTATGCGGATAGTCCACCGAAACGGCAGGAACGGTCAGCGAAGCGAACCAGACCGTGTATGCCGTTGCTGGTGTGGCGTTAGCCACGCCAGCATATACAAGCCCCTCATTATCTAACAGAGGGGCACAATTACGGCGGAAACTTCCACAAAAACCTTTGCAAGTCCGCATAAAATAAGGGTTTTTCGTACCTTTCGCCGTTTGTGATAAAGCCTTGAAATTATCACAAAATCACAAAAATATCACGACTGGGGGTATGACAACTGAATGAAACTGATTTTCTAACCGCCTTGAAAGAGAAACGCTGTGATTACGGCGTAACGCAGACAAGGCTTGCAATCATGGCTGGTATCAGCCGAGAACATTTAAGCCGTATCGAAGCTGGCAGGGTAACATTGACAGAGGATATGAAACACAAGCTCCTTGAAGCCGTGGAAAAATTCAATCCCGACAATCCTATGTTCCTGCTGTTCGACTATGTGCGTATCCGTTTTCCCACAATGGATATAAAGCACATCATCAAAGATATTCTAAAGCTGAATATCAACTATATGCTCCATGAAGATTACGGGCATTACAAATACACGGAGCATTACTATATCGGGGACGTGGTTATCTACACTTCCGCTGATGAAGAAAAAGGCGTCCTGCTGGAACTGAAAGGCAAAGGCTGTCGCCAGTTTGAAAGTTATCTGCTGGCACAAGAAAGAAGCTGGTATGACTTCTTCATGGACGCTTTGGTTGAGGGTGGCGTGATGAAACGCCTTGACCTTGCAATCAATGACAGAACGGGACTGCTGGATATTCCAGAACTGATTAAGAAATGCGAAAACGAAGAATGTATCTCTAAATTCCGTTCCTTTAAGAATTATGGTTCTGGCGAGCTGGTAAAGCACAACGAAGCGGACAAAGGCGGTATGGGGCATACGCTGTATATCGGTTCATTTTCCAGTGAAGTGTACTTCTGCTGTTATGAAAAGAACTATGAACAGTACGCAAAGCTGGGAATACCGATTGAGGAAGTCCCGATTAAAAACCGCTTTGAGATACGTTTGAAAAATGAGCGTGCCTATTATGCGGTACGGGAACTGCTGACGAATTACGACGCAGAGCAGACTGCTTTTTCTATCATCAATCAGTATATCCGTTTTGCCGATAAAGAACCAGACAAGCGAAAAAGCGACTGGAAAACCAATGCCCGCTGGTCTTGGTTCATTGGTGAGGGGCGACCGCCCGTGAAGCTGACGACAAAGCCTGAGCCTTACACATTGGAGCGGACGCTCAACTGGCTACAAAGGCAGGTTGCCCCGACCTTGAAAATGTTGAAAAAGATAGACAAAGACAATCAGACCGACTATTTGGAAACGATTGAACAGCAGGCAAGGCTGACGGAACGCCACCACCAGATAATCAAGCAACAGACCGCTACGGTTGAGGATATGATTGTCAAGGAAAAGGAGTGATGAAAAATGTGGGAATTAGGAAAAGACTTACTGCTGGTATCGCTTGGAATGGGTATCGGCGTAGTCTTGATGTGTATTATAAGCGTCGGCAAAGAAGCTGACAGACACATGGAAGAAATCAAAGAAAAGAAAGTGAGGACAATTAAATGAATTTCGGTCAAAATTTATATCAATGGTTTTTAAGCAACGCACAGTCATTAGTGTTAATGGCAATCGTGGTAATCGGTATCTATTTAGGGTTCAAACGTGAGTTTTCAAAACTCATTGGGTTCTTGGTGGTTGCCCTTGTTGCCGTCGGATTGGTGTTCAATGCTGGCGGTGTAAAAGACGTGTTGCTGGAACTGTTCAATAAGATTATCGGTGCATAATGATTTTCATTGTAGTGCTGGTATGAAAGTGATATGATTATAGCGAGAAGTAAAAAGATTGGAAGTTAATGAGGTAACAAAGAAATGGATAAAGAAAAAATGAGAAAATTTCATTTAGTGTTATATGGACTTGCTATTCCTATTAGCTTATTCGCTTTATATACATTTATCTTTGTTTTTGATAATGGTATAGGGTGGAAAATTGCGTTAATTGTTATTGGCTTGGGGTGGCTTATATCTGCTATTTCTGGTTTTATAACAAATCTAAAAAAATAGAACAGACGACAAATCCCAGTTTCACAACTTCATACCAGCATACATACAAAGCAGTTAGTCTTAGGATTGACTGCTTTTTTCATACCTAAATTTAAGATTTATCAAGATTGGAAGTGATACATTGAATGATATTTTTACGGATATGCAGGCAAAAATCGGCTGTCAATATATTTCAGACCTGCCCTACAAACGTCGTGCGGTGTGGTTTGAATTAAAGCGTATCTGCCTTGCTGATTATCCGACGAAACAATTAGAAGATTTTACACGCTATGTATTCGGCGTTCCCTATGCCGTCATAGCAGAAGCATTGAAGAAAGGACGTGAAAACGTATGAATGAATTAAGGGTGTGTATCGAAAGCACACAAGCAACCAATGAGGAACTATTGTCCGCATGGTTTACCCTGCCGATTGACGAGGAAGAATTTTTAGAAAAGCTGGGAATAGACGCAGAAAGCGAGAACTACCGCATTGTAGACAAAGCACTCCCCTTTTCTGATGATGTACGGGAAGATACCAGCGTCGAAAGGCTCAATGACCTTTATTCCACCTATGCAAGTCTGCCAGCGGATTTGAAAGAAGATTGTGCGGAGCTGTTATGCTGGTTTACTGACCTTGACGAACTGCACAGCCACCGACACGACATTATCCACTATTCATGGTGTAAGAACATGGCTGATGTGGCGAAACATCTGCTCGACAATGACCCTGCCTTTGCAGAGATTGACGAACGCCTAGTCCGATATTTCGATTTTGAAGCCTACGGACAATATCTGGACGATAACGGACATTTCGTGGAAACGGAACACGGCATTTATGAACTGCCCTAGAAATGAGGTGGTCTGATGAGCATTGATGATATGGCAGTCTATATCGCAAACTTAGGCGATTATGTTGAGGGCGGTGTCAAAGGGGCTTGGTTTCGTTTTCCCTTAAATGAGGAAGAAATTAGAGAACGTATCGGCTTAAACGGACGCTATGAAGAATACGCAATACACGATACTGAAAACTTCCCGATGAAGATTGAAGAATACACGTCCATTGATGAACTGAACCGTATCTATGAACTGATACAAGATTTTCCAGAGGAAGTATTGGATAAGCTGGACGATTTTGTTTCTTATTACGGAAGTGTCGAAGAACTGGCAGACCATATCGACGATATTATCTGCTATTCTGGGTGCAACAGTATGGAAGATGTGGCATACCAAAAAATTTATGAAGAAAATGCACTTGGCGAGATACCGCCTGCCCTCTACCATTACATAGACTGTGAAGCCTACGGCAGAGATATTGAGATTGAAGATTACTTTATCGAAACAAGGTACGGTATGTGTGAAATCAAACGATAAGCTGGAAGATCAGCAACAGCATTGTTGCTACTGACAGCGATTTTATTGAGGGACAGTCTGAAACATGGCTGTCCTTTTCTCATTTAGAACTTACGAAATCCCACAAGGGATACCTCTATGCCGTGAGAAACACGGCAGGAATAAAGAAAGGAGCTGAAAGAACTTGAAAAAGATTAAAAGTTACACGGGTATCTGGAACGTGGAAAAAGTCTTGTATGCCATCAACGATTTTAACTTGCCCTTTCCCGTTACCTTTACACAGATTACATGGTTTGTGATTACGGAATTTATCATCATTCTGTTTGGAGACTTACCGCCACTTTCCATGATTGAGGGGGCGTTTCTAAAATACTTCGGTATTCCCGTTTTCCTCACTTGGTTTATGAGCCAGAAAACCTTTGACGGCAAGAAGCCTTACAGTTTTTTGAAATCACAGATAACCTATGCGTTGCGTCCGAAAATCACTTATGCAGGAAAAGCCGTAAAACTGGATAAGCAGATACTACATGAAAATATTAAGGCAGTAAGGAGTATGAACTATGTTTCCGATAAAATATATTGACAACAACCTTGTCTGGAACAAGGACAATGAGGTGTTCGCTTACTATGAGCTGATACCCTACAACTATTCTTTTCTATCCGCAGAAGAAAAGTTTATCGTGCATGACAGCTTTCGCCAGCTTATCGCACAGTCCCGTGAGGGTAAAATCCATGCCTTGCAGATAGCGACGGAAAGCTCCATACGAAGTATGCAGGAACAATCCAAACGATTAGTAACGGGGAAACTTCGTGAAGTGGCATTAGAAAAAATAGACGAACAGACCGAGGCGTTGGTTTCTATGATTGGGGACAATCAAGTGGACTACCGCTTTTTTCTTGGCTTTAAGCTCATGGTTACGGAAGAACAGCTCAATCTGAAGAACATCAAAAAATCGGCGTGGCTGACGTTCACAGAATTTCTCCATGAAGTGAACCACACGCTGATGAATGATTTTGTTTCCATGCCGAATGATGAAATCAACCGTTACATGAAAATGGAAAAGTTACTGGAAAATAAAATCTCCCGTCGCTTTAAGGTGCGTCGCTTGGAAATCCATGATTTTGGGTATCTCATGGAACATCTTTACGGCAGGGACGGTATCGCTTATGAAGATTATGAGTACCAGCTACCAAAAAAAAAATTGAACAAAGAAACGCTGATAAAATACTACGACCTTATCCGTCCGACAAGGTGTGTGATTGAGGAAAGCCAGCGGTATTTACGATTGGAACATGAGGACAAGGAAAGCTATGTGTCCTATTTTACCGTCAATGCGATTGTAGGCGAGCTTGATTTTCCGTCGTCTGAAATCTTCTATTTCCAGCAACAGCAATTCACATTCCCCGTTGATACTTCTATGAATGTAGAAATCGTGGAAAACCGAAAAGCATTAACGACAGTCCGCAACAAGAAAAAGGAATTGAAAGACCTTGACAATCACGCTTATCAAGCAGGAAGTGAAACCAGCTCAAATGTGGTGGACGCTTTAGACAGCGTGGACGAGCTGGAAACGGATTTAGACCAGACAAAAGAAAGTATGTATAAGTTAAGCTACGTTATACGGGTGTCTGCACCCGATCTTGACGAGCTGAAACGCCGTTGTGATGAAGTCAAGGACTTTTACGACGACCTCAATGTAAAGCTGGTACGTCCTGCTGGGGATATGCTGGGGCTTCATTCTGAATTTTTACCTGCCAGCAAGCGATATATCAATGACTATGTGCAGTATGTAAAATCAGATTTCTTGGCAGGGCTTGGCTTTGGAGCGACCCAGCAGTTAGGGGAAACTACGGGTATCTATATGGGCTATTCCGTTGATACGGGAAGAAATGTGTACCTGCAACCGTCTTTAGCTTCGCAGGGTGTAAAAGGTACAGTTACCAACGCTTTAGCGTCTGCTTTTGTCGGTTCGCTTGGCGGTGGAAAGTCGTTCTGCAACAATCTTCTGGTATATTATGCGGTGCTGTTTGGCGGTCAAGCACTTCTGTTAGACCCTAAAAGTGAGCGTGGCAACTGGAAAGAAACACTCCCAGAAATCGCCCATGAAATCAATATCGTAAATCTTACCAGCGACAAGGACAATGCAGGACTTCTTGACCCGTTCGTGATTATGAAGAATGTAAAAGACGCTGAAAGTCTGGCAATCGACATCTTGACATTCCTTACGGGTATTTCCTCTAGGGACGGCGAAAAATTCCCCGTACTTCGTAAAGCAGTTCGTTCCGTTACCCAGAGCGACAGTCGGGGCTTGCTCCATGTGATAGACGAGCTACGCCGTGAAGATACACCCATATCAAGAAATATCGCAGACCATATCGACAGCTTCACGGACTACGACTTTGCACACCTGCTGTTTTCAGACGGTACGGTAGAAAATGCAATCAGTTTAGATAACCAGCTCAATATCATTCAAGTAGCAGACCTTGTACTGCCAGATAAGGACACGACCTTTGAGGAATACACAACCATTGAATTATTGTCGGTGTCTATGCTTATTGTGATTAGTACCTTTGCTTTAGATTTTATTCACAGCGACCGTTCTATTTTCAAAATCGTAGACCTTGATGAAGCGTGGGCGTTCTTAAATGTGGCACAAGGCGAAACCTTATCAAATAAGCTGGTGCGTGCTGGACGTGCAATGCAGGCAGGCGTTTATTTTGTTACACAATCTTCTGGGGACGTGTCAAAAGAAAGTCTGAAAAACAATATCGGCTTGAAATTCGCTTTCCGTTCTACTGATATTAACGAGATAAAGCAGACCTTAGAATTTTTCGGTATCGACAAGGACGACGAGAACAACCAGAAACGCTTGCGTGATTTGGAGAACGGACAATGCTTATTGCAGGACTTATACGGGCGTGTCGGTGTGGTGCAGATACACCCAGTCTTTGAAGAACTGCTACACGCCTTTGATACCAGACCGCCCGTGCAGAGAAATGAGGTGGAGTGATGAAAGAAAGGATAAAAGGTGCGTTCACAAAAAAGAAGATTTTCCACTTTCTCAAAATGGCTCTGTTTGTCGTGGCACTTTCCCTTATCCTGCTTTCACTTCTGGGGACGGTGGCTCATGCGACGGGGCTTGTGGACGATACCATAAACGCAGAAAATCTTTATTCAAAATATCCCCTTTCCAACTACCAGCTTGATTTTTATGTGGATAATAGCTGGTCGTGGTTGCCGTGGAACTGGCTGGACGGTATCGGAAAATCGGTGCAGTACGGGCTTTACTGCATTACCAACTTTGTCTGGACGATAAGCCTTTATTTAAGCAATGCAACGGGCTATGTGGTGCAGGAAGCCTATAAACTTGATTTTATTAACGATATGGCAGACAGTATCGGAAAGAGCATACAGACCCTTGCAGGCGTAACCGAGAACGGCTTTTCTTCTACGGGCTTCTATGTTGGTTTCCTGCTTCTCATTATCTTAGTGGTGGGAATGTATGTTGCCTATACGGGACTAATCAAACGGGAAACCAGTAAGGCATTACACGCCGTTATCAACTTTGTTGTGGTGTTCATTCTGTCGGCTTCGTTTATTGCCTATGCTCCCAACTACATTAAGAAAGTCAATGACTTTTCAAGCGACATCAGCACCGCTTCATTGGACTTGGGAACAAAAATCATGCTCCCTAATTCTGACAGTGAGGGCAGGGATAGCGTGGATTTGATACGGGACAGCTTGTTTTCCATTCAAGTACAACAGCCGTGGCTCTTGCTTCAATTTGGCAACAGCAACGCAGAGGAAATCGGGGCAGAACGTGTCGAAGCTCTCGTATCAGCAAGCCCAGAGGACGAGGACGGCGAAACAAGAGAGGAAGTCGTAAAAACAGAAATCGAGGATAACGACAACAACAATCTGACGATACCGCAGGTCATTAACCGCTTGGGTATGGTGTTCTTCCTCTTGTTCTTAAATCTTGGTATCACGATATTTGTATTCTTGCTTACGGGCATGATGATATTTAGCCAGATACTTTTTATTATCTTCGCTATGTTCTTGCCTATCAGCTTTTTACTCTCCATGATACCGAGCTATGAAAGCATGGCAAAGCAGGCAATCGTAAGGGTATTTAATACCATAATGACACGGGCAGGAATAACGCTCATTGTAACGGTGGCGTTTAGCATTTCCAGTATGTTTTACAACATTTCCACAGACTATCCGTTCTTTATGATAGCGTTCTTGCAGATAGTGTGCTTTGCAGGTATCTACATGAAACTGGGCGACTTAATGAGTATGTTCAGCTTAAACGCTGGCGACAGTCAAAGCATGGGACGCAGGATATTCCGCAGACCGTATCTGTTCATGCGACATAGGGCTAGGCGTATGGAACACCGTATCGCAAGGGCTGTTAGTCATGGAAGTATGGTTGGAGCTGGCACGGGTGCAGTTACGGGAGCTATGCTATCGGGTAATGGTTCTTCAAGGAGTAATCCTCAAAAAGATAAACAAACCTTTTCACGAAGCAACACTTCTTCCAGTTTTGGAAATCGTGCAGGCTCAAAGGTCGGTGCTGTCTTAGATACGAAAAATAAAGTGAAAGACAAGGCAAACGCCGTCAAAGAGAATATCAAAGATATGCCGACACAGACCGCTTATGCCGTCCACTCCGCAAAGGAAAAGGCAAAGTCCAGTGTTTCCGATTTCAAGCGTGGTATCGTGCAGGAACAGAAAGAACGGCAATCGGGACGTTTAGAAAAACAGCAACAGCATAAGAAAAATATCGCTGACAAGCGAATGGAACTCCAAAAGGCACAAGAAGCAAGGCAGGAAAGAACGCATACGGACGGATCAGCGACAAAAGGAGCTACCCGTCCACATGAACGACCAGCCACAACCGCAAAGCCGAGCGTGGAAAAAATGCAGGAAGTCAAACGCCCTGCCACAGCGACCACTTCTAAAGCAAGTGAACCAGTCAAGACAAATGCTGTGAAAGAACGTCCGCTATCTTCGGGTGGTTCTGACATAAAAACGACTAAATCTGAACAGCTACTACATAAACAGAATGTAGAAAAGACCGTATCGCAGGAAACACGCCAGAATTACACGAAAGAACGCAGGACAAAGGTTCAACAGACACAAACTACGAAGCAATCGGAAGTAAATACCGAGAAAAACCGTAAGACCGTATTACAGAAAGGACAAAAGAAAAAATGAGATTGAAGCATATCGCCATTATCGGCAGTCTGTTTCCTATCCTCATTTCCATTGTATTGTTTTTCGGGGTGCTGATTAGTGCAGAGGACGACGACGGGGGCGGTAACTATTCTTCTTCCTTTGGTGGTATGAACCTATCCGCAGAAGTGTTGAAACATCAGCCTATGGTGGAAAAGTACGCCAGAGAATACGGCATTTCCGAGTATGTCAATGTGTTGCTGGCTATCATTCAAGTAGAAAGTGGCGGTACGGCAGAAGATGTCATGCAGAGTTCGGAAAGTCTTGGTTTACCGCCTAATTCTTTAGATACGGAAAGCTCAATCAAGCAGGGGTGTAAATATTTTGCGTCCCTGCTTTCTTCCTGCAAAAATCAAGGTATCGACGATTTGAATGTAGCGATACAGTCCTATAACTATGGCGGTGGCTATGTGGGTTATGTAGCTGGAAAAGGTAAGAAGCATACATACAATCTTGCGGAAAACTTCGCAAAAGAAAAATCGGGTGGAAAGAAAGTAACCTACACCAACCCGATAGCCGTTGCAAAGAATGGTGGCTGGCGGTATGGCTATGGAAATATGTTCTATGTGGAATTAGTCAATCAGTATTTGACTGTTCCTCAAATATCGGGCGAGCTGGCACAAAAGGTTATGAATGAAGCATTGAAATATCAAGGGTGGAAGTATGTGTACGGCGGTAGCAATCCCAACACGTCCTTTGACTGTTCGGGACTGACGCAATGGTGCTTTGGGAAAGCTGGTATCTCTTTACCGAGAACGGCACAAATGCAGTATGACGCAACCCAGCATATCCCCTTATCACAGGCAAAGGCTGGCGACTTGGTATTTTTCCATTCCACCTATGACGCAGGGAGTTATGTAACACACGTCGGTATTGTCATTTCCCCGACACAGATGTACCATGCAGGCGACCCGATAGGATATGCAGACCTAACGAATAGTTACTGGCAACAGCACTTAATCGGTGCAGGACGAGTAAAACAATAGAAAGTGAGGATTTCATCATGTTTAGAAAGAATAAGAAACAGACAGAAACTATCAAAGAACCCAAAGAAAAAAAGGTGCGTACTTTCAAGGTAGGCACACATAAAAAATCCGTGATTGCATTGTGGGCGGTGCTTATTGCAAGCGTGAGCTTTGGCGTATATAAGAACTTTACCGCTATTGATATGCACACGGTACACGAAACAGAAACAATCCAGTTACGATTACATGATACCAGCGGTATTGAAAATTTCGTGAAGAACTTTGCAAAGTCCTATTACACATGGAACAACAGCAAAGAAGCGATTGAAGCAAGGACGCAGGCAATCAGCGGTTATCTGACAAAGGAATTGCAGGACTTGAATGTTGATACAATCAGAACGGATATACCGACCAGCTCCACAGTTACAGATGTGATTGTATGGCATATCGAGCAATCGGGAACGGACACTTTTTCTGCTACCTACGAAGTAGATCAGCAGATAAAAGAGGGAGAACAGACAACGAGCGTCAAGGCAACCTATACCGTAAAAGTCCATGTAGACGCTGACGGAAATATGGTAATCGTTCAGAACCCTACCCTTGCCCCAGCAATCGAAAAATCGGACTATGAACCAAAGACACCAGAAGCCGACAACAGCGTGGACGCTGACACAATCAATGACGCTACGGCATTTCTGGAAACATTCTTTAAGCTGTACCCGACAGCCACAGAAAAGGAACTTGCCTATTATGTATCGGGAAATGTGCTTGAACCTATTGACAGGGACTGCCTTTATTCTGAACTGGTAAACCCTATCTTTACAAAGGACGGGGACAATGTGAAAGTCAAGGTAGCTGTGAAATTCATTGATAATCAGACAAAGGCAACGCAGGTGTCACAGTATGAGCTGGTGCTACATAAGGATAGCAACTGGAAGATTGTAGGATAGTTATATAAGGCTTACGATTCAATTTTTATGTTTCGTAAGCCTTTTTTTAATTCAGTTACAATTTAATTATAATTATGTTTTATCTTATAAATGCTTGAAGTGATACATACACTGACAAGTAAATTTCAAGTAAGGAAAGGCGGTAGACCATGGACTACATTTTAGAAACAAAAAATTTAACCAAAAACATCAAAAACGAAAATATTATTAAAGGACTTTCTTTGAAAGTGCCAAAAGGAGAAACTTATGGTCTGCTTGGTCCAAATGGTGCGGGAAAAAGCACAACCATGAAATTACTTTGCGGATTATTAAAACCTAGTGAGGGAGAAGTTATTTTTAAAGGAAAGCCGTGGTCAAGAGATACGTTGAACAAAATAGGAGTTTTAATAGAAAGTCCTGCAATTTACGGCAATTTGACGGCAAAAGAAAATATGTTGATACACGCTTGTATGTTAGGAGTATCAGAAAATGAAATAACCCGTGTTTTAAAACTATTAAAAATAGATAAGACAGGAAAGAAAAAGGTTTCTAATTTTTCGCTTGGAATGAAGCAAAGATTAGGAATTGCAATAGCTCTTTTAGGAAATCCAGATTTAATTATCTTGGACGAACCTACAAATGGTTTAGACCCTATTGGTATTCAAGAATTACGAGATTTAATAAAAAGACTGAATGAAAATCAAATTACGGTTTTGGTTTCCAGTCATAACCTTGCAGAAATCCAACATATAGCGTCCTACATCGGAATTATCATCAATGGAAAACTAAAGTATGAGGGAGAAATCAACGATACTGATGATTTAGAAACGATATTTATGAACGTTACCAAAGAGGAGGAATGTTTCTATGTATAAATTATTTCGTATGGAATTATTAAAATCCAAAAGGACATTGCTTAGACCTGTTCTTTTTATTGGTGCTGTCATATTTGCTGTTCTGCTTATGATTGTAGCAAATCTTGCGCCAGATACCTTAGAAAACTCTTGGGAACATTACACAAAAATGATTTTTAATATGTGGACAATATCTTTTAATACACTTGGAATTTCACTATTGTGTATTTTAAGCGAGTATGAAGAAAAGAAAAATAATACCTATCGTTCTATTTATGTAGAAGCATATTCAGTGAAACGGGTTTGGACAGTAAAAGTATTTACTTTAGCATTTTACTCGTTTGTGGCTACTGCACTATTGACTATATTCGTATGTGGATTGGCATTATGCAATCATCTTGGTATGAATACCGTTATATCAATATTAGAAATGGGTGGAATTACATGGTTGATGTCATTGGCGATTATCCCGATCTCATTGTTCTGTACTCATAATTTTGGCTTAGCTGGTGCATTAGGTATAGGCTTTGTTGGCTTTGTATCAGCTCCGATTATGGCTTCAGAAAATTATTGGATTTTAAATCCATATAGCTATGCGGTAAGAAGTATTGTACCGATTACAAAAATACACCCAAATGGAATTGTTTTGGAAAATACAAGTAATTTGTTAAATACAAATTCAATCCTACTGGGAATATTGTCAGCGGTATTATGTTGCATGATATTTACCTATATCACATCAATCTTTTTTGCAAAAAGAGAGGGAAATTAAAATGTATTTCATGAAAGTCTTATATGCAGAGCATTTAAAGAGTAAGCGAACGATATTAAAGAAAATACCTTTTGTACTGGCTTTTGTTATAGTTGGTTTTATTCTGTTTGTTTTTAGGTCAAGCGATAAAAATGAAATTGTCATGAATAGCGGTAATTATTGGATAACTATATCGGCTATGATTGCGCCTATCTTAATTGGGATTTTGGCTGGAATTACAGGAGAGCAAGAACAAGAAGCTGGGAATTATCAAATTATAAGAAAAAGTACGCACAGGGGAATGAACTTTCTCGCAAAAGCTATGTATTTGATAGGTATATTGACTTTTTTTGTTGTATTCTCTATGTTATTATTATATGTTAGTATATGGTGTATCTATAAACCAGAAAACTATACGCTTATCCCTGCTTTAAAAACTACATTGATTTTTATTGTAGGTTCTCTTTTTTTAGTTCCATTTCAATTATGGATTAGTATTTACTTGGGAATGGGAGCTTCCATAGGAATTGGAATTTTAGGAACAATATTTGTTTCTTATATCAGCTCGTTTCCTATGCTTGAAGAACAACTTTGGAGAGTTATTCCATGGATTTGGACTTTAAAAACAACAACCCTCTATTTCGAGAATATTAGTTTAAGCGTACAGGGAGTAAATTTACCGTTAGACTTAGCGATACAATTTGTATCTTTTGTTTTACTGCTTATCGGAGTTGTATTATGGTTTAAAAATTGGGAGGGTAAATCAAAAGAATAAAGGAGAAACAGCATGGCTCATATTATAGTGATAGATGATGATAAAACATTACTTCAACTTATAAAAAATACTTTGGAAAAAGAACATTCTGTAACGGTTTATACAGGTTTATCGGGAGTGTCTATTCGAGAAATCAATGCACACGATTTGATGATACTTGATGTTATGATGCCCGAATTAGACGGGTTTACTTTTTTGAAAGATAAAAGGCGTGAAATTGATATACCTGTATTGTTTTTAACTGCCAAAAATTTTGAACAAGATTTAGTAGAAGGATTTTCGGTTGGAGCAGATGATTATATTATTAAGCCGTTCTCCATTAAAGAACTTCGTTGTCGGATAACAGCACATTTGCGTCGAGAAAATAGAGGAAAAAACAATTTAATTCATATAGGACAGGTTTTTTGTGATTTTACGAGCAGGAAAATCTATGTAAATGAAACAGAGTTAAATATGACGCCGTCTGAATATGAAATATGTTGTCTGCTCATGAAAAATCCTAATCGTGTATTTACAAAAGATGAAATATATGAAAGAATTTTCGGATTTGACGGTATTGGAGACGCTGAAACGACCATACGAGAAAGAATAAAAGAGATAAGAAAGAAATTTAAAGTTTATAACGAAGAACCGATAAAGACAATTTGGGGAGTGGGCTATCAATGGGAAAAAAATCAATAATGAGAATGCTTTTAACTCTTAGTATTTCTCAAATATGCTACATCTTCATAGTGATTGTTATATTTGGAGCAGGAACTTTATTTTTAACGGAAACAGGGATAATTCTTTCTCCGCAAGTAATATCTGAAAGTGTGGAAAATATAACAGGTAAAGCTGTCAATGGAGTGCTTGAAGCTAAGGATATACCAGCATATATAGAATATGCGCAACTTTCAAACGACGGCAATTATATAACTGGCACAATACAGGATAAAGAACTTATAGAAGAAGTTTATAAAGAGGGACAAGTTACACATTTGCAGTTTATGAACGGAACGAAATATGAATGTGTCAATGGTTTATCTGAAAAATGGATTTTGGGATATAAAAGTGGCACTTCCCAATTTTCAAATGATTTTTTGAGAAATGTTTTTCCGAGTGCTGATTTAACAGTTGTTCTTTCCTTTTTTGTTACAGTTGTTATAGGTTTTTTTATCATTCTAAAATGGCATAGAAATCAGTTGCGTAAAGAACTAAATAAAATCATAAGTATACGTGAAACCATTTTGAATGATGATGAACAAATCTCTGGGGTATCGAGTACATTAAAAGAAATAAATGATATTTTAATTGTTTTGAACGAAATGGAAAAAGCAGTAAAAGACAGTACAAAAAAACAATTAAAGCAAGCTCAATTATTAGAAGATGGTATTCAAGCACTTACGCATGATATACAAACACCTGCTACGGTTGTATCTGGAAATTTGGAATTGCTGGAAGAAACAGAAATAACAGGAAAACAAAAGGAGTATTTAAACGATGCGCAAGACGGAATAAAAAGAATATCAGAATATGTAGAAGAACTAAAAAATCTTGTGAAAATGGAACACTTAAAAACGGATTATATTTCCTTGGGCGAAGAATATGTAAATGAACTAATTTCACTGGCAAATCAAATAGCTTCCCTAAAAAATATATCTATTGTAGTTCTACAAAAAGATATTGCTGATGACTTATTGATAGATGGAAAAGCAATACAAAAAGCGTTCCAAAATATAGTATCAAATGCTGTTGATTTTTCGGAAGAATATACAGAATTAAAATTGCAATTTCAAAAACATATATCTGAATATAGGATAAGTGTTACTGACAGCGGAAAAGGGTTTAGTGAAGAAAGCCTAAAAAGAGCAACTCAAAAATTCTATTCTGAAAACAAGGCGAGAAATGGCACTCATTACGGTTTGGGACTTGCAATCGTAAACAAAATCATGCGGGAACATTTTGGATTTCTCAGGCTTGAAAACTTAGAAGAAAATAATAAGATTATAGGGGCAAGAGTTACTCTCGTGTTCCCTCTTGATAGAAAATTTTAATTAGGGGGGATACTATGGGAAAATATTAGTTGTAGAATTTAATGATAAAGAGAATAACTTATTTCAGCAAACCTTAGAATGGCTGTCTACGAAACTGAATACAAGTCCGACACTTATGAACATACAAACAGAAGAATTATATATCAATCCTTTTACTCGCACTGTGGTAGATAAACAAGGCAGTCGAATTTATCTGACTGCAAAGGAATTTGACCTATTGTATTTTATGTATTCTCATAAAGGACAGGTATTCACAAAAGAACAACTCTATCAGAATGTATGGGGAGATGATGATATACCGAATGCAAACAACATGACTTCGTTTATCCGAAAACTTAGAAAGAAAATAGAACCCAATCCAGACAATCCGCAGTATATTTTGACTGTTTGGGGTGTGGGTTATAAATTCAGCGAAGAAAAACCGTAGCGGTACTTCACAATCATTTGTGATCAGTACACTACGGTTTTATTCGTTCCTATTCATTTTGTTTTCAAACATCTTTACATGACGCATAGAATTTTTAGTTGCTTTCAAAACATCTACTAAAACACGGACTTCATATTCGTTGCAATCCTCGAAAATATCTTTTGCTTCTCTTTCAAATATGGGCTTAGAGGTAAGAACAGTATCACATAAAAGTTCATCAACCGATACAGATAACATATTTGCAATCGCAACTAAAGTCGGCAGGCTGACGCTGGAGTTTCCAGTTTCTATATTACTGACGTGCTGTGGGGAAACGCCTATTCTGTCTGCTACGGCTTCTTGGGTAAAATTTTTCTTTATCCTTGCAATTTTTATTCGTTTCCCTATCGCTTTAAAATCAAGCTCCATAGCACACACATCCTTTCCTTGAACCATTCTTTTACATTGTAACCTTTGTGAAAATGTATTATAATAGCCCTATAAAATAAACTATTCCATAAGTTATAGTTTCGCTTATTATGGACATCAAAAATAAAGTTTATCCAGAAATGAGGTGGATATGGTATGATAAAGTTCAATAAAAGAGATAGCAAAAAAATGTTAAAGGAAGTTGCAAGACTTCGTGGCGTTTCTGTTGCGGAAGTTCGGGAAGAAATGCAACTTGCTATTGAAGAAGCAAGAAACAATCCCGACGCAGAGAAACAAGCAGAATTTCAAAGGCTGTTTGGAAACAAGACACCAACACCAGAGGAATTTATCTGTATTACCAGCAAAAAGCTAAAATTTTGAATGTAAGGAGTGGCGATTATGAAACAATCAGAGAAGCAAAGGGAAGATTTTTTATCAATCTGTGGACAGTATGATTATGATTTATTAACGGGTAAAAATAAAATGACACAAGCAGATTTTGAACGTATTACCCATATTACACTATCGCTAGGCTATACGGCATATACACAGACATTGATAAGCACTTATTTAGACTTAGCCTGCAAGGAAGTAGAGCAAATTGACAGAGAGCATGATATTTTAGCTGATTACCCAGAATATTATGAGGACGAACAAATACTAGAGCAGACAAGCCAATGGATAGAAGATTTTCTCAATCAGATACCAACAGAGAAACAGAGTTACTATCGCCAACTTATAAAAGAAAATACGCATGACTTTTAATGGACAGGTTATTGCAAGGTCGGGTATCTGACATATTGCAGTAACCTTTTTTATATCCTGCTAAAAAACAGGAATACGGACGGAATTAAGACGGATTTATATTTTATGCTTATCTTGTAGAAAGCTATGATATAGCGTCAATTTCTACACGAGAGGAATTGGAATGATAAGATGGCATAAAAGAAATTCGTTAAAAATCTTATAAATTACAGTAGGTAATACTCTGTTGATACTTAGATAAAAAACAGTTTGCTTGCTGATATTGCCTTGCAAAGCTCAATGAGGTTTTTATGACTTCTTGGGCTTTTTTACTTTTCTTAAATTTTTTTCTCAATCTTTGCCAATCCATGCCCCCTCATTTGTATTAATAACGGAAAGGGGGAAGGAACGGTTAATCTCACCGCCTTTTGAGAAACGGAAGGAGGTGAAAACGTGAAAAAATCGACTTCCCATGAAGATATTCAGAAAGTTTTTGACTGTTATTGCAAAAAGATTTTGAAACATGAAGCTATCAATATTCAGAAGCAATACCAGCGTTTGAATAATATGCAAGTTTCATTTTCAGAACTTTCGCCAGAACAGCTTGCCGAACTTGCAACTTATGATGAATATTCAACAGACTATGACACTTACAAGGTTATGGGCTATGACGTAAAAATCAAAAATGAGTTGTTAAGTGAAGCATTGCAGGAACTTTCAGAAGAAGAACGTCTTATTTTGTTATTGTACGGTTTGGGCTTTAATGACGTTGAAATTGCTGACCTTATGAAAATTGTTCGTCGTACAGTGCACTATAAACGTAAAAAAGGCTTTGAAAAAGTAAAGAAAAGAATGGAGGAAAAACAGCATGAGAAAGAATAATGCAGTACATAAGGGCAACAACTTATTGCCATATCCCGTTATCGTTTCTGCTTCTCAAGGCGATATTCTGGCTATGAATGTAGTATTAAGTCATTATGAGCCTTACATTGCCAGACTGTCTATGAGAACAAGCATTGACGAATACGGCAATCCGCATACTTGCGTTGATGAAGATATGCGTAGCCGTTTGGAAGCAAAACTTATTCAACAGATACTTGAATTTAAAGTAGCATAAACGGACTGTCCTATCAACAAGAGCGACGCTATACCCCCTTTCCTGCGTCCTCTTTGGGATTGATATATCGGTCAAAGTTTATTGAAAAGTAGATAAATTTTGACGGACGTATGAGCCGATAGTTCTTTGAAAATTGAATAAAGCAGACAGATACGTTTGTGAGGTAGCAAGCCACGGGAACTGTACGCCATGACCTTTCCAAAAGAAAGCGAGCGACCCACGCAGTGATCCGAGAGCGACTGTTGGAAAAGTCGTTTTGCCACGACCTATCCTCACAGAATAATGATACGTCCGCATGGTGCGGTTCTGCCCACAAGAATGGGAATAGTTGAGATACTAACGGAGCTTTCCAAAGCCGTCTGCCTGCTTGTAAAAAATGACACACAGTAAAGGGGGTTATATACTATGATAAACAATACTGATGTGCCTGTATGGGAAAAATACACGCTTACCATTGAGGAAGCGTCTAAATACTTTCGCATTGGCGAAAATAAACTGCGTCGTCTGGCAGAAGAAAATATCGGTGCGAAATGGGTTATTATGAACGGCAACCGTATTCAGATAAAGCGAAAACAGTTTGAAAAAATCATTGATACACTGGACACAATATAGTGAAATCAAGCCTAGAATATGTTATAATATTTATATGACGTATCTAGGCTTGCTCCAGTTTTGGAGAGGAGTTTTCTACTATGTCAAGAGAAGTTAGACGAGATAACAGACGACGAATTTTAAGAACTGGGGAAAGCCAGAACAAAGAGGGAAGATACGTTTACAAATACATCAATTCATTAGGCGAGCAGAAATTTATTTATTCATGGAAACTTGTTCCTACGGACAGAGTACCAAAAGGCAAACGTGATGATATTTCATTACGTGAGAAAATCGCAGAAGTCCAGAGAGATTTAAGCGACGGTATCGACACCGCAGGCAAGAAAATGACGGTATGCCAGCTTTACGAAAAGAAAAATAATCTACGAAAGAACATTCGCAGAAATACGGTCAAAGGCAGACAACAGTTTATGAACGTTCTGAAAAAAGACCCTTTCGGAAGTATGAGCATTGATAGCGTCAAGCAATCAGACGCTAAAGAATGGGCTATCCGCATGAGCGAAAACGGGATAGCGTATAACTCAATCAAGAATTATATGCGTTCTTTGAGGGCTTCGTTCTACATGGCGATACAAGATGATTACGTTAGAAAAAATCCGTTTGATTTTGTGCTAAGTGATATTCTTGATGATACCCGAAAAGAAAAGACCGCCCTATCTTTAGAGCAGGAAGAAGCCTTGCTGACATTTGCAAAAAGCGACAGAACCTACAAAAAGTATTATGACGAACTTGTAATACTTCTGGAAACGGGACTTCGTATTTCCGAGTTCTGCGGTCTGGACTTGAACGTTGCCGTTGATATGAAGAATAAATCAATCCTTGTGGAACACCAGCTATTGAAAGACACGGAAACGGGCTACTATATAGAGAAGCCAAAGACAAAAAGCGGTATCCGTGAAATTCCAATGACTGACAAAGCCTATGACGCTTTCCAGCGACTTATCAAGAGCCGAAAGAAAACAGAACCAATCGTGATTGACGGTTACAGCAACTTTTTGATGTTGAACGGTAAAGGCTTACCGCAAGTAGCAAGCAGTTACAACATGGTATTAAAAGGTCTGGTTAAGAAGTACAACAAGACACATGATGATGAACTGCCAGAGATTTCGCCACACAGCCTGCGACATACGTTCTGTACGAAAATGGCAAACAAAGGAATGACACCGAATACCTTACAGTATATCATGGGACATTCTGATATAAGCATGACGCTGAATTATTACGCTCACGGCTCATTTGGTTCTGCAAAAGCTGAAATGGAAAGGATATGTGCGTTGTAGTAAATACGGAACATACTACTAATTTACTACTTCCCACAGAGAAAACACATAGACTTATAAAAAGATATGTGAGTTATCTTCCCTATACAAAAATGCCAGAAAAGCCCATAAAATCAAGCTAAACTGACATTTAAGAAGTTATAAAAAGATAAGTGGAAAAAGATATTAAATATTCAGGTAAAAATGGAGGCTATTAGTTTAGTATTAAAGGAAATTATCCCTGGATTAACAATCAATTTGAAAGAATTGGGGACTGGCTTAAATAAAAAAGGCGAAGAAATAGTTAAAGCTGAGATTATAGCTAAAAGAGCGAATGTAGAAATCCCATTGCGTTATGAGTCAGATGGAGTTAAAAAATTAGTGTCAATTTTATATTGTTTGATTTTAGTATTTAATGATAGTTCTATGACACTAGTAGTTGATGAATTTGATTCTGGAATTTTTGAATACTTGTTGGGTGAAATTCTAAAAGTTGTTGAAGAATCAGGAAAAGGACAATTGATTTTTACATCACACAATTTAAGAGCATTGGAAGTGCTGAATAACAAAAACATCATGTTTACAACTACCAATGAAAATAATCGTTATATTAGATTTAAGAATGTAAAAGCAAATAATAATTTTAGAGATGTATATTTTCATGATATTGTACTTGGCGGACAGAATGAATGTATTTATGAAGCGACAAATCCATATATGATTGCTAGAGCATTTAGATTGGCTGGTGATGAAAATGTCGAATAGCAAGAAGATAATTTTATTTATTGTAGAAGGAATTAATGATAAAACCAGTTTGGCATTGTGCTTAAGTCAGTTATTAAATGGTGATGAAATTCATTTTGAAATTACAGATGGAGATATTACGACAAGGCTTGGGACAAATTCGATAAATATAGCAGCTAAAGTTGGTGATATTGTGAAAAAGCATAGTGGAAGAGTATTTAAACAAAGTGACTATTTGGAGGTTGTTCATTTAATTGATATGGATGGTGCTTTTGTTCCGGATGATAATGTGATTGAATCTGAAAACGGTGGATTGATATATGAACTTGATGCAATAAAATGTAAGGATGTGTCAGGAATAAAAAAAAGAAATCATCAGAAGCAAGAGGTGATTAATAGAATGCTTAGCATATCGAAAGTTTGGACATGTATTCCGTATAGTGTTTATTTTTTTTCATGCAATATGGATCATGTTCTACATAAACAAGCTAATTTATTGAGGCAAGAGAAAGATAAATTAGCACAGAAGTTTGAAGATATGTTTATAAATAAACCCAAGGAATTTGCAGCTTTTTTTACTGATGAGCAATTGTTTTCGGGTACATCATATATAGAATCATGGGATTTTATTAGGACAAGTACAAACTCATTAAAACGAAAAACTAATTTTTATTTATATATTAAAGAAAAGGTTAGTAGAAATATGTGTCAGTGAAGGGGGGGGGGGGAAAGCGTCTGGATGGGAGAGCAAAACAAAAGAGTTGAAGTTGCAGCTTCAACTCAGGCGTTTTTGTAGTGCTAATGACTACAGTTGATATACAATAGAATTATACCATTACTGAACCTAATAGACAATCCAGAACTGACATTCGCCTAGGAGGTCAGTCATTCCTCCATAACAATGTTTGTTTATTATATTATGCAATAACGCCATTTGTAGTAATATAGTTATAGGTAATTGAATGAAGTATAAGATAATTAAATATGTAAAAGATGGTAATACGCAAGATTTAGATGTCACAAATATGTCAGCCAAAGAACTTGAAGAACATGAAAAGCAAGGGGCATTCTTATGCCCTGGTGAAAAGTGTAGTGCTAAGTTGTGCTTAGTTCATAGTTCTAAAAATGGTGGAAAGACCTGCTTTTTGAAGGCTGTAGATGACGAACAGCATAATCCAGATTGTGATTACAAGATTGGGAACTATCAAGAGCGTATGTCAAGTATACGTATAGATGGAGTATTTACTGAAAAGCAGGTTAATGATGCCGTGAGACGCATTTCTAACGATTATATGAATCCTGTTCAGCCTAAAAAAGAAAAAGATAAAAAATCTGACAATAAGAAGAAAAATACTGGTCAGAGAAAAGGAACTGGTGCAACAACAGTTGAAACAGCAGCAGGTGGTCGTATTGTATATGGCGATGAAGGAGAAGATGGAGTTCATGGCAGAATGAGACGTCGATATAAAGTATCTACATCGGATATAGGAATAATGACGACTTTATGTGGAAAAGCACAAACAGTAACACTCAATAAGCATAAGGAAATGGTTATAAAATTTAAAGATGAGCGTCTTGAAAATATTGAGGTGTTGCTTGGTGCAGTCTACGAACAAAATAATCCCACTGAATTTAGAAATCTTTACTTGGTAAAAGAGTATTTTGATCAAAAAGCTAAGACGGAAGATGTCTGGGTTGCAGCGGGAGGATTAGTTAATCTGCTGAATGGTAAATTGATTTTGGAATTGCAGGCGAATGGTTCTTTGCGTGTGGATAATCAGACAGTTATGAAGATGATTATTGATGCTACCAAAAAACGTGAAGAGAATTAGTAAGGAGTAAAGTATATGGTAGTGAACAAACCAGATGGTGATAATGTAAGAGTTGAGGGGTGTAAAAGACAGATATTGATATTAAGTTTATAATCTTAAAACAGACAAATGGGCTAAGAGGTCATCTCAAAGAGAAAAATTTATGGTTGTGAAAACCACAGACAATAAAACATTTAGGGAGGGGAGGAAAGAAAAATAATTGAATAAAAGCAGAAACTCCAGTGAATATATGCATTTACTGGAGTTTCTGCTTTACTAGCCTTTAATCTGTTTTGTCCGTTCGGGATATGTAATACTGCAGCTTAAATTGTATCGTTTGCACAACCTCTTTCCGGGTTTCATCATCCAATTGATAAAATAAAGTGAGAAGATTATCCACATTTGGCATACTGTTTTTTCGAAAAAAATACATAAGTGGATACAAGATTATTAAGTCAATGAACAAGAAATTGGATAGTCAGGAGGGGGTAGGGCTATGTGACAATGCCTGGGCATATTCCAAGAGCATTCTGGACAACTAAGATGTTTGGTTATAAACTGGTAGTGAATTAAGGAAAGTCACTATGGTGTATAAGGAGAAAAAACAAAGAAATGGACAGCTCAATGGTTTGAAGCAAATGCCAAGGGCGAAAAGAAAAAGCAAAGAAAACGAGGTTTCGAGACAAGGCGAGAAAGTCATGAGCATGAGAGATAAAAGAAATTGAATGACAGCAGAAGTAGGGGTATGAAGCTAAGTGAATTCATGGAAGTTTATTTTGAAGATAAGCAAAATGAGTTGATAGAATGCATCATGAAGAACAAGCGATAGATGATGGGGCAACACATCAATTCATATTTTGGTAATCAGATAATGAGCAAGATAACTGCCAGGTGGATTATTTAATGGCAGAGAGAAATACAGACAAAAAGATTTTTGGAAGTCTACTTAAGAATGATACAAAATCAGCTAACTAGCTATTTACTTATGCTTTACAAATTTACGATTTATATGCAAATTCTTGTAAAAATGTAAAGCGTATAGGATGTGTATTATATATTGAAGGAAGCGTTGTAAATGACGAAGGCTTTTTGTATATATAGAATTATAAGAAGTGGTTTGATGAATTGTTAAGTATGGAAGGCATCAATAAGAAATCATACAAATAGAAATGCACCATATAAAACCAATGAAAATATGCAGATTTTAACCATAAAAGCCTAGAAAATATATAGAAAACTCTATTTATATAGTGTTAAAAAGGAATAGTGCCAAAACAGCGGGAATATAGTATATAGCGGTAAAAATCTAGTATTTGTGGATTGGAGAGGTGTATGAAACTGCTGTGGAGGTCGGGGATAACGGCACAGAAAGTAAGTATCGTGGCAGTGCTGTTTTTAGTAATGTATGCGCTGGGAGCGCTGACGGCAAAAAAGGCGGAGAGTGTCGGCGTGGCGGCATTACTGCATGGAAAAAGTGAAAACTGGGGACTGGGCTTTGGCACGGAAGGAAAGCCGCCGACAGGAAATGCGAGTGCAGAGGAATTAAAAAAATACAATGCGTATTTTATCGGGGATACAACACAGAATACGATTTATCTGACATTTGACTGCGGCTATGAAAACGGCAATACAGAGCCGATTTTAGATGCGTTGAAAAAACATGATGTAAAGGCGACCTTTTTTGTGGTCGGAAATTTTCTGGAAACCAGCCCGGAGATAGTCAAACGGATGATTGCGGAGGGGCATACGGTCGGCAATCATACTTATCATCATTTGGATATGTCATCCATTTCAAGCATGGGTGCCTTTAAAAAGGAAACGCAGGACGTTGAAAATCTGTTTGAGCAGATTACAGGGACACCGATAACAAAATTTTACCGTCCGCCGCAGGGCAAATACAATATTGAAAACTTAAAAATGGCGCAAGAGCTTGGCTACCACACGTTTTTCTGGAGTCTTGCTTATGTGGACTGGTATCAGGATAAACAGCCGACAAAAGACGAAGCGTTTGGCAAGCTGCTTAAAAGAATACACCCCGGCGCAATCGTGCTGTTACATTCCACGTCCTCGACAAATGCGCAGATTTTAGACGAATTGTTGACCAAGTGGGAAGAAATGGGCTATACTATAAAACCGTTGACAGAACTGGCTGGCGCAGCAACATGACACATAATAAATGTATTGTTTGACAAAACTTTAGGAAAAATGTTTGGCGAAGCCGGGTGAAGCGTGTAAAAATATAGATTTATGCGTGTACAGACAAAGAAAGAGAGTAAGATGAAGAAAAATGGGAGGAAACGAAACGTGAATACGAAAGAGTATGAAACAAAGGAGCTGCTTTCACGGTTTGCACCGTATTATAAGCCGCATATGGGGACGCTCTGCATGGATTTATTCTGTGCGGCGCTGACAACAATCTGCGAGCTGGTGCTTCCGCTGATTATGCGTTATATTACCAACGAAGGAATCCGGGATCTTGCGGCGTTGTCCGTAAAGACCATTCTGATGTTGGGTGCATTGTATCTGGTACTGCGTATTATTGATGGTATTGCCAATTATTATATGGCATATACGGGGCATGTTATGGGTGCAAAGATTGAAACCGGTATGCGTAAAGATGCATATGCGCATTTGCAGAAGCTGTCTGATACGTATTATAACAATACGAAAGTCGGTCAGATTATGGGGCGGATTACCAACGATTTATTTGATGTTACCGAATTTGCGCATCACTGTCCGGAGGAATTCTTTATTGCGGCGATTAAAGGTGTGGCAGGCTTTGCAATTCTTGCAATGATTAATCTGTGGCTGACACTGATTATTTTTGTGATTGTGCCGGTTATGGTTCTATCCTGTATGAAGCTGAACCGTAAAATGAAAAAGGCATTTGCGGCACAGCGGTATCAGATTGGTGAATTAAATGCGCGTATTGAAGATACCTTGCTGGGTCAGAAGGTTGTGAAGGCTTTCACAAATGAAGATATGGAAAATCAGAAGTTTGATGTGGATAACCACAGCTTTTTTGGGATTAAAAAAGAAACGTACAAATATATGGGCGCATTCCAGACCACAACCAGAATGTTTGACGGTGTGATGTATCTGGCAGTTGTGGTTGCCGGCGGTATTTTTATGGTTAGAGGCATGATTCTGCCGGGCGATCTGGTTGCGTATATGCTGTATGTAACGACATTTATTGCAACAATCCGCAGAATCATTGAATTTGCCGAGCAGTTCCAGCGCGGCATGACGGGAATTGAGCGCTTTTTACAGATTATGGACGCCAAAATCGACATTTTTGACGAGCCGGGTGCAGTCGAATTAAAAGATGTAACAGGAGATATTACATTTAAAGATGTAAGCTTTGAGTATCCGGATGACCACAATCAGGTCTTTGAAAATCTGAATCTGACGATTCGTCCGGGCGAAAAGGTTGCCATTGTCGGACCGTCAGGCGGTGGAAAGACGACACTTTGTAACCTGATTCCGCGTTTTTATGATATTGATTCCGGCGAAATCAGCATTGACGGTAAAAATATCAAATCGTTTACGTTAAAGAGCCTGCGCCAGCAGATTGGCATTGTACAGCAGGACGTCTATCTGTTTTCGGGCACGGTGTATGACAATATTGTATACGGCAGCTTAAATGCGACAAAGGAACAGGTTATTGAAGCCGCAAAGCTTGCCGGGGCAGATGGATTTATCAGGGAACTAAAAGACGGCTATCAGACCTATATCGGAGAACGAGGTGTGAAGCTTTCCGGCGGACAAAAACAAAGAATCAGCATCGCAAGGGTATTTTTAAAGAACCCGGCGATACTGATTCTGGATGAAGCGACCTCGGCGCTGGACAATGAAAGCGAGTATGAGGTTGCTAAGTCGTTAGAGAAGCTGTCAAAGGGCAGAACAACGATTACCATTGCACACCGCTTATCCAGTATCCGCAATTCGGACAGAATCTTAGTGCTTACGCAGGAAGGCATTGCCGAAGAAGGAAACCACGAAGCACTTATGGAAAAGAAAGGCATTTACTACCAGTTCTATACCATGGCGGACCGGCTGAAATAGCGGCGATGTCAGAAGCGGAACCGGTCACTTCATTCTGCATAACGGATAAGCCTTCGGTTACGGTGGCGTTTGGTTCAAGCTGTTTTATCGTAGTTATCTTATATTTTACACATGTTTCTGATTTTCGCACAGGGCACTTTCTACATATTCCATAATGTAGTAGTTGTCCTCCGGCATCTGGCAGCCGACGATATACGTGCCTTCATTTTCAGAAGAACGGATAATTCGGCCTTCCAGTACGGAATGGGCGGTCAGTGCAAAGTTATCAATGGCAATGGAAATGTCACGGCCCTTGGCAGAGGCAAAGAACGGGTCTTTTACCAGAAGGGCAAAACCGTTTGCGCTGATATTGTCTAACTGACCCTTAAAGGTTTCACCGGAATTTTTCACGGTAATCGTACAGGTATTGGAAATATCCATGCGTGGATATTTCCGGCGGTTTATAATCTGCGGACGGCTGGTAATCTGAATACGGTAAGTTTCTTCCGCAGCTGTTTTACCGCTGTCAGACTGAATCTTGGCATGACTCCAGCAGTAAAGAACATTACCGACAGTAACCTGTACGGTACATGCTGCCGGTTTTGGCAGGCTGAGCTTCTTTTCAAGAGAGGCAAAAAGCGTATTTTCAGACTGCTCCAGTAATTCACCGTGGTATTCAATGTCTTTAGAAGCATCATCATCATGAACGGTTACGGTCATCTTCATGCCGCGCTTTACATCATCAATGCCCATGAAACCGCCGATACCCAGTTCGCACATTAAATCCTGGATAACATCTTCAATGTTGTTGATATTCAGAGCCGTTTCTTCATATTTACTGCTCATGCGTTTGGTCGTTTCGTCAGAGTCGGAAATGCAGTTGGTCATGACATTTACAATATCAGTAACGTTTTCCATGTTGGAAACCAGCTGGCGGTTGGAATTTTCCACTTCTTTAATAGCGGTGTCAATAACCTGGATATGTTCACCCAGCTGTGAAGAATCCGCAGTAATTTTACCGACATTTTCGCCGGTTAAGGTTACTTTTTCAAGGGTCAGCTGAATCAGTTTCAAGGTCTGTTCGATAGAAGATGTCATTTTTTCTGAAATCTCATCCAGACGGGTTAAGGCATCCTGAATCTGACCGGATGAAGATTTGGTTTCGGTACTTAATGTGCGAATCTGTTCGGCAACGACCGCAAAGCCTTTTCCGGCTTCGCCGGCACGGGCAGCTTCAATGGAAGCATTTAAGGCAAGCAGATTGGTCTGGCTTGAAATGCTGTCAATCGTACCGGTTTCTTCTTTTACTTTTTCAAATTCTGATTTGAATTCCTGTAAAACATTTTCAACTTCGCCAGACAGTTCAGACATCGTTCCGGCAGTTTTTACCAGTTCGTCAAGGTCTGTGGAACTGGTCTGTGCATGTGTAACGGATTCAGCTGTTAAGGAAACCATTTCGTTGATTAATGCAACAACGTGTTCCACCTGTGCATTAATATCACCGGTCATATCGGTGGAGGAGGTGGTATGCTGCTGTAATTTTCCGTTGTTGTCAGTTAATTCATTCATGCTAAGTAAAACAACGTCAGAGCCGTGTTTGTTTTCAGAAGCCAGTTCACGGACAACGGTAATGCCGTTCATAATGGTATTGCTGGCAGTTTTTACCTTTTCAACGGTTGAGATGACACGCTGTAAGTCAGCCTTGATACTGTCGGTTAAAGCCCCATCAGATTCGTTTAAATGGCGGATAGACAGCACGTAGCAGATATAACATAAAACAATGCAGGATACCTGTAACTGGTAATTTTTTATATCAGCCGCAGAGTTGCAGCCAAGTACGACACCGCGGTATAAGGCGCTGCCGATGATGACAAGCGTATTGGCGATGCCGCAACGAATCATAAAGCTGCGGTTCTTGTAAAGAACCAGAAGGCTTGTGACAGGAAGCACATAGGTAAATGCAATCGGTGAAGCTGTTGTGCAGGATACAAAGGTATAAAAGATACCGTATCCGATAACAAGATCATATTTGTACAAATCAGTTGATTTTCCTTTTAGCCGCAGCAGAATATCGCCGATAAAGAAAGGAACCCAGCATAGTACTACAAAAATAATGTAATTAGAAACCGGATACAGGCCGTTTGCGGCATCGGAGCCATAGTTGGCTGTGAGCAAAAGTGCAAAGACCAGCCAGATTCTGCGGGCTTTGATGTTGGCTTTTTCTTTGAAAACATTTTCATCATAGTTCATAAGTGTCATCTCCTGTTCTAGTATTTTTGAAGGAAATCAATCATGGATTTCATTGTCTGTAAACTTTCGTCAAGTTCCGGTTCAAATACGCTGAAAGCGTGTGTAAGCTTCGGATTTTTCGGAAAATTCAGTAAATCATGCGGCACCTGGTAACGTGCCAGTGCTTTTTCAAATTGTAACGTGTAGCGTTTTAAGTAATCGTTGTGGCTGGTTACCAGAAAACACGGCGGAAGTGCCTTTACAATATCAGGGTGTTCGGGATTTACAAACGGCGCAAAGGCACTCTTTTTGTAATTCTTTCCGTAAAGATACTTTGGAAGAAACAACCCGATTTTATCCTTTTTTGTTGTATAAAACATGCCACTGATGAGTCCCAGTGCATTGATATGTAAAGAAGACGGAGTGACTCCGGCAGCTCTCGCTACGGCAGGGGCATGCTGCAGGGCAGCAGTGTAGGTTAAAAGACACGCACCGCCACTGTCTCCGACTGCATATACATGGGACAGGTCACCGTTATCGGAAGGAATCCGCGTTTTTAAAAAGTCCATGGCACAGGCTAAATCCCGACACTGGTCGAAAAATGAACAGTCCGGTATCAGACGGTATTCCACGCTGTAGACTAAAAAACCAAGTTCGCTTAACCGCATGCAAAATAACCGGTTAAATTCTTTGCTGCCAAGTAAAAGTCCGCCGCCATGCACATTTACAATTACCGGGAGAAGTTCGCCGTTCCGTTTTTTCGGGCGGTAATAGTCCAGACGGTGTGAATCGCGGATGTGTGATTTACTGCTTTGCGGTGGGAAGTCCGTGTCCAAAGAAGTGTTGTCTTTTGCGGCAGAGCCGTCTGTCATATAAGGAATGTTTTTTATCTCTGTGACAGTATCTGGAAAAGTAAGTGTTAAATTCCGTTCGGCAGACGATTTCTCAAAGTCTTTTCGCTGTTTATAAAAATTTCTTATCATAAAGTCACTCATAGCAGTCTCCTATCATGGCCAGGGGTTTTTACCATGGCATCATATCACTATTTTAAGATATTTTTGAGGCCTTTTCAACAAAATAATGAAAATGATATCTTTTGATGGTGTCTGCGGGAAGTAGTAGTCTTTTTTGATAAATTATGGTATACTTTTTAATAAAGAACTATGGCTGACTTACTAAAAGGAGAAATGTTTATGGAAAATTATAATGAAGCCTTTTTCAGGGCGAAGACGAACAAAAGAGCAAGCATAACATGGGTGCTTCTGCTGATCGTTGCGTGCATTTATTATGGCATCAAAGTCGGCACCGGAACACTGACACCGGGCTATTACGCAGCATTTGCGATTGCGGGCTGGGCAGTCTATATTGTCGGACAGGCACTGCTGTTTATTAAAGGAATGGATTTTAAACCGTATAAATGGATTGTGGGACTGGGATATCTTGCATTTTATTCGGTCATTGCATGGACAGCACTCGACCAGATTTCATATGTGTTTATCCTGCCGTTAATTTCAATTCTGATTTTATACAAAGACCCGAAGTTTATCCGCACGATGATGTGGATTACACTTTTTGTACTGATTTCAAGTAATGCTTATAAGGGGCTGGCAAAGGGCATGATGGATTATATGGCAAGTCCTGAATGTGCATTACAACTGGTCATTGTAATTGGTTGTTATGTTTGTACCAATATGGCAATCAAACATCTGGTAGAATCCGATGGGGCGCTTACGCAGTCTATTAAAAGCAACTTAGAGCGCGTTGTCCGTACCGTAGAACAGGTTAAGGATGCAAGTAATGCCGTTGTAGACGGTGTAACGGTTGTCCGTGAACTGGCAGACGAGAACAGAACGGGTGCCAATGATGTTATGAAGGATATGCAGAATCTCGATGCCAACAACGGTGTCTTAAATGAAAAGACCCTTTCTTCCATGGAGATGACAAAGGTCATTGATACACAGGTCAAAGGTGTGGCTGACCTGATGGAACAGGTAGTAGACCTGATCGGGGCATCGGTTGAACATGCCAATGTGAGTGCGGGTGAACTGGTAGAGGTTGTGGAAACAACCAATAAGATGGCAGACCTTTCAAAACAGGTTGAACAGATTCTGGAAGATTTCAAGAAAGAATTTGAAAATGTAAAAGAAGAAACCAGTACAATTGAGGGCATTACCTCAAAGACCAATTTACTGGCGTTAAATGCTTCTATCGAAGCGGCAAGAGCCGGAGAAGCCGGAAAGGGCTTTGCGGTTGTAGCCAATGAAATCCGTAATTTGAGCAGCGGTACGCAGGCATCTTCCAACAGCATTATGGAAGCACTTTCCCATCTGGAAGAAACATCCCAGAAGATGCTTGAATCCATTGCAGAAACCATTGAACTGATACAGGTTAATATTGAAAAGGTATCGAATGTCAATGTAAGTGTAACCAATATTACACAGGACGCTACCAGTCTTGGAGAGAATATTAAGGTTGTGGATAGTGCCGTTAAAGAAGTGGAAAGTTCTAACCGCACACTGACAGAGAATATGAATCAGGTCGGTGAAGTCATGGAAGTCATGACACAGAGCATCAGCGGTGCAGAACTGACGACAAAGACGATGTTAAGCAAGTACGAAGCCAGCGCAAAGAGTGCGATGGATATTGAAGGTGTTGTCGGCAAGCTGATGAGCGAACTGGGCGTTGGCGGTTTCATGGGTGTTCAGGATATTAAACCGGGTATGAAGATATCCGTTGCTTTTGGCGATGCTGCTACTAAGAAGAATGAATATCTGGGTGAAGTCGTAGACTGTATTGATAAAGATATTTTTGTAACACTGGATAGTAAGAGCGGACAGGCAGTTGATAAGCGTGACAGAAATGCGTTCTGCCGGTTAAATATTGTTGTGGATAATGTATTGTACTGCTGGGAGCACGTAGCAGTACAATACAGCAGACATGGCGAAAAGGGTCAGTTTAAGCTGAGCATTGAAACCAATCCACAGGTATTTAACAGAAGAAAATATCCGCGTATGCCGCTGGATAACAGATGTACAATCCGTATCAGCGGACAGGATACAGCTTATGACGGCAAGATGGTCAATATCAGTGCCAATGGTTTCGCATTTTCAGTAAACGATTCTGTATTTGAGCGTGCGAAGGGCAAAAATGTTACACTGGACGTTCAGGGCTTTGATGTGTTAGGCGATAAACCGCTGGAAGGCTGTGTTATCCGCTGTTCTAATAATGATGGAGAATATATTATCGGCTGCAGAATGCCGGAAGACAGCGAAGCAATTAAAGATTACGTAAGTAAGAATTACTGCGAATAAGATGCAGGAGAAGTAGAATAACCCTCTGTTTACAGATATTGGTTTTATAAAAACTGAGAAGATGTGAGCGGAGGGGTTTTGTATAAAATGTGTGAAAGAAGGGATTGCCGTGAATATTAGAAAAAGTGCACTTGGATTTGTGATGTTTTTTTCGCTGATGCCGCTGTGTATTTTCGGTGTTGTTTCTATTTATGAAATGAACCGGAAGATTGATTCCATGACAGAATGTAATTTAAGGGCGGTGAGTGAAAACCAGATTACCAATATCCAGAAGTTTGCGGCAAACCGCAACAGTGAAATGGAAAAGGTGGCAAGCTATGATCTGACAAAGGAAGCGATTAAGTACAGTCTGGGAGAGTCTGATGAAACGGTAGATGAGCGTTATCTGGATAACCTTTTGGAAGAACAGAAAAAATACGGTACATTTGTTGCGAGTATTTCGGTACTGGATAAAAATTTCAGTGTAGTCGGTTCCAGTGAAAAGTATACAACCAGTGAAACCAGCCAGCTAAAGAATGCTGATACAAAGTTTCATGCAGGTACGTTTATTATGGGTGATGTTTATGAGCGGCAGACGGATGACGGATTAAAGCGCGTTGTACCGGCATATATCGGTGTTTATGAAAAAAGTGAATTGATAGGATACATTTCAGAGGAGTTAGACACGACGTACTTTGATGAACTGCGCCTGAATATGGATTCATTATCATCCGGCACGTTTTATCTGTTAGACGGCAACAATTCCATTATTACGGCAGGAAAAACGACACAGAAAAACAGTCTGACAGAATTTGTAACCAAAAGTGCGGATAGAAGCGATTTTCAGAAAAAATGGAATGCGATTGACCGGGAAGCCAACCCGCGTGGGGAAATTTATTACAAATATAATGGAGAACAATATATTACATACTATTCAAATGTAGAAAATTCCAACTGGACAGTCCGTGTCACGGAAAATCTGACAGCACAGAAAAAAGATATGATGTCTTATAAGCTGCTGTGGGTGATTTTATTTGTATTTTTTGCAGTGGGTACGGTGATAGTACAGATTCTTACTACACGAAAATTTTTACAGCCGATTGAATCAGCAATGGACGTATTTGCAAAGATTAAAGAAACACAGGATTATTCCCTGCGTATACCGGTAAAATCGAAAGATGAAATGGGACAGCTGTCACAAAGCATTAATGAACTGCTTGCCTATACCGAAAAGGAAAAAATGTATGAAAAAATGGAACAGGATAAATTAAAGCAGCAGGCGGAAAGCGACCCGTTGACCGGTGTGAAAAATAAAAAGGCAATAGAACAATATGTTGAAGAAACCGTGGCATATTCGGACGAGAATAAAACACCGGTTGCGATAGGATTTCTGGATATTGACGATTTCAGAAATTTTAACACAAACTACGGACATCAGGTAGGGGATGATGTCATCTGCTATGTTGCAAAGACATTACAGGAAAATATCAGCGGAGAAGTGGGACGTATCGGCGGTGATGAATTTGTCTTTTGCTACGCGGGTGCAATCGGTGATGAGAAAATGAAAGCCGATGCCGCAAGGATTTTAAAGCTGCTTCAGGAAAATTACATCAACCCCGAAAGCAAAGAGCAGATTCCGGTTACAGGAAGCCTTGGTATTGTAATGGCAAAAGAGGGTGGTATGGATTACACGGATTTAGTGCGTATTGCAGACAAAGCGATGTATGAAGCCAAAAATGCCGGAAAGAATTCATATGTTGTAAAAGTAGTGTAAGAAGTTTTTAAGATGAGTGATTGGGATAAAATACTGGATTTTTTAGAATACGACAATACACAAAAAAAGCGAAAAAACCAGAAATTTAATAAGTTAGAGGGTCATTGGAAAAATTCAGGTAAGAATAATTTTCTGAAATTTTCCACATACTAACTCCAAAGCTAATATATAGCAAAAAGACCCAAATATAGCATTGGAGGAAAAGCAGAATATGAAAGCGACAGGCATTGTAAGAAGAATTGATGATTTAGGGAGAATTGTCATTCCCAAAGAAATCAGAAGAACGCTTCGCATCCGGGAGACAGACCCGCTTGAAATATTTACCGATAAAGAGGGTGAGATTATCTTAAAAAAATATTCACCCATCGGAGAGCTGGGGGCTTTTGCAAAAGAGTATGCGGAGTCGCTTGCACAGACAACAGGGCATACCGTCTGTGTTTCGGACCGCGACCAGATTATTGCGGCAGCAGGTCCGGATAAAAAGGATATGATAAAAAAGAATATCACTAAAAAAATGGAGCAGCTTTTAGATGACAGAAGCACACTTGTTGCGGCAAGCGGTGACAGGGAGTTTGTGCCGGTTGCGGAAAATCTGGAGGAAGAATACAAGGAACAGGCATTAAGTCCGATTATCTGCGCCGGGGATGTACTCGGAGCGGTGATTATTACGACAAAAGACGGTAAAATACATTTTACGGATACCGAAAAAGCACTGGCTGCAGCAGCTGCTGATTTTTTAGGCAGACAGATGGAGTCTTAAAGATAGCAGGAAGTAAAATGCAAAAGCAGCTGCGGCTGTCCGTGTCAGAAACGTATGAGAGAGAAAGGCAGAAAATACATGAAAAATCAAGAGTATTTAAAAGAAACGTATGAATGGAAGGACCTGCTGGCAATTGTGCATAAGCTGCGCCAGCCGGACGGCTGTCCGTGGGACAGCACGCAGACCTATGAGAGCATGAAAAAATGTGTGACCGATGAAGCCGCAGAGGTTGTGGAAGCCGTAGACAACGAGGATTTTATCAATCTGAGGGAAGAACTCGGCGATTTAATGCTTCAGGTGCTGATGTATGCGGAAATTGCGCAGGAACGGCAGGAATTTACATTGGATGATGTTATTGACGAGCTGGCAAAGAAACTGGTCAGAAGACATCCGAATGTATTTGGCGATGAAGAAATGTCAAGGACACCCGGTGAAGGATTAAGCGTGTGGAAACGCGTTAAAAAAGAAGAAAAGCTGGGACGGTTAAAAGAGTACGAAAAGATGTATGAACAGGGGAAAATCCCTTTGAAGGCACTTGAAAAACAGCGGGAGAAATGCCGCATTTTAGAGGCACAGGAAGGCGCAGAGTAGGCGTGCGTTGGCATTTTTACTAAATTTTTGACGGGATTTCATTACAAAACCCTTGAAATGCCGTGAAAATGCCTAAAATAGGCGGTTTGTATTGACAAAAGCTGTAAAAAAGTTTATAAATGATTTTGTTGGGGAAATCCAATAGAAATATACTGATTGAGGAGAGAAATTCACATGAATAAGACTGAGTTAGTTGCAGCAATTGCTGACAAGACTGAATTATCTAAAAAAGACAGCGAAAAGGCATTAAAGGCATTTATCGATGTTGTAGGCGAAGAATTAAAGAAGGGCGAAAAAATCCAGTTAGTTGGTTTCGGTACTTTTGAAGTAACTGAAAGAGCAGCAAGAACAGGTAAGAACCCACAGACAGGCAAGGAAATTAAGATTGCAGCCTGCAAGGCACCTAAGTTTAAGGCTGGTAAGGCTTTAAAGGATGCTGTAAACGCTTAATTTAAGGCAAAAGAGAATCTAAGGCTGCCGTGCCGCCGATTGTATAATCGCGGGTGCGGCAGTTTTTTCATATGTGCGCCTGGCGGCGCTGCCGCCGGGATACAGCAAAAAGGAGCAGCGATGAGATTAGATAAATATTTAAAGGTATCCAGACTGATTAAGCGCCGTACCGTGGCAAATGAGGCGTGTGATGCGGGCAGGGTTGTGATTAACGGAAAAGTGGCAAAAGCATCGGCAGATGTAAAAGCCGGTGACGTGATTGAAATCGCATTTGGCAATAAGTCTGTGAAAGTCCGTGTAACAGATGTAAAGGATACTGTCAAAAAAGAAGAAGCAGCAGATATGTTTGAATATCTGTAGGCGGTTCTGAAATCATGCGGGCAGACATATACTGATACAATCAAGTATCAGGATGGAGACCGTTATGGAAGAAAAAGTAAAACAGAAGCGTCTGCATAAAATGCACATGGAAAACCGCAATAAGCTGGAAATGACGGGTATCGTCGATGTCATTTCTTTTGATTTAAATAAAGTTATTCTGGAATCCGACTGCGGCATGATTACGATTAAAGGTGCAAATCTGCATGTCAGCCGGCTGTCCGTGGAAAAAGGAGAACTGGATATTGACGGTACGATTGAAAGCTATGCCTATTCCGAGGTAAATTCCTATGCCAAAAAGGGAGAATCCATGCTTGGAAGGCTGTTTCGATGATTGCAAAACTAATCTGGTGGGAGGGCAGGACATTATTGTCGGCACTCTTTTTAGGAATGGTGCTGGCATTAGAATATGACTGTATCCGTATCTTCAGACGCGTAATCCGTCATAAAAATATATGGGTGATGTCGGCAGAAGATATTTTGTACTGGATATATGCGGCAGTTACCGTATTTTGCATGACCTATGAAGTAAATGACGGTATTTTAAGAGGTTTTCTGGTGACAGGTTTTTTGGCAGGGGCGGTTTTATACCGGTATGCATTTGGCACATTTTTTGTAAAATACACTACAAAATTCATAAATTTATGTTTAAAGCCATTGAAAAAAGCACTCTGTTTGATTAAAATAGGAGTACATAAAATAACAGGCTGCATCAAAGCGGCGGCTGTAAGGAAAAGGGGGCAGGGCAATGAAGTTTGAAACACGCAGGGAAAGAGAAACAAGAAGAAAGCGGCAGAAACAGTCAGCAATTTTAGGCATGGTGCTTGCATTTGCCCTTGTCATGATTATGGGCGCTGTGATCTGGAGCGGCAAGCGGACACTGGAAAAGCAGAATAAAGAATATCAGGCACGCGTGGCACAGTTGCAGGAGCAGGTGGAAGAACAGCAGAACCGGTCTGATGAGATTGATGAATATAAAAAGTATATCCAGACCAAAAAATTTGCCGAAGAAGTTGCAAAGGACAAATTCGGCATGATTTATCCGGATGAACTGGTATTTAAACCGGAAAACTAATAAAATATTGTGACAGGTTACACTACCTGACAAAAACTGCACAAAACAGCGTCTATAATAGGCAGAAAAATGCCAGAAGCAGGAGGGGCTGTATGAGTGAAAGGGTGCAGGATTATGTAGTGGACTATTCCGTAACAAAGCTGGAGGAAACCGCCAGGACATTCAGACGTCTTGGCGAAGCGTATGAAAACGCTTCGGAACCGCAAAAAAGCGGTACCGGAATTTCCAAACAGCTTTTTTTAGTTGCGGATGTACTGGAAGAATGTATGACCATGTATGTGCATACGGAAGACGGAAAAAAAGATTTTGTCAGGGAACTGACACGCAAATGTTTCGTGAACGGGATACGCATAAAAAACGTACAGCATTTGTCAAAAAAAAATGGCAGAAATGCCATTGTGTTTCAGGCAAGGACTGTGGGCAGAAGCTGTGTGGCAGCAAAAAAAGTTGTTCCGGTGCTTACGGAAGTGCTGCGGAGCGGATATTATCCGGATGATTCCAACCGCCGGATTATCAATGAAGAATATCATCAGTACATTTTTATTCAGGAAGACCGGTTTAAACTGCTCAGTGGTGTGGCAAGAATGAATAAGGGGAAAAGTCATTTTAATGGGGATAACTTTCTGATTTCGCGGTTAGAATGTGGAAAAGCCATTGCGGCGATTGCAGACGGCATGGGCAGCGGAAAACGCGCTTACATTGAAAGCCGTATGGTCATTGAACTGATGGAAAACTGTATTGATGCCGGGTTTGATGAAAAAGCATCCATTGATCTGATTAATTCTGCGTATATTGCAGGCGGCGGAACGGGAAATCCGGTAACAATGGACATGAGTGTGATAGACTGCCAGTCGGGGTATATGCACTGTATGAAGCTGGGTGCGGTATCCACCTTTATCAGGCGGGACAAGTGGGTGGAGATTATCCAGTCAACGACACTGCCGATGGGGGTGTTAGAACAGGTCGATTATGACTGCACGACAAAGAAACTCTATGACGGCGATTATATTGTTATGGTCAGTGACGGAGTACTGGATAATATTCCGTGTGTGAATAAAGAGGAACGCATGGCACAGATGATTCATGCCCTGACGATACGGGAACCGTCTGCAATGGCAGAGAAACTTCTGGAACAGTCGCTTGCCTATAATGATATGAAAGCATCGGATGACTGTACGGTTTTGGTGCTGGGACTGTTTGACACCTATGAAAAATGAGAATATAATTGTTTTATGGTAAAGAAAATATACAAATATATACAGGAACACCGGATGTTAGAAAATACAGGCATCCTTGTTGCCGGCTTGTCCGGCGGTGCGGATTCGGTATGTCTGGTGGCTGTTTTGAAAGAAATTATAGAAAAAGAACAACTGGATATCCATCTTCTGGCGGTGCATGTCAATCACGGAATCCGCGGAACAGAGGCAGAACGGGATGAGCAGTTTGCGAAGCAGCTTTGCAGACAGTTATCGGTGGAATATATAAGCCGCAGGGTGGATGTGCCGTCTGTGGCACACCAGGAGAAGCTGTCAGAGGAAGAGGCGGGAAGAATCCTGCGCTACCGCATTTTTAAGGAAATTGCCGCGCAGCAGGAAAAGCATACAGGCAGAAAAGTAAAAATCGCCGTGGCACACCATCAGAATGACCAGGCTGAAACCGTACTGATGAATCTGGTACGGGGCAGCAGCCTGCGCGGAATTTGTGGAATTCGTCCGGTGCGGGACAATATTATCCGTCCGCTCTTATGTGTGAGCCGTGCACAGATTGAGGAATATCTGACATTGCAAGGACTTTCTTATGTGACGGACAGCACTAACGAAGAACTAGTGTATACAAGAAATAAAATACGCCGGGAACTGATTCCGTATCTTGAGAAGAATCTGAATCCCAATGCCGTACAGAAGCTGACGGAACTGGCAGACAGCGTTTTGCAGGTGGAAGAATATATTGAACAGCAGGCGGCAGGGCTGTATGAAAAGGCGGTTATTTTACAGCCGCAGGAAAATCCGTCAAAACCGTCCGTAAAGTTGTCTGTAAAGGCGCTGGTTTCTGCACCGCCGGTTTTAAAGCAGTATGTGATCCGGCAGGCAATAGAAGCAGCAGCCAATGGTGCAAAAGATATTTACAGGATACATGTCCGGGCAGTGCAGGAGCTTCTTGAATATTCTGTCGGCAAATGTGTGAGCCTGCCGTATGGGCTGGTGGCGGTAAGGGGATATGATGAAATTACGATTGCGAGGGACAAAATGGCATATCCTGACAGTAGAAAGCGGTGTGGCGGTATACACGGCGGTACAGAGCAATGCGGAAGTCTGCAGCAAAATCCGGCTGACAGTGCGGTGCAGATGCCGTGTTTACGGGAACTTGAAAAAATATGGCGTGGAAAGAGAATAACTATTCCTGTCAATGAGCCGGTGTATTTTACACGGGTAAACGAATGCCGTAAGGCAGTGGTCATTTTAGAACAGGGCAGCTTATCAGAAATTTATGGAAATAACGACTATACGAAACTCTTTGATTATGATAAAATAAAGGATAATTTTTCTTTTCGTTTCCGGAAAACGGCAGATTTTATAAGGATTGACAGGAATGGCACGAAAAAGACCTTAAAAAAAGAACTGATTGATAAGAAAGTGCCAAGGCAGGTAAGAGATGCGGTTCTTCTGCTTGCCGTATCCGATGAGATACTGTGGGCGGCAGGTGTCAGACGAAGCAGTGCCGGGCTGGTTACGGATTCGACTCAAAGGATATTAAAAATAAGCGTAGTAATGCAGGAGGATAAATGAAATGGAACAGCACCATATCAGTGTGATGATATCAGAGGAAGAAATTGAAAAGAGAGTGTGTGAACTGGCAGCCCAGATCAGCAGTGATTTTGCAGGGGAAACCGTAAAACTGATCTGCATTTTAAAGGGCAGTGCTTTTTTTGCGTGTGAACTCGCAAAAAGAATTACCGTGCCGGTAATGATTGATTTTATGCAGGTATCCAGCTATGGAAGCGGCACGGTATCAAGCGGAACAGTTCAGATTAAAAAAGACCTGGACGAGCCGTTAAAAGATGAAAATGTTATCATTGTTGAAGACATCATTGATTCCGGAAATACATTGTCAAGACTTGTCCCGATGTTACAGGAACGCGGACCGAAAGATTTACGGATCTGTACACTGCTTAGCAAGCCGGAACGCCGCGAAGTAGAAATAGATGTTGCTTATAACGGATTTGAAATTCCGGATAAATTTGTAGTCGGATATGGACTCGATTATGACCAGCATTACAGAAATCTGCCATATGTCGGTGTAATCGAAAGTGAATAAAGAATCAGGAGGCAAATTCCTCTCCTCGCCTTAGAGGCTCGGATTTTGCTTCGCAAAACAAGGAGGAATATATGAATACAAACAGAAATAAAATGGGAGGAGTTGGCATCTATCTGGTGGTTATAGCGGTGATTGCCGTGCTTTATTTTGCACTGGCAAGACTTTCACCATCGTCATCATCATACAGCTACAGCAATTTCCTGTGGGATGTCCAGAACGGATATGTATCCAGCGTGTTAATCAAGCAGAATTCAGAAGTGCCGACCGGTGTACTCTCTATTACCAAGACGGACAACGGCGAGGAACTGTTAAATGTTTCCGATGTGCATGAAATTGAACAGTTACTGCTGGACAACAATATCCGGTACACTTTAAAAGATGTGACAAGAGACAGCGTATGGATTACAACAATCCTTCCGTTTGGTATCTGTCTGGTGATTATTATTGTAATTATGATGATGACCAACAGACAGGCAGGCGGTGGCGGCGCGAAGATGATGAACTTCGGAAAAAGCCGTGCCAAGCTGATGAACGGTACACAAAACCCTGTTACATTTAAAGACGTTGCCGGTCTTCAGGAAGAAAAAGAAGAACTTGAAGAAATTGTGGATTTCTTAAAAAATCCAGTGAAATATACAGAACTGGGCGCAAGAATTCCAAAAGGTGTGATTTTAACAGGTCCTCCGGGAACCGGTAAGACACTGCTTGCAAAGGCAGTAGCAGGAGAGGCGGGTGTGCCTTTCTTTAGCATTTCCGGTTCGGATTTCGTAGAAATGTTTGTCGGTGTCGGTGCTTCCCGTGTGCGTGACTTATTTGAAGAAGCCAAGAAAAACGCACCGTGTATCGTATTTATCGATGAAATTGATGCGGTGGCAAGACGCCGTGGTACCGGTATGGGCGGCGGACATGACGAGCGTGAGCAGACGTTAAATCAGATGCTTGTTGAAATGGACGGCTTTGGCATTAACGAAGGAATTATCGTTATGGCGGCAACAAACCGTATTGATATTTTAGACCCGGCGATTTTAAGACCGGGACGCTTTGATAGAAAAGTTGTTGTCGGACGGCCGGATGTACAGGGACGTCTTGAAATTTTAAATGTCCATGCGGCAAAGAAACCGCTCGGCGATGACGTGGATTTAGAAAGTCTTGCAAGAACCACAGCCGGATTTACCGGTGCGGATTTGGAAAATCTGTTAAATGAGGCGGCAATTAACGCAGCCAAGCGAAAAGAAAAATATATTACCAATGCAGATGTGAATTACGCATTTGTAAAGGTTGGCATCGGTGTGGAAAAACGCAGTAAGATTATTTCTGAAAAAGAAAAGAAGATTACGGCATACCACGAATCCGGACATGCAATTTTATTTCATCTGCTTCCGGATGTCGGTCCGGTGCATACGATTTCCATTATTCCGACGGGAATGGGGGCAGCAGGTTATACTATGCCGTTGCCGGAACGAGATGAAATGTTTAACACACGCGGAAAAATGCTTCAGAATATTATCGTCAGCTTAGGCGGACGTATTGCGGAAGAACTGGTATTTGATGATATTACCACCGGGGCATCACAGGATATCAAACAGGCCACGGAAACTGCCCGGTCAATGGTTACAAAATACGGCTTTTCATCAAAGCTGGGGCTGATTAATTATGACAACGACAGTGATGAAGTCTTTATCGGCAGGGATCTGGCACATACCAGACCATATGGCGAAGAGGTGGCTTCCCAGATTGATATGGAAGTAAAGAACATCATTGACGAGTGCTATGGCAAAGCCAAGAAGATGATTGAGGAGCATATGGATGTGCTTGAAAAGAGCGCACAGCTGCTTCTGGAAAAAGAAAAAGTAACCCGTGAGGAGTTTGAGGCGTTGTTTGAAAATTAGATTGTATTCAAAGGGTGGGGAAACGGTTGTGAAATATGCACAAAAAAAATCGACAAAATTCGTCAAGATTGTGAACACTTCACTTTGCGTTCATGATACTATAATTAACGTAAAAACCCCCCAATACATTATATATTTTTTGCTACACCCCATAATAAGTGAAATACCTTCTCCAAAAAGGACAGCCTTCCCCGGCTGTCCTTTTTACTGCTTATAGGGAGATTCAGGGACAAAATGATGATGTTGTTGAAATCTATTGAATTTCGTTATATAATAAAGAATGTGAAATTAAAAAGAGGAGTCTGTCCATGAGAATTGTAAAAGCCATTGAAAATATGACAGCCAGCAATCAGAAGCTGATGTATATGTGTAATACACGTCCGGTATTAAAGACAGGGGCGTTATTCAGTGACGTTACAGAAGAATATAGAATACCGGCAGAACCGCAGCCGGGGGATACGGTAAAGCTTCGCTTAAGAACAGGAAGGTATAATGTGGATACGGCATACCTGTATGTAAACAATCAGGAGTATGAGATGTACCGTGTTGCCAATAATACACTGTTTGATTACTACGAGGCATCGGTGGAAGTGGCGGAAGAAAAGCTTTATTACTATTTTAAAGTCGTTTCCGGCAAAAATGTCTGTTTTTATAATCAGATTGGCGCGGCAAAAGAATTAAATCCTTTTTATAATTTTCAGATTATGCCGGGCTTTCAGACCCCGGAGTGGGCAAAGGGTGCGGTGATGTATCAGATTTTTACAGACCGCTTCTGCAATGGGGATAAAAGCAATGATGTATTAAATGATGAATACAGCTATATCGGAGAGCATGTCTGTCAGGTGGATGACTGGAACCGGTATCCGGCGCAGATGGATGTGCGTAATTTCTACGGCGGTGACTTAAAAGGCGTATGGGACAAGCTGGATTATTTACAGGACTTAGGGGTAGAGGTTATTTACTTTAACCCGCTGTTTGTATCGCCGTCCAATCATAAATATGATATACAGGACTACGATTATATAGACCCGCATTTCGGTGTGATTGTATCGGATGAGGGAAAACTGCTCAGTGAGGGAGATCAGTGTAATACACATGCATCCCGGTATATGGACAGGGTAACGAATAAAAAGAATCTGGAAGCCAGCAATGAATTTTTTGCAAAGCTGGTGGAAGAAATTCACAAAAGAGGCATGAAGGTCATTATTGACGGCGTATTTAACCACTGCGGCTCGTTTAATAAATGGCTTGACAGGGAGCATATTTACAGTACAAGCCCGGAACAGTATGCATCCGGTGCGTATGAGAGCTTTAACAGTCCGTATCATACCTTTTTTAAATTTTACAGTAACCAGTGGCCGGATAACAACTCGTATGACGGCTGGTGGGGCAATGACACCCTGCCGAAGCTTAACTACGAGGAAGCGGATACACTGGAGCAGTATATTTTAGGTATTGGTAAAAAATGGGTATCCGAGCCGTACTGCGTAGACGGCTGGCGGCTGGATGTTGCGGCAGATCTGGGCAACAGCCGGGAATACAACCACCAGTTTTGGAAAAAGTTCAGAAAGGCAGTCAAGGAAGCCAATCCGGAAGCTGTCATTCTTGCAGAAAATTACGGCGATTCCTATGACTGGCTTCAGGGGGATGAATGGGATACCATTATGAACTATGATGCGTTTATGGAACCGGTGACGTGGTTTTTAACCGGTATGCAGAAGCACAGTGATGAGTTCCGTCAGGATATGCTTGGCAATGCGGGCAATTTTTTCGGGGCGATGCATCACAATATGTCCCGTATGGGTGGACAGGCAGTTGCGATTTCCATGAATGAACTTTCAAATCACGACCACTCGCGTTTTCTGACCAGAACGAACCACCGTGTCGGCAGAACGGCATCCGTCGGAGCAGAAGCTGCGAACGAAGGTATCAATAAAGCCGTCTTTATGGAAGCTGTCATCATTCAGATGACATGGCCCGGAGCGCCGACTATTTATTACGGTGATGAAGCAGGCGTGTGCGGCTGGACAGACCCGGATAACAGAAGAACGTATCCGTGGGGCAGTGAAGATCAGGAACTGATTGCATTTCACAAGGCGGCAATTGCCATGCATAAGTCACAGGAAGTTTTAAAGACCGGTTCTTATAAACCGCTTGTCGGAGAGTATAATCTGATTGCTTATGGCAGATTTAATCAGAAGGATGCAGTTGTAGTCATTGTCAATAATTCTGAAGATGAAAGAAGGGTCAGGGTTCCGGTCTGGGAACTTGGCATTACGGATAAAGATGAGATGGAACAGATATTTGTGACATTTGACGGCGGTTTCGGTGAGGAACAGCTTTGGTATACAGTAAACGGCGGCTGGTTAGACATCGGTCTTAGAAAGACTTCGGCAGTCGTGTTAAAACGTGTAAAATGGTAGAAAAACAATAGTTAGAAAGGCTGGTAACAGGAAATGGATAACAATGGAAAAGATACAAAAAGTTCAGTGAAACTGAACCGGAAAATGAGAATGTGGCATAAATACAGAAATTACTGCTTCGGAGCGGCAGGTGTGCTTGTGGCACTGGTTATCTGCGTGGCAGTTATCCGGTTTATGGGAAGATCATCTTCCGACAATAAGCAGCAGGCGGCAGTACCGCCGACAACGGCGCAGCAGACAATACAGAATGAAACACAGCCGGTAACACAGGCACCGACAGTGGCAGCAACAGAAGCACCGACAACACAGCCTGCAACAGAAGCTACAACGGCAGCACCGTCAAACAGCGGTATCCTTGCCATTGACGGACCTGCCGGAGAAGCGGATTTTACAACACAGGATTATTACAGTGATGCTGTATTGTTCGGGGATTCTATTATCGGCGGTATTCAGGAATACGGTTTCTTAAACAGCGCACATGTAGTTGCCGGAAATAACCTGACAACGACAAAGGCAGTTGCAGAAGTAGACAGCGTAGCACAGTTAAATCCTTCCAAGGTATTTATCATGGTCGGCTTAAATGATGTCAATTTCGGAAGCAAGAGCGCTGAAGCGATAGCAGAAGATTTAATTACACTGGCAGGAGCCGTAAAGGATAGCTGTCCGTCCGCAAAGGTATACATTTTATCCCTGCTTCCTGTAACAAGTGGGTTTGAAGCGCGTGATACGAATAAAATCACACAGTCTGCAATTGATGATGTAAATGATACGGTAAGTGTTCTTGCAGCTTCTGCCGGATACACCTATATTGATGTGGCTTCTGCATATAAAAACGGTGCCGGATACTTAAATCCGGATTACAGCACCAACGGTATGAACCTGCATCATGATTACTATGCATTCCTGTTAAATTCAATCGCAGAGGTAGCAAAATAATGAGATTTCACGTACTGACCCTGTTTCCGCAGATGATTCTGGACGGACTGAATACAAGTATTACAGGACGCGCAATCCAGAACGGAATTTTATCGGTAGATGCGGTAAATATCCGTGATTTTGCGGAAAATAAATATATGAAGGTGGACGATTATCCGTATGGCGGCGGTGCCGGACTGGTTATGCAGCCGGGACCTGTCTGCTCCGCGTATAAAAGCGTGACAGAGCGGATTGGAAAGAAGCCGAGAGTGGTGTATATGACACCGCAGGGGTATCCGTTTACACAGCAGATGGCACAGGAATTTGCACAGGAAGAGGATTTGTGTATTCTGTGCGGGCATTATGAGGGCATTGATGAGCGTGCGCTGGAAAAGATCGTGACCGATTATGTGTCCATTGGAGATTATGTGCTGACCGGCGGAGAACTGCCGGCAATGGTTGTGATTGATGCGGTGTCCAGACTGGTGCCGGGTGTTTTAAATAACAAAGAATCGGCAGAAACCGAAAGCTTTGAAAATGGACTGCTTGAATATCCGCAGTATACCCGTCCGGTGGAATTTGAAGGCATGCGAGTACCCGACATTCTTTTATCGGGACACCACGGCAATGTAGACGCATGGCGTCTTGAAAAGTCTGTTGAGCGGACAAAGAAGTACCGCCCCGATTTGTATGAAGCTTATGTAAAGGAACAGGAATCCCTGCAGGATAAAAAGAAGCATAAAAAATAAATTTTGGGGATTGACTGAAAAAAAATATTATTGTATAATTATCACTGTGCTTGTCGTGTAAAGGCGGCACAGTGATAATAAAAGATAAGAAATCTTAGATTTCTGCCTAGATAGCTCAGTCGGTAGAGCAGAGGACTGAAAATCCTCGTGTCACTGGTTCGATTCCGGTTCTAGGCACTTTTGCGGGTGTAGTTCAATGGTAGAACACTAGCCTTCCAAGCTAGATACGTGGGTTCGATTCCCATCACCCGCTTTTTGTGTACCCAAAAACAAATAGCTTTTATCGCAGAGCCAAATCTGATATTTGGCTCGCGATTCCTTTGGCATTAAAATGCCTGCGGAATGGAGATTAGTGAGATTATGACAAAAAGAACGAAAAGCATTTTAGAGCGGTTAGATGAGCGATATACGACAGAGTTCCGGTGCAGTTTAAATTATACGACACCGTGGGAGCTGCTTGCGGCAACGATGCTGTCGGCGCAGTGTACCGACGAGCGGGTCAATATTGTGACAAAGGATTTATTCGTAAAGTACCCGGATGTATCGGCAGTTGCACATGCAGATGTAAAGGAAATGGAGCAGGATATCCGCTCGATTGGATTTTACCACAGCAAGGCAAAGAACCTGATTGAAACGGCAAGAAGAATCTGTGTGGATTTTGGCGGAGAAGTGCCGTCTTCATTAGAGGAGCTTACAAGTCTTCCGGGGGTTGGCAGAAAAACGGCGAATGTCATCCGCGGCAATATTTTTCATGAACCGAGTATCGTAGTGGATACCCATGTCAAGCGTATTTCCCAAAGACTGGGTTTTACAAAGGAAACCGAACCGGAAAAGATTGAATATGATTTAATGAAGGTCCTGCCGAAAGACCACTGGATTGTATACAATATACAGATTATTACATTTGGACGGGAAATCTGTACGGCGCGTGCGCCAAAGTGCAGTGAGTGTTTTTTGCAGGATATCTGTAAATCAAAGGATAAGAGATAGAAAGTAAACGGGGAACGAGGATTGGTTATGATAAGGGACTATGTGGCACTGGATTTGGAAACTTCGGGGCTGAATCCGTCAGAAAATCAGATTATTGAAATCGGCATGGCAAAGGTCTGTGACGGCGAGATTACAGAAACCTACAGTCGTCTGTTAAATCCGAAGGAGAAGCTGTCGCAGCGGATTGTGGAACTGACCGGCATTACTGATGAAATGGTTGCAGGGCAGCCGCATGTTTCGGAAGTAATTGATGAAATTGTAAGTTTTATCGGGGATATGCCGCTTCTGGGACATAATATTATATTTGACTATTCATTTTTGAAAAAAGCGTGTGTGAATCATGGGATTCCTTTTGAAAAGAATGGAATTGATACCTTAAAGCTTGCAAGAAGACTGCTTCCTGAGGTGGAACATAAAAATCTGGATGTGCTTTGCGCATATTTTCAGATTAATCCGGGTAATTCGCACCGCGCCTTAGACGATGCGGTCAGCGCCCATCAGCTTTATTATAAGCTGTATGCGGTAAAGCCGGACGATGAAGGGTTTAGAGAAACCCTGCCGCTTAATTACACGGTCAGGAAAGATACGCCGGTTACAGCGGCGCAGAAACGATATCTGGCAGCACTGGTTTCCTATCACGGGCTGACACTGGAGCAGGACATTGACAGCCTGACAAAGAGCAAGGCGTCTAAAATCATTGATGGCATTATTTCGGAACATGGGAAACTGCCGTATAAAAAATAAAAAGTCTGTTTAATCGTAAGCGCAGTAAAAAGTTAGGCAGGTGAAGTCTCTCCGCGCTGGATGGCTTTTAAACGGGCAATAATCGGGTCTTTGGAAAGTGAGGAAAGCTGCTCTGCCTGTGCGATTAAAAAGTCGATTTTTTCAGGCTTTCCATATTCCATGTAATATCCGGCAAGCAGGGTATAGTTTTTACCGATGTCGGTATGGGTTGCAATGCCGAATTCCAAAAATGCGGCAGCCTCTTTTTTCAACCCCTGTTCTGTCAGTAGTTCAGCAATTCTTGCAAGGGAGCGGCTCAGTGTGACATAGTTGTTGTCATAATCGGTCAGGTCGGTTAAGTTGCCGACACCGTATTCCAATTTTAAATCGGTGTTCGTAAAACCTGACAGATTTAAAATCTTTTTTTCTTTTAAAGCTTCAATTGTATGCCACTCCTTTAAGATACGTTCATCTTGCGTATCCGGACAGGTCAGTGTATCCGGAATCCGGATGTAATCCAGTCCGGAAATATCTTTTTTCCGCACAGAATTGGCTTCCGACTCCCGTTTCCAGAAGGTTTCATTGTTAATTTTCTCTTTTTTTGAATTTTTTTTCATATTATGTTGAAGCAGAAATAATATTAGTATAAAATAAGGCAGTATCAGTTTCATAATTTATCCTTTACATTGGGATAATCACAGAAATGGAGCAAGTGTGAAAAATCCTTAAATTCAAGATTTTTCACACGGCAGTTTTGTGCCGCAGGCGTCACAAAGCTGCGCTTATCGCAGAACTGAATAAATTCAGTCCGCGATTCCTCCGGCATTAAAATGCCTGCGGAATGGAGAAGAAAATGATTAATTTTAACAATAAAAAAAACAAGCAAATTTTTTCTGCAATTATCATTATTATTTTAGTATTGGCAATGGTTGTGCCGATGGTGGCATCAGCCCTGCTTTACTAATCATAACCTAAATAAGGCAAAGTGGCAAGTTTTACTTAAAGACCTGCCGGAATGGAGAGTATATGAATCCGGGAAAAGTATCAAATTCGATTTTGAAGCGTTCTGTTTTAAAGCAGATAAAAAAACGTGAAGAATATGCGGCGAAACCGGCGATTGGTGTAGACTGTGCGTATATCAGCCTGCAAAAGAAAGACAAGCCTGCGGTGGTGAGTGCGGCAGCAGCTGCAACGGGGGACATTGCAGCGAAAAATCCGGTACAGCGAGCCGCCAATAATATTTATGCAGGCGGCGGAATTCCCGTGGCGGCGGAGTGTACGGTGCTTTTACCGCTGTCCGCAGAGGAGGCGAAGCTGCGGGAAATCATGGAAACGCTCCAAAAGCAGTGCGAACCGCTGGGTATCCAGATTTCCGGCGGACATACGCAGGGCAGTGCAGCGGTTTTAGAACCGGTTGTAACGGTGACGGTAATCGGGCTGTGTGACGGGAAAAATTTATCAGCGAAAAATATTCATCCGGGACAGGACGTGATTCTGACAAAGTGGATTGGTATCAGCGGCATCCGGCAGATTATTGCAAAGAACCGCCCGGAAATTTTACGGTTTTACAGAGAAGACGTGATTGAAAAGGCACAGGGAAATGCACAGGATATGTCCGTTGGGGAAGAAGCGTTTCTTGCTGCACAGGCAGGCGTGACCGGTATGCACGATGTTTCTGAGGGCGGCATTTTTGCAGCACTGTGGGATATGGCAGAAGCCGGAAAAGTCGGACTGGATATTGATTTTAAAAAGATTCCGGTCAGACAGGAGATTATTGAAATTTGTGAAATTTTTGACGTAAATCCATATGAATTGGAATCTTGTGGTGCTTTGTTAATGACAGCGGATAACGGACATGATATAATAAAAATATTGTCTGATGCAGGAATTAAGGCATCTGTCATTGGAAGGACAACGGCAGATCACAATAAAATTTTGCGCAATGACGATGAGGTACGGTATTTGGACACACCGAACCGGGACGAGGTATATCGTTTTATATAAGTCTTGGATTACAGCGAAAGGCGGATGAATGTATGAGAGAAAAGATATTAAATATGCTGGAAAAAAACAGCAGAATCGATTTAAAAGACATGGCGGTTATGCTTGGCATGACAGAGGTGGAAGTCGCCAATGAAATCGCGGATATGGAAAAAGAGCATGTCATCTGCGGTTATAATACCCTGATTAACTGGGACAAGACAAGTGAAGAAAAAGTAACAGCCCTGATTGAAGTGAAAGTCACACCGCAGCGCGGATTGGGATTTGACAGCATTGCAGAGCGCATTTATAAATATGATGAGATTACATCGGTTTATTTAATGTCCGGTGGATTTGACTTTACGGTCATTATTGAAGGCAAGACGATGAAATCAGTGGCACAGTTTGTAGCCAATAAGCTTTCACCGCTGGATTCGGTACTCAGCACATCCACACATTTTGTACTGAAAAAATATAAGGATTACGGCAGGGTATTGGATGCAGAAGAAAAAGATGAAAGGATGCTGGTGACACCATGAGAAATCCATTGTCAAAGAAAATAATCGGTATTGAACCGTCAGGAATCCGTAAATTTTTTGATATTGTCAGTGAAATGCCGGATGCGATTTCTTTAGGTGTCGGAGAACCGGATTTTGATACACCGTGGAATGTCCGCGAAGAAGGCATTTATACGCTGGAAAAGGGAAGAACATTTTATACATCCAATGCAGGTTTAAAAGAACTGCGTGAAGAAATCAGCCGGTATGTAAACCGTAAATATGATCTGCACTATGACCCGGTGCATGAAATTTTTGTCACGGTCGGCGGTAGTGAAGCGATTGATGTGGCACTGCGCTGTATGACAGACCCCGGCGATGAGGTGCTGATTCCGCAGCCGAGTTATGTGTCGTATCTGCCGTGTGCAGTCATGGCGGATGCCGTGCCGGTGCCGATTGAATTAAAGGCGGAAAATGATTTTAAGCTGACAAAAGAACAGCTTTTAAACAGCATTACGGATAAGACCAAGATACTGGTACTGCCATATCCGAATAATCCGACCGGTGCAATTATGACGAAGGAAGAACTGGAAGAACTTGTTCCGGTGATTATTGAAAAGGATTTATATGTGATTTCCGATGAAATTTATGCGGAACTGACATATGGAGGAAAGCGCCACTGTTCGATTGGTTCACTGCCGGGCATGAAGGAGCGGACCATTGTGATTAACGGCTTTTCAAAGGCATTTGCAATGACCGGCTGGCGCTTAGGCTATGCCTGCGGACCGGCACCGGTTATTGAGCAGATGGTAAAACTCCACCAGTTTGCGATTATGTGTGCGCCGACGAACAGTCAGTTTGCGGCAGTGGAAGCACTGAAAAATTGTGACATGGAAGTTGAAATGATGGTAGAGGCATATGATCAGAGAAGACGTTTCCTGCTCAATGCTTTTAAAGAGATGGGACTGGAATGTTTTGAGCCGTATGGCGCATTTTATGTATTTCCGTCAATTAAGAAATTTGGAATGACATCAGAGGAATTTGCAACAAGGTTACTGAGTGAACAGAAGCTGGCAGTAGTACCGGGAACAGCTTTCGGAGCATCAGGTGAAGGCTTTGTGCGCATTTCTTATGCGTACTCCATCGAAAATTTAAAGGTGGGATTAGAAAGAATACAGAAGTTTATAGAGTCCTTGGGAGGAAATGATGGCAGAATTTAGCGTAGAATATATCAATCCTTTTTTAATGGCGGCAACCAGCGTGATTAAAGACATTTGCCAGGTTGATATGAAAATTGGCAGACCGTATGTAAAGACAACGGAGTTTGCAAGTGATTCCGTGATTATTATGATTGGTGTGACAGGAGAAGTGCGCGGACAGGTTTTAATGTCATTTCCGGAAGCACATGCACTCCATGTAGCCTCTAAGATGATGATGGGGATGCCGGTTACGGCACTCGACGATATGTCTGCCAGTGCGATTAATGAGCTGGGGAATATGATGATGGGAAATGCGGCAACGATTCTTTCGACAAAAGGCATTGCCATGGATATCACACCGCCGACCTTATGCCGCGGAAATGTTTATTTAAAGCAGTCTTACAGTCAGAATATCTGTGTTCCGTTGACAAGTGATGAGATTCATATGGAACTGGATATTGCAATTAATGTGAATTAATTATAATACACGACGGAGGCATTGACGGATAGGGTGGTGCAGTTGTGTAACTGGTTGATTGCAGGATTAGAAAGGGAAAAAGATGTTAAATATTGTATTACATGAACCGGAGATGCCGGCGAATACCGGAAATATTGGAAGAACGTGTGTGGCGGCGGGCGCAAGACTGCATCTGATTGAACCGCTCGGCTTTAAATTAAATGAAAAGATGTTAAAGCGTGCCGGTCTGGATTACTGGGACAAGCTGGACGTAACCGTGTACGATGACTATGCGGATTTTCAGAAAAAAAATCCGGGTGCAAAGATATATATGGCAACGACTAAGGCACAAAAGACTTACTGTGATGTGTCTTATGAGGATGACTGTTATATTATGTTTGGCAAGGAAAGTGCCGGAATTCCGGAAGAAATTCTGGTCGATAATGAGGAAACATGTATCCGTATCCCGATGATTGGCGATATCCGTTCCCTGAATCTGTCCAATTCCGTTGCAATTGTACTGTATGAGGCTTTGCGCCAGCACAATTTTGAAACAATGAATCTGGAAGGACATCTGCACAGACTGCACTGGAAAAGTGAGTAAATATAAGAATAGCATAAAAGCAGAAGCAATGTATGGCAAAACACAGAGATACCGGGAAAATCCGGTATTTCTGTGTATTTTTTGTGTAATAGGAAAATCCGATAGAATTCCCTATTACACAAAAGGCACTACATGTCGATGATGCAAACTTGCGCGAAGATGTAGTTTGTCGCAAACGACCGCGCTCGGCGCGAGAATGTGTTTTGCACATTCTTTTTTAAAAAATCACAGATTAATGATAAAAATTTTCAATAACGTCAATGGGCAACTTGCACAATAAAATGTTGTAAATCATGGCTAAATTGTGGAAAAATCTAAAAGTAGTGCTAAGGTACTATGTTGGGTTCTGTGAAAAGATGATAAAATTATTGGCATAAGTGTCATAAAAACGCAAAAAATGCATAAAAAAGAAGCGGGAGGGAAAAGTAAGGATATTTGCAGATTTTGCAGCAAAAATACAAAGGAAAGTCATGATGCATCACTTAGGGGTTTCAGGTCAGGGGTTTGGACATGAATCAGATGAATCATGACAAGTTGGAGGGTTTATGAAGGTGTGTATGAAAAAACAAACACAGAAGCGGTGGGCATGGCTTTTGGCGCTTGTAATGTGCCTCAGCGTGATTATGCCGACATCATTAATGTCTGCAAGGGCAGACGGAAGTTCAACGGTTGTAAAATATGAACACAATTTTACAACACAGGGAGTTACCAGTGATGACTTTTTTACAATTGCCGGAAGTGCAGGAAAGAAAAAAGGAACAGCAACTTATGATGGGGTTACATATACAGACCCATTAAAGTTTGATTCAAAAGCAAGTGTTAAATTTACAGCACCGGAAGCTGGTAAGCTGACGCTGGTATTTGGTACAGAAGTTGAATCAGCAGCGGGTAAAAATGTCAAGATTAACGGAACAAAGACAAAAGTCGGTGATGATGGGGTACTGACAGTCGATATCAGTGCAGGCGATTATACGATTACCAAGGGCGATACCATGAATTTATTCTACATCGTCTACAGCTATACAAAGCAGGGTTCTACAGAAGAAACCACAAAGCCGACAGAAGAAACAACAAAGGCAACAGAAGCAGCCACAAAGCCAAGTGAAACAAAACCAAGTGAAACAAAGCCGGACACAGGTGATACAACAGTAGAACAGGTTTCACTGATTCAGAGTACAGGCTGGCTTGAATCAGCATACGTAGAATGGAATGAAGCAAAAAATGCCGCTTCTTATAACGTATACGTAAAGAAAGCAGATGCAGCAGATACAAGCTATGAAAAGCTTGATAACGAGCTGGTTAGAAAATATAAGACATCAGACGGAAGTTCTGTATATTACAGAGCAGATGCGTTAGGACTTGCAGCTGGTGATTATGTATTAAAGGTTGTTCCGGTTGCAGGCGGCACAGAACAGGCAGACAGTGCAGCCGTAACGGAAGCACTCAGTGTCAAGGCACATGACAGAACAGGCTTTGCATGGACCAATGGCGAAGCAAACGGCGCTTACCGTGATAACGGTACATTAAAGGGCAATGCCGTGGTTCTTTATCTGACAGAAGAAACCAAAAATACTGTTACCATGGACGTTGTTAAAAATGCCAAGGGTGCAACAGAAACAGCAACCGGTATTCAGGCTATTTTAAATCTGTATAAAAAGGGATACGATAACAGACCGTTAGATATCCGTCTGATTGGACAGGTAACAGATTTTGCAGTGATGGAAGGCGGAGATATGGTTGTCAGCGGAAGCAGTTCATCAAAGCGCCTTTCATGTGGTATCACAATCGAAGGTGTCGGTGATGATGCAACTGTTTACGGCTGGGGTATCCGTATTAAAAATGCTTCTAATGTAGAAGTAAGAAACTTAGGTATTATGCTGGTAGACAGCAGTGAAGGCGATAACATCGGACTTCAGCAGGATAATGACCATATCTGGGTACATAACTGTGACTTCTTCTACGGCGAAGCAGGCGGAGATTCAGACCAGGCAAAGGGTGATGGCGCATTAGACTGCAAGAAATCTACATTTATTACATTTTCTTATAATCATTTCTTTGATAACGGAAAATGTAACCTGTTAGGATTAAGCGAAGGAACAACTGAAGATTTATATATTACATACCATCACAACTGGTATGACCATTCAGATTCAAGACATCCAAGAATCCGATTCTATTCCGCTCATGTATACAACAATTACTATGACGGAAACGCAAAATACGGTATCGGTTCAACAAATGGTTCTTCTGTATTTTCAGAAGGAAACTATTTCAGAAATTGTAAATATCCGATGCTGACTTCTATGCAGGGTTCAGATGTCATTGCAGACTGGACAACCTTAAAGAGAGATGAAGCCAACATGGCAACATTTTCAAAGGAAGCAGGCGGAACAATTAAAGCGTATAACAACTATATCGAAGGCGGAAACGGTTTTGTATCTTATCAGGAAAACAATACCGAATTTGACGGATATGTTGTAGAATCTGCTGATGAAAAGGTTCCTGCAACAGTCAAGAGTTATAAGGGCGGCAACACCTACAACAACTTTGATACCAGCAAGGGAATGTACAGCTACACAGCAGATTCACCGCAGCAGGCAAAGGAAAATGTTGAAAAGTATGCCGGCAGAGTAGAAAACGGTGATTTTAAGTGGACATTTACAGCAGAAGATGATGCTTCTTACGCACTAAATCAGGCATTAAAGTCTGCATTAAGAGCATATAAGACTTGTTTAGTATCTGTTGCACCAAACAATACGGTTTCCCAGAATCCGTATATCGGAACCGGTGCAGAAGAACCGACAACAAGCCACAACACATTAAATAAAGAAGATTTAACACAGCCTTCTACAAAGGAAGACGAAAGCACAAAAGCAACAGAAAGTACGAAAGCCACCGAAAGCACAAAGGCTACGGAAAGCACAAAAGCTACAGAAAGCACAAAGGCTACGGAAAGCACAAAGGCTACGGAGAGTACGAAAGCCACAGAGGCAACAAAAGCCACTGAGAGCACAACCGGTAGTACAACGCCGGGGGGAACAACAGGCGATACATCTTCTTATGATAAGACAAGCACTGCATTTTCAGGTGCATACACATCATTAAGCGGTGTAACGGATTCACAGTATTTAAAGAAGCTGTATGCGGCACCGGACGGAAGTGCATCTGCAGACGGTACAAAGGATTCACCGCTTGATTTAGAATCAGCAATTGCAAAGGCTGAAAGTGGAACAGCAGTTATTTTATTAGAAGGTACTTATGCATTTGATCATCAGGTTACGATTCCGGTATCCAACAGTGGTACGGCAGACTGCTATAAGGTATTAAAGGCAGCAGATGGTGCAAAAGTTACATTTGATTTTTCATCACAGTCCTATGACATTAAGGATACATCTGTGAATGCAAGAGGACTTCAGATTGAAGGCAACTACTGGTATGTATATGGTATTACTGTATACGGTGCAGCAGACAACGGTATTTTTGTTGCAGGAAGCCACAATGTTATTGAACGTTGTATTTTACAGGCAAACAGAGATACAGGTCTTCAGATCAGCAGACGTTCTTCTTCTGTAACCAATAAGGAAGACTGGCCGTCATGCAATTACATTATCAACTGTACATCATTTGATAACTGCGACCCGGCAACCGGTGAAAATGCAGATGGTTTTGCGGCAAAACTGACATGCGGCGAAGGTAATGTATTTGACGGCTGTATTTCATACTGCAACTGCGATGACGGCTGGGATTTATATGCAAAACCGGCAACCGGTTCAATCGGTGTTGTAACAATCAGAAACTGTATTGCATTTAATAACGGTACATTGACAAACGGTAATTCAGAAGCCAACGGCGATATGAACGGATTTAAGTTAGGCGGAAGCAACGGTAAAGTGCCGACACCGCATTTTGTGTTTAACTGTCTTGCATTTAACAATGGAAAAGACGGATTTACAGATAACGGCAACGGCGGCGCATTAACATTAATGAACTGTACTTCTTACAACAATGCAAAGACGAACTTTAACTTCTACCGTACAACGGCAGGCGGAACATTCTTTAACTTACTGTCCGCAGGCGGTAACAGTACAGATAAGTTTATCGGAAAAATCAGCAACAGTATTTCATTCAACAGTAAGAAATACTATCAGGTTCCGTTCTCTATTACAGGAACAGCCGTAACAAGCGGACAGAAGCTGGGTACGGTTGTATCAGACCCATATACATCAGGTGCATTTACATCTACAACCGCACCGGATGTTACGGTAGATATTGATACAATTTTAAGAAATGCAGACGGTTCACTGACAACAAACGGTTATCTGATGTCAACAGGTGATTATCAGTCAATGGGTGCAAAGTTTGGCGTAGAAAATCAGGTACTTGAAGTAAAGGCAAGCATTAAGAGCGAGCCGGAAACAAAACCGGAAGAACCGACAACAGCAGAAGACAAGACGGAGGCTGCAACCGAAGCCACGAAGGCAGAAGACAAGACCGAGGCCGCAACCGAAGCCACGAAGGCAGAGGACAAGACCGAGGCCGCAACCGAAGCCACAAAGGCAGAAGACAAGACCGAGGCCGCAACCGAAGCCACGAAGGCAGAAGACAAAACAGAAGCCACAAAGAGCGGCAAGTCCAGTCTTTCAGAAAAGAATGACGTCAAAGGTGCAGAAATGTCTGTCAGCTTAAAGGCAGAGGACAATGTATTTGATGAAGATGACGTTATGCAGTTTACAGAATTAACAGAAGGTAGTGCATTTGATGCGGCTGTAAAAGCACTTTCTGATTATAAAGAAAAAATGGTAGTCGTAGACATCTCTATTTTAAGAGGTGCGGAATTTGTTCATCAGTTCCCTGGCGGCGTTGAAGTAACATTAGACATTCCGGCAGGCTATGAGGAAGCCAATACAAAGGTATTCCGTATGGAAGCAGACGGAACGGCAACAGATATGCAGGCAGCCTGCAAGGACGGCAAAGCAGTCTTTGTAACCAACCATTTCAGTACCTATGTTATTGCAGAACAGGCAAAGACGGCAGAGGAAGCATCGAAGGTTGTAAATGAAAATGTTTCAACCGCACAGACCGAAGCTGCTAAAGCAGAAAATGCAAAGACCGAAACCGTAAAAACAGGAGATACCGCCAATGCAGGATTATATGTAATGCTGATGGCAGTCATGTTTATCGGTGCAGGCGTTCTGGTCATCGGAAAACGTAAAGATTTATTCACAAAATAAGCTAGAAGAAAAAGCTGTCGCAATTTTTATGCGGCAGCTTTTTAGCTATGCCATAATAAAATTGTATTTATTTTAGAACATGACTTAATGCAAAATTATGATATAATAAAAATATCATATGCATATGTTATACATTTTTTAATTTGAGGAGGACAAATGAAACAAATGAAACAAATGAAACAAATGAAACAAATGAAACAGTATATAATAGGTATGCTATTTGTTCTGTTTTTGTGTCCAGTGAGTGTTTATGCAAATGACAGTGAGGGGGTTATTTCTAGTACAAGTGAGACGCAAAGCTCAGCTATTGTCAATACGGAAAACGTTCTAAATGAAATTCCAGAAGATGTAATCCCAATTAAATTTAAAACTAGAGAACAAGCGGATCAATTCTTTTCATTAATGGATAAAGAATTTGAGAGAGGTAAAACTTTTGATTATGACAAGTATAGTTATCTATTGAATGAACAAGAAAATTATTTTGACTTATCTAATGTAGAAATTACAGAAGAAATGTTTATTGAAACATTATCCCAAACTGAATTAGTCAGTAATAATACTAGAGAGAGTATGACTTTAGGTGATGATAATTTGATAAGCTTGTATTCGTTTTCAGATTATCCAGATCAGCAGACTGAAAGTTGTTTGTTTAATCATACGGGACCATATGTTGCTGATAAGTTCAATGTTGATGTGAGTGCAACAATCCGATATATGTCAAAGAAGTTTGTGTCATGTGATAGTTTTAATGCCTGTTTTACAGGATTGAGTATAGGACGGAAATGGGAAACAACAGCGTATGTTGCTAATATAAGTGATAATGGATATGAAATAACAATAGATTTTACTGGAATAGTGCATCAGTATATTCTAATTGACACTGATCTTACAGAATTTAATTCATATAAAAGATCAGCTAGTGTTGAATTTAATACATATGATAGAGTTGAAGGCTGGAGAAAAATTGGTGATACAGAATATTATATAGATTCTAATGGGGATATGCTGACAGGTTGGCATACATTAGACTGGTCAGGCGGTCGAAATGAGTTTTATTTTAATTCAGAAGGAGAAATGTTAAAGGGTTGGCATACATTAGAATGGTCAGGTGGTCGGAATGAGTTTTATTTTGATTCAGACGGCTGTATGGTAACAGGCTGGCATACATTAGAATGGTCAGGTGGTAGAAATGAGTTTTATTTTGATTCAGATGGCTGTATGGTAACAGGCTGGCATAC